>JAESFL010000004.1_pt1 | contig 487183 bp, 471 predicted proteins | sample 9269401 | NCBI WGS metagenome assembly JAESFL01 (sample SAMN14506025, study PRJNA617098) | algae metagenome | isolation source: Gloeocapsa sp. UFS-A4-WI-NPMV-4B04 and co-occurring heterotrophs from desert... | place: USA: Utah | collected 2006-10-01 | reverse complement strand
CGCGGTGACTCTCAACGCTGCGGTGCCTGAGCCTGCAGCTTGGGCTCTCATGATTGCAGGATTTGGCCTAATCGGCGCCGCGTCGCGCCGGCGGGGGTCGCACAGCAGCGTCATGGCCTGACACTCGCCACCACGTTTTGAATACTACCACGCCCGCCAGCTAATACGCTGGCGGGCGTTTTGCTGCGCGAATGCGAAGAGGCCCCGCTCCAGGGGTAAAGAGCGGGGCCTCGTCAGGGAGTCGCGTCTCAGCGGAGGGGTGAGGGCCGCTGTGAAGTAGCTTATCGCCGAACCGTGTCGCAGGGCGATGTCGAGTGGAAGGATTATTGTCGCGGATTGTCGCCAAGATGCGTGGCAACAGCGGGCCTCAAGAGATGTCACAGCGGCCCTGAGATGGGCACGATCGATCGTGCGGCAGGTGGAACTCTAGCAATGCTCCTGCGTCAGGCACTGCGCTGGCTGGACGAGATGGATGAGCGCAGAGCCCTGGAGCTACAACGACGGCGATCTTGAACTTCGGGGTGAGATCTACAGGCCATCGTCTGAGAGCGCCAACGGCGCCGCCGTTCTCGTCGTACATGAAGCAGATGGCATTGGCGGGAACGTTCGCGAGCATTGCGCCCGCCTAATTAAGCTTGGCTACATTGCGGCCGCTGCTGACATGCATGGCGGCGGACGAGTTCTCGAAGGCGAAGAGATGCATTCGGCTCTGGCAAGGTTCCGAGCTGATCCTGAGCTGTTACGCCATCGAGTGCGTGCCGCCATCGATGCACTCTGCATGATAGACGGGGTGCACCCCAGTCGTATTGCCGCAATCGGCTTCTGCTTCGGCGGTTTGACGGTGTTGGAGCTTGCAAGGAGCGGAGCACCGGTAGCTGCCGTAGCAAGCTTCCACGGCCTCCTCACAACTGCAGCGCCGGCTATACCCGGAGACATCAAAGCTCGCGTACTTGCAGCAACAGGGGCGTTAGACCCTCTGGTGCCTCCACAGGACATCGCCCGCTTCCAGCAAGAGATGAGTCAGGCAGGAGCCGATTGGCATCTGGTGGTCCATGGGCGCGCGCTGCATAGCTACACCAACCACGCCGTCGCTGATCTCGGCGACCCGCGAATGGCTTACGATCCAGACGCGCATCACCTGTCTTGGGCCACGCTCACTACCTTCCTGGCTCGGATATAAGCAGATCGCGCATAAGCCGGCGCGGTGCATCCGGCGGTCGCTTCGTAACGCAATGGTCATCGTTGATATTGAGAAAGTAGCTCCCTGCTCTGCTCTTCATCTTCCCTGTTCGGCACACGGGAAAACTGAACGAAAACTGGCGGATTTCTGCCGACTCCGCACTTGGGGAGCGGTCGTTGCTGCAGCTCTTCCTTGTTATTTTCCCTGTAAGCAGGGAAAATGCTCAAGGAGACGAGTTAGACAAGGACTGCGTGGTTCACCAAATCTTTCAGGACCGGCAGACTTTTGCCGCGGCCTCTTACGCGTCATTAATGCCTGCCCCCTGTCGACCGACGGCATTACTCCCGTAGCGCCGGCGCCTCGCGCGGCTCCCAAGTTTCCCCCGCGAAGCGGATGGCGGGCGCAATCTGCCCCTGCTTCAACAAGCCGCGTGCGACGATGTGCGGCTCGTCCAGAGCTTCCCGAAAGTCGAGCACCGGCGCGAAGGCGACGTCCTTGTCCGCGAACCAGCTTACCCATTCATCGCGCGTCCGCGTGGCGAAGGTCTCTCGGAGGAACATGATCAGCTGCCCCTGCTGACCCGCCGGCGCGAGCCCTATCGGGATCAGCTCTTCGCGGCCGAGGGCGGTCAGCAGGTTTCGGACGAACTTCTCTTCCCGGCCACCCAGCGCGACATGGCGGCCGTCCGCCGTCGTGTAGACCTGGTAGAAGGCCGCACCGCCCAGCGAACGCTGATTGTCGGCGCGGGGGCTCTCCCCGCCCATGATTGCGCTGCCGGCGGTATGGGCGCACCAGGGGAGCAGGCTGTCGAACATGGCGATGTCGAGATAATCGCCGCGTCCGGTGCGCTGCGCCTCCAGCAGCGCCATCAGCACGCCCGACAGCGCCGTCAGCCCGGCGGCGGTGTCGGCCGCCGGAATGCCAGGTACTACCGGCGCCTCGCCGGGCGCATTGTTGACGGAAAGGAAGCCGGCCAGCGCCTGCACAGCCAAGTCGTGCGCGGGGTGGTGCGCCAGCGCGCCGCTCTGGCCGAAGGCGGAGATCGAGCAATAGACGATGCGTGGACTGCGCGCGGCCACCGCCTCATAGCCGAAGCCGAGCCTGCCGATAACGCCAGGGCGGAAACCCTCGACGAACACATGCGCATCTTCGAGCTCTCTCCAGAGCTCCGCTTTGCCGCTTTCGCTCTTCAGGTCGAGCATGAGGCTGCGCTTGCCCCGGTTGAGATTCCGAAACCAGATGCTTTGCCCCGCATCGAATGGCCCCTGGTCGCGGGCCGGATCGCCTCCCGGAGGCTCGATCTTCAGCACGTCGGCGCCCTGATCCACCATCATCAGCGTCATCATCGGGCCCGGCAGGAACTGCGTCAGGTCGACAATTTTGATGCCGCTGAGCTTGCCCATCAAACGTACGACGGCCTGGCGCGGCTCACCCCAGATGCCCCTGCTGCAGGGCCTTGAGCGCGGCGCGGGTGCGGTCGCGGGCGTTGAGTTTGAGGAGGACGTTGGAGACGTGGTTCTTCACTGTACCCTCCGCCAGTGCGAGCAGGTCGGCGATTTCCTTGTTGCTGTAGCCGGCGCAGATCAGGTGCAGCACCTCGCGCTCGCGGACGGTGAGCGCTTCCGTCTCCTCGTCATCGTCCGACGGGGCAGCCGGCGTGCGGCGGATCGCCGTCATCAGGCTTTCCGTCATCGCTGGCTGGAAGGCAGTGCGGTTGTCCGCCAGGGCGCGAATCGCCTGCGCCAGGTCGTCCAGCGAGACATCCTTCAGCATCACCCCCTTGGCGCCAGCCTTGATCGCGGTAAAGACGGCATCGCCATCGTCGAACGTCGTCAGCACCAAAGTCGGCGGCAGCGTTCCCGCTTCGCGGAGCGCCTCCAGCACGCCGATGCCGCTCAGCCGCGGCATGCGGATGTCGAGCAGCAGCACGTCGGGCTTCAGCTCCGGCACTTTCGTCAGCGCCTCTTCGCCGTCGCTCGCCTCGCCGACCACTTCGATGTCGGGCACCAGCTCGAGCAGCCCGCGCACGCCCTGGCGCACGAGCTTCTGGTCGTCGACAAGCACGACACGGATCATGCGGTTTGCGGCGTCCCGCTCGGCAGCCAGGCATCGACCGTAAAGCCCGCGCCCGCCCGCACCGCCAGCTTGCCGCCCAATGCTTCCACCCGCTCGCGCATGCCCAGCAGCCCGGAGCCGGGCGCGCCGGCGGCGGGCCGCGCGCTGCCGTCGTTGCGGGCGACGAGGCGCACGCCCTCGCCGTCGGAGCTAACCTGAAGCCACAGATTGGCCGCGTCGGCGTGGCGGACGGCGTTGGTCACCGCTTCCTGCGCGCACCGCATCAAGGCATGGGCCTGATCGGCACCGACCTGCACGCTAGGGGCAATCTCTACATGGATGGCGGGCGCCGGCACGCTTTTCGCAAGCGCCTCCAGCGACTTTTTGAGATCGCAGCGTTCGGCTTCGCGCAGGGTGGCGACGACGTCGCGGACCTTGCCGAGCAGGGCGCTGGACAGGGCCTTTGCCTGCATGACGTGATCGCTGGCCTTGCCCGGCTCGATCACATGGCTGGCAATCTCCAGCTGTAGCCCCAGGGCGGTCAGCTCATGGCCCCAGGCGTCGTGCAGTTCGCGAGAGATGTGCAGCCGCTCCGCGTCGCGCGCGGTGTTGGCGATGATGGCCTGGGCCGCCCGCAACTCCCGGTTGGTCTGGGCGAGCGCCCGCGCCGCTTCTTCTTCTCGCCGGAGCGCCTGCGCGGTGAAGACGAGCAAGAGCTGCAGCGCCAGGGACTTGGCGATGACCCAGCACAGATCGGGGTTGATTGCCTGGGCAAGCGCGACGACCACCACCAGCGTCTGAGCGGCGACCCAGCCGAGCGCTTTGGTCGGCGTCGTCGCCATCGCCACCTGCCAGGCGATGATGGTCAGGAACATCGACATCCCCGCCCATGAGATGATGTTCGCCATTGCCGCGGCGGCTGCCACCTGGAGGCCCAGCAAAGCCCAGAAGAGCTTGGTTCGGCGCTTCGGGGCCATGGCGCAAACAACGGCCACTCCGAAGATCACATAGGCGGCAACCCATGCCTCCGTCACCGTCACACCGCGGATTGAGTCGCCGGCAAGGAACATGCGAACGCCGGGCCAGCCCAAGGCCAGCCAGACCGTCACCGCGCCGATGCAGAAAATCCAATGCTGCCGAGTCTTGCTGAGGCTTTCCATCCGGCAAGACTGCCACGATTAGAACGGTTTCACCATATGCCGAAGGTCATGGGTCCGTGCCTAGCGGCTCGCGAAACAGTAGAAGAGCCCGTCGCCCCCGCTCGCCTGCAGATTGGCTTGAGCACAGCCGCGCGATGGGTGCGCGGAGTTCCAGGACGTGGGGTCGGCACCGCCGCCTATACGGTCATGGTGCCCGACTTGGGCACTGCCGGTGCCGTTGGAGGTCCAGTTGCCGCAGGTCCGGTCCGCCTCGCCCGCGAACGCCGTCCCGTCCGCCTGCGAGCCGGTGAGGATGTCGTGCCGATTGGGCGTGTCGCCGCGGCCGTTCACCACGGCGCCGGTCTCGGTCAGCGAATTCTCCTTGTTCAGCTTGTTGCTGCTGCTGTGGAGATCGGCGACGCTCATGGCCACCGGCACGCCCCTGGCATTGTACCAGGGGCCCGCGCCGATCCGGTCGCGCGCGTTCACCGCCGGCGTGCCGGGACGAGCGCTGGCGCTGAGATAGGCGCGCCACCGCCGCCCCCCAGCGACCACCGCTTTCGCGCGTTCCTGGCAGATCCGATCGGCCCCGGCGAGGCCGCCGAGATTGGCGCCGTCTCCCGAGCCGGCGCTGGTGATGAAGAAGCTGAGCCGGTTTTCAGGCGCCGACACCGGCGTCGCGCAGGCGGCGGCAAGCAGGAGGGCTCCGAACGCGGCGGCAGCGGACAGCTTCATGAAATCACCCCTGTTTAGAGTTGCGTGGCCGCGCCCTATCCCTGCGGCTGCGGCGTCATCGGCGGCGAACCTTCGGGCGCGGCCATGCCTTTGCCGGTCAGCTCGACGATCGTCCCGGCGCGCCGCACCTTGAAGCTGACCTGATCGCCTTCCTTCAGCTGCTTCATATAGGCCATCAGCACTTCCCGGCTGACCGGCTTGCCGCCCGCTTCGATCAGCACGTCGCCGACCTTGAAGCCGATCGCGGCGCCGGTGCGGTCGGGGAGCATTTCCATGACCTCCGCTTCGTTGCCTTCCGGATTGCCGGCAAACTGGATGCCGAGACTGACGGGCTTGGCCGCATCCTGCGCGGCCGCCTGAACAGGTGCAAGCGCGAGCGCGACACCCGTGAGTATTGCGGCTTTCAAACTTCTCATCATCTCTCCCCTAAAATCGAAGTCGCGCCACCTCTCTTCGTCATCCCCGCGAAAGCGGGGACCCAGCTCTTGTACTTATCCGCACTGGGTTCCCGCTTTCGCGGGAATGACGAAGGGGAGGGTTGTTCTCAGCTGTCCGAATATTTGACCGAGCAGCCATAGGGCCGGCTGGTCGCGACCGAGACGGGCTTGCCGGCATTGAGTTCGCCAAGCGCCGCGATCACATGGTTGCGGGCGCCGGCGATGTCGGCTTGGCTCGCGGTCGCCTTATCGTCGATGCCGCCGGCGTAGACGAGCTTGCCGCTCTTATCGACGATATACATGTGCGGCGTGGTGACGGCGCCATAGCCCTTGCCGACCACGCCCTTGTGATCGAGCAGATAGGCGGTCGGCTGCGCCTTTGCCGCGGCGATAAAGGACTTGGCGCCGGCGCCGTCCAAATGGCCCTGCTTGCCCGCCGCACTGGAGTTGATGGTCAGCCAGACCGCGCCGGCCCGCTGCGCGGCGGCCTGAGTCTTTTGCATGTTGCCGCTGTCATAATGCTTTTTGACATAGGGGCAGCCGGGGTTGTTCCATTCGATCACCACCGTCTTGCCCTTGAACTGGCTGAGCGACACCGGCTTGCCGTTCGCGTCGGCCAGTTTGAAATCGGGGGCCGCGGTGCCGATGGCGGGGGCAGCGAGCGCCGGCTGACAGCCCAGCACGAACACGGCGGCGATCGGTAACAGATGCTTCATCGTCCACTCCTTCTCTTCAAAGTGCGGTCAGCTCTCCGACCGTCAGGATTTGCGGCAGGATTTTCGGCTCCTGCCCCGGTGCGTAGTAAAGATAGAGCGGCACGCCGGAGCGGCCGTGCTTGTTCAGGAACTGGCCGATCGCGGCATCGCCCCGGGTCCAGTCCCCGGCCAGCACGGCGATCTGCCGCTCCTCGAATGCCTGGGCGACATCGGCGCGCGACAGCACGCCCTTTTCGTTGACCTTGCAGGTGATGCACCAGTCGGCGGTGAAATAGACGAAGACCGGCTTTTGCTCGCTCCGCAGCGCGGCGAGCTTCGCTTCGCTGAACGGCTCGGACTTGAGCACGCCTTCGGTCTTGGCCGCGGCAGGCGCTTCCATCGGAACGATGACAAGTGCCGCCAGCGCAACCCCCAGCGTCGGCGCCAGCGGCAGCCAGGCACGCGGACGCCCTTGCCGAGCGCCGACCCACCACAGGCCGAGGGCCAAGATCAGCGTTGCGGCAAGACCCAGCGCCATGGCATCGACGCCAGCCTGCCGCCCCAGCACCCAGGCCAGCGCCAGCGCGGTGAGGAACATCGGCACGGAGAGGATGCGCCGCAGCCGGTCCATCCACGCCCCCGGCTTCGGCAGCCGGCGCCGCAAGGCGGGGATGAAGCCGAGCAGCAGAAACGGCAGTGCCAGCCCCAGCCCGAGCCCGGCGAAGATCGCCAGCGCCGCCGCCGTCGGCAGCACCAACGCGGCTCCCAAGGCCGCGCCCATGAACGGCCCCGTGCAGGGCGTCGCGACGAAAGCGGCCAGCGCGCCGGTCCAGAAGGCGCCCTGCGCGCCGCCTGCGCCTGCGAGCCGGCTGCCGCCGCCCATCGCCGGCAGCTCGAACACGCCGGCCAGATTGAGGGCGATGCCGGTGACGAGCAGCAGCAGGATCAGGATGACGCGCGGATCCTGCAGCTGGAACGCCCAGCCCACCGCCGCGCCGCCGGCGCGCAGGGCGAGCAGCGCCCCGCCCAGCGCCAGGCAGACCAGCACCACCCCCGCGGTATAGGCCAGCGCCTCACGCCGTGCCGAGCGCTCGTCGCCGCCAGCCTTGGCGAGGCTCAAAGCCTTCAGACTGAGAATCGGGAAGACGCAGGGCATGATGTTGAGCAGCAGTCCGCCGAGCACCGCGCCGGCGAGGGCTGCGGCGATCACGCCAAAGCTGCCCGCGCTTTCCGTGCTCCCGGACGCGATGGGGTCGCCCTTGAGCGGCACGGCGCCCGGGGTGGCGGTCAGCACCAGCCCCTGATTGTCGCCGATCTTCAGCAGTCCGTCGATCTTGGTCAGGCCGGCGGCATTCGGTCCGGCCTTGGTCTCGACGATCAGCAAATCGCCCTTGCGGCTAACCGACTGGACCGCGCCATGGTCGATGCTGCCATATTCGAGCGGGAAGAAATAAGGGTCGGCAACCGCCATGGCGGCAGGCAGCGGCACCCCGATCCGCACCATGCCGTTCTCGACGACATAGGAGCCGTTGGCACCGAGCGGCTTCGGCATCGCTGCCTCGAAGCCAGCGAAGCGCGGGTCTGTTTGGACGGCACCGCCGGCCGGGCCGGCGACGATCTCGGCCGTCACTTCGGCGCTCTCCGGCACGCAGACTTCGTTCGTGCAGGCAAGATAATCGAGTTTGGCCCTCAGCGGCAGCCGCGTGCCCGGCGCCACGTCCGCCGCGACCTCCAGGTCGGCGAGCAGCGCATAATCATGCTCATAGACATAGTTCATGATGCCCGAGACGATCAGCCGCTCCGGCACCGGATAGCGCAATGCACCGACGGTGACGCCCTTGGGCAAAGTCCAGGCGACCGTCGCCTCCGTGCCGGCGTCGCCGGGGTTCTTCCAATAGCCGTGCCAGCCGGCATTGGGCTTCATCACGAAGGCAATGGCGGTGGTGCTGCCGGCGGGCGGCTGCGCCACCGAGGGCAGCAGCGACACCGCGATGTTCCGCGTGGTCGGCTGAGCCGCGGCCGGCGCCCCAATGCAGGCCGGCCCCAGCACTGCGACTGCCAGAGTGGCCGCGAACAGGATCAACTGACGAATACAAGCTGCCATGGCCGTTCACTGCCACAGCCAGGCGCGCGATTCCATGTGCCGAAGGTCATGGGTCCAGTTGGCGACTTACGGCACTTAGCAAGACGGACACGGAAGCGCAGATGGTGAGGATGTTGAAATCCATCACCTTTACCGCTTTCCTGCTCGCATCCGCAGCGCCGGGTCTCGCTCAACGCACCGACGAAAATGCCGTTCGCGCCGCCGGCGACGCGTTCGGCACCAGCGTCGGCAATGAAAAGATCGGCCTCTACGATGCCGGCAATGCGAGGGGCTTCAGCCCCGTGACCGCCGGCAATATCCGGATCGAGGGCCTGTCCGTCACCGAACATGGCGGCTTCATCACCCGCGTGGTCAGCAGCTCCACGATCCGGGTTGGCCTGACCGCGCAAGGCTATCCCTTTCCCGCCCCGACCGGCATCGCCGATTACGCGCTGCGGCGTTCGGGCAACGAAGCGGTACTGAGCCCGGTGCTGTACGTCGGCCCCAACAGCACCGTCGCGATCGACCTTGACGCGCAGCTGCCCATTGTCCCCGATCGGCTCAGTGTTGCCGCTGGCGTCAATTACCGTCACGAGGAAGCCTTTCCGGGCGAGGATTTCAAGGCAGTGCAGGCCGGCGGCGTGCTGCGCTGGCGGCCGAGCGGCAGCGTCGAGATCATGCCCTTTTATGGCCGGGTGGAGATTTGGGACGACCTGACCATCGGCTCGATCTTCGTCGCGGGTCCCTATCTGCCGCCGAAGGTCGAGCGCCGCTATGTCGGCCTGGACTGGACCGGCAGCCGGATCAGCCGCGAACATTTTGGCGGCGTCGGCTCCGTTCGGCTCTCCGATGCCTGGCAGGTCCGGGCGGGCCTGTTCCACTGGCAGGATCATCAGAAGCTCAACCTCACCGAGCAATATCGCAATGTTCAGCGCGACGGCTCGGCCCAGCGACAGCTGATCGCCACCAAGGACCAGCGTGCGGAGTCGACCTCCGGCGAACTGCGCTCCTCTTATTCGGCGACCGAGGGGGACCGGCGGCACACGCTCCATCTGGCGGTGCGCGGCCGCGATACGCAGCGAAACTATGGCGGCGGCGATGTGCGCAATCTCGGTCCGGCTAATATCGGGCAGCGTACCGACGTTTCGGAACCCGTCTTCACCTTCAGCCTACAATCCCGCGACGAGATCCGGCAAGTCACCGGCGGCATTGGCTATGAAGGGCGCTGGCCGGGCGTCGGCGAACTCAGCCTGGGTGTCCAAAAGACCGAGTATGAGAAGAACACGCGCATTCCAGGCCGCCCGGTGCTGACGACCAAGGACAGCCCCTGGCTCTACAACGGCACGCTCGCCGCGCAGCTGACTGACAAGCTTATTGCCTATGCCGGCTACACGACCGGGCTGGAGGAAAGCGGCACCGCGCCCTCGAACGCCGTCAACCGCAACGCGGGGACCCCGGCGCTCCGCACAAGCCAGCGCGATGCCGGCATCCGCTATGCGATCCTGCCCCAGCTCAGCCTCGTCGCCGGCCTGTTCGACGTCCGCAAACCTTATTTCAACCTGGATTCCGGTCTGGTCTATCGCGAGCTCGGCACCGTGCGCCATCGCGGGGTCGAGCTCTCGCTAGCCGGGCAGCCGGCCGCAGGCCTGAGCATGGTCGTCGGCGCGGTCCTGCTCGATGCGGAGGTCTCGGGTGAGGCGGTGGACCGGGGAGACATCGGCAAGAGGCCGGTGGGAACCTCGGCACGCACTGTCCGAGCCAATTTCGACTATCGACTGCCCGCCTTCCAGCCGCTGTCGCTCGACCTCGCCGTGAACCATCAGGCGGGGCAGGTGGCGAGCGCGCTCGGCTATACGGAACTCGGCCGCAGTCAGCTGCGCACGGACTCGCAGACGCTGTTCGACGTCGGTGCTCGCTATCGCTTCAGACTGGCTGAGAGGCCGGCAACCCTGCGCGCGCAGGTCACCAACTTGTTCGACGATTATGGCTGGAAGGTCGGGGCCAACTCGTCCTTTCGCTTCATCGACGCGAGGCGCGTCCTGTTCACCCTCGCGGCGGACATCTGACTCGTCTCTAGGAGCGGGAACGCAACCGCTCCAGGCTCGCTAAAGCGCCATGACGAACTTGCTGCAACCCGGCTGGCGCGAGCGCCTTATCTCCGCCGGCGGAGTCGAGCTTCATGTGGTGGAGGCAGGTGCCGCCGACGCGCCGCCCGTGATCCTGCTCCACGGCTTCCCGGAATTCTGGTGGGCGTGGCGGCGGGTGATCGATCCGCTGGCGGCTCAGGGACTGCGCGTGATCGTGCCGGACATGCGGGGCTATAACCTGTCCTCGGCGCCCTCGGGCGCATCGGAATATCGGACGGAGCGGCTCACCGACGACATTGCGGGGCTCGCCACCGCGTTCGGGCTGACGCGCTTCCATCTTGTAGGGCATGATTGGGGTGGGCTGGTGGCCTGGGCAGTTGCCGCGCGGCATGCCGAGCGGCTGGAGCGGCTGGTGATCCTGAACGCGCCGCATCCCGACGTGTGGACCGGCTATGCGCTCCGCCACCCGACCCAGGCGCTTCGCAGTTCCTATGTCGGCTGGTTCCAGCTGCCCCTGCTGCCGGAGACCGCGCTCCGCGCTCTAGACTTCGCGATGCTACGCTCGACGATGCAATCCTCCTCGGCGCCGGGCACCTTCGACCGCGCCGAGCTCAACCGCTACGCCGAGGCGTGGACGCGGCCCGGACGGCTGACGGCCATGCTCAATTATTATCGGGCGCTGCCCCGTTCGCGGGAGAAGATCGGCCGCATCGCCGTGCCAACGAAGATGCTGTGGGGCCGCAAGGACCAATTCCTCGACACAGCCCTGGCGCGGCTCAGCACCGACCAGTGCGAGAGTGGCGACGCCGTGATCCTGGATGCAACCCACTGGCTGCACCTCGAGATTCCGGACCGCGTCGCGAGCGAGATCGGCGAGTTCCTCAAGCCTGATGAGAACTCAGCCTCGCCTCAGCCTGCGCCGGGAAATGCAGGTATATCTCGTTGAACCCAGCGACGCGGCGGAGCGCCTCCCAATCAGGGATCCGGATCAGCCGCTTTTCGCGCGCGATCAGCCCGTCCGCCTCCAGCTGCCTGAGCACCCGGTTCACATGCACCGGCGTCAGGCCCAGCGTATCGGCCAGCTGCTCCTGCGTCATCGGCAGCTCATAGGCGCTGCCGTGGGCCAACCCCGCCATCTCGAGCCGCCGGGCAAACTCGCACATCAGGTGTGCCAGGCGGGCACGAGCGTCGCGCCGGCCAACATTGGCGATCCATTCGCGGAACACCGATCCGTCGATCAGCGTGTGCGTCCATAGCGCCCGGGCGAGCATCGGATCGGCCAGGATCAGCGTTTCGAGCGCGGCGCGCGGGATCACGGCGACCTCGCACCGGGTCAGTGCCTGGATATTGTGGTCCGCTTGATCGAGCAGCGCGCACTCGAGATCGAGGAAGTCGCCGGCGATCGAGACGGCAATGATCTGCCGCGCGCCATCGATCAGCGACTTCTGCCGATAGGCGAAGCCGGACAGCAGCAGGTGCACATTCTGCAGCTTCTCGCCTTCGCGAGAGACATAGGCCTGGGGCTCGAAGGCGGCCGGCCGGTGCGGCAAGGAGCGCAGCGCCTCGCGCTGGGCCTCGCCCAGTGCCGCCCGCGCCTCGAACTTTCGCAGCATCACATCGAACAGTGAACGGCTCATGATTCCCCGTGAGGACCGTAAACCGGGCTAACCTTCACCCCCACCCGGTCCACCTCAAGATTAGATAGGCAGATCAGCTGCGTAGCTTCTGTGAATCGCCGCCGCGCTATCATATGATTATTTTCGGACCGCAAAATCCCTGACTTAGATCACCGCCTGCGGCGTTCCAGGTAGAGATAGCTCGGGTCGAACTCGGCCGCCCGCTCGAGCTTGTCTCGGTCGAGGATGGTGACGCGACGGTTGCGGAACTCGAGCGAGCCGGCCTCCCGCAATACTTTCAGGCTGCGATTGACGTGGACGGGCGTGATGCCGGCGCATTCGGACAAGTCCGTCTGGGTCATTGGCAGCTCATAGCCGTCCGCATTCGCCCGCCCGACAATCTCCAGCCGCACCTGCAGTTCGCAGAAAATATGCGCCAGGCGCGCCACGGCGTCGCGCCGGCCGAGCGACACTTCCCACTCGCGGTGGATGGCCGCGTCGAGATTGGTCCAGAACCAGAGCACGCGCGACAGATGCGGATACTGCTCGGTGATGCGGCTGAGATTTTCGTGCGGCACCAGGGCAACCTTGCACGGGGTCAGCGTCATCACTTCGTGATCAAGCCGTTTCAGGGTGAAGGAATGCAGGTCGGCAAAGTCGCCTGGCACGTGCAGTTCGGTCACTTGCCGCTCGCCGTTGCGCAGGTCCTTGTAGCGGCACATCAGCCCTTCCAGCAGCGCAGTGGAATGAGCGAGTTCCTGATTGCGGCGGACAAAGGTCAGGTCGGCGGGATAGTCCTTCACCTCGGACACGGCCGCCCGCAGGGCCTGCTCCTCCTCGGCCGAGACATCGTCGCGCCGGCGCATTTTCATCAGCAGAGGCTCGATCATGACGAGGGACCTTGCAGCCGGAGTTCGAACGCTTCTGAGTAGCCGATCTCCGCCACCTGAACCCCCTCGGCATCGGCGATGAGGACGCGGCCGGTCAGGTCGATCAAGCCCTGGCGCGCATCCTCGCTGACGATCGATCGCACGCTGTCGAGCGCCGACTGAATGGCAGCCTCACGACTCGGCAGTTCCTGACCTTCTTCGTCCTCGACGAAGCCGGCGCCGTTGCAGACATGGATGAAGTAACGCTGCACGCGCAGCCAATGCGCGACCGCAATCATGGTTGCAGATTGTTGACTGACATGACTCCAACCTATGTTTTTGAAGCGCCCGCTCAACCCCGCTATTGTGGCTGTTCGCGGTGGGAGCAACGCGATGACTCGGCCAGATCGTGACTATCATATGCAGCGTGCCCGTGCCGAAATGGACATGGCGCAGGACGCCATGTGCGAGACTGCGGCGGAGGCGCATATGCGGCTTTCGGGTCTGCATATGGACCGGGCGAAGCAGCTGACCGGCGGCCATGCCGAGTCCGATTTCGGGCGCCCGCCGCTGCGCTGACGCAGCTGCCAAGGAACGCTTGGTCGTCTCCGCCATTGTTGCCGCATGAGCATCGACAGCGAAAACGGACTATTCTTCATCAAGCCGCCGGAAGTGGCAATCGGCCGGGTGCTGCTCAACTCCGAGGGGCCTGAACCCTATAAGGTCGTCTTCCGCCTCGGCGATCGCGTGCTGGCCGAACATCTCGTGCCGACGGTCCGCGAGGGCGAGGCGCTGATCCGGCGCGAGCTGCCAGGCATCCAGTTCGGCGCCGTCCAGGAGCGCCCGCATCCACAAGCCCCGAAGCGGCGGCTCAGCTCCGTCCGGCCCGACGCTGCGACAGATTGAGACAATATTTACCTTTTGCCGACATGATTTGGTGACAGCTTGCAGCGATAAGCTGTGCAGACGCAGCGACTTCACCCCCCGCTGCCAAACGACTCCCTGAGAAATAGGGCCCCGCTTTCCAACCCCTGGAGCGGGGCCCTTCTTTTATCCGCCGTGTTCGGAGAGGAAGGCAGCGGCCGCGCCGAGCAGCCCCGGCTGGGGATGCGTGATCAGCTTGACGGGCAGGTTATCCATGCGCTGCTGGAACCGCCCCTTGGCGACAAACCTCTGGGCAAAGCCGGACTGCGGCAGGTAATCGGCCAAGCGCAGGCCCAGCCCTCCAGCGATCACCACGGCGTCGGCGCCCTGTGCCAGCGCCAAGTCCCCGGCGACCGAGCCCAGCACCCAGCAGAATCGCTCAAGGCTAGTACGGGCGGCCGGCGCTGTTCCGGTGAGGGCAAGCCGCCACAGTTCGGCTGCCTCGGGCGGCTCGCGGCCCGTATAGGATCTGTAGATTTCGCCGAGTCCCGCGCCGGACAGCACTCGCTCCACCGATACGCGCCCGAAGCGCTCGGCCAGATCATCGCGCAATCTCTGCTCGTCCCGGTCGAGCGGAGCGAATTCGATATGGCCGCCTTCGGTCGCGATCACGCGATCGCCTTCAGCGCCGCGCATCAGAAGGGCGACGCCTAGCCCCGTGCCGGGCCCGACCACAGTTACTACGCCACGCTCCGGCAGCGCGCGTTCGGTGCCGCACAAGTGCCGGAGATCGTCGCATCGAGGCACTGCATGCGCCACAGCCGCGAAATCGTTGACCAGGTTTAGCCGCTCGACGCCGAGCTGTTCGGCGAGCTGGGACCGTTCCAGCACCCAGCCGCTGTTCGTCATCCGCACCGCATCGCTGTCGAGCGGCGCTGCAATCGCAATCCCCGCATCGCGAGGGAGCGAGCGTCCGACCGCCTCGCCGAATGCACGCCAGGCCTCGGCCAGTCCGGCGAAATCGCCGGTCTTCAGCACCGCCTCAGGGCCGAGCGCGATGTTTCCGTCCGTCACCGTCGCCAGCGCGAAGCGCGCATGGGTGCCGCCGATATCGGCCGCGACCAGCTCCATCTACTTGGCCGTCAGCGACCAGACGCCGTCCCAGTCCGTGGGCGGCGGCGCCTTGGCGAACTGGCGGCACCGTTCGATATACATGGCCGAGGGGCCGTCGCCCGGCACGGCGCGGCAAGCGACCGCAAACGATTCTTCCGCGTCCTTCCACCGCCGCGCGCGATAGGCGGCAAGCCCTTCGCCGTAACTACCCAGCATCTCGTCGAGCGCACCGTTCAGCCGCTCCCGGCAATAATCGAGCGACTCGTGCACGGCGACCGGGAAGTCCTTGCCCTTGACCCGGATCAGGTCGATTTCGCGGGTCAGTGCCGGCCGGCCCAGGCTACCGCGGGTCGATTCCGAGATCAGGATGCTCGTGCCGTAGAATTTGTTGGCGCCTTCCAGCCGCGAGGCGAGGTTCACATTGTCGCCGATGACGGTGTACTCCATCCGCTTCGACGAGCCGATATTGCCGACGATGACATTGCCGGTGCTGATGCCGACGCCGACCTTGAGCGGCGGCTTGTTGCCGGCCGCCCGGCGGGCATTCAGATCGGCGAGGCACAACAGCATCCGGTTGGCGGCAGCCAGCGCATTGTCGGCGTCGCTCGGCCCGGCAAAGGGCGCGCCGAACAAGGCCATCATCGCGTCGCCGATATATTTGTCGAGGATGCCGCCCGTCTCGAGGATCACGTCGACCATCTCGGTGAAATATTCGTTCAGCATCGCCACCGTCTCGCGGGCGCCGATCGCCTCCGCAATGGTGGTGAAGCCGCGCACGTCCGAGAACAGGATCGACACGGTCTGGTCGCGTCCGCCGAGCACGTCCTCGCCGGCCTGGAGCAGCTGGTCCGCCACTTCCTTCGACATGTAGCGCGCCATGGTCGAGCGGACGCGCTTTTCAGAGGTGATGTCCTCCATCACCAGCATCGAGCCGATCCGCTGCTCGTTCGCGTCGATCAGCGGTGCGGCGGAGAGGTTGACGGAGGCCGGAACGTCGGTGGTGCGCACCAGCTCGGCATCGACCGCGAGCTGCGTCTCGCCCGACAACGCCGAGCGGTCCAGCTTCTCGACGACCCAGTGGTTCGGCCCGGCGAACACGTCGTCGGCAGCCTTGCCGGCAAGGCTCTCGCGCACGCCGAGCAGTTCTAGCGCCGCGGTGTTGGCGGTTACGATCCGGCCATCGGCATCCAGCGTGATGAAGCCGTTCGACGTGCTCTCCAGAATGCTCTCATTGTAATTCTTCATGCTGAGCACGTCGTCGAACAGCTTGGCATTCTCCAGGCTGACCGCAATCTGCGCGGAAAAGGCCCGCAGCCGCGCCTCGTCCTTCTCGACGAAGCAGCCGGCGCCCTTCTTGTTCAGCACCTGCGTGACGCCGATCCGGCCGCCATGCTTGTTGACGATTGGTTGGCAGAGGATCGAGCGGGTGACGAAGCCCGTCTTCTTGTCGACGCTCTGGTCGAAGCGCGCGTCTGAATAGGGATCGGCGATGTTCTCCGCCTTGCCGCTGGTAAAGACCGCCCCGGCGATCCCACGCGAGGCGGGAATGCGTATCTCGGTGATCGAATCCCCTTCCGCGAAGATCGAGTAGAGCTCCTCCGTCTTCGGGTCGTGCAGGAAGAGCGTCGAGCGCTCCGCGTTCAGCAGCTCGGTCGTCTCGCGCATGATCCGGGCGATCAGCAGGTCGAGCTGCAATTCGCCGGCGAGATCGTGACTGATCGCGAGGATGCGCTGCTCTTCGCGCAACGAGTCCAGCATGTGCTGGAAGCCGTGGAAAATGTCCGCGTATTCGTCGGTCGAGAAAACCTGCAGCTCGACATCGTCCAGCTTTCCGCTCTCGACCAGCCGCATCGAGTCGATCAGCCGCAGCGCCGACCGCGACACCTCCTGCGCCGTCAGCAGCGCCATCATCACCGAGCCCAGACCGCAGGCGAGCACGATGCCGACGATCCAGGTGTAGAAGGGCCACATCATCCCTTCCGACGCGGTGACGCCCACCTGCGCGAACATGCGCTGGACCTTGAACACCATCGACGCGGCGAAGAAGATCAGCGGCAGCGTCGTCACGAAGATGGCGAGATAGAGCAATTTGCTCTTAAGCCGGACAGCGATCAGCCCTTCGCGGTAGTCCGGGGGAATGGTGCCGCCCAGCGCACCGCTCAGGCGGATGATGACGGGCTCCATCGCCCGGCTGACCGCGAAATATTCGAAGATCGCGTGAGTCGGCGAGGCGAAGAACAGGGTCATCGCGCAAAACGCCAGAATCTGCCACGGCTCGAACTCTGCCTGTACAAGCCAATTGGCCGAGGTCAGCACCAGATAGACAAGGAAGGTGACCAGCGGTCCGTGTAGGAAAGTCACTCGCAGGAACGAAAGATAGGGCAGGTTCAGGGAGCGCACGAGGCCTTCGGCCAACACCGGTTGCGGCGCATCGCCGCCACGGTCGAGCGCTCGCGTCGCCTCCATGACTGGCACCGCGTGCCGGTGCAGCACATAGACGTCGACGAGGTTGTAGATCGCCACTGCTACCGGCAGCAGCAGCAGCACGACGAGCCATTGGTAGCCGGTCAGCTCAAGCCCGAGCAGTACCAGCATCAGCACGATGACCACCGCTGCCGCGCAGCCGCCTTGATAGATCCAGATCAGCCGCCACAGCAGCGATCGGCCGCTGTCGTCGCCGGCCTGGGCGCGCGTGCGCCGTCGCAGCCCCGAGTTCTGGATGTTCACCGGATCAAGCGGCCTGCAGCTGAGGCGTACACAGCTCAGCCTCAACAGCGGCCGCTACGTCCCCGAGTAGACGACGCTCCTCTTCGGAAAGGTTCCGCGGCCGCACGTCGAGAATGCACAAAGTGCCGATGCGCTTCCCCTCGGGCGAATGCAGCACCGAGCCCGCGTAGAAGCGAATGCGGGGCCCGTCCGACACCAGCGGATTATCCCGGAAACGCTCGTCCTGCAGCGCGTCGGGCACGACCAGGAGATTGGTGTTGCCGGCGATGGCATGGGCGCAGAAGCTGGTCTCGCGCGAGCTTTCGCAGACATCGGTGCCGAAGCACGACTTGAACCATTGCCGGTCGGCATCGACCAGGCTGACCAACGCGATCGGCACCCGAAACAGGGCCGAGGCAATGCGGGTGTGCCGGTCGAACCGTTCCTCTGGCGGCGTGTCGAGGATACCGAGCCGGCGCAGCGCGGCGACCCGTTCGGCCTCGTCATCGGGCAGCGGGGGTCGCGCCCAATGGCATTCCGACCGCATCAGCCAGGTCCGCACCCGCGTCCGGGCATATTCGACCGACCAAGGCTCCTCCAGCCGGTCCGCATAGCCGCGGTCCGCCGCGCCGGTGCCGCCCAGCAGGACGAAGGGCAGATCCAGGCCGTTGGTCATGCCGCTGAGGCGCACGGGCACGAAGGACTGCGTCGTGATGCCGTTTTCGACCAGCACCAACGATGGGATTTTTTCAGCCGCAGCCTCTGCGGCTGCTTCCAAAGTGTCCACGACGACCAGTCTGGCCGGCTCCTGCGCGATCGCCTTGCCGATCCGCTCGGCAATGTCGGCATCAGTCGCAATCAGCAGCAGCATGGCGTCCTGCGCACCGGCCGTGCGAACCGCATGCGCCAGATTGCTCCCGCCGGGTTCGGCCTGATCGGCCGTTCCGCCCAGATTTATCTCCAGCCCCTCATAGGCGGCGAAGACCTGCGGCTTCCCAGCGCCGATCTTCGCCTGGATGGCGGCGACGATCACATCCAGCTGCTCGTCGGTGCGGCTCGGATCGTGGTGGGTCAACGCCAGCTGGTCGGCGCCCGCGGCGCGGCCGATCGTGACGGCATATTCGATCGTGCTGTGGCCCCAGCCCTGCTTGGCGGCATATTCTTCCGCCACATATTGGGCGTCGTGGATCACCATCTGCACGCCGGCCATGAACTCGGCATGGGCGAGATCCTCGCCGTGGATCATGCCCTCGCCCATCGCCAGATCGCGTGAATGCGGCTCGTGATCGCAGGAATAGACGAAGCTGCCGCCGGCATTTTCGATGCGGAAAGCGAGGGTCAGTGCGGGATGGTTCAGATAGCGGGTTCGGATCGACAGATCGTCGATCATGAAATGGCCTTCGCCCAGATTATGGTAGCGGACCTGCGCCCCGAACGCCTCCGGCGTGACGGGGAAATAGGTATATTCCATCTGCCCGGCGAGCGTGTCCTTCAGCGACTCGCCAAAGCCCTGCGGCGCATAGATGTCCCAGCTGTTGCCCGGCACGAACAGCGGCGCGAAAAAGGGGATGCCCTGGATGTGATCCCAGTGCGTGTGGCTGATCAGCACATGGCCGCGCGACGACCCGCCTTCGCGCAGGATCGCTTGACCAAGCTCATGCGCGCCGGTGCCGCAGTCGATTACCAGCCGCGTACCCTTGGCCGAGATCACTTCGACACAGGAGGTGTTGCCGCCATAGCGGACCGTATGCGGTCCTGGCTTGGCCAGCGATCCTCGCGTTCCCCAGAATTTGATCTTCAAGACAGGCCCCTCTCAACATGATTTGAGGCGAGCGGGGGCAGCTTGTCCAGAACTTCGTCGCGCCTAGAGGTGCGCCGGGCCGCCTACTCCCACTCGATCGTACCGGGCGGCTTGGAGGTGAAGTCGTAGACCACCCGGTTGATCCCCTGCACTTCGTTGACGATCCGGGTCGCCACGCGGGCAAGGAAATGCGGATCGAACGGGAAAACGTCCGCGGTCATGCCGTCTGTGGAGGTCACTGCTCTAAGTGCACAGACGCTTTCATAAGTGCGATGGTCGCCCATCACTCCCACTGTGCGCACCGGCAGCAGCACCGCGAAGGCCTGCCAGATCGCGTCGTACAGCCCGGCGTTGCGGATTTCCTCGAGATAGATCGCGTCGGCCTTGCGCAGGATGTCGCACTTTTCCTTGGTGACTTCTCCGGGAATGCGGATGGCGAGGCCGGGGCCGGGGAACGGGTGCCGGCCCACGAACGCGTCCGGCAGCCCCAGCTCGCGGCCGAGCTCGCGCACTTCGTCCTTGAACAGCTCGCGCAGGGGCTCGACGAGCTTCATGTTCATCCGCTCAGGAAGGCCGCCGACATTGTGGTGGCTCTTGATCGTCACCGACGGCCCGCCGGTGAAGCTGACGCTTTCGATCACGTCCGGGTAAAGCGTGCCTTGGGCGAGGAAGTCGGCGCCGCCGATCTTCCGCGCCTCATCCTCGAACACGTCGATGAAGGTCTTGCCGATGAACTTCCGCTTCGCCTCGGGATCGCTGACGCCGGCCAAGCCCGACAGGAACAGGGTCTCGGCATTCACATGCACCAGCGGGATGTTGTAGCTGTTGCGGAACAGCGAGACGACCTGCTCGGCCTCGCCCTTGCGCATCAGCCCATGGTCCACGAATACGCAGGTCAGCTGCTCGCCGATCGCCTCGTGGATCAGCACCGCGGCGACGGCGGAATCGACGCCGCCCGACAGCCCGCAAATCACCTTGCCCTTGCCAACCTGCGCGCGAATGTCGGCGATCTTGGTCTGGCGATATTCCGCCATCGTCCAATCGCCCGGGCAGCCGCAAATGTGGCGCACGAAGTTGGACAGGAGCCTGCCGCCGTCGGGCGTGTGCACGACTTCGGGGTGGAACATCAGGCTGTAGAAGCGCCGCGCCTCGTCGGTGGCGACGGCATAGGGCGCACCTTCCGACTGGGCGACGACGCTGAAGCCTTCCGGCAGCCGCTCCACCCGGTCGCCATGGCTCATCCAGACCTGGTGCTTCTCGCCTTCCGCCCAAAGCCCGTCGAACAGCGCCGAGCGGCCGCTGATCTCGATATAGGCGCGGCCGAACTCCCGGCTTTCGGACGGCGCCACCAGCCCGCCCAACTGATGCGACATGGTCTGCTGGCCATAGCAGATGCCGAGGATCGGCAGGCCGGCGTCAAAGATATGCTGCGGCGCACGGGGACTGTCCTCCCACATCACCGACGACGGGCCGCCCGAAAGGATGATGCCCTTTGGCTGAAGCCGCTCGAACGCCTCTGCGGCGGCGTTGTACGGCGCGATTTCGGAATATACTCCCGCCTCGCGCACGCGCCGGGCGATCAGCTGGGTGACCTGACTGCCGAAGTCGATGATCAGGATCGAGTCATGCGCATGCGTGTCCATGCGCCGAGGCTGTTAAAGCCTCGACGCAATGCATCAACCCCGTTCGCGGATTACCGCCGCGCGAACTCTTCGCCGAGGTCCACGCTCACTACGCGGCCGTCACGGACTGCGCAGCGAAAGCCCCAGGTTTCGGGGCGTGGATCGCGCCAGCCGCGGCGCGCTTCCACTACGCCATCGACTTCCCAGCCGCGCGGACTGCGCTGGACGCCGTTGATGTCGCGCACCACCGCACGCACGCCGCGCTCATAGCCTTGCCGCTCCGCCGCTTGCGCGCAAGCATCGACGGCTGCGTCTTCAGTGCCGGCGAAAACCGGCGCCGGCGCGACGCGGTCGGCGTAGCGTCCGCCCGAGGAAGCATAGCCTTCCCGCGCCGCCCTAAAGGCTTCGCGCGCAGAGACTGCCGCATCCGCAGCTGCGCGTTCCGCAGCCACGGCGGCTTCGCCAACCGCCCGGCCGATATCGCGTGAAAGGCCCGGATCGACCAACTGGGCCGAGGCGGTGCTTCCGATCAGGGTCGCGCTTAGGGCAGCGACAACAGCAATCTTGTTCATCACAGACACTCCATCCCCCGCAAGAAAGATCGGAACCTTATACCGGTTCCGCCTGAGTGGCGGATGAATGGCTCAGTCCTTGCTAGGACGAGGTGGCCGCGTGAACAGCCACACGCGAATGGCGCTCGCCAGATTGGGCGGATCGGCAAGCGCGATCCGTTCCGCATCGATCCGTCCGACCAGCGCCGACAGCGGCAGCTGTGCTTCTCGCGCCGCTGCTTCCAGCGCCGACCAGAAGACCGGCTCGAGGCTTATCGAGGTCGGATGGCCGGCGATGGTGATCGATCGTTTCACCGGAGACGCATAGGGAGGAGCCATCCCGCAGAGCCTAACGGCGCGTGAGCCAGGCACAAACATTTTGGGGTGGTTGGCTGGGGCGTGCCGTCCTAGCCTCCTTTGATATGACCGACGGCTATGCGGCTTTGACAGAGAAGGAGAAGGAAACGCTCCGCCTGATCGTGCGCGGCCATGATGCCAAGTCGATGGCGCGTCACCTGGGGCTCTCCGTCCACACAATCAACGAACGGCTGCGCGACGCCCGGCGCAAGCTGTCAGTGTCGAGCAGCCGCGAGGCCGCGCGCCTTCTGCACAAGCACGAAGGCGCAGACCCCGAAAACTCTGCGGACAAGCAAATCGGGGGGGCAGGCGACACCCAACACGTGGGACAAGCTGGGAGGCCGGCAGACGGCCATGGGCGATCACGCTTCGCCCGCCTCGGAACAGGAGTTACCATAATGACCCTTGCCCTCGGGCTGCTCGCCCTCGTCGCCCTCCCGCAAACCGGAACCGCGCCCAGCGGAGCGGCGACGGTTGCCACAGACTCAGCGGCCGCGACCTCGGCCCGCCAGTGGCTCGCCTTGGTCGATGCCTATCGGTGGGAAGACAGTTGGGCCGGAACCACTGCGTCCTTCCGCAAACAGAACACGACCAAGGTTTGGGCGGATGTCTCCAAAGAAGTGCGCGTGCCATTGGGCGCCGTGCGCTCCCGCCTCCTGGTCAGCCAGGACAGCGTGCCTGCGCCACCAGCCGGAATCCAGGTGCTCAAGTTCAAGACCAGCTTCGCGAACAAGACCGAGGCGGTCGAGAAGCTGAGCCTGGCGAAGGAAGACGGCGCCTGGCGCGTGGTAGGCTATTACATCGAGTAGCCTCCAAACCGCCTCAAACTCTCCCCTCCAGCAAGAGCTGGAGGGGAGTAGTCGTCAGTACATATGCTGCCCGCCGTTGATGCTCAGCGTCGATCCGGTCACGAACCCAGCATCCTCGGCGCACAGAAACGCCACGCCGCGCGCAATCTCCTGCGCCTTGCCGAGCCGGCCGACCGGGATCTTGGCGACTATCTTCTCGAGCACATCGGGCGGCACGGCAGCGACCATATCGGTGTCGATATAGCCCGGCGCGATCGCGTTGACGGTAATGCCCGCCCGGGCGCCTTCCTGGGCGAGCGCCTTGGTGAAGCCGTGGATGCCTGACTTCGCCGCCGCGTAGTTCACCTGCCCATACTGGCCCGCCTGGCCGTTGATCGAGCCGATATTGACGACGCGGCCATATTTGCGCACGTTCATGCCGTCCCACACGGCCTTCGCCATGTTGAAGCAGCCGCCCAGGTTTGTGTCGATCACGTCTTCCCAGGCCTGGCGGTTCATCCGCTTCATCGTGCCGTCGCGAGTGATGCCGGCATTGTTGACCAGCACGTCGACCGGCCCGAGTTCCGCCTCGACCTGCGCGATGCCGGCCATGCAGGCGTCGAGATCGGCAACATCCCATTTAAAGGCTTTGATGCCGGTCCGCTCGCTGAACTCTCGCGCGCGCTCGTCATTCCCGGCGTAATTCGCCGCGACCGTCATGCCGGCTTCCCGCAGGGCCAGACTGATCGCTTCGCCGATGCCGCGCGTGCCGCCGGTCACCACCGCTACTCGTGCCATTCGCTTCCTCTCCCTCTGATGGGTTTGAGGTCTCCCCTACGAAGGCGGCACCCAGCCCGCAAGTTCACGCGCAAGCAAGGCGCGCAGCAGCCCCAGCCCCTCCTCGCTGTCGTTAAGGCAGGAGAGATAGGCGAACTCCTTGCCGCCGGCACCGATAAAGCTTTCCCGTCCGCGGATCGCCAGTTCCTCTAGCGTCTCCAGGCAATCGACGCTGAACCCCGGCGCGACCACCGCGACCCGTTCGATGCCGCGCCCGGGCAGCGCCTCCAGAACCTTATCCGTGGCGGGCTCAAGCCATTTGGCGCGCCCGAAACGGGACTGGAAGCTTATCTCGAGCGGCCGGCCAAGCGCCTCCGCCAACAACCGCGCAGTCTTCTGGCAATGACAGTGGTAGGGGTCCCCGAGCTCAAGCGTCCGCTGCGGCATGCCATGAAAGCTCGCCAGGATCAGCTGCGGTTCGAACGGAAGCTGCGCCAGCTGCCGTTCGATCGAGGTCTTCAGCGCATCGATATAAGCGGGCTCGTCGTGATAGGGCGGCAGAGTACGGATCGCCGGCTGCCATCGCATGCGGCTCAGCAGCTCGAACGCCTTGTCGTTGGCCGTCGCGGTCGTTGCCGCGCAATATTGCGGATACATCGGCGCAAGCAGGATCCGCTCGCAGCCGGCTACTTTCATCGCCGTCAGCCGATCGGCGATGGACGGATTTCCGTAGCGCATCGCCCAATCCACCGTGACGTGCGGCCAGAAGGCGTCCGCGAGCCTCTCCGCCTTGGCACGAGTATAACGGGCAAGCGGCGAGCCATGTTCGGTCCACACCAGGCCATAGGCATGCGCGGATTTCTTCGGCCGCGTATTGAGTACGATCCCGCGCAGGATCGGCTGCCAGGCGATCGCCGGGATTTCCACCACACGCCGATCCGACAAGAACTCGCCTAGATAGCGCTTCACCGCGGGCGCTGTCGGCGCGTCCGGAGTGCCGAGATTGATCAGCAGCACGCCGATACGTGGGGCCGGTGTTTGCGGGTGATGGTCAGGCTTCAACACTGTTCCTAAAGGCCGATCGGCAGCCGGCGGTAGCGCCGACCGGTCGAGGCGAACAGGGCATTGGCGAGTGCGGGGCCGACTGGCGGCACCGCAAGTTCGCTGGCTCCCCCCGGCTCCTCCGTGCTCGGCAGCAACTCGACGCTGATCTCGGGCGTGTCGGCGAGCCGGGGCAGATTGAGGTCGGCAAGCCGATGTGCCTTGGTCAGCCCGCGCTCGAATCCCGGCGCGCAGCCGGTTGCGGCGGCCAGGCCGAAGATCAGCCCCCCCTCGATTTGCTGGCGAACGATGTCGGGATGAATCATCCGCCCGACATCGGCCACCGCCACCAGCCGGTCGCATTTGACGCGCCCGCCTTCGGCCCGCGCTTCGGCGAGCACGGCGATGAAGCTGCCATAAGCGGCATGGATGGCGATGCCCTGCCCCGTGCCGGCTTCGCCTCCCTGCCAGCCGCCGAGCGCCGCGACCGTCGACAGGCACCGCGCCAGCCGCGGCTGTTTGCCCAGCATCGCCATGCGGAAGGAGAAGGGTTCGGTGCCGGCCGACCGTGCCAACTCGTCGATGAAGCTTTCGGTGAAGAAGCAGGTGTAGCTGTGTGCGCCCGATCGCCAATAGCCGATCGGCAGCCGCGCATCGGCCGGGTGGTGATCCACAGCGAGATGGTCGATCGCGTAAGGCGTTTCCGCGCCCGCGACCGCAAAGCCGTCGGCCCCTTCGCCGATCAGCGAGCGCACGGCTGCCGCATTCGGCAATAGGGTGTTAGCGACCGCGCGCCCGTAATCAGGCGCCGCGATCTTTGCGAGCAGCCCGGCGACCCGGCCGCCGCTCACCCGTCCCGCCATGCGGGCATGGGCCGGCGGGCGGAAGCGGCCCTGCAAGATCGCCTCGGCACGGCTCCAGAAAAGCTGGACCGGGCGCTTCAGTTCGCGGCTGAGATGCCCCGCCTGGATCGCCGCCTCGCTACTCATGCCGCGGCCAAAGCCGCCGCCGACCTGCATCGGGTGAATGACGATACGGCCGTGCTCGATATCGAGTGATCGTGCCACCGTCTGCCGCGCCGCCTCGGGCGCTATCGTCGGCAGCCATAGCGACAAGACACCGTCGCTCCACGACGCCGTGGCGGTCACAGGCTCCAGGGCCGCGTGCGCCGCCGCTTCAACGCCATATTCAGCGGTCAGCACCGTCGCGTCGCGGAAGGCTTCGCTTAGATCGCCGCGCTCCAGCAGCCGGGCGCCATCGCCGTCCAAAGCTTCGTTCAGCCGAGCCAGGATATTGGCGTCGCCCACTAGTTCGCCGCGCGTCTCGAACCGTGGCCGCAGTGCCTCGAGCGCGCGCTCGGCCGCCCAGCTGGTCGTCGCCACCGCCGCGACCCATTCGCGCGTGCTGACCAGTTGCAGCACCCCACGCACCCGCTCCGCCGCCTCGACGTCGCCAACGACAAATCGTCGCGCGCCGATCGGCCCCTGACGCACCGCCGCATAGACCATGTTCGGCAGGCGCACGTCCGCGGCGAAGTCCACCGAGCCGTCGAGCTTGGCCGGTGTGTCGAGCCGGGGCAGCGACTGGCCGGACAGCTTGCCCATCCGCAGCGGGAGCGTGTCTGGCGCGCTCTCGCCCACGGCATCGGCCGCGAGGTCGGCAAAGCGGAGCTTCTTGTCGGCATGGACGACGAAACCGCTTTCCGCCTCGCACTCTTCCCAATCAACGCCCCAACGCCGCGCAGCCACCTTGCACAGCCGCACCCGCGCCGCGGCGGCGGCTTCGCGCATCGGCTGCTCGTACATGCGAATTGAGGTCGAGCCCGCCGTGATCATAGTCGCGCTCCGGGTTGCGAATGTGTCGGCGACGGAGGCGAGCGAGGGCGCCACGCCCTTCACCAGTTTCTCGACGAACAGCCGGTTGGCATAAAGCGGGTTGATCGGCGCTGGCTCGACCGCAATAGTCCGCCAGTCCGCGCCCAGTTCGTCGGCGACAATCTGCGGCAGCGTCGTGAACACCCCCTGCCCCGTCTCCGCCTGCGGCACGGCCACGATCACCCGCCCGTCCTCACCGATCTTCAGATAGGGGCCGTAAGTGTGCTCGCCTTTGCCGGCGACGAGCGTGACCGGATAATCGCGCGGCCAAACCGCCCAGGCGACGACTAGCCCCACGCCCAGTCCGCCGGTAACGAGCAGCCGGCGGCGCGTGATGGAATGGTCGGGAGCATCGCTGGCGCGCATCTAAGCTGTGATAATCAGGCTTGCACGGCCGCGCCAAGCGGCTGGCGATAATATTGGGCGGGCCCCTGCTTCGACTCCTCGGCGATCGTCTCCAGCATCCAGTCGCGGAACATCCGCACCTTGCGGACCTGGCGCCGGTGCTCCGGATAGACGAGCCAGAAGTCGCTCGGATCATAGGCGATGTCGTCGAGCACGGGCACCAGCCGGTCGCTCGCAATCTCCGTCCGCCACAGCATCGGATTGAGCAGCGCGATGCCCAGGCCCGCCATCGCCGCCTGGCCTTCGGCGATCTGCGTGTCGAGCCTGATGCCGCGCGGGGCGTCCGGCGAGGGCACGCCGCCGACCTGATCGCGCCACACCTGCCACCAGCTGTCGTCCGGGCTGATCCGCGCGTGCCGCATCACCCCGTCCAGCGTCCGGATCGAAGGATGCTCCTCCAGGAACGCCGGACTCGCAAACACCATCAGCGGCATGCGCATCAGGAAGTGAGCGCATAGCCCCGGCCACGCGCCCTTGCCGCCGCGGATGGCAACGTCGACATCGTCTCGCGCGAAGTCCACAAGGCTGTTGGACGTGTGCAGCCGCACCGCGACATCGGGCACCCTGATCTGAAAGGCGCCGATCCGCGGCGCCAGCCAATTCGGCCCAAAGGTCGTCGAGCAGCTGACCGTCAGCACCGATTCGTTGCTGGAGCGGGCGAGATCGAAGGCGCCGTCCAGATCGTCGAACGCCTTGGCGACGAGCGGGCCGATGCGCCGGCCGGTCTCGCTCAGCGCCACCCGCCCGCGCTCGCGCACGAACAGGCTGATGCCGAGCCGCTCCTCCAACAGCTTGATCTGGTAGCTGACGGCCGCCTGGGTCATGCCCAGTTCCTGGGCGGCGGTGGTGAAATTCTGATGCCGGGCGGCGGCTTCGAACACCCGGACGGCGGCCAAGGGGGGCAGTCTGCGCATCAGCTCACCTGATAAGCCAGGCTTATGCCTGGCGTCCAACGCTTTGTTGGCGTTCCGCGCTCGCAACGATCATTTGCAAGCTGCACCTCAACCCCGAGGACAGGAGCAGCAAAATGCGCGACGAACATGATGATCGTGCCTATCAGGCCTTTCGTGGACAGCTTGGGCGGGACATCGTCCTGCTCGTCAGGTCGGTCGCTTACGCCTTCGATCGCCTCCACGCCCAGCTTTACGACGCCCCCTGGTCCAGGCGGAACAGGGCAGTCGAAGGGCAATGCGGCAAAGGATTTACAGCGCTTTAACCGTAGCCGTCAGGCGGCGCTTTACCACGCGCCGCCTACGCTCCAGGGCGATGAAATCGCTCCGGATTCTCTTCGCGGTGGTAGTCGCGGCATCAGCTCCGCTGATGACTGGCGCAATTGACCGCACCACCGGCATGGAGCAGCGGCTGCTCGCAACACATAATCGCGAGCGCGCACGAATGGGCGTTCCCGGTCTCGAATGGGACAAGGCGCTCGCCGCCGACGCCGCTATCTGGGCCGATGCTCTGGCCCGCACGAACAGCTTCGAACATTCCCCCGCCGACTCCTCGGACCCGGATGTGCAGGGCGAAAACCTGTGGGCCGGCACCCCGGGCGCCTGGGCGCCCGAAGAAATGGTTGGCTATTGGGTCGCGGAAAAGCGCGACTATCGGCCCGGCATCTTCCCGGCCGTCTCGCGCTCCGGCGATCTCGAGAATGTCGGACACTACACCCAGTTGATCTGGCGCAGCACGCGCAAGGTCGGCTGCGCCCTCGCCCGCTCGGCCAATGAAGACATTCTCGTCTGCCGCTATTCCGAAGGCGGCAACGTCATCGGCGAAGCGGTGACCTGAGGCACTGCGCACGACGAACCGCTTCATTACGCCGCCGGATGGTAAGGCAACAGCAAGCTTTGGGGCTGCAACATGCGCGGCGTGCGGGGATGGAAGGGGATGTTGGCAGTGGCGCTTGGCGCCGCGATGCCGTTGCTGACGGGCGGCATCGACCGCGAGTCTGCCTTCGCCGAGCGCATTCTCGCCAGCCACAATCGCGAACGCACGGCACTGGGTGCCCGGCCCGTGCGGTGGGACAATAGCCTTGCGGCTCAGGCGCAGGCATGGGCCGACCACCTCGCCCGCACCGGCAGGTTCGAACACTCTCCATCAAGCCCGTTGGACGAAAGCACCGCCGGCGAGAATCTGTGGACCGGCACCGCGGGCGCTTTCTCGCCCGAGGATATGGTTGGCTACTGGATCGATGAAAAGGCCGACTTTAAGCCCGGCGTGTTCCCGGCAGTTTCGCGTACCGGAGACTTGCAGGCGGTGGGTCACTATACTCAGCTGATCTGGAGCCGGACCACCAGGATCGGCTGTGGCCGGGCGACCGGCGCCGGCGGCGACGTCCTGGTCTGCCGCTATGTCACTTCCGGAAACGTGGTCGGCGAACGGCCGATCTGAGGGTCTTCGGCGCGTTGCACCCTCACCGGCGTTAAGCTAAGAGGACGCCCCGCCTCGGCCGCGCCAGTCCGCGCTCCCGAGGCGCATCTTTTTCAAGTCCGGGCTTCGGCCCAAGGAGCATGCCATGGCCCGCCGCCGCCAGATCTACGAAGGCAAGGCCAAGATCCTGTACGAAGGCCCCGAGCCGGGCACTTTGATCCAATATTTCAAGGACGACGCCACCGCCTTCAACGCCCAGAAAAAGGGCACGATCAGCGGCAAGGGCGTGCTCAACAACCGCATCTCCGAGCATATCTTCACCCTGCTCGGCACGATCGGCATTCCGACCCACTTCATTCGCCGCCTCAACATGCGCGAGCAGCTGATCCGTCAGGTCGAGATCATCCCGATTGAGGTCGTGGTGCGCAACGTCGCCGCCGGCACTTTGTCCAAGCGGCTGGGCATCGACGAGGGCACCCAGCTGCCCCGCACGATCGTCGAATATTATTACAAGGACGATGCGCTCGGCGACCCGCTGATCTCGGAAGAACATATTGCCTGTTTCGGCTGGGCCAGCCAGGAGGAGATGCACGACATCACCGACATGGCAATCCGCGTGAACGACTTCATGTGCGGCCTCTTCGCCGGCATCGGCATCCGCCTGGTCGACTTCAAGCTGGAGTTCGGCCGCATCTGGGACAATGACTATGCGCGCGTGATCCTGGCCGACGAAATCAGCCCTGACGGCTGCCGTCTCTGGGACATGGAAACCAACGAAAAGCTCGACAAGGATCGCTTCCGGCGCGACTTGGGCGGCGAAGTCGAAGCCTATCAGGAAGTCGCCCGCCGCTTGGGCCTGCTGCCGGAGGACGGCGACAATGCCGTGCTGGACCTTGAAAGCCACCGCAAGCGCCGCGGGAAATAGGACCCGGGCAACAGCTCCACCCCTTTTTAGCCATGCCCGAGGAGGCGGGAGCCCAGCAGCGCCGCTCTTCCTTTGCTCAAGTTGCGCCGGGGTCTGATGCTCGACGCTCACCACGATAATCTATCAGGTCTTGAACGCTCACAACGGCTCCTCTGCTATTGGAGCGGTTATGGACGAAAGCGGATTGTATCGCCCTCAATTGGATTGTTAAGCTGAATCAGGCCTATGGCCGTGATGATCTCAGTCTCCCGGCACAGATGCGCGGCTTTGTAGATTGGCCGCAGGTCCTGCACCTGCTAACGGCAACAATGGATCGAACAGTATTTGCTTACGCACTCATCATAGCGTTGGCCGTCGTTGGGCTCGCGGTCGTCTTGTACAGGCGGCACCATTCCCGTGCCAACGTCTTGGGACGTCGCCGTCATCGTGAGCAGGTAGCCTACGAGAAGGTGATGGCGGACAAGAGCGAAGAAACTCGGGATCGGCCGCCGCGAAGCTGAGCCTGGCGGCCCAAGACAGGCACTGCCGTCGCGCCGAGTTCGCATGGCCTGTCCCTAGACGGCGTAGCGCCACATCGTGCTGTCCTATACGGCTGCGGTCCGGATATGGCATTGGCCGAGCGGCAGCTTGGTCGCCTGGCGTTTTGAACCGTCGACCCCTCCTGGCCGCCACATTACCGGCTCTCGAACTTTACATTTTTTATGTGAAAGTTGTGAACTTTGCCCGTTTGAAGTGCCGCTTTTTAGCGGGTCTTAACCAAACCGCCCGTAAGCCGGTGCCGAACTTGCTCCCGAAGGACGGCTCATGCGTAAACTCCTGTTCCTGGCTCCGATCGTCACTCTCGCCGCGTGCGGGGGCGCGGGGCCGCAGTCGGTGGGCAGCAGCGCCGCGCCCGCCGGGTCGCCGCAGGCTCCCGCCAACAACCACAGCTTCGTCGCGCCAACGGTGCAGAAGACCTATTCCGGCATCGGCGGCGTCCATAGCTACAACTACACGACGCAGACCGGTGGCAATGCGCAGACCGGGCAGCTCTATGCCGGCGATAGCTCGACCGCGCGCAACAGCGGCATCACCGTCGACTACAACCCGCGCGACGCAATCTTCGAAGTCAAGATCGTCGCCCCGAACGCCAATGTGAACCAGACGCTGCGCTTCCAGGATCCGCTGCACCGCACCGATTTTGGCGGCCTGCGCGAGCCGCAGACCGGCGTGCCGCGCCTGTCCGCGGGCGGCATTCAATATCTCCAAGCGGGTGCGCGCAAAGAGCCGATCACCTTCGACCCGGCGCAGACGGACATGGTGCCCGTCGGCGATCCAACCGGCATCTACAACAATGTCAGCTTTTTCTATCAGAAGCCCGGCACTGAGACGAAATACGTCACCTTCGCGGGCTATGTCCGCAACAATACCACCATCGTCGAGGAAATCCTGCCTGGCGGCGGCAGCCGCATCCTGCAGAATAATATCCTCGAGCGCGCGGCCTTTGCCTATGGCGAGCGCACTGACATCGACGCCGTGCCCCGCACCGGCAGCGCCACCTATAATGGCGCGATGGTCGCAACCATGGTCTACAACCCCCTGCGCGACAGCGTGAACAATGCGCCGACCTATTTCCAGTGGATCGAGGGGCGCAGCAAGACCACGGTCGATTTCGCCGCCAGCAGCTTCACGCTCGACCTGACCGGCACCGTCTTCGCGCCGCAATATGACGCCTTCACCAGCAAGCAGGCGGTGCTCGGCGCCGGCGCGAGCTTCACCGCAACCGGTGCGGGCCGCGTCGACCTGGTGAGCGGCGGCGGCTTTCTCGGCCAGTTCACAGCGGCGTCGTTCGGCGCGGGCCAAGGGCTGACTATCGCCGGCTCCAGCATCGACGGCGCCTTCTTCGGGCCCGCCGCAGCCGAAGTGGGCGGCGGCTTCCGCATCGTCGGCGGCACGCCCGACCAGCGGATCGACATTCTCGGCGCCTTTACCGGTATCAAATAATGTTCGCCGCATTGCTCCTGGCGGCCCAAACCGCCACGAGCCCCGCGCCCGCCTGCGACGCGGCCGGCCTCTGCACGGCCCGGCTGAGCGGCGACGAGCTGCTGGCCACCGCCGAAAAGCTGGTGCTCGCCCGCGAGTTCGACGCCGCCCGGCCGCTGATCGCCGCCTCGGAGCAGGTGCCGGGCAAGGAAATGGAGCGCCATTTCCTCGCCGGCTATGTCGCGATCGAGACCGGCGACGTGAAGACCGCCATCGCCGAGTTCCGCGACGCGCTGGCGATCGACCCGTCCCAGGCGCGGGTCCGTCTCGAGCTCGCCCGCGCGCTCCTGCAGGACGGCGACCAGAGCGCCGCCGACCATCATTTCCGCCTCGCCTCGCAGGACAAGCGGCTGCCGCCCGAAATCGCCGCCACGATCCGCTCGACGCGCGGCATCATCCGCGATCAGCGCGTCTGGAATTTCCGCTTCGATTTCGGCCTGGCGCCCGACACCAACATCAACAACGCGACCTCGGCCGAGCAGGTCGACCTGCTGGTCAGCCCGAACAACCGCGTGCCCTTCGCGCTCAACGACGATGCCAAGCCGCAATCGGGGCTGGGCCTGACCGGCAGCTTTTCCGGCGGCCTGCGCTTCAAGCAGGGCGACAAGCTGGCCCTGCTGGTCGATGGCGACGGCCAGTTCACCCATTATGAAGACGATGATTTCGACGACTATATGCTTCAGCTCGCCGCCGGGCCGGAATGGAAGCTGAGCGCCAAAACCGCGGTGACCGCCCAGCTGGTCGGCCTGCAGCGCTGGTTCGGCGGCAAGACCGCGCAGCAGCAGATCGGCCTCAAGACCGGCCTCACCACCTTCCTCGATCAGGGTCAGCGCATCGGCGTCCAGCTCGACGCGCGGCGTACCGAGTCCGGCTTCGGTACCAGCTATGACGGCTGGCAATATGGCGTCTACGGCACCTATGAACGGGTCGTCGCCAAGACGATGATCGCTTCGGCGAGCGCCTTCTTCCGCCGCGAATCCCTGCGCTCCGACCAGCTGTCGAACAGCGAGCTCGGCGTGAATGCCGGCATCGGCGGCGAACTGCCCCATGGGCTCAATGCCGGTCTGTCGGGCGGCATTTCCTTCGCCCGCTTCGACGCGCCGATCACGCTGTTTTCGGACAAGGAACGCCGCGACACGCGCGTCATCGCCCGCGCCTATATCGGCAGCCGCGCGATCCGCATCCTCGGCTTCTCGCCGTCGGTCACCTACAGCTACACGCACATCGGCTCGAACTACGCCTTTTACGATTCCGACCGGCACCGCTTCCGTTTCGCGCTCGCCCGCTATTTCTGAAGGGTTGCGGCTTGGCCGCACGCGGACCATAGAGCCGCCATTCCCAGCCAGAGGTTGCTCCCATGAAAGCGCGTGTGTTCGTCACCTTGAAGAACGGCGTTCTCGATCCGCAAGGCAAGGCGATCCACCATGCGCTGGAAGGCCTGGGCTTTGCCGGCGTCAATGATGTGCGCCAAGGCAAGATGATCGAGCTCGACCTGGTCGACGGCACCAGCGACGCCGATATCGAGGCGATGTGCACCAAGCTCCTCGCCAACACCGTCATCGAGAATTTCCGGATCGAGCGGCAATGAAGAGCGCGGTCATCGTCTTCCCCGGCTCCAACTGCGACCGCGACCTAGCCGTCGCGATCGAGCAGGTCACCGGCCGCGCACCCGCGATGGTCTGGCACCGCGAGACCGAGCTGCCCGACGGCACCGGGCTGATCGCGCTGCCCGGCGGCTTTTCCTATGGCGATTACCTCCGCACCGGCGCGATCTCGGCACGCAGCCCGATCATGGACGCGGTCGCCAAGGCAGCTGATCGCGGCGTGCCGGTACTGGGCGTCTGCAACGGCTTCCAGATCCTGACCGAAGCCGGGCTGCTGCCGGGCGCGCTGATGCGCAACGCCGACCTGAACTTCATCTGCCGCGACGTGCAGCTGATGGTCGAGAACGCGCAGTCCGCCTTCACCAGCCGCTATGAAGCGGGCGAGACCATCACCATCCCGGTCGCCCATCACGACGGCAATTACTTCGCCGACGATGCGAACCTGGACCGGCTGGAAGGCGAAGGCCGCGTCGCCTTTCGCTATGCCGAGGCCTGCAACGGCTCCGCCCGCAACATCGCCGGCATCCTCAACGCCCAGGGCAATGTCCTCGGGCTGATGCCCCACCCCGAACGCATGGTCGAAGCCGCACACGGCGGCACCGACGGGCGCCGCCTGTTCGAGGGTTTGCTGGAATCGGTGGTGGCTTAAGTCCGCTTCAGCACTCTTGTGTGCCGAGCCAGCAGCATCAGCATCGTCGGCCAGAAGATCGTGTTCAGAATGTCCTTGAGGTTCGCGAGCAGATAAACGCGCGTGCCATAGGTGAGGCTATCGCGCAGATCCCAGACCTCGCCTGCGAGCGCAGCAGCCAGCACCAGCAGCCAGGGTTTCCAACTCTTCAGCGGCCAACGCAGCAGGGTGGCGCTGCCAAGAAACAGGCTCATCGCCACGTAGATGTGCAGCGAATCCTTCGACAGATGCAGATGCTCGACGAGCACCAATTTGACCTGCTGCAAGGGGCTCATATGCGGGCGGCGAACGGCGTGAAGTCGGTGCCTTCGTCATACACGTCCACGCCTTCGCGGCGCTTCAGAAAGCCCACCGCGGCGTAGGTGGCAGGCGTCAGGATCGCTTCCCACGCGACCTTCAGCACCCATTGCGTGACCATGACCTTGAGGACGAGGTCGGTCGTCCACCCCGCCGCGCCCCAAAAGGCGAGCGGGTAGAAGATCAGGCTGTCGATCCCCTGCCCTGCGACCGTCGAGCCGATGGTGCGCGACCAGAGATGCCTGCCGCCCGTCCAGATCTTCATGCGCGCGAGCACGAAGGCGTTGACGAACTCGCCGGCCCAGAATGCGGCGATCGAGGCGAAGACGATCCGCGGCACTTGGCCGAAGATCGCTTCATAGGCGGCTTGATTGCCCCAGGTCGGTGCAGGCGGCAGGGCCACCACCACCCAGGACATGAAGGCCATGAAGAGCAGCGCAGCCGTGCCGGTCCAGATCACCCGCCTTGCCCGCGCATAGCCATAGACTTCGGTCAGCACGTCGCCGATCACATAGGAGACCGGGAAGAACAGGATGCCCGCACCGAACGGCCAAGGCCCGATGCCTGGCAGCATGATCTCGGCAACCTTGCCGGCGCCCAGCACGTTCGACAGCAGGATGATCGCCACAAATGCGGCCATCACGAAATCGAAATAGCGGAAATGCGTTCCCGCGAGTGCCCGCGCAGCGACCGCGCGCAACTCTGCCCCTTCACTCATGGCGCGCACAGTATCGCCGTTTCGCACCCGCACAAGCCGCGCTATGAGGGCGCCACGCGCCCGTAGCTCAGTTGGATAGAGCACGAGCCTTCTAAGCTTGGGGCCGCAGGTTCGAATCCTGCCGGGCGCGCCACGATCGCTAGCGGGCGGATGAGGGACGAGGTGGCCGACCCGCGCTCACTCGGCCCTTCGACCGGCCAGTTCATGCGGTTAGACCGGCCTCGAACTTTTTAGGAAGGCGACAGCACCAGGTCGGGCCGCGCACGGAAAGCCAGCTTCAGCGCCTCAGGCAAGGTCTTCACTTCCAATCGATCGAACATCGTCGCGCGATGCATCTCCACTGTGCGGACGCTTAGGGCAAGGGCGATGGCAACTTCCTTGTTCGACTTTCCGTCTGCAAGCAGCGTCAACACGTCGAGTTCTCGGGGAGTTAGCCCTTCCAAGCGCCGTTCCGCGTCGCGCCGCTCGCTTTCGCCGTGAACGTCCCTGTCCAGCATGGCGAATCCGCGATCCAATGCCTGCACCAGAAGGCCATCTTCGAACGGCTTTTCGAGAAAGTCGATCGCACCCAGCTTCATCGCCCGGACCGCGGTGGCGATATCGCCATGCCCCGTCATTACAATCATCGGCGAGCGAAAATGCCGGCGTGCAAGCTCCTCGACAACCTCCAGCCCATCCACTTCAGGCATGCGCACGTCGATCAGAGCGCAACCAGGTTCGAGCTTGGATGCTTCTTCCAGAAAGTCCCGTCCGGTCAGGAACGGCCGGGGCATGAAGCCGGCGGTCTTCAGAAAAAAACCGAGGGAGCGCCGCACTTCGCTCTCATCGTCCACGACATAGACAATCCGGTTCAACGCGCCGTTGCTGCTGCGTATTCCGATCGGCGGACCGTCCATTCCGTTCCTTCTTTCTGGCGGCAATACCGCCATCGCTCTCCTTAAGTCTCGGTCTCGATGAGCATGCCGCGCCGCATCTCGCATCCTCTTGAACGGAACCAGCGGACGATCACGTGAAGGTTCGCATGGATCCACTGTCCCCTTATATTTTTGCCACCAATACGACGGCCCCAAGCGGGAATCTGTCAACCTACCATTGCGGCAGACGTTCCAAGTTGCGCGGGGGCAAGTTGATCCGCCTAGCCGGACGCTCACCGCACCGGTTCAAATCCGCCGCTCATTTTCGCGTCATCCGACTGGTACACATGGGAGGGTAAACTTGATGACGGTCCCCTGACCGGGCTGCGTATCGTTCCAGATCGTGCCGCCATGGGCTTCGACGATCATGCGACTGATGGACAAGCCCAATCCCGTTCCCTCCTCTCGAGTCGTGCAGAACGGATCGAACATGTGTGCAGCGATCTCGGGAGACAATCCTCGGCCCGTGTCGCAGACCGCCACTGCGCAAAAGCCATCCTTGGCGGCCCCTGTGCTGATCACGATTTCACGTCGCGGCCGATCGGACAATGCCTCCACGGCGTTGCGGAGCAAGTTAACAAGCACCTGCTGGATCTGAACGCGATCGACAAGGACCGTGTGATCGCCGTCCGCTTTGAGCTTATGCGTTATTCCCCGCATCGTGGCGTCGGATAGCGCGAAGCGGCACGCCTCTTCGATGAGCGGGACGAGGGACTCGGGCTGGCATTCGACGGTGCCGCGCGCCACGAACTCGCGGACGCGCCGCACGATATCGCTCGCACGCACGATACTTGCGTCGGCGTCATTCAGAGCATCTAGAACTCCCGCTTCCACATCAGCGTTGGCCGACAGCAACTGCTTGCATCCGCGCACATAGCTGGCGGCTGCGGTCAGCGGTTGATTGAGGTCGTGAGCGATCACCGAGGCCATGGCTCCCATTGCATTGAGCCGGGAGACGTGGGCCAACTCCGCCTGCGCCCGCCCGCTCGCTTCCTCCGCCACACGCTGATCATGCACATCCTCGAGGGTGCCGTACCAAGTGGCTCCCTCGCTTGCACCATCGGTCCGTTTGGTGGTGCGGACATGATACCATCGGTAATCACCTTTTTGAGTTTTCAGCCGATAGTCGATCTCCAGCCGGGAGTGGAAGCGGAGCGCATCGTGCCATTGTTGCATCACGTCCGGCCGGTCTACGGGATGCACCCAGTCGAGCCAGCCCTGCCCCAAGGCGGCTGCCACCGGGGCGCCTGTCCACTCCGTCCAGCGTTCACCGACAGTCAGAATCGAACCGTCGGCATCGGCGGTCCAGGGCGTGAGAGAACTGAGCTCCACGACATACCGGTAGGTCTCCTCACTGGCGCGGAGCTTTTCCTGCGCTTCGATGAGTTGGCTCGTCCTGGCCTCGATTTCCTCGCGGCCACGGCGCTCGTCCGTAAGATCGCGGATGAAGCCGATGAGCAGCCGACTTCCCTCCTCGCTTTCCGTAATCATGACGCCCAGTTCGACTGGAAACTCGCTGCCGTCGCGGCGAAGCGCGCGCCGTTCCACACGGTTGCCGATCATGATGTCCTGAGGCTCTCGTGCGAGTTGATCCAACCTGAAATCAAAGGTGGGTCGATAATCCGGCGGCACGATGACCTGGGTAACCGGCCGATCCAGCACCTCACTTTCGCCCCGGCCGAAAATCTGCTCGGAGTTCCGGTTCCAGCCCTGAATTAGTCCCTGCTCATTGACCACCACAACCGCATCGAGTGATGTTTCGAGGATAGCGGTAAGGCTGCCGCGGTAACGCACCGCCTGCCGATCAGGCCTGGCCCGCAGCGTCCGGCTTCTCGCGCGCGGCCTTGTCGCCCAAGTCCCGCGGGCCGCCTGCCGGCATGCCGCTGACCGGCTCGGACACGTTCAAGTCGGTGCTCTGCGCACCCGCACCGACCGAATTCAGCGCCTCATTCTCTTGCGCATCGCGTTCGTGGTCCATGGCGTGGCTCCTTCACCGTCACCACGCCCGGCACCGCCGATAGTTCCCTAACGCGCGCGGCGCTTCCACCGGGTCCAGAGGAACCAGGTGACAAAGGCGACGCCCACCACCACGACGATCGCGTCGACGCGGTGAAACCACGCCTTCACGCGCGGATCATTGTTCCACGCTTCGCCCAGCACCATGCCGACCCAGGCCAGGCCGAAACAGAAGGGCCAGGAGCCGATGAAGGTATAGATGTGGAACTGCGGCAGCGGCATGCGCGCGATGCCGGCGGGGAAGGCGATAAAGGAGCGCACGATCGGCAGCATGCGCGCGATCAGCACCGCCGCGCTGCCGAAGCGAGCGAAGAAGCGGTCGGCGAGGTCCAGATCATAGGTATCAAGCAGGACATATTTCCCCCAGCGCACGATCGCCGCCCGCCCGCCGCGCTTGCCGAGTTCATAGGCGGGGATCGAACCGACATTGCAGCCGAACGCGCCGGCCGTGGCGACCCAGTAAAGGTTCATCTCGCCGGTCGAGACCAGATAGCCGCCGAACGGCATGATGATTTCGGAAGGTAGCGGGATGCAGGCGCTTTCGATCGCCATCAGGATGACGATGCCCCAATAGCCGCCCCAGCTGATTACTGCGATGATGTAGTAAGCGAGAAAGGCGATGATCGCCTCGATCGCGTGAGAAATGGCTTCCATGCGCGGCGCCCCTAACGGCTTTGGTGCGGCTTGTCAGGGTTTGACGGTGCGGCGGTGCTCTGGAAGACTTGGCAGCGGGCAAGGGGGATCGATCATGCGGATCACGATGTGGGCGGCGTTGCTGGCGGCAACCCCGGCGTTCGCGCAGGACGCGCCGACGGCGGCGACGAGGCAAGCCCATGCGGCCCTGGCGAAGCAGCTAGACTTCACCGATCGGCAGGACTTCGACTTTGCCAGCCGGGGCTTCATCGCCAGCTTCGCCAATCCGGTGATCCGCGATCCCGCGGGCGCGGTCGTGCGCGACCTGCGCAGCGTCGCGTTCCTGAAGGGTCAGGCGCCGGGCACGGCGAACCCCAGCCTTTGGCGCAATGCCCAGCTCACGGCGCGGCACGGCCTTTTCAAAGTCGCGGACGGCATCTGGCAGGTGCGCGGCCTCGACCTGTCGAACCTGACGGTGATCCGCGGCCGCACCGGCTGGATCATCGTCGATCCGCTCACCACGGCGGAGATCGCCCGCGCGGCAATGACCCTAGTCGCGAAGCATCTCGGCGAGCGGCCGGTCAGTGCCGTCATCTACACGCACAGCCATGTCGATCATTTCGGCGGAGTCCGAGGCGTCGTGGACGAAGCCGATGTGAAGGCAGGGAAGGTAGCGGTCTACGCGCCCGCGGGCTTCCTGGAGTACGCGCTCAGCGAAAACGTGATTGCCGGCCCTGCGATGAGCACCCGCGCCCGCTACATGTTCGGCAACAATCTCGCGACCGGCCGCGCCGGCCACATCGGCACCGGCATCGGCGCGCGCCAGGCGGGCGGTGCCATCACGCTGATCGCGCCGACCCGCGAGATCACGTCGGACGAGACGCTGGAGATCGATGGCGTCGGTTTCGAGTTCCAACTGACGCCCGGCACTGAAGCGCCGGCCGAAATGAACTTCTATTTACCGGAGTTGCGGGCGCTGTGCATGGCCGAGAACCTCAACGGCGCGCTTCACAATGTGTTGACCCCGCGCGGCGCGCTGGTTCGCGATGCCAAGGCCTAGGCGGATTATCTGAGCGTCGCGCGCCGCCGCTTCGGCGACCGGGCGGACGTGCTGTTCACGCCCCATTTTTGGCCACGCTGGGGCAGCGCCACCATCGCCGACGCGATGGAGCGCCACCGCGACGCTTATAAGTTCATTCACGACCAGACCGTGCGGCTGATGAACAAGGGCTATAATGGCGTCGAGATCGGCAATCTGTTGGCACTGCCGCCGGAGCTCGGCCGCGCCTGGTTCAACCGCGGCAACTACGGGACCGTGAGCTTCAATGCCCGCGCCGTCTACCAACGCTATATGGGTCATTATGACGGCAATCCCGTCAACCTGGACCCGCTGCCGGCACCCGACCTCGCCAAACGCTATGTCGCTGCGCTGGGCGGGTCTCAGCGAGTGCTGGAACTTGGACGGCAGGCCAATGCCGCCGGCGATCACCGCTGGGCGGCCGAACTGCTCGGGCGGCTGGTCATGACTGAGCCTAGCGTTGAGGCACGCACGGCCTTGGCCTCCTCGCTCGAACAGCTCGGCTATCGCGCGGAGAGTGCACCCTGGCGCAACATCTACCTGTCCGGCGCGCAGGACCTGCGCGGCCTGCCCCATATGAAGGAAGCAGAACGCGGCACTTCGGAACTGGGGCGCGCGATGCCGCTCTCGTCTCTACTCGATGTGCTCGCCGTGCGGCTCGACCCGGTCAAGGCGAACGGCGCCGAGCTCGCAGTTGCGTTTGCGGATCCCTCTTCGGGCGAGCGGAGGGTGGTGCGGGTCGCACGCTCGGTGCTGACCCATGAGCGCAGCGACGGACCTGCTGTTGCAACCCTCACCGGATCGGTGCCCACCATCCTGGCCCTTCTCACCCGCGCCAAGGCACCGCTGGAACTGATTGGGTCAGGCGCGCTGAAGATCGAAGGCGATCCAGCCACTTTGCAACGCTTCGCCGCCTTGTTCGAGGCACCGCCCACGAACTTCCCGCTGGTCCTGCCGCGCCAGCCCTAGCGTTGGTTCAAGCCGCGTGGGCGGCGATCCACTCCTCGACCACGGGCGCGATGCGGTCGCGCCATTTGCCGCCGTTGAAGATGCCGTAATGGCCGGCGCCTTCGGCCAGCAGATACTTCTTTTCTGTTGCCGGCAGCTTGGTGGCGAGCTTCAACGCCGCCTTGGTCTGGCCCACGCCCGAAATGTCGTCGCGCTCGCCTTCGATCGCGAGCAGGCCGATGTCCGTGATCGCTGCCGGATCGACGCGGACGCCGCGATGCACCCATTCGCCCTTGGGTAGAGCGTGGCGCTGAAACACGAGATCGATCGTCTGCAGGTAGAACTCGGCCGTCATGTCGCAGACGGAGCGATATTCCTCGTAGAATTCCTTGGTGCGGTCGGCGCTCTCGTCGTCCCCCTGGACGAGGTGCTTGAACAGCTCCCAGTGACTGTTCATGTGATCGCCCAGGTTCATCGACATAAAGCCGGCAAGCTGCAGGAAGCCCGGGTAGACTTTTCGTCCCGCGCCTGGATAGCTATACGGGATCGTCGCGATCACATTTTGCTGGAACCAGGCGTGCGGGCGCTGGGTCGCCAGCGTGTTGACCGCCGTCGGCGCCTCGCGCGTGTCGACCGGTCCGCCCATCAGCGTCAGCGTCTTCGGCCGGCACGGATGCTTGCCTGCCGACATCAGACAGGCGGCGACATAGCAGGGCACCGACGGCTGGCAGACCGCGAGCATGTGTGCGCCGGGCCCGATCGCCTCCAAAAACTCGATCAGATAATCGACATAGTCGTCGAGATTGAAGCTGCCCTCTTCCTGCGGCACCAGCTTCGCGTCGCGCCAATCGGTGATGTAGACGTCGTGGCGGGGCAGCATCCGCTCGACCGTGCCGCGCAGTAGGGTGGCGTAGTGGCCCGACATCGGCGCGACGATCAGCAGCTTCTGCCCGTCTTCCACGCCCTCGCGGCGGAAGCGCTTCAGCTGACCGAACGGCTTGCGGAGGACGATCTCCTCCTCGACCGCGACCTTGTGGCGCTCCACCACCGTCGAGCTCAGTCCGAACTCCGGCTTGCCGCGGGGCGCTGCCGCATGGGCGAAGACTTCAAGAGCCGAGGCAACCAGCGGACCGCCACCGAAATAGGCCATCGGATTGGCTGGGTTGTTGAGAAAACCGGCGCTGGCGTTGGCAAAAGCGCTGGCTCCAGCGAGCCAGGATTTCTGAAGTTCGTACGCGTCGTAAAGCATCAGCGTTCCTATATTGCGCCCACCCCTGAACGCTTGGTCAAAGGTTTGGCTCAATCGGTTTCGTTGTGCAACGACCATGACAACGCTGACGGATGTACGGGAACCCAGGTTGAGACACATGGAAGCCCCTGCTAACCGGCGCTTCCATGGCTGAGAACAAGACTGCCGAACCGATCAGCCGCAAGCTCGGCAACCTCGCGACCGTCTGGCGCTTTGCATTGCGCTATCCGGGGCAGATCGCGGCGGCCCTGACCGCACTGGTCATCTCCTCGGGCGCGACCATCGCGATCCCTTATGGCTTCAAGCGAGTGATCGATCGCGGCTTCGCCTCGAGCGGCGACCCGGCGGCGGTCTCCACTTCCTTCTATTATCTGCTGATGATCGTGGGCGTGCTGGCAATCGCGACTGCCTTCCGCTTCTACTTCGTGTCCTGGATCGGCGAGCGCGTGGTCGGCGACATCCGCCGCGCCGTGCACGCAAACCTGGTGCGCCTCGCACCGCGCTTCTTCGAAGAGAACCGACCCTCCGAGATCGCGTCGCGCATGACCAGCGACACCGCCGTGATCGAACAGATCGTCGGCACCACCGTCTCCGTCGCGCTGCGCAACACCTTCACCGGCATCGGCGGGATCGTGTATCTCTTCATCCTGTCGCCCAAGCTTGCCGGCTTTCTGATGATCGGCATCCCGATGGTCGTGGTGCCGATCGTAGTGCTCGGCCGCCGAGTGAAGGCGTTTTCCCGCGCCAGCCAGGACCGTATCGCTGATGTCGGCGCCATCGTCTCGGAGACGCTCAGCGCGATGAAGATCGTCCAGGCGTTCGGTCAGGAAGAGCGGGAGAAGAGCCGCTTCGCCGCCGCCGTTGAGGCGACGTTCGGCACCGCCAAGCGTCGCATCCTGATCCGTGCGGTCATGACCGCGATCGTAATCGCACTGATCTTCGGTTCGATCACCCTCGTGCTGAAGGAGGGCGTGACCGACGTCGCATCCGGGCGGATCAGCGGCGGCTCGATCGCCGCCTTCGTGCTGACCGGCGGCCTCGTCGCCGGCGCGTTCGGAGCTCTGACCGAGGTCTATGGCGACCTGCTGCGAGGATCGGGCGCTGCTGGCAGATTGTCCGAGCTGCTGGCAGAGCAGCCGGAGATCACCGCGCCGGCCAATCCTGTGCCGCTGCCGAGCCCAGCGCTGGGCCGGCTCTCGTTCGAACAGGTGACGTTCCGCTACCCGACGCGTCCCGACACCAGTGCTCTCATCGACTTCTCGCTTGACGTGCAGCCGGGCGAGACGGTGGCGGTGGTCGGTCCCTCAGGCGCCGGTAAGTCCACCCTGCTCCAGCTCGCTCAGCGCTTCTACGATCCACAATCGGGTGCCGTGCGGATCGACGGCGTCGATTTGCGTGAGGCCGATCCAGCCGTGGTCCGCGCGCGGCTCGCCATGGTGCCACAGGAGACGGTAATCTTCGCAGCCTCCGCCCGAGACAATCTCCGCTATGGCCGCTGGGAAGCGTCGGACGAGGAGCTCTGGGCCGCCGCCGACGCCGCCAACGCCGCTACCTTCCTGAAGGCGCTGCCGCAGGGACTGGACACCTTCATGGGCGAAGGCGGCGCACGCCTCTCTGGCGGCCAGCGCCAGCGGCTCGCCATCGCCCGCGCGATCCTGCGCAATGCCCCGATCCTGCTGCTCGACGAAGCGACGAGCGCGCTCGACGCGGAGTCCGAACGCCTGGTGCAGGACGCGCTTGAACGGCTGATGGTGGACCGCACCACCATCGTCATCGCTCACCGTCTGGCGACCGTCCGCGCCGCCGATCGCATCATCGTGATGGACGATGGCCGGATCGCGGAACAGGGCAATCACGACAGCCTGTCGGCGGCCGGCGGTCTCTATGCCCGCCTGGCCCGACTGCAGTTCGAAGGGCTTGCTGCCTAGAATCTTCGGGCGCGGTGAAACGAGTCTCACCCTCCATCGTTACACCCCTGCGCGCTTCGCGCTTCGGGCACGGGGCTTTGAAGCGCACGGGGCTTAACGCCCGTGCGCAACGGAGGAGACGATGATGAAAACGATTCTTTTGAGCACTGCGCTGATGATCAGCGGCGTTGCCTATGCACAGGCCGATCCGCGCGATGCGGGCCAGCCGATCGGCTCGGGCGCGACGCTGCAGCCGGGCACCACCATGGGCGAGCGTGACACGCACGGCGCCAACATGCCGGCCGCACCGGCCGCCAACACGATGTCGACGACCGACATGTCGACCAGTTCGACGATGAGCACCGGTTCGACCATGGGCACCACCGGTTCGGGCACGATGATGGTCCAGCAGGGCGGCAACATGACCGCTCCGCCGACGGCTCGCGACAGCTATCCGCGCTGCTCGCGCACCATCACCGACAATTGCGTGCAGGACGAGAGCCGCGCGTCAGACCGTCGCGGTGGTCCGCCGGCCCGTCGCCGCCGCTAAGCCGTATCGGACTTGCGGGTTCGCCCGCTTCAAGAGCAAAGAGCCTTCCGAACCAGTTTTGGGAGGCTCTTTTCTCATGACCATCAGCTTCAAGGATCGTGTTGCCATCGTCACCGGCGCCGGGGGTGGTCTCGGCCGGGCCTATGCGCTTGAGCTTGCCCGGCGCGGCGCGAAGGTCGTGGTCAACGATCTCGGCGGCGCGCGCGACGGCACCGGCCATTCGGACGCGGCGCTCAAGGTCGTCGAGGAGATCGAAGCGGCCGGCGGCGAGGCGATGTCGAACGGCGGCAGCGTCACCGAATATGCGCAGATGGTCGAGATGGTCGCCAAGGCCAAGGAACGCTGGGGCGGCGTCCACGTCCTGATCAACAATGCCGGCGTGCTGCGCGACAAGAGCTTCGCCAAGATGGAGCCGGAGGATTTCCGCTTCGTTGTCGATGTCCACCTGAACGGCTCGGCGAACTGCACCAAGGCGGCGTGGGAAACGATGCGGGAGCAGGCCTATGGCCGCATCCTGATGACTGCCTCCTCGACCGGCCTCTACGGCAATTTCGGCCAGGCGAATTACGGCGCCGCCAAGCTCGGCCTCGCCGGCCTGACCAAAACCCTCTACATCGAGGGCGCGAAATACAACGTTCGCGTCAACACCATTGCGCCGGTTGCCGGCACGCGGATGACGGAGGATCTATTCCCCCCCGAAGCCTTCGCTGCCTTTGCGCCCGAGAATGTCGTCCCCGCCGCACTCTATCTGGTCAGCGAAGACGCTCCCACTAACATGATCATCGGCGCAGGCGCCGGCGGCTTCCACGCCGCTTATGTAACGATGACCCAAGGCAAGTATCTGCCGGAGGGCGAGCGCACGCCCGAGGGCGTCGCCGCGCATTGGGCCGAGATCATCGACCGCACCGGCGAGACGGTTCCGGACTCTGGCAGCGGCCAGTCGATGGGCATCTTCCAGATGATGCAACGGGCCGGCGTCGGCGGGCCTGGCTCCACCCGCTGAAGCGGTGTATTGCTACACTGATACACTTGTGCTACGTTGGCGTCAGGGAGGATGCCGATGTATAGCGATAATGATCTCGAACGCGCCGTTGCCGCCGGAGCACTGACGCCGGAGGCGGCCGGAGCCTTGCGCCGCTTCGTCGCTCAAGAAGCGGCAGGGCCGGTCGCCGATGAGGAGCAGTTCCGGCTGATCACCGGTTTTAACGACATCTTCGTGGCCATCGCTAGCGCGCTGCTGCTGACCGCGCTGGCCTGGATCGGTTACGAGATCGGCCCGCGCATTCCCGACGGACCTTCGCTGATGTCGGGGCTTCTCGTCGCCGCGGCTGCCTGGGGCCTGGCGGAGTTCTTCACGCGGCGCCGCCGCATGGCGCTGCCGAGCATCCTGTTGTTGCTCGCCTTTACCGGCGGTGTGCTGTTCACCGCCATGGTAGCGCTTGTCTTCGCCGTTGGCGAAGCGACGATCGACCAGAGCCAAAGCACGGCCGCCTTCCTGTTTGCCATCGCCGCCGCCGTTGCAGGGATCGCGACTTGGGCGCACTGGCAACGCTTCCGCGTGCCGATCACCATCGCTGCCGGGGCCGCTGCGGCTGCGGCCGTGGTCCTGGCGCTCGTCGCCTCAGCAGTGAGCGACGCCCCGGAGTTCCGTGACATCATGCTTGCCGGCATGTTCGTGCTCGGCCTCGCCGTCTTCGCCTTTGCGATGCGCTGGGATGCTTCGGACCGCGAGCGTGCCACTCGTCGCTCCGACGTTGCCTTCTGGCTGCACCTGCTGGCGGCGCCGCTGATCGTGCATCCCGTGTTCCACGCTCTCGGAGTTCTCGACAATAACGTGTCGATGGGCAGCGCAGTTGTCGTGTTGCTGCTCTATATCGTGCTCGCCGTGATCGCGTTGGCGATCGATCGCCGGGCGCTGATGGTCTCCGCGCTTGCTTATGTGCTCTATGCCTTAAGCGCCCTGTTCCGGGAGCTTGGCGCAGTCGGCCTGAACGTTGCGCTGACGGCGCTAGTGATCGGATCGGCGCTGCTGCTGCTCTCCGCCTTCTGGCACCATGCCCGGGCGATGATCGTCGAGCGCCTGCCACACCGGCTGGCGAGCAAGGTGCCGGTGGCGCATGACACTGGCCTAGCGGTTCAGACCCAGGCCGCCTGAACACCGTTCGCTTCGAGCGAAGTCGAGAAGCGTATCTCGACTTCGCTCGATAGGAACGGAATGTTATTCTTCTACCACCTTCAACAGCCGCCGCTCGACCGGCGCGAGCACCGGCCCGAGTTCATGGCCGCGCTTCAGCACCGCGCCGCTTTCGCCGATCAGCGCCCATTGGCCCTGGCGGCCGCGCAAAGCGGGGCGTTTCTCGATGCGGAACTCAGGCCGCTCCGCGGTGCGGCGAAAGGCCGAGAATATCGCTGCGTCACGGCCCAGATCGATCGCATAGTCCCGCCACAGGCCGGCCGCGACCATCCGCCCGTAAAGATCGAGGATGCGCTTCAGCTCCGGCCGGTCGAAGCCGACCTGTCCCGCGCCGCGCTGCCAGACCGGAAAAGGGTGGATATTGCTCATCCGAACAGGTCTTGGCGCTCCGCCGTCTCTTTGCGTTCCGCGATCAGCGCTTCGATGCGGACCTGCAGCCGGTCGATCTCGGCCTTCATGCTCTCGAGGCGCTGGCCGGCAGGATCGCACAGATCCGAACAGACCGTGCCATAGGGCATGAAGTCCTGCTTCTGCTCGGCATCCATCAGCGTCGGTTTGGCGGGGATGCCGACCATTACGGCGCCTTCGGGCACGTCCTTGGTGACGACTGCGTTAGCGCCGACACGCGCTCCCTTGCCGACGGTGATCGGCCCAAGCACCTGTGCGCCCGAGCCGACGATCACGCCATCCTCAAGCGTCGGGTGGCGCTTACCTGCGATGCCGTTCGCCGGATTGGTGCCGCCGAGCGTGACACACTGATAGATGGTGACGTTGTCGCCGATGCGGGCGGTCTCGCCGATCACGGTAAAGCCGTGGTCGATAAACAGGTCACGGCCAATCTTCGCGCCCGGATGGATGTCGATCGCAGTCAGGAAGCGGGACAGGTGGTTGACGAGCCGGGCAAGGAAGAACAGCTCGCCTTCGAACAGCCAATGCGCGACGCGGTGAAGCGCCACGGCCAGCACGCCCGGATAGAGCAGTATTTCCCAGCGCGATCGAGGAGCAGGATCGCGCGCTCGGATCGAGTCCAGATACGCGAACACTCGACTGGCCATGCATCCCTCCCTTTCGGCCAACCTATTTAGGGAACAGATTAGCGCAATGCCAGCTTGTGCCGCTCGGGCTATGCAGCCCCCAAGTGCAACTGTTCTTGCCGAACGTCCGATATGGCAGCAGACGGCAAGCTCCATCCAGGGGGTGAATGCGTGATTGAAGGGCTGGATCTGCAGACGATCCTGATTTTCGTGGCGATCGGCTTTACCGCCCAGATCGTCGACGGCGCCCTGGGCATGGCTTTCGGTCAGATTTCGAGCACCTTGCTGATCTCGACCGGCGTACCGCCCGCCGCCGCTTCGGCCGGCGTGCATACGGCGGAGACCTTCACCACCGCAGTGTCCGGCATAAGTCACATTCTGCACGGGAATGTCGATTGGAAGCTGTTCGTTCGCCTAGCGGTACCCGGCGTGATCGGCGGCGTCACCGGCGCCTATCTGCTGACGCAGATCGACGGCGATACCGCCAAGCCGTTTGTTCTCACCTATCTCACCGCACTCGGTCTCTATCTCTTCTACCGCGGCATCATGCATCGTCACACCGAGCGCGAGCCCAAGGTGGTTGCGCCCCTGGGGCTGATCGGGGGCTTCCTCGATGCAGGCGGCGGCGGTGGATGGGGGGCGATCGTCACCTCGAACCTGCTTGTCCAGGGCAGCAGCCCGCGCAAGACGATCGGCACGGTCAACACCGCCGAGTTCGTCCTGACCGTCACAATCTCCGCGACCTTCATCGCGACCTTGGGCTGGGAGGCTTTCACCGCCGCTACGATGGGCCTGCTGATTGGCGGCGTTATCGCGGCACCGCTCGGTGCCATGGTCGCCAAGCGGGTGAACCCGGACCTGCTGCTGACCTTCGTCGGCGCGCTGGTGACGCTGACCAGCCTTTACGGACTCTACCGTGCGCTCGCCTGAACGCGGCGGAGAATATCGGCGTAGATTTCGGCGAGCTGCTCCAGGTCGCTGACCGCCACCGCTTCATCCAGCTTGTGCATGGTCGCATTGGTCAGGCCGAACTCGACCACCGGGCACAGCTTCGACAGGAAGCGAGCATCAGAGGTGCCGCCGCTTGTCGAGAGCTCCGGTGCGATACCCGTCTTGTCCTGGATGCCGGCCGTGACGAGCTCCGATAGCTCGCCGGGTGCGGTCAGAAATGCTTCGCCCGAAATGACGGACCGAATGATGGCATTCGGCGCCTCGGTCTGTACTAGTTTGTGGATTCGCGCGGCCAGCTCGTCGCCGCGATGCAGGTCGTTGAAGCGGATGCTGATCCGCGCCTTCGCCTTGGCCGGGATGACGTTGGTGGCGGGGTTGCCGACTTCAAGCTCGGTGATCTCGATGTGAGAGGCCTGAAACCAGTCGGTGCCTTGATCCAGCTCGATTGCATCGATTGCGGACAGCGCCCGCACCAGCTTCGGCACCGGATTATCGGCGAGGTGCGGATAGGCGACATGACCCCGGGTGCCGGGGACTTCGATCCAGATGTTGACCGATCCGCGCCGGCCGATCTTGATGGTATCACCCAGCTGTTGGTCCGAGGTCGGCTCGCCGACCAGGCACAGGTCCGGCCTGAGTCCATGCTCGGCCATGCGATCGATCAGCGCGCGGGTGCCGAAGACGGCAGGGCCTTCCTCGTCGCCAGTGATGATCAGGCTGATCGTGCCTTGGCCCTGCTCGACCTGATCCAATGCTGAGACAAAGGCTGCGATCGCGCCCTTCATGTCCACCGCGCCGCGCCCGTAGAGCAGATCGCCGCGGACTTCCGGAACGAACGGATCGGCGGACCAGCCGTCCCCCGGCGGCACCACATCCACATGGCCGGCAAAGGCGAAATGCGGGCTGCCCTCGCCGCGCCAGGCGAGCAGGTTCTCGACGAGACCGTCGGGCGCCTCGCCCGCGGTGAAGCGGTCGACGGTGAAGCCGCGCACGGTCAGCATCGCCTCTAACACATCGAACACGGCCCCGCGCGCGGGCGTGATGCTGGGGCACGCGATCAGTTGCTTGGCAAGCTCGAGCGCGTCCGTCATCATCCCTCCATGCCCAAGCTCGACCTCGACCAAATCCCGCAGACGAATGCAACCGGATACCCGCCCAACTATGCCGACAAGGTGCAGGGCCGCTGGTATCGCCGACTCGCGCCGGCCTCGGGCATCGCAGACTTCGGTGCCAGCCATGTCGTACTGAAGCCCGGCGCCTGGTCCGCCCAGCGCCACTGGCATGAGGAGGAAGACGAGCTGGTCGTGATGATCTCGGGCGAGGCGGTGCTGGTCGACGACAGCGGCCGCACGCCGATGCGGCCAGGCGACGTCGCCGCCTTTCCCAAGAACGACGGCAACGGCCATGTGCTAGTGAACGAAAGCAACGCCGACTGCGTCTTCGTCGCGATCGGCCGCCCAGCTGACAGCGACTGCCACTATCCCGACATCGACATGCACCTGGTGAACGGCGAAGGCTTCAAACGGAAGGATGGCAGCAGTTTCTGAGCACAGACCACGCCCGCGCCGATAAGGCCCGCTTGTGGGATCCTTTCATAATCGATTGGCTGCACTCCGGGAATACCGCCACGTCGGAGGAATGAGAACTTCCGAAGCGATCGACCTGAACGCGGTGCACGCCGCCGTGGACGCAGACTATTGGAACGACAGGCTTGTTAGCGCCAATGATCATGAAATCCGGCTGAGCGTGATGACCTCTGCGTTCGGGTGGCACCGCCATCCTGACTCCGACGAGGTCTTCCTTTGCATAGACGGTTCAATGGTCGTGGAGTTCGAGCATGGCGAAATCGTGCTGGGCCCGGGTCAGATGATTTCTGTGCCCCGAGGCGTTCTGCATCGTACCCGGCCATCAGGCGCGCGGTCGGTCAACATCACCTTTGAAAGAGCAGGCGCCGAAACGATCTTCGAGGACGCTGCTCCCGGTGATTAGCCGACGACTGGCTGCTCGAACTTCTCGATCGTCCATTCCTCATGCTGCGCCGCCTCTATCCATTGGCGGACGCAGGGGTGAGTATAGAGCGCCTCGACATAGGTCGCGGCAAAGCCCGGCAAGGGCACCGAATAGGTGACGAAGCGAGTCGCGACCGGCGCGAACATGATGTCCGCCGCGCAATAGTCGCCGAACAGGAATTTGCCGGTGCCGCCGTAGCGGGCGCGTGCCTGCGCCCAGAGGCTCAGGATACGCCCGGTTTCCTGCAGCACCTGCGGCGTCAGCTCGGGCGTGGGGAATTGCTTGCGGACGTTCATCGGCAGATCGCGCCGGAGATGCTGGTAGCTAGAGTGCATCTCCGCCGCCATCGACCGCGCCATGGCCCGAGCGGCCTCGTCTTCGGGCCAGAACTTGTCCCGCCCAAGCTTGTCGGCCAGCCAGTCGATGATGGCGAGCGAATCCCAGACGACGACCTCATCTTCCCACAGAATCGGCACCTTGCCTTGGCTGGGCGCGAACTCATCGCCTTCACGCGTGCGGTTCCACTCTTCATTGTAGAGCGGGACCGTTACTTCCTCGAACGGCAGGCCGGATTGCTTGACCGCCAGCCAGCCGCGCATGGACCAGCTGCTATAGGCCTTGTTGCCGATGAAGAGCTTGAGCATGACGTCCCTTAGTCTAGGCGGTGACGGATTCCAGCACCGCCGCGCGCAGTTCGGGTATACCCATGCCCTTCTCGCTCGAGGTCGCGATTACCTCCGGGTGCGCGGCCGGTTGCTTGCGGGCTTCAGCGGTGGTCTCTTCGTAGACCTTCGCGAGTTCAGTGGCTTTGATCTTGTCCGCCTTGGTCAGCACCAGCCGGTAGCTGACGGCCGCCTTGTCGAGCATCGCCATCAGCTCGCGATCGACATCCTTCAGCCCGTGCCGGCTGTCGACCAGCACCAGCACCCGCTTCAACACCGCGCGGCCGCGCAGGAAGTCGTTGATCAAATGGTGCCATTTGCGGATCAGGTCCTTGGGCGCCTTGGCAAAGCCATATCCGGGCATGTCGACCAGCCGCATCACCAGCGGATCGCCCACGTCGAAAAAGTTCAGCTCCTGCGTCCGCCCCGGCGTGTTCGAGGTGCGCGCTAGGCTGTTACGGCCCGTGAGCGCGTTCAGCAGCGACGACTTGCCGACGTTGGACCGGCCGGCAAAGGCCACTTCGGGCGCGTCCATGTCGGGCAGGAACTTGAGGTCCGGCGCCGATTTCAGGAATGAAATCGGCCCGGCGAACAACTTGCGCGCGGCCTCAATTGTGTCCTCGTCCATCAGCTGGTGATCGGCCCGGGCTGGCTCTTCAGCGCGGGATAGCGGCTGTAGAGCCATTTCTGCTGGGCAATCGCCAGGATGTTGGAGACTGTCCAATAGAGCTGCAACCCAGCCGCGAAACCGGCCATCATGAACATGAAAATCCAGGGCATGATCGAGAAGACCTGCTGCTGGATGGGGTCCATCTGCGCGGGATTGAGCCTGAACTGGATATACATGGTGATGCCGAGCAGGATGGGCAGCACGCCCAGCGCGAGGAACGAGGGTGGCGTGAAGTTCAGCAGGCCGAACAGGTTGACCGGAGTCATGGGATCGGGGGCCGACAAATCCTTGATCCACAGCGCGAAGGGCTCGTGCCGCATTTCGACCGTCAGGATCAGCACTTTGTACAAAGCGTAGAAGATCGGGATCTGGATCAAGATCGGCAGGCACCCGGCGAGCGGATTTACCTTTTCCTGCTTGTAGAGCGCCAGCGTCTCCTGCTGCAGCTTCTGCTTGTCGTCCTTGTGCCGCTCCTGCAGCGCCTTCATTTTGGGCTGCAGCACGCGCATCGCCGCCATCGACGCGAACTGCCGCTGGGCGATCGGGTACATCAGCAGCCGGACAATCAAGGTCAGCAATATGATCGCCACCCCGAAGTTGCCGGCCACGCGGAACAGCCAGTCCAGCAGCGAGAAGATCGGCCGCTCGAACCAGGCGAACCAGCCCCAGTCGATCGCCTTGTCAAAGTTGGTGATGCTGAGATCGCGCTCATAGGCCTGCAGCACGCTCACTTCCTTGGCGCCCGCGAACAGCCGTGTCGTACTCGACACCGCCTTGCCCGGCACCAGCACCGCCTGATCGGCCGGCGTGAAGGCAGCGAGATAGGTTTTGTCGCCGACGGTGCGGAAGGACGCGCTAACCCGCGCATTCGGGGCCGGCGCCAGCGCCATCAGCCAATATTTGTCGGTGAAGCCGAGCCAGCCGCCGGTCGAATTGAAGGTGCGGCCCTGACCGCCCGCTTCGTCAAGCGTGCTGAAATCGACATCGTAGTTGGCGATGCCGTCGAACACGCCAAGCGGCCCGATATGCACCGTCCAGCTATCGGGCTCCTTGGGAATGCCGGTGTGCTTGATCAGCGAGAAGGGTCGCACGGCGACCGGGCCGGTGCCAGCGTTCGCGACGCTCTGATCGGCCGTAATCATGTAATTGGCGTCGATTGCCAACTTGATGCGGAAGGTCTGGCCGGCGCCGTTGGTCCAGCTGAGGGTCACTGGCCGATTGGGTGCGAGCAGCTGCCCGTCCGCCTGCCAGACCGTGTCGTTGCTCGGCAGCGGCGCACCTTCGCCGGACCAGCCGAACTGCGCATAGATTGCGCCCGGCGCACCGTCCGGCGAGAAGAGGCGGATGGGCGGCGCGCTCTTCGAGATCGTCTCCCGGTGCCGCTTCAGCACCAGATCGTCGACCCGCGCGCCCTTCAGGTTGATCGAGCCGGCGACTGCCGGCGTGTCGATCCGCACGCGCGGCGTCTCGCCGATCACCATCGACCGGTCGCGCAAGGCCTGGGGCGCGTCCGCGTTGGGATCGGCGCCGGGCTGCGGGATCGGCACTTGCTTGCCGTCCACCACCTTCGTTGCGGGCGGGTTCGCGGTGGGGAAGAAGCGATCGGACAGCGCGCTCCAGCCGAACAGCACGAGGGCCGAAAGCACGATCGCAAGGATCATGTTGCGCTGATTATCCAACTCTCGCTCCAGTCATGGGACGGGATCGTAGCCCCGCCCGCCAAAAGGGTGGCAGCGGCACAGGCGCTTCACCGCCAGCCAACCGCCCCGCGCCGCGCCATAGCGCTCCACCGCCTCGATTGCATAGGCCGAACATGACGGCTCGTAGCGGCACGAGGGCGGGAGCATTGCGGAAGGGTAACGCTGCCAGAAACGGGCGATGCTGATGAGGGCCGCCTTCATCGTTGCAGCTTCCGCAGCGCCTTCGTCAGCTCGCTTCGCAGCAGCCCGAAGTCCCGCTCCACGCCGCCGGCCCGCCCGATCAGCACATGATCGGCGCCCGCGACGCCCAATTTCGGCAACAGCTCGGCCGCCAGCGCGCGCAACCGGCGCTTCATTCGGTTTCGGACGACCGCGCTGCCAATCTTCTTGGTGACGGTATAGCCGATTCGCATTGCCGCGCTGTCGTCGCCGCGCGGGCGCACCAGCAGGACGAAGCCGGGCATCGGCGCCCGCTTGCCCGCATTCGCCGCGAGGAAATCCGCGCGGCGGGTAAGCGTGATTAAGCCGACAGAACCTTGCGGCCGCGGTTTCGACGGGCCGCAATCACCTTGCGGCCGCCGACCGTCGCCATGCGCGCGCGGAACCCGTGGCGCCGCTTGCGCACCAGGTTGCTCGGCTGAAACGTGCGCTTCATCGCTCATTCCTCAAAATCTGAACAAAAACGGCCGCCAACAGGGGCGGCCTTGACCTTGCGGCGCGGTTACGGGTGGCGGGAGAAAAAGTCAACCAAGGAGCGTGCCTTGGCCTTCAGTCCGCGCGCCGGTGGTTTCAGTTGCTCCGGACGGGCCCGGCCACGGGGGGCGCTGGGTCGGCGCAGGACCCGGTCGATCAAACGCCCGTGCCTGGGAAACCGCTTGCTATAGCGCGTGTACAGCCGCTTCACCCAGTTCGAGTTCTTCAACAACAGTGCCAGGCCACCGGCGAAGATGAAGATGCCGCCCGGTCCCGGCAATACCCCAACCATCGGCGTAATCACCAGCACCATGATCCAGCCCGTCCCAAGGTAGACGATACGTAGCACTGAGTCGGGGGGAGCCTTCACAAGCGGGCAAATGGGGCGTGCCGCCCGCGCGCGCAAGCGCCACCCTCGACACCGGGGTCGGACTGCGGCTATCCGCCTGATCAGGGGGAGAAAACATGGTCGCCATCGTCGCGACGGCTGCGTATCTGGGGCTCGAAGCGCGCGCCGTCGAAGTTCAGGTCCAGCTGACGCCGGGCCTGCCGAAGTTCGTCGTCGTTGGCCTGCCCGACAAGGCCGTAGCCGAAAGCCGCGAGCGGGTGCGGAGCGCCATCGCCGCGCTTGGCCTGTCGCTGCCGCCCAAGCACATCACGGTCAATCTCTCGCCAGCCGACCTGCCCAAGGAAGGGTCGCATTACGACCTCCCGATCGCACTGGCGTTGCTGTCGGCGATGGGCGTGCTCGATGCCGAGACGCTCAGCCAATATGTGATCGTGGGTGAACTGGGGCTCGATGGCCGCGTGGCCACGTCTCCTGGCGTGCTGCTCGCCGCTCTACACGCGTCAGAACGGCAACTGGGGTTGATCTGCCCCGCAGCACAAGGCGGCGAAGCGGCCTGGGCGGGCAATGTCGAAGTGATTCCCGCGCCCGATCTGCTGGCGTTGCTCAATCACCTGCGCGGCAAGGCACTGCTGCCCACGCCCGAGCCGGGCCTGGCCGACGATCCTGCGCACGGCCCTGATCTTGCCCAGGTCAAGGGTCAGGAGACCGCCAAGCGCGCGGTCGAGATCGCGGCCGCCGGCGGGCACAACCTGATCATGGTCGGCCCTCCCGGATCGGGCAAATCGCTGATGGCGGCGTGCCTGCCAGGCATCCTGCCCGCGCTCACGCCGGCCGAGGCGCTCGAAGTGTCGATGGTGGCGAGCGTCGCCGGCGCGCTGGAAGGCGGCCGCATCTCGCGCACCCGCCCCTTTCGGGCGCCGCATCATAGCGCCTCGATGGCGGCATTGGTCGGCGGCGGCATTCGCGCCAAGCCGGGTGAAGTCAGCCTGGCCCATCTGGGCGTGCTGTTCCTGGACGAGCTGCCGGAGTTTCAGCGCGCCGTGCTCGATTCGCTGCGCCAGCCACTGGAGACCGGCAATGTCAGCGTGGCCCGCGCCAACGCCCATGTCACTTTCCCGGCCCGCGTGCAGCTGATCGCGGCGATGAACCCCTGCCGGTGCGGCCATCTGGGCGACCCCGCCCTCGCCTGCGCCCGCGCGCCCCGCTGCGCCGCCGATTACCAGGCCAAGGTCAGCGGGCCGTTGCTGGATCGGATCGACCTGCACGTCGAGGTGGCCGCGGTCAGCGCCGCCGACCTCGTTCTGCCGCCGCCTTCCGAAGGCTCGAAACAAATCGCGGAGCGTGTACGCGCAGCGCGCGACCTCCAGACCGCGCGCTATGCGGAGCACGGAGTCCGGACCAATGCGGAGGCAGACGGTCCCGTGCTCGAGGCGGTCGCCACGCCCGACGAACCTGGTCGCAAACTGCTCGCCCAGGCGGCGGAGGCGATGCGCCTCTCCGCTCGCGGCTATACCCGCATCCAGCGCGTCGCCCGCACGATCGCCGATCTGGCAGGCGCAGACACAGTCGGCCGCGTGCACATCGCGGAAGCGCTCAGCTATCGCAGGCAGGCGCCGCGAAACTAAGGACCGCGAGACTCTCGTGCATCCATCCGAAATGAAGGCAGTTTGACTCCTTCTTCTCTCGATATCTCATAAGCTTCCCAGCTGTTCGTTGTTTTGCTCGACCACCAGCGCCGGGGAGCACCTACATGCGGAAGCGTTTCATAAAGCTGCTGAAACCGATCATCTTATCAACGACCTCGGCCCATGTGAGCGCCGAGCCCATTTTCGGGAATCTAGGCGAGCCAGCCTGGAGCCGGATGTACAAGTATTTCGAGAACCGGTTTGGAGTAATCGCGAAGGACGAAATCGTTTTAATTCCTGCGGTAGCTCCGAATGCCGCGTGGGATGATCAAAACAAATATGTACGCCTGCTCGAAATGTATGGGTGGGGTGATCGGATGCCATCCATGGCATGGCAATATTCACGTAACGCCTCCATGCGCATCAGCGAAGGCTATGGTTATTTCTTGGCAACGGCATTCAACGCCGCGGTTGCCGCGAACGGGACCATGTCCACGACTCTCAAACAGGCAGTTACCCGATCGTCCGAAGAACTGGAGTTCTCACGCGCCGACTACAACAAGACAGTCGCTGACGCGGACAAGGCCTACACCGATTATGCGGCCGTCACCCCAATCAGCAAACGTCGCTCAAAAGCGACATACTTTTCCATACAGGGTTGGGATGCTCAGATCGGCGCGAAAAGGAAGCGTCTGGAGCAAGCGCAGTCAACGTACGCGACGGTCTCCTCATCCCTTGTCGATCCAGACATCCAGATGCTGTCTCAAGCTCGTTTGAAATACGACAACCCTAACGAGCAAATCAGCCTGCCGCCTGTTCCAGAAGTACTCAATGACCCCAATCTCTGGTCGCGACACTACACATCATTCATCGATGGCAAGATCAGTGACTTCCTGACAGAATATACGCCCGAGTCTCAATCCATCGATGAGGCGCAATCGACCTCTGACTATTTCGAGATGCGGTGGAAGGCGAGTGTAAATGCCAAGTTCCTGGGCGTTTTCCGAGTAGCTGGGGCATCAGCTGAGCAAGTCAGAAGAGAGCAGCACATTCAGAACAACACCACTCGGATCGACATTGATTTCGCCAATGTGAAAACCTTCAATATCACGCGTGGCGATTGGTACAGTGAGAACCTGATCAGCCTGTTCCACAACAAGCTTGGGCAACAGGAGTTCACAAACGTTTTTGGACCAAACGGTCAGCTTGAGTTGATCCCTAAGACAATTCTGGTCGGCAGAGGAATGAAGTTCACCATACACGCTGACAGTAACACGCTCGACTACCTCTACGAACACTTCAAGGGGGGAGCGGATTCCGGCATCAGGGTTGGCTGGTTTACTATCGGTGGCAAGGGCGAATACTCCCACCAAAGAGCAGACCAAAACTACCAAATTGGCCGACCGAATCGTTTTCGAGGATCTGAGCGGGCGCGGTAAAGTCCTTGCGATCGTTGCCAAACATTACGGCGCGAATAAACCTGCGAACTTCTTTGTCGCATCCCCCCCCGTCACCGTGACGGGGACGCAAATGCTGGAGAAGCTCTGGACGCCGTCAAAGGCTCTTGAACAGGCGACACAAACTTTCACGCCTGCCGAACGCACGAAGATCAAGAACAAATAGTCTCTGAAGGGGCGGAGACCGTCATTGGCCTCCGTCCCTCCCCATCAGTTCAGGGCGGAATGTACCGTTGCCACTGCAGTCATGACCGCGCCGATCCGGGCGCCGGCCTGAATGCTCTCGGCGCTTACGCCGTGCTGCTTCAGCACCTTCTCATGGCTGTCGATGCACATGCCGCAGCCGTTCTGGGCGGAAACGGCGAGGCTGAACAATTCGAAGTCCGCCTTGTCGATGCCCGGATTGCCGATTACGTTCATGCGCAGCTTGGCCGGCATGGTGCGGTATTCCGGGTTTGAAGCAAGGTGGGTGAAGCGGTAATAGACATTGTTCATCGCCATCACTGCCGCCGAGGCGCGTGCGGCATTCGCCGCTTCGGCTGACAGTTTGCCTTCGATCTCCGCCTCAGCCGCAGCGACGAGAGGGCGATAGCCCGTCGCATGGGCAGTCGCGAGGAGCAGCCCATATTTGCGTTGATCGCCGAGCAGTTGGTCGTTGAGGATTGAGCTGACATTCAGCCGCAGATCCTTTGCGAAATCCGGAAGGGTGTCCGCGAATTCCTTAAGCGACATGCGTTCTCTCCGGGCAAGAGCAGCCGTACCCCTGCGGGGGCCGGGGGTCCGGCGATAGGTTCATCACAGAGTTGGTGGGCGCGGGACCGAAGGGAGGGGCGATCCCGCGCCCATAAGCGCGGCTCAGGCCGCGACGGGCTGAAGGACTTCCTCACCCTTCGACCAGTTGCATGGGCAGAGCTCGTCGGTCTGCAGCGCGTCGAGCACCCGCAGCGTCTCCTGCGGATTGCGGCCGACGTTCAACCCGTTGACCGTCACGTGCTGGATCACATTGTCCGGATCGACGATGAAGGTGGCGCGGAACGCGACATGCTCGTTGCGGTCCAGGATGCCCAGCTCTGACGCGAGCTTCGCGCCGTTGTCTGCGATCCACGGGAAATCGGCTTGGGCCAGTTCCTCGTCCGAACGGCGCCATGCGAAATGGACGTGCGCGGTGTCAGTCGACGCACCGATCAGCTCGGCGTCACGGTCCGCGAACTCTCCCTTCAGCTTGCCATAGCCGACGATCTCGGTCGGGCAGACAAAGGTGAAGTCCTTGGGCCAATAGAAAAGGATTTTCCACTTGCCGTTGGTCTGGGCGAGATCGATCGTCTCGCCCGCCGGAAGGGCAGATGTGCCCTGCTGCACCGGCAGGGTGAGGGCGGGAAGCTTGTCGCCAACAGTCAGCATGCGTGCTTTTCCTCTTTGGTTTTGAATGGCGGAGACGAGGGAAACCCTCGCTGCGATGCAGCATATAGGAAGCTGGCTTTCAGTGAACAAGTAGATTATTCACCGCGCATTGATCGACTGAGTAGATCGAAATGAGCACCACATATCTGCCCACCCTAAAGCAGCTGCAATATCTCGTAGCGCTGCACGACTTTGGCCATTTCGGCCGCGCCGCCGATGCCTGTTTCGTCACCCAGTCAACGCTTTCCGCCGGCTTGCGCGAGCTTGAATCGCTCATCGGGATCGTGCTGGTCGAACGCACCAGGCGCGTGGTACGCTTCACCCCCGTCGGCGAGAAAATTGCGGGAAAGGCTCGGCGCGTCTTGCGTGAGGCCGAGGAGCTGACCGACCTGGCGCGCGCCGCCGGCAAACCGCTCTCGGGTGACCTGCGAATGAGCGTGATCCCGACGATCGCGCCATTCCTTCTGCCCCGCCTCCTTCCCTTCATCCGGCAGGAACGGCCGGAGCTGAAACTCTACCTCCGCGAAGAGCCGAGCGCCGCCGCCTGTGAATCACTGAACCGGGGCGGCGCCGACTGCGTGCTGCTCGCGCTTCCCTATGTCTGCGGCGATGTGGACGCCGAGGCGCTGTTCTACGACCAGCTGATGCTCGCCTTTCCGAACAGCGAGCAGGAGCCGCCCGCCCATATCGACGCCGATGCGATCGACCCGGAGCAGTTGCTGCTGCTGGAGGACGGGCATTGTCTGCGCGACCATGCGCTCGCCGCTTGCAACCGGCCGGAGCTGCGCGCCCAGGCGACGATGCTCGGCACCTCGCTCCACACGCTGGTGCAGATGGTCGACAATGGCTTGGGGGTGACGATGCTGCCGCGAATGGCGCTTGATGCGGGTATCCTCAACCACACCAACGTGGTCGCCCGTCCCCTCGAGGGAGACAACACCGCGCGGCAGATCGCCCTCATTTGGCGCAAGAACAGCCCGCGCGAGAAAGACTTTAGGCTGCTCGCCGACCTGCTGAAGAAAGCAGCCGGCTAGAGGAGGCTCAATCCATGTGCTTCAGGCCGACGCGCAGATAATCCCAGCCGGTGATCAGCGTCAGCACGGCCGCGGCCCACACCGATACTACGCCGGTCTGGTGGACCCACAATTGGTCCGGGACCGAGCCCGACAGGATCAGCGCCCCGAGTGCGACCATCTGCAACGTCGTCTTCCACTTGGCGAGCCGGCTGACCGGCATCGAGACGCTCAGCTGCGCCAGGAACTCGCGCAGTCCCGAGACCGCGATTTCGCGCAGTAGGATGACGAGCGCGGGGATCACGTTCCAGCCATGAATGATCGGATCGCCGTCCGGGCCGCCGCCGGTGGTGATCAGCATGACGATCACCGCGCCGACCATGATCTTGTCAGCGATCGGGTCGAGAAAGATGCCGAGCTTCGACACCGTTCCCTGCGCTCGCGCCAAATAGCCGTCCAGATAATCGGTGATGCCGACGATGCAGTAGAGCACGAACGCGGCGCCATAACCGACCCGCCATCCGGGGTACCAGAGCAGCACCATCAGGATCGGCACCGCCAGGATGCGCGACAGGGTCAGCAGATTGGGCAGCGTCAGCATGCCGCCCGGCTCTACTCGCAACGCCGGGAAGTGCAAAATGAGCATGCTCCGTGGCGGTCATCAAACCGTCATCCCATTTTGAAGCATGGAGCGAAGCCGCAGGCGGCTTGCTTACCTCTATGTTAACGGTAAAGTCAGGTCGCGGCTTTGTTTGAGTCGCGATCTTTCAGGGGGTTCCAAATGAAAATCTTTCTGCTGAGCGCATCTGCGCTCGCACTGACTCTGTCTGCGCCTGCTGCGGCCGCGATTGCCCTCGATGGCGTACGCGATGCCGGTTACGGCGCGCGGACCTTCCGTGTCGCTTACGATCCGACTGCTCCCGAGGGTACGTTTGGCGGCGCCGGGGCAAGCGCGACGAGCCGCGACACGGCTTACGACATTTACGGCAACGTCTCGAACGACACTTTTTATGGTTTCTGGCAAGCTAACCCGGAGGGCAACGCGCCCGACGCTCCGTTCTCGGCAGTGAATGTCTATTTCGACACCAACGGCTCCGGCAGCAACCTGGGTTCGGACATCGGCTTCGAAGTGAAGAACGACCGTGCGTTCCGCCCCGGCGTCGCCGGATACTCGGCACCGCTGGGCCTGGCCTTTGCATTCACGACCAACACGTTCGAGTTTGCCATTCCGCTCGCAATGCTGCGTGACGGCATTCCGTCGCTGCCGGCGTTCGGCGCGGCTCAGCGTCTGCCCGCGGGCGGCAAGCTGACCATCACGATCAGCCAAGCATTCGGGCACAGCCCGGTACGCGATCCGAGCTTCGGTCCGCAGCGGCTGGGCCAGTTCGCCACCGCCGTTCCTGAGCCGGCGACCTGGGCGATGATGATTGGCGGCTTCGGCCTGGCCGGTGCCGCAATGCGCCGTCGCGCCCGCACGTCCGTCGCGTTCGGCTGATCGCAAACCTGCGAGCGAAAGGCGCCCGGGCAAGCCTCGGGCGCCTTTTTCTTTGCGCAGGCTCCCTGCTGGGCTAAAGCCCGCGCCAGCATCAACAACGGCCAATCCGCACCTCATGCAGACTTCGATGCGGCTTCTCGGCCGGCGGCGCTTCCTGCCGATCTTCGTCACCCAATTCCTCGGTGCCTTCAACGATAACCTGTTCAAGACGGCGATGGTGCTGTTCGCGACATATCAGGTCTATTCAGACCCGAAGGTCGAGATGCAGTTCAACGCCCTGGCGACCGGACTCTTCATCCTGCCTTTCTTCCTGCTGTCGGCACTTTCCGGGCAGCTAGCGGACACTCGTGACAAGGCGCGGATCATCCGCATCGTGAAGACGGCAGAGATCTTCATCATGGTCGTGGGTGCGGTTGGGCTGATGCTGCCATCCATCCCGCTGATGCTGGGCGCAGTGCTGGCCATGGGCGTGCATTCCACCTTCTTCGGTCCAATCAAGTACGCGATCCTGCCCCAGCACCTGGAGCCCGACGAAGTGCTCGGCGGCACCGGCTTGGTCGAAGCCGGCACCTATATCGCGATCCTCGCCGGGACGATCACCGCCGGCTTCATTACTCAGCGTCCGGACATTGCGGCGGCGCTGGTGCTGATCGTTGCCGTGCTCGGCTGGTTCGCCGGGCGCCAGGTGCCGCCCGCGCCGCCAGTCCATGAGGAACATGGGATCGACTGGCACATCGTCCGCTCCTCCTTCCGCCTCGTCAATGCGACGATGCACATCCCGCGGCTGTTCCTAGCGATCTGCTCGATCAGCTTCTTCTGGACCATCGGCGCGGTCCTGGTGATCGAGTTTCCGCCGCTGGTGAAGAATGTGCTCACTTCGAACGAGCAGGTCGCCAGCCTCTTCCTCGCGGTCTTCTCGGTTGGGGTCGCGATCGGCTCGGTCGCGATCAACCGGTTGCTGAAGGGCGAGGTATCGGCCCGCTATTCCCCTGTCTCAGTAATCGCGATGGCGGGTTTCATCCTGGGCGTGTACGCGATTTCGAAAAGCTGGGAGGGCGACACGGCGGGGTCGCTCTACAATCTGGCGGAGTTCATCGACCACCCGAGCGCGGTTGCCATGCTGGTCGCCCTGCTCGGCGTCGCCATCACTGGCGGGATGTTCGTGGTGCCGCTCTACGCCTTTCTGACGACGACGGTGGAAAAGGATCAGACGGCCCGCACGGTCGCCGCCAATAACATCGTCAACTCAGGATCGATGGTGGTGGGCTCGCTGCTCGCATTCTCGCTGAGCGCCGTCGGGGTGTCGGCGGTGGACCAGCTGCTGATGGTGTCGGCGATGTGCTTCGTGTCGGCGTGGCTCGCCTGGAAGCTCCACCAGGCCTGTATCGCGCCGCAGCGCGAGCCGGCCTGAGCTCAGCCGAACACGCCGTAAATGGCAATGAAGAATGCCGTGAAGCTCATCGCAAAGAGCTTCAGGTCGTTCGCATCGTCGCGAACGGCGGTGAAAGTCCGCGTGGCGGACCGGGGAAGGCGCTGCCGGAACGGGTGCCGGGCGGCTTCATTGCTGAGGACAAGGCGGCGTTTCATGACGATGTGATTAACGTTTTGTTTACCTGTTCGTCTCGCACGAAACAGGGTTAACGCCGCGGTAACTTGTTCCGGATCGGGAAATGCCAAGAGCGACGAAGGCCTACAGCGCGCCCATCTTGAGGAATTTGCCTCTGCGGTCGGCGCGGAGCGCGGCGCGGTCGAGACCGTCCAGCTCGTCGAGCGCACCACCGATGGCGGTACCTAGCGCCTCGATCGCAGCCTCGGGGTGGCGGTGCGCGCCCCCCATCGGCTCCGCGACGATACGGTCGATGACGCCGAGTTCCTTCAGATCCTGCGCCGTGATCTTCATCGCTTCCGCCGCGGCGGGCGCCTGGTCCGCGGTGCGCCAAAGGATAGATGCACAGCCTTCGGGCGAGATGACCGAATAGACCGCATGTTCGAACATCAGCACGCGGTTCGCGGCAGCGAGTGCAATCGCCCCGCCCGAGCCGCCTTCGCCGACGATCGCCGCAACCATCGGCACGCCGAGCGCCAGGCATTGTTCGGTTGAACGGGCGATGGCTTCCGCCTGCCCCCGCTCCTCCGCCTGCACGCCGGGGAAAGCACCGGATGTATCGACCAGCGTCACTACCGGCAGGCCGAAGCGGTCGGCGAGCTGCATCAGCCGTACCGCCTTGCGATAGCCTTCCGGCTTGCCCATGCCGAAATTGTGCCGCAGCCGGCTGGCGGTATCGTCCCCTTTTTCATGGCCGATCACCATCACCCGGCGGCCGTTCAGGCGCCCAAGGCCGCCGATGATCGCCTGATCGTCTCCAAAGGCGCGGTCGCCCGCGAGCGGCGTGAAATCTTCCACAAGACCGGCGACATAATGTTTGAAATGCGGACGAGCCGGATGCCGCGCCACCTGGGTCTTCTGCCACGGCGTTAGCCGGGCATAGGTGTCGCGGAGCGCCTTGTCGGCCTTGGCCTGGAGCCGGCCGATCTCGGCCTCGATATCGACGCCGCCGCCCGCCGCCGCCTCGCGCAGCTCCGCCAAGCGTGCTTCCAGCTCGGCGATCGGCTTTTCGAAGTCGAGGAACGTCATCATGTGGGCGGCGGGTTAGGAGCGGGCGGGCCGCTCGTCAACGAGTGGGTGGCGCGCGTTGACCAGCTCCACCAGCCGCCGCGAGTCGACATGAGTGTAGATCTGGGTCGTGGCGATATCGGCATGGCCGAGCATCGCCTGCAGCGCGCGCAGATCGGCGCCACCTTCGAGCAGATGCGTGGCAAAGGCATGGCGAAGGCCGTGCGGGCCCACGCGGTCCGGCGGCACACCCGCCGCGGCGGCCAAAGCCTTGACGATCTGGAACAGACGGACGCGGCTCAAATGTTTCTTGCCCGAAGGAAAAAGCCAAGGCTGGTCGGAAGGCACCAGTTCGCGCCAGCGCGCGACGGCGGCCCGAGCCCGATCGGAGATCGGCACCAACCGCTCCCGCCCGCCCTTCCCTTTCAGGATGATGAACGGCCGATCGCTGGCGATCGCCGCCCGCGGCAGCGACACCAACTCTGTCGCGCGCAGTCCGGAGCCGTAAAGCATTTCGATGAGTGCGGAGAGGCGCAGATCGGCGAGCGGGGCATGAGGGTGAGCCACGCGACGCTCGATCTCGGCGAAGAGCCTGTCGATATTGGCGCGGTCCAGCACCCTGGGCAATGGTCGTGACGGCGATGGCCGTGGCAGCACTTTGCCGAGGTCGTCGCGTCGGAACCCCTCTTCCTGCAGAAAGGCGAAGAAGCGGCGGAGCGCGGCGGACTTGCGTGCGACTGTCGTTCGGGCGAGCGGCATCCAATGTTGGGCAAGCCGCCCGATGGCGTTCTCATCGGCGGCGGCAAGTCCGCCCGCCAGCTGCTCCGACGCAAGCTCGAGGTCTGATCGATACGCCGCAATCGTATTGGCCGCAGCCCCCGCTTCGGCCGCAAGCATTTCGAGAAAGCGTTCGATTAAGCGGGCGTCGTCACCGCTCACGCGCGGGTAATGGCTTCGGCCGCGATCATTCGGGCTTCGGGCTCCAGGCCGACCCGGCGCAGCGCCGAGACGATGTGCATCAGATAGGCTGGGTGCACAGCCTTCCACGAGCGGGTCTGCATGCCCGCGGCGGCGAGCAAAGCGACTGTCGCCGGCTGGTTGCTGGCGGCGGCGCGGTCGATCGCCCGCGTCCAGCTGTTGGACAAGCCCAGCGGCAACTCATATTCGGTCGCAAGCGACTGCGCGTCATCCATGGACAGGCGGCCGAGACCGGCGAGGGCGGCGACCAGGAAGGCACCCTTCACGCTTCGATCGTCCTGCTCGCCTATATAGGAGCCGGCGCGACCGGCGGAGAGCGTCACGACCCGGCGGGACGCGCCGACCGCGAGCAATGCCCAAGCATCGTTGGCGTCCTCGAGGCCGTCGGCAACCGAACCCCAGCGAGCGGCGCCGTCGTCGAGGCCGGCAGTCAGCATCGACGCAATCAGATTGCGGGCGTCCTCGCCATGCTCCTCGCTCGGCGCAATCCGTGCAGCAGCGCGGGCGGTGAGCACCAGATTGGCGTAGCGCTGCACGTCGGAGCGGGGTTGCGTCCACAGCTCGCGCATCACGTCCAGCCGGTTGCCGATGTCCTCGTCCGCATAGGCGCGCTGCAGGCGATAGCCGAGCGTGTCTTCATTGTCGTCCGGATCGGCCGCTTCGAACGCTGCGCCGACCAGGTCGACATAGGCCGCGTTCGAGAGCACGCCCAGGCTCGCGGCCCAGACTGCCGGCGCGAGCCGCTGCTCCGGCTCAATCATCGGCGCGCGATATTGCCAGGCCTGCACTTGCGGCCCGACCGTCTCGAACAGCGGCGCCGGAATGGCGACGTTGACGGCGTTGGCCAGGCCGAAGCGCCAGGCAGTCAGGTCCTTGATCCCATCCCACTGGATGTTGATCGCCCGACGGCCGCCGCCGACGCCCACCACCTTTTCGGCCAGCAACAGGTCGATGCCGCGCGCGCGGCTGCGGCGGCGGGACGCATCGATGATCGCGCTCGCGGTGCCGGAATCTCCCGACAAGGCCGCGCACATGGCGCGGGCCAAGTCCCAGCTGGTCTGGTCGGCGGTCGCGGGCACGCGCGTCGCCAGTGGGCACATCGCGGTCGGATCGGCGGTGGCAAGCGCGGTCTGCTGCGCTACATCGAACATCTTGGGGCTGTAGCGGTCGACATCGACGCTGGAGACGAGCAGCCGCGCGGCATCGGCCTCGCCCATGCGCAGCAGCAGCCAGGCGCGCTCGGCGACCCAGTCGGCACCCTCGACCCCGCCGCCCGGCGTCGGCGCCTGGGTCAGCAGCACCCGGCGAAGCAGTATTTGCGCCCAGCGCGATGCGATCGGCGCCTCGATGTCGCGCATCAGCGTCGACGCGAAGCGCGCGCTGACATTGCCCCATTGATCGGCGCGGAAGCCGCCATTCGCTTCCGTCAGCACCCCAACCAGATCGGGATTGCGGCGGGCTGCATCGGGCAGGTCGAACAGCTCGACCTCTTCGGGCTCCTCTTCTTCGCCTTCCTTTTCCTCTTCGCCTTGCTCCGCACCGGGCAGATCGGTGGAGGGCAGCGGCTGCACGATTTCGCCACCCGGAGCGAACGTCGGGCCGCTCGGGGGCGCGCCCGGTTCGGTCGGCGCGGGAGCGGCGGCAGGCGGGGGATCACCGAAGCCCGGCGGCAGCAGCGACTCCGGCGCCTGCTCCTGCCCAATCGCCGGAATGGCGAAGGCGGCCAGTACGAGCGCGACTGCGCCGCCCGCCAGAAACCGTTTACTTGCCCAGCCGGTCATTCGGGATGGTCTTCTCGACGCGAGTGAGCGGCTTTTCGGTGTCGACAGTGGACAGGTACCAGAGGCCGCCAAGCAATAGCGCAACCAGGATGATCCAGATCAGCGGAGCCTTGGACGTCTTCCGGGCAGGGTAACGTGAACGCATAGCGCCCGGCTAGCAGAGGGCGCGAAGGGCGGCAATCGCTCTGCTCAGAGCCGCGTGCTAGGACGCATGGATGATCCCCAGAGAATTGCTCGGCACGGCGGAAGTGCCCGGTGGCGAGCCGCTGCGCCTGTTCCGTCGCGGGCGCGACTTCATGATTGTCCTCGATCGCAACGAGCTGATGAACAGTCGCATGAGCGGCTCCGAAGAAGCTCTCGCTCGATTGACTTTGGAGCGGCTGCGGACGCCACGCCCGCGCCTACTGATCGGCGGCTATGGCATGGGCTTCACGCTACGCGCAGCCCTTGCGGACCTGCCGCCGCAAGGCATTGTCGAAGTAGCCGAGCTGGTACCGGAGATCATCGCATGGGCCCGCGGGCCGATGGCTGAGCTGACGGCTGATTGTCTGGAAGATGAGCGAGTGCGCGTTCGGATCCAGGATGTCGGCGCGGTGATCGCAGCTGGGCGGGCGAGCTATGACGCAATCCTGCTTGACGTCGATAACGGCCCGGATGGGCTGACCCGCGAGAGCAACGCGCGGCTTTACTCCGAAGCCGGCCTGACGAGAGCAAAAGCGGCGCTCGCGCCGGGCGGCATCCTCGCGGTCTGGTCAGCGGCTCCCGATGCCGCGTTCGCACGGCGGCTGCAAACGTCCGGCTTTAACGTCGAAGAGATCGCGCTACGCGCCCGCAGCAACGGCAAAGGTCCGCGGCACGTCATCTGGTTCGCGGGAAAGAAGTAACGGCTTAGGCGGCGCTGATCTCGTTTGCGAGAACGTTGACCGCAGTCAGCAGGCCCATCTCGGTGCACGGCTTGGGCACGAACATGGCCTTGTCAACGCCGAAGCTGCGGAGCCAATCGGGCGGGCTGCCGCTCGAAAAGATCACGCCCACATCCGGGAAGATTCTGCGGGCGGTGCGCGCGATGTCGAAGCCGGTCGTGCCCACGCCCAGATCGATGTCGAGAATTAGGATGTCGAAGGCACGGCCTTGACCCTTCAGCGCCGTATAGGCGGCACGGTCGCTCTCGACCCAGATCACGTCATGCCCGGCTCGATCAAGGCAATCCTTCAGGCTCAGTCCAATCAGCGGCTCGTCTTCGACAATCAGGACACGACAAGGCTGCGGCTGGCTGGCGGCCACTGGCTCACTGGAATATCTTTGGAACATAGCGAACGCGCACGCCGTCGGTTACTGCTCAAGCAAGCCCGGAACGAAGCCGCTGCAATCAGGTTCCGTGCTCTGGGACGCCGTAGCAAAGTTAATCTGGTATAGTGGCAATCCTGCCTCAGGCAGCGCGCACGAACGCCTCGGGCGGCAGCGCCATCAAGGCTTCCGAGCCGCCCTCGATCTCCTTGCGCAAGCCGACCGCGCGTGGCGTGATCCGGTCGAAATAGAAGCGCGCGGTGGTGAGTTTGGCTTCGAGGAACGCCTTGTCCCCCTCGCCGGCGTCGAGCTGCGCCTGCGCCGCTTGCGCCATGCGCAGCCACACCAGCCCCACCGTAACGATCCCCATCAAGTGCATGTACGGCACCGCACCGGCGCCCGCGTTGTTCGGGTTCGCAAAGCCGTTCTGCATCAGCCACATGGTTGCTGCCTGCAGCTCGGACACGCTGTCGCTGAGCGCCTGGGCGAACGCCGCGTTCGGCCCGTCTTTAGCGGCAGCGACATCTTCGCCGACCATGGCAAACAGCGCCTGGATCGCGGCACCGCCCTTGGACGGCAGCTTGCGGCCGACCAGGTCCATCGCCTGCACACCATTGGTGCCTTCGTAGATCATCGCGATCCGGGCATCGCGGACATATTGCTCCATGCCCCATTCCGCGATGTAGCCATGGCCGCCATAGACCTGCTGGGAGTCGGTCGCGATCTTGTAGCCCATGTCGGTGCCGAAACCCTTGATCACCGGGGTAAGCAGGCTGACCAAGGCGTCCGCCTTTTCCCGCTCTTCCTCGCTGGGAGCCTTGTGGGCGAGGTCGACGAGCAGCCCGGCCCAGAGGCATAGCGCGCGTAAGCCTTCGGTTAGCGCCTTTCCCTCCATCAGCATGCGCCGGACGTCGGGGTGGACGAACAAGGTGTCGGCCTTCTCCTGCGGCTCGGCAGGGCCGGTCAGCGCGCGGCCCTGGCGACGATCGCCGGCATAGGCGACCGCATTCTGATAGGCGACTTCGCCGATGCCGAGCCCTTGCAGGCCCACCCCGAGGCGCGCTGCGTTCATCATGATGAACATGGCGGCCAGGCCCTTATTCTCCTCGCCGACGAGATAGCCGGTGGCGCCGTCATAATTCATCACGCAGGTCGAGTTGCCGTGAATGCCCATCTTGTGCTCGATGGAGCCGCAGGAAACGGCGTTGCGTTCCCCGAGCGTGCCGTCCGCGTTCACCAGCAGCTTGGGAACGATGAACAGGCTGATGCCTTTGACGCTGTCCGGCGCGTCCGGCGTCTTGGCCAGCACCAGGTGGATGATGTTCTCGGTCAGGTCATGCTCCCCGGCCGAGATGAAGATCTTGGTGCCGGTAATCAGGTAGCTGCCGTCCGCCTGCGGCTCGGCGCGCGTCTTGATGAGGCCCAGGTCCGTTCCGCATTGCGGCTCCGTCAGGTTCATGGTGCCGCCCCACTCGCCCGAGATCATCTTCGGCGCATACAGCGCCTTCTGCTCGTCCGAACCCTTGGTCAGGATCGCGGCCACAGCGCCAGCGGTCAGGCCGGGATACATCATGAAGGCCATGTTCGCGGAAATGGCGAACTCCTCGAACGCGGTCATCACGACGTGCGGCAGGCCCTGCCCGCCAAACTGCTCGGGCCCACTGAGGGTCAGCCAGCCCGATTCCACCAGCTGCCGATAGGCCTCCTTGAAGCCCGCCGGAGTCGTCACAGACCCATCCTCGTGCCGCGTGCAACCCTCCCGGTCGCCGACTTGATTCAAGGGGAACAGCACCTCCGCTACGAAGCGCCCGCCCTCGCTCAGCACCGCCTCGACCGTGTCCGGAGTGGCATTCTCGAACCCCGGCAGATTGGCGTAGCGGTCCAGGCCGATCACGTGATCGAGGATGAACCGCGTATCGCGAACGGGGGGCGTGTAGCTGGGCATGTCTTACTCCGATGTGCTCCGGCAAAGGCAGGAGCGCTGGCCGGGCTCCGGCTTTTGCCGGAGCACGATGGCATCAATGGCTCGCCTTGGCCTCTACCTTTTCGACCATCTTCACGAAGCGGGCCAGCTCATCGATCTGCGCGTCGATATCCAGCCGCTGGCGCTTTAATAGCTCGATACGATTGTTGCACTTTTCGATGGTGACGCGGCGCTGCATATGGCGGCCATCGTCGAGATCATAGAGATCGATCATCTCGCGAATTTCGGCGAGGCTGAAGCCGGTGCGCTTGGCCCGCAGGATCCAGGCGAGCCGTGCCCGGTCGCGCTTGGTATAGATGCGCGTGGTGCCGCGGCGGATCGGCTGGATCAGCCCCTCTTCCTCGTAAAAGCGTAACGCCCGCGGAGTGACATCGAACTCTTCGGACAAATCGGTGATCGAATATTGATGCCGGTTCTTTCGGTCAGGCGTTTCGACGGTCGCGTGGTGCTGAGTGGCCATGGGCGGGAATAAAGCATCCCATTTACGTAAACGTCAAGCCGCGCCCGCCTGTGTGTTAACCGCGTTTGCCCTCTCTTCCATAAACCACCTCTTTACGCCCCGGCCATAGAGCAGGAGCAACAGGCGCACATATGCGCCATGGCTTTGTCGGGAACAGATGATGCAGGCGATCGAAACGGCACGTTCGGAGCAGGTGGCGGACCTCCTGGTCTCGCTTGCATCTGTCGACGGCACCGCCGCTCATCCCTATCCGCGATCGGAGCCGCTCACGAGCGGGCGCGAGGCCGTGCGCAACTTGGCCGACGCGGCGCATTATCTGTGCGTCTTGCACGGCCGCTTTCCCGGCGTGATCGACCATGCGCTGAACCGCACCTCTCACCCTGCCGCGCAAGGCTGGCTCGCAGCGGCGGCAGAGGCGTTCGCGGCCGAGCGCTCGTTGCTCACGCGGCTGGCGGTCGCCACCGGCCCGCTGCCGAGCACTCCCGGGCAGGCGGAGTGCGAAGCCGCGGTGCTGCAGCAGCGGCACGCGCTGGAAATGCTTGCCCAGTCCGACCGTGCCGGCTGCGCACTGGGCGCCGCATTTGCATTGGTGCTCGACTGGCGCGCCATCCGCACCGTCCTTGATGCCGCCGCGCGCCGCGTCTCGATCGAGCCGCAAGCGTGCGTGCTGCCGGACGAGGAAGAGACTCGCATCGTCGCTATGACGGTGGCGGACTCCGCCTCCTTCGAGCGCGCCATGAGCTTCGGCGCGCAGCAGCTGCTCAACCAGCATCGTGGGCTGTGGGACCTGCTGGAAGCCCGCGAGGCGGCGCGCGCTCGGTTCTGAACCATTGCCCTTACCGTAAACGTCACTTACTCCGGCCGCCTTATCAGGGGAAAGGCCGGGCATGCGTTTCGAAGGCACGCGGGATTATGTCGCCACCGACGATCTGAAGGTGGCGGTCAACGCCGCCGTGACGTTGCGCCGCCCGCTGCTCGTCAAGGGCGAACCAGGCACCGGCAAGACCGTGCTGGCCCAGGAAATCGCGACCGCCATCGGCGCCCCGCTGATCGAGTGGAACATCAAGTCGACCACTAAGGCCCATCAGGGCCTTTACGAATATGACGCCGTCGCCCGCCTCCGCGACGGCCAGCTCGGCGACCCCCGTGTTCACGACATTTCCAACTACATCCGCAAGGGCAAGCTGTGGGAGGCCTTCACCTCGCCGCAGCTGCCGGTCCTGCTCATCGACGAGATCGACAAGGCCGACATCGAGTTCCCGAACGACCTGCTGCACGAGCTCGATCGCATGGAATTCCATGTCTATGAGACCAAGGAGACGGTGAAGGCGGTCGAGCGGCCGATCGTGGTCATCACGTCCAACAACGAGAAAGAGTTGCCGGACGCGTTCCTGCGCCGCTGCTTCTTTCACTACATCAAATTTCCCGACCGTGAGACGATGCAGGCCATCGTCGACGTCCATTTCCCCGGCATCCAGAAGATCCTGGTCAGCCGCGCCATGGATATCTTCTATGACGTCCGCGAAGTGCCGGGCCTCAAGAAGAAGCCCTCGACCAGCGAGCTGCTCGACTGGCTGAAGCTGCTGCTGCACGAAGACATGCCGCTGGACGTGCTCCAGAACCGCGACCCGACCAAGGCGATCCCGCCGCTCCACGGCGCGCTGCTCAAGAACGAGCAGGACGTCATGCTGTTCGAACGCCTCGCCTTTATGGCGAAGCGGCAGGGGCGGCCCGGTTAGCCCACCGGCACGATCGTGGCAGTAGCGATCGCTGCCAGCACCGCAGTGCCTTCGCCTTCGGCCCAAACTTCGGCACGCACGATCACCTGCCGCTTGCCGGCCTTTACCACCTGACCCTTGGCGCGCAGCCGCTCTCCCTTGGCGGGCGCCAAAAAGTTGATCGTGTAACTGCCGGTCACGACATCGCCGCTGACCGAGGCTGCCGCCCAGGCACAGGCATTGTCAGCCATCATGCCGACAATCGCGCCGTGAGCGAAGCCGTGATGCTGGGTGAGGTCCGGACGTAGCGCCAGGGTCAGCTCAGACTCGCCTTCCCAGACCTTCAGCGGCTCGACGGCTGCAAAGCGCGTGAAGCCGCTTCCTTGCACCGCTACCTGCTTCATGTAGTCGAGTGCCGCCTCGGGCGTGTCGAACGTGCGTGTTTGGGTCATGTGCGGAGGCTAGCGAGTACGCCCACTCCGCCGAAGGTTTCAGCGTCCGCCATCCAAAGCCGCTCGTCCCGGGGACAGGCTATCCCTGCTTGCGGCTCAACTCCCGCATAGCGTCGTCCAGGCCGTCGAGGGTCAGCGGGAACATCCGCCCGTTCATCAGCTCGCGCATGATCGCGATGGATTGGGAATAGCCCCAATGCTTTTCCGGCACCGGGTTCAACCATGCGGCAGCCGGATAGACATGGGTGATGCGATGCATCCACACGGCCCCCGCTTCCCCGTTGAAATGCTCGACCGAGCCGCCCGGATGCGTGATCTCATAGGGGCTCATCGACGCGTCGCCGACGAAGATCAGCTTATAGTCATGGCCATATTTGTGGAGCACGTCCCAGGTCGGCGTCCGCTCCGTGAAGCGGCGCTTATTGTCCTTCCACACGCCCTCGTAGAGGCAGTTGTGGAAGTAGAAGAATTCTAGGTTCTTGAACTCGGCGGTGGCCGCCGAGAACAGCTCTTCGCAAAGCTTGATGTGCGGGTCCATCGAGCCGCCGACATCCAGAAACAGCAGCAGCTTGACCGCATTGTGCCGTTCGGGGCGCATATGGATGTCGAGCCAGCCCTGGCGCGCGGTGCCGTCGATGGTCGCGTCGATGTCGAACTCGTCGGCCGCGCCTTCGCGTGCAAAGCGGCGCAGGCGGCGGAGCGCGATCTTGATGTTGCGGGTGCCGAGTTCCTTGGTCGAATCGAGATTCTTGAACTCGCGCTTGTCCCAAACCTTGATCGCCCGGCCGTGACGCCCTTCCTCCTGGCCGATCCGCACGCCTTCAGGGTTATAGCCATGCGCGCCAAAGGGCGAGGTGCCGCCGGTGCCGATCCACTTGCTCCCGCCCTGGTGCCGCTCCTTCTGCTCCGCGAGCCGCTTCTTCAGCGTCTCCATGATTTCTTCCCAGGAGCCGAGTTTCTCGATCTCCTTCATCTGCTCTTCGGTCAGATAGAGTTCGGCGACCTTCCGCAGCCAGTCTTCCGGGATCTCCGCCGTCTCGGTGCCGTAGCTGGTCTCGATGCCCTTGAAGACCTTGGCGAAGACTTGGTCGAAGCGGTCGAGCAGCCCCTCGTCCTTCACGAAGGTTGCACGGGCGAGATAGTAGAACTCTTCCGGGTTCCGCCCGATTACGTCCCGCTCAAGCGCCTCCAGTAGCACCAGATGCTCTTTCAGGCTGGCCGGAATGCCGGCGTGCCGCAGCTCGTCCATGAAGTTGAAAAACATCGGCGCACCCTAAGCCAAGTGTACGGCTCCTCCAACCAAGGAACTGCCCCGCCCGCTTCGTTGTTACAGCTGCGAAAGGAGATTGCCCATGAACCGGCACGGCATCCTGCGGAAATACTCGTATGCCTGGATCACCCTGATCCTGTTCCTGGGCTCGCTGGCGCTCCATTGGGTGTTCGGCTGGCGGGATTTCGTCAATGATGCACAAGAGCATGGCCAGACGCCCGAGACGGCGCAGTTCGTGACCGAGATGCTGCGCGAAACCTTCGAAAACTGGCAATCCGAGTTTCTGCAGCTGCTGTGGCAGGTCGGCGGCCTCGCCTACTTCCTCTATGTCGGTTCGCCCTCTTCAAAGGAGAACGACGACCGGATGGAAGCCAAGATCGACGCGCTGCTTCGCATCAACGGCGGCGAGAAGGCAGAAGAGCTGATCCGGCGTCTGGACGACCACTATTTGCGCGGACATGGCCACGCGAAGCCCCACGGGCATGAAGACGAGATCGCCCAGCAGGCCGGCAGGGACATCAGGCACGTCGCGGCCGCGTAACCTCGCTCAGCTGAGCGGCTTCGCAGCCTCGATGCGCTCGTAGAGAAGCCAGTTCTGCGCCGACATGCCGGTGCCGTCCGCACCTGCGACGGCGCGGTAACGGGCGCCGCAGCGTTCGATCACCCCCACGCTGCCCGGTTCGCCATTGAACCAGTCGGCGAAAACGAAGCGTGCCGGCGGACAGCTGGTGGCGATATCGAGTGGATAGCCTTCGGCCGCCGCGGCCACCTTGAGCAGCGCCAGACCGGTCTCGCGGTCGATGATCACCCGCGCCCCTTGTGGCGACCGCTCCGCCATCGCCCGCACCGCCTCTCCCGGATCGCCTCGGCGGTTGCGGATTAGCTCGACATTGGCGGCCAAGCTGGCGCCGGAAAAAAGCAGGAGAGCGCCGCCTCCCGCCATCCGCTTCCAGCCCGTGCCGCGGATCAGCGCTCCCAGCGTCTCGCCGAGCAGCAGCAGCAGCGCGAGTCCAGCAAGCAGATAATAGCGCGCATGCCCGGCGTTCATCGTCTGGAGCGCCGCGACTGTCAGAGGAAAGGCGACGATCGCCAGCCAATAAAAGGCGAGCCGCGGGGTGCCCAAGGATCGCGCCAGCACCGTCAAGACCAAGGCTGCCGCGGGCAGGAAGAAGGAGACGACCGGCGCTCCCACCGCATAGCCGAGTAGGTCGATGATCCCGCGCAGGAACAACAGCATGGTGAAGCTCTGATAGGAGCCGAAGCGGAACTCCGCCCCACTGGCGATGGCGGGCACAAACACGACGGCTACCGCGACGATCAGCGCGACAAAGGCAGGACCGAGCAGGCGCGCCGTCTCAAGTGCCGCTCGCCGCCAGCCGCGCCGCCGCCAAAGCGTCAGCGCGGGCCATCCGACCAGCGCGCAGGCGGCGAACAACATGGTGAGTTGAAATAGCGCCCCGACAAAGAAGCACATAGCCAGCGTCACCGGCCGGTTGGCCGTCTCGTCGCCGTCCAGGTACCGGTCGATATACCAGGCGGCGATCAGCACCATCAGCGTCATCGGCGCATAGCCCCGCGCTTCCGACCCGAGCGTGACCAGCACCGGCGACACCGCGAACAGCAGGGCGGTTACGATCCCCACGGTCGGATTGCGCCGCGCTCCGATGAGGCCGGCGACCAGCACCGACAGCGTGCCTGCAACGATCGACAACGACCGCGCCAGGAGCGACGGAGCGTCGAGCCCGACCGTCTGCAGCCAAAGGGAGTTCAGATGGTGATTATTGTCATGATTGATCTGCACGAACACGCCGAGCGGCGTTTCGACATTGTCGGCCAATACCGCCGACCAGGCCTCGTCGAGCCACAAGGCGCCGCCCGACGCGGCGATACGCAGGATCGCGCCGACCAGCGCCAGGATCAGGATCCAGGCCGAGGCGCGGGACAGTTCGGGGACAGCGGTCGAGCGCATCAGCGTGCCTTGCCGCGGTCGTGCTTAAGATGCGGCTAATTCAAGTCCGGGAAGCCAGGGACGCGGTTAAATCATCCTAAACTCATTTCCATCTAGACCCTGCCCAACAACGCGAAAGACGAGAATGTTGCAGGGCGCGATCAAGGCAGCGGATCCGGGCGCAATCGATGCGGTCGCGAAGTCGTGCGGCAACCTGGCAGTGGGCTGCACCGCGGCCGCCACCCATGTCACGCGTGTCGCCGAGAGCCTGGGCAGGCAGATGTCGGTGCTGGCCGACCTGGAGAAAGTCACCGCCTTCCTGGAGGCCGATCAGCGCCGCGCCGCCGATTCGACCGACGAAGCGCGGCTGCTCGCCGAAAAGGCGCGCACCAAGCTGGACGAAGGCACGCGCATCATCGGCCAGTCCGTCACGGACTTCACCGCTCTTACCGAGCTGGTGGTGCGTCTCGGCGAGCAGGTCACCAACTTCGCCGCCGCAATGGCGCAGGTGCAGCGGGTGACCGCAGGCATCGATTCGATCGCGCGCACCACCAACATGCTAGCCCTGAACGCTGCCATCGAGGCCGAACGCGCCGGCGCCGCCGGCCGGACCTTCGCGGTTGTCGCGGCCGAGGTGAAGAAGCTGGCGCAAGACACGCGGGGGGCAACCGAAGAAATCAGTGCCACCGTCGCGTCCCTTGCACACGAAGCCGAGACCTTTGTCGCCGAAATAGGCGCCGGCGTCGCCAAGAGCCGCGCCGCCCAGGAGAGCTTCGGCCGCGTCAATGACACGGTGGCCGAAGTCGCTCAGATCGTCGAGCTGGTGGAACAGCAGTCGGACGGCATCGCGCGCTCGACCAGCCACATCCACGACAATGCGATCCGCGTGAAGGACGAACTCGCCGGCTTCGTGCGAGAGGCGCGGGCGAACGGCGCGCTGCTGATCGACGCCCAAGCCAAGATGAGCGAAATGGAGCTGCTGTCGAACCGCATGTTCGATCAGCTCGTGCACAGCGGCTTTTCCCACGATGACCAGCGCTATGTCGAACTGGCGCTGAGCACGCGCGACGAGATTCGACGGCTGATCGAAACGGCGATCGAGCGGGGCGAGCTACGCCCGGCGGACGTGTTCGATACCAATTATCGTCTCATCTCCGGCTCCGATCCCGAGCGCTACGACAATGGACTTGCCGATTGGGCGGACCGCGTCGTGCAGCCGATCATCGATCGGGTCACCGGCACCGAGAGCAGTATCGAGGGCTCGGTGATCTCGGACGTGAACGGCTATTTGCCCACGCACCAGAGCCAGCGCTCCAAGCCGCCGAAGCCGAGCGATCGGGAATGGAACGACCGCAACTGCCGCAACCGGCGCATCCTCGCGGACGACACCACAATGCGTGCGGTGAGGAGCGACGCGCCTTTCATGATGGCTGTCTACCGGCTCGAGCGCGGCCATGAGCAACTGATGGTCAAGAATGTGTTCGTGCCGCTCTGGATCAATGGCCGCCGCTGGGGCAATTTCGAGATCGCCTATATCGACCGGTGAGGGCGACGTGCCTCAAGGGTCTCGGTGCGTGCCAGTGCCTCCGGCAGCCGCCGGTTGCTCTCTGCAAACCTGCCGAACAGGTGCCTCAGTTCCTCTCGCTCCGCATCTGTCGGCATTTCGATCAAGCTAGGCGCGTGCCCCCTCGACCACACCGACGCTGTTGCGCCGCAGGGCCTGCAGCACTGTCTCGACGATACCCTCTGCGTCGAGGCCGGCTTCGCGATACTGTAGCTCGGGCTTGTCATGGTCCTGATAGGTGTCGGGAAGGCGCAAGGTGCGCAGCTTCAGGCCCCCGTCAATCAAGCCAGTGTCGCTCGCCATGGTCAGCACATGTGCTCCGAGGCCACCGACCGCGCCTTCCTCAACCGTGACGGCGACTTCGTGACTGGTCAGCAGCCTGCGGATCAGTTCTTCGTCGAGCGGCTTGGCGAAACGCAAATCGGCGACTGTGGTTGAAAATCCCTGCGCCTCGAGCCGATCGGCGGCCTTCAGCGCCTCCTCCAGCCGAGTGCCCAAAGAAAGGATCGCGACCGTCTTGCCTTGGCGAACGAGCCGCCCCTTGCCGATTTCCAGCCGCTCCGGAGTCTCGGGCAGCGGTACACCGACGCCATTGCCGCGGGGATAACGGAGCGCGATCGGTCCCGCATCGTGCATCGCCGCCGTGTGGGTCATGTGCACCAGCTCAGCTTCGTCGGCGGCCGCCATCACGACCATGTTGGGCAGCGTGGCGAGATAGGTGACGTCGAAGCTGCCTGCATGCGTCGCCCCGTCCGCCCCGACCAGTCCCGCCCGGTCGATGGCGAAGCGCACCGGCAGGTTCTGGAGCGCCACATCGTGCACGACCTGATCGTAAGCGCGCTGGAGAAATGTCGAGTAGATCGCAGCGAACGGGCGCATGCCCTGGGCCGCCAAGCCGGCAGCGAAGGTCACGCCATGCTGCTCGGCGATGCCGACATCGAAGAATCGCTCCGGGAACGCTTCGGCGAACTTCGACAGGCCAGTGCCGGAGGGCATCGCGGCAGTGATCGCGCAGATCGTGGGATCCCGCTCCGCCTCCTTCATCAGCTGCGCGCCGAAGACATTCTGATATTGCGGCGGCCCGGCAGGTGCAGAGGCTTGCTTGCCCGAGATCACGTCGAATTTCTGCACGCCGTGATATTTGTCTGCCGAGGCTTCGGCGGGGGCATAGCCCTTGCCCTTCTTGGTCACGACATGAACCAGGATCGGGCCTTCTTCCGCGTCGCGCACATTCTCCAGCACCGGAATCAGATGGTCGAGATTGTGACCGTCGATCGGCCCGACATAGTAGAAGCCCAGCTCTTCGAAGAGCGTCCCCCCGGTGGCCATGCCGCGGGCGAACTCCTCGGCCTTCTCAGCGGCGTCGTGCACCCGGCGCGACAGCTTGCGCGTCACGCGCTTCGCCAGAGATCGCAGGCCCATATATTCGGACGAGGAGATCAGCCGCGCCAGATAGGCGGAAAGCCCACCAACCGGCGGCGCGATCGACATATCATTGTCGTTGAGGATCACGACCAGGCGATTGCCGGCGGCGCGCGCGTTGTTCATCGCCTCATAGGCCATGCCCGCCGACATGGCGCCGTCGCCGATCACGGCGATGCCCTTGCCCGGCTTGCCGGCAATCTTGTTGGCGACTGCAAAGCCGAGCGCGGCCGAAATCGAGGTAGAACTGTGCGCAGCCCCGAACGGGTCGTATTCGCTTTCGCTGCGCTTGGTGAAGCCGGAGAGGCCGCCGCCCTGGCGCAGGGTGCGGATCCGGTCGCGGCGGCCGGTCAGGATCTTGTGTGGATAGGCCTGATGGCCGACGTCCCAGACCAGCCGATCCTTGGGAGTGTCGAACACGTAGTGGAGCGCAACGGTCAACTCGACCACGCCCAAGCCCGCGCCCAAATGGCCGCCGGTCACCGATACGGCGGAAATGGTCTCAGCCCGCAGCTCGTCGGCCAACTGGCGCAGGTCGCTGGGTGGGAGCTTTCGCAGCGCGAGCGGATCGGGAACTTTGTCGAGCAGGGGAGTCGCTGGAAGATCGGACATTCGATGTCCCTTACCTGTCATGGCTCCCCGGGCCAATCGGCTTGTCAGCCGTCCGCGCAGTCCGAACAGCGGCCATGCACCTCGATCACCGGCCGCATTGCCGCAAAGCCCTTGCTCGTCGCCGCCCGTCGCACGCCGGTAGAAACCGCATCGTCATCGACGTGAGTCGCCTGCCCGCAGGTGTCGCAGACCAGGAAGATGCAGTCGTGCAGGCAGTCCGGATGGCCGTTCGCGACATAGGCATTGGCGCTTTCGACCCGGCGAACAAGGTTGGCGCCGACGAACAGGTCGAGGATGCGGTAGACGCTGTTGGCGGCGACGCGCCGACCCTGCCGTTTCGACACTTCCTCGGCGATGTCATAGGCCGATGCAGGCTTGTCGAACCCGGCCAGCGTCTCGAACACGCTCTCCCGCATCTCGGTCCATTGCTCGCCGGTCCGCTGCAGCGCAGCCTTGGCGGCTGCGACCAGGTCATCTCCCGCGTGGTGAACATGAGTGTGGCCGGCCATGAACCTATGGTAAGAAGGCTGAGCCTCTAGAACAAGCTGAAGCTCAGTCCGCCGCCCGCCGATTGAGGTCGTGACCAAGCGCGAGAATGGCGACGCCGACCATCGTGTAGACCGTTTCCGCAGTTCCGTGCGGCACCGCCAAGGCGCCGGCCATCACGCCGAGCCCGAGGCCGCCGACCGCTGCAGGAAGCGTATAGCCATGCTCCACCGCGCCCTTGACCAACGCAAAGGTGCCGAGCGCGATGGCCAGCGCTAAGCCGATCTCGTGCACCAGCGGATGCAGGATCATTCCCCCTGCCGAGGCGAGCAGGGTCAGGAGAAATACGCTCGCGACGCAATGGACGAGGCACAGGGTCGACAGGCCAATGGCCAGCCGGTCCAGCGTTCCCGTGCCGGGCAATCGTTCGAGCAAGCGACTCTCCTCCCGGCCGCATATGGCAGCCTGCCGCTAAAGTTACAATATAACATGAGCCGCACTGCTCTTGTTTCGGCGCAGGTTCGGGCGCAGATTGCGCCGCCAATGTCACAGCATGCGCGTCCGATCGCCGTCTCCAACTGGCTGTTCTTCGTCGCCGCCCTCGTCTTCCTGATCGTCGTGGTGGGCGGGATCACGCGTTTGACGGAGTCCGGGCTGTCGATCACTGAATGGCGCCCCGTCACCGGCGCGCTGCCGCCGCTCAGCGCGGCCGATTGGGATGAGGCGTTCGCGCTCTACAAGGCGACCCCCGAATACCAGCAGATCAACCGCGGCATGAGTCTCGCAGACTTCAAGTTCATCTTTTTCTGGGAATGGTTTCACCGCCTGCTCGGACGCGTGATCGGCCTGGCCTTTGCGCTGCCCCTGGCATGGTTCGCGGTGAAGCGGCAGATCCCGAGCGGCTATGGCTGGCGGCTGACCCTGTTGCTGCTGCTCGGCGGCCTGCAGGGCGTGATCGGCTGGTGGATGGTGGTGTCGGGCCTGAGCCTGCGTACCGATGTCAGCCACTTCCGCCTGGCGATTCACCTGATGACCGCCTTGCTGATCCTGGGTCTGCTCGTCTGGACTGCGCTCGACCTGCGCGCGGGCAACCGGGCCAGGCTCCGCGTCCGGCCGGCGCTCGTCCTGCTCGTGCTCGCCGTCCAGATCCTCTTCGGCGCCTGGACGGCGGGGCTCAATGCCGGCTTGGCAGCGAGCGACTGGCCGCTGATGAATGGCCGCTTCTTTCCCGAAGTGGCAGTTAACGCCCAGACGCTCGCTTATGATCCCTTCCTCATCCACTGGGTGCACCGCTGGTGGGCGTGGGTGACGGTCGCGGCGCTGGTGGTGCTCGCACGGATGGTCCGCCGCACCGACAGGATGGCCAGCATCGCCCTGCACACGGCGTTCGGCACCCAAATCCTGCTCGGCATCGCGACGGTCATGACGGAAGTGAACATCATACTTGCGGTGCTGCACCAGGCAGTCGGCGCCTTGGTGGTGGCGAGCGCCGCCTGGGCCGCTCATGCCGCCGGCCGGCGATGACCGCGGCAGTTTACGCGGTCTTCGCCGACCCGGCTGAAGCCGAGCGCCTCGTCGCCATTGTGGTCGAAGAGCGCCTCGCCGCCTGCGCCAATATCCTTGCCGCTTGCCGCTCCATCTATCACTGGCAGGGCAAGGTCGAGCGCGCGGAGGAAGTCCCCGCCCTGTTCAAGACCGCTCGGCCGGAAGCCCTGATCGCCCGCATCGCGGAACTGCACAGCTATGACGTGCCCGCCGCAGTGGCCTGGCCGATCCTGGCGGGCCACCCGCCCTATCTGGCCTGGATCGAGGCCGAGTCCTCACCTGAGGACCCGGCCTGCTGATCTGATCAGAAGCGCTGGCGCGCCGTGATGCCGAAAGTACGCGGCTGGCCGATGTTGAAGCCCAGCCGCGCGCGGCCGCCACGTTCGCGGTCGAAGGAGAGCAGCGGGTTTTGGTCGAACAGGTTGTTCACATAAGCCTGAACTTCCAGGCCGCCCTCGGTCGCAACGCCAAGGCTGAAGTTAACCAGCGTATAATCCGGTAGCTTTAGGTCCAACGTAGTCGAAGCACTCGCCGGCGCTCCACCGAACGGCAGACCATGGACGAAGGTGCGCGGGTTGTTCTCCTGGTCGCCCGCCTGGGTGAAGCGGTTGCCAACATATTGCACGCTGCCGCTGACAAAGCCCTTCCATTCCGCGCCGAGCGGGAACTCGTAGTTGCCGTTCGCCGACACCTGGAACTTGGGCACCGTCGGCAGGCGATTGCCGTCGCGAATGCCGGCGATCACGGCGCCGGTCGCATCGAGCACGCTGCTGTCGAACTTCGAGTCCACATAGGTGCCGTTGAGGTTGAAGCTCAGGCCCTCCGCCGGCCGTGCCGACAATTCGACCTCAAGACCGGTCGCATGCGCCTTTGGCACGTTGAACACGACGCGCGAGGAGCAGCTGCCCGCGTCCGCCGTGACCTGCAGGTTCTTGATGTCATTGTGGAAGGCGGACGCGTTGAAGGTCAGGCCACCGAACTGGCTCTTGAAGCCCAGTTCATAGTTCCACAGCGTCTCGTCTTCATAGGACGGACGATTGCCGTAGATTTGCGCATCGGGGCCGCCAGCGCCGCCGGAGCAGAGCGGAATGTTGAGCGGGTCGTTCACGCCGCCCAGACGGAAACCCTTGGCCGCCTGCAGGTTGATCGAGACGTCGGGGCTCGGCTCCCAGGTAGCGATGAAGCGTGGTGTAAAGCCATTCGACTCTGTCTTGTCGCCGATCCGGCGATCGCCATTGGCGAACAGCCCCCCGGAGATGAAGTCGCGGCTTTCGCTGAAATCGTAGTAGCGGCCGCCGGCGGTCAGCCGGACCTCGCCAAAGTCGTAGCTCGCTTCGCCGAAGACCGCCTTTTGCTCGATATCATAGGGGATATCGGCGTTGTAGGGCGAGTTGAGCGGAAACCCGTTCGCTACGGCGACCGAAGTGCCGGCGCCGAGGAGCGTATCGGTGAAGGCGTCATAGCCAGGGGTTGGCAGCCGCTGCGTGTAGGCGCGGTCGATCTTCGAATAGAAGCCGCCGATCAGCCATTGGAAGGGGCTGGAATTGTTCGATGCCAGCCGCACTTCCTGCGTCCAGGTCTCGAGGTCGGTCGTGTCGCGCAGGTTCGAAGGCAACAGCACGCCCGCTGCGGGGAAGCCGAGGTCGACCGACACCGACCCGCTGAGGGCGCTGGCGTCGCGCGACACAAGGATGTCGCGGTTGATGTAGGTGGTAACGGACGTCAGCGTCACTGCGCCGATGTCGACGTTGGCGGTCAGATCCGCGATCATCGTTTCGTCGCGGAATCCCTCGTTCAGCAGCAGATATTGCTGCCGCTTGCCCAGCTGGATTGCCGGCCGCGTGGTCGTGAACGGATTGGCGTAGAGGTTGTAGGCCTCCTGGCGGTTGAAGCCGTCCGTGCTGATCTTCTGATAGACCACGCGCGGCGTGATCGAGATATTCTCCGTCGGCTGGAACAGGACCGAGAGACGACCGCCATAGCGTTCGCCGTCATTCACGTTGCGATCGACTGTGCCGCCTTCGCCCAGCGCGTCGACGAAACCGCCGTAGCGCGTGTAATAGCCGACCGCGCGAACCGCGATCTGCTCGTTCACAGGCAGGTTGACCGCCCCCTTCAAGGAGCCGCCGACCGAGCCGCCGTCGATCATGTTGATATTGGCTTCAACCTGACCTTCCATCTTGTCGGTCGTCGGCTGGTTGGTGATGTAGCGGACCGTGCCGCCCACCGAGCCGGAGCCGAACAGCGTGCCCTGCGGCCCGCGCAGCGTCTCGACGCGGTTGAGATCGAACAGGTCGAGATCGGGCGTGAATAGCGACAGCGAGACGACGCTCTCATCGAGGTACACGCCGACCTGCTCCTTCACGCCCGGCTGGTCGCGGACGATCTGGCCGGCGGACACGCCGCGGATCGAGACCTGGCTCTGGCCCGGCCCGAGATTCTGAATGGTGAGGCCGGCGACGTTGCGCGACAGGTCCTCCAGCGTCCCGGCGCCCGAGCGCTGGATATCTTCCTGGGTCTGCGCATTGATCGAGAAAGGCACGTCCTGCAGCGAAGTGGCGCGCTTCGTTGCGGTGACGATGATGTCCCCATTGTCGTCAGCGGCTTCGGCGCCCGCACCCGACTGAGCAAGCGCCGGCGCGGCAAGTGCGGCCAGCAGCAACGAGGTTCCGGCCAGCAACGCCTTCCGGCTCGCGATCCGTGACATGAGCAATCCTCCCAAGCTTTTTCCCGTGGCGCTTCTCTACCGATGCGCTTGGCAGGGGAGAAGGCCGGGCGCGAAGCTTAGTGCTGCTTTTCGCGCACAGTGTTGCGCTGGCGCAACGGTCAGATCAACCCGGCGAGCGGGCTCGACGGGTCGGCATAAAGGCGCTTGCCCATGCGACCGGCGCGATAGGCGAGGCGGCCGCTTTCGACCGCGAGCTTCATCGCCCGCGCCATCATGATCGGCTCCTTGGCTTCCGCGATCGCCGTGTTCATCAGCACCCCGTCGCAGCCCAGCTCCATCGCTCGCCCCGCGTCGGAGGCCGTGCCGACGCCGGCATCGACCAACACCGGCACCTTGGCGCCCTCGACGATGAGCCGGATTGTCACCTCGTTCTGAATGCCAAGTCCGGAGCCGATCGGGGCACCCAGCGGCATCACCGCGACCGCACCGGCTTCTTCGAGCTGCTTCGCGGCGATGGGATCGTCGGTGCAATAGACCATCGGCAGAAAGCCTTCCTTCGCGAGCACTTCAGTCGCGCGGATCGTCTCCACCATGTTCGGGTATAGTGTCTTGGCTTCGCCGAGCACTTCGAGCTTGACCAACTCCCAGCCGCCAGCTTCGCGGGCCAGCCGCAGCGTGCGGATAGCGTCCTCGGCCGTGAAACAGCCGGCGGTATTCGGAAGAAAAGTGAAGCGCTTGGGATCGATGAAATCGGTGAGCATCGGCTGATTCGGGTCGGCGATGTTCACCCGCCGTACCGCGACGGTGACGATCTCCGCGCCCGACGCCTCCGCGGCGGCGGCGTTCTGCTCGAAATCCTTGTACTTGCCGGTGCCGATAATGAGCCGCGAGCGAAAGCTGCGTCCCGCGACCGTCCAGCCATCATCTAAGCCTGTTTCGATCCTGGTCTCGATGTTCACGCCGCGACTCCTTGCATGAGGGGATATATAGGAGGAAGCTTCTGCCGGCGGAACCGCAGCGGAGAAATCGAGATGGGTGTAGTGGGGGTAGGCGGTTTGTTCTTCCGGTCGCGGGATCCAGAGGGGCTTTCCGCCTGGTACAAAGAGCATCTCGGCATCGGCGCGGGCTGCAACGCTGCGGGCGAAGGCAATCCCGACGACTGGTATTGGCAAACGGCAGGTGGACCGACTGTGTTCGCGCCCTTCAAGGCCCACACTGACTATTTTCCTGCCGACAAGGCATTCATGATGAACTTGCGCGTGGATCGTCTCGACCAGTTGATGGAGAGCCTGCGCACCTCGGGAGTGCACATCATCACCAAGCCCGAATGGGACGACCCGGCGACCGGCCGCTTCGCGCGCATTCACGATCCGGAAGGCAATCCAATCGAGTTATGGGAGCCGCCGACGAACGCCTGATCAGCCGCCGCCGACGAAATGGACGATTTCCAGTTCGTCACCATCCTCTACTTGGACCGAACCGATCTGGGAGCGCGGCACCACTTCCAGATTGCGCTCCACCGCTACTTTCTCCGGCACCAGCCCCAGTTCGCTTGCCAGTTGAGCAATAGTGAGCCCCGCCGTCACCCTCTTATGCTCGCCATTGACGCTGATGGAGATGGTACCGTCGATGTGCATGGCGATTCCAATCGTGTTAGTGCTGCGTGAGATATGGGCGGAGCGTAAGGGGATCAATGCCAACAATCTTCATCTTGAACGGCCCGAACCTGAATCTCCTCGGCCTGCGCGAGCCCGAGATATACGGCTCCGACACGCTCGATGACATTGCCGGCCGCTGCGAGGATCGGGGACGGGAGCTTGGCTTCGACATTGAGCTCCGCCAGTCCAACCATGAAGGCCATCTGATCGACTGGCTGCACGAAGCCAACGCGGACGCGGCCAAGGGCGTGATCCTCAATCCTGGCGGCTATACCCACACCTCGGTTGCACTTCATGACGCGGTGAAGGCGATCACGGTGCCGGTGGTCGAGGTGCATTTGTCCAACCCGCATGCACGCGAACCCTTCCGGCACCGCAGCTATGTCGGCAAGGTGGCCAAGGGAACCATCGCAGGCTTCGGAGCTATGGGCTATTTGCTCGCGCTGGACGCGATTGCCAAACTCTGACTAAGGGTTCGGCCATGACCGATCACAAACCAGGGACGATGCAGGTCGATACCGACCTGGTCCGCCAGCTCGCGGAGCTGCTTGACGCCACCAGCCTGACCGAAATCGAAGTGCAGGACGGCGAGCGCCGCATCAAGGTCGCGCGCAAGGTTCAGGCCGCGCCCGCCATGGCGCACATGCCAGCTCCCCCTGCTTCCGCGCCGGCGGCGACGGCGGCGGTCACGCACGCGCCGGTACCGCCACAGGTCGACAATTCGAACGCCATCCGCTCGCCGATGGTCGGCACTGTCTATTTGGCAGCGGAGCCGGCCGCCGCCAACTTCGTGTCCGTTGGCGACAAGATCGATGCTGGAGCGACCTTGTTGATCATCGAGGCGATGAAGGTGATGAACCCGATCATCGCTCCCCATGGCGGCACGGTCAGGGCGGTGCTGGTGGCGAACGGCAGCCCGGTCGAGTTCGACCAGCCGCTCGTCGTCATCGAGTAAGCGGATGCCGATCTCCAAGATTCTGATCGCCAACCGCGGCGAAATCGCTTTGCGCATCCATCGCGCAGCGCATGAAATGGGCATAAAGACGGTGGCGGTGCACTCCACCGCCGACACCGACGCCATGCATGTGCGGCTGGCCGACGAAGCGGTGTGCATCGGGCCGCCACCGGCCGCCGAGAGCTATCTGAATGTCCCCAACATCATCTCCGCGGCTGAGATCAGCGGCGCCGATGCCATCCACCCCGGCTATGGATTTTTGTCGGAGAATGCACGCTTCGCGGAGATCGTCGAGAGCCACAACCTGATCTGGATCGGGCCCAAGCCCGAACATATCGTCACCATGGGCGACAAGGTGGAGGCGAAGCGAACCGCAGGCGCGCTCGGCCTGCCGCTCGTGCCTGGCTCTCCGGGTGGCGTATCGGAGTTCGACGAGGCTCGGCGCATCGCCGCCGAAATCGGCTACCCGATCATCGTAAAGGCCGCATCGGGCGGCGGCGGGCGCGGCATGAAGGTCGTGCCGTCGGAAGACAGGCTTGAAAGCCTGATGGGACAGGCCCGGTCGGAAGCGAAGGCGGCGTTCGGCGACGACACGGTCTATATCGAGAAATATCTCGGCAATCCGCGCCACATCGAGTTCCAGATATTCGGCGACGGCAAAGGCAACGCGATCCATCTCGGCGAGCGCGACTGCTCGCTGCAGCGGCGGCACCAGAAAGTGCTGGAAGAAGCGCCCTCCCCCGTCATCACGGCTGCGGAGCGCGAGCGCATGGGCGCCGTCGTCACCAAAGCGATGGGCGACATGGGCTACCGCGGCGCCGGCACGATCGAATTCCTATGGGAAGCGGGCGAATTCTACTTCATCGAGATGAACACGCGCCTCCAGGTCGAGCATCCGGTCACCGAAGCTATTACCGGCCTGGACCTTGTCCGCGAGCAGATCCGCATCGCCGACGGCCACCCGCTCACCCTGCGGCAGCAGGATGTCGAGTTCCGCGGCCATGCCATCGAATGCCGGATCAATGCCGAGGACCCGCGGACCTTCGCGCCTTCGCCGGGCGTGGTGGGCCATTTCCACGCTCCCGGCGGCATGCATGTGCGCGTCGATAGCGGCCTCTACTCGGGCTATCGCATCCCGCCCTATTACGACTCCATGATCGCCAAGCTGATCGTCTGGGGCCATAGCCGCGAAGGCGCCCTTCGCCGCCTCCGCCGCGCGCTGGAAGAGTTCGTGATCGAAGGCGTGAAGACGACCATCCCGCTCCACCAGGCGCTGCTCGACGAGCCGGATTTTCAGTCCGGCGAGTACACGATCAAGTGGCTGGAGGATTGGCTGGCGCGAGAAGCCGAGGCCCAGAAGAACTCCTGATCCTTTAGAGGCCGCGCACAAACGCCTCCAGCGCCCGGTTCGTCTCTTCCGGCGCTTCCTGCTGCACCCAGTGGCCGACCTGCGGGATGATGGTCGAGCCGCGGAAATCGGCAAGGTGGTCGCCGGCGCGATCGTACAGGTCGATGCCGGGGACGAAGCGGCGGACGGGATCCTTCTCGCCGGCGATGAAGCAGGCCGGCTGCGCGACCTTGACACCCTTGAACTCGGCCAGTTCCTCGAAGTCCTGATGCTGCGCCCGGTACCGGTTCAGCGGACCGCGAAAGCCGCTCTTCTCGAACGCGGCGACGAACACGTCCATGTCCGCCTCGCTCATCCAGGCTGGGAAAGTGCCTGGATCGGGCAGGCCGGTGAGGAAGCCGTCGCTCGGCGCCTTGGCCATGGAGGCGCCGGCATTCTCCGACCGGAAATCGCCCGATGCAGAGAAGTAGATGCGGCGCAGCGCATCGCGCACGTCGCGCTCGAACTCGGCTTCGGCGACGCCCTCCTGTTGGAAATAAAGCTGGTAGAAGAACTTGCCGGCATAGATCTGCTCCGCAAGCTTCAAAAAGGATTGTTCGCCGCGCGGCATATAGGGGACGCTGAGCCCCGCCACCGCGCGCACCTTGTCGGCGTGCAGCAGCGAGGTGTTCCAGACGATCGGCGCGCCCCAATCATGACCGAACAGGATTGCCTGCCCCTCGCCCAGTGCGTCGATCACGGCGGCGACATCCGAGGCGATGTTGCGCATTGAATAGGCTTCGATTTGGTGCGGCCGGGAACTGTCGCCATAGCCGCGCACGTCCAGTGCGGCGACCTTGTAGCCGATCTTGGAGAAATGACTGAGCTGGTGCCGCCAGCTGTACCAGAGCTCCGGCCAGCCATGGACGCAGAGGATCAGCGGCCCCTCGCCCTGGATCGCCACGTTCAGTTCCACATCGCCGTTGCGCACTGTTGTGAAATCCATGTCGGCCTCATCGTTCGGCCAGGAACCGCCCCGGCAGCGAAACGGTTGTTACGCCATGGAGAGGCTGCACCGAAAGGGCTCTTTAGCCTTCAAGGCCCTGATGCTGATCTTCGGCGGCGTCGGCGCCGGCGTGCTCGCAAGCAGCGTCACCACCTCCTCGCTCGTGTGGCAGCGGCCGTCGAGCATTCCCATGACCGAACAAGTCGTATCGGATCCGGTCGACCAGGGTAGCGCGGGACGGAACTGGGCGCGCACGGCCTTTGATGGCGGCCTGCGCCGCTGCCCTGAAATGAACGCCGAGTTCCTCGCCGCCTGCCAGGCCGAGATGAAGGCGCTGCTGGAACGGCCGAAGCTCAATCTCGGCAGCTATGGCGGCCCGCTGCTGATCACGAAAGTCGAGCCGGTGCCGGAGATCGAGCCCTACCGACCCGAACCGATCGGCTACGACACCTTGCCGCTAGAAGAAGCGGTCGATCCGATGCCACCAGTCGAGCCGCTCGAGCAGCCCACCCCGATCAATTATCCGGCCCAGGAAGTGCCGGCCCAGTAGCCGCGCTCAGCTCTTTCTAAAGCGCTTCATCCAGTCAGCTACCACTGCGTCGACATCGCGACGGGGGGTGTTCCGCTGCGAACGATTGCGGCCCTCCCCGACTTCACCCTTCAGGATGTAGGCGTTCGCTTCATTGTCCTCGACCACGCCGGACCCGCCATCGACCGAGATGCGGCTGTCCATGGTGTCGACGTCCTCCACTCGGAACAGCCGGTTGTTGCGAATGCGCACATCTGCGATCCGCGACGCGGTGATGCCGTGCCAACCCGCGCCGATCACGATATTGCCTTCGATCGTAAAGCGCTCATAGCCGCGGCCCGATGCGGCAAGGTCGATCTCGTCCCGCGAGAAGATGCCCTGCGCCTTGCCGGCCGCAATGATCAGGTTGTCACGGATGGTCACGTCCCGCGCGGCAAGATCCTCGGGCCTGGTCAGACCCGTCGTAAAGAACTGCACGCCATCGGCATGATCCGGACCAAAGGGGCGAAAATCCTCGAACAGGTTGCGCTCGATGGAGATGTTTCGTCCGCCGACGATCTGAAGACCCTCGCGGATCGTCTTGAGGTGGTTGTCCTGAAAGCGCGCACCATCGGTTCGCACGAAGTTGACGAAGCCGGCGAGCCGCTCGAACGTGCAGCGCTCGATGGTCACATTGCGGCTCTCGCGGATCGAGGGGCCGCGTACCTGGAGCTTGCCGTCCTGCGCCTCATACCCTGAGAAGCGGCAGTTGCGCAGGATCAGGTTCTCGGCCTTGTCGGCGACGAACAGGAAATGGTTTTCGGACGCCCCATCGGCGCCTTCGAAGACCGCGCCGTCGAATGTGACGTTGCGCCAGCCTTTGAGGACCAACTCATCGAAGACGCCGCCGCGGATCGTCACATTGGCGTTCGGCGCGAAGGGCATGGGCGCGAACTCCACCCGGCGCTTGCCCAGCTCGATCACGCCACCAGGGCGCGCCCGTTCGAGCAGGCTCTTCCATTCAAGTTGCGTAACCGGCCCGCGATTGGCGGCAGGCGGCACGGGCGACGCCAGCAATAGGCTCGATGCAAGCGCCGCCGCCACCACGAGGCCTGGCTTCAGCAGTCGCGTCAACATCTCGTCTCCTAAAGCTGGATCAGACGCGCCCCTCGCGCACGGCGATCATCGACTTGGGCAGCCCTGCAAAACGCTCGAACCGGTGCGCCGCATCCGGAAACAGATAGCGGAACTGTCCGCCCGATAGAATGGACCTGGACTCGACCCGTTCCGTGGTGACGCCGATATCCTTCACTGGAGCTGAATAGCCGAGCTTGAAACGTCGCAACAACGCCACCTGCATCGGCACGGGCAGCCAGTGAAAAGCCGGAATCCGGTAAAAATGTGGGTCGACCGGAAACCAGTAATAGGGCGTCTGCACATAATATGAAGGCGCGAGTCGCCGCACTTCGCCGGCGAAGGCCGTCATGTCCGAAAATCGTCCGACATGCTCGATCACCGAGTTGGAGTGGACGAAGTCGTAGCTGTCGTCCGGCAGCTCCATGGCGCAGGCATTGCCGACGGTGAGCGTCACGCGGTCGGTGCCGAGCCTGGAGTCCAGCTCGCCCGGGTAAAGGTTCGCGCACTCGATGCGCGCATCGACTTCGTCGAGGAAGTCGACGCCGATCGCGGTCCAATATTCCGGGCGACCACCAAGATCGAGGATGCGGAACGGTCCTGCGCGCTTGGCCGCAAGTCGCTGGATCAGCTCCTTCAGCGCAACATTGCGGCGCGCGCGGAACCGTGCCGAGAGCGACTGCGGGTTCTTCGGATCGGCAATCGACTTCTGCTGGCTCACGCGGCCTCCGGCTCGGATGACGAGCCCTGAAAGCCCAGCCCTTGCGACGGTTCAAGCTTTTTCGGATCGTCGCCGATCAGGGCAGAGCGGCGAAGTGATCGTAGAAGTGCGCGAACCGCTCAAGGGCCGGCATGTGGTGCTGCGCCGGCACGAACGCTTCCACCACAGGTGCGAAGATGTCAGCCGCGCGCGGCAGCTCGGGACCGTTCGCCACCGCAGTGGCCGCAACCATCGCGGTCTTGAGCCCGCTCATGTCGAGCGTCGGCGAGGTTGAAAGTGCCGGTACAGGTGCCTCGACCACGACCTGTTTGGACACGGCCGCGCCAGTCACTCCGCCGAGCAAACCGCCAAGGCTGGACCCGGCCGCCGACGAAACCGGCGACAAGGCCCGGGCGCCGGGCAGCTCATAGCCCGCCTCTGCCACCGAAAGGTCTGCCGAGCTCGTCGGCGCGTTCAGGTTCGGGAGCAGTGAGCGCAGGGTCGGCGTCACCGTGAAGTTGATATTGTTGGCCTGGTACAGCCCGGTCACATTCTTCACGAGCGTGATGTTGTCGGCCACATTGCCTTCGCCCCGGACCTTGTCGGTCGCTTCGAGGCGGATCCAGAACTGCTTGTCGTCGGTCGCTTTCGATACGACCGTATTGTCGAGGATCTGCACGCCGGTGCCGCCGTTCACGGTGATGCCGTTAAAGGCGCCGTTCGAGTAAATCAGATCGTTCTGGATCAGGATGTTCTTGAAGCCATAGGCGAGCGGATCGGAGATGAAGATCCCCTGCACGCCGGTGCCCTCCACGCCGCTGAACTCCGGCTGCATCATCACATTATTCTTGATGGTGATGTTGTTTGCGCCTCGCGTTTGCCCCGTGTTCCAGAACTGAATGAAATCGGCATGGTCGGGCAGCACCGGGCGAAAATCCGAAAACTTGTTGCCCTCGATGTAGATGCCATCGACTGCGGTGTTGACGAGGCCGTCCGACCGGATAGTCTTGAACTCGCTCGACTGGATAGTGACGTTCGCGCTCTGCTGCGTCGCCACCCCGCGATAGAGCTCCGTGAACTTCGAGTTGTTGATGTTGAATCCGGTAACGTTGGTGAGCACGAGGCCCAATCCGTCATTTTGCGGATTGTTGTCGAGCGAGCCATGGACGGTAACGCCGCTCAGCTTGATGTTGCTGGAATTCTTGATCCAGTTGAGCTGCGTGAACTCAGCTTCACCGGAAGCGAGCGAACGTCCAAGGTCGAGACCTGAAAAGGTCAGATTCTTCGAGTTCTGGACGAACAGTCCGTCGAAATGGGCGGGGTTCTGAAAGGATTGGACCTGCACGGTCACATTGGACGCATAGTTGCGCCCGTTGATGCTGACCGAACTGTAGTTGCCCGCCGCGAGCAGGATCTTGTCCCCGCCAACAGCACTGGTCAGCGCAGACTGCAGCTGGGTCGCGTTCGAAACATTGTAGATCGCCATTTCAGTCCCCGCCTCGACGCGGCTCGCAATGGGGCGCCACGTCATGTCGAGGTCCGATCTAGGGGTCAGGATTGTGAGATCGGTTAGGAGGAAAGGTTAACGGGCCCGCAGCGTTGCTCTCCGAACCCTTAGCTCCACGCTGCGGAGAGCCGCTGGCTCCGCTTGTCGGCCGCATTGTTTTCGGGAAGGATCGGACAATGGACCTGACCACCTTGCTGCAGGCGCAGCGCGCCGCCTTCCAGGCTGAGCTTCCCGTAAGCGCCGAAGTGCGCCGCGACCGGCTCACCCGCGCGATCCGGATGCTGGTGGAGAATGCCGAATCCTTCTGCCAGGCGCTGTCCGAGGATTTCGGTCATCGCAGCCGCGAGCAGTCGATGCTGACCGACGTCATCGCCAGCGTCAGGACCTTGAAGCATGCACGCGCGCGCCTGGCTCGCTGGATGAAGCCCGAGCGCCGGCCGCTGCAGTTTCCATTGGGGCTTCTGGGGGCACGGGCCGAGGTCCGCTATCAGCCCAAGGGCGTGGTCGGCGTAATCGCGCCCTGGAACTTCCCGGTGAACCTGGCGATGGGACCGCTGGCAGGCGTGCTCGCCGCTGGGAACCGCGCTCTGGTCAAGTCGTCGGAATATACACCGGCCACGGCGGCACTCTTCGAGACGCTTGCCGCAAAATACTTCGACTCAACCGAACTCGCATTTGTGAAAGGAGGCCCTGAGGTCGGTCGAGCCTTTTCCGCCCTGCCTTTCGACCATCTGATCTTTACCGGCGCCACGGCGGTCGGGCGCCATATCCTTCACGCGGCGGCCGACAATCTGATGCCGGTCACGCTCGAGCTCGGCGGAAAATCACCGACGATCATCGGCCGCTCCGCCGACCTCCCTCAAGCCGCCGAGCGGATCGCCATCGGCAAGATGATGAATGCCGGCCAAATCTGTCTTGCCCCGGACTATGTGATGGTGCCGGAGGACAAGGAAGAGGCGCTGATCGGCAGCCTGGCGACGGCCGCATCCTCCCTCTACCCCAGCCTGCTCGACAACGCCGATTACACCTCGGTCCTGGGCGAACGGCACCATGTCCGCCTCAGCGGGTATCTGGACGACGCCCGAGCCAAGGGCGGCGAAGTGATCGAGATCAACCCGAGCGGCGAGAACTTCGCCGCGTCCAACGGCCGCAAGATGCCGCTCTACATCGTCCGCAATCCGACCGACGACATGGCCGTGATGCAGGACGAGATTTTCGGCCCCGTGCTGCCGGTGAAACGCTATCGGCGCATCGAGGAAGCGATCGATTTCGTGAACGGCCGCGATCGGCCGCTCGGCCTTTATTATTTCGGGCAAGACGCTGAGGAAGAGCGGCAGGTCCTGGAACGGACCATCTCGGGCGGCGTCACGGTCAACGACGTTATCTTCCACATTGCCGCCGAGGAACTGCCGTTCGGCGGCATCGGCCCGTCGGGCATGGGGGCCTATCATGGACATGACGGCTTCAAGACGTTCAGCCACGCGCGCGCAGTTTATCGCCAGCCGAAAATCGACGTTGCAAGGCTGGGCGGTTTCAAACCTCCCTATGGCGCCGCCACCGCCAAGGCGATCGCAAGGGAACTGAAAGTCTAGCTGTTGGCCCGCCATTCGCGGGGGTGGCGCTCATGCATCAGCCGTCTCAGGGCGTTGCGCGCCGGCACTTCGATGAGGTGGAAGGACAGCATCGAACCGACCAGGATGGCTGCGATCAAGCCCAACAGCGCGTAGAGCGGGAGCCCATCCTCCGGTACGCCCAGCATCCGCGCGGCGAGCTTCACCAGCACCAGCTGCGCGATCAGGTGGATCATGTAGGTCGAGTAGCTGATCTCCCCCAGATAGACGAACGGCTTGGCCCGCATCAGCGACGGCCGTTCGCCGCGCGCCATCTGGCCGAGCAGGAAGATGATCACGCCCGCGATGAGGATCAGCGGCAGGTCGGCCGCACCAAAATGGGCGAGCACGACGAACAGCAACGTCGCCGCGAAGGCGAGCATCTTGGCCGTCGTGCTGGAAAGTGCGACGCGCAGGCAGGCGAGGTAGAGAAACACGCCCAGTGCGAACTCGACGAAGATGCGCGCGATGCCGAAGTCGAAGGTCAGGGCCGTCAGCGGGCGCCCGATCGCCTCACAAACGAAATAGGCGACCGTCAGCACCGCGGTCGCGAGCGCCAGCCCTGCCCAGGCCCCGATCCGGGTGAATGCCAGCAAAAGCGGAAAGATCAGATAGGCGAAGAATTCCGCGCTGATCGACCATGATGGGAAGTTCCAGGCATGGTGGTCCAGAAAGCCCCAGGCGTGCACGGCCGCGAGATGGGCCGGGAGGGCCGACCAGGACATCCCGTCCGGATTTTCGATGAAACCCACGCGGGAAGCGACGCTGTAGAGTGCAACAAATGCCAGGGTCATGAACAGGTGGAGCGGGTAAACGCGCGCGAACCGGTTCACCATAAAGGGGCCGTAGGAAAACCGCCCTTCCCGCCAAGGCGCCAGATAGACATGGCTGAGGATGAAGCCGCTCAGGATGAAGAATACATCGACGCCCAGATAGCCCTTCAGGAAAAAGGACGTCGGCAGCTGCGCGAGCAGGGGCGTATGGTCGTGGATATGGAACAGCACCACAAACCAGGCAGCAAAGAAGCGTACCGAAGTCAGCTCCGCTATGGTGCCCGGCAGCGCGTGCTCGCCATCCCTCGTCATATCACCCGTCATGATCCACCCTGCCCCTTCTGCCCGGCTGTAGGTGAGCGCCGCCCGGTCCCGCAACCCCGGCTTAAGCAGTTGTGGTTAGGAGAAGCTTGACTGTTCAGCCCGCACGAAAAACGTGTATCGGCACGCAGATGTTGGGGAGGATCCTTCTGTGCGGTTGAGCTTGCCTTCGCTGCGCGAGGCGTTTGCCGGCGGCGCACGCACGCAGCCGGTGCTGCCCAATTACCGGCGGCAGCGCTCCACGCTGGAGCGTGTGCTCAAGCATGGCGGCTTTCTCGTCTTCTGCATTGCGTTGGGCTTCTTCTACGGGTTCTTCTACACCCTCTTTCCGCCCCAGCTGCTCGTCTACCTCGTCATTCCGATCCTGTTCCTGGCCTTGCTCGTCATCTGGGCGCTGCCGGACACGGACCGTGCGCCGACCCGGCTGCTGATCCGTCTCTTCTTCGCGTTCTTCGTGGCGATGGTGCTGTGGCCCAATTATCTCGCCATCCAGCTGCCCGGCCTGCCCTGGATGACGCTGCGGCGGCTGATCGCCTTCCCGATGGTTGGCATTGCGCTGATCTGCTACTCGACGTCCTCGCGCTTTCGTACGGAAATCGCCGAAGTTCTGCGTGCGACGCGCCCCCTAGGCTGGATGATCGGCGCCTTCACCCTCGTCCAGCTGCTGGTTATCTTCTGGAGCGCCTTCCCGTTCCAGACGCTCAATTACACGCTCAATTACTGGTTCGCCGTCACCTCGGTTTTCTTCGTCGGCGCCTGGGCTCTTACGCGGGAGCGGCGATCCGAGCTGTTGACCGGGATCATCATCGGAACTGCCCTGTTCCTGTGCCTGCTGGCGGCACTTGAGTATCGCAACCAGGCAGTGCTCTGGGCCGGGCACATCCCTTCATTCCTGCAGGTGCAGGACGAGGTGATGAACCGCTATCTGACGGCGGCCGTGCGCGACGCGCAATATCGCGCCGTCGCCACTTTCTCTGTGTCGCTCGCCTTTGCCGAGTATCTAGCCATCGCAACGCCCTTCATCATTCACAAGCTGATGAAGAGCCGCGGCATCGGCGGCATCCTCGCCTGGGGCGTCGCCGACTTGGCGCTGCTTGCCGCGATCAACCTCACCCAGTCCCGTCTCGGCATTCTCGGCTGGATCACGGCCCATGCGCTCTATGGCTGCATCTGGGCCTTCAAGCGCTGGCGGGACAAGCGGGCAGACCTGATCGCGCCCGCCGTGTCGCTGGTCTATCCAGCAGGTGCGATCCTGTTTTTCATCGGCATGTTCACGGTGCCGGCGATCCGCAACCGAACGATCGGCGGCGGCTCGACCGGGTTCAGCGACCAGGCGCGGCAGGTGCAGTTCGACATGCTCTGGCCAAAGATGTTCGCCAATCCGTTCGGCTATGGCGGGGGCCGCAGCGGTGAAGTGCTCGGCTACCGCCTGCCGGGCGGCCTCCTGACCGTGGATAGCTATGTCATCACCATCCTGCTCGACTATGGCGTGATCGGCTTTTCCCTGTTTGCAGGCGCGCTGGTCTATGCCGCCGCCAAGATGATCCAGCTGGCCTGGCGTCCCGAGCAGAAGGAGCTCGACCTGGCGCTACCGCTTGCCTGCGCCCTGGTGGTCGCCATTCAGGTGCGACTTGTGCTCAGCCAGTCGGACAACATCCCGCTTCTCTACATGCTGATGGGTATGGCGGCGGCGCTCGTCTGGCGCGCCAAGAACCTGCCGCCCGGCGCGAGGGCGCCCGCAGCCGGTTGACCGCTGCCCGGCCTGCTCTAGGAAACGGCGCGGAACGGGAGAGACGCGTGACCGGACCGCATCAAACGATCATTATTTTCGGCGCGACGGGCGATCTTGCCCATCGCATGCTCTTTCCGTCGCTCTACAATCTGTTCGCCGACCGGCTGCTGCCCGATGATGTCCTGATCATCGGCTCCGGCCGCAGCGAGTTGGATGACGCAGGATTTCGTGCGTCCATCGACCTGCAAAAGACCTTGCCGGAAGACCGGTACGACCCCGACACGGCGTCCGACTTCCTGGCGCGCGTTCGCTACTCGGCGGTTAGTGGCGGACAGGAGGAGTTTGCTCGCCTCCGCGAACTGGTCGGCGACAGGCTGCACCAGGGCGTCTCCGTTTATCTCTCCACCCCGCCTTCGCTGTTTGCGCCGATGGTGGAAGGGCTTGGAAAGGCGGGGCTCTCGGGACCTGCCGTGCGCGTGGCGATGGAAAAGCCGATTGGCCAGGATCTCGTGTCCTCGCGCCAGGTGAACGACGCGGTGAACGCCGTCTTCGACGAAGAGCGCGTGTTCCGCGTCGATCACTATCTCGGCAAGGAGACGGTGCAGAACCTGCTCGTCCTGCGCTTCGGCAATGCGTTGTTCGAGCCGCTCTGGAACGCGCAGGGCATCGAGCACGTCCAGATTACCGTCGCCGAGACGGTGGGGCTGGAAGGCCGCGTTTCCTATTACGACGGCGTCGGGGCGCTGAAGGACATGGTACAGAACCATGTGCTGCAGCTGCTGGCGCTGGTCGCGATGGAGCCGCCGGCCTCGATGGCGCCCGCCGCCGTGCGAGACGAGAAGGTGAAGGTGATTCGCTCGCTCCGTCCGATGACGCGCGAGACGGTGGGCGGGCACAGCGTGCGCGGGCAATATGGCTCGGGCGCGGTCGGCGGCCAACCCGTCAAGGGCTATGCCGAAGAGCTGGGCAATGCGTCGGGCACGGAGACGTTCGTCGCGCTGAAGGCGCAGATCGACAATTGGCGGTGGGCCGGCGTCCCCTTCTATCTCCGCACGGGCAAGCGCATGCCGGTGCGCAGCTCCGAGATCCTGATCAAGTTCAGACCCGTGCCGCATTCGATCTTCGCGCGCGGCGGCAAAGGGCTCGAGCCCAACACGATGATCATCCGCATCCAGCCGCAGGAAAATATCCAGCTGCAGGTGATGGTGAAGCAGCCGGGGCTGGACCGGCACGGCCTCAACCTGCGCGAAGTGGCGCTCGACGTGTCGCTCTCGACCGAAGCGGCGGGGCAGCGGCGGCGCATCGCCTATGAGCGCCTCCTCCTTGATTTGATCGAAGGCGACCCGACCTTGTTCGTGCGGCGCGACGAAGTGGAAGCGGCCTGGAGCTGGATCGACTCGATCCGCGAGGCCTGGGAGCAGGCGGGGCAAGAGGTCCGGCCCTACACCGCCGGCACCTGGGGTCCTTCCGCCGCCATCGCGCTGATCGAACGGGACGGAGCCAGCTGGCATGAGTAACCTTCACCCCGCGATCGCCCGGGTGACCGACCGCATCGTCGAGCGCTCGCGCCCGACCCGCGCGGACTATCTGGAGCTGATCGACCGTCAGCGCGCGGCGGGTACCAACCGCAATGTGCTGAGCTGCGGCAATCTCGCCCATGCCTTCGCGGCGGCCGAGGACGACAAGCCGGCGATCCGCTCGGGCAAGGCGATGAACATCGGCATCGTCACGTCCTACAACGACATGCTGTCGGCCCATCAGCCCTACGGACGCTATCCCGAGCAGATCAAGATTTTCGCCCGCGATCGTGGCGCCACTGCGCAGGTCGCGGGCGGCGTGCCGGCCATGTGCGACGGTGTGACGCAGGGTCAGGCCGGCATGGAGCTGTCGCTGTTCAGCCGCGACACCATCGCACTGTCCACCGCCGTCGCGCTCAGCCATGCGATGTTCGAAGGTGTGCTGCTGCTGGGCATTTGCGACAAGATCGTCCCGGGCCTGCTGATCGGCGCACTACGCTTCGGCCATCTGCCGACCATCCTCGTCCCCGGCGGTCCGATGGGTTCGGGCATCCCGAACAAGGAAAAGGCGCGCATCCGCCAGCTCTATGCCGAGGGCAAGGTCGGCAAGGACGAGCTGCTGGAGGCGGAGGCGGCCAGCTATCATTCGCCCGGCACCTGCACCTTCTACGGCACCGCCAACTCCAACCAGATGATGATGGAGGTGATGGGCCTGCACGTACCCAACTCTGCCTTCGCCAATCCAGGTACCAAGCTGCGCCAGGAACTGACTCGTGCGGCGGTGCACCGCGTGACGGAGATCGGCTGGAGCGGCAACGACTATCGCCCGCTCGGCCGTGTCGTCGACGAAAAGGCGATCGTGAATGCCTGTGTCGGCCTGATGGCGACCGGCGGCTCGACCAACCACGCCATCCACTTGCCGGCGATCGCCCGCGCCGCCGGCATTGTCATCGACTGGCAGGATTTCGAGGAGATTTCGGAAGCGGTGCCGCTGCTCGCCCGCGTCTATCCAAACGGGTCGGGCGACGTGAACGACTTCCGCGATGCCGGGGGCATGCCGTTTGTCATCCGCGAGCTGCTGGATGCCGGGCTGCTGCACGGCGACATCCTTACGGTGTCCGCCACCGGAATGACGGATTATCGGTCGGAGCCGAGCTTCACCGAGCAGCTGGAATGGACACCCGCACCGGCACAGACCCGCGACCCAACGATGCTTCGCCCCGTTTCCGATCCCTTCCAGTCCACCGGCGGCATGAAGCTGCTCGCCGGCAATCTTGGCCGCGCGGTGATCAAGACCAGCGCGGTCGATCCCGAACGGCGGATCATCGAAGCGCCGGCGCGCGTGTTCGACGACCAGGACCAGGTGCTCGCCGCCTTCAAAGCGGGTGAGCTAGAGCGCGACGTGGTCGTGATCGTCCGCTTCCAGGGGCCGGCCGCAAACGGGATGCCCGAGCTGCACAAGCTGACGCCTGCCTTGGGCGTGCTCCAGGACCGTGGCTTCAAGGTCGCGCTCGTCACCGACGGCCGCATGTCGGGCGCGAGCGGCAAGGTGCCGGCCGCCATCCACCTCTACCCGGAGGCATTGCATGGCGGCCCCGTCGCGCGGGTTACCGATGGCGATCTGGTTCGCGTCGATGCGGTGAACGGCACGCTCGAAGTGCTGACGCCAAACTTTCTCGACCGCCCCGTAGTGACCGCACCTGCGTTCCAGACAGGCCTGGGCCGCGAGCTGTTCAGCTTGTTTCAAGGTGCCAGCGACGATGCAGAGCGCGGTGCCTCGCCACTACTGGCCGCCATGGACGCACGGGCCTGATCGCCAAAGCCCACTCACCTCCGGAAAAAGAGCCTTGATATAATATATCATGGTAGATAGGAGCGGCCGCCATGATCCGCACCAATCTTGCAATGCTGCTCGCCGGCGCCGCCTTTGCTTCCCCCGCGCTCGCGCAGCAAAGCCCCGACGACGTCCATCTCGAGCAGCCGCGCGACATCATCGTCACCGCGCCGTTTCAGCGCGAACGCATCGAGTTCCTCACCGGCGTGTCGGTGCTCAGCGGCGCCGATCTCGCCCGCGAAGTTCGGCCGACGATTGGCGAGACGCTGGCGCGCCTGCCGGGCGTCTCCTCCACCTCCTTCGGGCCCAACGCGTCGCGGCCGGTGCTGCGCGGCTTCCAGGGCGAGCGCATCCGCGTGCTGACCGACGGCATCGGCAGCTTCGACGTGTCGAACACCAGCGTCGATCACCCGGTCACGATCAACCCGTTCCTGGCCGAGCGGATCGAAGTGCTGCGCGGGCCGGCAGCGCTCCAGTTCGGCTCCTCGGCGATCGGCGGCGTCGTCAACGTCATCGACCGCCGCATTCCCCGCCGCGTGCCGGACGAAGCGCTGCACGTCGATGCGCTCGGCGGCTATGCCTCGGCTGCGGACCAGTGGTTCGGGGCCGCGGCCGCCGACCTGCCGGTCGGGGGCAAGGTCGTGCTGCATGTCGACGGCAGCTATCTGGACGGCGACGATTTACGGATCGGCAAGTTCATCCTCTCGCGCCAGGCGCGCGCCGAAGCAGCCGCGAGCGGCAATCCCGACGTGCAGGCGCTCGCTTCCCTGCGCAATCGCCTGCCCAACTCGGCGGCTCGCACCTGGGACGTGGCGGGCGGCGTGTCGGTCATCACCGATGACGGCAGCACGATCGGCTTCGCGCTCACCCGCTACGACAGCAAGTTCGGCATTCCGCCGCGCTTCGATCTCACCACCGGCGAAGGCGAGGCGCCGACCATCGATGCGCGTCAGCTCCGCCTCGACGCCCGCGCCGAGATCAAGCTGGGCGATGGCTTTTTCGAGCTGCTGCGCGGCCGCTTCGGCTTTGCCGACTATAAGCATGACGAGATCGAGCCCGAAGGCGAGATCGGCTCGACCTTCCTGAACGAAGCGATGGAAGGCCGGATCGAGCTCGTGCAGGCCAACCGCGGTTCCTGGAAAGGCGCGGTCGGCGGGCAGTTCTTCATCCGCGACTTTAATGCCGTCGGCGAAGAGGCTTTCCTGCCCAAGAACGAGACCGAACAATTCGGCCTGTTCACACTGCAGCAGCTCGAGTTCGGGCGAGCTCAGCTGGAGGTGGGCGGCCGGGTGGAAACCACCAAGGTCAGCGCGCCGACTTTGGGCATCAGCCGCGAGTTCACCGCTTTGTCCGGCTCAGCCGGCGCCAGCTACGAATTCACGCGCGGCTGGCGGATCGGCGGCAATGTGTCGCTGACTGAACGCGCACCGTCCGCCGAGGAGCTGTTCTCGAACGGGCCGCACGCCGGGACGCAGGCTTTCGAGATCGGCGACCCGGCCCTGCGCAAGGAACGGAATCTAGGCGCCGAGGCGGTGGTGCGCGGCGGCAATGACTCGCTGACCGCCGAATTCTCGGTCTACTACAATCGCTTTCGCAACTTCATCTACGAAGACGCGACGGGCGAGATCGAGGATGACCTGCCGGTCTTCCGATACCGACAGGCCAAGGCCCGCTTCTACGGCGTCGAGGCGCAGATCGCCGCGACAGTCGCTCGCATCGGCGGCACCAAGATCGGCGTGGATGCGGTCGCCGACTATGTCCGCGCGAAGGTCTCTGGCGTCGGCCCGGTGCCGCGCATCCCGCCGCTCCGGCTGCTTGGCGGTGTCAGCGCTACCGCCGACAAGGTCACCGGCCGCGTCGAGGTCGAACACAGCTTCGAGCAGGACCGCGTCGCCACCTTCGAAACGGCGACCGACAGCTTCACCCTTGTCAACGCTTCGCTCGCCTTCCGCCCCTTCGGCACCGGCCCGAACAAGCCCGAGCTGTTGGTGCAGGCGAACAACATTTTGGACGTGGACGCCCGCCGCCACACCAGCTTCCTCAAGGATTTCGCGCCCCTTTCGGGACGCGATCTCCGGGTGACGCTTAGGGCGTCCTTCTAGCTTACGCGGCCTGCTTCCAGGCGGGCTGCAGCTCGTTGTGCGTCGGGCACGGCGCCGGCACGCCCGGCTCCAGCCCATTCAGCTCGTCGGCATAGCCGTGATTGACGTCGCGGTGATGCGCTTCGTCAGCGCGGACGACCAGCACCACGTCGCGGAGCGTCGCCGTATCCGGCAGGTTCCAGTAGCGCTTGGCGATCGCCGGCGCCGGCACGTTGGGCGAGCGGCCTTCGTCGATCTCGGCGAGATAATGGGTATAGCTGATCACGGCCTCTTCCTCGAAATAGCCGACAATGCGGTGCGCGGTGCGCGGGCTGACCAGGTAGAGCGCGAAGAAGGCTAGATAGAAGACCCATTGCACGCCGATGATCACGGCGCGCTCGAACCAGGTCGGCTGCGCCACCTCGATGAAGGTCATCAGGTGCATGCGCTCATTCTCGGCTTCGTCCATCAGCGTCCGGATCCAGCCGCGATCGTCCTTCATGCGGCGTAGGCTGTGGAGATGGTTGATGGTGGCGCCGACCATGCCCGGCACCGCCGCTACCGTCTCCAGCACCACTGCGCGGTGGCCGTAACGGGCAGCGAAGAACGTGTCCGCGCACCAGCGCAGAACCTTGGTGAAGCCGAACGCTACGCGGTCCGAGAGGTTCTCCGGACGGTGATGAATGCTGAGATCGACGAACGGGGCAGTCATGGCCAACTCCTTGGCTGATCGAAGTTTGATTTCGATCAAATAGGAACCTCGCCTAAGCTCCGTTATCCGGAGTTTTCCCTAGGCCGCTCAAATGCCGAGGGCCTGCAGCTCCTTGCGCAACTGGTCACGCTTGAACGGTTTGGCGAGCCGAGGCAGGTCGGGCGAGATGCTATCCAGATCGGCATAGCCGGAGACGAGCAGCACCGGCGTGCCCGGCCAACGCGCCGCAATCCGCGCCGCCAGCTCCGATCCGGTCATGCCCGGCATCAGCTGGTCCGAGAGCATGGCATCGTAACGCCTACCCTCGCCCAGCATGACGAGCGCTTGCTCGGCGGAACCGGCCTCATCCACGCTATAGCCAAGGTCCTCCAGCAACTCACGCGTCGAGGTGCGCGCGGCATCGTCATCGTCGACCAGCAGGATGGTGCCAGAAGCGGCCGGTTGCGCCGTTTCGCTATCGTCCAACGGGGCTGCGGCCAGCGCCGCGGCGGAGACTGGCAGGTAGATGTTCACGCAGGTGCCGAGGCCCAGCCGGCTCTCGATCAGCATCGCCCCGCCCAGCTGGGAGGCAAGGCCATCGACCATCGACAGGCCCAGGCCGGTGCCCTTGCCGATGCCTTTGGTCGAGAAGAACGGCTCGACCGCCCGCGCCAGCGTTTCCGCGTCCATTCCGGTGCCGGTGTCCGCAACGCCGATGCGCACATAGCGCCCGGGTCTCAGCCGGTTGTCGAGCGGCCGGTCGACCTGTTCCAGTGCGCCGGTGATCGACAGCGTGCCGCCTTCAGGCATCGCGTCGCGCGCATTCACCGCAAGGTTGAGAATGGCGAGTTCCAGCTGATTGATATCGGCCTCGGCGGGGGGCAGGCCGGCATCGACCCGCACGCGCAGGCTGATATGCGGGCCCGACGTGCTGCCGATCAGGTCCGCCATGCCGCCGACCAGGCTCGCTACGTCGACTGGTCCCACCTTCAGCGGCTGGCGCCGGGCGAAGGCGAGCAGCCGTTGCACGAGAGTGCGCGCGCGCTCCGCGGATTCGAGCCCCGCCCCGACCAGTCGCCGCTGCCGGTCGCTCAGTCCTTCCGCCCGCGATAGCAGGTCGAGGCTGCCGACGATGGGCGTCAGGAGATTGTTGAAGTCATGCGCGACCCCGCCGGTCAGCTTGCCGAGCGCCTCCAGCTTCTGCGACTCGCGCAGCGCGTCTTGGGCGAGTTCCAGATCGCGGGTGCGCTCCACCTCGGCGGTGATATCGCGGCCGATGACATAGGCCTCGCCCTCGGCTGGCGCCGCCGTCCACGAGAATTCGCGCCAGTCCCCAACCTTGTTGCGCAGCCGCGCCCGGAAGTCGCCGACCGGCTCGTTAGCGGCGGCACGGATCGACCCGCCGGCCTCCCGGAGGTCGTCAGGGTGCACAAATCGGGTGAAGTTCTGCCCCACGAGCGAGGCAGGATCATAGCCTAGCAGCCGCTCGACAGCCGGATTGATGGCGCGAATGTCCCACTTCCGGCCGACCACGACGAAGAGGTCGCGGCTGAGCCGCCACATGCGGTCGCGCTCGGCGGTCCGCGCTGCGACTTCATGCTCAAGCCGGCTGTTCAGCTGCTTCAGCTCTTCCTGAGCACGCCGCCGACGCGTAACGTCGCGGACCGTGCCGGTGGTGCGCACCGCGCGCCCTTCCCCGTCCATTTGCACCCGCCCGCGGGACGAAACCCATCGCACGTCGCCGTCCGGCCGCACGATCCGGTATTCGGTTACGAAGTCGCTGCCGGTCTGTATGGACTCGGCGACGGCCCTGCCGACCCAGTCACGGTCGTCGGGGTGGATGCTGTTGTATCGCATCTCGGGCGTGATCTCTTGCGCCCCCGTAACGCCCATGATCTCGAGGGTACGTTCCGACCAGCTGCCGCGTGCCGTGATCAGGTCCCAGTCCCAGGTACCCATCTGCGCCGCGTCCATGGCTATGCGCAGCCGCTCCTCCCGGTCGCGCCGGATCGCCTCAGAGCGGACCCGCTCTACATGCGCCCATGAACGGGCAGTCACTTCCCGGATGACGGTCAGCTCATAGTCGCTCCAATAATGCGGATCGCGGTCATGGATCGCCATCAGCGCCACGAGCCGCTCCCCCCGCACCAGCGGCATGCAGATCGTCGCGCCAATGCCGATATCCTGGAAAGTCTTCGCCTCGTGCGGGTCGATCTCCTTCAGATTGTCGTTGATGATCAGTGGCCGTCCGGCGCTGAGCTCCTGCACCGCCAATGCCCCGAAATCGGCCAGTCGATAATGACCGACGATGGAGGGCGAGCCCGGCGCGTGCCAGTTCCCCCGAATGGTGAAACCGTCTTCATCCGGGTCCATGTCGGCATAAGCGCAGTTGGAGAGGCCCAAATGCGCGGCAGTCAGTCGGGTGGTCGCGGCCAGGATTTCGTCGGCATCGGTCGCGGCGGCGGTATCGCGCGCCAGCTCGTCAAGGAAACGCAGCAGCCGCTCGCGGGTGCGCAGTTCGGTTTCCGCACGTGCCTGCTCGACCGCCGACCAGGTGCGCTCCGCGACGTCGCGGATCAGCCCGATCTCCTCCACGTCCCACCGGCGCGGCTCGCGATTGTGCAGATAAAGCGCGGCGACGAACCGGCCGCCCTTGATCAGCGACACGGTCGCGGCAGCGCGGGTCTGCAGCCCCTCGAACGCAGCCGCACCTGCCCCAACTCGCGGGTCGGTCAGCGAATTCTCGACGGCAAGCGCCTCTCCGCGCCTGAGTGCGCCGTAGATTTCCTCGCCAAAGGCGGCAAGATCGTGCGTGCCGTTGAAATGCTCGACCGAGCCGTCGGTCCAGTTTTCCTCGGTGGTGAAGAGCCGCTCGCCTGGATCGAGATAGCCATAGCCGACGCGGCTGACCTCCAGATGCTCGCCAAGCGCTGCCTGCGCGAATCGAATTACTTCGTGAGGCTTCTCGAAACTTCGGAACCGCTCCTCGAGCCTAAGCAGGAAGGCCAAGCGGCGGCGGGCGCGCACGCCGGCCGTTGTTTCGGTGCAAACGCACAGTGCGCCGCCGACGCCGCCATCGTCATCCCTGACGGGACTATAGGCAAAGGTGAACCAAGCCTGCTCCAGCGCCGGACGGTGCAGGGTAACCGGCAGGTCCTCGTACAGGCTTGCTTCGCCGCAGAATGCGGCGGCGATCACCGGCTCGATGACCTCGCGCACTTCCGGCCAGACCTCGAAGAATGGGCGTCCCATCGCGCTTGGGTGATGCGGCCCCAGGATGGGTATATAGGCCGCATTGTGGAGCAGAATACGCTCCTCGCCCCACAGCACGAACATCGGAAAGGGAGAGGCGGCGATCACGTCGACAATGTTGCCGAGCGCCTGCGGCCACCTCGACCTCGGGCCAAGCGCGTCGCTGACGATCACCCCGCGGCGTTCCGCTGCCGCAGAATCACTGGAGAGGGTGTCGGCAGGGCCCATGTCCCTGGCCTTCAACGGCTTAGCCGAGATTGCAAGAGCGCGGAAAAGAAATGGGCCGCCCCGAAGAGCGGCCCAGTCGAGCCTTGCGGCTCAAGGGAGGAAAGCGTGCCCACGTGACACGCCCCCTTCCTATCCGAACAATGGTAAATAGGCGCTTAACGGCCCGCCGGCTCCGGGCCGCAAGGACCGGTCCGCCGTGCTTCGAACGCGACCTGGAACGGAGACTGGCTCGCCAAGCCCTGCGATTCGATGCGGACCAGCACCGGTGTCTCAATCTTGAGCGTGGTGCGGCCATAGCCCGCGCCGGTGCAGGTATAATGCACCGTCGCCGTCTGCGCTTCATTGGTCAGCACGAACCGGGAGCAGGCGGCACCCGGATGCCGTAGCTGGATCAACTCGTCGGGATTTTGGACGCAGATGCGCAGCGGCGCCGCCGAGCTGCCCGGTTCGCGCAGCTGCCAGGCGCCCGGCTGGATGCGACTGAAGACGAGGATCGGCGAGCGCGGGGCGGCGGCCATCAGCGCAGTGCTTCCAACCAGCAGGCCAAGCAACCAACGCATTTTAGTTTCTCGCCCCCTAGCGAACGCGGCCTCGCCTAACCAACATTGGTTACGATCGCGTTCTATTCAACCGCCACCAGCTCCGACAACTTGATCGGATGGCTGATCGAGCAGAAGGCACAATCGACTTTGATCAGACCTTCCTGGTCGGCCATGTCTGCCCGCTCCTCGGCCGGAAAGCGCGCCAGCACATCGATGATATGTTCCCGGTTGCAACGGCAGCCACGGCTCAGCATCCCGCCGCCCAGCACGCGCACTTCCTTCTCGTCGTGGAACAGCCGCCAGACGAGCGTCTCCATCGGCAGGTCGCCGTCCGTCAGCTCATCGTCCTTCATCGTGCGGCCCAGCGCTTCGATATGTTGCCATTCGGGGTGGTCAAGCCGCGTATGCAGCCGGTCGCGGCCCTCCTCCCCCTCCGGCAGATGCTGGAGCAGCATGCCGCCGGCGATGCAGCCATTGGCGTCATGGCGATGCGACAGGCGCACCAGGCTCGGGATCTGCTCGGATTGGGCGAAATAGCTTTGCGCCGCTTCAGCCAGCGAGCCGCCTTCCAGCGGCACGATGCCCTGATAACGCTCGCCAGTGGCCGCCTGGTCGAAGGTGATGGCGAGATAGCCCTTGCCGAACAACGCGAACAGGCTTGGCTCCACCGGCATTGCCGCGATGCGGTCGGCATCGAACTGCACATAGCCGCGCAACTGCCCGTCCTTATAGTCGCAGACCATCAGGCCGACCGGGCCGTTCTCCGTCTGCGCCTGGAGCGTCATCTGGCCGGTCTCGTCCTTGAGCGTCGCGCCCAGCAGCGCGATTAGGGCCAGCGCCTCCGCCAGCAGTTTTTCGATGACGGGCGGGTAAGCATGCGCCGACAGGATTTCGTCAAGCACCGGGCCCAGCCGCACCACGCGGCCGCGCGCATGTTGTTCCAGGATCGCAAACCCGAGGGTCCGGTCCAGCTCAGTTCTGCTTTCCATCGATCAGTCCGAAGCACCAAAGCAAAATCGCTTTTTGTGCATGTAGGCGGTTTTCCGCCTCTTCCCAGATGGCGGACTGATTTCCGTCGAGGACGTCGTCGGTTGCCTCCTCGCCGCGATGGGCGGGCAGGCAGTGAAGGAACGTCGCCGCTGGCTTGGCGTGCGCGATCAGCGCGCTGTTCACCTGATAAGGCGTCATGGCGGCGATCTTATCGGCCGAATCCTTCTGCCCCATCGAAACCCACGTGTCGGTCACAACCACATCGGCGTCAGCCGCTGCACGTTCCGGATCCCGCTCGATCGTCACACGCGCATTGCTGTTCGCCAGCCGCGCATTGGCTTGGCGGATGAAGCGGTCGTCCGGCTCATAGCCTTCCGGACAGCCGACCGCGACGGAGAAGTGGAACAGCCCAGCCGCCTCGATGATCGAATGCAGCACATTGTTGCCGTCGCCCAGCCATGCCCATTTGGAGCCCGGCAGCGATATGCCCTTTTCCACCGCGGTCAGCAGGTCCGCGACGATCTGGCAGGGATGAGAGCGGTCGGTCAGGCCGTTAATCACCGGCACCGACGCATAAGCGGCGAGTTCGTCCAGCTTGGCCGGATCATCGGTGCGGATCATGATGGCGTCGACATAGCGGCTCAGCACGCGCGCCGTGTCCGCCACCGTCTCCCCCCGCCCGAGCTGCATCGAGCCGGCGTCCATTACGATTGACGAGCCACCGAGTTGCCGAACCGCCATGTCGAACGACACGCGCGTCCGGGTCGAACTCTTCTCGAAGATCATCGCGAGCACGCGGCCGTCCAAGGGGCGGTCGGCGTCCGCCTTGCCCTTTGGCCAGCCCACTCGGGCACGCTTTCGATCGAGCGCTTCGGCCAGCATCGCCGCGACCCCGTCCGCACCGGCAGACGACAGGTCGAGGAAATGCCGCATCAGGCAGCCTGCGCGGGGACGAAGTCGCGGGCGCCGGCGCTCAGCTTTTCCACGCACTCGGCGATATGCGTCTCGTCGATCACCAGCGGCGGCAGAATGCGCACGACGTTGTCGCCCGCCGCTACGGTCAGCAGGCCGTGATGATCGCGGAGATGCGCAACGAAGGCACGGCTGTCGGACTTGAGCTTGACGCCTAGCATCAGCCCTAGACCGCGTACGCTATCGAACAGATGGTCGTGGTTCGGAATCATCTGCTCCAGCGCCTGGCGGAGCCGGTCGCCCATCTGCTGGACATGATCGAGGAAGCCGGGTTCCAGCACCACGTCGAGCACGGCCGAACCCGCCGCCATCGCCAGCGGATTGCCGCCATAGGTGGAGCCGTGGGTGCCGATGACCATCCCACGCGCAGCCTTTTCGGTCGCGAGGCACGCCCCCATCGGGAAGCCGCCGCCGATGCCTTTGGCCGAGGCCAGGATGTCCGGCGTGATGCCGTATTGCTCATAGGCGTAGAGCGTGCCGGTGCGCGCGACGCCGCACTGCACTTCGTCCAGTGCCAGCATCAGGTCGCGCTCGTCGCAGATGCGGCGCAGGCCCTGCATGAAGGCCTCGCTGGCCGGACGAATGCCGCCTTCGCCCTGAATTGGCTCGACCAGAAAGCCGGCGGTGTTCTCGTCGACGGCAGCCTCGGCCGCCTCGAGATCGTCGAACTCGACAACCTTGAACCCGGGCAGCAGCGGCTCGAAGCCGGAGCGGAGCTTCTCCTGGTCAGTCGCGCTGATCGTGCCGATGGTGCGCCCATGAAAGGCATTCTTGAAGGTGATCAGCGTCGTCTTGTGCGTGTCGCCGGCGGAGAAATGATAGCGTCGCGCCGTCTTGATCGCGCATTCGACGGCTTCCGCGCCCGAATTAGTGAAGAAGACGGTGTCAGCAAAGCTGTTGTCGACCAGCCGCTGCGCCAAAGCCTCGCCCTGCGGCGACCCGTACAGGTTCGACACGTGCATCAGCGTCGCTGCCTGGTCGGCAATCGCCTTGGTCAAATGCGGATGGCCATGGCCCAGCAGGTTGACGGCAATGCCCGAAGCGAAATCGAGATAGAGCTCGCCCCGTTCACCGATCAGATACACGCCCTCGCCGCGAACCGGCCGCACCCCGCAGCGGGGATAGACGGGCATCAGGGGGGTGATCGGCATCGCTCAGCTCCTGTCGGTCAAAAGCAAAAAGGCGACCGCATCGGCCGCCTGGATTGCGCCGGTATAAGGAACGGGCGGAGGCGAAACAACCCCGTCAGGCGGCGAGGCGCACAACCCGCCCGTCGGCATTGGGGTCATGCTGCTGCAGCGCGGGCTGGGTCAGGAAGCCGATCTCGCCACCGTCGCGCCGATATGCGCCGGGCGTGATCCCGGTCACTCGCTTGAAGGCCTTGGCGAATGCGCTTTCATTCTCATACCCGACCTTGATGGCGATTTTGGCAATGGAACGATCCCCCTTGCGCAGCATCGCGCCGGCACGGAACATGCGCCAGCGGGTGACATAGTCGAGCGGGCTCAATCCGACGCTGTCGCGGAAGCGGGCGGCGAAGGCGGAACGGGACATGCCCGCTTCCCGTGCGAGTTCCTCGACCGTCCAGCCATGTTCGACCTTCGCGTGCACCGCCTTGAATGCGCGCGAAAGCCGCGGATCGATCAGCGCGCCGATCCAGCCAGCCGCTTCCGCTGCGCAGGAAGCCGCATGCGCCCGGATCGCCTGAATAAAGAGAATGTCGGCCAGCCGGCTGACGACGATGCCGGTTCCGAGGCTCTGTCGTCCGGTCTCAACCGCCAGCAGCTGCAATGTCGATTGCATCAGTTCGGAGCGCTCCTGATCCATGCGGGTCAGGATCAGTTCGGGCATCAGGTCGATCAGCGGTCGCGCGCCTTGGCGGTCGAACAGGAACCAGCCGGTCACCACCGTCACCGGCTCGCCGCCCCCACCCAGGCGCACGACATGGTTGGCATGATCCCGCAGCGCCTTGTAGCAGAACTCGGTGGGCGTCCCGAGATCGTCCTGCAGCGAATATTGCCCGCCGCCGACGATCATCCAGCAATCGCCGGCTGACACGCGCAAGGGTTCGCGCCCCTCGACCGTCAGCCAGCATTGTCCCCGCACGACATAGCCGAAGCGGGCGGCCGCCCCTTGCACGAACGTCACGCCCCAGGGCGCTGAGCCTTCGATGCGTGCATAAAGGCTGTTGTCCACGCGCATCGAGCCGAACACGTCATCGATCGGATCCAAGCACCGCTCCCTGGACGATAGGAATATCGAAGGGGTGACCCTACTGTCCCGTCGTCCATCTGTCGACCGCGAACTGGACAAAAGAAGGGGGCCCCAGAAATCCGGAGCCCCTTTCCATTTGCTTCAGCCCGTCGGGCGATTAGCGGTAATAGCGGCGATCGTCGTCGCGCCGCTCATGACGCAGGCGCTCCCGCAGGCGCTCGATGCGCTCGTCGAGGATTGCCTGCTCGCGATAGTCATAGCCGCCGGTGCGGTAGAAGTTGCGCGCCTGTGCCCAGATGCTGTTCGCTTCGTACCGCAGCCGCTGCGCCTCGCGGGGCGTGATGTTGCCGCGCTCCAGACCGCGCGAGATCTGCATCTGGATACGGTCGAGACGCGGACGCAGGTCCTGCCCGCGATATTCGCCACGACCGTAGCGGTCGCCGCGATCTCCGCGATCGTCGTAGCGGCGGTCGTCGTGCCGATCGCGCTCGTAATACTGGGCCGACGCGGGAGCGCTGGCCACGAGAGCGGTCGAAGCGAGCGCCAGGGACACAAGGAACTTCTTCATGGTCTTCACTCCTCTTGATCGAGTGAAGCCGGTTTAGGTGATTCGCGCTGGAGCAAGGCTGAACGCGCTCGTTATCCCGCGTTAAGCCAGCGCCTCGCGCAGGAAGGCGGCGATCGCAGCGTTCGCCCGCCGGTCGGCAGCCTCGCTGTAGAGCACGCGTCCGGGCACTGCCGCTTCCGGGTTGGTGAAGCCGTGCACCGTGTGGCCATAGGCGTGGAGCTGCCAATCGGCACCCGCCTCCGTCAGCTCGCGCGTGAGGCCGAGCACGTCGTCCGGTGTCGCCAGCGGGTCGTCCCAGCCGTGCAAGACCAGCAGCTTGGCGCTGATCGGCGCCTGGACGCCAAGCTCCGGCCGCGAGAAGATGCCGTGGATCGAGACCGCACCCCTGATCTCGTCCGTGCCGGTGCGGGCGAGGTCCAGGGCGCATAGGCCACCGAAGCAATAGCCGATGATCGCAATCCGATCCCGATCGACGCCGTCGAGGTCTTGCGCGAACGCCAGCGTGTCGAGCAACTGGCGCCGTAGGCGTGCACGGTCGGCCAGTAACGTGTTCATCTCGGCAAACGCCGCCTCGCCCAGGTCGCGCTTGTCGCAGCCATAATGGTCAATCACGATCGCCAGGTAGCCGTCGGCCGCGAGCGCGTCCGCCTTGGCTTCCTCGAACCGCGTGGGGCCGCGGACCGTCGGTGCGATCAAGACAGTCGGATGCGGACCGGCGCCTTCTGGTCGCGCGACATAGGCCTCGCAGGTCAGCGCGCCGGCGCGATAGTCGACCTTCACGCCTTCAGCTTCCAGCCCGAGCGCAGCAGCGCGTAGCAGGCGCTGCCCATCACCAGGTTGATCACCAGCACGATCCCCGCGCCGAGCAGCACCGGCGAGTCCGCTGCGCCGAGAAACCCGTATCGGAAGCCCGAGATGATGTAGAAAAATGGGTTCAGATGGCTGATCGCCCGGAATGTCGGAGACAGCGCCTCGACTGAATAGAAGGTACCGGAGAGCAGGGAGAGGGGCGCGACCACGAAGTTCGTCACCGCCGCTGCATGGTCGAATTTCTCGGCCCAGATCGACGTCATCACGCCCATGAACGCCAGGAACAACGCGCCCATAATGCCGAACCAGGCGATGGCCCAGAAATGACGCGGCGCGACGTGCACGCCCGGCCAGAGCAGCATCGCCAGCCACACCGCCAGGCCGACCAGGATTGCCCGTGTCACCGACGCTCCCGCGAGTGCAGCCAGCAACTCTCCGTTCGACAAGGGCGGCATCAGATAATCTACGATCGTGCCCTGGATCTTGCCGACCAGCAGCGAGAAGCTGGAGTTGGCAAAGGCGTTCTGCAGCATGCCCATCACGATCAGCCCGGGCGCGATGAAATCGGCAAAGGGATGGCCCAGCACGGTGCGCCCGGTGCCGCCCAGCGCGACCGTGAAAATGACCAGAAACAACATGGTCGTGATCGCCGGCGCCCAGATCGTCTGCAGCTGGACCTTGAAGAACCGCCGCACCTCCTTCACATAAAGGGCGCGCAAGCCGGGCCAGTTGACATTGGTGATCGATGCCACGCCCGGCGCGAGGCGAACTCCGGATTGGGACTGGTCGGCCATTGGCGGTTCGCCTATCGGCTGGCGGCGGCGCCTGCAAGCTGACTGGACGAAGGATAGCAATGGCCTGGACTGACGAACGCATCGACCAGCTGAAATCGATGTGGGAAAAGGGAATGACCGCTAGCCAGATCGCGGACGAGCTGGGCGGCGTCAGCCGCAACGCCGTGATCGGCAAGGCGCACCGCCTCGGTCTTCAGGCGCGTCCGTCCCCTGTCCGCGACGGCAAGGAAGAGGGCGCGTCGGCTTCGGTCACGAGCGCCGCTCCGGAGCCGCGCGTGGAGGCCCCGCGGCCGGCCGCCCCACGCGCTCCCGCGCCTGAACGTCCCGTCGCGCCGCCCCCAGCCGCAGCTGCCGCGGGCGACGCACCGCCTGCGCCGCCGCAGCCTCAGATCCGCTCAATCGGTCCTGGCGGCTTTCTTCGCCAGGCGCCGGGCGAGCAGTCCGCGCCCATCCCGCCGGCGCCCCCGCGTCGTCTGGTGCCTGCCAAGCCGAGCCCCGAGATGGCCGGCAAGACCAGCCTGCTCGACCTCAATGACCGCATCTGCAAATGGCCGCTCGGCCATCCGGGCGAGCCAGATTTCCATTTCTGCGGCGACCAGGTGAATCCCGGCTTCCCTTACTGCGTCCAGCATTGCGGCCAGGCGTATCAGGCCCAGCTCCCGCGCCGCGATCGCCGTCCGCCCCCGCCGCTTCCCTTTGGCGGTCCGCGGGTTCGTTAAGCGTTCGCCCATCGAGCCTTCATGCGTTCCTCCTTGCCTCGCGCAGGGTTTCCAGGATTGTCAAAGCCACCAGGTCCGGCTCGCTGAACTGGGGGAAGTGGCCGCTGCCTTCGGCGATGACGTGATGTCCCTTTCGCGCAAGACGGCTTAGCGCCACCTGGTTGGCCATTCGGCCTTCGCGTGCGGTCTGCCCCATTCTTCGTCCTGGCTTGCCGCTGATCACGCTGAGCGGAATGTCTGGGAACGCGCCCATCCGCTGGGTCAACTCAGCACTCGCCGCGGCATTCCTGCCTTCGCTCAGGCAATGTCTGTCGAACAGCCGATCCAATGAGCGCTGTAAGAGCCGCTGCAATCGGCCCTGCTGTCCCGCCATCAGCTCCACATCGGCTGCAGCGGTGGCGTCCAGCAGCACCAGCCCGCAAACATGGTCAGGAAAAGCGCGAGCGAAATACTGCGCATGGAGGCCGCCCAGAGAATGGCCGACCAGCAGCCACGGCGGTCGCAGCTCCAGATGCTCCAGCAAGGCGCGGAGCTGATCGACTACGACCGGTGACGTCTGCGCCACCTCTGCCTTGCTGGTTCGGCCGATGCCCGCTCGGTTATAAGCCAAGACAGTGGAAGCTTGGGTGAGCTTGGGCAAAAGCTTATACCAGCCCTCGATGGGGCCGTCGCCGCCGTTGATCAGGACGATTGGGGGATCGCCCACGCCTGCCAAGAGATACTCGACTGATCCACCCCGCAGCCGGGCGACTAGCTTAGCGTGCGTCAGCACAGATCAACGGTTCAGACCAGGCTGCTGGCTGGCCGGCAACTCGGGCCTTTTGGCCAAGAGCAAGCACAGTCCGACGGACGAGAACCAGAGGATCATGCCGACACCAAAGATCTCCACCGCCAAGGTGAAGCCAGGAACGATAGTGAGCACGCCGGCGCCGCCGACCATTATGCCAAGATAAATCAACCAGCCGGGAAGCGCGACGGCGCGACGGCCGGCCAGGCTGATGAGCAGCACCCATAGCCCGCCGACGATCTCCACGCCACCACCAAGCCCGTTCTGCACGATCCCAACAGCTTGCCAGACGATGGCGGCGCGCTCCCGATCCTGTCCGTAAAGATCGGCCACGGCCTCCATCCCAACGAGAGCAATCATGCCACTCGCTAGGATCAGCCCGGCCCATAGATAGCCGAGTGGCGACGCTACCTGCATCAAGGCGCCGGCTCCATCCTTCAGCCGCTCGTTAAGGCCGGCGGTGAGCACCACCATGCAAATCCCCGTAACGATGTAGGTGACGACCATGGCTGCACTAAGGGAGGCGCGGTGGTCGACCAAAAAAGCAACTTTCCGCACCGGCCCGACATAGCCGGAGGAGTCCAGCAACATGATGAACATGGCGAAGCCGGAGAGATAGGCGATGGCTTGAATCAGCGCGGCCATCGCGGCTGATCTTTGAAGTCCGCCCACACTCGTCCCCTGTAACATGAACCGTAGTGTATTATACCACTAATACAGATGGTCAAGTGGGGTCGACCGTCAGTGCCTGCGCCTCCTCCCTGTTGCGGCAACAGTGTGCCAAGCCGGCTGAACAGGACGGGGGATAAAGCGCCACCCCCGCTTGGAGCTCCGCTCCCGCCGCTCTATAGTGTTCCCGGTATGTCCGACCTGTTCGCTTCCAATGCCGCGCTTGCGCAGGATTACGACGCTTCATCGATTGAGGTGCTGGAGGGGCTGGAGCCGGTGCGCCGCCGGCCCGGCATGTATGTCGGCGGGACCGACGAGCGGGCGATGCATCACCTCGCCGCCGAAGTGCTCGACAATGCAATGGACGAGGCGGTCGCCGGTTTCGCGACCCGCATCGAAGTGACGCTGGAGCCGGGCAATCGCCTGACCATCTCCGACAATGGGCGCGGCATCCCGGTCGATCCGCATCCCAAATTTCCGGGCAAGTCGGCGCTGGAAGTCATCCTGTCGACGCTGCACTCGGGCGGGAAATTCGCCGGCAAGGCCTATGCGACGTCGGGCGGCCTGCACGGCGTCGGCGTCAGCGTGGTCAATGCCCTGTCGTCCGACACCGTCGTCGAGGTGGCGCGTAACAAAGAGCTGTTCCGCCAGCGTTTTGCCCGCGGGCAGACGATGGGACCGCTGGAAAAGCTCGGCGCGGTGCCGAACCGGCGCGGCACTACGGTCTCTTTCGTGCCCGATCATGAGATTTTCGGCGAGGAGATGAAGTTCAAGCCGAACCGGCTTTACCGGCTGGCGCGGTCCAAGGCCTATCTGTTCGCGGGTGTGGAAATCCGCTGGAAATGCGCGCCCGAGCTGATCACTGACGACACGCCAGTAGAGGCGGTGTTCCAATTCCCCGGCGGCCTCGCCGATCACCTGAGGGAACAGGTCGGTGAGCGCGAATGCGCAACTTCGGAGTTCTTCACCGGCGCGCAGGACTTTCCCGACGGACAGGGCCGCGTCGAATGGGCAGTGGGCTGGCCACTGTGGAGCGAAGGCTCGTACAGCTGGTATTGCAACACCATTCCGACGCCGGATGGCGGCACGCATGAGGCGGGGCTGCGGGCGGCGATCACCAAGGGCATTCGCGCGTTCGGCGAGCTGACCGGCAACAAGAAGGCCAAGGACATCGCCGCCGAGGACGTGGTCACCGGCTCCGAGCTGATGCTGAGCGTCTTCATCCGCGACCCGCAGTTCCAGAGCCAGACCAAGGACCGGCTGACGTCGCCGGAGGCAGCGCGGCTGGTCGAGAATGCAATCCGGGACCATTTCGACCATTTCCTCGCCGACCGGATGGAGCGTGGCCGGGCGCTGCTCCAATTCGTGCTCGACCGGATGGACGACCGGCTCCGGCGCAAGGCGGAGCGCGAGGTCAAGCGCAAGACGGCGACCGGCGCGAGGAAGCTAAGGCTGCCGGGCAAGCTCACCGACTGCGCCGCCTCTGATCCCGCCGGCACGGAGCTGTTCATCGTCGAGGGTGACTCGGCCGGCGGCTCGGCCAAGCAGGCGCGCGACCGCAAGACGCAGGCGATCCTGCCGATCCGCGGCAAGATCCTGAACGTCGCTTCCGCCACTGCCGACAAGATCCGCGCGAACAATGAAATCGCCGACCTGATCCAGGCGCTGGGCTGCGGCACGCGCGACAAGTGCGCCCCCGATGCGCTGCGCTACGAACGCATCGTCATCATGACGGACGCGGACGTGGATGGCGCCCATATCGCGACGTTGCTGATGACCTTCTTCTTCCAGGAAATGCCGGAGATCGTGCGGCGCGGGCACCTCTTCCTCGCCCAGCCGCCGCTCTACCGCCTGACATCGGGCAGCAAGAGCCTCTATGCCCGCGACGACGCGCACCGCGCCGAGCTGGAGCGCACCGAGTTCAAGGGCAAGAAGGTCGATGTAGGCCGCTTCAAAGGCTTGGGCGAGATGAACCCCGGCCAGCTGCGCGAAACGACGATGGACCCGAAAAGCCGGTCGATGATCCGCATCACCCTGCCCGACGATGCCGAGGACCGCTATCTCGTCCGCGAGCTGGTCGACCGCCTGATGGGTCGCAACCCCGAACACCGCTTCCAGTTCATCCAGGAAAACGCCGCGCGGCTGGACGAAGAGGCGATCGACGCCTAGCCGCCCTGCACGCGGGCCAGCGCCTCCGGCAGCTTCGCCGCGTCTTCATCCTCGATCGGCGCCTTGTAGACGTTGCGCATCTTTTCGACCGATGCGCTCCATTGCTTGGCCGTCATCTTCGGCTGGAGCAGCACCATCGAAGAGCTGTGGCAGGCGAGGCAGTTCGCGTTCAGCAGGTCCGCGTCGGGCCCCGTAAACTGGACGTCATCGTCAGGCAGCGTGATCTGGACCGGTGCGAGGGCAAAAATCAGTCCGAGGATCAGCGCCTTCATGCCGCCACCAGCCGCGTGGTTTCGACGATGTTGCGCAGATAGCCCGAGGCATTCCAGTTCGGCTTCATGGGCTGGGCAACGCCGCTGCTGTTCGTGCAGCGGGTGAGGATCGCCACCGCTCCCGCAGCAGGCGGAGACAGCTGCAGATCGAAGCGGCGGAAGCTGTAGCGGCCTTCGTCCTTGCCCAGCCGCGCCTCGCGCCAGCTGGCGCCGTTATCGGTCGAGACCTCGACCTTCGCCACGCCCTGGTCACCGCCCAGCGCAATACCTCGCAGATTGAGAGCTCGCCCGGCCGGCACCCACGCGCCATCGGCATGGCTCGTGACCCAAGACCGCGGCGGCATGGTCGAGATCGGCCTGGTCGGAAAGCCATGCGCGCCCGGTTCGACATGGCCGAACGGCGTGTCGGGGATGCGATAGGCCTTCGCCATCCAGTAATTCTCGTCCGCCTTGTCGAGCACCTCGATCTCCGAGAGCATCTTGATCCAATAGGTTGAGAACCAGCCCGGCACGACCAGCCGCAGCGGAAAGCCATTCAATACCGGCAGCGCCTCGCCATTCTGCAGATAGGCGATCATCACTTCGCCATCGCGGGCATGATCGATGTTCAGCGACTTTGCATAATCGGGCGCGTCGGGCATTGCCGGTGAATCGAGGCCGCCGCAGCGCACCGCCATCGCGCCGGGCTTCACGCCGGCGCGATCGAGCACGTCTTTCAGCCGCACGCCCGTCCAACGGGCATTGCCCATCGCGCCATGCCCCCATTGCGATCCCGGCACCCGCGGCTCGAAATGCCCGCGCGAGTTGCCGGAGCATTGGTTGACCGCGGCGTATTCGATGCGCGGCAGCTTCCTCAGGTCCGCGAGGCTGAGGGAGAGCGGGCGAGCGACTGCGCCGCGCACCGACAGCCGGAAACCGTCCGGATCGATCTCGGTCGGGAAATTTCCGTTCCAGCGCACGAAGAAGCGGTCGTTCGGCGTCAACACGCCCTGATCGAACACCTCGAACGGCGTCTCCAGCAGCGGCGGTCGGGCGCGTTGCACGATCATCTCGCCCTTTTGCGGAAAGGCGCTGCTGGTTGGCCGCTCGGAAGGGCCGCCCGGCAGGCGGAGATCGACAATGCGCTGTGCCCTGGCCGTGCCGGCAAGCGCGGCGCCTCCCAAAAGCACAGTGCGGCGCGGTAACAGGAACGACATGGCCTGCACTATACGCCGATCAGGAAGGAAGCTGAAGCCTGAGCGTCATTCGCAGCCGCATCGTCTCGCCCGGTTCCAGCACCCGCAAGCCGAGTCCGTCCCAGCTTTCCTCCGGCTCGTTCAGCGCTGCATTGGCGTGGCTGACGGGCTCGGCCGCGAGCAAAGCGCCCGAAGGCGGCGAGTAGATCTGGAAGAAGCCGGCATCGGGCGACGTCATCAGGGTCACGGCGCCGTCGCCAGCAGTCAGCCGCATCTCCCCGGCCCAGCCACCATAGCCATTGTCGAGGCCGCGCCCGCACGCGGGCTGCCCGTCCAGCGCATAGCGGTCAGTGGGCGGCGCGATGCCCGTCGGCAGGACCTTGTGGTCCACTTCCCAGACACGCTCGACAGCCGTTTCGATCCGCGTCTGCGCATCGCACGGGAAATAGGGGTGGAAGCCGAGCCCACAGGGCATCGGCTCGCCCGACAGGTTGCGGCAGGTGATTTCCGCCTCGAGCCCGGCCTCGCTCAACCGGAAAGTCTGGCGCGACTCATACGCCCACGGCCATTCGCCCGGCTCGTGCGCAAAGAACAGGCATGCTCCGGACCCGCTCTGGCTCTCTACGATCCACGGGCCGAGCCAGCCATCGCCGTGCAGCGGGCTTGCATCGCCCGCCATGTTCGGCGTGATCTCCACGCGCCTTCCCCGGAAAAGGAAGGCGCCATCGCGAATGCGGTTGCAGTAGGGAACGAGCGGGAAACAGCCGCAGTCGAGCGGGCTTGCTGGTGCGTCGCTGCCGCGGAGCAACGACCGTCCGTTCAAGCTCAGCGAAGCGATCAAACCGCCGATTTCCGGCGCAAGAACCAGCTCATACCCAGAGGCTGTGATCGATATCATTGCTGACCCACGTGCCAATTATCCACAGAATCACACATGGTGAGGGTCGTATTCAGCTTTCCGCGTGAGTCACGGTGCATTAAGCACCTCAGGCGCATAAAGCGTATTCCGTTGTTTTTTGTGCCCGGGGGGGCGCGTATGACTCGAATGGTTCGTGATTACTTCGAGGTCGAAGATCGAGTGTCGCTCGACCGCATGATCGATCAGTTGGCAACGCTGCGTGATCGGCTTCCTGAGGGTGCGGCAGACGCGACGGTCCAGATGCGGGGTGACGATGTGTTCGGCCGCACGCTGACCGTCTCCTATCTCCGCCCTTTGACGGCCGAGGAAGCGGCGCGCGACGCGCGTTATGCCGCAGGCGGCGGCAGGCTGAGCATCGCGGCCTGATTTCCTTTCCCTACCGCGGAGCGGGACGGGATTGAGGATGCGCCTTACCATTCGGCAAAGCTGCCGTCGCGCGTGCGCCAGATCGGATTGCGCCAGCGATGCCGGTCCTTGTCCGCTTCGCGCACTGCGGCTTCGTCGATCTCGATCCCCAGCCCTGGCCCATGCGGGATCGGCAGATACCCGTCGACCGGCGTCAGCACGTCTTTGTTGGTGACGAAGTTCAACAGGTCATGGCCGCCGGTATTGTAATGGATGCCCAGCGACATCTCCTGAATGGCGACGTTCGGCGCGTTGGCGGCGAGCTGGAGGCAGGCCGCAAGCGCCAGCGGCCCCAGCGGGCAATGCGGCGCCACCGCCACGTCATAGGCCTCCGCCATCGCCGCGATCCGCCGGCATTCGGATAGACCGCCGGCATGGCTCAGGTCCGGCTGGATGATGTCCACCGCGCCTGATTCGAAGAAGGGCTTGAAGTCCCACCGCGAATAGAGCCGCTCGCCCAAAGCGATCGGGGTCGAGACCAGATGCGCGATCTGGCTCAGCCCCTCATGATTTTCGGACAGCAACGGCTCCTCGATGAAGAGGAGCCCGAGCGGCTCCAGCACCTTGGCGAGTTGCTTGGCCATGGGGCGGTGGACGCGACCGTGAAAGTCCAGTCCGACATCCATGCCTTCCGCCTGCGCCGCCTGCACGCGCGCGACGACTTCGTCGAACAGCTTGGGCGTGCCCAGCCAGTCGAGCTCCGGCGTCGCGTTCATCTTGACCGCCGAGAAGCCCTGCGCCCGCCGCGCCTGCGCGGCTGAGCCGATTTCGTCCGGCCGGTCGCCGCCGATCCAGGCATAGGCGCGGATCCTGTCGCGCACCCGGCCGCCGAGGAGCTCCCAAGCGGGGACGCCCAACATCCGCCCCTTCAGGTCCCAGAGCGCCTGGTCGAGGCCCGATATGGCCGACATCAGTACCGGACCGCCGCGGTAGAAGCCGCCGCGATAGGCGACCTGCCAAATGTCCTCGATCCGCCGCGGGTCGGCGCCAATGAAGCGGTCGCGCAACGCCTCGAAGGCGCCCTCGACCGACTCGGCATGACCCTCGAGGCTCCCCTCGCCCCAGCCGAACGCGCCGTCTGCGGTTTCGACGCGAACGAACAGCCAGCGCGGCGGGACGATGAACGTTTCGATGCGGGATATCTGCATCTCAGCTGCCTTGCGGGCTTTGCTGGTTCGCACTGGGGCGCAGATTGACGATCCGCTGCTCCTCCTCCGCGCCTCGCCGGTCCATGATGTCGTAATGGGACGGCGGCACGATCGGAACTGACAGACAGACGCTCGACGCAGGCAACACATCGCGCCAGTCATGGATCAGCTGCTTATAGGCGCGGCCGACAGCGCGGATGTTGCGGTCGAGATCATATAGCCCGAGCGGATTGACCGTGCCGCGCTTCTCCCGCAGCGCCACGTCCCAATCCACCTGGTCGGTTAGCGAATACCAGGTGAAGCCGACCGTCGGGATGCCGTCGTTGCGCAGGCGCAGCACGCTCGCCCATTCTTTCCACAGCCAGTGCACGGCCTCGTCTCCGTTCGGCCCTTCGATCAGATTGGTCTCGGTGTGCATCACCGGCAGCCGGTACCGGTCGTAATATTGGCGGGTGATCTCCGTGTATCCGAACACCTCTCCTGACGCGACCGAGGTGCCGTCCGCGCTCACCCGGTGCTCGTTCGTCCAGTAATAGTCGTTGCCGAGGATGCAGTGCTGCTTCAGGCGGTGCGTCAAGAACCAGTTATATTCGTCCCGCGTCATGCCGTTATCGAGCAGATACTCGTACATGTCGCTGTTGACGCGGTTGCCGTAGTTCAGGTCGAGCGTGAGGAAGCGGATGCGATTGAGCACTTCGGCCGGGTGGATCGCCGCCGGGCTCTCCGCGTGGAAATATTCGGACGATTCCGACTGGATGAAGATCGCGTCGGCGCGCCGCTTCAGGATGCACTGCATCGCCATGACGTTGGCTTTGACGATGTGCTTCAAGGCCGTGACAAAGGCCTGATCCGACTTCAGCTGCTCGTTCCACCACCCATAGCGCGCCGAAAAGGTCGCGCAGATGAACATCTCGTTGATCGGCGTGTAGAGCTGCACCCACGGAAAACGTTCCGCAAAGGCCGCGGCATAGTCGGCGAAGAGCTCCGGAAAATCGGGGTTCTGGAAGTTGCCGATCCAGTCCGGCACGCCGAAATGGCAGAGATCCACGATCGGTGTGATATTCTTCCGCCGCAGCTCGGCGAAAGTCATGTCGGCGAAATCCCAGTCGTGTCTGCCGGGACCGAGGAACGTGGTGTGGATGGGCGGACCGTAGCGCAGATACTGGATGCCGATTTCGTCCAGCAGCTCGAAATCGGTCTTCCAATGCTTGTAGTGGCCGCACACCTCCATCTGGTCGACGCGCGTGCGCCCATTGTCGATGGTCGGGATGCTGTTCTCGATCCCGGTGGCAAACATGAAGTTGGCGATGGCTAAGGCCCTCCCCTGCGGTTAGCCGAACAGTCGGTCGGGAACGCCCCGAACGCCTGGCTGAAACATAAAGAGTGCGCCCGCCAAAGGTTGCACGGCGAGCGCATTTTCATCGAGGCCGACGCGGGCGGAGGTGATGAAAAGCCGGTCGAGTCCGTCGCCGCCGAACGCGACGCTGGTCGGCCGCGCCACGGGCAGCTGGACGGTGGCGATCACCTCCCCGACGGGCGAGAGCTGGCGCACGCACCAGCCGTCCCAGAAGGCGATCCAGAGACAGCCTTCCAAATCGACGGTCATGCCGTCCGGATAGCCTTGTTCTTCGCCAAACCGCGCGAAGATCCGGCGACCGGTTGCAGTGCCGCTCGCATCCAGATCGAAGGCAAAGAGCGTCCGCCGCGCGGAGTCATTGTGGTACATGATCGAACCGTCGGGGCTGAACGCCGGTCCGTTGGTGACCCGGTAGCCGGAGTCGACAGCGGTGCAGCTCAGGTCGGCATCGAGCCGGTAGAGCGTGCCCCGGGCGTCCTGCTCGCGATCGTCCATCGTCCCGGCCCAGAAACGGCCCTGCCGGTCGACCTTGCCGTCGTTGAACCGATTTTCCGGCAGGTGCGCTTCGGGGTGGGCGATAGGCTCGTAGCGGTCCGCTTGCGGATCGACCCACATGAAGCCGTGCTCCGTGCCGGCAACAAAGCCGCCGGCAGCGGCGGGCGCCAGCGAGCAGACCCGCAGCGGCGGTCGCCACTGCTCAAGAGCCCCACTCCGCCAGCGGAAGATCGCCGGCCCCTTGATGTCCACCCACCAGAGCGACTGGTCCCGCTCGACCCAGACCGGGCCCTCGCCGAGCACGGCCTCGACGCAGGCAATCGGTTCGGGAGCGTTATGGTTCAACACGATGGCCACGAAACGAAGTGACGCCCCGACCGTTCCCCCGCGCATGGCGGGCCGAAAAGACTGGGCGCAAGGCTTTATCGCGGTCGATTGGGGGACTACCAATCGCCGTGCCTGGGCGCTCGAACCGGGCGGCCAAGTGCGCGAGTTGCTGGAAGACGGCATGGGCGTGCTGAAGGTGCCGCCCGGTGGCTATACCGGCGAGATCGACCGGCTGCGCGCGCTCTGGCCGGGCCACAGATTACTGCTCGCCGGCATGGTGGGCTCGAACCGCGGCTGGGTGGAGGCGCCTTACGCCGCAGCACCTGCGGGGCTCGACGAGCTGATCGCCGCGCTGAAGCGCCCTACCGAAGACACGATCATCGTGCCGGGCGTCAGTTGGCTGGAGGGTCGCGACGCGAATGTAATGCGCGGCGAGGAAGTGCAGCTGCTCGGTGCGGTCGCCGCGGGACTGGCGCCGCCCGACGGGGTAATCTGCCATCCGGGCACACACGCCAAATGGGTCAAGATGGAAGGCGCCGCGATCGGGCCCTTCCGCAGCGTGATGACTGGCGAGCTGTTCAGCATGCTCAGCCGTCACGGCATCCTCCAGGACCGGCTCGCCGGCGAAGTTGCGATCAACGACGACTTCCGCACCGGCGCCGAACACGGCCTGACCAAGTGCGATCTGACGGCCGAGCTCTTCTCCGTCCGAGCCCGCTTCCTACTGGGCGTGCGCGAGGATAGCGCTTCCTTCATCAGTGGCCTGCTGATCGGCACGGACGTGCGGATCGGCCTCGACCGCTTCGGCGGCGACGCGGTGGCGCTGATCGGGCGGGGCGACCTCACCGCGCTCTATGCCGAGGCCCTGCGGCTGGCGGGCCGCGACAGCACGCAACTGGACGGCGAACGCGCCTTCCTGCTCGGCGCCCAGGCCATTGCGGAGCGGCTATGACTGCCCTTGACGACTTCACCCGCTACTTCGCCGAGTGCCCGTTGATCGCGATCATCCGCGGTGTGCGGCCGGACGAGGCCGAGGCGATCGGCGAGGCGATCCTCTCCGCCGGCATCCGCATCGTCGAGGTGCCGCTCAACTCGCCCAGCCCGCTCGCCAGCATCGAATGTTTAGCGCGGCGGTTCGGCGACCGGGCGCTGATCGGCGCGGGCACCGTGCTCGATCCCGAAGACGTGCAGCGCGTCGCCGACATAGGCGGCCGCATCATCGTATCGCCCTCTACCGATCCAGCGGTGATCAGGCGAAGCAGTGATCTGGGCCTAGTCTCCGCTCCGGGCTTCTTCACGCCCAGCGAGGCCTTCGCGGCGCTGGCGGCCGGAGCGCATGCCTTAAAGCTCTTCCCAGCGGAGGCTGCGTCGCCCATCGTCGTCAAGGCCGTAAGAGCCGTGCTTCCTCCTGATGTGCCGCTGATCGTCGTCGGCGGCGTCAAGCCGGACTCCATGCAGCCCTGGCTCGAGGCTGGCGCGAACGGCTTCGGGCTGGGCGGCGGGCTGTACAAGCCGGGCCAGTCGCCGGAAGAGACCGCGGCCAAGGCACGCGCCTATGTCGTGGGGCTCGCGTGATTCGGCTCGGCATCATCGGCTTCGGCAAGATCGCGCGAGACGCGCATGTGCCAGCCCTGCAGGCGGTTGGCGGATTTGAACTGAAGGCGGTCGTCACCCGCGCTGGCTGCGACCAGCAGGGTGTGCGCTGCTTCGACACCGCGGAGGCGATGCTGGCGGCGCTCGGCAGCGATCTCGATGCGGTGACGATCAGCACCCCGCCCGGACCGCGCTACGCCATTGCGCGGCAATGCCTCGATGCCGGGCTCGACTGCCTGCTCGAAAAGCCGCCCACCACCACGGTCGGAGAGATCGAGGAGCTGCGCGACCATGCAGTGCGGCTCGGCCGCGTGCTCTTCACCACATGGCATTCGCAGCACGCAGCAGCGGTTGAGCAGGCACGAAACCTGCTCGCCCGCCAGCGCATCAAGAGCTTACGCATCTGCTGGCGCGAGGACGTCAACAAATACCATCCCGGCCAGGACTGGGTGTGGGAAGCGGAAGGCTTCGGCGTGTTCGATCCCGGGATCAACGCGCTGTCCATCGCCAGCCGCATCATGCCCGCCAAGCTGATCGTCGAGGACGCGACCCTGCGCGTGCCCTCCAATCGCCAGCAGCCGATCGTCGTGCGCCTAACGCTCAGCAGCCCCGCCGCCGAGGCTCCCCTTTCGGCCGTGTTCGACTGGTGCCCGGACAGCGACGACGAGTGGACGATCTCAGGCGAGACCTCAGAGGGGCGCCAGTTCGATCTGCGGCGAGGTGGGGCGGAACTGGTCGTCGACGGCCGGCCGCAGCTTGCCCAAGGTCCCGGCGAATATCCCTCGATCTATGCCGAGTTTGCGCGGCTGGTCCGGGAGCGGCGGAGCCGGGTCGACATCGAGCCGCTGCGCCTCGTCGCGGACACGATGATGGTCGGCCGCCGCGAGATTGCACCCCCGTTCGAATGGCGAGCGCCGACGAGCTAGACCTGAGCAAGCGCTTCACGCAGAAGGTCGCCGGACCAATCGCCGGGGCAACCACAAGCCGTGACCAACTATCTGCCGCTGATCGGCATCGCGATCGTGATCGTCGGCTTCCTGTTGCGGCTGAACCCGCTGGCCGTGGTCGCAGCGGCGGCGCTGGCCACCGGCCTTGCCGCCGGGCGCGGCCTGATCGAGGTGATCGCCATCCTCGGCAAGGCCTTCAACGACAGCCGCTACGTCACGATCATCTGGATTGCGTTGCCGGTGATCGGGCTGCTGGAACATTATGGCTTAAGGCAACAGGCACGGCGTGTGATCGGCGGTTATGCCAAGGCGACCACCGGCCGGCTCCTGCTGGTGTACCTGCTGTTCCGCCAAGTGACTGCCGCGTTGGGGCTGAACTCCATAGCGGGTCATCCGCAGACCGTCCGGCCGCTGGTCGCACCCATGGCCGAAGCGGCAGCCGAGCGAGTGGGACCGCTTGATGATCGCATGCGCGAGCGGGTCAAAGCGATGTCGGCGGCCACGGACAATGTCGGAAATTTCTTCGGCGAAGACATCTTCATTGCGATGAGTTCGATCCTGCTGATTGTCGCTTTCCTCGAACAGAACGGGGTTCCGGTGACACCCCTTCAGCTTTCCGTCTGGGCAATACCGACCGCGATCATCGCCTTCCTGATTCATGGCGCGCGGCTGCTCTGGCTCGATCGCAATCTGCGGGCCAGCTCGAACCGTAAAGAGGAGGCCGAGCCATGATCGGTCTACCCGCGCTCTACACTTTCGTTGGTCTGGTATTCGCCGCCTACGCGCTGCTGAGTGTCCAGCGGCGGCGGTTCGGCAATGCCGGGTTCTGGGCGCTGGTGGCGCTGAGCTTCCTGGCCGGCGACCAGCTCGGGGACTTCGGCAATGGGGTGCTGGTGCTGGCCCTTGTCGCGCTGGCAGGGCTGGGAGCGCTGCGCAAGCCAGATGTGGTGGACATCGCCGAGGATGGCTCGCGCTATGGCAACAAGCTGTTCCTGCCGGCGCTGATCATCCCGCTGACGGCGCTCGCGGGCACCTTCCTGCTGCAAGACTCCGGGCTGATCGACCCGAAGCAGGTGACGCTGGTTTCGCTCGGGCTTGGCGTCGTGCTCGCACTGGTCGCGCTCTACGTCTGGCTGCGGCCGCCGCCGCTCGCGGCACTGGAAGAGGGCCGGCGGCTGATCGACGCGGTCGGCTGGGCGGCGGTGCTGCCGCAGATGCTGGCGAGCCTCGGCGCCGTGTTTGCCGTCGCGGGCGTCGGCGATCTGGTCGGCGGCGCCGCATCGCAAGTCATTCCCTCGGGCAACCTATTCGCGGCGGTGGCGGCCTACGGCGTCGGCATGGCGTTGTTCACAATGATCATGGGTAACGCCTTTGCCGCCTTCCCCGTGATGACCGCTGCCATCGGCCTGCCGCTCTTGATCACCGGCTTTGGTGGCGATCCGGCGATCGTCTGCGCGATCGGCATGCTCGCTGGATTTTGCGGCACGCTGATGACCCCTATGGCCGCCAACTTCAACATCGTGCCGGCGGCGCTTCTCGAATTGCAAGACCGCAATGCGGTGGTGAAGGTACAGGTCGGCACCGCGCTGCCGGTGCTCGCCGCGAACATTGCGCTGATCTACTTTCTGGCTTTCCGATGACCCGCAGCCTCACACCCGAAACCGCAACGCGCTTCGCCGAACTCGCGCTCGGCCATGTCCGCCGCGAATATCCGCACAAGCTCGACCATGTGATGGACGGGCCCGAGGATGTGCTGTCCCCGGCCCAGCTCCACCCGATCTTCCATGGCAGCTTCGACTGGCATAGCTGCGTTCATGGCTATTGGCTGCTGCTGCGCGTGCGGCGGCTGTACCCGGAGCTGGAAATCTCCCCCCGGATCGAAGCGCTTGCCGACGAAATGCTGACGCGGGGCCAGGTCGCGGGCGAGCTCGCCTATCTCGACCGCGCCTATTCTGGCGGCTTCGAGCGGCCCTATGGCTGGGCCTGGGCGATCGCGCTTTGGGCCGAGGCTGTGCGGCACCAGGACCGGGACTGGGGTGAGGCGTTGCAGCCGCTCGCCGCCGCCTTTGCCGACCGCTTCCTCAACTTCCTGCCGCGACTCACCTACCCGATCCGCGTCGGCACGCACTTCAACTCCGCTTTTGCGCTGACGTTGGCGCTCGACTGGCCGGACCCGAAGCTGCATGCGCTGATCGAGGAGAAGGCCCGTGGCTGGTTTGCCGGCGACCGCGATTGCCAGGCCTGGGAGCCGGGCGGCGACGAGTTCCTTTCCTCCGCTCTGTCCGAAGCGCTGCTGATGAAGCGGGTGCTTGCGGCCGAATTCCCCGGCTGGTTCGCAGGCTTCCTGCCGCGACTCGCGCAGGGCGAACCTGCCTCGCTGCTCGAGCCTGTATTCGTGTCGGACCGAAGCGACGGCAAGATCGCGCATCTCGACGGCTGCAATCTCAGCCGCGCCTGGTGCTGGCGCGAGATCGCGGCGCTGTTGCCGCCTGAAATTGCCGGCATCGCCCGCTCAGCCGCGGATCGGCACCTCGACGCCAGCCTGCCGCATGTCGCGGGTGATTATATGGGAGAGCATTGGTTGGCCACATTCGCGCTGCTGGCGCTGGAGGCAGGCCGTTAGGCCGCGAGGCGCAGGCAGTTCCGCCCCTCGAATTTCGCCCGGTATAGCGCCGCGTCCGCCTCGCGAAGAAGAGCCGAGGCATCGCCGTCCTGGCCTGCGGCGACGCCCAGGCTGACCGTTACTCGGATGCCATGAAGATGTTCCGCTTCCTCGCAAGCGCGCCGGAGCCGTTCGCCCACCGCCACCGCTTGGTCTAGCGAGGCGCGAGGCATCAAGACAGCGAACTCCTCACCTCCAAGGCGACCGACCAGATCGCGGTCGCGGATGCAGCTTTCGGCAAGCGCTGCGATCCGCCGGAGCACTTCGTCTCCTACCGGGTGGCCGTAACGATCATTGACGAGCTTGAAATGATCGATGTCGAACAGAGCGACGGCCAGTTGCTCGCCGCTCGCCAGATGCTGGTCAAGCACGGTCAGGAAAGCGCGGCGCGAGGCGACGCCGGTCAGTTCGTCGGTGGCGGCGAGCAGCAGCGCCGCCTCGGCTTCCTTCTCCGCCCGCCGTCGCGCATCTTCGGCAAGCGCGGCTACCGCTAACCGGTCGGAAATGTCGACGATGATACCGGCTGCGCCGATCATGCGCCCGTCGGCGTCGTGCAGCCGCCGGGCCTGCACTTCGCCCCATCGATAATCGCCCGATTCATGGCGGAAACGGAACTGGTGCCGCATCGTGTCGAACAGGCCCGTGTTGAAACCCCGCATGCGCTCGCGAAGCTCTTCCCTGTCGTTATCGATCACCTGGTCTGTCACCGGCCGGCCGATTGCTTCCTCGACGGCATAGCCGGTCAGCTGCTCCCACGCGGGGTTGAGATAGGTCCAGCGGCCGTCCGCATCGGTGCGGAAAATGACATCGCTGACCGCGTCGACAACGGAAGCGAGCTGCGCCTCCCGCGCAGCGAGCGTGGCCGCATACCGGTCGCGCTGAGACAGGAGTGCGGCGACCGGCAGAGCCGTCAGGATGGCAACGGCGAGAAACAACTGGAGCAGGGTCAGTCGCTCGCCGAAACTGCTGTCGCTTCCCAGGATCGGCGCATGCCCGTTCACGACGGCGATCGTTCCCAGCGCGGCCAGCAACAGGACCGAGGCAGCCGCGCCGATCGCCCGGAGTCGAAATGTTGCGATCAGCACAGGCGGGAGAGCGATGAAGTAGAGCGGCCAGCGTGATTGAAAAAAGCAGATTCCGCCGAACGCAGCCACCAGCACGAGTACAATCACACCCTCTTGCCAATCACGCGGCGTAAGCCTGGGCGAGTTCCACTGCTTGAAGCCGATAAGCAGCAGGGGCGTCAGGATTGCCAGTCCAAGGAAAGAGGACGAGAACCAGCTAAGCCACACCTCTCCGAAATCGGCGCCGTACAAAGCGGACGAGAGGACTGAGGCATAGGTCGCCGAGCCCAGATCGACGAGCACAAGAGCGGCTACGAAGCGGCCGAGATCGTCGATCCGCTCCAGATCCAGATAGCGCGATTTTGCCCTCAGCAACAAGGCAATGAGCAGCGGTTCGAGCCCATTGCTGATGCCGAAGGCCAGGCCGAGCGGAAGCGGCGCACCGCCGATTGTGTTCGTGATCGTACCAGATACGATCACGCCGATTGTGGGCAGCAGCCAGGAGGATCGGGGCGTCAGCAGCAGATAGGCGAGCAGGACTGCATTGGGCAGCCAGATCGCCGCCAGGCCGTTCGACCAACGTGCGAGCGTGAGCGATCCGCAGGCGAGGCTGAAATGACAGAGCACCACGAGGGCTGTCGCGACGAATCGCGAACCCTCAGCGCCAGTCTCTTCCCCCTTTGCCTGCATGTTCAAGCGCTACGTCCCCATCAGTTGACATGTCGTTAACCACTGTGCGCGCAGCCAATTGTGATCGGCCGCACTTCCATTGGCTGCTCAAAGGGCTATTGACGAAGCGGGCGCAGTTTATTGTCGGGGGCTTCGAACGCACGAGAGGCGACGGCGCTCCAGCTCTGGGGGTGATAGGTGCCATGCGCGCGTTGAATGCCTTGGCCGCTTTTCTGGCGGTTTCGTCGCCATTGCCGTTGGCCGCACAAGACCAGCCGCCGAGTCTTCGCGACAGCTTTCCACTGGGCGGCGATAGCGGTGCCTTGTGCCAGGTTGAGGCAAAAGGACGCGACGCCGTCATCTTGTCGATCTTCGACCGGGCCTGGGCCATCGTGTGCCGCGACGCGGCTCGTCCTGTTGGACGGCTCTACAGTCTCCGAGGCACTGCCGCGGCGACAGCGGCCCGCCTGGCACCGATGCGCGCTTCCGAGGCGCGCTGCGATGGCGGATCTGACACTGTCGAGATCGAGGATCTTGGCGCCGTCACGCGCCAGAACTGCCGCCTCGCCGATGCCGATGTCGGCTATCGCGTTTACCAGTGGCGCAAGGGCAACGTGACTTGGGTGGCCGAGGGGCTGGCCGGTTATGAGGAGGCGCTGAAGCTCGGCCTCCGTACGATCGTCGCCGACCGGGTGATCCCGGGCGAGGTCCAGGTCGCCACGACCGGCAGCAACGATCCGGTCGCGTTTGCGAGGGTGCAGGCCGGCACCCTCGATCCCGAGCGGGCGCTGGCCGAAGGTTATCGCCGCAACAATGCCGGCGCCTATGCCGAAGCGGCCGAGTTCTTCGGCACGCTCCAGCAACGGGCCGGCAGCGGGGCGGATCGGACCGGCGAATATCTGATCAACGAAGCGCTGCAAAAATCGAATCTCGGCCAGTTCGCGGAGGCTGACCGGCTGTTCGCCCAGGCCGCGCGCGTTCCGACCGGCGACCGCGTGCAGACCCGGCTGCGCCGCAACTTCCAGGCGCTGCACCTGATCAATCAGCAGCAGCTGGACGCGGCGCTCGCGCAACTAGACGCGCCGGTAACGCCGCTGACCGAACCGATGCGCGTGATCGGCGGCGCGGTCGAGATCGGCAACCAGGTCGCAGCCGAGATCAACGCCGGCGCCAGCGGGCGCGAACGGCTCGGCACGACCGAGGCGGGGCAGCTTTCCCCCGAAGAACGCGCGGTGATCCTGGACGCGCAGGCGCTGCAGCTGCGCGGCACGATTTTCCGGATGAGGGGCCGTCACGCCGAAGCGACGCGCGTGCTGGAGGACGCCTCTCGCCAAGCGCTGTCCGTCAGGAGCGGCAGGGTGGTGTCGATTCTGCGTCTCCGCTCGCAAATCCTGGCGGAGTCGGCGGCGGCGTTCGAGGCGCAAGGCAATGCCGGTGCGGCGGAAGAGCGGTTCCGTCAGGCCATTGCGCTGCTCGAACAACGTTACCCCGACACCAACGTGGTCGCTGCGGCGCGCAGCCGTCTTGCCCTCTTCCTGTTGCGGCAACGGCGTACGGAAGAGGCGCTCACGCTCTACAAGGCCGTGGTCGACGACGTCATCCGCCGCGGCAACTCGACCACGGGCCTCAGCAACCTGCTAGCGCCCTATTTCGAGGCGCTGGCAGAGCGGGTGCCAGGCAATCCGGCGCTGGCGGAGCAGTTCTTTCTCGCCACCCAGACGCTGGTGCGGCCGGGCGTCGCCGACACCCAGACGCAGCTCGCGCGTCAACTGAGCCAGGGCGCAGGGCCGGCGGCGACGCTTTTCCGACAGGCGACGACGCTGCAGCGCGAGGTTGAGCGCACCCGCATCGAGCTGGCGACATTGCGTTCGGCCGAGAAGCCCGCCGAGACTGCGGTCGCCACTGCCGCCGCCGAACTCGACCGGCTCGAGCGCGAGCAGGCGGCGATGCAGGCGAAGCTGTCCGAGTTCCCGCAATATCGTGCGTTGGCGACTGACGCGCTGTCGCTCGCGGACTTGCGCGGCGTGCTGAAGCCCGACGAGAGCTATCTGAAACTCGCGGTCGTCAACCAGGCGGTTTACGGCGTGTTCGTTACTGCCGCCGACGCGGCGGTTTACAAGCTGCCGATCAGCGCCGACACGCTCGACCAGCGCGTGGATGCGCTCCGGGCAACCATCTCGCGCCCCGAAGAGGGCCAGGTCTTCACCTACCCGTTCGACCTCGCGTTGGCGCGTAAGCTCTATCTGGAACTCACCGGGCCGATCGCACCGCAGCTGGCGCAGGCCAAGGCGGTGATCTTCGAGCCCGACGGCGCGATGCTGCGCCTGCCGCTAGCGCTACTACCGGTCGATCAGGCCAGCGTCGACCGCTACCGGCAGCGCACCAGCACGCCGGGCGCGGACAAATTCGACTTTTCCGGCGTGCAGTGGCTCGGCCGCAACACCCGGATCAGCACGGCGGTTTCGGCACGCGGCTTCCGCGATGCCCGCCGGGCGCCTCCTTCCACCGCGCAAAGGCCCTATCTGGGCTTCGGCGAGAACGCGCCGGCGTTCACTCGGGTGGCGATGACGACGCCCATCGACGCGAACGATCCGTGCCAATGGCCGCTGAGCGAGTGGAACAAGCCCATCTCGGCGCGCGAGTTGCGGGCGGCGCAATCGGTGCTCGGCTCCGGATCGGACGTCCTCACGGGCGCAGCCTTCACCGACGAGGCGGTGATGGCGCGCGGCGATCTCGCGCAGTACCGCATCCTGCACTTCGCCACCCACGGCTTTGTTACGGCGCCGAACCCGCAATGCCCCGCGCGGCCCGCCCTGCTGACCAGCTTCGGCGACACGCGTTCCGACGGGCTGCTGAGCTTCAAGGAAATCTACGACCTCCACATGGACGCGGACCTGGTGCTGCTGTCCGCCTGCGACACGGCCGGTCGTGCGACGGTTGCCGCGACTCGCGAAGCGGGCGTCACCACTGGCGGCGGCAGCGCCCTGGATGGGCTGGTGCGCGCCTTCATCGGCGCGGGCGCACGTTCGGTGCTCGCCAGCCATTGGCCGGCGCCGGACGAGTTCGAAGCGACCGAGCGGCTGATTTCCAGCCTGTTCCAATCGGCTCCCGGCACCTCGATCGGCGAGGCACTGAAAGCAAGCCGGCTCAAGCTGATGGACGAGCCTTCGACGTCACATCCCTTTTACTGGGCCGGCTTCGTGCTCGTTGGTGATGGCGCGCAGCCGATCGTCCGGATGTAGGTTGAGCGGCGCGGAACAGGGGGAGCGCCCGCAGCTGCCGCTGCGCAGGCGCGCGGCGCGGGTCGTAGAGCAGGTCGGCACGCCGCGGCTAATCGTGTCCGCGCTGTTCGTGCTGATCGGCATCTTTCTCGCCCGCTATAGCTGGCAAGTGCCGCTGATCTCGGACGCCGAGCGCGCGCTCTACGACATCCGCCTGATGCTCACCACGCCGCGCGCCGAGCAGGACCCGCGCGTGCTGCTCGTCACCTATACCGACGACACGCTGATCAACACCCAGGTGCGCTCGCCGCTGGACCGCAAAATCCTGGCGGACGCGCTGCGCAGCCTTGACGGAATGGGCGCCAAGGCGATCGCGATCGACGTAATCGTCGACCAGCCGACGCCCAATGACGAATATCTGATCGATGCCTTTCGCTCGATGAAAACGCCGACCTTCCTTGCCTTCACGACAGCGGCCACGAACCAGCGCTTCATCGACACGCGGCAGGAAGAATTCCTCCGCGAGTTTCAAAGGAAAATTCGGACGACCACGGTCAAGCCGACCAGTATCGAGATCGAGACCGATCCGGACGGCGTGGTGCGAAGCTGGCCGCACCAGCCAAAAGAACTGCCACCGCTGCTCGCCCGCGCGGTCACTGGGTCCAAGGACAATTTCGACGATTACTTCCGCGGCGTTCGCTTCCGGCTGCCCGCGTTCGAAGACCGCCCCGTCTTTGCCAAGCTGCCGATCGACCTTTTCGCTACGCCGGAGACGGCGGCATTGATGGCCGAGCAAGTGCGCGGCCGCTACGTGCTCATCGGCGGCGATATCCTCGACCTCGATCAGTTCGAAACGCCGATGAAGCGTATCACAGGCGAGCGCACGATCGGGCTCGAAATCCACGGACACATGCTGACGCAGCTGCTCGACGCCGTGCAGTTCAGTCGGATTCCGCGGGCCGGAATGTGGGTTGTCGCGCTCCTGGTTGTCGCGGCAGGCGGCCTCACTGCCCTGTCCGACGCGAAGGCCTGGGAAGTGGGCCTCATGCTGGTCGGGCAGGCCGTCTTCTTCGTCGCCCTGCCCTTCTATCTGCAATGGCAAGGGACGGACACGCGGCATCTGCCGGCTTTCGGCTGGAGCATCGGCTGGCTGCTGGCCTTTGCCGCAGTCGGATCAGTGGTTCGCGCGGTCGGATCCCAGCAGCGACGCTTCGCCCAGTCGGCCCTCGGCAAATACCTGCCGCGCGACATCGCGAGCGAGATCATGCGCGACCCCGACCGCCTGGCGCTGCATGGCGAGAAGCGGGAGATCTTCGTCGTGTTCACCGATCTCGAAGGCTTTACCAAGCTGAGCCACGCCATCCCGCCGGAGACCGTGGCATTCCTGCTCAATCGCTATCTCGACACGCTGAGCGAAGTGGTGCTGCGCTATGGCGGCACGATCGACAAGTTCGTCGGCGACGCCGTGGTCGCCTTCTGGGGCGCGCCGATCTCCCGCCCCGACGACGGCGAGCGCGCCGCTCGCGCCGCATGGGCGATGTACGAGGCAGGAGAATCGTTCCGCAAAGACGTTCCCGAGGGCGTGCCGGCGATTGGGCGCACTCGCGTAGGCCTGCACTGGGGAGAGGCGATCGTCGGCAACTTTGGCGGAGAGGGTCGCATCCAGTACACCGCTCTTGGCGACAGCATGAACACGGCCGCTCGTCTCGAATCGGCCAACAAGCCGCTCAACTCGACCGTGCTCGCCAGCAGGGCAGCAGTAGAGCGATCGGGGCTCGATTGGTGGCGGCCCTTGGGGCGGATCACCTTGCGTGGCCGCGCCACTCCGGTGGAGATTTATGAGCCTGTGCCGAAAGCCACAGCGGAAGATCGTGCATATCTGCAGGAGGCGCTTAGACGCTTCGACGCAGGAGACGGCACCGTCGTCGAAGAACTGGAGACTTTGGCGTCAACCAATGTTCGCGATGCAGCCTTGGCCAATTTGGTCTATCGTCTGCAGCAGATGGAATCGGGAGGTAGTTATGATCTTGGCTAGCTTATGGGCTCGCCTGCTGGCGGGCGGAACGCTGACGGCGGCTCTTGCCGGCGCGGCAGTCGCAGGGCCGGTGGTGGTTCGCTCGACGGGGCCTTCTGCCAAGGCCTATCCGGCGGGGCGCCAGCTCGCCGACAACGCGCAGCTAACGCTGAGAGCGGGAGACTCGATTGTCCTGCTCGACGCACGCGGCACCCGCACAGTAGCGGGCCCTGGGACTTTCGCGGCGGTAGCGAGCGGCACCCGGGCGGGCGTCGCCCAGGCAGCAAGCCGGATTCTCGCGAATCAGAGCACGTCCGAGCGGCGCGGCGGAGCGGTCCGCGGCGGCACGGCGACGGCGACAGCGAGCGTGCGCAGCCCCAACTTGTGGCTGGTCGATCTGAGCAAGAGCGGCACGATCTGCATCGCCGATGCGAACGCCGTCCGCGTCTGGCGCGCCGGCACCAGCGGCCCGGCCGAGGTGAAGGTGATGGCCGTCAGCGGCTCGGGCACCATCGCGATGGCCTCGGGCGCCGCTATCGCCGACTGGCCTAAGACGATGCCCGTGGCCAACGGCGCGGAATATACGGTGTCGATGAATGGTAGTGCGCCGGCTAAGATCAAGTTCGTGACTGTGCCAGTGCCGACCAGCCTGGAGGACACCGCCTCGATGCTGATTGCCAAGGGCTGTAAGACTCAGCTCGATCTGCTGATCGCGACTACCAGCGCCAGCGGTAATGCGGGCTGAGCGTCTTGGCGCCAGGGTAACTGGTTGAAGTTGCAAGGGGTAACTGGTAGCCCCGCCCGTTAGGGGTCGAGTGAAGCTGATATTGGTTCACTGAGGAGTTTGGCCGACGGCGCGGAGAGCGTAACAGCCGCCGCTGCACGACGGCACGAAGTTTAGGGGGGAATGGATGCGCAGCGTGCGCACGGGCCTGTATCTTGCCTTTGCCGGTGCTGCGTCGCTGGCGTCGTCGGCTGCGATCGCGCAGGCGACGCCGCCCTCGCTTGACCAGCTGCCCCCAACTGGCACCACGCGTGAGGAGGTCGAGCGGGCGCGTCCCTTGCCGTCTTCACCCGCGGCCGGGACGGGCCTGACTGTCGACGAAGATTTCGAGCGCGCACCGTGTCCGCTCGCTGATCCGAAGTATCAGTCGGTCACGTTCGAACTGCGCGAGGTTCAGTTCGAGGGGCTGCGCACCATCTCCCCGGAGCTGCTGCGGCCGGCCTATGCCGAACTGATCGGGAAAACGGTCTCGGTCGCCGGCATTTGCGAAATCCGCGACCGCGCAGCGACGATCCTGCGCCGCGAGGGCTATCTCGCCGCCGTGCAGGTGCCGCCGCAGCGCATTGAGCAAGGTATCGTTCGCTTCGACGCACTGATCGCCAAGCTTGCCGGCGTGCAGGTTCGTGGTCAGGCCGGGCGTTCCGAGCCGCTCATCGCTGCCTATCTGAACAAGATCCAGCAGCAGGATATCTTCAACATTCGCGACGCGGAGCGCTACCTGTTGCTGGCGCGCGACATTCCGGGCTTCGACGTGCGGCTGGTGCTGCGCCCTGCCGGCGCGCCTGGCGAGGTGATTGGCGAAGTATCGGTGACCCGCGTCCCGATCGAAGCGGACGCCTTCGTTCAAAATCTCGGCTCGCGGTCGGCCGGCCGCTGGGGCGGCCTCGCGCGGGTCCAGTTCAACGGCTTGACCGGGCTGGGCGACCGCACCAGCATTAGTTTCTTCAGCACCGCCGATTTCGAAGAGCAGCAGGTGATCCAGGCGGGGCACAGCTTCAAGCTCGGTGGCGAGGGCCTGACCTTCAGTGGCGATTTCAGCTATGCTTGGACTCGGCCGGACCTGAACCTCGGTCCCAATGCCGAGATCAAAGCGCGCACGCTTTCCGCCTTCGCCGATCTCAGCTATCCGTTCCTGCGCTCGCAAACTGCGAACCTGTTCGGCAGCGCCGGCATCAACGTCGTCAATCAGGAAGTCGACTTCAACGGCACCCCGATTCAGCGGGACCGGCTACGCGTGCTCTTCGCCCGGCTGGACTATGATGCGGTCGATCCGCGTTCGGTCGCCAGCACGGCGGGCTTCTCCTTGTCAGAGCCGCGCTGGCGCACCGCCGCCGGCATCGAGCTGCGGCAAGGCGTCGACCTGAACGCAAGCGATCGCTGCCCCCCGGGTCCGGTCTGCCTGCTCAGCCGCGACCGGGCGGACCCTACCGCCTTTGTCGCGCGTGCGACTGCGCTGGTCGAGTATCGCCCGCGGCCGGGCCTGACCTTCAGCGTCGCCCCGCGGGCGCAGTTCGCGCCTGATCCGGTCCTCTCCTACGAGCAGTTTTCGGTCGGCAATTTCACGACGGGCCGCGGCTACGACCCCGGCACGCTCTCGGGTGACAGCGGCCTCGGTTTCCAGAGCGAAGTTCGCTTCGGGTCGCTGCTGCCCCGGACCATCGACGGCTTCGCCTTCCAGCCGTTCGGCTTTGCCGATCTGGGCATTGTGTGGAACGATTTTCCGCAGCCCGGCCAAGGCAGCCCGGAGCGACTGTGGTCGGTCGGCGGTGGCGTCCGCGCCGCCTGGGGCCAGCGGGCGCGGCTGGACGTGGCGCTCGCCGCCCCGCTCAACCGCACCCGGTCGATCGTGAACAACACCGTGGTGCGATCCGACCGCGATGTGCGCCTGCTTGTTACCTTGTCCACCCGACTCCTTCCCTGGAGACGTTGAGTATGTCCGCGTATCAGCCTTCGCTTCGCCGCCGTGCCCGGCTCCTGGCCGGATGCGCGGTCGCGCTCGGCCTCAGCATCCAGGCGCAAGCGCAGAACGCGTTTCAGGCTGACGTCACCGGCAATCCGCTCGGCAATGCCAGCGTGACGCGCGGACAGACGGTAAACGGGCGGCCGACGGACATCGTCACCGTCACCACCAAGCAGGCCGTGATCGATTGGTCGGCAACCGCCGCGCCGAGCATGGACGGCTCGGTCAATGTGCTCCCCACCAACAACCAGTTGCTGTTCAGCGCCGATGGCAACAATGTCGGCAATTATACGGTCCTCAACCGGGTGGCCACCGCAGCCGCCGGTGATCCCGCGATCCGGTTCGACGGTCTGGTCAAGAGCCAGCTCGATTTCGGCTATGGCGGGACCCAGCCGGGCGGCAACATCCTCTTCTATAGCCCCGGCGGCATCATCGCCGGCGCGACCAGCCAATTCGACGTGGGCAGCCTGGTACTTTCGGCGGCCGACATACTTTACGATGCCGACGGAGGCATTTTCGGCTCCGACGTGGACGCCCAGTCGGGTACGCTGCGCTTCCGCCCCGAGTTCGGCGACAATCGATCAACGGTGACGGTTGAGCAGGGTGCGGCCCTGCGGGCCCGCGACAACTATGTCGCGCTTGTCGCGCCGCGCATCCTGCAAGGCGGCACGGTCGAAGCGAAGGGCTCGGTCGCCTATGTCGCCGCGCAGGCCGCGGACATCACCATTCCGATGGCAGGCGGCTTGTTTAACATCGGCATCGTCGAGGGATCGAGCGTCAATCCGGGTGGCGAGACCACGCTCACGCACACCGGCACGACGACTGGTCCGGCGGACGATGGCAGCATCGCCAATCGCCGCATCTACATGGTCGCGCTGCCGAAAAACGATGCCGTCACCATGCTGGTCAGCGGCAATGTCGGCTACACGCAAGCCGTCAGCATGGAGGTCGCCGACGGGCAGATCATCCTGGCCGCCGCGAGCAATGTCTCCAGCAGCGACTCGGTATCCGGCCTTGCCAGCGGCAGCGCGGTGCAGATCAATGGCGGCAGCTTCAGCTCTAACCTTAAGGTGGTCGCGGATCAAATCTCCGTCATCACAGCGGCCGCCGACCTGAGCGCTGCTGGCGATGTCGAGCTGCGCTCCATCTCCGGCGATATCGCGCTGACGGCGCTTGGCGGAAACGACGTAACCATCGCTGGCACCACATTGATGCGGCTGGACAATGGCCGGGCGGGTTCGACCATCAACGTCACCGCCAATGCCGGCAGCACGATCGGCATGGCCGACCTGACCCTTGAAAGCGAGAATGCCTTCGGATCGAGCGCCCCGGTAACCGGCGGCGCCATAGCAATCAGCGCCGCTGGCGGCATCATCACAGCTGGGGACATCAGCCTGTCCAGCCTGGCGCAGGGCAGTTCGGGCGGCAAGGCGACTGGTGGCGCGATCGACGTCACCGCGAGCGCCGGCGGATCGATCCAGGCGAGCTCGATCTTCGCCGTCTCCAACGGCACTGGCGGCGACTTTGGCTATGGAGCGGGCGGCGCCGGCATCGGTGGCACCGTCACCATGCTGGCCAGCGGCGGCGGGATGATCGCGGCCAGCGACATCGACCTCCTCGCCAAGGGCTTTGGCGGCGACGGGCCGGCGGGCGGCAGGGGCGATGGCGGCATCGTCATGCTGAACGCGACGGGCGCCACGGTCGCCTCCAGCAACCTCAATCTCGATGCATCCGGCTTTGGCGGCCAATCTTTCGGCAGCGGCGCGTCGGGTTCCTCTACGGGCGGGACCTTGACGGTCACCAGCGGCGTCGGAGGCCAGATCACCGGCAGCGGCACTTTCCGCGCCAATGGCAATGGCGGGCGCGGCTTTTCATCCAGCAAGGCCGGCGACGGCACCGGCGGAACAGTCAATGTCCAGCTCACCGGCGGCAATCTCGACGTCTCGGGCGGCACGGCGCGGATCTTCGCCGACGGCATTGGCGGCAATGATTTCAGTGGCGGCGCGGCCAGCACGGCGCGCGGCGGCGTCGTGAACGTGAATGTCGCCGGCGCGAGTTCGCAGCTCGCCTTTGGCACCCTGTTGGTCGGCGCCGACGGTCGTTACGATGAATCTGTCGACGGCCCGACTCCGCCCAATCATGGCGGCGCCGGGGCCGGTGGCGCCGTGAACTTCGCCGTCGCGGCTGGCGCGGTGCAAGGCGGCGAGCTGGAAGTGACTGCATCCGGCAGTGGCGCGGGCAGCCGCGTCGGCGGCGTCGGCGGCAGCGGCTTCCAGGGCCGGGCGGCGCTGACGCAGAGCGGCGGCACGATGAACATCGACACACTGTCGGTCCTCGCCGAAGCCTATGGCGGCCAGGGCAATGAGCAGGGCGACTCCGGCTATGGCATCGCGGCCGGCTCGGGCGGCGCGGCGGGCGTCGGTCCCTCGCTCTACGCTGGCGATGCAGGCGCGATCCTGATCGCCACCGGCGGGACACTGACCGCTGGCAGCGTGGATGTCAGCGGCGACAGCTCCGGCGGCTTCGGCGGCGATGGCCGAGAGTTCAACTCCGAGCCGCTCGCGGGCGACGGCGGCGCCGCGACCGGCGGCTTTGCGAGTTTCGCGAGCAGCGGCTCCGCGTCGCTGTCGGTTGGCTCGCTGCGGGTGCGCGCCAACGCCAATGCCGAATCCGGCGGCGAGGAAGGTTTCCGCGGCGGTTCCGGGGGCTCGGTTCGACTGGGGGACAGCAGCTCGTCGGATGGCCTGGGCGGCGCCGGCGGCGCGTCGATCGGCGGCCTGGCCACGATCACGATCGGCGGCTCGGGCAGCCTGTCGGTCAATGACATTACCGCACGAGCGAGCGGCTTCGGCGGCGAAGCCGGGCTGGTCGCGGACTTTTCCGAAATCCCGATTTCAGGCAACGGCCTGGGCGGCAATGGCGGCTCCGGCACCGGCGGCACGGCCAATATCCTGATCAATGCGGGCCTGTCGGGCAGCCCGTCGATGAGCGCGGCAGCCAATGGCATCGGCGCGGACGGCGGCCGTGGCCCCAATAGCGGCAATGCCGGCGACGGCCTGGGCGGCAGCGCCACTGTCGCGATTACCGGTGGCACGACCAGCTTCAACCAGATCCACGTCTCGGGCATCGGCTTTGGCGGCAATGGCGCGGACGGCAACACCGGCGCGGGCGGCGCGGGCGGCAAGGGTCAGGGGTTGAACGCCGCGCTGACGATCGGCAGCGGCGCCAGCGTCATCACGCAGGAGCTGACGCTCTATGCCGATGGAGAAGGGGGCCGGGGCGGCACCGGCTCCGCCGACGCAGTTGGTTTTGACGGCGGTGCCGGCGGCGAAGGCAAGGGCGGCAACGCGGCACTCACTCTCACCGGCGGATCGATCACCCTGTTCGGGGGCGAGGGTGGCTCCACGGCAATCCTCTCTTCCAACGGAAGCGGCGGCTATGGCGGCAGTGGCGGCGGCGGGAACGAAGGCGGCGGCGGCAATGGCGCCAATGGCGGCAACGGGACCGGCGGCACTGTATCGGTGCTGTCGACCAATGGCTCGCTCGATTTCTTCGCGACCGAAATCACCGTCAACGCGGATGCGGGCGGCAGGGGCTTTGGCGGCATCGGCGCCGTCAATGGTCTGGACGGGGAACAGGGCATTGCAGCCGCCGGCACGACCTTTATCGATGCGCAGCATGGCGGCAGCGCCACCGCACGGCTGAACTTCGGCCGCGGAATTCTGGAGGCCAGCAGCCGGGTCGACGAGAGCATCGACGGCCGCGCCGGCCATGTCTTCGTCAACGCAGCCGGCGGCGGTACGGGCGGCGCGATCCGCTTCGAGACTCTCGACATCTCGTCCGACGGCGCGGAGGCGGCAGCCGATAGCCTCCCCGCCATCAGACTGACCGGCGCTGGCCTGGTCCGGGTGGACAGCAATGCCGACCTGCAGGCGGTCGGGGACATCGCGCTTGCCGGCCGGTTGAGCGTCGGTGCGAGCCTGAACGTGGCGAGCAACAGCGACATCAGGCTGCTTTCGGGTGCCGATATCGCCGTGCAGCAGAACATCCTGCTGCGCTCCGGCGACGACATCATCATCGGATCGGGCGCACTGCTCCGCGGCACGTCCGGCGCCGTCCCCGAGGCCGGCTATGGCGGGCCCAGGCTGGACATCCAGGCGGGGTCGCTGGGCCGCCGCGGCGGCATCGTCTTCGACGACATCTCGTCCTTCATCCTGGAAGGCAATATCGACGCGGCGGACCGCACCGCGATCGTCGAGGCCGATGCCGTCGTCGCGCGCACCGACACTCAGTTCAGCGCCGGCAATCTCTACGTGCTGCTGCACGACGTCCCGAGTGGGGAAGAGACGCCAAAGGAAGACCTCGGCCAGTTGCGCCCGCTTCGGGCGCCCCCCTGTCTGCAGGGCGACGTGTGCCTGGGCAATGTCAGCGTCAGCGGATTTATGGAAATCGGCAACGGTTTCTTTGGCTTCGGCGTCCCGAACAACGTGCGCCTGAACGGCGACGTCGACGCGCAGCGTGTGACTTTGATCGGCCAGAATGTGCGGCTCGGCCAAGCCAATCAGACCCACTTCATCAATGCGTCTGAGAGCCTGCTGATCGCCTCGCTGGGCAGCAGCCTGTTCCTCGACGGGACGCTCAGCATCCAGGGGGGCTCGGAAGAGACGCGCATCGCGAGCGCCTTCAACATCAATGGCTCCAAGGCGGACATCACCGCGCCCCGCACGCTCCTGCTGACCGCGAGCAACAACGTCACCCTCGGTGCGATCGACGCGCAGTCGATCCAGACCGTCGATTTCGAAGGCACGGTGCTGGAAGAATCCGGCATCGACGTGAACGGGTCAATCGATGTCGGGGTGATCGCCACGGCCAGCGATCTGAACCTGAGCGCCGGCACGGGCGTGACGCTGGGGCAGGCCAGTCTGTCGCCCTTCTCGTCGTTGTCGATGACCACCAGCGCCGGCCTCGCCAGTCTGGGCGGCGGCAATGTCGGTTCGGCGCTGGTTCGCGGCGAGTCGGTGAATGTCAGCGTCACGGCGACCGGCACCGTCTCGGCGACCGCCACCAATGGCGATGCGGTGCTGGGCACGATCAGCGCGAACAGCATCGACGCTTTCGCGGTCGGCAATATCCTGGCGGGCGGCACGCTCGATGCGGTCGCGATCGAGACGGGCTATGGTATCGATGGCGGCACCATCGATCTCTACGCCCTTGGCGATGTCGATGTGGGCGGCGGCGCGCAACTGATCGCGGATCAGGACATTGCGGTTCAGGCTGGCGATGACATTCTGGTTGGTGCCGGCGCCACCCTCCGCGCCGCGCGCAATGTTCCGGCCAGTTCGGCTCCGCCCTTGTTCCAGCCGGGACAGCTGAGCCTCGAGGCGGGCGTGATCAACGTGGCCGCCGCCGAACCAGAAGGCTCTACCAACGTCCATGCAATCCAGCTCGGCGCCGGATCGGCGCTGATCGGCCGCACCGTTGTGCTGACCGGCGAGGCCATTCAGGGGGCGACGGACAGCAGCATTCAGGCCGACAATCTGTTCGCCCGGATCGTGGGCGCCCCGGCGCTCGACGCGACGCCACTCGACGACGGCGGCGCCCTGTTGCCGGCCTGCGCCCAGGGCAATCTCTGCCTCGGCAGCCTGGCGGTGACCGGCCAGCTCCGCATCGGCGAAGACGAATTCGTCGCCAACCGCGTCACCATCGCCGGCACGATCGGTGCCGACGACGTGCTGCTCCGCAGCCGAGACACGCTGACGCTGTCTGGGAGTCTCACCGCCTCGACGATGCAAATCGGCTCCGTGCTTCGCGACGTGGTGCTCGGCGACAATGTGACGCTCACGGCCAGCGGTGGTCCCTTGGCGATCAGTACCGGCCGCGATCTTGCCGGAGCGGGCGCCGCTGTCATCGGCTCTGCTGTCGATATTTCCGTCGGTCGCGACCTGGCGCTGGATGTGCTGAGCGCAACGAGCTTGCGTACCCTCGATGCCAATGGCGCCGTGATCGAGGCCGCCGGACTTTCCGCCCCGGGCGCCATCACGATCGGAACGCTCTCGTCGTCCGGCAACGTGACGCTCTCGGCAGGCACGGGAGTGACCTTGAACGCGGCCATATTGACGCCGACCGCCGCCTTCAGGTCAACGGTAGCGAACGGGAATGCTACATTGGGAACGATCACGGCCGCAACGATCGACACCAAAGCGAATGGCGCGATCACTGCCTCCTCGCTTAACGTCACCAGCGGCAATCTGAAGCTGGATGGCGCGTCAGGCATCGACGTAACGTCTCTAGCCGCGACCGGCGCCGTGTCCCTGACGGCCGCTTCCGGCGAAGTTGCGGTCGCTGAGGTTTTGGCTCCTGCCGGTGTGACGGCGACCGGCGCCGCGATCAGCCTTAGCGGCAGCAATGGCCTGCTGGTGCAGCAGGCGACTGCCACGAACGGCAATGCGACCTTCGCCACTGGGGGCGGAACGCTGCAGCTGAATCTGGCCGACGCGACCGGCGCCATCGACGTGAACTCAGGCGGCGACATAAAGCTCGGCCGGCTCAACGCCGGCGGCGCTCTCACGCTGACGGCCAAGGCGGACGTGACCGGCGGTCAGCTTCAGGCCGGCTCGATAACGGTGCAGACGCCGGGCCGCTTCGAAGTGATCCTGCCGGTCCGAGCCACTTCGGGTCCGGTTTCGATTGTCGCCGATCAAGGCATTCGTTCCGCCGGCTTCATTTCGGCGGGCACGATGACCCTGGATGCGGTCAACGGCGCCATCATCAGCGACGGCTTCACCGAAGGCGCCGATATCGTTGCGCGCGGCAGGTCGGTCACGCTCGTCGCCACAGTCGCGCTGGACGTGAAGGAGGCGACTGCAACGGCTGGCAACGTGACTCTCGGGTCCATGACGAGTTCGCTTGTGGCCGATGCGGTAAGCGCATCTGGCGAGGTCAGTCTGGGGACCGGCAACACTGGAAAGATCGACTTCGGCACCGTGAGTGCGGGCGGCCGGGTGACGATCGGCGCCGGTGGTGGTATCTCCGGCGGCACTGCCTCCGGTAGCGAGCTGACCGCCTTCGCTGGTGGAAGCATCACAGCCAATCGGCTGGACGCGACCGCAGGCAATCTTAAAGTCATCGCGGCGAATGGCATTGCGCTCGACAGCCTCAAGGCGGCGGGCACGGCTACTCTCACGGCAGGCCCCGGGGCACTGCTGGTCGCCAATGCCGATGCGCTCAGCTTCGAAGCAAGCGGCGGCACCGTCTCCCTAGCCTCGACAGGAAATCTGGTGTTGACCGACGGCAGTGCCACGGCCGGCGATCTTCTGCTGACCAGCACGCAGGGTGATGTCGCCATCGGCCAGGCGAGCGCAGCCGGCAATCTCGTCGCCTCCACACCCGGCCTCATCACCGTCTCCGGCGCGGCCACCGCTTCCAACATCGCCTTCACATCCAAGGACCTCACGATCGGCGCCACGGGGCAGATCGGCAGCAAGGATGCCGCCAAGATCACCCTGACCAGCACCGCCGACCGCGTTTTCCTGGGCGACGCGGTGGGCAGCGGCTACCGGATCGACGGAGCCGAGTTCGGGCGCATCGTTTCCAGCGGGGACATTGCGATCGTCTCCGCGCCGCAGAACATCGTCGGCGTGAACTTCGACCTGCTCGATCCGGCGGGCACCAACATCGTCGCCGGCAGCTTCGGCTTCGACGGGGGGCAGCTGGGCACCAACGGCACCTTGACCTTCGACAGCGAGCGCTCGATCGGCTTCACCGGCAACCTCCAGTTCAAGAACTTCGTCAACAGCCAGACGGTGGTGTTCGACGCCGGGACCGACATCTCGCTGGCGGCTGAGACCGGGCTGGTGACGATCAAGAACAGCTCGGGCGGCCTCGCCGGCACGATGGTGCTGAACGCGCAGCAGGTCCATGCCATGTCAACTAAGGCGCGATCGGAAATCGCTGGCCTGCAGCTCAACGAAGTTCGCCAACGGCTCGGCACCAACGATCAGCTGGAAAATGACGGCGGCTATTTCCAGGCCAACCGCATCATCGTGAATATCGGCCGCTTGGCCTTTATCCAGAACAGCGGCGCCAACGGCACAGACCCGAACGCGAAGCGCGGCATCACCGCCAACGAACTAATCATTAACGCCGGCGAGGGCGGGCCCGTGCAGCTGGTCATCAACGGCAGGGAAGGCAGCGCGGTCGGAGAAGCGCTCAGGTCCAATGTCGCAGTCAACGGCACCATCGCCCCGCAATCCGGCTTCAATGGCTGCGTGAGCGGCACCGCCTGCATCCCGGCAGTCGAACCGCCGCCGCCGGTCGATCCGGTCGATCCGAGACTCGAGCTGATCGAAAACAGCGATCCGCTGGTGTCCGCTCGCGACCAGGTTCAGGACGAAGAGGAAGAGGACGAGAAGGAAGAGGCGCTCCAGGCGGCGCAGACGCGCCCCGACCCGGTGATCCAGATGGTGCCGGCGCCCACATCACGCTTCGATCCACTGATCGACGAGCCGGTGACGGGTGCGGGCAACGAAGACCTTTGGGAGCCGACTACCCCGGCGACTCCGACGCCTTAAGCGGCAGGGGAGCGGTTGACGCTCCCCTCGCCTTCCGGCCAAGGCGGCGGGCATGACCCTCCGCCTGTTCAACAGCCTGACGCGCCAGACCGAATCGTTCGAGCCCGTCCATGAAGGCGAGGCGCGCGTCTACACCTGCGGGCCGACTGTCTATAACTACCAGCATATCGGCAACATGCGCGCCTATGTGTTCGCCGACACGCTCGGCCGGGTGCTGCGCTTCAAGGGCTACAAGCTCCGCCACGTCATCAACATCACCGATGTCGGCCATCTCACCTCCGACGCCGATGAAGGCGCAGACAAGATGGAGAAGGCGGCGGCCACGTCCGGCAAGTCTGCCTGGGACATCGCGAGATTCTACACCGACGCCTATTGGCGCGACATCGAGCGGCTGAACATCCGCCAGCCGGAGCGCTGGACGATCGCGACCGAGTTCGTGCCCGCGATGATCGAGTTCGCCAAGTCGATCGAGGCGAATTGCTACCGGCTCGACACCGGCCTCTATTTCGACACCTCGACCGTGCCCGATTATGGCCGGCTCGCCCGGGCCGCGACCGACGCCGGCGAAAGCCGCATAGAAGCGGTCGAAGGCAAGCGTCACCCGACCGACTTCGCGATCTGGCGGACCACGCCGCCCGGCGAGACGCGGCAGATGGAGTGGGACTCACCCTGGGGCCGCGGCGCGCCGGGCTGGCACCTGGAATGCTCCGTCATGTCGGAGGCTTTGCTCGGCTTCCCGTTCGACATCCACACCGGGGGCATAGACCACCGCGAGATCCACCATCCGAACGAGATCGCGCAGAACCAGGCCCGCTGCTCCTCTGCCGACACCGGCGCCCGCATCTGGATGCACAATAATTTCCTGATCGACCGCGGCGGCAAAATGTCGAAATCGGCGGGCGAATTCCTCACGCTCCAGGCGCTGGTCGACCGCGGCTTCCACCCCCTCGCCTACCGCCTCATGTGCCTCCAGGCCCATTACCGCAGCGAGCTGGAGTTCGGCTGGGATAACCTTGCAGCCGCGTTCACCCGTTTGAAGCGAATGGTGATGGCCGCGGAACGGGTGCCGCCGGCGGATGGCGTGCAACTGGCCGACAGGCGCGTCGCCGCGGAACTGACGGCGTTCGAGGAAGCGGTGGCGGACGATCTGAACACGTCGAAAGCACTGACGCATTTCGAGGCCCTGCTCTGGACCAAGGGCTTGGATGCCGGCCAGAGACGCGCCGCCCTGGCAGCGATGGACAGTGCCTTAGGCCTGCGCGTGTTGGAACTCGGTCGCGCGGACCTGCGTGTCTCACCCGCTGACACGGCCATCACGCCTGATGAGATCCAAGCTCGACTGGCAGCACGCAAGCAGGCACGCGCTAACAAGGACTTCGCCACTTCGGACCGCATTCGAGACGAGCTTGCCGCTGCCGGCGTGGAAGTGATGGACGGTGATTCGCTCGCGTGGGACTGGAAGATCACGATCGATTAAGGCCGTTCGCGCCTTGCACGGATATAAAGATATCTTTATGTCCTGATTTGTGGATCGACTGCTCGACATTTTCCGTGCCCTTGGCGACCCGACGCGGCTGCGCATCTTTGCGCTGCTTAGGCGGATGGAGCTGTCTGTCGGCGAGCTCGCCCAAGTGCTGGGCCAGAGCCAGCCGCGCGTTTCCCGCCATGTCCGCATCCTTGCCGATGCCGGCCTGACCGCCCGCCGCCGCGAGGGCAGCTGGGTGTTTCTCGCCCTCGCCGAAGACCCGCGCAACGAGCCCCTCCTCGCCGCGATTGAGCAGGTCTCGGCTGATTGGGCTGAAGAGGACGCGGCGCGGCTTGCCCAGGTGCGGGCGGAGCGGGCGGAGGCTGCCGAACGCTATTTCGCGGCGCACGCGGACGACTGGGATGCGATCCGGTCGCTCTATGTGCCGGAGCAGCAGGTCGAAGCGGCGATGGCTGTCCTGCTCAATAGACGGCCTGTCGGACGCCTCGTCGATCTCGGCACCGGCACGGGCCGGATGCTGGAGTTGTTCGGGTCAAAGGCCGCACGTGCCTTGGGCGTCGATCGCTCACCGGAGATGTTGCGCCTCGCCCGCGCAAAGCTCGCCGACGCACTGCCCGCCGCCGAGCTGCGCCAGGGCGATCTCACTGCGCTGCCGCTTGGGGACGGAATTGCCGACACAGTCATTCTCCATCAGGTGCTGCACTTTGTGCCGCAGCCCGGCACAGCGCTGGCCGAGGCTGCCCGGCTCGTGGCAGATGGTGGCCGCATGCTGATCGTCGATTTCGCGCCGCATGAGCGGGAGGAGCTACGCACGCGCGATGCGCATCAGCGGCTCGGTTTTTCGGACCAGCAGATTGCCGGCTGGCTCCAGGCGGGGGGCCTTGAGCTGACTCGTGTGAAGGAACTCGAAGGGGGCGAGCTCACCGTCAAGCTTTGGCTTGCCGAACGGCCGAGCCTTGCCCGGAAGGAAGCAGCATGACCCTCTCCCTCGCTCAGATAGAGGAAGCGCGCCGCGCGCTCGACGCGCCGCTGTTCGCAGACCTGTCCGGGGATGTCGGTGTGTCGTTCGAATTCTTCCCGCCCAAATCGGAGAAGATGGAAGCGCAGCTGTGGGATGCGATCCAGACGCTGGCGCCGCTCGGCCCCCGTTTTGTTTCCGTCACCTATGGCGCCGGCGGCTCGACCCGAGAGCGCACTCACGCGACCGTCGCCCGCATTCAGCGCGAGACGAGCCTCAGCGCGGCCGCGCATTTGACCTGCGTCGAGGCGAGCCGCGAAGAAATCGACGCGGTTGCCGAGGAATACTGGGCGGCGGGCGTGCGCCACATCGTCGCGCTCCGCGGCGACCCGCCGGTGATGGGCACGAAGTTCGCCGCCCACCCGCAAGGCTATGCGAATGCCGCCGATCTGGTCGCTGGCCTTAAGCGCCTTCACCCGTTCGAGATTTCGGTCGCCGCCTATCCGGAGCTGCATCCGGACTCCGGCACGCAGCAGGTCGATCTCGACAATCTGAAGCGCAAGCTCGACGCCGGTGCCAGCCGCGCGATCACCCAGTTCTTCTTCACGCCGGACTGCTTCTTCCGTTTCCGCGACGCCGTAGCCGCGGCGGGGATCAGCGCCGAGATCGTGCCGGGCATCCTGCCGGTGTCGAACGTGGCCCAGACCCGCAAGTTCGCCGGCCTGTGCGGCGCCGAGATCCCGGGTTGGATGGACCGGCTGTTCGAAGGCCTGGACGACCACCCCGCCTCGCGTCAGCTGGTTGCCGCCACGCTCGCCGCCGAAATGTGCCGCAAGCTTTACGCTGGCGGTGTCCGCAACTTCCACTTCTATACGCTGAACCGGGCCGAGCTGGCCTATGCCATCTGCCATTTGCTGGGGCTGCGGCCGGTCGCGTCGATCCAGGAGCAAGCCGCATGATCCAGTCCGAAGCAGCGGCCCGCCTGCGCGCCGAAGCCGCCAAGCGCATCCTGGTGACCGACGGCGCATTCGGCACGATGATCCAGGGTTACCGGCTGACCGAAGCGGATTATCGCGGACAGCTGGCCCTCGGCCATGACCAGAAGGGCAATAACGACCTGCTGGCGATCACCCAGCCGCATGTGGTGGCCGAGATCACCGAGGCCTATCTGGACGCCGGTTCAGACATCGTCACCACCAACACCTTCAACGCGAATGCGATCAGCCAGGCGGACTATGGCGCCGAGCATCTGGTGCGCGACATCAACATCGCCTCCGCGCAGATCGCCTGCGATGCCGCGCGCAACGCCGAAGCGGCGGATGGCCGGCCCCGCTTTGTCGCGGGCGCGCTCGGGCCGACCAACAAGACGCTGTCGCTGTCGCCTGACGTCAACGATCCGGGCTATCGCGCGATCGGCTTCGACGAGCTGAAGGACGTCTATCGCGAACAGGTGGATGCGCTGATCGACGGCGGCGTCGATTTCATCCTGATCGAGACCATCTTCGACACGCTCAATGCCAAGGCCGGCATCATGGCCGTGCTGGAGGCTGGCATTGCGCGCGGCCGCGAAATCCCGCTGATGATCAGTTTCACGGTCACCGACATGTCTGGCCGCAATCTGTCGGGCCACACGATCGAGAGCTTCTGGGCCTCGGTGCGCCATGCCCGGCCGCTGACGATCGGCCTCAACTGCTCGTTCGGCGCGCCGCAGCTGCGCCCGAGCGTCACGGCGCTCTCGCCGCTCGCGGACACGCTGCTGATGGTCTATCCGAATGCGGGTCTCCCGAACGATCTTGGGGCCTATGACGAGGCGCCGGAGACTACCGGCGGCTTCATGGCGGATTGGGCCAGTGAAGGGCTGGTCAACATCGTCGGCGGGTGCTGCGGCACCACGCCCGCGCACATCAAGGCCATGGCGCAAGCGGTGGCCGGTAAGGTGCCGCGAGCGATCCCGACGGCCAAACGCCACACCTTCCTCGCCGGCCTGGACCCGATGCGGATCGCCGCCTGAAAGCAATCATGACCAGTTCTTACCAAGAGCCCGTAGCGGCTCCCCAATCGGCCGTGTTCGTCAACATCGGCGAACGCACCAACGTCACCGGTTCGGCGGTCTTCAAGAAGCTGATCATGGCCGGCGATTATGCCAAGGCCGTCGAAGTCGCACGTCAGCAGGTGGAGAACGGCGCCCAGATTATCGACGTCAACATGGACGAAGGCCTGCTCGACGCGGAGCATGCCATGACCACCTTCCTCAAGCTAATCGCCGCCGAGCCGGATATCGCACGCGTGCCGGTGATGGTCGACAGCTCCAAGTGGTCGGTGATCGAGGCAGGTCTGAAATGCGTCTCCGGCAAGCCGATCGTCAACTCGATCAGCATGAAGGAAGGCGAGGACGCGTTCCTGGAGCAAGCCCGCAAGGTGATGGCCTATGGCGCCGCCGTGGTCGTGATGGCCTTCGACGAGGTCGGTCAGGCCGACACGAAAGAGCGCAAGGTCGAGATCTGCTCGCGCGCGTATGAGCTGCTGATCGGCATCGGCTTTCCGCCCGAAGACATCATCTTCGATCCGAACATCTTCGCCGTCGCGACCGGGATCGACGAGCACAACAACTACGCCGTCGACTTCATCGAGGCGTGCCGCGAGATCAAGGCGCGCTGCCCGCACGTGCATATCTCGGGCGGCCTCTCGAACCTCAGCTTCAGCTTTCGCGGCAACGAGCCGGTGCGCCGCGCGATGCACAGCATCTTCCTCTATCATGCCATCCCGGCGGGCATGGACATGGGCATCGTCAATGCCGGCCAGCTCGACATCTACGATGCGATCGATCCGGAACTGCGCGATGCCTGCGAGGACGTGATCCTCAACCGCCGGCCCGACGGAACCGAGCGGCTGGTCGCCCTCGCCGAGCGCTATCGCGGCACGGACGCCGTCGCCGACAAGCAGGCCGAAGAATGGCGCAGCTGGCCGGTCTCGAAGCGACTGGAGCACGCTCTGGTGAAGGGCATCGACGCCTTCGTGGTCGAGGACACCGAGGAAGCGCGGCTGGAGTTCACTCGGCCCATCCAGGTGATCGAAGGTCCGTTGATGGACGGCATGAACGTCGTCGGCGATCTGTTCGGATCGGGCAAGATGTTCCTGCCCCAGGTGGTGAAATCCGCCCGCGTGATGAAGAAAGCGGTCGCCCACCTTCTCCCTTATATCGAAGCCGAAAAGACGGCCGACAGTCGCGGCAAGGGCCGGATCGTGATGGCGACCGTCAAGGGCGACGTGCACGATATCGGCAAGAACATCGTCGGCGTCGTCCTGCAGTGCAACGGCTTCGAAGTGATCGACCTCGGCGTCATGGTGCCGTGGAACAAGATCCTCGACGCCGCCAACGAGAATGACGCGGACATGATCGGCCTGTCCGGCCTGATCACGCCGTCATTGGACGAGATGGTGACCGTGGCGGAGGAAATGCAGCGCGCCGGCATGACCATGCCGCTACTGATCGGCGGCGCGACCACGTCTAAGGTGCACACCGCGCTCCGCATCGACCCGGCCTATGAAGGGCCGGTCATCCATGTGCTGGACGCGAGCCGCGCGGTCGGGGTCGCATCGACTTTGGTCAGCGACACGCTGACGGACGAGTTCGTCACGAAGACGGCGGCGGATTACGATGCCGTCCGCACCGCGCGCGAGGGCAAGGGCCAGAACGAGCTGCTGCCGATCGGCGAAGCACGGGCGCGCTCGTTCAAGGCGGACTTCGCGCACAAGCCGCCCGCGCCGCTTCAGCCCGGCCTCCACGCGATCGAGGATTTCTCGGTCGAGCGGCTACGCGACTATATCGACTGGACGCCCTTCTTCCGCGCCTGGGAACTGGCGGGCAATTACCCTGCCATCCTGCAGGACGAGGTCGTCGGCGACAGCGCCACGAGCCTGTTCGCCGACGCCAATGCGATGCTCGAGCGCATCATCGCCGAGAACTGGCTGCAGCCGCGAGGCGTGGTCGGGCTCTGGCCATGCAAGCGAGACGGCGATGACGTGGTGCTGGACGGTGGGGCACGCCTGCCCATGCTCCGCCAGCAAATGGCGAAGAGCACGGCCAAGGCCAATATGTGCCTGTCCGACTTCATCGATCCCGACGGCGACTGGATCGGCGGCTTCACCGTGGCGATTCACGGCGCCGAGCCGCATCTCGCGCGGTTCAAGGAAGGGCATGACGATTATTCCGACATCCTGCTGAAAGCCTTGTCGGATCGTCTGGCCGAGGCCTTCGCCGAGGCCTTGCACCAGCATGTGCGCACGACTTTGTGGGGCTATGCCGCCGGCGAGCAGCTGACCAACGAAGCGCTGATCAAGGAACAATATCGCGGCATCCGCCCGGCGCCCGGCTATCCCGCCTGCCCGGATCACAGCCTGAAGCCGATCCTGTTCGACCTGCTCGGCGGCAACCCCGCCGGCGCGACACTGACCGAAAGCTTTGCGATGCTGCCCACATCCGCCGTCTCGGGCTTCTTTTTCGGGCATCCGGATGCGGCCTATTTCGGCGTGGCGAGGGTTGGCCGGGACCAACTCGAAGACTATGCCTCTCGCCGCGGAGTCGAGCTGGCACAGGCCGAAAGGTGGCTCCGCCCCAATCTCGTCTGAGAGTGAGGCGTTTGACGTTCGATCCCACCGACCATCCCCATCGCCGGCTGAACCCGCTCAATGGCAGTGCGGTGCTGGTGTCGCCGCATCGCATGAAACGGCCATGGCAGGGGCAAATGGACGAGGCGTGCGATGCGCGCGGTCCGGAGCATGATCCGGGCTGCTACCTCTGCCCCGGCAATGCCCGCGTGACCGGCGAGAACAATCCAGACTATGCGGGCGTCCATATATTCTCGAACGACTTCGCTGCGCTGTTGCCAGGCACGCCCGCGCCGGACACCCTCGATCCGCTGTTCGCCGTCGATGCGGCACGTGGCGAAGCGCGCGTGATCTGCTTTTCGCCCGACCATGGCGCGAGCCTGCCCCTCCTTTCGGTGGCGCAGATCAGGTCGGTGGTAGACTGCTGGGCCGAGCAGGCGGCGGAGCTCGGGCGCCGCTACGCCTGGGTGCAGCTTTTCGAAAACAAGGGCGCGATGATGGGGTGCTCGAACCCCCATCCGCACGGCCAGGTCTGGGCGACCAGCTGGCTGCCGGACGAGCCTGCAAGGGAGGATGAGCGGCAGCGCGCCTGGTTCGCCGGGCGTGGCCGCGCCATGCTCGTCGAGGCGGCCGAGCGGGAGGCAGCGGACGGCGCTCGTACCGTTGTGGAAAGCGAGCGCTGGATCGCGGTGGTGCCCTACTGGGCGAGCTGGCCGTTCGAGACGCTGCTGATGCCGAAATTCGCCGCCGCGCGCATGGGAGACCTGGCGGCCTCCGACCGGGACGACCTGGCCCGCGTGCTGAAGGAACTCACGACCCGCTACGACAATCTGTTCCGCTGCTCCTTTCCTTACTCGATGGGCTGGCACGGCGCCCCCTATGACGGGCGCAACGCCGAAGGCTGGCAGCTTCACGCCCATTTCTACCCGCCGCTGCTGCGCTCCGCGACGGTGCGGAAGTTCATGGTCGGGTTCGAGATGCTCGCAGAGGCCCAGCGCGATCTTACTCCCGAACAGGCCGCCGAAAAGCTGCGGGCGGTGAGCGCCACACATTATTTGGAAGAAGCGAATGGCTGAACAGGCGACGATCGATCGGGCGAAGCGGGTGTTCGCCGAACGCTTTGGCGGCGCGCCCGACCTCGTCGTAACGGCACCAGGCAGGGTCAATCTGATCGGCGAGCATACCGACTACAATGACGGCTTCGTGCTCCCGCTCGCGATCGACCGCGGCACTGTTGTGGCGGCGCGGCTGCAGGGCAGCGAGATCGTCGTCCATGCGGCTGACTTCGATGAGGAAGACCGCTTCACCTTCGCCGAGCCGATCCCCGGCGACACCAACTGGCGCAACTACGTCCGTGGCATGATCGCGATGCTGGTGGAGGACGAGATCGCCCCGCAAGGCATGGAGCTGGTCATCGCCGGCGACGTACCGCAGGGCGCCGGCCTCTCCTCCTCCGCCTCTCTGGAAGTGGCGGTGGGACTGGCTGTGGCGAAGCTGGCGGGCGCCGAGATCGACATGACCCGCCTGGCGCAGCTCGCCCAGCGCGCCGAGAACGAGTTCGCCGGCTGCGCCTGCGGGATCATGGACCAGCTCGTCTCTGCGAGAGCGGAAGCCGAGCAGGCCCTGCTGATCGATTGTCGCACGCTCGAGTGCCGCCCGGTGCCGGTGCCGAAGGACGCGGCCGTGCTGATCGTTCATTCAGGGGTCGAGCGCGGGCTGGTCGACAGCGCGTACAACGAGCGGCGCCGGCAGTGCGAAGAGGCAGCACGGCACTTCGGCGTATCGGCCCTGCGCGACGCGGGGGACGAGCATCTGCACAGCGCCGAAGAGTTGGACGAACTCGCCCGAAAGCGCGCGCGCCATGTCGTGACCGAGAACGCTCGTACCGTGGAAGCGGCAGACGCGCTTGCCGCAGGCGACATGGCGCGGCTGCGCGACTTGATGGCGCAGTCACACGACTCGATGCGCGACGATTTCGAGATCACCGTCCCGGCCATCGATGAGCTGGTTGCACTGCTTCAGAGAGAGATTGGTGGCGAAGGCGGCGCGCGCATGACCGGCGGCGGCTTTGGCGGCTGCGTCATCGCGCTGCTGCCGCAACACCGAGTCGAGGCGGTCACCCGGGCGGTACGCGAGCAATATCGGTCACCCGACGGCAGGCCCGTGCTGATCCATGCCTGCCGCCCGGGGCCAGGCGCGAGGCTGCTCGACGCCTGATTGCCAAGCGCACCGTAACGTCGCATCCTTTCTTCCGGGGGAAACAGGAGAAGGGGTTCACATGGCAACGACATACACCGATCGCGTGCCGGCATGGTTCTGGCTCGCGGCAGGCCTTGGCCTGCTCTGGAGTTTGGTGGGAGTCTGCTTTTATCTCGGCAGCGTGGGCATCTTGAGCGGACCGTTCGCAACGCCGCCGGGCCAGCCGGCAATGCCGCTCTGGGCGACCACTGCCTTCGCCATCAGCGTCTGGGGTAGCGTCTTGGCGACAGTCGGGCTGCTGCTGCGCAAGCGCTGGGCGCGAAAGTTGCTTTGGCTCGCCCTTGTTGCCGTGCTGGTCGACTTCGCCTGGGTTTTCTTCATGAGCGGTGCCGGCGTCACGCCACTCGGCATAGCCGTGATCGCAATCGCCCTGCTGCTGGCACTGCTGGGCGAGACGGCGGCCAAGCGCGGCTGGCTGCGCTGAAGTTCGGAAGGGGCGGTTCGCCGCCCCTTCTCACTCGACCGTGACGCTCTTGGCCAGGTTGCGGGGCTGGTCGACATCCGTGCCCTTCACCACCGCGACGTGATAGGCGAGCAGCTGCACCGGCACTGCATAGACGAGCGGCGCGATCAGGGGGTGAACCTTGGGCATCTCGATAGTCGCAAGCGCGCCTTCGCCGGCCTGGGCGAGGCCTTCCGCGTCGGAGATCAGCACCACCTTGCCGCCGCGTGCCTGAACCTCCTGCATGTTCGACACGGTCTTGTCGAACAGCGGGCCTGAAGGCGCGATCACGATCACCGGCACGCTTTCGTCGATCAGCGCGATTGGCCCGTGCTTCATTTCCCCCGCCGCATAGCCCTCGGCGTGGATATAGCTGATTTCCTTGAGCTTCAGCGCGCCTTCGAGGGCGAGCGGGTAATCGGGGCCGCGGCCGAGATAGAGCACGTCCCGCGCTACCGCGACGGTGTGCGCCATTGCCTCGATCTCGGCATCGTGCGCCAGCGCCGCGTTCATCGCCGCCGGCACTTCGGCCAGGTGGCGGACCAGTTCGGCTTCGTCCTCTACCGACAACTTGCCCTTGGCGCGCGCGATGTTCGCCGCCAGCGCCGCCATCACCGCCAGCTGGCACGTGAACGCCTTGGTCGAGGCAACCCCGATTTCTGGGCCGGCATGGGTCGGCAGCAATAGATCGACTTCGCGCGCCATCGACGATGTGGGGACGTTGATGATGCCGGCGGTGGTCACGCCTTCCGCCTTCATGTGGCGCAGCGCAGCCAGCGTGTCCGCTGTCTCACCCGACTGGGAGATGACGAGGCCCAGCGTGTTGGGCCCGAGCACCGGTTCCCGGTAGCGGAACTCGGAGGCGACATCGACCTCGACCGGGACGCGCGCCATCTGCTCGATCCAGTATTTGCCGATCGCGCCGACATAGGAGGCGGTGCCACAGGCGACGATCGCCACCCGCTCGACGGTGCCGAGGTCAAATTCCATGTCCGGCAACGCGACGCGCCCTTCGAATGTGCGCAGATAGGAGTTAAGCGTCTGCGCGACGACGACCGGCTGCTCGTAGATCTCCTTCTGCATGAAGTGGCGGTGATTGCCCTTTGTGATCATCGCGCCGGTGAGGCCCGACATTGTGACTGGCCGCTCGACCGGACGGTTGTCTTTGTCGAAGATCTGGACGCCGGAGCGGCGCACGACTGCCCAGTCGCCTTCGTCGAGATAGGCGATGCGCTGGGTCAGCGGCGCCAGCGCGAGCGCGTCCGAGCCAAGGTAGTTCTCCTGATCGCCATAACCGACCACTAACGGTGCACCCAAGCGCGCGCCGATGATCAGGTCCGGCTCGCTCTTGAACATGATCGCGAGGGCAAAGGCGCCGTGCAGGCGCGGCAGCACCGCCTTGACCGCCTCCTCCGGTCCGGCGCCGCGCTCCACTTCACGCGCGACGAGGTGCCCGACGACTTCGGTGTCGGTCTGACTCTTGAACCTGCGGCCTTCCGCCATCAGCGCGTCACGGAGCGGCTTGAAATTTTCGATGATGCCGTTGTGGACCAGCACCACGTCGCCGACGACGTGCGGGTGAGCATTGTCCTCGGTCGGCGCACCATGCGTGGCCCAGCGGGTGTGCGCGATGCCGCTCGCACCGGGCAGCGGCTCCTCGGCGAGCTTACGGGCGAGGTTGTTGAGCTTGCCCTCGGCCCGCCGCCGCTGGATCGCACCGTCAGTGACGGTTGCCACGCCCGCCGAGTCATAGCCCCGATACTCAAGCCGCCGCAGCCCCTCCACGAGCCGGTCGGCGACGTCGCCTTCACCCAAAATACCGATAATGCCGCACATGCGATTTGCTTTCGTTCAGATGGCGTAGGGAACTCGGATGCCCGGGAGGTTCGCCGGGAAATCCTTTGTGTTGCGTGTAATCAGGATCGAGCCATTCACCTGGGCTGTGGCAAGAATGTAGGCGTCCATCAGCTTCATCTTCGAGCGGAAGCGAATGTCGGCGGCCGCACTTGCGATGCGCTCGTCAATCTCCACCACTTCGAAATGCGAGAGCGCCTGCCGGACAGGCCCCCGACGCTCCAGCGCCTCTCCGGCCATGACTTCGGTCCACACGATGCGATTGATGCGATGACCATTGTAGCGCGACAGCTCCGCGATCGCCTCAGGACGTTGCTTCAGCCAATCGATAACGATGTTGGTGTCGAAAAACGGCAGCGACACTGGTCAGGTGTCTTCGTAAGGCCGACGGTCTTCGCGGATCGCCCGCTGATACTCCACCCCGTCCGGGATATCGCCGCGGTCCTTCCAAAGCCCAGCAAACCGTTGGATCCAGTCATTACTGTTGTCATTCTGGACAAGGTACAGCTTCACCGCATCCCGGATCGTTGCCGCACGTGATTTCCTTAACTGGGCCGCCAAGGCGTCAAGTTTCCGAATGTCCTCGTCCGGAATGTCGGTCAGAATGCGCATGCTTTCTTGATATCATATCATGATATCATGTCAAAGCACCTTTTTGCGGATCTGCATCTTCTCCCGGAACTTGGCGGCCCAGCCTGACGTCGAGCGCTGCTCCCCACGTCCAAGAACAAGAGCATCAGAGTCCACATTCCGGGTGATGACCGATCCCGCTCCTACGATCGCGCCGTCGCCGATCTTCACCGGCGCGACCAGCGCGGAGTTGGAGCCGATGAAGGCGCCGTCGCCTATCTCGGTCTTATACTTGAAGAACCCGTCGTAATTGCACGTGATCGTCCCCGCACCGATATTGGCGCCGGCGCCGATCTCGGCGTCGCCAAGATAGGTCAGGTGATTGGCCTTGGCGCCTTCTCCAAGCCGCGCCTTCTTCACCTCGACAAAGTTGCCGACCTTGGAGTTGCGGCCAAGTTCGGCGCCCGGGCGCAGACGCGCATAGGGGCCAACCTCGGCGCCGGAAGCGACATGGGCGCCTTCCAGATGGCTGAAGCCGTGGATGACGACTCCATCCTCGAGGGTAACACCCGGTCCGAACCAGACATTCGGCTCCACCACCACATCGCGGCCGAGCAACGTGTCGTGGGAGAACCAGACCGTCTCCGGGGCGATCAGCGTCGCGCCGTCTGCCATGGCTTGGGCGCGCCGGCGCTGCTGCCAGGCAAGCTCCTGCTCGGCCAGCTCCCCACGGCTGTTGATCCCCGCGACTTCGGCGGCGGCGGTCTCGATCGCTGCCGAAGCACGACCGTCCTTCGCCGCCAGCATGACGATATCGGGCAGGTAATATTCACCGGCCGCATTGTCGTTCGTGACGCGCCCGAGCAGCGCGAACAAGTCCTCGCCGCGCACCGACATCAGGCCGGAATTGCAAAGGTCCACCGCCCGCTCCTCGGGCGTCGCGTCCTTAAACTCGACCATCTTCTCGATGCGGCCGCCGGCGCTTGCCAGGACTCGGCCGTAAGCGGCGGGATCGGCGGGCCGGAAGCCGAGAATGGCGGCTGCCGGCTGGTCCGGCTCGTGCAGCCGCTCGACCAGCCGGCGCATGGTCTCGCTGGAGACGAATGGCACGTCGCCATAAAGGATCAGCACGTCGCCCTTGAAGCCAGTCAAAGCGGCTTCGGCCTGCTGCACGGCGTGTCCGGTGCCGAGCTGCGGCTCCTGCACCACCAGCTCCGCTTCCCGCCCGGCGAGCGCCCTTCCCAGCTGTTCGCGGCCGCTGCCGACCACCACCACCGTTCGGGCTGGCGCGAGCGCATCCAGGCTGGCGAGCAGGTGCATCAGCATCGGCCGCCCGGCGATCGGGTGCAGCACCTTGTGCAGATCGGATTTCATGCGCGTGCCCTTGCCGGCGGCAAGCACGATCGCGGCGAGAGGGCGCGGTGTCGTCACGCCGCGCGCTTGCCACGCCCGCCATGGCCGGGGCAAGGGGCGCAGCATGGCGCGCGCATTCGACATCGTCGGCTTCGACCTCGACGGAACCCTGCTCGACACCAGCGCGAGCCTGACCCGGGCAGTTAACTACGCGCTGGCCCAGGCAGGGCGGCCGCCGCTGCACATCGATCAGGTCCGGCCGATGATCGGCGGCGGCGCCAAGCGCATGCTGGAAAAAGGGCTCGAATCGTCCGGCGGCTATGACCCGCAGGAGATGAAGCAGCTCTATCCGCAGCTGCTCGGCTTCTATGAAGACAATATTTCCGAAGGAACGGTGCCTTATCCGGGGCTGCTTAACGCCCTCGATGCACTGGCTGCCCAGGGCACGAAGCTCGCTGTGGTCACCAACAAATTCGAGCGGTTCGCGGTGAAGCTGCTCGGCGAACTCGCATTGGCCAACCGCTTCGCGACGGTGATCGGCGGCGATACGATGGGCAAGGGCAATGCCAAGCCCAGTGCAATGCCGATCAAGGAAATGATCGCCCGCTGCGGAGGCGGCTCCGCGGTGTTCCTGGGCGACTCGATCTACGACACGCTGGCGGCAAAGAATGCGGGCATCCCCAGCATCGCGGTCAGCTTCGGCTTCCTGATGGGGCCGGTCGAGGAGCTCGCCGCCGACGCCATGATCGACCATTATGACGAGCTCCTGCCGACGCTGGACCGATTAGCGATGACGGTCGCCTGACCATGGCATTGGCGCTGCTGCTGCTGGTGATCGGCTTGGGCGGCATGGGGCTTCTCGGCGCATCCTTGCCGATCCTGTTGATGGCGGGGCTTGTCGGCCTAGCCATGGTGCTGTTGCAGGAGTCCGGCCGCGCCCGACGAGCCGAGGCGGCTTCGCCGGTCCCCAGCGATGCGCCGGCACGAGGACCTGGAGAACTTGTCGAGCGACTCACCGATCCCGTGCTCATCGTCGGCGACGGGCGCATCGCCGAAGCCAATGGCGCGGCCCGCAAGTTGCTGGGCCCGCATATCGTAGGGGAGGATGTACGCGTCGCCATTCGCCACCCGGCGGCCGCTGAAAGGCTGCTGGCCCGGACCGAACCTGTCGATACGCGCCCCATCGAGCTGGTGGGGCTCGGCGGGAGAGAGACCCGCTGGCAGATGAACCTGGCGCCGCTGGAAGCCGGCGGCATCCTCGTCCACCTCGTCGATCGCAGTGCGGGCCATGCCGCGGAGCGGATGCGGGTGGATTTCGTCGCCAACGCCAGTCACGAGCTGAGGACTCCGCTCGCGGCGATCATCGGCTTTGTCGAGACGCTGGACGACGAGAGCGCCGGAGGCGACGCTGCCACCCGCAAGCGCTTCCTGCGCGTCATTCACGATGAGGCTCGGCGGATGCAGCGCCTCGTCGACGATCTGATGTCGCTGTCGCGGATCGAGGCGGAGAAGTTCCGCGTACCCAGCACCGCGGTCGATCTTGCCGAACTGATTAGGGAAGTGGCGGGCGTCATCAGAGATGGCGGAGGTCCGAGGGGCGGGGACATCGTCCTCGACCTCGACGAAAGCCTTCCGTTCGTCGCGGGCGATCGGGCCCAACTCTCGCAACTGCTCCACAATCTGATCGGCAACGCGATGAAATATGGCCGCGCCGGGACGCCGATCACAGTCAAGCTGGATCCCGGTCCGGGTTCGATGTTGCGCCTGTCGGTCGAGGACGAAGGCGACGGGATCGCGCCCGAGCATCTGCCGCGCCTCACCGAGCGCTTCTACCGCGTCGACCCCAGCCGCAGCCGGTCTCAGGGAGGGACCGGCCTCGGACTGTCCATCGTCAAGCATATCGTCGAGCGGCACCGGGGGCGGCTCGATATCCAGTCGGAAGTCGGCCAGGGCACCAAAGTTGGCGCGCTGCTGCCGCCCGCGCCAATACCCCTGTCATCAAACGGCAACGCTGCTGTAACAGGAGCGACCAGACAGGACAGCTAAGGGGCCGCCGTGAACGAACATACCCTCCGAGCCTTTGACGACGAGATCGTCGAGCTGCGCGGCCTCATCTCCGAAATGGGCGGCCGGGCGGAGGCAGCGATCGAGCAGGCGATGATCGCGCTCGTGCGGCACGACGTCACCGCGGCCGCCCAAATCGTTGCCGACGACAAGAAGATCGACGAGCTCGAGGCTGCCACCGAGCGGCTGGCCGTGCAGATCATGACGCTCCGCGCGCCGATGGCGGACGACCTACGCGAGACCGTGGCGGCGCTGAAGATCGCCGGCGTGATCGAACGGATCGGCGACTATGCCAAGAACATCGCCAAGCGCGTGCCGCTCGTCACCCGCAGCCACAAGATCGAGGCTCTTTCGGTGCTCCCCGCCATGGCTCAGCTGGCAACCGAGATGCTGCACGACGTGCTGGATGCCTTTGCCGCCCGCGATGCCGAGGCCGCGCTCGAAGTCTGCGAGCGCGACCGAGCGGTCGACGATTTCTACAACAGCATCTTCCGCACGCTCCTCACCTTCATGATGGAAAACCCCGCGACGATCGGCGAGGCGGCGCATCTGCTGTTCATCGCCAAAAACTTGGAGCGGATCGGCGACCATGCGACCAACGTCGCGGAGATGGTCTATTTCGCCGCCAAGGGCGAGCACATGGCCGAGCGCGAGCGCGGCGACACCAGCGTGCCGAACAGATCATGAGTCGCGCCAAGATGCTGCTGGTCGAAGACGATGCTGCGCTCGCCGAGCTGCTCGTCTGGCATTTCCAGCGCGAGAATTTCGATCTCCGCCACACGCCCGACGGCGAGGAAGCGCTGCTGATCGCGCAGGAAAGCCCGCCCGATCTCGTGCTGCTCGACTGGATGATCCAGGGCCTCTCCGGTCTCGAAGTGTGCCGCCGCCTGCGCCGCATGCCGGAAACCCAGAATGTGCCGATCATCATGCTCACTGCCCGCGGCGAGGAAGAAGACCGCGTGCGGGGTCTGGAGACGGGCGCCGACGACTATGTGACCAAGCCCTTCTCGCCGCGCGAACTCGTTGCCCGGGTTGGGGCGGTGCTGCGGCGAGTCCGCCCTGCTCTCGCCGGCGAGCAGCTGACCTATGCGGACCTGGAGATGGACACGGTCGGCCACAAGGTCCGCCGCGGCGGCCAGCTCATACCGCTCGGCCCCACCGAGTTCCGGCTGCTGAAGCATTTCCTCGAGCATCCGGGCTGGGTGTTTTCGCGCGAGCGGCTGCTCGACAGCGTCTGGGGCCATGACGCCGATATCGAGCCGCGCACCGTCGACGTGCATATCCGCCGCCTGCGCCAGGCGATCAATGCGGGCGACAAGCCCGACATCATCCGCACGGTCCGCAGCGCCGGCTACGCGCTCGACGCCGACGGCAAGCTATAGGCGGCCCAGCCCTTCGCCCGCAGCTCGCAGGCCGGGCAGTCCGCGCAACCATAGCCCCAATCATGCAGCTGCGAGCGGTCGCCGCGGTAGCAGCTGTGGCTCTCGATCCGGATCAGCTCGACCAGCTCCGCCCCGCCCAGTTGTTCCGCTAGGCGCCACGTGTCCGCCTTGTCGCGCCACATCAGCGGGGCATGGATGACGATGCGGCGGTTCAGGCCCAATCCGAGCGCGACCTGCAGCGCCTTCAACGTGTCGTCGCGGCAGTCCGGATAGCCCGAATAGTCGGTCTCGCACATGCCGCCGATCAGATGCCGGATCCCGCGCCGATAGCCGAGCGCCGCCGCCAGGTTGAAGAAGAGCAGGTTTCGGCCCGGCACGAAGGTGCTCGGCAGCCCGTCGGCGCCGAACGCGATTTCGGCATCTCGCGTGAGCGCGGTGTCGCTGATCTGCGCGAGAACCGACAGATCGAGCAGATGATCATCGCCCAGCCTGCCGGGCCGCAGCCGGTCCATGCCGAACCTCAGGGCGGCGCGGCAGTCGAGTTCCACACGGTGGCGCTGGCCGTAGTCGAAGGCGATGGTCTCAACCGATCCGAACCGGTCCAGCGCCCAGGCGAGGCACGTCCCGCTGTCTTGTCCGCCGGAAAAGAGGACGAGCGCGGTCTCCTTATCGAACGTCATCTGCCCGCGTGCTCCGGACGCCTCTCCACCAGATATGCCCCGACGAGCGCAAAGGCGGCGCCCTCCATCCAGCCACCGAGCACGTCGGTCGGCCAATGCACCCCAAGCACCACGCGCGACAAACCGACGAGCAGCGCCATGGGTACGCCGAACCAGACGGTGTGGCGGTGAAGGATCATCGCGAGCAGCAGGTAAAAGCACGCATTCTGCGCCGAATGGCCGCTTGGGTAGCTGAGGTCGCTCACCACATCGAGATGCTCGAACAGGTCAGGCCGCACCCGCGCGAACAACAGCTTCAATAGAGCGTTGCTCGCAATCTGCACGGCAACCACAGCGGCGAGCACCACGGCCGCCCGACGGCGCCCCGCAGCCCATAGCGCGATCGCGGCGAGCAGCGTTAAAGCGCCGACGACTTTGCTCTGCCCGAACTGCGAAAGCGCTAGCCAGAAGCCGCTCTGGTCCCGCCCGGCCGAGGCCAATTGCGACAACCACGGATCGATGGGTGGATGGCCGCCGAGCTTTAGCCCGAAGCCAAGGGCAAAGACTGCGGCTAAAAGAATTGCCGCTGCGGTCAGGCGGAGGCTCACTGGCCGGACTTCACGACCTCACCGCCCTTGATAACCGTAGTGACGTTTTCCAGCAGCCGGACATTCTGGGTCGGGTCGCCGTCGACCGCGATGATGTCGCCGAAGCGGCCGTTAGCGATTGCTCCGACGTCCCGGTCACGACCCAGCGCCTGGGCCGCGTTGCGCGTCGCCGCCTGGATCGCTTCCATCGGCGTCATTCCGTATTCGACCATGGTCTTGAACTGACCGCCTGCGGAGCCGTGCGGCATCACGCCCGCGTCCGACCCAAACACCATCTTAACGCCGGCACGGTGCGCCCTGCGGAAATTGTCGCGCTGGATTTGCGCCACTTCCCGGTCCTTGCGCAGATTGTCCTCCAGCACGCCGTTCTTCTTTCCTTCCGACTGAGTATAGTCGGTGTTGAAGATATCCATCGCGAACCAGACCGGCTCCTTACGCTGCGCCGCCAAGCGAATGCCTTCGTCGTCGACTAGGCTGGCGTGTTCGATTGTGTCGATGCCGGCTCGGATCGCGGCCTTGATCCCCCCGGCACCATGCGCGTGGGCGGCGACGCGCAGGCCCCATTGATGCGCTTCCTCGGCGATCGCCCGCAGCTCACCTTCGGACAATTGCTGTTGGCCGGGCTCGGTGTTGCGGGAGAAGACGCCACCGGTCGCGCAGACCTTGATCACCTCGGCGCCATATTTGCGCTGCTCGCGGACGCGCTGGCGCAGCTCTTCGGGGCTGTCGCCGACCGCCTTGCCCTTTGCGGCGAAGGAGGGCGGCAAATAGGTCTGGTCGCAATGGCCGCCGGTCGCGCCCAGCGCATGGGCCGCGGGCACGATGCGTGGACCCTTCAGCAGCCCTTCGTCGATCGCCTGCTTATAGCCGACGTCGGAATAATTGTCGGAGCCGACGTTCCGGACCGTGGTGAAGCCGGCGTCGAGCATGTCGCGCGCATTCTGCACGCCCTGCGCGGTCCAGAAGCTGTCGGTGAACTGCAGCCCGGTATAGCCCCCAAAGCGGGGGTTGCTGTCGAGGTGCACGTGCATGTCGATCAGCCCCGGCAGGATCGTCTTGCCCGATAGCGCGATAACCCTCGCGCCGGCCGGGGCCGCACCGGTCGAGACCGAAGAAATGCGCCCATCCGTGATCGTCACAACGGGATTGGCGACGACGCGGCCTGCCAGCACGTCGATCATGCGGTCGGCCGTGACGATCACGGTTTCGGCGGAGGCAGGGGTGGCGAGTGCTAGTGCAAAAGGAAAAAGCTGCTTCATGTCACCCCGGCTTGGCTGAGCTTATAGAGGCCCTTCCCTTCCTTCTTCCTTCGGCGCTGTCAAAGGAGAAGAGAAGGGAGGGCTTCGACAGGCTCAGCCAAGCCGGAGCTGAGACATTCAGCGCTATTGTTTCGCCATCGCCCGTGCTTCATCGAGGTGCTTGGACACCACGGTGCTGGTCTTGGACGCAAAGGCCTTCAGCGAGGCATTGTCGCCCGACTGGGCATAGCCCTGGTGCAGCTTCAAGGCGGTCTCGTGCGCCGGCACCTGCTGAGTCAAATACAGCGTGTCGAACGCCTCGCCCTTGGCAGATTTGAGCGCGTCGATCTTCGACTGCATGTCGGGCGCGAGGCTCGGCGGCGACAGGGTGATATTTTCCTTCGACGCGATCGATTTCAGCTCGGCCGTCGACTTGGTGTGGTCGGCCACCAGCATCGCCGCGAAGTTCTTCACTTCGGCGCTCTTGGCTTGGCCCGCGGCGAGGCGGGAGCTCTCGATCTCGAACATATCGCTGGCGGCCGCCATGGCGGCGAACTCGCTCGCACCCTGCGGCGCCATCGTCATGGTGGCGTCGTTGCCGCCGATCTCGGTGACGGCATTCGCGTCCACCTCATTCGCGGTTACGGCATTGATGTCGCTCGCCTGGCTCTCATTACGATCTGCCGAGCCACAGGCGGCCAGGGCGAAGCTGATGGCGGCGACGGTTCCGAAAGTGACGGTCTTCTGCATGGGGCTCTCCTCCGAGAGCGCGGAACGCTGGCGGGGAAACCGTGTTCCCCGCCGCATTGGATTACTCCGTCGTCTTGCCGTCGAAGTGATCCGCTTCTTCCTGCTCTTCGGCCTGTTCCTTGGTCTTGTGGACCGTCTTGTCCTTATGTTCGGGCGGGCCGTAGATGGTGTACATCTTCAGCGGCTTCTTGCCGGTGTTGATGACATTGTGCTTGGCGCCCGCGGGCACGATCACGCCGAAATCATCCTCGACCTTGTTCTTCTTGCCGTCGATCATGACGACCCCTTCGCCTTCCTCGAACCGGAAGAACTGGTCGCGGTCCGGGTGCGTTTCCTCGCCGATCTCCTCGCCAGCCTTGAGCGTCATGACCACCAGCTGCAGATGCTTCCCAGTGTAGAGCACCTTCCGGAAATTCTTGTTCTTGAGCGTCTCTGCCGCGACGTCTTTCCTGAAACCCTTCTTGGCCATTCCACCCTCCGATGTTCGGTTCGGATGAGTAACGGAGCAGCGCCCGGCGTGTTCCGCCTAGATATGCAGCGGGCGGCCGTAGGCGGCGAGGACGCTTTCGTGCATCATCTCGCTCAAGGTCGGGTGCGGGAAGACGGTTTCCATCAGCTCGGCCTCGGTCGTCTCCAGCTGCCGCGCGACCACATAGCCCTGGATCAGTTCAGTCACCTCGGCGCCAACCATGTGTGCGCCCAAGAGCTCGCCGGTATCCGCGTCGAACACCGTTTTCACGAACCCTTCCGCCTCGCCCAGCGCGATGGCCTTGCCGTTGCCGATGAACGGGAATTTGCCGACCTTGACCTTGCGGCCAACCTCCTTGGCGCGCGCTTCCGTATAGCCGACAGACGCTACTTGGGGCCGGGAATAGGTGCAGCCAGGGATGTTCGCGACATCCATCGGGTGGGGCTTGCCGCCGGCGATCGCCTCGACCGCGATCACGCCTTCATGGCTCGCCTTGTGCGCCAGCCAGGGGGCACCGGTCACGTCGCCGATCGCCCACACGCCGGGCACCTTGGTGCGGCCATAGGGATCGGTGACGATCTGTCCGCCCTTCGATTTCTCGACGCCGAGCTCTTCCAGGCCGATATTCTCTGTATTCGGCACGATGCCGATGGCGACGATCGCGTGGCTGAACTCCTCGCTCGTCACCTTGCCGTCGGGCGCCTTGATCTCGGCCGTGACGCCCTTCGGAGAAGCCTTCAGCGCCTGCACGCCCGTGGAGGTGCGGATGTCCATGCCCTGCTTCTTCAGCGCCTTGGTCATGAAGTCCGAAATCTCGCCATCCTCGACCGGCAGGATGCGGTCGAGCATTTCGACGATCGTCACCTTCGCGCCCATGTCCGAATAGAAGCTGGCGAACTCGACGCCGATCGCGCCCGAGCCGATCACCAGCAGCTTTTCGGGCATGGCCGGCGGCACCATCGCGTGACGATAGGTCCAGATGCGGTCGCCGTCCGCCTTCGCGAACGGCAGATCCCGCGCCCGCGCACCGGTCGCGACGATGATGTTCTTGGCCTCAAGCTGGACCTTGCCCTGCCCGCCCTCGACCTCGAGCCGGTTCGGCGAAGTGAGGCGGCCATTGCCCTCCACCACCGTCACCTTGTTCTTCTTCATCAGCCCTTTGACGCCGGCATTGAGCTGCCCTGCCACCTTGCGCGACCGCTCGGTCACCTTGGCGAGGTCGAAGGACGGCTTCTCGACGCTCAGGCCGTAAGCCTCGGCGTGAGTGATATAGTGATAAATTTCCGACGAGCGCAGCAGCGCCTTGGTCGGGATGCACCCCCAGTTGAGGCAGATGCCCCCCAGCCGCTCGCGCTCAACAATCGCGGTCTTGAGTCCCAGCTGCGCCGCCCGAATCGCGGCAACATAGCCGCCCGGGCCTGAGCCAAGGATGACGAGGTCATATTGATCAGCCATTCTGCTCCGCTTTCATCAGCAGCCAGGCGCTGCTCGGGTCCATGCCGTGGACATAGGCCTGGTCGATCCAGACCATGGCAAGAGGCTCCAGCGTTCGGGCGCCCTGGATGCCGCCATGATCGCGCGGGTCGAAGCCGATATCGCGAAGCAGGCCGGAGGCAATCGCTTTCGCATCCGCATCTTCGCCGGCGACGAACTGGATCGGCCGCTGTGGGTAGGTCTTGGCGATCGCCATCACTGATGAGCCGACATGGTTCAGCGTCTTGACGACCCGCGCGTCCGTCCGCGCCGATACCCACTCACCACCCGAGGTATCGAAGCCCATCGCGAGGGACAGCTCCCCGTTCGGACCATAGTTGAGCGGATTGGTGCAATCGATCAGGACCTTGCCCGCCATCGGCCCGCAATCCGCCAGCGCCCCCTCTACCGCCGGCCAATCGACCGACAGGATCATCACTTCCGCCCATTCAACCGCCTCGCGCGTGGTCAGCCGGGCGATGCCGTCGCGTATGTCGTGCTTGGCATCGTCAGGCTTGCGCAGGCCATAGCGCACATCGTGGCCGGCTTGCGCGAAGGCCGGCCCAAGCACCGATCCGACGCGCCCCTTGCCGATCACCGCGATCTTCATTCGCCGGTCCCCGCTACGCCACCATCCCGAGCGGGCTTTCGATCAGCGACTTGAACGCCTGCATCAGCCGCGCGCCGTCGGCGCCGTCGATGGCCCGGTGGTCGAAGCTGCCGGTGGCGCTCATCACCGTTGCCACGCCGAGCGCATCGTCGACGATATGGGGCCGCTTTTCGCCTGCGCCGATTGCCATGATCATGCCTTGGGGCGGATTAATGACGGCCTCGAACTGCTTGATGCCGAACATGCCCATGTTGGACAGGCTCGCGGTGCCGCCCTGATATTCGTGCGGCTGCAGCTTGCCGTCCTTAGCGCGGCCGGCGAGTTCCTTCATCTCGGTGGCGATCGCAGCGACGCCCTTGCCGTCCGCACCCTGGATAATCGGCGTGATCAGCCCGCCTGGGATCGACACGGCGACGGAGATGTCGGCGCGGCTATACTTGATCAGCTCGTTGGGCGTGAAGCTGACATTGCACTCCGGCACCTGCTTCAGCGCGACGGCGAGGGCCTTGATCAGCAGGTCGTTGACCGACAGCTTGACGCCCCGGCTCTCGAGCGCCGCATTCAGCTGGGTGCGCAGCTTCAGCAGGGCGTCGAGGCGGATATCGACGGTCAGATAGATGTGCGGGATGGTCGACTTCGCTTCGGTCAGACGGCGCGCAATCGTCTTGCGCATGTTGCTGAGCTTGACCGCTTCGTATGGGATGTCGGTCGAAAATGGCTGGGCCGGAGTGGCCGACGCTGGCGCAGAAGCCTGTGGGGCTGGCGTGGAGGCCGGAGCTGCTGCCTGCGGAGCGGCCCCCAGCTGGGCACCGTCAATGTCCGCCTTCACGACCCGCCCGCCCGGGCCGGAGCCCTGGATGGTGCTGAGATCGATCCCCTTCGCCTCGGCTAGGCGCTTGGCGAGCGGCGACGCTTTCACGCGGTCGCCGGATGCCGGCTGGGACGCCGGCGCAGCGCTCACCTTCTCCTCGTCGCGGGTCGGCGTCACGCCATAGCCTTTGGCGGCAGGATCGGGCGTCGGCGCTGGAGCCGGTGCGGGCGCTTCTGTCTTTGCGGCCGGCGCGGGTGCGGACGCATCCTCTCCATCGCCCGCGATCAGCGCGATGACAGTGCCGACCTTCACGCCGTCCGTTCCTTCAGCAACCAGGATCTTCGCAATCGTGCCTTCATCGACGGCCTCGAACTCCATCGTCGCCTTGTCGGTCTCGATCTCGGCCATGATGTCGCCGGAGCGGACGGTGTCCCCTTCCTTGACCAGCCATTTGGCGAGCGTGCCTTCCTCCATCGTCGGCGAGAGGGCCGGCATCTTGAGCTCGATCGGCATGAGGGCTCCGTTCCTGGGCTATCTGTCCGCTCCCCTTCGGCCAAGGCTCGGAACCGGTCAAGATATTGCGCTTGGCCCGGCGATGCCGCACCTAGCGAACACAACAGGGGTTGGACGCATGCGCACTTACCTGGCGGTGGTGGACGAAACAGCCGAAGCGGAGATTGCCCTGCGCTTCGCCGCGCGCCGCGCTGCCAAGACTGGCGGCACCGTGCTCGTGCTCGCCCTGATCGAGCCGGCGGAGTTCGTCGCTTGGGGCGGCGTTCAGGCGACGATGGAAGAGGAAGCACGGCTGCGCGCCGAGGGCCTGGTCGCCAGCGTCTCGGGCGCACTGTTCGAGGAAGCCGGCGTGCGCCCGTCGATCCTGGTCCGCCAGGGCGAAGCGGTGGACGTGGTGCGCGACGTGCTGTCGGAGAATGACGGCATCGCCGCGCTGGTGCTCGGCGCCGCGGCAAGCGGCGCGCCAGGGCCGCTGGTCACGCACTTCGCTGGCGCCGATGCCGGCAAGCTGCCGTGCCCGGTGATGATCATCCCCGGCAGCCTGACGCGGGAAGCGGTGGACCGGCTGAGCTAGGGCGCAAGCCTTGGCGCGAGCAGCTTGACCAGCATCTCGCAGCCGGCGGCATCGCCCGCATCGAAACGGTTCGGCATCGGCGAGTCGAGATCGAGGACGCCGATCAGCCGGCCCTGGCTGACGATCGGCACCACCAGTTCGGACGCCGAGGCGGCATCGCAGGCGATGTGGCCGGGAAACGCATGGACGTCGGCGACCAATTGGGTCTCGCGCGTGGCCGCCGCCGTGCCGCACACGCCCTTGCCCATGGCGATGCGGATGCAGGCCGTCTTGCCCTGAAACGGCCCCAGCACCAGCTCGTCGCCGATCAGCCGGTAGAAGCCGGCCCAGTTCAGGTCGGGAAGATATTCGAACAACAACGCCGCGGCGTTGGCCATGTTGGCGATCGCGTCCGGCTCGTCCGCGGTCAGCGCGTCGAGAGCGGAGAGGAGGTCTTTGTAGAGCTCGCTCTTCGAGCTGTTCGAAACGTCGAATTGATACACCCCATAAACTCCGGCTTGGCTGAGCTTGTCGAAGCCCTCTCTTTTCTTGTGTCGCGGTAAGAAGAAGGGAGGCCTTCGACAAGCTCAGGCAAGCCGGGGTGGGTGGTTGATCCGCGCTAATCCAGCCGCACCTTACTCCGCGCAGCCTTTACCACTCCCCGCCCTTTTTTTTCATCCACTCGCTTGGCCTTCGCCGCCTTGCTCGGCTTCGTCGCCCGGCGCTTGACCGGCCGCACATGCGCCTTGCCGACCAGCTCGGCCAACCGCTCGCGCGCTTCCTGCCGGTTGGCGTCCTGAGTTCGGTGGCCGCGGGCCGTGACGATGACCTCGCCGTCATTGGTCCAGCGGCTGCCGGCCAGCGTCTTCAACCGCGCATAGACTTTCGGGTGGAGGCCCAAGGCGAACACGTCGAGGCGCAGCTGCACGGCCGTTGCCACCTTGTTGACGTTCTGCCCGCCGGGCCCGGTCGCCGCGAGGAACTTCTCCTCCAGCGCTTCTTCCGGCAGCGGCGGCCATTCGGCCTTAGCCATGCGCCCATTTTCCGAACCGGTCGGGCAATGGCGACTCGACATCGATGGCGGGCTTGTTGTGGCGCGGCACCACGATCCGGCTGGCGTGGAGCAGCATCGCGACCCGCCCATTCCCGTAGGTGGGATCGCCAACGATCGGCATGCCGAGGCCGCTCGCCGCATGGACGCGCAGCTGGTGCGTGCGCCCGGTCCGCGGCTCGAAACGGACCAGCGCGCGGCCATCCTTCACGCCGAGCTTGGTCCAGTGCGTGACGGCCGGCTTGCCCTTCTTCGCCGGAATCATCCGCCACCCGCCCGATGCGCTACTGATCTTCGACAGGGAGAGTTCAATAACACCCTCATCCGCCTCCGGCACCCCTTCGAGAACGGCCAGATAGGTCTTCTGCACCGCCCCTTCGGCGAACGCAGCCGAGAAGCGGCGATGCGCGCCATGGTTGCGGGCGAGCAGCAGGCAGCCGCTGGTGTCTCGGTCGAGCCGGTGGACGATGCCGGGCGGTCGGGCAAAGCCGAAGCGGAGATCGTCCACGAGGTCGGCCAGCGACGTGGTGCCGTCTTTCGGACGGTCCACCGGCAGTCCGGCGGGCTTGTCGATCACCAGCGCTTCGGCGTCTTCGAACAGGATGGGAAGATCGGGCACTCACGTGCCTTAACGTCACACGCGCCCTTCGACTACGCTTCGCTCCGCTCAGGACGAGCGAGTTTCCCGTTCGTCCCCGAGCGAAGTCGAGGGGAGCCTGCTGAAGATCACGCGAACAGCTTAGTTGCCGTCCGTGCCACCCGCGCGCCCAGATAGCGCGCACCGCCCAGGTCCGCTTCGCTCGGCTGGCGCTCGCCGCGGCCGCCGGCAATGGTGGTGGCGCCATAGGGCGCGCCACCAGCCACCTCATCGATCGCCATCTGCGCGGCATAGCCGTAATCGAGGCCGACCACCGTCATGCCGAAATGCAGCAGGTTGGTGATGATCGCGAAAAGCGTCGTCTCCTGCCCGCCATGCTGGGTCGCCGACGAGGTGAAGGCGGCACCGACTTTGCCGTTCAAGGCGCCGCTCGCCCACAAGCCGCCAGCCTGGTCGAGAAACGCCGCCAGCGGCGCGCTCATCCGGCCGAAGCGGGTGCCGGTTCCGATCACGACGGCGTCATAATTGGCGAGTTCTTCGATCGCGAGCGTCGGCTCGTCCGGCCGCGCGACCGAGGTGCCGGGAAGGTCGGGCACGCGGCGGACATCGGCCTGCGCCCCCTCGGACCGGGCGCCCTCGGCAATGGCATCCGCCATTTGCGCGATGTGGCCGTAAGTGGAGTAGTAGAGCACTAGAACCTTCGACATTCCTCGTCTCCTTATTCGCTGTCGACCATCACGATTTCGGCGTCTTCCTTGGCAATGATGCGCAGCGCACCGCCGCCCGAGATCGCGCCGCCGTCGCGGGCGTTGAGCTCGACCCCGTCCAGCTCCACCCGACCCGTAGCCGGCACGAGATAGGCGTGCCGGCCTTCACCCAGATCATAGTCGAGGGTCTCGCCAGCCTTCAGCGTCACACCGAGCACGCGGGCATCGGCACGGATCGGCAGCGCGCCCGCTGCGATTTCCTCGGCAAAACCGCTGGCGAGTGTCACGAAGCGACCGGAGCGATCACCCTTGGGGAAGGGCTTGGCGCCCCAGCTGGGCTGGCCGCCCAGCCGCTTGGGCTCGATCCAGATCTGGAAGATGCGGGTCGTCTCCGGCTCCAGATTATATTCGGCATGGCGCACGCCTGTGCCGGCGCTCATCACCTGCACATCGCCCGCTTCGGTGCGGCCGCTATTACCCATGGAGTCCTGGTGCGTGATCGCGCCGGAGCGGACATAGGTGATGATCTCCATGTCGCGGTGCGGGTGCGGCGGGAAGCCGCTGTTCGCGGCGATCTCGTCGTCGTTCCACACGCGTAGGCTCCCCCAGCCCATCCGCTCTGGATCATTATAGTTGGCAAAGGAAAAATGATGCCGGGCGTTCAGCCAGCCGTGATCGGCATGGCCCAAGCTTTCGAACGTTCGTTTGTCGACCATCTGAGGTCTCCTTGAGGTCTTGCTTGGAACCTAGATAGCGCGCAGGATCGGCACGAAAATAGAAACGTCGGAAACTCATCGTTTCACTATGCGCTTACCTGACTTCGAAGCTTGGGCGATCTTCGCCACTGTCGTGGAGCAGCGCTCGTTCAGCGGCGCGGCCCGTTCGCTCAGCCTTTCCAAGGCTACGGTGTCCAAGGCCATCTCGCGGCTGGAGGCGCATCTGGGCGCCACCCTGTTTCACCGCACCTCGCGCACCCTGTCGCTGACGGAGACCGGTCGCGCCCTCGCCCCGCGCGCCCAACGCATCCTGACCGAGGCGGTCTGCGCGGAGGAGGAAGCGAGCGACGCCGCCAGCGCGCCCAAGGGTCTGGTCAAGCTCGCCGCGCCGATGACGTTCGGCCTCCAGCGGGTCGCCCCGGCCATTGCCGAGTTCCTTGCTCTACACCCGGACATCCAGATCGATCTCTGCCTGGACGACAAGCGTATCGACCTGGTCGAGCAGGGCATCGACGTGGCGCTCCGCATCGCACAGCTGCCGGACAGTTCGCTACTCGCCCGCCGTTTGGGATCGGTCGCCATGCATGTCGTTGCCTCGCCAAGCTATTATGCGAAGCACGGTCGCCCCAAACATCCGGCGGAGCTGAGCGAACATCGCTGCATCCTGTACGCTAACAACGAGACATGGCGCTTTTTGGGGCCTGGACGAGAGGAAGTGGCAATCAGGCCTTCCGGCCCACTCCGCGCGAGCAGTGGCGAAGCGATGCTGCCGACGCTGCGGGCGGGCCTGGGCATCACGGTATTGCCCGATTTCATCGTCGGTCCCGACTTGGCGGAAGGCACGCTGGAGCCGGTGCTGGCCGACTGGTCCCCGCCGCCGATTGCACTTCACCTCGTCACCCCGCCCAATCCGCTCCGTCCAGCGCGCGTGGAGGTCTTGATCGGGTTCCTTGTCGAGCGATTCTCGGTCAGAGGCTGATCCCATGACCGTTCCCGACGCTATCCCCGCCGCGACACTGATCCTGTTCCGGGAACAGGCCGCGGGTCCGCCGCAGCTTCTGATCACCCAGCGTGCGGCAGGCATGGCCTTTGCGGGCGGCGCTCTCGTTTTTCCGGGTGGGCGCATCGACCCGCAAGACCGGCTTCGCGCCGCCGAGCATCCAGACCTGCCGCTAGACGACGCCGCCGCTCGAATCGCAGCCATAAGGGAGACGGTGGAGGAAGTGGGCTTCGGCTTCGGCCTTTCTGTCCACGACCTGACGCCCTTCGCGCGCTGGCTGCCCAAGCATCGCCAAGCCCGGAACTTCGATACGCTTTTCTATCTCGCCCCGGTGCCGGACGACGCGCCTGAGCCGGAGGCGGACGGCGGCGAAACCGTGCACGCTTTCTGGGCCACGGCCGCGGACGTGCTTGCCATGTGCGACCGTGGCGAGGCCGAGATCATCTTTCCGACGCGCCGCAATCTCGAGCGGCTGGCTCTGTTCCGCAGCTTCGACGAAGCCGTGACGCACGCGATCGCCCACCCCATCGTCCCGATCACGCCCTTCCCCGAGCAACGCGAGGACGGATCCTGGCTCTGCATTCCAGAGGGGCTCGGCTATCCGGTGACGGCGGAGAAATGGACCAGCGTGACGCGGGGCTAAGATGAGAGTGGCTCGCCTGCTGTGGCGCGCGGCCATTATCGCCTTTGTCGTGATCGCCCTCGTCTGCGCCTATCTCGTCTGGGCCCGGGCCCGGCCGCAGGACTCGCCCTTCACGCCGCTCGACCTGACGCAGCCCATCGGCCTCCTCACCGGGCGCAAGTTGGCGGGCCTGGGCGCCAGCACGCCCGAGTGTCACACGCTCCTGTTCCGCGCCGGCGTTCGGTACCAGGCGCTGCCGCCGGGCGGCTCAAGTGAATGCGCTTATGCCAATGCGGTGCGCCTGCGCGAAGGCGGCGCGCTTCGCATCACCTATCCCGGACGGCTCGATCTTTCCTGCCCCGTCGCAGCGGCACTGGCGATTTGGGAGACGCAGGTGGTGCAGCCCGCCGCCGAGCGGCATTTGCAGACACAAGTGACGCGGGTCGACCATTTCGGCAGCTATTCCTGCCGCCGACTGTACGGGCGCTCGACGGGTGACTGGAGCGAGCATGCGCGCGCCAACGCGATCGACGTCGCCGGATTTCGCTTTGCCGACGGTCGCCGCCTGACGGTGATCGGCGACTGGAGCGGCGGCTCAGCAGCCGAACAGGCCTTCCTGCGCGAGGTCCGCGATGGCGCCTGCAAGCTGTTCGCGACAGTTCTAAGCCCCGACTACAACGCCGCCCACCGCGACCACCTCCATCTCGACCAGGCGGCGCGAGGCGAGATGGGCTGGCGGGCGTGCAGCTAGGCTAGAAGCCGATATCGTCCAGGCTGAGCAAGGTCGCGTTGCCGCCGGAACTGGTCGTGTCGGTGCTGGTGACGCGTTCGGCGCAGAAGCGCGGCAGATAGTGCGGCCCGCCGGCCTTGGGCCCGGTGCCGCTGAAGCCCTCCCCGCCAAAGGGCTGCGAACCGACGATCGCGCCGATCATCGAGCGGTTGACGTAGAGATTGCCGACCCGCGCCAGCGCCTCCACGCTCTCTGCCGACCGCGCGATGCGGCTGTGCAGGCCCATGGTGAGGCCGAAGCCCTTGGCGTTCACATGATCGACTGTCCGCTCCAGCTCGCCCGCCTTCCAGGTGGCGACGTGCAACAGCGGCCCGAACCATTCGCGGTCGAGACCGTCCATGCTGCGCAGGCGGATGGCGGTGGGGGGGACGAAATTGCCCTCCGGGGGCACCTCGACGGTGTGGATCCAGCTGTTCCGCGTCCTCTCGCGGTGGCTCCTCAGATGCTCGTAGGCGGTGCCATCGATGACCGGCCCGACATCGGTGGCTGGGTCCGCAGGGTCGCCGACGATCAGCGTGTCCATCGCGCCAGCGAGCATCTCGAGCGTGGAGTCTGCGATCTCCTCCTGCAGCAGCAACAGCCGCAGCGCCGAACAGCGCTGGCCGGCCGAGCGGAATGAGGAGGTCACGACATCGGCCACCACCTGCTCGGCCAGCGCAGTCGAATCGACGATCATCGCATTGACGCCACCGGTTTCCGCGATCAGCGGCACCAGCGGGCGCTTGTCGTCCTCCAGCAGCGCGCGCGCGATCTCGCGCGCGGTGTTGGTGGAGCCGGTAAAGGCGACGCCGGCGATGCGCGGATCTGCGACGATGGCGGCGCCGACCTCGGGGCCGCCGGGTGCCAGGATCAGCACGTCCTCGGGGATGCCCGCCTGGTGCGCCAGTTCCACCGCGCGCGCAGCGATGCGCGGCGTCTGCGGCGCGGGTTTGGCGATCACCGCGTTGCCGGCGACCAGCGCCGCGACGGTCTGGCCAAGGAAGATCGCCAGCGGGAAGTTCCACGGCGCGATCGTCGCCCACACGCCGCGCCCTTCGTGGCGCAGCACGTTGCGCTCGCCGGTGGGGCCGGGGAGTTCCACCGGCACAAGTTTCTCGCGCGCCTGCGCGGCGTAGTAGCGGCAGAAATCCACCGCTTCGCGCACTTCGGCAAGGGCGTCCGGAATGGTCTTGCGCGCCTCGTGCACGCAGATCGCCATCAATTCGGTGCGGTGGGTCTCGAGCAGGTCGGCAAGGCGGTCGAGGCAGGCGGCGCGGTCTTGCAGGGGGGTGGCGGACCATAACCCAAATGCTCTTTGCGCCCGCCCAATCAATCCGCTCGTCCCGAGGGTAGTCGAGGGGTGCTTCTCAGGACTGCCGTGCAGGCGCCCCTCGACTTCGCTCGGGACAAGCGGTGAGTTGATCGCCTTGGATACGGAGGCCAGCACGTCCCGATCCTGCAGGTCCACGCCTTCACTGTTCGGCCGCTCGGGCGCGAACAGGTCGCGGGGAAGAGGGATGCTCGGGTGGCGCGCGCCGCCGACCTTGGCGATCTTGTCCACTGGATCGGCGAGCAGGTCCGCATCGGTCAGTCGCTCGTCGGCCAGCTGGTGGACGAAGCTGGAGTTGGCGCCATTCTCCAGCAAGCGGCGCACCAGATAGGCGAGCAGGTCGCGGTGCCCTCCAACCGGCGCGTAGATGCGGCAGCGATAGCCCTCCTCCCGCACCAGCCGCTCATAGAGCCCCTCGCCCATCCCGTGCAGGCGCTGGAACTCGAAGTCGCGCGACTTGCCCGCCCAGGCGACGATCGTCGCGACGGTCAGCGCATTGTGGCTGGCAAAGGCCGGCGCGATGCCCTTGGCGTCCAGCATGTCGCGCGCGCAGGCGAGATAGGAAACGTCGGTCGCCGCCTTGCGCGTGAACAGCGGATAGTCGGACAGCCCCGCTTCCTGCGTCCGCTTGATCTCCGAGTCCCAATAGGCGCCCTTGACCAGCCGGACGTTCATCCGCCGCCCGGTCTCTTGCCCCAGCGCATCCGCCCAGCCGACGACGGCGCGGCAGCGCTTGCCATAGGCCTGGACGGCCATGCCATAGCCGTCCCAGCCCTTCAGCCGCGGCAAGCGGCCAACTGCCGAGATGATGTCGAGGCTCATCTCCAGCCGTTCCGACTCCTCGGCATCGACAGTAAGCGCGATGCCCTTGTCCGCCGCTTGCACCGCCAGCGCTTCCAGCATCTCGGTCAGCGCCGGAACGCAGCGATCCCACTGGCCGACCTCGTAGCGCGGATGGAGCGCCGACAGCTTGACCGAAATCGAATGCCCCGCCGCCGGATCGCGGCCGACTGCCTCGATTGCGCCGGCATAAGCGTCGAAATATCGCTTCCCGTCCGGGAAGGTCCGCGCGGCCTCGCCCAGCATGTCGAAGCTGGCGGTGAAGCCCGCATTTTCCGGCCGCTTCATTCGGCGCATCGCTTCGTCGATGGTCCGGCCCATCACGAAGACCTCACCCATCATCTTCATGGCGGCGCCGACCGCCTGCCGCACGAACGGCTCGCCGGCGCGGCTGATCAGCCGCCGAAGCACGCCGCCGTGCCCGCCATCGCTCACTAGGGCTTTGCCGACGATCAAACCCCAGGTCGCCGTATTGACCAGCTTGGACGAGGATTGCCCGGCATGCGCCTTCCAGTCGGCATCGCCGAATTTGTCGGCGATCAGCTGGTCCGCTGTTTCCGGGTCCGGCACGCGCAGGAACGCCTCGGCCAACGACAGCAAGGCCACGCCTTCGGACGAGTTCAGCCGATATTGCTGGAGGAACTGGTTGACCCAGCCGCTCGACTGCGCGGCGCGGAGATCGGCGAGGAGGCCGTTCGCCACCTGCACCGCGACGTCCCGCTCGCCCGCGGTCAGCCGCGCGCGCTCCAGCAGCGGCTTCAGCACTTCGGGCTCGGGGGCGCGGTGCAGCGCCTTCATCTGGGCGGCATAGGGTGACGTTGCGAGGTCCATGGCGGCGGCCTATGCGCCAGATGGAGAGGAGATGAAAAGCCCATGCCCAGCGTCACCGTCGAGGAATTGAAGGCCAAGGTCGGCCAGCCGATCGGCACGTCCGAATGGGTGACGGTCAGCCAGGAGATGATCGACAAATTCGCCGACGCGACCGGCGACCACCAGTTCATCCATGTCGATCCGGAGCGCGCAAAGCAGACGCCGTTCGGCACCACCATCGCGCACGGATTCCTGTCGCTGTCGCTCATGCCGCTGCTGACCTCCAAGGCCGACCTTCCGCGTCTCGACGGCATCAAGATGGGGGTGAACTATGGCGGCAACAAAACGCGCTTCCTCGCCCCCGTCCGCTCCGGCAAGCGCGTGCGCGGCCATTTCAAGCTGCTCGAACTGGACGAAAAGCGCCCCGGCCAATGGCAGCAGACGGTCGAATACACGCTCGAGATCGAAGGCGAGGACAAGCCGGCCCTGATCGCCGAATGGATCAGCCAGTTCTTTGTGTAAGCCAGCCAATCCGCGTCCGCGGCGTTAGCTTGACCGAATAAACCGGACGAACCTTCAAGAACATTCGACCAGCGTCATCGACCGCCAGCCAGAAGGCATTCTACCGAACTCCTGGGTCGGACCACCGTTACGCAGGGAGTTTGCTTATGAGTTGGTTGTCTATGGTTGCGGCAGTTGCAGCTGGTTTTGCCGCTGTGTCGTCTGGGGCCGCCCAAGCCGAGTTGGTCGTCGTCGATTTCGAGTCTCTCGACGGTACCGGCGTCGTCGGCGACGGCTATGGCGGGATCATTTGGGACGACAATTTCAGCTTCTATGACACGGCCGAGACCCCGTTCACGCCCAAGTCCGGGAGCACGGTCGCGTTCACGAACTATGCGAAGGCCAGCCCTGGCGTGAATCACACACAGGCCTTCCGCTTCGCCGTGCCTGTCTCATTCCAAGGCGCCTGGTTTTCCGGGAAGCCGTTCAACGTGAAGATGGACTATTATCTAGCAGGCACGTTGGTGGGCAGCAGCGCGCTGCTCCTCACCAGCGCCGACCCGACCTTCCTGGCGGGGCCCCGGTCCGCGGTCGACGAGGTGCGCGTCAGCGGAAACAGCGGCAACTGGGTCATGGACGACGTGACTTACAACACGGTGATCCCGACCGGCGTGCCAGAGCCCGCCACCTGGGCGCTGATGATTGGGGGCTTCGGCCTCACAGGACTTGCCAGCGGGCGTCGCCGTCGTCGCATGCTTGCGTGATCGGGAGCAAGGGAGGCGCATGCGGCTCCAGCGCTTTGCGTAGTGTACTTGGCGCTGCGCTCGCGCTCGCCTAGCGGCTCAGCCAAAACTTCGCGTAAGTCCCTGTCCTGTACCGGGGCAGCACGTCGAAATGGCGATTCCATCCAATCCCTGAAGCAGACGATGCGCTAAAGCCGCGCAATAGTTTCGACAGGGGGAAGGAGGGAGCGTTCGCGCTCCCTCTTTTTTTGTCAGCCGGTCTTGCGCAGCCAAATGCTGCCGGCGTCCTTGATCCGGCAAATCGGAAAGGCCGCGAAAGCCTCGTCGATCAGATCGCCATGCTGGCGGATGACATAATGGCCGGGATAGACGATCTCGAAGGCACCGAACAGCCAGCCGACCAGGGCGTTCTGCTCGGACCAGCACCGGTCCCGCCATTCGGGCGGGTAATCATAGGGCAGGAAGACATCGTGCACATGCACAATCACGCCCGGCTTCAACTGCGCAAATATGCGGTTGAACTCGATGTCCACGTCCATGCCCGGCAGCATGATATGGCTGCTGTCGATGAACAGGATGTCGTTCGCCTCCAGCGTCGCGCAGAGTTCGGCATCCGCTTCGGTGAGGACGCGCCGCACGAACGTGACCGGCAGATCCTCGATCGACTGACGGGGGGACGGATCAATGCAGATGATCTCGGTCGAAGCCGGCGCCGCCCGCGTCATGAACCGGGTCGTGTCGCCCGATCCGACTTCGACGACCGCCGCGGCTGAAACTTCGTCACTGCGGTGAACAGCGCCGCGCAATCCAGAGCGGGGAACATCCGTTCGTGCCAGCGCGGGTCGCCGGGCGAAGAGCCGAGCGCCTGATAGGCGGGAATGTTCGCCGCCATATCCGCGATGAATTCCCGGAACGGCGATTCGGCGCATAACCGCTCCACCTCCGGGTAAGGCGCGGCCACCGGCAGTATGCTGTCGACATACTCATACTGAACGAAGAACCCGCCGCCTCGTCCCAGCATCTGGCGAACGGCTGCGCGCTTGGCACTGATCCATTTGCGAAGCTGCAAACTGCGCCCCCTGCAGAAATACTCGAGACTGATATGGATCAAGTTGCTGGCGGGCGCCACTTCTCATTCAAGCTGAGCCATTCCGTAGCGTGCTTGGCGCGGGCGGCGCATCTGTCCTAGAGGCGGTTCAAACCTCAGGAGGCCCGAGTCATGCGCGACGCCGTCATCGTTTCCACTGCCCGCACGCCGATCGGCCGTGCCTATCGCGGCGCCTTCAACAACTTGCCGAGCCAGAGCCTGTCGGCTCATGCGATCCGTGCCGCAGTCGAACGCGCGAAGATCGATCCGGCGGAAGTGCAGGATGTGGTCTGGGGCGCGGCGCTGCAGCAGGGCCATCAGGCGGGCAACATCGCCCGCCAGGCTCTCCTCCGCGCCGGCCTGCCCACCAGCGTCAGCGGCATGTCGCTCGACCGGCAATGCGCCTCCGGCCTGATGGCGATCGCGACGGCGGCCAAGGAGATCGTCGTCGACAATATGGACGTGGCGATCGGCGGCGGTGTCGAAAGCATTTCGCTCGTTCAGACCCCGCAGATGCGCGTCGCGCCCGATCCCGAGCTGATCGCGATGCACAAAGATATCTACATGCCGATGTTGCAAACCGCCGAAATGGTGGCGACACGCTACAATGTCAGCCGGGACGCGCAGGACGAATATGCCCTCCAGTCGCAGCAGCGCACCGCCGCCGCCCAGGCGGCCGGCAAGTTCGACGACGAGATCGTGCCCGTCACCGCCTCGATGGGCGTGCAGAACAAGGAAACGAAGGAAATCTCGTTCAAGGACGTGACCCTCACCAAGGACGAGGGCAATCGGCCCGAGACGACGCTGGAGGGCCTGAAGAGCCTGCAGCCAGTGATGGGGCCGGACCTGAACATCACCGCCGGGAACGCCTCGCAGCTGTCCGACGGGGCCTCGGCCTCGGTGCTGATGGAAGCCAGGCTCGCGGAACAGCGCGGGCTGCAGCCGCTCGGCCGCTATGTCGGCATGGCCGTCGCCGGCACCGAGCCGGACGAGATGGGCATCGGCCCGGTCTTCGCCATCCCCAAGCTGCTCAGCCGCTTCGGCCTGAAGATGGACGATATCGGCCTGTGGGAGCTGAACGAGGCCTTTGCCGTCCAGGTCCTTTATTGCCGCGACAAGCTCGGCATCCCGAATGAGCTGCTGAACGTCAATGGCGGCGCCATCTCGATCGGCCACCCCTATGGCATGTCCGGCGCCCGCATGACCGGCCATGCGCTCATCGAAGGCAAGCGCCGCGGCGCCAAGCACGTCGTCGTCACCATGTGCGTCGGCGGCGGGATGGGCGCAGCCGGCCTCTTCGAGGTGTTCTGAGGCGCGGATTCCCGCTTTCGCCGCAACGATGTTGAAGGCTAGGACGAGCGGGCATGAGCGACCCGCGCATCATCGATATCGAGTTGGACGAGCGCACGATCTTGTGGCGCTCGGCCGATGTCGAGCAGGAGCGGCGGATCGCGATCTTCGACCTGCTCGAAAGCGCGCATTTTGCCCCTCAGCGCGCGCATGATGACGGCTATAAGGGTCCGTACCGGCTGAAGCTCAGGGTCGAGGAAGGTCGGCTGGCGCTCGACCTGTTCCGCGAGGACGGGTCGCATCTCGAGACGCTGGTGCTCGCGCTCGGCCGCTTCCGGCGCCCGATCAAGGATTATTTCGCGATCTGCGACAGCTATTACCAGGCGATCCGTGCAAGCACGCCGCAGCAGATCGAGACCGTCGACATGGCCAGGCGCGCGGTCCACAACGAAGCGGCCGAGCTGCTGCAGGAGCGGCTGGCGGGCAAGATCGAGGTCGATTTCGACACCGCCCGCCGTCTCTTCACGCTGATCTGTGTGCTGCATATCCGGGGGTAGGCAGGGAGCACCCCTTCGCTCGTCCCGACCGTAGTGGAGGGGCGGATCGGAGGAGTCCGAGACACGCCCCTCGACTACGCTCGGGACGAGCGATTAGGGAGCGAGCGTGACGAAGGAAGAATTGATCGAGCTCGCTCGTGCCGCAGCCCGCAACGCGCATGCGCCCTATTCGCGCTTCGGCGTGGGCGCCGCCTTGCTCATGACCGATGGCTCTGTCGTCACCGGCTGCAATTTCGAGAATGCGAGCTACGGCCTGTCGCTGTGCGCCGAGACGGTCGCACTCGCCAAGGCGAGCAGCGATGGCCGATTGCGTGACGTGATGGAAGTCGCCGTCATCGGCGGTGCTCTGGCTCATGGCGCACTGTCGGGAGGCGACCCGGTCACGCCCTGCGGACGCTGCCGGCAGGTGCTCAACGAAGCCGCCCAACTCGGCAGTCGCGATCTCGTGATCCACTGCGCCTCGGCCGACGGCGCGCGCATTGAAACTTACCGTTTGTCCGAACTGCTGCCGCATGCCTTCGGGCCGGCCAACCTGGGGATTTGAATGTCAGTCCTGTCCGATCGCTGGATCCGCGAGCAGGCGCTCGCCTCGGGAATGATCGAGCCGTTCGTCGAGAGCCAGCGGCGCGAAGGCTGCATTAGCTACGGCCTGTCCAGCTATGGCTATGACGCGCGGGTGGCCGACGAGTTCAAGATCTTCACCAATGTCGACAGCGCAGTGGTCGACCCGAAGGACTTCGCCGCGAACAGCTTTGTCGACCGGAAGACCGACTGCTGCATCATCCCGCCCAATAGCTTCGCCCTGGCCCGCACCGTCGAGTATTTCCGCGTGCCGCGCGACGTGCTCGTCATTTGCCTCGGCAAGTCGACCTATGCCCGCTGCGGCATCATCGTCAACGTGACGCCGCTGGAACCCGGCTGGGAAGGCCATGTCACGCTGGAATTCTCCAACACCACGCCGCTCCCCGCCAAGATATATGCCAACGAAGGCGCCTGCCAGTTCCTGTTCCTGAAAGGCAACGAACCCTGCGAGGTGAGCTACGCCGACCGGGCAGGCAAATATATGGGGCAGCAGGGGGTGACGTTGCCAAGGTTGTAAAAACCATATTTTCGCTCTATATTTAGGTCATGCTTGATCCCATCCTCGCCGACACCAGCATCAGCATTAGCCAGCTGAAGAAGAATCCGACGGCAGCGATCGAAGCGGCCGAAGGTTTTCCGGTCGCCGTGCTGAACCACAATACACCCACAGCCTACCTCGTCCCTGCCAAGGCTTGGGAAGCGCTTATGGACCGATTGGAGGATGTTGAGTTGGCCGAAATCGTCCGCCAGCGCGAGGGTCAGGAAGAGATCGAGGTTAAGATTGACGGCCTATAGGCTCACCTTTCTTCGCGACGCGAAGAAGGAGTGGGATAAGCTGGACAGCAGCATACGCGGACAGTTCGAAAGAAAGCTGAAGGCCGCCCTGACCGCTCCGCGACGTCCTGCGGCCAAGCTGAGCGGGGTGCCGGACTGCTATAAGATCAAGCTACGTAGCGCCGGCTATCGTTTAGTTTATCGCGTGTACGACGACCGAGTGGTCGTCCAAGTCGTGGCTGTCGGCCGACGCGACCGCAACCAGGTTTACAAGGCTGCTGTCGGACGGCTCAACAGCTGAGCCAACACCATCAATAAACCCGCTTCTTCGGCTTGATATACTCCGCATCGTCGGTGAGCGTGTATTCGTGGACGGGGCGGTAGTCGATCGTCACGCCTTCCTTGGCCAGCGACACGCCGGGTGCGCCACCGGCCGAGTTCAGCCACGTGACGGTATGCTTCATCCAATTGGCGTCGTCGCGCTCAGGGAAGTCCTCGTGCATGTGGGCGCCGCGGCTTTCCTTGCGGTTGGCTGCGGAGTGCATCGTTACCACCGCCTGGGCGAGCAGATTGTCGAGTTCTAGCGTCTCCACTAGATCGGTGTTCCAGATCAGCGATCGGTCGGTCACCGCCACGTCCGAGAAGCTGGCGGCGACCGCGTCGATCTTTGTCTGACCCTCTGCCAGGAGAGCCGAGTCACGGAACACCGCAGCGTGGGCCTGCATCGTCCGCTGCATCTCGCGGCGAATGCCTGCGGTCGGCGAGCCGCCCTTGGCGTGGCGCACCCGGTCGAGCCTGGTCAGCGCAAACTCTTCCGAGCCTTTGGGCAGCGGGTTATGCGATGTCATCGGCTTCTGGATGTCGGCGATGCGCAGACCGGTAGCGCGGCCGAACACCACCAGATCGATCAGCGAGTTGGAGCCCAATCGATTGGCGCCATGGACGGAGACGCACGCCGCCTCGCCGATGGCGAACAGGCCAGGCACGACATGATCAGGGTTGCCGTCCGGCCCGATGGTTACGACCTCGCCATGATAATTACATGGGATCCCGCCCATATTATAGTGCACCGTGGGCGAAACCGGGAGCGCCTGGCGGGTCAGGTCGACGTTTGCGAACACCTTGCCGGTCTCGGTGATGCCCGGCAGCCGCTCGTGCAGCACCTTGGCGTCGATATGGTCGAGGTGGAGGAAGATATGATCCTTCTCCTTGCCGACGCCGCGACCTTCGCGCACTTCCATCGCCATCGACCGCGACACCACGTCGCGGGAGGCAAGGTCCTTGGCGGACGGGGCATAGCGTTCCATGAAGCGCTCGCCTTCCGAGTTGGTCAGGTAACCGCCCTCGCCACGCGCGCCCTCGGTGATCAGCACCCCCGCGCCGTAAATGCCGGTCGGGTGGAACTGAACGAACTCCATGTCCTGGAGCGGGAGCCCGGCGCGCAGCACCATCGCATTGCCGTCGCCGGTGCAGGTGTGCGCCGACGTCGCCGAGAAATAACAGCGGCCATAGCCGCCGGTCGCCAGCACCGTTTGATGCGAGCGGAAACGGTGGATGGTGCCGTCATCCATGCACAAGGCGATCACGCCCCTGCACGCGCCATTCTCCATGATCAGGTCGAGGGCGAAATACTCGATGAAGAAGTCTGCGTCGTATTTCAGGCTCTGCTGGTAGAGTGTGTGCAGCATCGCATGTCCGGTCCGGTCGGCCGCAGCGGCGGTGCGCTGGACCGGCGGCCCCTCGCCCATATTCTGCATATGGCCGCCGAAGGGACGCTGATAAATCGTGCCATTCTCGTTGCGGCTGAACGGCATGCCGGCATGTTCGAGCTCGTAGACGGCGGCCGGTGCCTCGCGGCAGAGATATTCGATCGCGTCCTGGTCGCCGAGCCAATCGGAGCCCTTGACCGTATCGTACATGTGCCACGACCAATGGTCCGGCGAGTTGTTGCCAAGCGATGCTGCAATGCCGCCTTGCGCCGCGACCGTATGGCTACGCGTCGGGAAGACCTTGGTGATGCAGGCGGTCTTCAGCCCCGCGCCGGCAATGCCCATGGTTGCGCGCAGGCCCGCTCCGCCGGCGCCGACCACCACCGCGTCGTAGGTGTGGTCGATGATCTTGTACGCGTCCGCCATCAGGCTGCACCCCCGCCAAAGGCGATCTTGAGAATGGAGAAGATCGCGAAGGCGCCCATCGCGATCACGTAGAAGTTGAGCAGCACCAGCGCGACGACCCGCGTTTCGTCATGCTGATAATCCTCGATCACCGTCTGCAGCCCCATGCGGAAATGCCAGAAGACGCTGATCACGAGCAGCATCATCGGCACCGCGGCCATCGGCGAGGACAGCCATGTCGTGATCGTCAGATAGTCGTAACCCGGCAGCCGCAGCAGCGAGAGCAGCAGCCAGCTCATCAGCAGGAAGTTGGAGCCGGCGGTCAGCCGATGCATCCACCAATGATGTGCGCCTGCCTTGGCGGATCCCAGCCCGCGAACGCGGCCGATTTCGGTGCCGGTACCCATCAGTTCTTCCCCACCAGCAGCACGATCCAGAAGATCAGAGTCACCAGGATCGAGAAAGCAAAGGTCAGTCGCGCCGACATTCTGTTGCCCCTCAGCTCAAAGTTCGCGCCGGTATCCATCACCAGATGGCGGATGCCCGAAGCCATGTGCTGGAACAGCGTCAGCGTCAGCCCGATGCCGAACACATAACCGAGGATGTTGAGCGCGCCCGACTGGTAGGTGAAGGTATCGCGGAAGTTCGCGTAGGATTCTGGCCCGCTCGCGAGCGCCACGAGCCACCATACCAGTAGGATCGCTCCGACCGTCGCCATGCCTGAGCCGGTGACGCGGTGGACGATCGAGACCGCCATGTGCGGGCCCCATTTCCAGATCGTCAAATGCGGCGACAAGGGCCGGTTGCGGTTGCTGCTGCTCATCGGAGCCCCTCTTGCGTGTTCTTAGGCGCAAGCTCTTAGCCAATGCCGCGCCGCTTGCAACAATGCGGGTCCGGGTCGGGTTTGTTTAACCCCGGCTTTACCAGCGCGGCGTAAGCCAACACCGAACCGGCGTAGTGAAGGACAAGACCCAGTGAGTTCTCAAGCCCAAGGGAGCAACTCAAACTCTCGCACGGACCAGATCGCGATCTCAGTCCGCGAGCGGCTCGACGAGTTCGACCGGGAAGGCACACTGACCGCCGATCTGCGCGAGGTGTATCAGATTATCGAGCCCCGCGCGGACGACGTTTCCCGTCGCTTCTGGGAATCGTTCAACGAGTCGCGTCATGTGCAGCCGAAGATCACCGGAGACCTGCTCGAAACCCGGATCAAGAACAGCACGGCATTTTCGCGTGAGAAGTTCCTGAACCTCTCTGGCCAGACCTGGGCCGATATGGCCCGCACCAATGCGGCTTGGTCTGAAAAAGCCGGCGTTCCCCTCTACGCCACGCTCGCTGCCCTCGCCGCGGCGTATGATTTTGCCATGGCCATCGTCTACCGGTCTTGCAACGGCGATGCAGACAAGCTCGCGCGCCTGACCCGGGCGATCCGCAAGGCCGCGATGATCGAAGCGGAGATCATGGCCGCCTTTGTTGCCGAACACAGGGCGCGGGAGGCCGCCGCAGGCCGCTCCGAGCAGGCTGACGTGTTCCAGAACCGCGTGGCCACCGAAGTTTCCACCACCGTTTCGCTCGGCGAGACGCTGCGTACCCAGGCGGCCGATGCATCGGTCGCAGCACGGGGGATGCTGGGCAAGGCGTCCGAAGTCGCCGCCGCCGCAGAGCAATCCGCTGTCGCCATGCGCGAAGCCGCGCACACTGCCGCCGGACTGATCCGGGCGATCGAGGATGCCCGTACCGAGGTCGAGACCGCCGCCGGCATCGCCACGCGCGCCGCCGGCCAGGCGACGGCCGCCGTGCAGGTCTCGGAAGCACTCTCCAATCATGCGCAGTCGATCGAGTCGATCCTGGGCCTTATCCGCGACATCGCCGGTCAGACCAACCTGCTGGCGCTCAACGCCACCATCGAAGCGGCACGCGCTGGCGACGCCGGCCGTGGCTTTGCGGTGGTTGCGCAGGAAGTGAAGAGCCTCGCCAACCAGACGGCGCGCGCGACCGACGACATTGCCGCCAAGATCGCCGCCATCCAGTCTGCGACGCGCACCACGGTGGAAGCCAATGGCTCGATCCGCGACACCGTGGGCGAGGTCCAGCAGTCCGCCGACCGCATCCGGGCGGCGATGGAGACACAGGCGCAGACTGTCACCATGATCACCGCCGCCGTGGATGAAACCGCACTGGCGGCAGACTCCATGTCCTCCACCATCGCGTCGATCCGACAGGACACCGAGACGGTCGCCAGCGAAATCGACGAACTCGAGACCGGCTTCCTCAAGGTGGACGCCCAACTCGGCCACCTGAAGTCAGCCGCTCAGGACTATGTGAAGCTGGTAGCGTAGGATCGGCTTGGCGGGCGGGAGCGCGAACGCTACCGCACCGCCTCATGACCAACATTCTCCTGACCGGCGCATCCCGGGGCATCGGTGCGGCGTGCGCCGAAGCTCTCGGCGCTCACAATTTGATCGGCACTTCCAGCGCCAATGGCGATCTCGCCGATCCTGCGACGCCCCGGCGGATCTGGAACAGCGCGCTCGAGCGCCTCGGTGGCCGCATCGAGGTGCTCATCAACAATGCAGGTGTGTTCGAGGCTGCTCCGGTGGATCTCGACCATGATGAATGGGTCGGCGCGTGGGAGCGCACGATGCGGATCAACCTGACTGCCTCGGCAGAGCTGTGCAGGCTTGCCGTCCTGCATTTCCGGGAACAGGGCGGCGGGCGCATCGTCAACGTCGCCAGCCGCGCCGCCTATCGCGGCGACTCACCGGCGCACTGGCACTATGCCGCCTCCAAAGCAGGCATGATCGGCATGACCAAGTCGATCGCGCGCGGCTTCGCGGCCGAGAACATTTTGGCGTTCGCAGTCTGCCCCGGCTTCGTTATGACCGGTATGGCCGAGGATTATCTGGCTAGCCGCGGCGGCGACAAGTTGCTGGCCGACATCCCGCTCGGCCGCGTCGCCATGCCGGACGAAGTCGCGAGCGCCGTGCGCTACCTCGCGCTCGAAGCGCCGGCCTCGATGACCGGCGCGGTGATCGACATCAACGGCGCGAGCTATGTCCGCTGAAACGTGGAAGCTGACCCTGCCGTGCACCCGCGCGGAAGCGGAGGCGATCGATGCGGGTGCGATCGAGATCGATGCCGTGCTGATGACCACCGAAGTCGTCGAGGACGATGTCGAGCAATGGCGCCTCGACGCCTACTTGGAGGATGAGCCGGACGAAGCCATGATCGCCGCCATCCGTGCGCTGGTGCCAAGTGCGGCGGCGCTCCAGCCCGAGGTTCAGCAACTGAGCGACGAAGACTGGGTCGCGATGAGTCAGGCGGGGCTGGAGCCGATCCGCGAGGGCCGCTTCATCGTCCACACCGAGGCTCACTTCGTCGCGCCCGGCACTGGCGAGCGCGCCTTCCTGATCAATGCCGGCCAGGCCTTCGGAACCGGCCATCATGGCACCACATCCGGCTGTCTCGCGATGCTGGACCGGCTTTCGGACCGCAGGTTCGCGCGGATCATCGATCTGGGCACCGGCACGGGTCTGCTCGCGTTCGCGGCGCAACATCTTTGGCCGGACGCCCAAGTAGTGGCGACGGACATCGATCCTGTGGCGATCGAAGTGACTGCCGGGAACGCAGCAGTAAACGGTGTGTGCGGTGTCCAGCTGATCGTCGCGGATGGTGCGCGCGCCCCTACCATCGCCTGCAACGCACCTTACGATCTGATCGTCGCCAACATCCTTGCCGGCCCGCTGGTGGCTATGGCGCCGGAGATTGCGGCCGTGGCGGCGCCAGACGCGACCATCGTGCTCGCTGGGCTGCTGACCAACCAGGCCGACAAGGTGCGCGCCGCCTATCAGGCGGTCGGTTGCACGGTTGAGCAGTCGGAGGAACGCGGCGACTGGACTATCCTTCGCCTGTGCGCGGCCGCCATTCCAGTCACCGATGCCAAGTCGGACGATGTCGGCCGCGAGAACTGGGCGCGGGACATCTAAGCAGGCGCGACTGCCGCTACTCGGTTCCCGCGTCAACGGCCGGCGTCAGAAAATATGGTTCGACCGGGCCAGTGAGCTTGATAGCAAGCGGGCGGCCGTGCCGGTCCATCTTCTTGCCGAGCGCCACGCGGACCCAGTTCTCGGACACCGAATATTCCTCGACGTCGGTGCGCTCCTGGCCTTTAAAGCGGATGCCGATGCCGCGGCTCAGCACATCCTGGTTGAAGTGCGGGCTGCGCGGATCGTTGGAAAGACGGTCGGGGGGCGTGTCTGTCATGGGGGCGCCTTAGCGTCAGGCCGCGAGTGCCGCAACGCGGGCGTTCGCCGTCCTCAGCTCCTCGACAAATTGCGCATACTCGTCCTCGGCCTGCGCCTTGTCCTGCAGGCGCAGCAGATAGCTCGGATGGATCGTAACCCAGCACTCCCCGCCGTCGGCTAGCGTCAACGCCCGGCCGCGGGAGCCGGAGATGGTCACCACCTTGCCGAGCAGCGAGCGAGCGGCGGTGGCGCCGAGTGCAACGGTAATCGGCGGGCGGATCAGCACCCGCTCCTGATCGATCCACCAGCGGCAGGCGTCGATTTCGGGGCCGTTCGGCTTGGCATGGATGCGGCGCTTGCCGCGCTGCTCGAACTTGAAATGCTTGACCGCATTGGTGACGTAGGTGGTCGAGCGATCCACCCCCGCTTGGGCAAGCGCCTTGTCGAGCACCTGTCCGGCCGGGCCGACGAACGGCTTCCCCGCCAGGTCCTCCTGGTCACCCGGCTGCTCGCCGACGAGCATCAGCTTTGCCGAGACTTCGCCTTCCCCGAACACCGTCTGGGTCGCGCATTTATACAAGTGGCAGCGGGTGCATGCCGCCGCCTCGTCCCGGAGCGCTTCCCAGGAAACGCGTGCATTGCCGCCTATTTCCGCGCGCGATGCCGCAACCATACCAGCCTCCCGGGCTTGCGCCCCTGCGATGAGCTGCGGGACCAACGCGGTCTCGGGCATGTTTTTCCAATATTTGCGCGGCATTTCCTTCAGCATCGCTCCGACCTTCAGCCGCGCGGGATTGAAGATGGAGCCGTAATAAGTGCGCCACACTTCCTCGACCGGATCGCCTTGTGGCGCATCGGCCTTGGTCGCGCCCGGGCTTTCAGTCAGGCTTTCGCCATCCCAATGGATCGACAGCTCCGGCGTCAGGATCGACCAGTGCATCGACGCGAAGCGCCGCCCGAAGAAGCCGGCATTGAGGCGGACAATGTGATGGTCGGGCTCGAACCAGGCAACGAAGCGCGGGCCTTGCTCCGTCTCCAGCTCACGAAAGCGGACGAAGGCGCGCATCTTGTGCATGTCCCGGCGCACCGCCTTGGCCATCTCCTCAAGCCGGCGGAGCAGCGGATCGGCCCGGTCGCCCATCGCGCCCGGTTGATCCCGCAGGCGCAGCAGCATGCGGTATAGCAAGGCGAACCGCTCCGGATCGCTGTGCGCCACAACGGACTGGGCGAGTTCGACGAACGGCCGCGGCACGCTGAAGCCTCCGGCCGCGGCCTCGGGCACTGCTTCGTCGCCGAACAGATCGCCCGCGCGCTCGCCGACTTGCCACACCACCTGATCCGCCGGCACGTGGGCGGCGGCCAAGGCACGCGCGGCCGTGCGCCAGCCGTCGAAATCATCCTCGGTCGCGAGCTGGGCGACCCTCACTCGCGCTCGTCACTCCCGGGCGGGTTCGCCTTGGCATTCTCCAACTCGGCCGGCTTGCGATTCTCGTAGACGCTGGCGAGTTCGCGCTCCTTGGCGTCGGAGAGCACTTCAGCGGCGGCAGGAAACATCTCCTCTTCCTCTTCGTCGATGTGATGCTCGTAGCGGTGGCGGAGGTGATGGAACTTCGCGTCCCACTCGGCGGATGCGGCGTCCAAAGCCATCATCTCACCTAAAATGTCGTCGACTTCCTTGTGCTCCGATACCGAATGCCGCGCGTCATCACGCAGCTCGGGCTTGGCAAGCATCGTGGCGTAGAGCGCCTCCTCTTCGGCGGCGGCATGGGACTGGAGCTCGAGCCGAAAGTCCTCGAACAGCTTGGCGCGGTCCCCTTCACCGTCGCTCAGGCGCTTCATCATGTCCCGCTGCTTGTCGTGGTCCCGCTTCAGCTTCGCGTAGATATCCTGTTCGGCCATGCGATCCTCCTTGAGTGTGCCGAACGGATGAGCGGGCGCAACGTTCAGGCGAACAACTCCAATTGCTCGCGCTTCGGCACGATCAACGTCTTCAGCTCGGCCTTGTCGCTGAGCATCACCGGGCGCCAATCCTCGGTCACAATGAAGGGGCGGAGCTTGGCAACTGAGACGGTCAGACGCGCGACATCGTCCAAGCGAAGCTTGCGCCAACGGCGGCTGGCGATGATCGCGTTCACGGCCTTTACGCCCAAGCCGGGGACGCGCAGCAGCATCTCCCGAGGCGCGCGGTTCACATCCACCGGAAAACTTTCGCGGTGCTTCAGCGCCCAAGCGAGCTTGGGATCGATGTCGAGCGGGAGCATGCCCGTCTCGTTCGCCGCCGCCACGACCTCATGCGGCTGAAAACCGTAGAAACGCATCAGCCAGTCGGATTGGTAGAGCCGGTGCTCGCGCATCAGCGGCGGCCGCTGCAGCGGCAGCACCGCGCTTGCATCCGGGATGGGGCTGAACGCGGAATAGTAAACGCGCCGCAACTTGTAATTTCCGTAAAGCGACGAGGCGCGAAGCACGATGTCACCGTCGGTCGCGCTATCCGCGCCGACGATCATCTGAGTCGATTGTCCCGCCGGCGCCAGCTTGGGCGCATGTTTGTACTTCTTTGCCTCCGCCGCATCGTCAATGGCGTGTTTCACGTCCGCCATCGCCGCTTCAATGCGCGTGCCGTCCTTTTCCGGCGCGAGCCGCTTCAAACCGCGTTCGGTCGGCAGCTCTATATTGATCGACACCCGGTCGGCATGGACGCCCGCCAGCCGTACCAGTTCGGGATCGGCGTCGGGAATGGTCTTAAGGTGGATATAGCCGCGAAAGCCGTGATCCTCGCGCAGGCTTCGCGCCACCTCGACGATCTGCTCCATCGTGTAGTTGGAGCTGCGGATGATGCCGGACGAGAGAAACAGACCCTCGATATAGTTGCGCTTGTAGAAGGCGAGAGTGAGGTCGACGACTTCCTTGGCGGTGAACCGCGCGCGGCGAACGTTCGAGCTCTTGCGGTTGATGCAATAATGGCAGTCGAAAATGCAGCTGTTGGTCAGCAGGATCTTCAGCAGCGAGATGCAGCGCCCGTCCGGCGCATAGGCATGGCAGATGCCCATACCCTCGGTCGAACCGATGCCCTTGCCGTCGCGGCTGTCGCGCTTGGAAGTGCCTGACGAGGCGCAAGACGCGTCATATTTCGCCGCGTCCGCGAGAATCTCCAGCTTCTGGCGGACGTCTAGCTGAGCCATGCGTTCTACTTATGTTCGCCAGCTCATCCAATCAATAGGTTAGTTCAAAATCAGGCACTTGCCTCAGGCGTCATCAGCTTGCGGACGAAGCCGATCAGGCCAGTTTGGCGGCTTCGCTTCAGGCGCTCGGCTTCCAGGATTGTCTGCACGCGGCGGAAGCAGGCATGCGCGTCGTCGTTGACGAGCACATAGTCATAGCCGTCCCAGTGGCCGATCTCGCTTGCGGCGCGTGCCATGCGCGCCGTGATGACCTCTTCGCTGTCCGTGGCCCGAGCGCGGAGTCGGCGCTCCAGCTCTTCCATCGATGGCGGCAAAATGAAGACGCGGACAACATCGCCGCCCGCCAACTGATGCAGCTGCTGGGCGCCCTGCCAGTCGATATCGAACAGCACGTCATTACCTGAAGCCAAGATTTCGTCGACCGGCTTGGCCGGCGTCCCGTAGCGGTGGCCGAAGACGTGCGCCCATTCCAGGAACTCGCCTGCCGCCACCATTTCCTTGAAGCGCGGCAAGTCGACGAAATGATAGTCGACGCCATCCTGCTCGCCCGGCCGCATCGGTCGCGTCGTCACCGACACGGACATGCGCAGCGTCCGGTCCGCTTCGAGCAGCATGCGGGAAATAGTGGATTTGCCCGCTCCCGAGGGCGAGGACAGCACGAACAGCACGCCCCGCCTGCGGAATTTATGCGGATCGTCGGGGCGCGAGGCGGTCAGCGTGGTCGGGCGAAGCACGGCTGCGCTACTGGCCCGTGCCCGCCCTCCCGTCAACGTCAGTAGCGGCCGCGGCGGCGGTCCATCGCCTTCTTGGCGACATACGCGCCGCCCAGGATCAAGCCGAGCGGCCCCATGCGGCGGAGCGCACCGGCCGCCAAGGCGCCCGTGAGCATACCCGTTCCACCGCGCCCGCTGCGCTGCCCAAGTTCGCGCCCGACCAGGGCGCCGACGATCTTGCCAATCATTTCACTCTCCTCGTTGCGGAGGCATAACGCCGGAACGGGAAGCTTTCTCCGTCAGGCCGGAGATGCCCTCGCGCCGCTCCAGCTCAGACAGCACGGCGTCAAAGTCGAGCCCCTGGCTTTCGAGCAGCAAGGCGAGGTGGAAGATCAGGTCGGCCGCTTCGCCGACCAGACCTTCGCCCTTGATCGCCGCGATCACCGTCTCGACCGCTTCCTCGCCGACCTTCTGAGCGATCCGCTCCGGCCCCTTCGCGAGCAGGCGCGCGACGTAGGAGCTGTCGGGATCGCCGCCGCGACGGGAACGGATCGTTTCCGACAGGCGAAGGAGCCGGTCCTCAGTCATGACGCCGCACCGGAAAACCGGCCGCGCCGAGCGCCGCATGGGCTTCGGCGATCGTGTGATGCCCAAAGTGGAAGATGGAAGCGGCAAGCACCGCGGAGGCATGGCCGTCCCGCACGCCGGCTACAAGATGGTCAAGCAGGCCGACGCCACCGCTCGCCACCACAGGCACCTGCACGGCGTCGGCAATGGTGCGGGTGAGCGCCACGTCATAGCCGCCCTGAGTGCCGTCCCGGTCCATTGAGGTAATGAGCAACTCGCCGGCGCCGAGCTCCGCCAGCCGGAGTGCATGCGCTACGGCATCGATGCCAGTCGACCAACGGCCGCCGTGAGTGAAAATCTCCCAGCGATCCTTAGCCACCGCACGCGCATCGATCGAGGCGACCACGCATTGGCTGCCGAAGCGGTCGGCCATCTCCGCGACCAACTCCGGCCTGGCGACCGCGGCCGAATTGACCGCGACTTTGTCGGCACCCGCGAGCAGCAGGGCGCGGGCATCCTCCACCGAGCGCACGCCGCCGCCGACGGTCAGCGGCATGAAGCAAACTTCCGCGGTGCGCCTCACCACTTCCACCATAGTCCCGCGCGCTTCGTGGCTCGCCGCGATATCGAGAAAGCAAAGCTCGTCCGCGCCTGCCGCATCATAGGCGCGTGCCTGTTCGACCGGGTCTCCCGCATCGGCGAGGTCGACGAAGTTCACGCCCTTGACCACGCGCCCGTTCGCGACATCGAGGCAAGGGATAACCCTGACGCGAACGGTCACCGCGCGGCGGCCTTGATCGCCTCGGCCAGGTCGATGCGGCCATCATAGATGGCGCGCCCGGTGATGACCCCCTCGATGCCCGTATGAGGCTTGAGCGCCACGATGTCCTCCATGCCGGCTAGACCGCCGCTGGCAATCACCGGCAGTGACTGGGTATCGGCCAGCGCCACCGTCGCCTCGACATTGACGCCGCGCAGCATCCCGTCCCGGCCGACATCGGTGAACAGCAGCGCCGCCACGCCGGCGTCCTCGAAACGGCGCGCGAGATCGATCACCGGCACGTCCGACACATCCGCCCAGCCTTTTGTGGCTACCATGCCATCGCGAGCGTCCACGGCCACCACGATCCGGCCCGGAAAGTCGCGCGCGGCGCCCTTGACCAGATCAGGGTCGTTCAGCGCCGCGGTGCCGATCACCGCCCGCACCACCCCATAATCGAACCAGCGCTCGATCGCATCGCGCGAACGAATGCCGCCGCCCAGTTGCACATTACCGCGAAAACCGTTGACGATGCGTCGGACCGCTATGCCGTTGACGCTCTCGCCGGCAAAGGCGCCGTCCAGGTCCACGACATGGATCCACTCAGCGCCTGCCGCCGCGAACCGCTCTGCCTGCGCCGCCGGGTCGTCGGCATAGACGGTCACGCGATCCATATCGCCCTCGGCCAGCCGCACAACCTGGCCACCCTTCAGGTCGATGGCGGGAAAAATGATCAAGGACGCCATTCCAAGAAGCGAGACAGAAGAGCCAGCCCGAATCGCTGGCTCTTCTCGGGATGGAATTGCACCCCGGCCATATTGTCCCGGCCGATCGCTGCTGTGATGGGACCACCATGGTCTGTGTCTGCCAGCACGCCTTCACCCTGATAGGCGTAGCCGTGAAGAAAATAGGCTTCGCCCTGAGCGATCAGCGGGTGCTCGACGCAGGGCCGGACGTCGTTCCAGCCCATGTGGGGGACTTTCAAGTCGGAGGTTGGGACGAGTGCGCTCACGCGGCCCCGTATCCAGCTCAGGCCCGACGTGACGCCATGCTCTTCCCCGGCCTCGGCCATCAGCTGCATTCCGACACACACACCAAGAAAAGGCCGGCCTTTCTCGAGTACAACCTCGGTCAGCGCCTCGATCATGCCGGGAACGGCAGTCAGCGCCCGCATTGCCGCGCCGAATGCGCCGACTCCAGGTAGCACGATGCGGTCGGCCATGCGGATGCCGATCGGGTCGGCAGTGACGGCGATCCGCTCCGCCCCCGCTGCCTTCAGCGCATTATGGACCGAGAAGAGATTGCCCGCTCCGTAATCGACCAGCGCGACCGTCTCAGCCACCGAGCGTGCCCTTGGTGGAGGGCACCGCATCGGCCTTGCGCGCATCGATTTCGACCGCCTGACGCAGCGCCCGGGCGAGCGCCTTGAAGGCGCTTTCGACCAGGTGGTGATTGTTGCGGCCGTAGAGATTCTCGACGTGGAGGGTCAGGCCCGCGGTCTGCGCGAAACTGTGGAACCAGTGCTCGACCAGTTCCGTATCCCATTCGCCGAGCTTTTCCTGAGTGAAATCCAGCTTCCAGACGAGGAACGGCCGCCCGGAAATATCGAGCGCGCACCGGGTCAGCGCCTCGTCCATCGGCGCATATGCGGTACCGTAACGGGCGATGCCGCGCCGGTCGGCCAAGGCTTTCGAGATCGCATCGCCGATGGCCAGCGCCGAATCCTCCGTCGTGTGGTGCTGGTCGATGTGAAGATCGCCCTCCACTGCCACATCAAGGTCGATCAGCGAATGCCGCGACAACTGTTCCAGCATATGGTCCAGAAAGCCGATGCCGGTCGCCACGCGATACGCGCCGGTGCCGTCCAGATTGACGGTAACTTCAATCTTCGTCTCGCTGGTATCTCGATTCACCGTGGCTGTGCGCATGGCGCGCCTATGCGAACAAGCACCGGTTAATGCAACGTGGCTTGACCCGTCCGCCTGCCTCTTTACGAGTCGATGGGATGAGCGAGACTCCGCCCGACAGCCTGATCCCGTATGACGAGATCGTGCAGGAAGCACTGCGCGCCGTCGTCGGCCGCGTGCTGGGAGAGGTGCAGGAAACCGGCGGCCTGCCGGGCGAGCATCATTTCTACATTACCTTCAAGACCAACCATCCCGGGGTCGACCTGCCGAGGCACCTGACTGAGCGGTTCCCCGACGAGATGACGATCGTGCTGCAGAACAAGTTCTGGGACCTGAAGGTCGAGGACAAGCATTTCGAGGTCGGGCTCTCCTTCAACCAGATCCCGGCCAAGCTGTTCATCCCGTTCGCCGCAATCACCGGATTCGTCGATCCGGCAGTCAATTTCGCGCTGCAGTTTCAGGCCCAAGGCGACGACACCGGGCCCGAGCCGCACGAGGCGGCGGAGAATGACGGCCCCACCGTCACGGCCGAGGACGGCTCGAACGTCGTGACGGTGGATTTCGGCCGGAAGAAATAGTCAGCGTCGCGGCGGCGGGGGCCCCTGGATCGTGGGCCCCAGGTTCCGCATCACTTCCCGCGCATCGAAGTCGCGGGCATCGCGCGGGCGGCCCTTGAACATCACGATCTCGGCAAAGGCCTCGAACCGGTCGATGGTGCGCACGTCCACCTGGTCCGCCCAGAACGGATCGTAGCCCCAGGGATCCCAGCTGCGCCAGCCGAAGCGCCCATAATAGCGCCAGCTCGGTCCCCAATAACCCCATGGGCCGGCGCCGAATGGCCGCGGCGTGGTCTGGACCGATGTGCGCCGATCGGTCTCGCGATCGACAAGGGTAAAGCCATCGAAGCCCTGCTGTACGGTCAGCTCGGCAGCGCGGAAGAGCAGATAATTCTCGACCGTCTCGCGTGCGGTAAACTGGTTGCCGGCGAACATCACGCGGAAGCGGTTCGATTCGATCTGCTGTTCGGAGAAGCCGCCGCTGACACCGGTTCGTGCGCCGATTGGTTGGTACGGAGTCGGCGTGGCGCAGCTGGCGAGCAGGGCGGCCAGGCCAAGTGCTGAAAAAGTAAGGCGTTTCATCTCGTCGCGACCTCGTTTCCTTCTACCGACAGAACAAAGCGGGAGCGGACCCGTTCCACGAGATAAGTTGCAGGTGAAAACGCTCTTTCGCTCGGTTGCGCTCAATGGCACACTCCCGTCTAAGAACAGAACCGAGTCAGGAGAAGATATGGCAACTCTCGCGCAGCCGCCGGTGGCGGAGTTCACCGACCCACTCGATGTCAGCCGCCAGGAGCTCTACCGCGACCATCAATGGCAGGAGCCGTTCCGCCGCCTGCGCGCCGAGGCGCCGGTCCATTATGTGCCGCACAGCTCGTTTGGCCCCTATTGGTCGGTGTCCACCTACAAGCCGATCGTCCATGTCGAGTCGCTGCCGGAGCTCTATTCGTCGGAAGCGGGCGGGATCACCCTCGCCGACCGACTGGCCGACGACTACCCGATGCCGATGTTTATCGCCCGCGACCGGCCCGTCCATACGGGCCAGCGCCGCACGGTGGCGCCCGCCTTCACACCCAGCGAGATCGTCCGCATGTCGGAAGACATTCGCCGCCGCACCGCCGAGATCCTGGACGAGCTGCCCTGGGGCGAAACGTTCGACTGGGTGGACACCGTCTCAATCGAGCTGACGACGCAAATGCTCGCCATCCTGTTCGACTTCCCATGGGAAGACCGGCGCAAGCTGACCTTCTGGTCCGATTGGGCCGGCGATATCGAATTGGTCCACAATGAGGCGAGCCGCCAGGAACGGCTCGGCCACATGTTCGAGTGCATGACCTATTTCAAGAAGCTGTGGGACGAGAAGCTCGACAAGGAGCCAACGCCCGACCTGATCTCGATGATGATCCATTCCGAAGCCATGTCGAGCATGCCGGACAATGAGTTCATCGGTAACCTCATCCTGCTGATCGTCGGCGGCAACGACACCACCCGCAACTCGATGACCGGCGGCATCTATGCGCTCGATAAATACCCGGACGAGCGCGCCAAGCTGGAGCAGAATCCGGGGCTGATCCACAACACCGTGCAGGAAATCATCCGCTGGCAAACGCCGCTTGCCCATATGCGGCGGACGGCGAAGGAAGATGCCGAGCTGGAAGGCCAGCAGATCAAGGCCGGCGACAAGCTCGCGCTCTGGTACATCTCCGCCAATCGCGACGAGAGCGTGTTCCCCAACGCCGACAAGCTGATCGTCGACCGCGAGAATGCCCGGCGGCATCTCGCCTTTGGTTATGGCATTCACCGCTGCGTCGGGGCGCGGCTTGCCGAGCTGCAGATCGCCGTACTGCTGGAGGAAATGGCGAAGCGCCGGATGCGGGTGAACGTAATGGAGGAGCCGGTGCGGGTCAGCGCCTGCTTCGTCAACGGCTACCGGAAGCTGCCGGTGCAGATCACGAAGTATTGAAGCCGGTCGGGTGGTCCCCACGTAGCTAATGTCGAGCGAACAACGAGCGGGATTGTAATGCTGAATCGAAGACTGGTGCTGTTCTCGGCCGCAGCGACGGCGGGTCTTGCCTGGCTGGGCCAGGGCGCGCGGGCCGCGGCCCCGGCGGCCGATCCCCGCTTTCGGCTGAGCGCGGCCGAATGGCGCAAGCGGCTGAAGCCGCCGGTCTATGCCGTACTGCGCGAGGAAGACACCGAACGGCCCGGCACCAGCCCCCTCCTGAAGGAAAAGCGCGCCGGCACCTACGTCTGCGCCGGCTGCGCCCAGCCCGTCTTTTCGTCCAAAACCAAGTATGAGAGCGGCACCGGCTGGCCGAGCTTCTGGGCCGCGCTGCCGGGCGGCACCGGCACCACCACCGACCGCAAGCTGGGCTTCGAGCGGGTCGAGGAACATTGCCGCCGCTGCGGCGGGCATCTCGGCCACATCTTCGACGACGGCCCCAAGCCCACCGGCAAGCGCCACTGCATCAACGGCCTGGCGCTGAGGTTCGTGCCCGGCAAGGCCTAGTCAGGGACGACCATTCCACCGCGCGGTGGATTGCAGCCGCCGGCGATCAGGCCCGAGAGCGAGACAAGCCCGTTCTGCCGGTCGGTTTCGGTAAGGGTGCCCTGCTGCTGAAAACCGCGATGAATCGCCAGGGCCTCGCTCCAGTCACGGCACGCACGCGCATAGTCGCCGCCCGCGTAGCGATTGGCGCCGCTGGATTTCAGAAGGGTCGCCAGACTGCGGCGGGCGCCCGGCGGCGCCCCGGCTAAGGCGACCAGCTGCCGTTGTGTGGCGACCGCCGCGTCCGCCGCAGCGAAGCTGTCGCGGAAGCGCCGCGCATCTGCCAGCACCTGCGCCTGCACCTCGGTCGTTGCCGCCAACAGCTGCAGCGCGCTCGCACCGCTCGGGTCCCGCTGCTTCAGTGCGCGGGCGAGAAAAACCGCCCGCCCGATCGCCTGCTCGGCCTCGCCAGCCCGTCCGTTCGTCCGATGGACGACCGCGCTGAACCAGAGCGACAAGGCGAGCTTGCGCTGAGGATCGGGATCGACGGGCGCACGACGGACAAGCTCCTCGTTGACGGCCACGGCCGAGGCCAGCGCCGTGCGGGCGGCGCCCTCCTGCTTCAGCTTGTGATGCGCCTCTCCCAGCAGCCGGAGATTGGCGGAGCGGGTCTTGAGCACCGGCGTGGCGCCACGCAGAGTCGGCGGCAGGGCAGCGATAAAGCGTTCCGCTTCGAGGTGCCCTCTCAGCGCGGGTGACCAGTTTTCATCCCATCCATAAGAATCGCCTTCGCCCTGCCAGCTTGTCGCGTAAAGAGCCGCGACTTCAGGCGTGCGTTCCTTGAACGGCTCAAGCGCGGCGCGTGCCCGGCGCGCCTGCACGCGGGCGAGGTCAGGCCGCGTATGATTATAGAGGTTCTGGGCGGCGCTCTCGATGAGCATCTCGGCATAGGCCTGGGCGACGCCAGGATCGCCTGGGCGGCGCGCGTAGAGCGGTTCGACGATGGCGCTGGCTTTCCGAAGCAGCTGATCGGCATCGGCCAGCTTGCCGAGCTGGCCGCCGCCGCCGCCGCCCACCGCGCGCGAGAGACGCGTATAGCCGCGCCCGACCTCCGCCCGGACATCGTCGGGCGCCGTGCGATCCGGGGCGAGTGCGTCCAGATAGGTCAGCGCCGTGCGGGCGAGCAGGACCTGGGCACCGGTACCACCGGGAACCTTGCCGACTTCGTCGAACGTCTCGAACAGCAGCGTTTTGGCGATGGCGCGGGTCTGCTCGAAGCGCTGCTCGGCGTCGGCGCGCGCCACCTCCGCGCGGCGATTCGCGATGGTCGTGACCACGAGCGCGCCGATCAACAACAGGAGCGCCGCCGCCGCCGCCGCGACCGGAACCCGGTGCCGGCCGACGAATCGTCGCGTCCGATAGGCCGCCCCGCCGCCACATGCATTCACCGGTCGCCCGTCTGCGTGCCGGTCGAGATCGTCGATCAGGGCGTCGACAGTCGCGTAGCGTCGGGAGGGATCCTCCGCTGCTGCCTTTGCGATGATGGCCAGGAGGTCGGTATCCGCGCCGCCCTCCGCGAGCAGATCGAGCAATCGCCCAAGTGCGAAGATGTCGGTCAGCGTCGTTGCCGGAGCCCCAGCCAGCCGTTCCGGCGGCGCATAGCCAGGCGTGGCCGTTTGCGCCGGAACGTCGCCGCCCTCTTCGTCGGCAAGCCGGGCAATGCCGAAATCGATCAGCTTCGGCTCACCGGCCCTGTCGACCAGGATGTTGGCCGGGGTGAGATCGCGGTGGATGATCAGGTTGCGGTGGGCATAGGCGACCGCCATGCAGATCTTTCGAAACAGGGCGAGCCGAACGATGCGGGTCGGGGCTGCGCTGCTCAGCCAGCTGCCGAGCGGCTGGCCCTCCACATATTCCATAACCAGATACGGCTGGCCCGCAGGCGTCTCGCCGCCGTCGAACAGCCGCGCGATGTGAGGGTGAGAGAGCTTGGCCAATGTCTGGCGCTCGCGCCGGAACCGCTCGACCAGTTCGTCGGACAAGGCGCCGGGCCGGATCAGCTTGATCGCGGCGACATGCTCGAAGTCGCCCACCGCGCGGTCGCCGCGATAGACGGAGCCCATGCCGCCTTGGCCGATCATGCCGATGATGCGGTAGGCGCCGATGCGATTCGGCAACTCCTGGTCTTGAGCCAGCAGCGGCGCGGCGCCCGTCCTGATCGAGCCCGACCCACGGAGCCGCAGCAGCCGCTTCATGCGCCCGTGAAGCTGATCGTCTCGGCCACATGCCCGCGCCAGCCAAGCTTCGCGCTCCGCTTCCGACTGTTCAAGCGCGTCATCGAGCAACGCGAGCGCGCGCGCCTCCAGCTCCGTGTCCATCGCCCGTTCCCCCTCCAGGCCATTGCTCAACCGTTAGGCGACAGCGCCTCCAGCAGCCACAGCCGCGCCGCGTTCCATCGCCTTTTCACCGTCGATTCGGAAAGCCCGAGCACCTTCGCAATGTCGGCTATCTCCATCCCTCCGAAATAGCGCATCTCGACGATGTCGGCGCGCTCCGCATCGATAGAGGCGAGCCGTTCAAGCGCCGCGTTCAGCGCTTCCAGCTCGAGGTCCGGCTCGTCGGCAATCCCGGTGGTCAGCTCGACCTTCTGGTGCTCCCGCTTCAAGCGGCGGCGGCTGCGGGCATGGTCGAGCAGCGCCCGCCGCATCATCCGCGCGGACAACGCCATGAAATGTGCGCGGTCGTTCCAGGCGATCTGCTTGAGGCCAATCAGGCGCGCCACCGCCTCATGAATTAAGTCGCCCGTCGACATCGACAGCCCCGGTTCGCGCCGCACCATCGCCGCCGCGGCTCGCTTCAACTCAGGGTAGAACAGCACGAACAGCCGGTCGCGCGCGGACAGGTCGCCCGCCCGCCACGATGCGAGCAAGGTGCCCGCATCCTCCACCGATTCCGCTGCCAACATGCCTTGTTTGTGCGGGAGTTGAGCGAGCCGCGCAACCGCTGGCCCGTCCTGCGACGAGACAGTCGAATTTAATGTCTCACCGCGTGACCCATGCGAGTGGTTAACGACGCCTTTACCTTCAGCGGCTCGCGATAGCCGCGGTAACAGGGGTTTTTATGAACAAGACAATCTTCTTGGCCGCAGCTGCAGCCTTGGCAGCGCCGGCCGGAGCCGCCACCGTGGTCACCTCCGGCACAGCGGGAACCAACGGTGCAACCGCGCTCTACCTTGACCTTCCAACCGAAGTTTCGACATCCGACGGAACCGCGACGCCGGCCGAGATCGCCAGCTGGCTCGGACGTCCCGACGACAACCATACCGGTATCGGTGCCGCTTCAGTCACCTATGATCTGGGCGCTTATCGCCTGTTCGACGGAGCGGGCCAGGATCTCAACGTGTATGAGACCGATTTCGGCGGTCCGGAGTTTGTATTCGCGGACTTTCAGGTAAGCGCCAACGGTACAACCTTCTTTTCAGTGGCATCGACGCTGGCTGCCGCGGTCAATTTGGCTGGTGACGAAATGCATAGCGACGGTTCCTTCCGTAGCTCGTTCGATCTCGGCGGCGCGGCGACTGCCTCGGGCTTGGCCGAGTTCCGCTATTTCCGCGTGTTCGGAACGGGCGCCGGTACCGTTAGCGGAAATAACGGCTTCGATCTTGAGGCGGTGGGCTTCGCAAACTTCCGGTTGGCCGCCAACGCTGTTCCCGAACCGGCCAGTTGGGCCATGATGATCGCAGGTTTCGGGTTGGCCGGGGCAGCGGCACGTCGCCGCACGCGCAAGACCGCCCTCGCTTAAACCGATAAGGGAGGCGGCGCCTACCAGGCGGCTGCGTCGCCTCCCCGACCGGCCATGCTCATGCGCCGGCGCGTGGAAGTTCGCGCCGGTTGCTCGACGAAGCGATAGGCGACAGCCGCGACCGCTAAAACGAGCACCAGCATCAGCAGCGTGATCGAGTCGGCTGGCCAGCCGGTGGCGGTCAGGCGATCCGGTGAGCCCGTGGCGGCGAGGCCGGTTTGGGCGAGGGCTTCCATCAGGCGCGCCTGCACGAACGGGTGCACCATATAGACACCGTAGGAGAGGGTGCCGGCTACGGCGAAGGGCTTTAGCCTCAGCAGACGGCTGAGCAGGCCGGCATCGTCGGCGAAGATGTAGACGGCGCCGGCGAACAGGATGGGCGCGACCAGCGTGCGCGCTCCGCCCCAGACGAGCGAGGCGAAGCCGATGATCGCGGCAACGAAGAGCAGTTCGGCGACGGTGGCGAGCCAGGCGGGTGGGCGCCAGGCGGGCTCGCCGCGCAGGCGCCAGACCAGCACGCCCAGCGAAAAGCCGTAGAAGCAGCGCACCGTGCCAAGGTCGAAGCTCGCCTCGTACAGGTCCGGGTGGACAGCGAGCAGGGTCAGGCCGGCGCCCGCGCCCAGCAGCGCGAAGGGCCAGATGCGGCGGGTCAGGGCGAGCGCGGCGAAGGCGGCATAAGCCCAAAACTCGGCGGCGATGCTCCAGCTCGGGCCGTTCCAGACCAGCCGGTCGGTGACGCCGCTGGCGTGGAGCAGCAGCAGGGACTGGGCGAACTCGGCAGGCGTGCGGCCGGGGCCGAACGCGTCGCGGCCACCGCCGACCAGTGCCAGGCCAATCTCTGCTGCCAGCATCAGCAGCATTATGGCGAGGTGCAGCGGGTAGATGCGGCCAAGCCGCAGGCCGAGGAAGCGCCACGGCGACACGTGACGGCCGATGCGGGTGAAGTAGGCGTGGGCGAGCACGAAGCCGCTCAGCACGAAGAAGAAGTCGACGAACATCCAGCCGCGGCGGATCGCCGGCAGGTTAGCCAGCACGCCTTCGGTGCGGAAATGGAACAGCACCACCGCGATCGCGCACAGCCCGCGCAGGGCATCGAGCGCGGCGAAGCGGTGCGGCGTCAGCCTACCACCAGCGATCGGGACGGGCGGTGAAGCCGGCGCGCTGCTCGATCGCTAGGCCGGCGTTGAGCACGTCCTGCTCGTCGAACACCTTGCCGATGATCTGCAGGCCGAGCGGCAGACCCTGGCCGTCGAGCCCGGCCGGCACCGACATCGCCGGCAAGCCCGCGAGCGACGACGGCACGGTGAAGACATCGTTCAGATACATGGCGAGCGGATCGGCGGACTTTTCGCCGAGCGCGAAGGCTGCGGACGGCGCCGTCGGCGTCAGCAGCAGGTCGCACTGTTCCCAGGCCTGATCGAAGTCGCGGGCGATCAGAGCGCGGACCTTTTGCGCCTGATTGTAATAGGCGTCGTAAAAGCCGGCGGAGAGCACATAGGTGCCGATCATCAGCCGGCGCTTGACCTCGGCGCCGAAGCCGGCGGCGCGGGTGGCGGCGTACATGTCCTGCAGGCCGGCGCCGTCGGGCAGGTCGCGCAGGCCGTAGCGCACGCCGTCATAGCGGGCGAGGTTGGACGAAGCCTCTGCCGGCGCGATGATGTAATAGGCCGGCAGCGCGTATTTGGTGTGGGGGAGCGAGACCTCGACGATCTCGGCCCCAGCGTCCTTCGCCCATTGAATGCCCTGCTGCCACAGCGCGTCGATCTCGGCCGGCATATTGTCGACCCGGTATTCGCGCGGGATGCCGATGCGCTTGCCCTTGAGATCGGGCGACAGGCCCGCTTCCCACGCGGGCACGGGTAGGTCGAGCGAAGTCGCGTCCTTCGGGTCGAAGCCGCTCATCGCTTCCAGCATGATCGCGCAATCGCGCACGGTGCGCGCCATCGGTCCGGCCTGGTCGAGCGACGAGGCGAAGGCGACCACGCCCCAGCGCGAGCAGCGGCCATAGGTCGGCTTGATGCCGGCAATGCCGGTGAAGGCGGCGGGCTGGCGGATCGAGCCGCCGGTGTCGGTGCCGGTTGCGGCCGGCGCGATCCGCGCCGCTACTGCCGCTGAGCTGCCGCCAGAGGAGCCGCCGGGAGCGAGCGGCGCATTGCCGCCGTCGCTGCGCCGCCAAGGCGAAATGACGTTGCCGAACGCGCTCGTCTCGTTGGACGAGCCCATCGCGAACTGGTCCATGTTAAGCTTGCCGAGCATGCCGGCGCCGGCCGCCCAGAGTTTGCCGGTGATCGTGGACTCGTAAGGCGGCGTGAACCCGCCGAGGATGTTGCTCCCGGCGGTGGTCTGCACGCCCTGGGTACAGAACAGGTCCTTGATGCCGAGCGGCACGCCAGCGAGCGGCCTCGCCTGCTCGCCCGCCGCGCGGGCCTGGTCGGCGGCTTCGGCGGCGGCGAGCGCATGCTCCGGCGTTTCGACGAGGAAGGCGTTGAGGACCTTGGCGCTCGCGACAGCGGCGTTGAACGCCTCGGCGGCTTCGCGCGCGGAGAAGTCGCCGGCGCGGAAGCCGTCGCGCAGTTCGGCGACGGTCAGGTCGGTGAGGTTCGCCACTATTCGATCACCTTGGGCACGGCGAAGAAGCCGTGTTCGGCCTGGGGGGCGTTGGCGAGCACCTGGTCGCGAATATCGCCCTCCGTCACCACGTCTTCGCGTAGGCGCAGCGTATTGGGGATCACCGCCGTCATCGGCTGGACGGAGGAGGTGTCGACCTCCTGTAACTGCTCGATCCAGCCGAGGATGTTGTTGAGTTCGGGCACCAAGGCCTCGGCCTCATCGTCGCTGATGGCGATGCGGGCGAGGCCGGCGACTTTCTTCACGGTGGACAGGTCGACGGACATGGCCGCGCGGCTAGCATCGGCGGACCAAGGCGGCAAGGCGGGGTTGCGGATGGCGCGCGAGTGGCTACCTGCGCCGCGTGGATCGCAAATTCCTTTACATCATCGCCGGGCTGATCGTGCTGGTGCTGGGCGCCGGCATCGCCTGGCAGCTGTGGAGCACGCAGCTGATCACCAAGGCGCTGGTACCGAGCGTCGCGTTCAAGGCGGAGCCGGAGCAGCCGAAAACGGCCTATGCCGACCCGCGCTTGTGGTATTCGCGCCCGCCCAACAGCGCAGATGATCCGGCCTTGTGGGTGCCGGAAGGCTTTGCCGCGAAACCCAAGCCTGAAGCGGCTTTGTTCTTCATCCACCCGACCAGCTTCCTCGATCGCAGCGCCTGGAACATGCCGATCGACCATCCGGACGCGAGCCAGCGCGCAAGGCTGTTCATCCGCGGCCAGGCAAGCGCGTGGAACGAGGTGGCGGAAGTCTGGGCGCCGAAATACCGGCAGGCGACGTTCGGGGCGTTCCTGACCACCGCCGAGGACGCAAACAAGGCGCTGGACCTCGCCTATCGCGACGTCGCGCTCGCCTTCGAGGAGTTCGTGCGGCAGCTGCCCAAAAATCGCCCGGTCTTCCTCGCCGGCCACAGCCAGGGTGCGCTCCACCTGACGCGGCTGCTGCGGGAGAAGGTCGCCGGCACGCCGCTCGCAAAGCGGGTGGTCGCGGCGTATGTCGTGGGCTGGCCGGTGTCGCTGGAGACCGACATCGCCGCGCTGGGCCTGCCCGCGTGCGAGATCGCGGATCAGGCCGGCTGCATCCTGTCCTGGCAGAGCTTTGGCGAGCCGGCCGACCCCAAGCTGATCATCGACACCTATGATGCGACGATCGGCTTCAACGGTCAGCCGCGCAAAGGCACGGCGTTCCTATGCATCAATCCGATCACCGGCACCAAGGACGGCGAGGCGCCGGCCGAGGCCAATCTCGGCACGATCTTCCCGAGTGAGGACTTCGCGACTGCCGAACTCCGGCCCGGCGAGGTCCCGGCGCGCTGCGCAGATCGCGGCATCCTGCTGATCGGGCCGGGACCGAAGCTTGGCCAATATGTGCTGCCCGGCAACAACTATCATGTGTTCGACATCACCCTGTTCTGGGCCAATGTCCGCGCCGACGCCAAGCGGCGGCTGGCGGCGTACCAGAAGTGATCACCAGCGCCGCCGCCGAGTTCCGCGCGGCGCTGCCGATGGGTGGGCGGCTGCTCGGCCTCGATGTCGGCACCAAGACGATCGGTACCGCGCTCTGCGACGCCGGCTGGTCGATCGGCAGCCCGGCCGAACTGATCAAACGCACCAAGTTCGGGGCGGACAAGGCCGCTCTCGACAGGATGATCGGCGCGCAGGCGGTGCGAGGTCTGGTGATCGGCCTGCCGCTCAATCTCGACGGCAGCGATAGCCCGCGCACCCAATCGGTCCGCGCGTTCGCGCGCAATATGGCGTCGTCAGGCTTGCCGATCCTGCTGTGGGACGAGCGCTGGTCGACTCAGGCCGTCACCCGCACCCTGCTCGACGCCGACGCCAGCCGCGCCCGGCGCGCCGAGCTCGTCGACAAGATGGCGGCCGCATACATCCTGCAGGGCGCGATCGACGCAATGATGATGAGCTGACTAGAAGAAGGTGCGAACGTCCGCTTTCATGGACTGCAGTCATCGATCTCGCGCTAGTCGGCCGGGCACCAACGCAGCATGGGTCCTGACAACACCGAACGGCTGGCGCCGTCCCCGCTATCCGACAATGCCTTGCAACTCGCCCGCGAGCTTAAACTCCTCTCTCCCCCGCTGTCATCGGGATCCCTCCTTTTCGGGCGTCTCGGTCTACAGGGCCACACTTGAGCAATCAGGAGCCTGCTCAGTCGGTTGGAGACGATGCGTTCCAAGACATCGTCGCCACAGCCTCCAACCTCCCGCCGCAAATTCGGATTAGAGCCAACGGCGGACTCTGCTCCTGTAGTCGGCATAGGCGAGGCCGAACTGGCTCTCGAGGTACTTCTCCTCCCAAGCCACGACTGCAAAACGCAGGATAAGCAACACTATCGGGGTGAGCGTGAGTACCCAAGAACTTCTTATGGCAAGGCCGATACTTGCGTAAAGCAGAAGCGTTCCGAGGTAGATCGGATTGCGGCTCCACGCGTGGACACCGGTGGTCACGAGGATACGGGCCGGCCGGTCGCCGGGGACAGGTGTCCCCCACCGTCTGAAGTTGAGAACTCCGGCTACCATCAGGGCGGCGCCGAGCGCTGCGGGTATGGCTGAGGCCAGCTTATGGTACAGGGTTTCGTCCCGCGTAATCTCGAACAACGGCGGAATCGCGTGGTCGAGCGCCATTCCAAGTAGTAATGCCATAACGAAGACCAAGGGCGGCCTTAGGCGGAGCCCTCTTCCCTCGAACGGGGCTTGTGTGCTGCCAACTGACATGGACTTCCTTTCAACTGCATTTGCGATCAACTGGGAATGCCACTTCAAGCTAGATTGAGGTCAAGCGACATGTTGGACATTGCGGAGGTCGCGCGCCGGACAGCTATCCCAGCTTCCACGTTGCGCTATTACGAGGAACGGGGGCTCATCGCCTCTATTGGCCGTCGAGGCCTGCGCCGCGTCTTTGATCGTTGCGTGCTGCGCGATCTGGCGGTCATTTCCTTGTGGCGGAGCGCCGGCTTCTCACTTGCTGAGATTGCCGATATGTTACCCAGGGATGGCAAGCTTTGCTTTGACCGGCAGTCGCTGCAGGACCGCGCCGACGCGATCGATTCGACTATTCAACAACTTACCAGCCAACGGGACATGTTGCTAAAAGCTGCGGGGTGTCCCGAAGTCAGCTTCCTGGACTGCGAGCGCTTTCAACAACACATCCTTAGAGCAGCTAACGCTACCTCGTCGCTTCGGCGAGGTCGTCGCAAGGTCAAGGCAAGATAATGAAGGCCTGATCGAACAACTGATGCGCTCAGCGCAGCCGCAGCTTCCGTCATCCAGCCCCGCATCTCGGACAATCAACAGATTACCGAAACCGGTCGGGCAGATAAGGGCCCTGAGCGACCTCGCCAACCTCGCGACCAAGCAGCAGCCCCGCCGCCATTGCCGCCGCGGCCGGCGCGGTCTGGATGCCGAAGCCTCCTTGGCCGGCGCACCAGAAGAAGCGGGGCTCCAGCGGGTCGAAGCCATAGACGGGCAGCCGGTCCGGCGCGAAGCTGCGCAGGCCGGCCCAGCGGCGCTCTACGCGGCGGACCGGCCACCGCACCGCCCGCTCGAAATGGTCGATGGCGATGGCGACATCCAGTTCATCCGCCGCTGCGTCGCAGGGGGCGTCGGGCGTCTCGTCATGCGGACTGAGCCATAAGCGCCCGCCCGCCTCCGGCTTGAAGTAGAAGCTGCCGTCCATCGCCATGACCAGCGGCAAGTCGGTCGGGGCGGGAGGATCGACCTCCAACTGCACCACCGTGCGTCGATAAGGCTGGATGCCGATCGGCGGCACTCCGGCGATCTCCGCCACCCTGTCTGCCCAGGCCCCGGCCGCGGAGACCAGCACGTCTGCCTCGATCGGCTCGCCGGCTGCCATGAGTTCCCAGCCGCCGGCATTACGGGACGCTCGCTGCAGCGGAGCGGCGCAGCGCAACTGGGCTCCGGCTTGTCGTGCGATCTTGAGGAAAAGGTGATGGGCGGCGGCCACGTCGATGTCGGTGCAGCTGGGCATCCAGAGCGCCTCGACATAATCGTCGGCGAGGCCGGGCAGCCAGTCCCTTGCCGTGGCCGCGGGCCAGCGCTCCATCGCCACTCGGCCCTGAAACTCTCCTACCAGCTCGTCCAGCAGCGGCCGGTCCGCGGCCCGGGCGAGGTGGAGTTCGCCGCGGGGGGAGAGCAGGCCATGTTCCCGGAGCCAGGGGCCCGACGCACACGTAAGCGGCTGGATCAGCGGCCCGCCATAGGTCTCGGACCAGAAGGCGGCGGAGCGGCCGGTCGCGTGATAGCCGGGCTGATCCTCCGCCTCGAGCACCAGCACCGAAGCGTGCGGCGCCAGTTCTGAGGCCAGGCTAGCGCCGGCGATGCCTGCGCCGACGATGACGATATCGAAGCGGTTCATTCCCTCGGCGCGTGCTCCGCGAGGAACCGGTCAATCTCTTCCAGCGCGGCGTTCCGGACCGGATCGGCCTCCCGCAGGATTTCGTGCGCCGATTCGGGGCCCCAGCTGCGCAGGCGGGCATTGGGCAGCCGGGCGGCCGAACGCTTGATGGCGGCGTAGTCCACCAGCCGGTCCTGCTCGGAGCCGAGGATCAGCATCGGCGTGGCGATGCTCTCCAGCCGCCCGTGCTCCTCCAGGGCTAAGGTAGAGCGATAAGCCTCCGCCACCCAGGCCCAGCTTGGTGGACCGACGGCGATTTCGGGCTTTTCCGCCTTCCACCAGAGCTCGTCCTCGTAACGCTCGCGGTCGTGGGTGAGCAGCGCCAGCCGGTTCTTCATCGGCACGCCGGGGCGTTCGTTGGCCTTCCAGGCCAGCCGTTCAGGCTTGCCGATGCGGCACATCAGCGCCGCGACCTTGGCGGCGAAGCGAGCGCCGAACGGCGCGCTCTTCACGCCGAGCATCGGTGCGACCAGCACGACGGCGTCGGGCGCGACTCGCCGCTCGGACAAAGCGCGCAGGGTCAAATGGCCGCCCATGGAGTGACCTACGATCACGTGCGCGCCGGACGAACGTGCGCGCCATTGCTCAACATAGGCGGCAAGGTCGTCGATCCAGGGCGCAAAGGCCGCGACGTGGCCGCAATTCGGGTCTGCGGAGAGCCGGCCAGAGCCTCCCTGCCCCCGCCAGTCGAAGCTCGCCACGCACCAGCCGGCGCGGTGCCAATGATCGAATGCCTCGAAATATTTCTCGAAGATGTCGCCGCGCCCGCCGAGGAAGAGCAGTGAGCCCCGCTCGCCCTCGCTCGGCCACTCGAAAGTTCGGTGCGGCCAGCCGTCCGCTGCGTGCCACGTTCCGATCGTGGCGCCGTCGGGCACCGCTCGCCTGTTAAAGATCATGGTGGTTGGTTACGGTTAAGCAAGGTTCGGCGTCTAGACACTCTGGCATGGCTGGCCATGTCCTGCTCGCGACTCTGGCGTTTCTGCTGCTCTGGGCAGCCGTGACGGACCTGCGTTCGCGCACCATCGCCAATGGGCTGAACTTCGTCATCGCGCTGCTGGCGCCCGCCTATTGGTGGGCGACGGACATGGCGCTGTGGCCGGACGTTGGCGTGCAACTGGCGCTGGCCGCCTGCATATTCGCGCTGTTCGCCTTCATGTTCGCGATGGGCTGGATGGGCGGCGGCGATGTGAAGCTGCTCGCCGCGCTGGCGCTGTGGCTGCCGCTCTATTCGATGGTGCAGCTGCTGGTGGCGATGTCGCTGCTGGGCGGGCTGCTGACGCTGGCCTTTTTGGCGGCGCACCGGCTGCGCAACATCAAGACAAGTCCGGAAATTCCGTACGGCGTTGCAATCGCTTGTGCGGGTCTTTGGGTCATTGGCGAACGCTATCTTAACCAGTTTGCCTGAAAGCTGCGGGCGGGTCGCGAGACCCGAGTGGGAGTGAGCTGACGTGGATGTGAGAAAGATTGCCTTGCTGGTCGGCGCGCTGATGATCGCTGCGATCACGGCTGTCATGGCGCGCAGCCTGTTCAACACGGGCGGCACGCCTGTCGTGGCGGCACCGTCCGAGCAGCCGACCGGCCCGCAAGTGCTGGTCGCGACTCGGGCCCTGCCCGTCGGCACCATTCTGCAGGCGGACAGTTTCCGCTATCAGCCCTGGCCCAAGGAGCTGATCCAGGAAGCCTATTACGTCCAGGGCGAGCAGAATGCGGCCCCTCAGCCGGGCACCGTCGTCCGCTACAACATCGCTGCCGGTCAGCCGATCCCCCAGGGCGCGCTGGTAAAGCCGGGTGATCGCGGCTTCCTTGCCGCCGCGCTTGGGCCGGGCATGCGCGCAGTCACAGTTCCGGTGGATGCCAAAAGCGGCGTGGGCGGTTTCGTGTTCCCGGGTGATCGCATCGACCTGGTGCTGACGCAGACCATCGAAGGCAGCGACGGCGGCCCGGCGCTCAAGGCGGCCGAGACGTTCGTCCGCAACATCCGCGTGCTCGCGACCGACCAGCGTACCGAGGCGAAGGATAAGGACGGCAAGACCGAAGTCCTGACCTTCTCGACCGTGACGCTCGAGGCGACGCCGCGAATTTCCGAAAAGATCGCGCTTGCCCAGGCGCTCGGCCAGCTGTCGCTGTCACTGCGGTCGATCGCCGACAACAATGCCGAACTGGAAAGCGCCATTGCTGCCGGCGACGTCAATCTCGCCGATGCCAAGGATCCCAAGGCCGAACGGCAGCTGCTGCTCGCGGTGGCTTCACGCCCGGTTGACAGCAATACCACATTCGTCACCGGCGGCGACGTATCGCGCTTTGCTCGCCGCACCGTGCCCCGCATGAGCGCGCCTGCGACGGCAGCCGCTCCCGCGCCGTCGGCGCCCGCCGCGCCCGGTCCAAGCTTTTCTACTGGACCCGTCGTGCGGATCGCGCGCGGCAATGCAGTCACCGAAGTTCCCGTAGGGGGTCGATAAGATGCGTAAGAAGATCGTCCTGGCGCGCCTCGCGGTCGCCTCGATAGGCGCCCTGATGATCGGGCTCCCGGGCGCTGCCGCCACCGCCGCCAAACCCGCCCGAGTAGCGCAGCTCCCCTCAGGCACCCAGCGCCCGAGCAGCGAAGTGCTCCTCTCGGTCGGACAGGGCCAGCTCGTTACCCTGCCGCAGGGCGTCGCCAATGTCTGGACCTCCAACGAGAAGGTCGCCGACGTCTATGTCAGCAACCCGCGCCAGATCCACTTGTTCGGCAAGGAGAATGGCGAGGCGACGGTGTTTGCGACGACCGCTTCGGGGCAGGTCGTCTACGCCACCAACGTGCGGGTGAACCAGAACATCACCTCGCTCGACAAAATGATGCGCCTGGCCTTCCCGAATGCGGACGTGACCGTCACCACGGCGGGGCAGCTTGCGGTCATCACCGGCATCATCGGCTCGCCCGAAGACAGCGCCGCGGCCGAGCGGCTGGTGTTGACCGCGCTCAATCCGGGCGTGAACGTGGGCGATGCCAATGCCCAGCTGAAGATGGGCGTCATCAACCGGCTGAAGATGGCAACGCCGTTGCAGGTCAACCTGCAGGTCCGAATCGCCGAAGTCAGCCGTGACCTGGTCAAGGAGATCGGCGTCAATCTGCTCACCCGCGACCAGACCGGCGGCTTCCTGTTCGGCGTCGCGCAGGGCCGCAACTTCGGGTCGATCACCAACTTCGACGCGTCCGCCTTTCCGAAGCTCGACGCCTCGCAGCTGTTCGGGCTGCCGGCGGGATCGATCAGCCTGCCGTTCAACCCGGCAACCGGCCAGTTCGTGAACCCGAATAGCGGCACCGCCTTCAACTTCAACAATCTAGGCCAGGGCGCCGGCAAGACCGCGATCGCGCTGGCCGGCAAGCTGTTCGGCATCGACGTCGCCTCCGCGATCGACCTTGCGGAGACGCAGGGTCTGGTCGTCACGCTTGCCAATCCAAACCTGACCGCGTTATCGGGCGAAACCGCAAGCTTCCTGGCCGGCGGCGAAATCCCGATCCCGCTGGCTCAAGGCCTCGGCACGATCGGCATCGAATACAAGCAATATGGCGTCAGCCTCGCATTCACGCCGACCGTGCTGGGCGACGGCCGCATCTCGATGCGCGTGCGCCCGGAAGTGTCGGAGCTGAGCACTCAGGGCGCGATCACGATCGGCGGCTTTCAGGTGCCGGGCTTCTCCACCCGCCGCGCGGAAACGACTGTGGAGCTCGGTTCCGGTCAGAGCTTCATGATCGGCGGCCTGTTGCAGAACAAGCATTTCAACCAGATCGAAAAGGCGCCAGGCCTTGGCGACGTGCCGATCCTCGGTTCGCTGTTCCGCTCCAGCCGGTTCCGACGCAGCGAAACCGAACTCGTCATCATCATCACGCCTTATCTGGTGAAGCCGACTTCCGGCCCGCTGCCATTGCCGACCGACGGCTACAAGGCCGCCAGCGACGCGGCGCGCGTCTTCATGGGGCAGAGCTTTAGCGGCGACAGCGGCGCGGCGCGTCCCACCCCGACGCTGGCGCCGCCGCAGATGCAGGTCTCGGGCCAGCCTCAGGCGCAGGCGGTGGTCCCGGGCAAGCCCGAAAAACTCAAGCAGAGCGCGGCGGCCGTCCCGGCCCCGGGCTTCTCGATCAAGTGATGCGTGCGGAGAGCATGATGAGAACCCTTCCCCTGATCGCCCTCGCTTTATCGCTGGCTGGCTGCGGAACCTCCAACCGCGGCATGGAGTCGGTGCACCAGCCGGTCGTCCAGCGCACCGACTATGTCATGGACCTGGTCAGCGCCGGCTCCGGCCTCGCTGCCGGCGAGCAGGAGCGGCTGGAAGGCTGGTTCCGCTCGATTGGCCTCGCCTATGGCGACCGGGTCGCGATCGACGATCCGACCGGCGGCGCAGCCGGCGCTGTGGCCGAGCTGCTCGCCCGGCGCGGCATGAGCATCTATGGTGCGGCACCGGTGACGGCCGGCGGCGGTGCTGCTGGGTCGGTTCGCGTCGTTGTCAGCCGCGCCGCCGCCTCGGTGCCGGGCTGCCCCGACTGGAGCCGCTCCTCGGCAAACGAATTCGTCGGGTCGACCATGTCAAACTATGGCTGCGCCAACAATGCGGCACTGGCGGCGATGATCGCCGATCCCCTCGACCTGATCAGCGGGCGCGAAGTGGGAACCACGACTGATCCGGCTGTCGCGAGCAAAGCCATCGATGCCTTCCGCGCCGCTCGCCCGACCGGTGCGCAGGGTATCAAGTCCGAGTCCACGTCCAAGGTTGGTAAGTGATGAACGCGCCCTGGAGCCCCACAAGGTCCGCAGCCCTGCGCGACCCCTTTGTCGCCTATGTCTGCGACGACAGCGCCGCCGATGCGATCCGCCCCGTCGCGACCGAGATGGGCTGGTCGCCGGAGAAGGTCGTTCGCGGCGGCCTGCGCGCCGCTGTCCAGAACCTGGCCGTGGCGGCGAGCCCGAACATCCTCCTCGTCGATCTGTCCGACACCAGCGATCCGTTGAACGACATCAATGCGCTGGCGGAAGTGTGCGAGCCGGGCACGGTGGTGATCGCCACCGGCATGGTCAACGATGTCCGCCTTTACCGCGACCTGGTCGCCAGCGGTATCCAGGATTATCTGCTCAAACCCTTCCACCCGGATCAGCTGCGCGAGGCCCTTGCGAACGCGCAGGCCGTGTTCAGCGCGCCTAAGAGCTTCGAACCCTCCCTCGAGCGGCCGCATCTTATGACGGCGGTGATCGGCTCGCGCGGCGGTGTGGGCGCTTCGACGGTGGCCGCCTCGCTTGCCTGGCTGTTCGGCGACAAGGATAAGCGCTCGACTGCTTTGGTGGATCTGGACGTGCATTTCGGCACCGACGCGCTGGCGCTCGACCTGGAGCCCGGCCGCGGCCTGACCGATGCGATCGAGAATCCGAGCCGCATCGACGGGCTGTTCATCGAACGTGCGCTGGTTCGGGTGAACGATAAGCTGGCGGTGCTTTCGGCCGAGGCGCCGATCAACCAGCCGCTGATTACCGACGGCACTGCATTCTACCAACTGCAGGAAGAAATCCGCGCCGCGTTCGAATGCACCGTCATCGACCTGCCTCGCCACATGCTGGTCCAGCATCCGATGCTGGTTCAGGACGCGAACACGATCGTGCTCGTCACCGAAATAACCTTGGCTGCCGCGCGCGACTGCATCCGGTTCCTCGCGTGGTTCAAGACGCACGCTCCGCAGGCTTCCGTCGTTCTGGTCGCCAATCGCGTTGCGCCCGCGGGCGCGGCGGAGATCAGCCGCAAGGACTTCGAGGACTCGATCGAGCGCAAACTGGATTTCGTGATCCCGCTCGACCAGAAGCTGGCGGCGCAGGCAGCGAAGCTCGGCAAGCCGCTCGCCGAGGCCGGCAAGTCCGGCAAGGTGGGTCAGGCTCTCCATTCGCTGTCGGACCGGCTCGTTTCCGCTTCCTCGGACGACGCGGCGACCCATGCCAAAGGCAGCGGCCAGTCGCTGATGAGCAAGCTCAGCAACTTCAAGCTGAAGCTCCCTAAGCCGAAAAAGGCATAAGGAGCCCGGCGCGATGGTGCCTCTGATCCTTCTGACAGGCGGCATGGCGATAACACTCGCCCTGCTGGTCGCCGCCCTGACCGGGCCGTCCGGGAACAAGGCGCAAAAGCGCCGCATCGAGGCGCTGCGCGAGCGGCATGGCGGGCCCATGATGGGCAGCGTCGAGGACAAGCTGCGGCGGATCACCAATGCGCAGGATACGCGCATGGACAGTTTCGCCGGGCGGTTCCTCCCCAACCCTGCCTTGCTGAAAAAGCGGCTGAATCAGACCGGCAAGGAATGGACGGTCGGGAAATATGCCCTCATCAACGTCGTTATGGCGGTGGTTGGTGGCGGCCTGCTCCTGATCCAGGGAGCACCGCCGCTGCTTGCGCTGACTGCCGGTCTGATGTTCGGACTGGGCCTGCCGCATTTCTGGGTCGGCATGCTGATCAAGCGGCGGATCAAACTGTTCACCGCCCGCTTCCCCGACGCGATCGAACTGCTTGTGCGAGGCCTGCGAGCCGGTCTGCCGATCTCGGAGACGCTCGGCGTGGTCGCGTCCGAACTGCCGGGCGCCGTCGGCGAAGAGTTCCGCATGGTCACCGACAAGATGAAGATCGGCCGCACGATGGAAGGCGCGCTACAGGACACGGCTGACCGGCTCGGCACGCCCGAATTCCAGTTCTTCTGCATCACGCTGGCGATCCAGAAGGAAACCGGCGGCAACCTGGCCGAGACGCTCGGCAATCTCGCCGAGGTGCTACGCAAGCGCGCCCAGATGAAGCTGAAAATCAAGGCGATGTCGTCTGAGTCGAAGGCGTCCGCCTATATCGTCGGCTCGCTGCCGTTCATCGTGTTCGGCCTGATCTTCATGATCAACAAGCCTTACATGGCGAACTTCTTCCAGGACGAGCGGCTGATGATTGCGGGCCTTGGCGGCCTCGTGTGGATGAGCATCGGCGCCTTCATCATGGCCAAGATGGTCAATTTCGAGATTTGACATGACATCGACTGGCCCAACACTCCTCGGTATAGACGTGCTCTGGGTGGCGACGCTGCTCAGCGGCGTGGCGACCTTTATGGTACTTGTCGGCCTTTATGCCGTGATGACGGTCAAGGATCCGATGGCGCGGCGGGTGAAGGCGCTGAACGACCGGCGCGAACAGCTGAAGGCGGGGATCACCGCGTCCAGTTCCAAGCGCCGCGCCAAGCTCAATGCGCGCAACGAGACGACCGACCGAATGCGGTCCTTCCTTGGCTCGCTCAAGGTGCTGCAGGACGAGCAGTTGAAGGCCGCGCAGGTCAAGCTGATGCAGGCCGGCATTCGCTCGAAGGACGCGGCGATCGCCGTGATCTTCGGGCGGCTGATGCTGCCGATCCTGTTTGGCCTGGGCGCCGTGGTGATGATCTACATGGTGGATTTCTGGCCGGAATGGGGGCCTTTCAAGAGGTTTGCGGTCACAGCCGGCGCGCTGATCGGGAGCTACAAGGCGCCCGACATTTTCCTCAAGAACAAGATCAAGAAGCGCAGCGACGCAATCCGCAAGGGCCTGCCTGACGCGCTCGACCTCCTCGTGATCTGCGCGGAAGCCGGCCTGACTGTGGACGCCGCCTTCGGCCGCGTCGCCCGCGAGTTGGGCAAAGGCTATCCCGAACTCGGCGACGAGTTCACGCTCACGTCGATCGAACTCGGCTTCCTAACCGAGCGGCGCCAGGCGTTCGAGAACCTCGCCATGCGCGTTGATCTGGACGCGGTGCGCGGCGTCGTCACGACCATGATCCAAACGGAAAAATACGGCACGCCGCTCGCTTCGGCGCTTCGCGTGCTCTCCGCCGAGTTCCGCAACGAGCGGATGATGCGAGCGGAAGAAAAGGCCGCGCGGCTGCCCGCGATCATGACCGTGCCACTCATCTGCTTCATTCTGCCGGTGCTCTTCATCGTGATCCTGGGCCCGGCGGCCTGCTCGATCGCCGACAACTTCAAATAAGGAACGCGTAGCGCTCTCCACTCGTTCTTTGAGCGGAACAGTGGGAGAGACGCCGTGGAGTTCACCACCGAAACCTGGATGATCCTGGGGCTGACGCTCGCGCTTGGCTGGCTGCTCGGCTTGATGTCACGCTCGGGTGGCAAGCGCTGGAAGCGGGAACTCGCTCGCGAGCGCGAAGAACATAAGGCGGCGATTCGCAATCGCGACGAGCAGATCGCGGCGATGAAAACGCGCGTCACGGACTATGAACGCACGCGGCCGGCGACCGTCGATCGCACGGATGTCGGCGTTCACGACACCCGCACCGAACTGCGACCAGGGGACCGGCACGTCGACACGCTCGAGACCCGACATAATCCGGACGGCACGCGCACCGTCCTGCCGCGTCCCTAAAGCACGTATTTCGACAGGTCGGTGTCACGCGCAATCTCGCTGAGCTGCGCCTCGACATAGGCGCGGTCGATCGTCAGCGTCTCTCCTTGACGATCCTCCGCTTCGAAGCTGACCGACTCGAGCAGCTTTTCCATTACGGTCTGCAGCCGACGGGCGCCGATATTCTCGATCTGCCCGTTAACCTCGGCGGCGATGCGCGCGACGGCGGCGATGCCGTCCTCGGTGAAGTCGATCCTCACCCCTTCAGTGCCGAGCAGAGCCTTGTACTGGCCGGTCAGCGAGGCCTTGGTGTCGGTCAAAATGCGGACGAAATCCTGCTCGGTCAGCGCCTTCAGCTCGACGCGGATCGGCAGGCGGCCCTGCAGTTCCGGCAGCAGGTCGCTGGGCTTGGCCACATGAAATGCGCCTGAGGCGATGAAGAGGATATGGTCCGTCTTCATCGGGCCGTATTTGGTCGCGACGGTCGTGCCTTCGATCAGCGGCAGCAGATCGCGCTGCACCCCTTCACGGCTGACCGAGCCGCCGCGCACGTCCGACACCGCAATCTTGTCGATCTCGTCGAGGAAGACGATGCCGTTCGCTTCAGCGTCGGCCAGTGCCTGGCGGCTGACCTCGTCCTGATCCAAGCGCTTGTCGGCCTCCTCCTCAACCAGTTTGTCCCATGCGTCCCGCACGCCGAGCTTGCGCTTCTTCAGCTGCCCGCCGCCCATCGCCTTGGACATCATGTCCGACAGGTTGATCATGCCGACCTGCCCGCCCATACCCGGAATCTCGAATGGCATGTTGGGCTGCCCGGAAAGCTCGATCTCGACTTCCTTGTCGTCGAGCACGCCTTCGTCGAAACGTTGGCGGAAAGCGGCGCGCGTCGCTTCGGACGAGCCCTTACCCGTCAGCGCGTCGAGCAGCCGCTCCATGGCGGCGGCCTGCGCCTTGTCGATCACGGCCTGGCGTCGGCGTTCCTTTTCCAACCGGATCGCTTCCTCAACCAGATCGCGGGCAATCTGCTCGACGTCGCGGCCGACATAGCCGACCTCGGTGAACTTCGTCGCCTCGACCTTCACGAAGGGCGCGTCGGCGAGCTTCGCAAGCCGGCGGCTGATCTCGGTCTTGCCGCAGCCGGTGGGCCCGATCATCAGGATGTTCTTGGGCGTGACCTCGTCGCGCAGCTCGGCGGGCAGCTGCTGCCGCCGCCAGCGATTGCGCAGTGCGACGGCGACTGCACGCTTCGCGTCGTGCTGCCCGATGATGTGGGCATCCAATGCGGCGACGATCGCCTTGGGGGTAAGTTTATCGTTCATGTGATCCGTGAAAATCAGGAGGTGGAGTCGAGCGTCTCGATCGTCAGCTGGTCGTTGGTGTAGACACAGATGTCGGCGGCGACGGCCATTGCCTTGCGCGCGAGCGTCTCCGCGTCCGCCTCATACTCGGCGAGCGCGCGTGCCGCGGCGAGGGCAAAGTTCCCTCCCGACCCGATCGCGGCAATGCCATTGGTCGGCTCCAGCACATCGCCGTTGCCCGTCAGGATCAACGACACATCCTTGTCCGCGACGATCATCAGCGCTTCTAGGTTGCGCAGATATTTGTCGGTTCGCCAGTCTTTCGCCAGTTCGACCGCAGCGCGAAGCAGCTGGCCGTGATGCTGTTCCAGCTTGCGCTCCAGCCGCTCGAACAGCGTGAAGGCGTCCGCTGTGGCGCCGGCAAAACCGCCGATAACGCTGCCATCGCCGAGCTTCCGCACCTTGCGCGCATTGGGCTTCATGACCGTCTGGCCCATCGAGACCTGGCCGTCGCCGACGATGACGACCTTGCCGCCTTTGCGGACCGAAAGGATGGTGGTGCCGTGCCATTGCACGAGCCCGTGTTCATTCCCGCTCATGGCCAGCGATATGGGAGGGGCGTGGCAGCGCTGCAACGGTCGCAAGATTCCGCTGGCGAGCGCCGCCGCGCTGTGCCACCCGAAGCCGCCGTGAGGGGAGCTGTCACTTGAATCGCTATCTGATTGGGATTGCAGGGATCCTGCTGATCCTGGCCGTTGCGTTGCTGCTGTCGACCAATCGCCGCGCGATCAGACCCCGGGTCATTCTGCCTGCCTTCGCGCTGCAGGCCGGGTTTGCGTTATTGGTGCTGGGGACGAGTTGGGGCCGCAGCGTCATCGAGGCGATGTCGCGCGGCGTGTCCAACCTGCTCGGCTATGCCAAGGCCGGCACCGACTTCATCTTTGGACCGCTCGCCTCGCCGGAGATGGGCGCGAACAGCTTCGCCATCGCCGCCCTGCCGGTCATCATCTTCTTCGCCTCGCTGATCTCGATCCTCTATTACCTCGGCATCATGCAGTTCATCGTGCGCTGGGTCGGCGGCGGGATCCGGCTGGTGACCGGGATCACCCGAGTGGAGAGCCTCGGCTCGGCGGCCAACATCTTCGTTGGCCAATCGGAAAGCCCGCTCGTCGTCCGCCCCTATCTGGCGAGCCTGACACCGCCGCAGCTCTTCTGCCTGATGACGGTTGGCATGGCGGGTGTGGCCGGAACGATCCTCGGCGCCTATGCCTCGATGATCGGCGCGCAGCTTCTGCCGTATCTGCTCGCGGCCAGCTTCATGTCCGCGCCTGGCGGCGTGCTGATGGCCAAGATCATGATGCCGGACGAGAAGGCGACGCCGGAGCCGGACGAAGTCGCTTTGCCCCACGCCCGTGTGAGCGCGGAGGGTCCTGCCGCCTTGTTGCCCGAAGCGGGCCCCCACCCGGTGCCAGTAGCGGACGACGAGGAGCGCCCTGCCAACATCATCATGGCGGCCGCGCAAGGGGCGCAGACCGGCGTCAAGCTGGCCGTCGCGGTGGGCGCGATGGTGCTGGCCTTCGTCGCGCTGGTGGCACTCGCCAACGGGCTGTTGGGCGGCGTCGGCGGCTGGTTCGGCCGGCCGGACCTGAGCTTCCAGATGCTGCTCGGCTACATTTTCCGACCCGTTATGTTCATGCTGAACGTGCCGTGGAACGAGGCTGGGGTCGCCGGCGGCCTGTTCGGCACCAAGATGGTGCTGAACGAGTTCGTGGCCTTCATCGAACTGGGCAAGATCCAGAACACGCTGTCGCCTCAGACAGTTGCGGTGGTCACCTTCGCCCTGTGCGGTTTCGCCAATTTCAGTTCGATCGCCATCCAGATGGCGGTGACCGGCAATCTCGCGCCCAACCAGCGGCCGGTGATCGCGAAGCTTGGCCTGCGGGCCCTTGTCGCCGGCAGCCTCGCCAACCTGATGAGCGCGGCCTTGGCGGGGCTGATCCTGGGCTAGGCTTCCGACACCAGCGGTGCGACCTGGCCAGCAAATTCGGTACGCTTCATGGTCAAGCGGGTGAGCTCGTTGAGATCGCCCTGTATCTGCGTCGGCGTGATCCCGGTGAAGCGCTTGATCTCGCGAATGCAGTGGGACTGGTCGTAAAAGCCCTGGGTGAGCAGCTCGGCGGTGCTGGTTTCGCCCTTTGCCAGCACCACTGCCGCGCGCAGCGCGCGGTATTTGCGCGACAGCAACTTCGGCGGGCAGCCATAGAGCCGCTTGCACAGCCGCTCGACCTGGCGGCGAGACAGCCCAGCGGCCGCCACGAGATCGTCAACTTCCGGGCTGAAGCTGGATTCTAGCCAATCGTCGACAGTCCGGGTGAACCAGCGTGGCAGCTCATTGCCGCGCGCCGTGAGGTCGCGAACCAACGCATTTCCGATCGCCACGCGTTCCTCCAGCGTCGTCGCACGGCGAAGCGCCTCCAGGACAGCGTACATATCGCGCCCGAACAACTCCGTCGCGTCTACCGCGCGATTGGTGAGCGATGAGGCATCGATCGCGATCATCGCAGCCCAGCCTCGGGGCAGCAGCCCGGCCCCGAACAACTCGCCCGGGCCGTTCACCGCAATGTGGGTCACGCCCATTGTCGGGCCCACCACCTGGATCTCCGGCGTTTCCTGCTCGTGGCCATCGGCAAACCGGTATCGGCCGCTTCCCTTGAGCTGGAACCTCAGCTGCGCGAGATCCGCGCGGTCCACATCCTCGAAGTGGGGCAGGTCCACGCGGAAGTTGTAGAAGACGGAGACGAACTCTTTCAGGTCCGCGTCAGGCGCGGCATAGTCCAGCGACACAGCATCCATGACGGCGCGCCCCGTTATTGTTTTGGGAGGGCTGCATAGTCTTTTCGGATGAGTCAAAAAAGTGGCTCGACTGAAACTGAATCAGTCGAGCCAATAGGAAAAGAACTCCCGACAGTCGGGAGCCCTTCGGGTCGCAGGGAAAGACTACGCGCAGCCACTCCGAGTCGGATAGGACAGAATCGACATCACGCCTGTTTTAACGGCTAATGAACCGTTAAAAAATCACGCAGGAATGACAGGCGCCGCAGCGGCGGCTAAGGCGCCCATATGGCCACCGCATCCAAACTTTCGCCCGAGGCACTGCCTGTCGTCCTCGCGGATATCCAGGCGGCAGCGGCGCGGATCGGCGGCTCGGTGGTGCGGACGCCGACGCTACACAGCCAGACCTTGTCGAAGCTGACAGGCGCAAGCGTCTGGCTGAAGTTCGAAAATCACCAGTTCACCGCCGCCTACAAAGAGCGCGGCGCGCTCAACACGCTGCTGCAGATGAGCGCGGAAGCGCGCGCAAAGGGCGTCATTGCGGCGTCGGCCGGCAACCATGCCCAGGGGCTCGCCTATCACGGCTATCGGCTCGGCATCCCGGTCACGATCGTGATGCCTCAGCCCACGCCCACGGTGAAGGTCACTCAAACCGAAAGCCATCAGGCGACGGTTATCCTGGAAGGCGAGACGTTCGACGCCGCTTATTCCCATGCCCGGCTGCTGGAGGCGGAGCGGGGCCTCACATTCGTCCACCCGTTCGACCATCCACACATCATGGCTGGTCAGGGCACGGTGGCACTCGAGATGCTGGCCGACGCGCCCGGCATCGACACTCTCGTGGTGCCGATCGGCGGCGGCGGGCTCTTCTCCGGAATGGGTACCGCCGCGCGCGGGCTGAAGCCTGGAATCGACCTGGTCGGCGTCCAGGCCGAGCTTTACCCCTCCATGTACGCGACGCTCAAAGGCGTCGATTTGCCCTGCGAAGGCGACACGCTGGCCGAAGGCATCGCGGTCAAGCAACCGGGGCAGCTGACTCGCCGCTTTGTCGAGGCACTGGCTGACGAAATCCTGCTCGTCTCTGAACGCGATCTGGAAAAATCGGTCAGCTTGCTCCTGCAGATCGAGAAGACGGTGGTAGAAGGCGCCGGCGCCGCCGGCCTCGCCGCGCTGATCGCCCATCCGGAGCGATTCGCCGGTCGCGAAGTCGGCATTGTGCTGTGCGGCGGAAATATCGACACCCGCCTGCTTGCCAACGTGCTGCTGCGCGATCTCGCCCGCTCGGGTCGCCTCGCGCGGCTGCGGGTTCGGCTGCAGGACCGGCCCGGCGCGCTGTTCAACGTCGCCCGTATCTTCCACGAGCAGCAGGTCAACATCATCGAAGTCTATCACCAGCGCGTATTCACGACGCTGCCGGCCAAGGGCCTGATCACCGACATCGAGTGCGAGACCCGCGACCGCGCTCATCTTGATCGGCTGATCGACGCGCTGCGGGCGGCGCACTATGAGGTTAGTCCCGTCGAACTGGCTTAAAGAAGGTAAACCGGCTTTTCATTGCATCGCCGGTAACCGATAATGCGTTCTAGAGCGTCGGTGGGGGTAAAGCTGCCCGCGCCAGAGAGGGCCTGACGTGAGCGCACCGTTCCGCTTTCCGCGATTCTTCGTCACCAGCCCGAACCCCTGCCCGTATCTGCCGGGCAAGTTCGAGCGCAAGGTCTTCACAGAACTGAGCGGGCCGCACGCTGCCGAGCTGAACGACGCGCTTGGCCGGATCGGCTTCCGTCGTAGTCAGAGCGTCGCCTATCGGCCGAGCTGCCCGGACTGTCAGGCCTGCGTGTCGATGCGCGTGGTCGGCGACGAATGGCAGCCGAGCGGCACGCAAAAGCGCATCCTGAAGCGAAACCGCGATCTTGAAGTGACCGTCTGCCGGCCTTGGTCCACGGACGAGCAATTTCAGCTGCTGCGCCGCTATCTCTCGGCCCGTCACCCAGGTGGCGGCATGTCGAACATGGACGAGATGGACTATGCCGACATGGTCGAGCAGACGCCCGTCAACACTCAGATCATCGAGTATCGAGAGCCACGCAAGGGCTTCGCGCCCGGCAAGCTGATCGGCGCCTGCCTGACCGACACACAGTGCGACGGGCTGTCGATGATCTACAGCTTCTACGAGGCCGACCATGAAGACCGGCCGAGCCTGGGCAGCTTCATCATCATGGACCATATCCTCCGCGCCCGCGCGGCCGGACTGCCCTATGTCTATCTGGGCTATTGGGTCCGCGGCTCCCGCCGCATGGCCTATAAGGCGCGCTTCCGGCCGATCGAGCGGCTGGGCAGCGATGGCTGGGAGCGGTTCGAGCCCGAGCAGTTCGGCTGACCCGAACGGTCATCCTTCCGTCAACTGGCTGTTGGACATCTGACCCGGTCCCGACGCGAACCGCTCCTAAGCCGGACCTCAGGGCGCGGAACTCGCCCGTTTATTCACAACCGCACGGGTGCGGTGACCGGCGCCCGCGTAGATGATGATCGCCGGCTTCGGCATGGCAGGAGCGGCGGTCCGGCGGCGCGAGGCCAAGCTCCGCTTCGTTTGATCGTCTGCAGAGTGAGCGGGGGCGCGGCCATGCTGCGCCACCCCCCTTGCATTCCGGACGTGGAACAGGTCCGCAAATCGCGAGTTGAAGTCAGCGTTAGTTGGGCGAACGATCGTCACGGTTAACAGAACGCCAATAAGGGTTAATGGACTTTAGTCATATATCAGATGTGCTAAGTCGATCGAAGTTAAAGATGCGCCGTCGTGTAGAGGAGGTGCCAATGCGTAGCCAAACTGTTCAACCGTGGAACCTCGTCAAGCGCGGTTATCAGGTCGCCTATCACCCTGGCGAGAGCAATCGTTGCCCGGGGTGTGGCCATAGTAACTGGCTTGTCGGCCGCGTGACTGCTCAATGCGGATTTTGCGGCACCGCCCTCGCCCTTGCGCTGAACACGCCGGGCCAGTCGCTTAACGAAGAGCAATACGCGCTCGCCAGCTGACGAAAAAGGCCGGCAGGACTCCCCGCCGGCCTCTCGATTCCCCGCTCAGGGAAACTTTCAGGCAGCCACCGTGACCGGCGCCTGCTCTTCCTGGGGATCGCGCAGCACGTAGCCGCGGCCCCAGACTGTCTCGATGTAATTGTCGCCATTGCAGGCCAGGCTGAGCTTCTTGCGCAGCTTGCAGATGAAGACGTCGATGATCTTGAGTTCCGGCTCGTCCATGCCGCCATAGAGGTGATTCAGGAACATTTCCTTGGTGAGCGTTGTGCCTTTGCGGAGCGAAAGCAGCTCCAGCATCGCATACTCCTTGCCGGTCAGATGCACGCGGGCGCTATCGACCTCGACCGTCTTGGCATCGAGATTGACCGCCAGCTTGCCAGTGCGGATGACCGACTGGCTATGGCCCTTGGAGCGGCGCACGACCGCATGGATGCGGGCGACCAGTTCGTCGCGGTGGAACGGCTTGGTGACGTAATCGTCGGCGCCGAAGCCGAAGGAGCGGACCTTGGAGTCCATTTCGCTGACGCCGGACAGGATAAGCACCGGCGTCGAGACCTTCGAGGTGCGCAGCTTCTTCAGCACGTCATAGCCGTGCATGTCCGGCAGGTTCAGGTCGAGCAGGATGATATCGTAATCGTAGAGCTTGCCGAGATCGAGGCCCTCTTCACCCAGGTCGGTCGTGTAAACGACCAGGCCCTCGGCATTCAGCATCATCTCGATGGCTTTGGCGGTTGTCGGCTCGTCTTCAATCAGCAGAACGCGCATATTTGCTGCCCCTCAGCTATCCGGGCGCGGCGACCCCGCTAACGCCCTCTGCTTCATTAACCAGTTAACCTTTGAGCCGAAACCGTTAATATACGGTAAACCGGGCACTTAGCGGCTACGGGGCAGAAAGACTTTGAACTGTTGCCTGCAAGGCACAGAGGCGAAACGACCTGAGTTGCTCGAGGTGGGGCGCTAAGCAACTCTAGTGACTCAGAGAATTATGGAGGTGCACCCCGTTCGCGGTTTCGTTCGGAAGCGGCTCGCAGCGTCGGTCGATCAGGGTTCAACCGGCTCCAGAAACGCGGGTTCATCCGGGAACTGCGCCATGATCGGCTGGTCCAACGGCCGTCCGGCAGTGCGAAGGGACTTCACCAAGGCTTCGCACATTCCTTGAGTAAGGCGCCGTTGCCGGCCGCGAATGAGCGCCGAGCAGGTATAAGCGTCGGCGACGGTCTTGATGGCTACCGGCACCGAAAGACCGTCCACGCCACGTGGGATCACCCAGTTGATGTTGCGCCGGTGCCTGACCTCGACCGGACGGCCGGAAGCGTCCAGCGGCGGCTTGTAGCGCGCCCGCTGCATCAGCAGTAAGCAGCTTTGCTCGTCCAGCGCGGGCGACCCGCTTGTCTGAGCGACCATACATGCCCGCGGCACGCCATCTGCACCGATGGTCAAGTCCCATCGCCACCTTGCCTCCTTGCCCGAGCCGGAGTGCTTCCGTCGGATAATCTTCGGCAGTCACCCAAGTGGCAGGCTCAGTGAGCGGCACCAGATAGACCTCGCCACCCGGACCAGTGGCCGTTTTAGCAGCCAAGGTTGGAGCTGTGTTCAGCAAGACTGCGAGTACAATGGCCCGAAATGATCTGTAAGGCACCGGCAAGGCTAACCTCCTCCGGCACTGAGAGGCAAGGCGCTGCCAAGTTGCTCATTCGCCGTGGGGCGGGAAGGCCATGAATGCGTCTTAAAATGGTGGAGCCGAGGGGGATCGAACCCCTGACCTCGTCATTGCGAACGACGCGCTCTCCCAGCTGAGCTACGGCCCCGCACCATCATCATGCACGCGGCCAGGCCGCGCGAAGCAGCGCCATTACTCGCGCCTCCCATGCGATGCAACACGCTTCATCGCACGCGGGGGTTCTTCCGGAACCAACCCATATCAGCATGCGCTTCTTCCTTCGGAGGTGTGCGGGCAGCGCATGCGCGCGCCGCGCTCCGTCGGATCAACGAAGGAGAGCAGAGATGACAGACAGAGACGACCGGTATCGCGGCTATGGCAGCCAGGGCGGCCGCCCTTACGAGGGTCGCGACTATGAGCGTGAGCGCGGGCGTGAGCGCGGCTCCTATGGCGGCGACCGCGGCCGTGGCGATGATCGCGGCTTTATCGAGCGCGCAGGCGAGGAAATCCGTTCCTGGTTTTCCGATGACGACGATCGCGGCGGGCGCTATGACCGCGACGATTATCGTGGGCGCCCGGCCTCCGATGACCGCAGCCGCGGCTATGGTTGGGGGAGCATGATGTCGGGCCAGGGCAGCCACGACCGCGACGACCGTCCGCCGCAGACCTCCCGCGGGGAACCGACCAGCGGCGGATATGATTATGGCCGTAGCGAATGGCGTGGGCGCAGCGGCGGATATGAAGCGGGCGGCTCACGCTATGGCGCTACCTCCGGCTACGGCGCCGGTTCATCCCGCAATCAATTCAGCGGCGGCGATCAGCGCGGCTCCCACCCGCATGACGATCACTATAGCGAGTGGCGCAACCAGCAGCTGTCCGAATTCGATCGCGACTACGAGGAATATCGCCGCGAGAACCGCGACAAGTTCCACAGCGAGTTCTCCAACTGGCGTGGCCAGCGCCAGCAGCAGCGCTCCAGCCTAAAGCAGGCGAAGGAACATATGGAAGTAGTTGGGTCGGACGGTCAGCCGGTCGGCACGGTCGACAAGGTTGCCGGTGACAAGATCATCCTGACCAAAAACGGCGCAATGGCCGGCGGCCATCATCACTCGATTCCCTGCTCGTGGATCCAGACGGTCGACGACAAGGTGACGATCAACAAGACCGCCGAACAGGCCCGCCAGCAATGGACCGACGAGGAAAACCGGCGTGCGCTGTTCGAAAGCGACGACCAGCGTCACGAGGACGGGCCGCACATCCTGGACCGGAGCTTCTCGGGAACCTACGACAAGCGCTAAGCTGACGCAGGATAAGGAAAGGGCTCGGAGCGCAAGCTCCGAGCCCTTTTTCTGTCTCGGTTGTCCGTCGTCGTCCCGCGCGCCAAGGCGGTGCCTATACCGCTCCGCTGAAGGTGTCGCAGACTGCCGGGTTGCCGCTTTCCAGCCCGCGGCGCAGCCAGGCCATGCGTTGCGCGGCCGAACCATGGGTGAAGCTTTCCGGCACGACGCGGCCCTGTCCCGCACGCTGCAGCGTGTCGTCGCCGATCTGCTGGGCGGCGCGCAGGCCTTCCTCGACATCGCCCGGCTCAAGCCGCGCGCGGTTCTGCGCGGCCCAGACTCCCGCATAGCAATCGGCCTGCAGCTCAACGCGGACCTGCATCGCATTGCCCTCGGCCTTGCTCGCGCGCTGCTGAAACTGGTGTGATTTCTCGAGCGTGCCCTGCAGCCCCTGCAAGTGATGGCCGACTTCGTGCGCGATCACATAGGCCTGGGCGAAATCGCCGGCCGCACCGAACTTCTGCGACAGCTGCTGGTAAAATTCGGTGTCGAGATACACGCTCTGGTCGGTCGGGCAGTAGAATGGGCCCATCGCTGACTGCGCCGCGCCGCAGCCGGATTGGCCGCGCCCGCTGTAGAAGACCAATTTGGTGGGCTGGTATGATTGGCCTGCCTGCTGGTAGAGCTTGGCCCACGTGTCTTCGGTGCTCGCCAGCACCTGACAGGAGAAGCGGCTCGCCGCGTCGACCGAGCAAATCTCCGCGGCCGTGGTGCCGCCCTTCTGCTGCGCAGGCGAGACGGCCTGCTGTCCGCCACCGCCGAACAGGCCGAGCATCCAGGCGCCGATCAGCACGACCACCACGCCGCCAATACCGAAGCGCGACCCGACCAGCCCCAGGATCAGGCCGAGCCCGCCGCCCATGCCGCCGCCAAAGCCGCCGCCGCCCATGCCGCGCTGATCGCCGACATTATTGCTGGTCCGATAATCGTCGAGGCGCATGGCGGGCTCCCAAGGTTCGCGCGAACAATGCTTGGGTCGGCCTTCTAGTTGCAAGGCCGCAACGAATGGAGGAAGGCGCCTGAATAATAGGGAGATGCTATGTTCCTGAAGGGCAAGACTGCGCTCGTTACCGGCTCCACGTCCGGCATCGGGCTCGCCTATGCGAAGGCGCTCGCGGCGGAAGGCGCGGCAGTAATGATCAACGGCTTTGGTGACACAGAGGCGATCGAGGCGGAGCGGGCCAATCTGGCTGCAGTCAGCGGAGCAGCGGCCGCTTACTCGGATGCCGACATGTCAAAGCCGGATGCGATCACGGCCATGGTCCAGCGCTGCGCCGACGAACTGGGCGGGCCGGACATCGTCATCTCCAATGCCGGCATCCAGCATGTCTCGCCAGTGGACGAGTTTCCGGTCGAAAAGTGGGACGCGATCATCGCGATCAATCTGAGCTCGACCTTCCACCTGATGCGCGCCGCCTTACCGCTGATGCGCGGGAACGGCTGGGGCAGGATCATCACCACCGCCTCTGCGCATTCGCTGGTCGCAAGCCCGAACAAATCGGCCTATGTCGCCGCGAAGCATGGCGTGGTCGGCTTGACCAAATCGGTTGCGCTCGAGACGGCGAAGACCGGCATCACCGTCAACTGCATCAGCCCGGGCTATGTGTGGACGACCTTGGTCGAGAACCAGATACCCGACACGATGCGCACGCGGGGCCTGACGCGTGACCAGGTGATCAACGACGTGCTGCTTGCAGCCCAGCCGACCAAGGAGTTCGTGCAGCCCGACCAGGTCGCCGCACTAGCCTTGTTCCTGTGCCGCGACGAGGCCGCGCAGATCACCGGCGCCAATCTGTCCGTCGATGGCGGCTGGACCGCGCAATAAGGGTGGCACTCTCTTGGCGGCAGCGTAGAGTAGCGAAAAGAGAGGTCGCATGAACAAGGCTGTGCTGATCGCTGCCTGCGCGCTGCTCGCCGGCTGCACGCGCGACGCTCCAGTCGCAAGCGGTGGCACCCTCGCGTTGGACTGGCGCCGCGTTGCGACTGCCGACGATAGAGCCCGGCTGCGGGAGTGGCGAACCGCCTTCATCGCCGGGCTGACCGAAGCGCGCGCTGCTGGCCACACAGCCGAGATTGCGCGCGAGGGCGCCTTGCTGGAGCCGGACGCCGGACGCACGGCGAGACTGGCCGCGAGCGATTATCGCTGCCGGGTAATCAAGCTCGGCAGCAAGGGCGCGGGCGGTCTTGCCTATGTGTCCTACCCCAGCTTCATGTGCCGGATCGACGACGAGGGCGGCGTCGCCAGCTTCAAGAAACTGACCGGATCGCAGCGTCCCGTCGGCGTGATCCTCGGCGATGCGCGGCGGACCGTGTTTCTCGGCACGCTGGTGCTGGGCGACGAGAAGCTGCCGCTCGATTATGGCCGCGACCGTGAGCGCGACATGATCGGCGCGGTCGAGGCGCTGCCCGACGGCCGCTGGCGGCTGATCCTGCCCTATCCCCATTATGAAAGCCTGATCGATGTGATCGAGCTGGTGCCTGCTTCAGGCCCGTCCCGATCCTGACCGTGCAACACCGGAGACCAACTTGCGCGCCCTGACCCTGCTCCCCCTGCTCTTCGCCGCCCCTGCCCTGGCCCAGGCAGATATCCGAGCCGACGTTGCGAAGGATCTGCCGTCGCTGATCACCATCTACCGCGACCTGCATGCCAATCCGGAGTTGTCGGGGCAGGAGAAGCGGTCCGCCGCTATCCTCGCCGCGGAAGCAAAGAAGGCCGGGTTCGAGGTGACGACGGGCATCGGCGGACATGGCGTGGTCGCGGTGATGAAGAACGGACCCGGCCCTGTCGTCATGCTCCGCGCTGACATGGACGCGCTGCCGGTGCCTGAGCAGACGGGGCTCACTTTTGCCAGCAAGGTCAAGGCGACCGGTCCGGACGGCCAGCCAGTGCCGGTGATGCATGCCTGCGGTCATGACACGCACATGTCCGCCTGGATCGGCACGGCCCGGCGCATGGCGGCGCTGAAAGGCAGCTGGTCCGGCACGCTGGTGATGATCGGGCAACCAGCCGAGGAGACGATCGAAGGCGCCAAGGCGATGCTGAAGGACGGGTTGTTCACCCGTTTTCCAAAGCCGCAGTTCGTGCTCGGTTTCCACGACAGCGCCTCGCTGCCCGCCGGCACGGTCGGCTATACGCCCGGCTATGCTCTCGCCGCCGTCGACTCGATCGACATACTGGTGAAGGGCGTAGGCGGGCACGGCGCGGCGCCGGCGACCGCCAAGGACCCGATCGTCCTTGCCGCGCGAATCGTCACCACCCTGCAGACGTTGGCCGCGCGCGAGATCGACCCGCAGGACGCCGTCGTGGTCACGGTCGGCTCGATCCACGGCGGGTCGAAACACAATATCATTCCGGCCGAAGTGAAGCTGCAGCTGACGGTGCGCAGCTATTCGCCCGAGACGCGGACCAAGCTGCTCGACGGCATCAAGCGCATCGCCCGCGGGGAGGCGATCGCAGCAGGCCTGCCGGACGAGCTGATGCCGGTCGTGTCGAGCTTCGGCCCGGCGGGCGTGTCGACCTTCAACTCAGAAGAGCTGACCAGTCGGCTGGGCAAGGCCTTTACCGGCCGCTTCGGCGCGGAGCGCGTGCGCGAGGTCAAGGCATCGATGGTCAGCGAGGATTTCCCGGAGTTCCGGCTCGCCGATCCTGAAAACATCCAGTCGAGCATCTTCTGGGTCGGCGGCGTGCCGCGCCCCAAATGGGACGCCGCGGGCGGCGATCTCGCCAAGCTGCCATCGCTGCACAGCCCCTTCTGGGCGCCGGATGCCGAAGCGGTCATCGGCACGGCGACGGAAGCGATGACCGTTGCCGCGCTCGAGGTGCTGGGGAAGAAGTGATGACGGGTTACGAAACCATCGAAACCAACATCGATGACGGCGTCATGACGATTACCCTCAACCGGCCCGACCGGTTGAACGCCTTCACGCCGGCGATGATGAAGGAACTGATCGCTGCCTTTGATGAAGCCGATGCCGACGATGAGGTGCGGGCGGTGATCATGACCGGGTCCGGTCGCGCCTATTGCGCCGGGGCCGACCTGGGCGCTGGCGGCGCCACCTTCGATTACGCGAAGCGCGCGGACCGGCTGGAGCAGGGCTCGCCCGTTCAAGAGGATGGCAGCGTCGACTATTCTCATCCCGGCGTCCGCGACGGCGGTGGGCGACTGACGCTGCGCATTTTCAACTGCAGGAAGCCGGTGATCGGTGCCATCAATGGTCCGGCGGTGGGCATCGGCGCGACCATGACGCTGCCGATGGACTTTCGCCTGGCGAGCGACACGGCGAAGTTCGGCTTCGTCTTCGCTCGGCGCGGCATTGTGCCGGAGGCGGCGTCGAGCTGGTTCCTACCGCGGCTGGTCGGCATCAGCCAAGCGCTCGACTGGTGCTATTCGGGCCGCGTGTTCGGCGCGGAGGAAGCGCTGAAGGGCGGCCTCGTGCGCTCGATCCACGCGCCGGATGAGCTACTGGAGGCGGCGCGCAAGCTGGCATGGGAACTGACTGCCCAAAGCGCGCCTGTGTCGATCGCGCTCACGCGCCAGATGATGTGGCGGATGATGGGGGCCGAGCATCCGATGATTGCGCACCGCCTCGACAGCCGCGCCATCTGGTCGCGCGGCCAGAGCGGAGATGCGAAGGAGGGGGTGTCCTCGTTCCTTGAGAAGCGCGAGGCGAGCTATCCTGACCGGGTGTCGGCGGACTTCCCGAACTTCGGCGACCTGCTCGATGATCCGGACTACAAATAATCGTCACCCCGGACTTGATCCGGGGTCCACCTTCCTTCTTTGTGGCAGCTTAAGAGAAGGTGGATTCCGGCCTGCGCCGGAATGACGGGAGGGGCATTTGAGTAGATTATTGCGCCGCAAGGCCATCGTCGCGACGACGGATCAGCCGCAGGAGCATCGCCTCGCGCGCACTCTCTCCTGGCCGCACCTGGTGGCGCTGGGTGTCGGCGCGATCGTAGGCACCGGCATATTGACGCTGATTGGCGTCGGTGCGGACCGCGCCGGCCCGGCAGTGCTGCTCAGCTTCGCGGTTGCCGGCATGATCTGCGCGGCGGCGGCGCTCTGCTACGCCGAAATGGCGACGATGATCCCCGCTTCGGGCAGCGCCTATACCTATAGCTATTCGGTGCTCGGCGAGGTGTTCGCCTGGGTAGTCGGATGGAGCCTGATCCTGGAGTATTCACTGGTGGTGGCCACGGTCGCGGTCGGCTGGTCCGGCTATGCCGTGGGCTTTCTGCAGGGCCTTGGCATCATCTTGCCGGACGTGCTGACCCACGGCCCGACAGTCGTCGGTAATCTGGCAGACGGTTTCACCATCACTCAGGCCGGCATCAATCTGCCGGCCATCTTCATCATCGCCGTCGTGGCTGGTCTGCTGATGCTCGGCACCCGCGAAAGCGCAGCGATCAACACAGCGCTTGTCGTGCTGAAGATCGTCACGCTTGCCCTCTTCGTCGCCGTCGCGCTGCCCTATTTCGATCCCGGCAATTTCGAGCCGTTTGCGCCCAAAGGCTATGGCAGCGTCGAGGATGACGGCGGCGTCAAATATGGCGTCATGGGCGCAGCCGCGATCATCTTCTTCGCCTTTTACGGCTTCGACGCGATCTCGACCGCGGCCGAGGAGGCCAAGAACCCCGAACGCGACCTCGCGATCGGCATCATCGGCTCCATGGTCGCCTGCACGATCATCTACATGATTGTCGCCGCCGCCGCGGTCGGCGCGCTCAATTACACCCAGTTCGCGAATAGCCCGGAGCCGCTGGCGCTGATCCTGCGAGAGATCGGGCGGCCGGGCATCGCCACCATCATCGCCGCCGCCGCCGCCATCGCGCTGCCGACGGTGCTGCTCGCCTTCCTCTACGGGCAGACGCGCATCTTCATGGTGATGGCGCGCGACGGCTTCCTGCCGACGTCCTGGGCGCGCGTGTCGAAGCGCGGAACGCCGGCTGCGATCACGGTCGTGACGGCGATCTTCGTCGCGATCATCGCCGCCGTGACGCCGCTCGACCTGATCGCGTCGCTAGCCAATGCGGGCACGCTCGCTGCCTTTATCGCGGTCGCGGTCTGCGTGTTGGTGATGCGCAAGCGCGCGCCGGACATTCGCCGCGGCTTCAAGACGCCCGCGGCCTGGCTGGTCGCGCCGCTGGCGATCCTCGGCTGCATCTATCTGTTCACCAGCCTGCAGTCGGTGACGCAGGTCAGCTTCTTCGTCTGGAACGGGATCGGACTGCTGATCTACCTGACTTACGGCCTCGCCCGCAGCCGCGCTACTTCGCCTTCGTCCAAATAACCGAGCGGCAGAAGATCGCGACGCAGCCTGTGAGCTTCAGCGTGGAAGGCCCGGTGCGCTGGAGCGTGCTCCGGTAGCTTTTGCCGTTCTTCGGATCATAGGCCGTGCCCCGCCACAGCGCGCCATCCTCGACGAAGCCAGTGAGGACCGGCAGACCCGCGATCGGCCGGTTTCGCAGCCGCGCATCGGGATTGTTGACGTCGGTGCCGGGGCCTTTCACTGGGACCAGAGTTCGCGCCAGGCGCCCGCACAGCCGGTTGCCGCACGAAGCGATGTCGATCAGCCCGTCCCTGGTGTCGGTAAGCCATGTGCCGGTCACGGCTTCGGCAGCCAGCATTAGAGACAACAGCATCTATCCACCTCCGTTGGGCTGAGCTTGCCGAAGCCCGAACAGAGTTTGTTGTCAAACTGAACAGATGAGCTAGCTTACACCCATGACAGCAATTGCCCTCGCCCTCCTCGCCCAGACCATTACCATCGCGCCTGGAGCCGGCGCACAGGAACGCCTGCAGACTGCGCTCATCGAGGCGCAGGCTGGTGACACGGTCCGGCTGGCGGCGGGCCGCTACGAACTGACCGACGGGCTGTCGCTCGACGTGCCGAAGGTCACCGTTCGCGGCGCGGGGCGGGACGCGACGGTGTTGAGCTTCAAGGGCCAAAAGGGCGCCGGCGAAGGCCTGCTGGTCACGTCCGACGACGTGGTGCTGCGCGACTTCGCGGTCGAGGATACGAAGGGCGATGGCATCAAGTCCAAGGGCGCCGACCGAATCGTCTATCACAATCTCCGCGTCGAATGGACGGGTGGCCTCAAGGAGACCAACGGCGCCTATGGTGTCTATCCGGTCAGCTCGACCGACGTTCTGGTCGATAAGGTGCTGGTGCGCGGCGCGTCGGACGCGGGCATCTATGTCGGGCAGTCGAAAAACATCGTCGTCCGCAACTCCATCGCCGAAAAGAACGTCGCTGGCATCGAGATCGAGAACAGCTACAATGCCGACGTTCACAACAACGTCGCCCGCCACAACACTGGCGGCATTCTGGTCTTCGACCTGCCCAACCTGCCGCAGATGGGCGGCCATTCGATCCGCGTGTTCGACAATCAGGTGACGGACAACGACACGCCGAACTTCGCGCCCAAGGGCAATATCGTCGCGAACGTGCCGGTCGGCACTGGCGTGATGGTAATGGCGAACCGTAACGTGCACGTGTTCGGCAACGCGCTCGCCAACAACGCCAGCTCCAACGTGATGCTGATCGGCTATCGCCAGAAGTTCGAGGACAAGAACTATAATCCGCTGATCCGTGAAGTCGTGATCCGCGACAACAAGCATGGCCGCGCCGGCTTCGCCCCGAGCTTTCCCGGCGGCGCGCAGCTCGCCGGAGCGATGGGAGGATCCTTGCCGCCGGTCTTTTGGGACGGCACCGGCGAAGGCGTGGTCGTGGCCGAAAAGGACGTGCCGACGCTGACGCTCGGCCTCCCCTCGCCGTCCACGCCGCTCGACCAGGCCAAGCCATCGCTCGCCAAGTTCGAAACCTCAGGCGCTGCGGCCGAACCGAAGCCAGTAGTGCTGCCCGCGTCGATGGAGGCGGCGATCCGGTGAGACTGCCGCTCGCGCTGGCCGCCCTCGCGCTGCTGACCAGCGCCGCGCCGCCGGGCGTCGACGACGCGCTGATCACCGGCGACGCGCTGCCCCAGAAGCTTTCCGACTATCGCTTCTTTGTGAACGGCAGGCCCAATGCCCGAGTCCAAGGCTATACACTCGCGACGCCCCTGTTTTCCGATTACACGGACAAGGACCGCTTCATCTATGTGCCGGCGGGGCAAAAGGCGCGGCACACAGGCGATGGGCTGATCGAGTTTCCAGTGGGCTCGGCGCTGATCAAGACATTCAGCTATCCCGGCCAGACGCTCGAGACGCGCGTGCTGCTGAAACGGGCGAGCGGCTGGGTTGCGCTCCCCTACGTCTGGGAAGGCGGCGACGCGGTGCTGAAACGGGGCGGCAAGCGCCTGGAGGTGACGGCGCATGGCCAACCGGTCAGCTATGCCGTGCCGAACCAGAACCAGTGCAAGGAATGCCATCAGTACTCAGGCATGATCGAGCCGATCGGCACCAAGGCGCGCAACCTGGGCGGGACGCAGCTGCAGGGGCTGGTGACGGCAGGACTGCTCGACCGGGCACCGGCCGGCTACACGCTGCCGCGCTGGAACGATGCAAAGGCGCCCGTCGCGCAGCGGGCGCGAGCCTATCTCGACGTCAACTGCGGCCATTGCCATTCGCGCACCGGCATCGCCAACAATAGCGGACTGTTCCTGACCTGGGACGAGGCCGATCCGGTGGCCTGGGGCATCGGCAAGCGCCCCGTCGCAGCGGGACGCGGCAGCGGCGGCCATGACTTCGCCATCGCGCCGGGCCAGCCCGACAAGTCGATCCTGCTCTACCGGATGAACAGCACCGATCCAGGCGTGGCGATGCCGGAGCTGGGCCGATCGCTGGTGCACAAGGAAGGCGTGGCGCTGGTCAGAGACTATATCGCCGGCCTACAGCCCTGACCCAAGGGAGGGCTGGAATGCAGGACTGGTTCATCGGCGTGCTGGGCGGGTCGGGGCTCTATGCGGTCGATGATCTCGACGGAGCCGAGTGGCAAAGCGTCGACACGCCCTGGGGCGCCCCGTCCGACCAGATCCTGACCGGCAGGGTCGCCGGCATCCGGTTCGCCTTTCTGCCGCGCCATGGCCGCGGCCACCCGATTTCGCCGACCGACCTCAACTATCGCGCGAACATCGCTGCGCTGAAGCGGATCGGCTGCACCGACCTGCTGGCCTTGTCGGCGGTCGGCTCGCTCCGGGAGGATTTGGCACCCGGACGTTTTTTGGTCGCCGATCAGTTCATCGACCACACGCGGCATCGCGCCAACAGCTTCTTCGGCACCGGGCTCGTCGCCCATGTCTCGCTCGCCGACCCGGTCTGTCCGCGCCTGTCCAGCTTCGCCGCGGCAGCAGCCACTCGCGCGGGCGCCGAAGTGAGCGAAGGCGGCACCTACATCGCGATCGAAGGCCCGCAGTTCAGTAGCCGCGCGGAAAGCCAGATGTACCGCGCCTGGGGCGCCGACATCATCGGCATGACCGGCATGCCCGAGGCCAAGCTGGCGCGTGAAGCCGAGCTTCCCTATGCTCTGATCGGCATGGTCACCGACTATGATTGCTGGCGTGAAGGCGAAGCGCATGTCGAGGTAAGCGACGTGCTGCGTGTCATGCACGACAATGCCGCCACGGCGCGGCGGACCATCGTCGAACTCGCCAGGCTGATGCCTGAAAAGCGGGAGCCCAGCCCGATCGACACGTGCCTCGATCACGCGATCGTCACTGCCCCGGACGCGCGTGAGCCGGCGGTGTTGGCCAAAGTGGATGCCATTGCCGGGAGAGTGCTGCGATGACCATTCGCCTGTTCGACTATTTCCGTTCGTCCGCGAGTTATCGGGTCCGCATCGGGCTCGGTCTGAAGGACGTGACCTATGAACGCATCGACCTCTCCCTGCTCGACGGCAAGCAGCGCGACGCGGACAATCTGGCCCGCAACCCGCAGGGATTCGTGCCGACGCTAGAGATTGACGGCCACCAGCTCACTCAGTCACTCGCCATTCTCGACTATCTCGACGCGCGCTTTCCAGAGCCGCCCTTCGTTTCCAAAGATCCCGCGCGACGCTCTCGGACGCTCGCTCAGGCGCTGCTGATCGCCTGCGACATCCATCCGATCAACAATCTGCGCGTCCTCAGATATCTGAAGGCGGAGCTCGGCGCGTCCGATGAAGCGCGCGACGATTGGTATCGCCACTGGATCCGCGAAGGCTTCGCCGCGCTGGAAAAAATGGCCGGCACCGGCAACTATCTTGGCGGCGAACAGCCGGACCTCGCCGACATTTGCCTGGTCCCGCAAATGTACAATGCGCGACGGTTCAAGCTGGACCTCACGCCGTTTCCAACGCTCGTGCGGGTCGATGCGGCACTGCAGGAACTGGAGCCGTTCGCGGCAGCGAGCCCAGAGCGGGTGCAAGGCTGATCCCTTCGTTGCGAGCGAAGACGAGAAACGCCCCTCGACTTCACTCGTAACGAGCGAGATAGGGGCGCAGTGTTCCTGTACGTCCTCCTCCAATCCGCCGAGCCCACCATTGTCGTCACCGGCCGCGGTCTCGCCGATGCGCCCGGCGACGCGGCCTATGACATCGTCACCATCGATCGCGCTCGGCTGACCTCCAGCGCCAGCGGGCGGCTCGAGGATGTGCTGCGCGACGTCGCCGGGCTCCAGCAGTTCCGACGCTCGGACGCGCGTTCCGCCAACCCGACCAGCCAAGGCGTCACTCTCCGCGGCCTGGGCGGCAATGCGTCCAGCCGGGCGCTGCTCATCCTCGACGGCGTGCCGCAAGCCGATCCGTTCGGCGGCTGGGTCGCGTTTCCTGCTTATGCGCCGGAGCGGCTCGGGCGGATTAGAGTGACTCGCGGTGGCGGCAGCGGGTCATTCGGCCCAGGTGCGCTGGCCGGCACCATAGAGCTATCGAGCGCGACGCCCGGCGAATTGCCCGGCCTTGGCGGCGGCATTGCCTATGGCAGCCGCGAGAGCCTGGACGTCGATGTTCTGGCCAGCGGCCAGCTTGGCACCGGCTTCGGCGTGATCTCGGCCGATTACGCGCGCAGCAGCGGCTTCATCCCAATAATTCGCTCACAGCGTGGCCCCGCCGACCATCCGGCGGACTACAAGCAGGGCAGCGTCTCCGCCCGCGCAGTGGTTCCAGTCGCGGCCGACACCGAGCTGCAGGCCAATCTCCTCGCCTTTATGGACAGGCGCGAGCGCGGGGTCGCCTTCACCGACAATGGCAGCGATGGCGCCGATGCGAGCGTGCGGCTGGTCGGGCGGGGCCGGTGGGGATTTTTTGCCCTTGCCTATCTGCAGACCCGCAGCTTCCAGAGCGAGTTTGCGTCGATTGGCGCTGGTCGCGCCACCGCCACTCAGACGCTCGACCAGTACAATACCCCTGCAACTGGGCTTGGCGCGCGGATCGAGATCGCGCCGCCGATCGGGGCAGAGTTTGACCTGCGTATGGGCGGCGACTGGCGGCGAACCAGCGGACGCACGGAGGAGCTATTCACGTTCGTGAGCGCAGCCCCCACGCGGCAACGGCTGGCGGGCGGTATCACCAGCACAATCGGTGCGTTTGCAGACCTGTCGTGGACCGCGGGCGACCTGACGCTGAGCGCCGGCGGGCGCGTCGATCGCTGGAGCATCCGCAACGGCTTTTTGCGCGAGACGACGCTCGGCACCGGCGCGGTGCTGACCAACAGCCGCTTCGCCGATCGCAGCGGCTGGGAGCCGACTGGCCGCGCCGGGCTGGCCTGGCGTGCCGCGGACACACTCACTCTTCGCGCCGCCGCTTATGCCGGCTGGCGGCTGCCGACCTTGAACGAGCTCTACCGGCCCTTCCGGGTCGGCGCCGACGCCACGGCCGCCAACGCCGCGCTGTCGCCAGAGCGGCTGCATGGCGCCGAGATCGGCGCGGAACTGCGCCCGGCGGAAGGGGTGCGAATCGCCGCGACTCTGTTCGAGAACCGGCTCGACGACGCCATCGCCAACGTGACGCTTGCGCGCGGGCCCGGCGTTTTCCCGGGCGTTGGCTTCGTCTCCGGCGCGGGCTTTTACCGCGTCCGTCAGAACCTCGACCGCGTTCGTGCACGCGGCGTCGAGCTGGACGGATCCGTTCAGATCAAGGCTTGGAGCCTCGCCGCCTCCTACGCTTACACCGACTCCCGCATCAGTGCCTCAGGCGCCGGAGCAGCACTCGACCACCTCCGCCCTGCCCAGACGCCACGCCACAGCGCTTCCGCCACGCTCGGCTGGAGCCGCGACCTCGCGCACGCTTCGGTGACGATGCGCTATGTCTCCAGCCAGTTCGAGGACGACCAGAACAGCCGCTTGCTTGCCGATGCGTTGACCGTCGACGCGGAGGTCGCGCTGCCCCTGTCGCGGGCGCTCAGCCTGGAAGCGCGCGCGGAGAACATCGCCAACGCCCGCGTCGAAGCGGGGATTTCGGGAGATGGTGTGATCGAGCGGGCCAGCCCGCGCACACTATGGGTCGGGCTCCGCTTCGGACGCTAACGCCTCAGCAGCTTCCGCCCACGGTCAATCAGTTCCGGCGGCGCAATCTTCCAGCACAGCAGCGTTGTGACCAGCCCCAGCACCATCCCACTCGCCCACCATTGCCAGTCGCCATAATCGAGCGACGCGGAGACGATCGCGCCCGCGAGCATCGGCAGCGCGACCAGCCCGACCAGCGGCACGGGCGTGAGCTTTCGCCGCGCCGCCCACCAGAGCAGCAGGAAATCGACCGAGCAGCGGAACGCGAACACCGCAGCGCAACCGACCAGGCCGTACCATTTCATGCCGAGATACAGCAGCGCCAAGTAAGGTGGAATTTGCAGCAACAGCATCTTGGCGACCAGGTCCGGCCGGCCTGTCCCCTGCAGCCAGCTATAGGGGACCACCGCAAAGGCGTTCACCCAATAGCCGAACACGATCAGCACGCCGACTTGCGCTGCCGGCCGCCCGATCTCCCTGCCCACCCACAGGTCGAGAAATGGGTGCAGCAAATAGATGGCGCCGAGGATCGGCAGGCTGATGCCGGCGAGCAGCACGCGGATGGCCTTGTCGCTTAGCACGGCTCGCTCTTCAGGGGTGGCGGTCGGCAGGCGCGGGAAGACGGCAGTGACCAGCGCCTGCGGGAAGATCGTGATGCGCTGGGCGAGCTGAAAGGGCACGGTGTAGATCGTCACCGCCTTGGCTCCCAGCACCGCGCCAATGGCGAAGCGGTCGAGGATCACCAGGATCGGCCCGAACAACCCGGTGACCGTCACCCAGCCGCCATAGCCGAGCAGGTCCTTGATCTGGCTGCGATCGAAGCGCGCCTTTGATCCCTTGGTGACGAACAGATGGCACCGCCACCACAACACCGCGATCGCCACCGCACGGGCTGCCACCGATGCGAGCAGCAATAGGCTGAGATTGGGTCCGTAAGCCAATGCCACGGACAAAGGCAGCAGCTGGAACAGACTGGTCGACAGCACCGAGATCATGTTCGTCTCGAGGAAACGGTCCCGCGCCTGCAGCGCCCCCGTCAGCACGCCGGTCATCGTCGCGATCGGCACGGCCAGCGCCAGATACGGCACTGCGGCCGCGATCTCCGGCCGCAACGCCGCGTCCACCTTGAATATCTGGTCGAAGAAGAACGCCGCCGCCGCCCACAATATCAAGGCACCGATCGCGCCCATGATTACATTGGTTAGGATCGCTGTCCAGAACACGTCCGCGCGGGCCTGGGCCGGCGCGCCCTTCAGCGCGGCGATGCTGTAGGTCGTGGCTTTGCCGAGCCCCAGGTCGAACAGACCGAAATAGCCGAGCAGCAGCCAGGCGATCGCCAGTACGCCATAGCGGTCCGGACCGACCAGCTTCAGGTAGAGCGGCACGGTGACGAGCGCGAGCAGGATCGGGAGCACTGCTCCGATCAGGTTATAAGTCGCATTCCGGCTGACGCTCATGCCGGCCCCCCGGCCTGGTTCAAGCGACCTTCTGCTCGAGCGGCGCTTCGGCCCCCGCAACGCCGCGGCCGACGCCATAATAGGTCATGCCGGCCCGTTCGGCCTCGGCGGGATTATAGACGTTGCGCAGGTCGACCAGCACGGGGTTGCGCATCGTCGGCGCGATCCGCCGCAGGTCGAGCGCGCGGAACGCATCCCATTCCGTCACCAGCACCAGCACATCCGCGTCCTTGGCGACCTCGTGCGCGTTAGCCTTATAATCGAGTTCGCCAAGCATGGCCGTCGCCTGTTCCATGCCTTCTGGGTCGTAGGCGGCGATCTCCGCCCCAGCCTCGCGCAGCACCCGCACGATCTCCAGAGACGGTGCGTCGCGCATGTCATCCGTATTCGGCTTGAAGGTCAGACCGAGCAGGCCGACGCGCTTGCCCTTGGCCGATCCGCCGAGCGCCTCGATGACCTTGTGGCCCATCGCGGTCTTGCGGAGATCGTTAGCTTCGACGGTGGATTGGACGATGCGCAGCGGCACGCCATAATCTTCCGCGGTCTTCAGCAGCGCTAGCGTGTCCTTGGGAAAGCACGAGCCGCCATAGCCGGGACCCGCGTGCAGGAATTTGGAGCCGATGCGGTTGTCGAGCCCGATTCCGCGCGACACGTCCTTGACGTCCGCGCCAACCTGTTCGGCCAGATCGGCGAGCTCGTTGATGAAGCCGATCTTGGTGGCGAGGAACGCGTTCGCTGCATATTTGATCAGCTCAGCGGTCCGCCGGCCGGTGAACAGGATCGGCGCGGCGTTGAGGTACAGCGGGCGATAGACTTCGCGCATGACTTCCTGGGCATGCTCATCCTCGGTGCCGACGACGATGCGATCCGGCCGCTTGAAGTCGCCGATCGCGGCGCCTTCGCGCAGGAATTCGGGGTTGGACACAACGGCCCAGGCGAAGTTCGGGCGGGTTTCCTTGAGGATCGCCTCGACCTTGTCTCCGGTGCCGACCGGCACGGTCGATTTCGTTACGACGACGCACGGCTTATCGGCGGCTTGGGCGATCTCCTTGGCAGCGGCGAAGACATAGGACAGATCGGCATGACCATCGCCTCGCCGCGACGGCGTGCCCACTGCGATGAAGACCGCGTCGGCGCCGGCGATGCCCGCCTTCAGGTCGGTGGTGAAGGACAGTCGGCCGGCCTTGACGTTCGAAGCCACCAACTGGTCCAGGCCCGGCTCGAAAATCGGCATGCGACCGGCTTCCAGCGCCTTGATCTTCGCGGCGTCCTTATCGACGCAAACAATGTCGTGGCCGAAATCGGACAGGCAGGCTCCCGAAACGAGGCCGACATAGCCCGAGCCGATCATCGTAATCTTCATCGTATCACCCTGTTTTCGCGCGTCGCCCTTAGCCGTGGCGGCGCATCGTTACCACCGGATAAAGGGTTAAGCGCGCGCCAGGAACTGCGCCGTAGACGCAGCCACCGTCTCCCCCGCCGGCTCGCACCGGCCGCCGAGGTTGGCGGCCAGGAACTCCTCGGTGATCGCGTTGAAGGCGATGTTGTTCTCCGGACGCGCGAAGCCGTGCCCCTCGTCCGGGAAAAGCACGTAAGTGACGGGAATGTTCCCCGCCTTCATTGCAGAGGCGATCTGATCCGATTCCGCCTGCTTAACGCGAGGATCGTTGGCGCCTTGGCCGATCAGCAGCGGCCGCACGATCTTGTCCGCCTTGTGGAGCGGCGATCGGTCCTTCAGCAACTGCAACCCGTCCGGCGTCTCCGGATTGCCCATGCGGCGGTGGAATTGCTGCACCACCGGCTTCCAATAGGGCGGAATGGTCTGCAGCAGCGTCTCCAGGTTCGACGGCCCGACGATATCGACGCCGCACGCGAACAGCTCCGGCGTGAAGGTCAGGCCGGCCAGCGTCGCATAGCCGCCATAAGAGCCGCCCATGATCGCGATCCGCTCCCGATCGGCGACCCCTTCCGCCATCGCCCATTCGATCGCATCGACGAGATCGTCGTGCATCTTCGCCCCCCATTCGAGGTCGCCGGCCGAAATGAAGCCCTTGCCGAAGCCGGTCGAGCCCCGGAAGTTGACCGACAGCACCGCATAGCCCCGGTTCGCGAGCCATTGGTGGTAGGGATTGTAACCGTGATGGTCGCGCGCCCAAGGCCCGCCATGGACGAGCAGCACCATCGGCAGCGGTTGGTCGGGCACGCTTGCCCCCTTAGTGGTCGAGCCATGAGGCAGCGACAGATAGGCGGTCAGCGTCAGTCCGTCGCGCGCGCGGAGCTCCAGCGCGTGCATCGGCACCAGCGGCGCGTGCTCCAGCTCCGGCCGTGACACGTAGAACAGGTCGAGCCGATCGGCGTCACGGTCGTAGAGGTAGACCGCCGGCGGCCCCGTCACCGGATCGACCGCGACTGTCCAGCGCCGGTCGTCCTCGGTGCGCGACGTGATCTCAAGGTCGCCCTTCAGCAGGTCACGTAGCCGCGCTAGGGTCGCGCCGATGCCGGCATCGAGCCCCACCCATTCCTTGGTGAGGTAGTCGACCGAATAGGCCTCGACCTCGCCCGTCAACGGATGGGTGAGCGTGCCGCCGATGTCCGCTCGCGTGTCTTCCGCGATCACGCGCCGCTCGCCGCCGCATTCGGAGATCAGCGCGGCCGTATCGCGGCCGCGGCTGTCCACCCAATAGAGCGTCCCGCCATCGGTGGTGAAGCCGACCGGCTGGGTGGTGAGCGAGTCCTCCAGCGTCGTCGCCGCGAACGGCGCCTCCTCGACCGCGCCGCCGTCGATGCGGTGGAAATCCATGCCGCCATCCGCATTCGGCCGCACCGCGATCCGCAAGGTCAGCGTGTCATCGGCAAGGAACCCGGCAAAGCCGTCGCCGCGCATCACCTCGGTCAGCTGGCCGGTCGCGAGGTCCAGCGCATGCACGTCATGCCATTGGGGATCGCGATTGTTGAGGCCGACCAGGATGCGCCCGCGCTGCGTCACGGAAGTGCCGACGATCAGCACGCGCGTATTCTCGAACGGCGTCAGGCATGCTTCCGCCCCGCTTTCGATATCGACGCGGTAGAGCAGGAAGTTCTCGTCCCCCCCCTTGTCCTGCACATAGAGCAGCGAGCGGCTGTCCGGCGCCCAGAGATACTGGCCGATCGGCCGCGCCTTCTCCGACGTCATCGGCCGTCCTTCGGCTGGCCCATCGGCGGGGGCGAGCCAAAGATTCATCACCCCATCGCGCGGCGCCAGCCAGGAAAGCCAGCGCCCGTCCGGACTGATCCGCCCTTGCGCCCGCGTGGGGTTGCCGAACAGCTTGGTCCGCTCGATCAGCGGCACATCAGATAAAATGGTCATCTGCCCGCTTTACGGAGTTGAACCAGAGCCTCAAGCCTTGGGCGGAACCCAAGAGCCTAGCTTCCGAGGGCTCGCAGGATTGCGCTCTCGCTCAGATTCGGATCGGCGAGCGGATGTTCGCGGACCTGGTTCTGCCAATTCCAGTCGATCGTGAGCTTGGGGCGCGTGAAGCGGACCCAGTCAACGTCCATCAGCATGTCGACGGGAGCATCTTTGAGCACGATCCGGTTATCCTTGGCCGCGTCCTCACGCTGGGGCGGCACCGCATCGCTGGTTGTGTAGGCGATCAGCCCCACCTGCATCGCGGGGTTCGACTCCATCCGGTAGAAACGGTCGCGGATCTGCCAAGCGCCTCCTTCGTCGCGTGCCAGGGCGAACAACGTCATACCGATCCGCACCAGCCGCAGCTCGACCCATCCCGAGCGGAACGGGCGCAGCTTCAGTGACGAATAACTATTGTAGGTTGCCTTGGTCTCGGTAACCGCCTCGCCGCGGGCAAGGCCGACGCCAGTGGTGACGAAGTGCCAATTTTCTCGACGCGGCTCCCAGTTCGCCTCGCTCAGGCCATTTGGCGTCCGGGCCATCAGCCCGCCCAACGACCAGGTGCCGCCGGGCACATCCTTTGCCGCGCCCCGCACCCGCACCCGCGCGCGCACGTCAAAATCGCCCTCGATAGTCTGGAACAGGAAGGGCGCGTTCAGGTCTCTTACCCATGCGGCATGATATGGCTGAAGGTGCAGTGCGCCTTTGACGCTTTCGCCTATGTCGACCCGCTTGAGCTTGTCAGGCCAGCCATAAGCTTGATCGAAGCGACTCCATTTCGCATCGAGCCCCGTGCCGGAGAACTCGTCGTCATGTTGCGACAAATCGGTGCGGGGCGGCGCCCCAGGCCGGTGCGGCTGAGCCGAAGCGGCTGCTGCATAAAGGGTCAGGACCAAGACTAAAGTCGCCACAGATTTCAACACCATCTCCATCGCCGAGATGGCGGGCATTGTAGCGGGTCGCCGCGGCCGGCGACCCGAGTTAGACGAACCATCGTCCCTTTCCGACGAGCGCCCCGGAACACCCATCAGGCTCCGCTGTCTCCATTTTGCCGTGCTCCCCTACCCGAGCACCCGAAGTGCAGGTGCGAGACGCACAGACGTGCTTCAGATCGCGACCATCTTGTAGTGGTGCCAGGCGAAGATCGCCGCGGCACCGCGGTGGGGGCGCCAGGGTTCGGCGAGTTCGCGGGTGAGCTTCTCGTCGGGGCGTTCGGGCAGGCCGAGCAGCACACCGACTTCTCGCATGACGGCGAGATCGCCGGCGGGCCAGATGTCGCGGCGACCCTCCGCGAACAGCAGGTAGATTTCCGCAGACCAGCGGCCAATGCCCTTAATCTTGATAAGTTGCGCGATCGCTTCCTCATCGTCATCCGGCAGACACGACAGGTCGAGTTCGCCACTGACGACCAAGTGCGCGAGGCTCCGGGCATAGCCGCTCTTCTGCCGCGACAGACCGGCGCCGCGCAGTTCTTCGTCGGACGCGGCCAGCAGGCGCTGCGGGTCGCCCGGATCGTCTAGCAACGCCTCCAGTTTGTTCCACATCGATGCGGCTGCGGCGACGCTGACCTGCTGGCCGACGATGGTGCGGAGCAAGGTCTCGTAGCCCGGTTCGCGGATGCGCGGCTCTGGATAGCCGGCGCGGGCGATCGCTTCGGCAAAGACGGGCTCCCGCGCGGCGAGCGCATCGAGCGACTCCTTCAGCTGCTCCGCCGTCAGCCCCATGCTTGACCCTCGCGTCACGCCGCGACATGGCGGCCGTCAAAGCCTTGCTAGGCCGAACGTAAAGGGAACACAATGCCGAAGCTGGTGGTGGTGACGCGGGACGGACAAGAGCGGGCGGTGGACGGCGACGTCGGCCTGTCGGTGATGGAAGTGATCCGCGAAAACGGCTTCGACGAACTTCTCGCTCTTTGTGGCGGCTGCTGCAGCTGCGCCACCTGCCATGTCCACGTCGATGGCGATTGGGCCGGCCGACTGCCGAAGATGAGCGAGGACGAAAGCGACCTGCTCGAATCCAGCGATCACCGCAACGACAGCTCTCGCCTGTCCTGCCAGATCCCCTTCACGGCCGACCTGGATGGCCTGCGCGTGACCATCGCGCCTGAGGATTGATTGATAGCTTCGCTCGTCCTGAGCGGAGTGCAGCAAAGTCGAAGGGCGCTGCGCCGCGCCGCCTTGCAGGTGAGTGCCCTCAGCTGCGCGTTGCGGCTGCGTAGAGCGCGATCGCAGCCGCGTTCGACACGTTCAGGCTTTCGACCCTATTACTGATCGGCAGCCGGGCCAGTTCATCGCAATGCGCTGCCGTGTTGTGCCGCATGCCCTCGCCTTCCGCGCCGAGTACCAGCGCTACTTTCGCCTGCCCAAGCGCCTGCCCAAGCATCCGCTCCGCTTCACCCGCAAGGCCGATGCGCCAAAAGCCAGCCGCGCCGATCTCGTCCAGCGCGCGGGCGAGGTTCACCACCCGCACCCAGGGGACCACCTCCAACGCGCCCGACGCCGCTCGAGCCAAGGCGCCGGACTCGGGCGGGCTGTGCCGGTCCTGGGTAACGATCCCGGCGGCATCGAAAGCGGCCGCGGAGCGCAGGATGGCGCCCACATTGTGCGGATCGGTGACCTGGTCGAGCACCAGCAGCGGGCGATTGCCCTCACCGCCAAGCAGCTCGTCCAGGAACACGTCTTCGAGCGGCTCGACTTCGAGCACCAGCCCCTGGTGGGGGGCGTCCTGCGGCACCAGCCGGCCCAGGTCCGCCACGTCGGCGAACGTGACCGTCAGTTCCTTGGGCAGTTCCATCCTGGCCGCCGCTTCACGTGTCGCCCAAAGCTTCAATGCAGGCCGCTCGGGGTTAGCCAGCGCGGCGGCAACGGCATGCCTCCCCCAGAATCGCGGGCGTCCAGAGGCGGCGGCATTGGGGCGGTGGCGCTTCTTCATGGCGCGCCCTCTACAGCAAAGCGAAGGCGTTGACAGGCCGTGCCGCGTTCGTCATGGCGTCGCCTCCGCTCAAGACCGGCCCTGCCGGACCTGTGGACAGGTGGCCGAGTGGTTAAAGGCAGCAGACTGTAAATCTGCCCGGGTTTCCCGTACGCTGGTTCGAATCCAGCCCTGTCCACCACTTCCAGGTCTCAGGGCGCCTCACAGCCTCTCCGGAGCGCCGCCAAAGCCGCAGATTTCTGGGACTTCTTGTCTCCGGGCAAATCTGTCACACTCCCGCGATCTCTAGTCCAGCGTGGGCATAATTGTGGGAAAGGCGGTCACATGGGGAAACTCACAGCGCTTGGCTTGAAGGGGCTGAAAGAGCCGGGGCGTTATAGCGACGGCCATGGGCTATTTCTGGTAATCGGCGCAGGAGGAGCAAAGTCTTGGGTGCTCCGGGTCCAGCGCGACGGCCGTCGGCGTGACATAGGGCTGGGGAGCGCTTCCAAGGTTAGTTTGGCTGATGCTCGACATGCAGCCACCAAGGCTCACGCCCAGATCGCCACCGGCTTGGATCCTGTGCTGGAACGGCGGCGGTTAGCGGCTATGCCGACCTTTGAAGAAGCTGCGCGTGCTGTTTACGACAGCCGCCGCAGCAGTTGGAAAAACGACAAGCACGACTGGCAGTGGATGCGCAGCTTGGAGCTGTTCGCGTTTCCTTTGATCGGCCCCATGCGAGTGTCCGACGTCGAGGTGGGGCATCTGCATGAAGTGCTCAGCCCAATATGGCTTAAGAAGCCAGCCACGGCCAGGAAGCTCATCGCTCGTTTAGGCATGGTTTTGGATTGGGCGTTCGCGAAAGGCATGCGCACTTCTGAGGCTCCAATCAGATCAGTTCGCCGGGGCCTCGGCTCGCAGCCCAAGTCGGTCAAACACCACGCCGCCCTTGATTGTAATTCCGTGGCAGACTTCCTCACTCTTGTACGCGAGAAGCGGACATGGGGACGACTTGCGTTGGAGTTCACGATCCTGACCGCGGCACGCTCCTGCGAAGCGCGCGGCGCCAAATGGGAAGAAGTAGATTTACAAAATCGGCTCTGGGCCGTGCCAGCAAGTCGCATGAAGGCTGGGAAGGAGCACGTGGTGCCCTTGTCCAAGGAAGCTGTGGACGTACTGAGCCTAGCAAAGGTACTACAAAGTTCTGGCGCTCATTTCATCTTCGAAGGCGCCCGACGCGATCAGCCTATGAGCGATATGACTTTGCTGAAGGTTATTCGAGATCTGAGAGTCCCTGTAACTGTCCATGGCTTTCGATCCACGTTCCGCGATTGGGTCTCTGAGGAAACGTCATATGACAGCAACGTAGCCGAGGCTGCCCTCGCTCATGCCGTGAAGGGAGAGGCGGAGCGTGCATATCGTCGTGGAAATCTGCTTTCTAAAAGGCGGGAGATGATGGAAGCTTGGGGTGCTTATTGCGACGGACTTGTTACCGAGGCTGCTCTTCAGATCGCACAGGAACGGGTCAGTCCTTGCGCCAAGCCTGAGCGGGCTGAAGCGGCCTAAGCGCAGCGCTCCACATGGCGAAAGCTTCGCCATCTGATCTCCGACGACGACATGTTGCATCCCTCAAAACTGTCCCTCTTTAAAAAAATAGGAAGCTGGCATGACGCGCCAGCACTCGCGCGCTACCCGTATGGACGGTGCCAGGCTGGATGAAACAGTCGCTCCAGATGACTGTTGGGAACGAGTGATGCATGAACGCAGTCGAGATTGAAGAAGCCGTAGCGGATTTGGTCGAGAAGCCGTTCGTCCCGGCCGAATTCCCGTTCCAGTTCCTGACGGCGTTTGGCGCCAAGGACACTACGATCAAGCGCCTGCGCAAGGGCGAGTCCAACGCATCCGATGTCACGGGCGGCGTGCTTCAGCGCAATAACATCCACATCGCTGTCGCGCCGGCGGGCAAGGTCGGCGAGACGCTCGCCCACCTGCGCGCCAGCCCCAAAACCGCGGCACAGAAAGCCAAGTTTCTGCTCGCCACCGATGGCGAGACGGTCGAAGCCGAGGATCTGGTATCGGACGAGCCGCCGATCGCCTGCGCCTATGCCGATCTCCCGCGCCATTTCGGCTTCTTCCTGCCGCTGGCGGGCATCTCCACCGTCAAGGAAATCAAGAACAACCCCGTCGACGTCAAAGCCACGGGCCGGCTCAACCGGCTCTACGTCCAACTGCTGAAGGACAATCCGGAGTGGGCAAGCGAAGAGAAGCGGCCCCAGCTCAACCAGTTCATGGCCCAGCTCATCTTCTGCTTTTTCGCCGAAGACACCGACATCTTCCACGGCAGCTACAAGTTCACGCCCACCGTGCAGCGGATGACCGACGGCCTATCGGACAATACGCAAGCCGTGATTGCCGAGCTGTTCCGGGCAATGGGCACCAAGCCGGAAGACCGTGCCGCCGGCCGCTTTCCGACCTGGGCCGACGGCTTCCCCTATGTGAACGGCGGCTATCTGTTCAGCGGCGCGACCGAATGCCCGCACTTCAGCCGCACCGCGCGGGCCTATCTGCTGCGGGCGGGCGAGCTCGACTGGAAGGAGATCAACCCGGACATCTTCGGGTCGATGATCCAGGCGGTCGCTGACGACGGCGAACGCGGCGAACTGGGCATGCATTACACCAGCGTGCCCAACATCTTGAAGGTGCTGAACCCGCTCTTCCTTGACGACCTGCGCGAGCAGCTCGAGGCTGCGGGCGACAACCGGCGCAAGCTCCAGAACCTGCGCAAGCGGCTGGCAATCGTCCGCGTGTTCGACCCGGCATGCGGATCGGGCAATTTTCTCGTCATCGCATACAAGGAGATGCGCTCGGTCGAGGCGGAGATCGTAAAGCGGCTTGGCGGCGAGGGGAGCCTGAGGCTGGACGATCGTCGAAGCGTGATCCCGCTCTCGAACTTCTACGGTATCGAGATCAAGGGCTTCGCCGCTGAGATCGCCCGCCTCGCGCTGCTGATCGCCGAGTTTCAGGCCGACTGCCTGTACCTCAGCCAACAGGAAGCGCGCGCAATGGTGTTGCCGCTGCACCGGACAGGGCAGATCACCGTCGGCAATGCGCTGCGTCTCGATTGGTGTGAGGTTTGCCCGCCGGTGCGCGTTATTGTAAGCTCGGAGCGCGATCTCGGCGGACCGACTGGGCGGCTAGCGCTGGAGCAAAGTGGGGTCGAGGAAGCTCCACCAGTTGAGACCTATATCTGCGGCAATCCGCCATTCTCCGGTGCTAGGAAGCAGACCGACGAACAGAAGCGCGATCTGGAATTGACGTTCTCGCGATATCTTAAGAACTGGAAGAACGTCGATTATGTCGGCGGGTGGTTCTGGAAAGCGGCCTGCTACAACAGGGTGGAGCACGCGCCGTTCAGTTTCGTGGCCACGAACAGCCTGACCCAAGGGCAGCAGGTTCCGATCATTTGGCGGCTGCTCATGGAAGAAGGTTTCAACATCCGGTTCGCCTATAGCTCGTTCAAATGGCAAAACCTCGCCAGCCATAACGCCGGCGTGACGGTTATCGTTGTCGGTGTGGACAACATCCGAGGTGGCAGCAGGGTCTTGTATTTCGACGACGCCCGGCGTGTCGTCGACCATATCAGCCCGTACCTCACGGCGGCGAAGGTTGACATTGTTGAAGCGAGGCGCACGCCGATCTCGCCTCGGGCGATAATGGACTACGGCGTATATTACTCGAAGTCCGAAGGATTGATGCTCTCGCGAGATGAGGCAGCTGAACTCATCGCCGAGGGATTGCCACTCGATCTGGTCCGACCATTTTTGGGCACGTCAGAATTCCTTTACGGCAAGGATCGCTATTGCCTTTGGTTGTCCGAAGCGGACCTGCCGCGAGTGGCCGTCATACCAGGCGTGCAGACCCGCATCTCGCGCGTTCGAGCGGACCGGCTCGCCACGTCGGACAAGGCCGTCAACAAGCTCGCCGACAAGTCGTTCATGTTTCGCGAGCGCAAGGGGGACATCGGGCGTAAGGTCGTCGTCCCGATTGTCTGTTCGGAGAATAGGGACTGGTTCCCAGCCGGCATTGCTTCGGACCAAGTTATTCTGACCAGTCGCGCTTTCTTCATGCTCGACCTTCCGATGCACGAGCTGGCGATGATCCTCTCGCGACTGCATCTGGTCTGGATAGGCACGATATGCGGCCGCTTTGAGATGCGCTTCGTCTATTCGAACACGCTCGGTTGGAACACCTTTCCCATCCCCAAACTGACCGAGCAGAATAAGGTCGATCTCACGCGCTGCGCCGAGAACATCCTGTTAGCGCGCGAGGCGCATTTCCCCGCGACTATCGCCGATCTCTACGATCCAGAGGCGATGCCGGACGACCTTCGGCGCGCGCATGAGGAAAACGACGAAGTGCTGGAGCGCATCTACATCGGCCGCCGCTTTCGCAATGACACCGAGCGGCTGGAGAAGCTGTTCGACCTCTACACCAAGATGTCGGACGATCAGCCGGGCGCGAAGAAGGGAAGGAAGGCGGCGTGAGGCCAGACCGTACTCCCGGATGGGACAAGCGCTGCATCAACGTGGTGGCTAATCGCGACTACGGCGGCTTGCAGCAGATGTTTGCGGCGCATGATTGGGACGCTGGCGATCGAGTCATAAGCCAGATTGCCCCAACGCTGGTAGTCGCGACCTACGGCAGCGTCGCGGCCTTCGAGATGGCGCACCCGGCCATCCTGCCCCACCCAATCGATACAATCGAACAAGAGGAGCCGGACGTGTGGCTCACCAGCTACTACGGTTTCACGCCAGAAAGCTGGGGATTGCTTGGCTTCACACAAGAATGGATGCGCCGCCAGTTTCTAGAGAATAGTCGTCCGGGTGCTCTCGTCGTCATCTATGGTGCCGGGGGAGCGCACGATCCAGGTGAGAGGGGCCGCATCCTGGGAATTCAGCAGCAATCCCATATTCGAGGGCGGAAACGAAACTTCGTTCCCGCAGAGCGGTGGGCAGTTGAGGCGACCGATCAAGGTCGGCGAGACAAATGGGATTTCGCGCTGAAGGCGAGCCGCGCGTGGCGAGTAACGGCGGAGAGTCGGCCGCGAGTTGAGGAGTTTGCACCCGAGACGTATTCGCCTGGCGCAGCGACACTGATCGGCGCACGAGGGCGCAAGCTAAAGCCCGCAGAAGCTCGCGCGATACTGGACCTCGATTTGTTGGAGGTGCCGGTTTACGGCGGCGCCCCCGTGGAAATCTTGCCTGCTGAGCCCGCAGCGGATGTGTTGAGGCCAAGCCAGGCGGGGCCCGTCTCACAGTCCTGTTTCATGACCCGAGAGTCGGAGGGGCCGAAGCACCTCTACATTCTAGAGATGCAAGGTAACATCGATCATCTGATGGGGAAGCCGTCACAGGGCAGGTTGGTGGTCAAGGTAGGATTTTCACGAAGCCCAGACACTCGACGGCTCAACCACAACCGCGCCTTGCCCAGTTGTGCCTTCACTTGGCAGCTCATGCGTTCGACCTACGTCGAGGGAAGGAAGCCTTTTCCCAGTTCCGGCCATGCACTCGCGGGCGAAGGCGCCATGAAAGCACATCTGGAGAAGAACGGCAGCTCGCTCGGAGGCGAGTTCTTTCTCGCTCGGCCGGAACATATCGACACGGCGTGGGCCCATGGGCTGATAGCCGCTGAAGAATGGACAAGTTCATGACAAAATCATCGACCATACCCGCGGTCCGCCTGGTCACTGCTCACACCGGGGCGTCTGCTAAGTCGAATGAACTCGGCATGCGCCCGATGCAGGAGCGTGCCTACGCCCACCGTGGCGAGCAATATCTGCTGATCAAGTCGCCGCCAGCCTCCGGCAAGTCGCGTGCTCTGATGTTTATCGCGCTCGACAAGCTCCACAACCAAGGTGTGAAACAGGCGATAATCGTAGTGCCTGAACGTTCGATCGGCGGCAGCTTCGCCGACGAGCCTCTTAGCGAACACGGCTTCTACTGGAACTGGCGCGTCCAGCCGCACTGGAACTTGTGCAACGTCCCAGGCGCCGATGAGGTGAGAGTCGCCAAGTCCAAGGTGAAGGCGGTCGGCGAGTTTCTTGCCAGCGATGACAAGGTCCTAGTCTGCACCCACGCCACCTTCCGTTTTGCTATCGACGAGCTGGGAGTCGAGGCATTCGACGGTCGACTGATCGCCGTTGACGAGTTCCACCACGTCTCCGCCAATCCGGACAACCGCCTAGGTGGGCAGCTAGGCCAGCTGATTGCCCGCGATCAGGCGCATCTGGTCGCGATGACCGGCAGCTACTTCAGGGGCGATGCCGTTGCCGTCCTCGCCCCGCAGGACGAGGCGAAGTTCACCACCGTCACCTACACCTATTACGAGCAGCTCAACGGGTACGAATATCTGAAGACGCTCGAAATAGCCTATTCCTTCTACACCGGCCGCTATGTCGACAAGATCAACGACCTGCTCGATCCGGCGGTGAAGACGATCGTTCACATTCCCAGCGTCAATTCGCGCGAGAGCACCAAGGACAAGCACCGCGAGGTCGAGGAGATCATGGATCACCTCGGCAAGTGGACGGGGACGGACCCGGAAACCGGCTTCCAGTTAATCGAAACGGCGGACGGCCGCACGATCAAGATCGCCGACCTGGTCGACGACGATCCGTCAAAGCGGGACCGCGTGTCGATGGCGCTCAAGAACCCAGAGGCACGGACCAACCGCGACCATGTAGATATCATCATCGCGCTCGGCATGGCAAAGGAGGGATTCGACTGGATTTGGTGCGAGCACGCGCTGACGGTCGGCTATCGGTCCAGCCTGACCGAGATCATCCAGATTATCGGCCGCGCGACCCGCGACGCGCCGGGAAAGACCGTAGCGCGCTTCACCAACCTGATCGCCGAGCCTGCCGCGGCCGACGACGTTGTTGCCGACGCGGTCAACGACACGCTGAAGGCGATCGCCGCCAGCCTCCTGATGGAGCAGGTGCTCGCGCCGCGCTTCGAGTTCACGCCAAAGGACATCGGGCCGAAGGAGGGTTTCGATTATGGTCCCGGCGGCTACCAAGAGGGGCAGGCCAATGTCGGTTTCGATAAGGGGCGCGGGCAGTTCCATTTCGAGCTGAAAGGCTTAGTCGAGCCGACCACGCCGGAGGCCCACCGCATCTGTCAGGAAGATCTAAACGAGGTGATCATTGCCTTTGTGCAGGACAAGCCGTCGCTGGAACGGGGCCTGTTCGACCAGGAGACGGCGCCGGAGGAGCTGACCCAACTCCGCATGGGAAAGATCGTCCGCGAGCGCTATCCTGACCTGAGCGACACCGACCAGGAAGCCATCCGCCAGCACGCCATCGCCACGCTCAACATCACGCAGCAGGCGAGCAAGATCATCGCCGAGACGGCAAAGGAGGAGGGCGGCGAACTCAAGGCCAGCACGGCTTTCGTCGACGGTGTCCGAAAATTCATGAACGTGCGCGAACTCGACATCGACCTGATCGACCACATCAACCCGTTCGACGCCGCCTACGCCATCCTAGCCAAGGCGATGAATGAGGGCACCCTGCGCCAGGTGCAGGCCGCGATTGCGGGACGCAACTCGAAGCTGTCAGAAGAAGATGCGCGGACCTACGCCATCCGCGCTGTGGAGTGGAAGCGTGAGCGGGGCCGGGCGCCGGAGATCACGTCGCAGGATCCATGGGAACGGCAGTTGGCCGAGGGCGTGGCCGCCTTCGCCCGCTACAAGGCTCAAGCCCAGGCCGCTGCCAATGGCTGAGATGACCGACGACGACATCCTCGCCGAACTCGGCGTCGACATGACACCGAAAAAGGTCCGCGCCCGCACCCCGCGCGAAGAACGGATCATTGCCGGTTTCGAAGATATCCTGAAGTTCCGCGAGGAGCACGGCCGTGCGCCGGAACATGGCGGGGGACGCGACATATTCGAGCGGCTCTATGCGGTACGGCTTGATCGCCTGCGGGCGCTGCCGGAATGCAGCGAGCTGTTGGCGGACATGGATGTTCATGGGCTGATGGTTGGTGACGGCGCCCCATCCGTGCCCGCGGCAGAAGAGCTGGACGACAGCGATCTTCTGGCCGAGCTCGGCATTGATGCTTCGCCGGCCGAGGACATCAACCAGCTTCGCCACGTCCGCTCCAACACCGAGCGCAAGGCGGCGGAAGAGATCGCCAACAGCGAGCGCTGCGAAGACTTTGCGACGTTCAAGCCGTTGTTCGACCGTATTGAGGCGAGCCTGGCTTCGGGCGCGCGAGTGACGCGGCCGTTCGGTAAGGACGCTGGCGTCGACCAGGGCGACTTCTTTATCCTGCGGGGTCAGCTTGCCTACGTTGCTGAGGTCGGCGAAGCGATCAAGGCGCCCAATGGCCAGCATGACGCGCGGCTTCGTGTGATCTATTCCAACGGAACCGAGAGCAACTTACTTCGCTGGTCCCTGCAACGTGCGCTTTATAAGGACGAGGCCGGGCGGCGGGTTACCGAGCCGGAAGCGGGGCCGCTGTTCGATAGCAGGGCAGATGCGACATCGGAGCCGGACCAGTTATCGACAGGCACCCTCTATGTTCTTCGGAGCCGGTCTATCCATCCGACGATCGCCGCTCACCGCGATCTCGTCCACAAGATCGGCATCACCGGCGGGTCAGTCGAAGCCCGCATCGCGGGGGCGGCCGACGACGCAACCTATTTGCTAGCTGGCGTCGAGGTGGTGGCGACCTACAAGCTCTTCGACGTCAACCGGTCACGCCTCGAAGCGCTGATCCACCGGGTCCTGCACCAAGTAAGGTTCGACGCGCAAATCCCCGACCGCTTTGGAAAGGCCGTGCGCCCCCGGGAATGGTTTCTGGTGCCACTGCCGATCATCGATGAAATCGTCGGTCGTATTCAGGACGGCACACTCTCGGGAATGCGATACGACCCCTCAATGGGTGTGTTGGTTGCTGACGATGCTTGAAAACGACAGACCGGGCGCGTCGCGATAGTCCGATAGCGACTTTGCACATTCGGGAGCGAAACTAAGAGCAAAGAGCGTCAGGACGCCTCCGGCGAGGCTCAACAGCCTTGTAGCGACGCCGATGGCACCCAAAGCGCACGTTAGTGCCGTGAGGCAACCTGAGAGCCGTTTCCGCCGCCCTGCGAGGCAGCCCCGCGGCAATCGAGTGCCATTCGAGTTGCGGCAGCAATAATATCGTCAGTGCCGGTCACGAGTTCGCGGAGTCGAAGCGCGACGTTCAGAACAGTTCCATCGGCTATACGGTACGGAAGGAAGGTCTCCGACCATACATGCCCTCGGTGGAGCCACATGATGAATACGTCGAGTTCTCTATGCGTGAGCAAGAAGGGTGTCTCAGGTCCAACAGAGCCCGTTCTGAGCGCCCACTTATCGACGAACGTTTGATAACGCTCATTATGGTGCGGTAGGCCGAATGCAGCAAAGGTCGGCAGGATGGCATCGAACCTTTCTGTCGGAAACCAGCTTATCGGATCAATCCAAAGCCAAGAGGGCTCGCCAAGCAAAGAGGCTTGTTGCGGGTGCAGCTGAAGACACTCGATGAGACTATCTAGAAGATCCAAGGCACTGACCTTCAGTGCTGTGCCCGGGATGCCACGGAGCGCTGCCCACAGCGCTTGGCGCTCCTTTGCTGTTGGCCTCTCCAGTACTAACTTCGCCATCGCTCACCCCGTCAGGTTAGGGGCGACCGACGAAGCCGGATGTTGGAAACCTGGGGAATGCCGCAGGCCCGGCCGCCTTTGGGCCGAGACCTTGGACATACGCGACCGGCATCCGGCCGCGAGTCCGCAACCGGTGCATTCCATCACGAGGTTTCCAAGCCCCACTCGTGCCACTCAGCACAAGCCGTCAGACTGTCGCGCGTCTCTGCCACGAGGGTCAAGTCCGCAGATGCGAGCGCATGAGATCATTTATCAGGTTTGCATTCGACGAGTGCTATTTTTTATACGCCGCCAAAGTGTCCCCGCGCCGTTCGGAGCGGCCGGTACGTCGGCAGCTTACGCAGTTTCCACTCGTCGAGACTACGGCACCGCTTAGCTCTTATTATTGCACGAGTTGGCGCAGGCTGCGCCAACTGACCGGCTACTGCGGCAGCGGTGCTCTTCCCAAAGTTATACTTTGAGATAATTGGAGCGACCTCACGCTATCAGGAGGTCTCCCATGCACCCGTTTCACTCAGTAGCGCAGTGCTGCCGCATGCTCGGCATCAGCCCGGCGCATTTTTATCGTCAGGTCAAAGCTGGCCACATCGAGGTCACGAAGAACGGCCGGCGCACGTTGGTTCACCAGGCGGAGCTCGCGCGGTACGCCAGCGCCTTGCCCACGCGATCAGGGCCCTGTCGTTAAACCTCGCGGACGGAGGAAGCATCGGCATGGTCCGTAAATCGGCAGCCAAGCTTGAAGTCGATCGGCCCACTCCGCCGCTCGATGCAGATATCGATCTATCTGGCCTTACTTACATGCCTATGGAGCCTGATCGATTATTAAGAGATGCGCGGCTGGTCAGGCTGATGGCAAACAACCCAGCAGCCGCAGGTGCTCACGTAATGTTGCTTCTCGCAAGCTGGGGCGAAAGTCCGCCTGCGTCCTTCCCGGACGATGATATTTCGTTCACTCGTGCTGCACTTCTGGACCGCGATGTCTGGACGAAACTGCGGGAGGAGGTGCTGCCACTCTGGGAGCTGCACAGCGATGGTCGCAGATACAATGCCTATGCCGTAGATCGAGCAAAGTTCGCCTGGTTGGAGCGGAAAAGAGCGCGAGCAATCCGCAATGCGCAAAGCGCCGGAGGAAAGATTGGCGCCTCTCGACGTCATCAGCGCGGCAGTGGGAACGAGAGCGAGGAGCTCGACTCTGAAGGAGACCCATCGACTTACTCAAAGAGTGACCCGCTAAGTCACCTACAGGCTAAAGCGAAGGGAAGAGGAGGTAGAGATAATGAAACAGGAGAGAAGATCCTAAATCTTGCCCGGTCGCAGGGCGACCGAGCGAGTGAGTTCTCCTTGCGGTTTCAAACTTGGTACACAGCGTATCCACGCAAAGATCACCCTCGCCGGGCTTATGACGCTTGGAAATATGCCGCAAAAAGGGAGGGCGGGGGTGAGCTAGGAGAGCGCCGCCTATTTGAGCAATGCATGCGGCGTGTTCACTTGATTGAGTATGTGCGTCCGACGGCCAATCAAATCTGCCATCCTAAGACCTACCTCATGCGAGGTCAGTACGGCGACGAACTATCCGACATGATTGAAACTTGCCATGCGAATGGCTGGCACGTTGAAGAGCTAAGCCCTGGGCAGTGGCAGGCGAACCGTGTCTCGCGCGCTCTCCCGAGGTAACTCTCCGCGCAGCTCTGTAAGCTGCCCCTGCGCGGGAGCCTAGCAAGCGCTGAACTCGTTGGCCTAGCATCTTCTCGGGACGACGGGGCGCTTACCGCTCCAGCCCGTCTGGACAATCCCCTTTGAAGCTGAAGTCCATGACGGGCCAGCATTCACCGCCATGCTCGCAAAACGCCGCCCGTTCGCGAGCACCGTTTGGCCAAAGCTGACTGGGTTCTGCTTTGGCGCCCGCTTCTCTTTGGCTAGGGCAGATTTCGATCGGCGAACCCTGTATGTTCGTCGATTGAAAACACGACTTCTTGGTTCCATCATCCTCAATGGATTGGCTTTGCCGGGTCGCAGTCCCAGTGCATTTGCCAGGAACCGAGACAAGCTCCCTGCTCAGGGGATCGGGCGTCGGCCGCTGCGGCTCTACCGTAGCTGACGGGAGTAACTCTTGCTGACGTGGCTGAACTGAGACCGATGAGGGTTGCTCGATTGGCAGGATTCCAGCGGCACGAGCTGACGGTACTCGATCGGATAGGGCGCCGTTCCCGTTTGCGAGCATATAGGCGGCCGTGATCATGGACCCGCCAATTATCGCAGCAGCGCCAATTATTGCTTTTTGCTCCACCTCTTTCCCCTTTCCTCTTGCCCCAGCTTAGCGACCACCTGCGCAAGAAGTGCCTAAGCCACCGCCATCAACTGCGACGGATACGGCGAGGCCAGCGCACACACGCTGACATACTCACCCGATAGCCAGCCGTCGAAGTCTTCATCGTGCAGCACCACCGGCATAGCTTTGGGGTGGATTGGCTTAACGATCTCGTTCGGCTCACATGTGAGGAAGGCGAACGCCTTGGCCTGCTCAGTCGGGCGCCACACGCCAGCAAAGGCGAAGATCGGGCGCGACGGCACGCTGAACCATCGCTCCTGCTTGGCCCCTGTCTCACCCTCCCACTCGCAGAAGTCGGTCACCGGAACGAGGCAGCGGAAGTCGGGCTTGCCGATCGTGCTCTTCCAGAACGCGCTGGTGAGATTGCGCACGTTGGTGACGTTCTTGACGATCGGCTGACCCTTGGCGCCCGTCATTTTGAGCGGCACGCCCCATTGCATCACGTCAAGAACGCGCCGGCCGCCGTCCTGGCGCACGACCCAGCCCATCCGCTCGGGGAAAAGCTCAGGCGGCGGGTAGCTCTCGTCAGGCTCGTAGATCGGCTCGATACCAAAGCGTGCGGCAAGCTCGGCCTGCTTGGCGGTCATTCTATAGCGGTTGCACATGGGTTGAAGCTTGCACGATCTGCGGTGGCGCTCAATGTCCGCTTACGACCATAGGGACATTCGGCCCACGGCAGCTAAGCGCCCATCTTGGACAAACGGGCCGCCCTGAATGATTGGCAGTTTCGACCCAGTTTCAGCCATCCGTGCCCCGCGTTCGGCTGCCCAGAAGCAGACATCGGTTCAGCGCGGGCTGCCAGCGGAAGGAAAGAGGATACGTGCCTGGGGATAGAAGCGGGTAAGTAAATCGCCTGCTGCGCCCCCAAGCAAAGCGGTAAGCGGCTGCGTTAGCGCCGCCGGATCGGAGTTCTTCGCCCGTTCCCAGACGGAGCGGATTTGGTCGTGGCGGACGTCCACGGCGTCAGCGACGGCAGCTTGCCAGAAATCCGGGTGCTCGCCCTCCTGGTAATCGCCGCGACCTCGGCCGAAATGGGCGACGGCAAGGTAGCGCAGAAGCGCAAGGCGGACGAGGCTAAGGAAGAACTCATCGGACCAGCGAACGACCGGGCTCGCCTCGCCGCGGGCCAGATTGTAACCGCGCGCCAGGCCACCCGCGCCCGCCGCACCGAGCAGGCCACCGACGATCATGCCGCCTCCCAAGGTCAGGCCGCCGGCCGCCACGTCGGCCGCAAGGCCGCCCAGTGCTCCCGACAGCAGGCCGCCGAGCATCGCCGAAAAGCCTTCTCGCGCGGGAGCCGAAGTGGAGACGTCCTTTCCGATCCGCCGTAGCACCTCGCCCACAGCCCTGCCGGAGAGGCCGTGTAGCTTGATCAGCTCTTCGGTTGAGCCGCGGGTGGAGGCCTCCAGGCGCTCGGCCAGCTTGCCGACTGCACGGCGCGCTTCGGGCGGCTCCTCCTTCCCCAGTGAGCGGATCGCCCCGCCGACTCTGTCCTGCCAGTTCTGCTCAGGAACGTTCTCGCGATCGACGGCCGCCTGTGCGAGATGGAACGCGAGTATCTCCATTGAGCGATGAAAACGGTCCAGATTGTTCGCCTGCCAGGCCTGCTCAAGTCGGGTAAGCGCGGCGGCCTTCTCGGCCCGCAGGAGCGACTGCACGGTTCTGAGCAAAGTGCCTTCCTGCACCCAGCAGCGCGCAAAAGCGTCTAACGTGAGCGCGCCGCGTACGATCGGGTGATCGGCCAAGTGACGCGCCCATCGCTCTTCCTCTCCTGACCCGTTCGCCCGGGGCGGACCAGTCTGGTTAAGGAGCAGCACGATTGGCTTACCCACCCAGGCTAGGATCTCCATTTCGAGCGCGACGTAGCCGGCGTTTTCTGGATCCTCAGAGGCGTTCACGAGGTAGAGGATCACGTCGGCATGGTCGCGGGCGTTGCGGACGGCCTGCTGGCTGGACCAGAGCGGGCGCTCGCGCCATCGGTCCCAAACCTGCGTCAGGAACCAGCCAAGCGGATTGCCCGCGAGCTTCAGTCGCTTCAGCAGCCGCGCCGTATCACCAAAGCCGGGGGTATCCCACAACATCAAACTATCGTCGCCGGCCTGCAGCAGCAGGTAGCCGGTAGCAACGTCGGTCACATGCGCGGCATCGCGTACCTCTCCGACGTCCCGTGCTAGGAGGGTGCGCACCAGCGTCGTTTTACCCGCGTTGGTATGCGAGATGAGCGACAAGTTGATCGTGGACGGCGCGCTGCTCTCCGTCATGCTGGCAGCCCCGCATGCGCGTGCAGCAGCGCGCCTTCCAGCGGACCAGCAAGAACCGCCGGCTCGCTATCAAGGTTCAGGAACAGCGGCGCGGCATGATGCTGGCGCAGAATCGTCTCCCATGCGGCGCGCCTACTCTGAACGCGTTCCTCCGCCCCGCTGCCAAGGCGCTCCCGCATGGCAGATTCGTCGATGAGGATGGTGAGGACGGTGCCGCTTCTTGCCTCGGCGAGCTGCCGCCGAATGCCAGTGACAAGCGCTCCGTGATTTTCCGCCTCGGGTGTTGCTGAGAGATTGAACAGGAGCAGCAAATGGTCTGTCTCTCCCTCCCGAAGATCGAGCACTTCGAGCCAGTCGTCCTCGGCGCCGTAGGAGATCGGCGCCTCCAGGCTCATCTGCGTCTTCTCGCCAAGGACATCACCGAGCAGACGCTCGAGCTGGCGCTGGGTCCGCTCGGGCGGGCGGAAGCTGTAAGGCACGACCCGCACGAGCGTCACGTCGCCGCGGGCGTTTCGCAGCAAGCGCCGGATGTAGAAGTCGCTCTGCCCCGGCACGACGAAAAAACGCTTCAGCTTGGCCGCTCTTAGCGCGCTCCAGCCCGCCAGCAGGAGTCGGGGTCCGATTATGAACAGAAATCCCGTCGCCGCGTAGAGGTGGAGCCAGGGACCCGCATTCTCGCCAGGACTCGCCGCGCCCCAGCGAAGCGCCCCGATATGAGCAACATCGGGAAGCGCGATGCCGGTCAACCCGCTCGCTGGCCACAGCATGGTATGCACGAGCGCATAAACAGCCTGCGGAGTGAGCAAGGTGCTCTCCCAGCCGGCGCGATATTCGGTCCCGAGCGCCCGCCAGTACATACCGGTCAAGAGTCCGGCTGCGATGGCCGCAGCGGACAGGTGCAGAACGCGGGCGGCCCGGCTGTTGGCCAGCGGTGCGGACCAGGACAGCCAGTCCTGAAGGTACCGTCCGAGCGCATTACCGAGTGGTTGCTGCGCCGACGCCATGGCACGCACCTGGCCGGCGAAGCGCGCAACGAGGCCAGCGAGTGCATGGGTGCTCGCCTCCTGGCGTGGGCGACCAATCCGCCGCAGCGCATGAACCGCCAGCAGTAGGTAAACAACGGCATTCCAGAGCAGCATGCCGAGCATCGGAAAAGCGATGATACTGAGCCGCCGCCCATCGATCGCGTTGCTTGCAACGCCAAGCAGCAGGGCACCCAGCGGGAGCGCCAGGTCGATCCAGCCCGGCCATCGGGCTCGCCGCTCGGCCTGAACCACGGCGGGATAGCGCGTCGCTAGCCGGTCAAAGGCCAGTCCGGACCGACGCTCAAGAAAGCGGTCCTCCCGCACCCGTGCCGACCGCGTCCTGGTCTCCTGCCCGGCCTCCGCCAGCGCGAGCCCAGTCGCGTAGCTTCGATCGTCGCGAGTCAGCACCGCCTCGGCAGTGTCCTCAGTCTCGACCGCACGGACCAAAGCCAGGCGCCGCGCGCCGTCTTCGTTCATCGTGGGATCGGCCGTGCAATCATGCCGTGCTCAACCGGATGCAGCCGCACTAGTTCCTGTAAGCTGTCGACGGACCAAAAGTCTGAGCAGACCCAAAGTCGGCCGTTGGCATCGATATGGCCGCTTCTCAGAATCGGACGTTCGTTCAGCCAAGCCCGACGACCTGTATGAGCCCATTCCGGCCATTTGGGCCCGTTTGCCCGAACGGCAACTTTGACCTAGTTTCGGCCGTTCAATGAGCCGCGGTCGCTTCTCAACTTCAGCCATTTAAGCTGACGGACCCGAACAAACTGAGAATGGCCGAGCGGGCAACGGTATGTCCCCGAACGCCGCAAGGTCGCCTATCAAGGTCATATGAAGGTCTTCATCAGCTCCCTCATTTCCGGCTTCGGCCCGTTCCGCGCCGCCGCCCGTCGTGCCGTCGAGACGCTGCGACACACCCCGGTCATGGCCGAGGACTTTGGCGCTATGCCAAGCTCGCCCCAAGTGGCCTGCCTCCAGGGCGTCCGCCAATCCGACATCGTCGTGTTGGTGCTCGGCGAGGGATACGGGCCGGTGCAGCCGGGCTCAGGTCTGTCCGCCACCCACGAGGAGTATCGCGAGGCGCGCGGCACGAAGCAGGTGCTCGCATTCGTCCAGTACGGCATCGAACCCGAGCCCCGGCAGGCCGACTTGATCGCCGAGGTCCAAAGTTGGGAAGGCGGTCTGTTCCGCAGCGGCTTCGCCGCAGCCGACGAGCTCCAGGCAGGGATAATCCGGGCGCTGCACGACGTTGCACTTAGTGAGGCAGTCGGCACCGCCAATCCCGACGAGATCGCCACCCGTGCGTCGTCGGCGCTGCCGGTCGAAAGCCGCAACATGGTCGTCCCTGCTACCGTCGACCTAGTCACCGCGGCTGGCCCCCGGCAGCAAGTCCTGCGACCGATCGAGATCGAGGCGTCGACGCTCGCCGAGTATCTTCTCCAAGCCGCGCTGTTCGGCCCTAACCGGCTGTTCTCCTCAGAACTTGGCAGTCAGCGCCAGCTCGACGGAGGCGTGCTGTCGGTGGCGCAGGAGCGCGGCGCGGCGCTCAGCCTCGCCGAGGACGGCTTGATCGTCATCCGGCAGCCGCTCGACGAGCCGCTTCAGCGCAACCTTCGCGGCATGGACCTCGGCGGGACGATGGTAGTGATCCAAGAGGCGGTTCAACAGCGCCTCAGCACGGCGCTAGGCTTCGCCGAGGCCGTGCTCGACCGGATCGACGCGACCGAGCGCGTCACACATGTCGGCATCGCCGCGCAAGTAGCCGGCGCCGAGCACCGGGCTTGGCGCACCCGGGCGCAGAACGACGCCAGCCCCGGCTCGCTCAGAATCGACATGGGCGCGCGCGACCGCGGTCCCGTGATTAAGGTCGTGCGGCGAGCGGCGCTTAGGGTCGACCGCGCCCGGCTCGTTGAGGATCTGCTTGTGCCGCTAAGGCGGCAGTTCCGCGCGGGATGAGAGTGTCGACCCAGTTGCAGTCGATGCGCGATTTCCCGGCTTCCTGAAACCGGCCGTCGGTTCAGCAAGGCTGGACCGGCTGAAGGATGTCACTTCGTGAAAACAGGGCGCGCAGAATGCGTATTCGCTAGGCCGCGTGTGGTGTCCGGCTCACGTGACCTGTTGAACCCTGCTCTGCCCGAAGCGAGCAAAGCGGGCGGCTGGGGTACTCGGCACCCGCACCAAACAAACGAATCATGCGCATGTGTCGGGAGCGAGTGCTACTCCAGCAGCAACTGGTCCGGAAGAGAACCGAGTACTTTGTCCAGAGGGACAGACGGGTGGGCATCTGATACCTGGGGGGTTGCCTGAAGCATCTCAATGCACTCCTGCTTCACGACTTTCCAAAGCTTGGACGCATAGTCGCGATTGCTAGGCGGAAGCCGTTTGGCGGATTTTGTGATCACGTCGTCCAGCGACGCCAGCACCTCGACCGATATGATTCCAGCGCTTCCTTCCGCGTGCACCCAGAAGACCGCGGCCGAGTATACTAGATCGGGTCGCTTGGCTTCTCTGGCCGCGTAAATCGCTCGCTCGTAGAATAGCCTACCGCTAGGAAAATCCCGCTGCGCAAACGCGAGCAAACCTGCGCCGGCTAGCGAAAACGCCTGGATTGCCGGCGTGTTGGCCAGCCGGGTAAGATTCGACAGGGCTACAGAAGCAAGCTTAAGCTTACGAGCGCGGACGTACACCAACAAGATTGCATTCTGGACGGTCCAGTTGTCAGGGTGAAGCTCAAACCCGTGATTTGCGACGGATAAGGCTACATCTGCTGACCGCAAGTAAATTGCGTGGCAGTTACAGACCATTGAGATCGCGTCAGGCTCGAATGGTTGGTCTGCCAGCCATGCTCTCGCCTCCCGAGCTGCGCCCGCGTAATCCTCAGCTTCGAATAGCGCTAGAGCCTTAGCTTCGAAGGCGTTGTCGGATAAAACAAGATTGGGCAGAAGTTTCTCTAAGGATCGACTGTTTTGTTCCCCAAGCCAAACCGCCTGAGCTTGTGCGTTTTCTGTGCCTCGGGCCAAGCCGGCCTTTACCATCTGGAATACACGCCTCTGAGGAAGACCAGCTGCGTGCTCAACGGTGGCAACCGCCAAAGCAAGCTCGCTGCGTTGCACGCCAACTTCCTGCACCCCCTTCAAGCTGCGGAGTGCAGACGCTGCAAATCGACTGCCTCGGCCAGCAAGATCAGCGGCAGCTATTTCTGTACTTTGGAGGAGGGGGTCGTATTTCGCGGCCTCACTGTCGCGCAAAGCGGGCAACACATCACCTAGATCGCCCACCAACTTGTAAAACTGAGTTGCAGATCGAAGGACAAGCCGATTGTTCGGCGCCAATGCGATGGCCTGCCGCACGTAGCGCTCAGCAGATGCTGGTTGGCCAGATAGAACGTAAAGGCGCGAGAGCTCAAGAAGGGCGAGCACATCTCTGGGATGGTTTATGATCCTCCTCTTCAGGAGCCTAATCGTGCTACGTAGATATGCCTGATTTGTCTCAAGGCGGCTCAGTCGATGACGTCTAGATTGCAGATCTTCCGAGCGGGCGAAACTGCGCCGGACATCCTCCAGCAGCGCGGGTGGCACTGATTTGGCATTGCTCAAGATCGGGCCAGCACCCTCCAGTTGCAGCTTCTCGTCACTCAGCAGGATGCCGGTGTCATAAATGTCTACTGCCGCTGCAACCGTGGCCTCCTTTCGCCATAGAGCGAGTTGGTCCGCAAACAAATCTGCTGTGAGCGGGACGTTTCCAAGGTCTCGAGCGGCCGCGATCTCCCATCCATCTACAACAAGGGGCGAGCGCCACCGAGGGATCACATTACGATCGTCCTCGATCTTAGCGTTTTGCATCGTTGAACCGGACCGCGAGATTTTTTCGTTGGAGGTCCAGTGCGGTCACGTACCGCTGTAAATCGAACTGGTTTGCCTTACCGATCTGGAGTGGATGGCCGCGAAGTCGGGGGTCAGGCTCACAAAGCTGCCGAATTAGCGAAACGACTTTTTCGAACTCAGGTCGCATCGCCTCAGGCCAGTCGTCTGGCAGAGCGTCGCTGGCCTCGGTCAGCAGATCTATAAAACGTGCTCGCCAATGATCAAGAACGACGCCGACGTGGTCCGTCCATCCACCCCCAGCCCACCGGGGGCGCATTTCCGGAGGTAGCCGACCTATGACGTCAATAGTGACGCTCCGACCCGTGAGAAGATAGTGTGCCAGGCTTCCAAGATTGTAGAGATCGCCAGCTCTAAACAGGGCAAACTTGTCAAAGCCTTGGATGACTGGACCGGGGGGGTAAAGCTGCTCAGGCGGAGCGAAGCGCCTGTCTCCGGCGCATAGACTGTCTTCGTGCGCAACAGCAAAGTGCGGCGTCGTAGCTCTACCGAGATCCGCTATTTTATTATCTTGGTCGCCGAAAACGAGACCGTTCGCTGGTTTGATGTCATTATGAAAGATATCACCTCCGTGCAGCTGTCTTACACCAACTGCGAAGTCATGAAGAGCGCTGACTATCCAGCCCAAGTCGAAGGCGGGTCGTTTTTCTACCCGCTCTCTTAGGTCTCCCTCTGCCAACTCGAAAATGAGATAAAATAGAACATCGACTTTGCCAGCATAAGTCACCTGTTTGCTGCCAAAATCAATGGCAGTGACAACGCGATCCATGGCATTTCCGCTGCAGTGCTCTAAAACCTGCCGTTCAAAGTTATGCGCAGACGTAGCTTTGAGGATATTACCCAGTATGTCATCCGGATCCGCATCCAAGACTTTGGTCAGGTCCGAAGCTTTCATGAACGCTAAAGAACCATCAGGTCTGGCACAGCGATAGGTTACGGAGAATTGGCCCGGCGTCCGCCCCTCTGTCGCTCCGAGGCTCTCGACCACCGTCCACTCGATTTTGCTTTTTTGCCCGGCCAAGACTTCTCCGACCAAGTTGTCTGCAGCACCCAAGACTAATCCCCCGAAACGCATCCTCGACGGGCACCATCTTAGGATGAGCTGGGTGTCTCAACAATGCTGATGGGTCGGCAAGCCCCACCAACCTACTGAGACCCGTTGGCGCGGCCACTTGTCCGAGCGGCGCGCTCGTCGGAGCTCGCCCGGATCGGCCTTCAGTAAAAGCGATCAAACTACATCAACGGGTGTGCGTTGGGCCAACCCAGACTGGGTCATGATTGCCCGGAAATGGGTCGAAGCTGCTGTTCGTCCAAGCTGGTTAGAACGTCCAAAAAGGGCGCATGGTCGCCGCCGGCCTGCTGATCCAGGGCGCCCGCTTTTAGGATTGCTCGCGATGACTCCGAAAGGCGGCAGTTAAGGAGCGGAGCGGGCGCCCCCCTGGTGTAGGACTGAGGAGGCTGCGACCGAGGATGAACTGCAAACAGCGCCGGCCATTCCAAGCCAAAGTCGGGTCGTCGATTCATATAGACGCTCGAAACGCCTCAAACCTGCTTGCGAGCCGCTCGCGATCGGGACGGTCGAGCTCCCGGCGAGGAAGCCGGATCATCTCGCCCGCCTTGGCTTTGATTCCCTGCTCCAGCATTGGGCCATCATTCATAGAGAGAAGCTGATCGGAGACGTGGATACGGAAGTCCGGGTCGATCCCGATTAGGTTGGCATCAAACGCGGCGTGGTGCAGTTTCGAGAGTGGCAGACCATTCGGGACAATCGGCTGCCCAAGTTCATATTCGCGGTCTGCGACAATGTGGGCTGCATCGAGCAACCGCGTTTCGGGAAGATTGCTGATTGCGCAACGCGAACCATAGGCCGTCATCACCGCTTCGCGGAAGCTCGCCTGGTGAAGGCGGCGCCTGACGAGGCTGAGAGCATAGCGCCGTTCGGCTGGATCCGGTGTCGCATACGCATCACGCTGGGCTAGCGGCTCACCAAACGCGATACCCGCCTTAAGGGTGTGGGGGTTCCAGTCGACAATATAGGTCGGCCAAATCGCCGTGTAGCGCGCGGGTGCGACTCCCAGAAAGTAGATCAGCGGAATCTGCGCGTCCATTGCGTCGCGCAGCATGCGGTTGTCGAACGAGCCTGGGTCGGTCCCCTGGAACGAATAGTCGATCACGCTCTCGCCAGCTTCAATCTGAGCGTGAACCTGTCGCTGATCGTCGTACCAAACCCGACCTCGATCTCGCGGGAAAACGGTCGAGATGCTCAGCACCCATCGCATCTGTCGCGGCTTGAATATGCCGCGTGCCGTGCTGACAAGCGGCATTCGCTCGCCAGCCACTTCGATGCCGGCCGTCAGATCCTGAAAGCGAATAGCCTCAACTGCGCCCCAGCGGCGCACGTGTTCGGCGGCTCGAAGACGAAGCTGAGCATCGGATTCGGGAGACGTGACCACGCACGATGTGGGCCAGGTCGGAAGTCCAAGGTCAAGTTTCCCTAGCTCACCGCAACCGATGACTAAGAGCGCAAGGCAATCAGACGGCTCCCTCAGAGGTGGTAGGGAATGAAATACAACCGATATGCGGAGCGCTTCCGACGGGCATAAGGTCCTCCATTCCCAGTGATGTCCAAATTTAGGATCGCGCCCGGTCAACCTGAACGTCCGGAATTCGGCGCTAAGCGGACACTCCGGCCGGCCCGTCGCGATAACTGGAATGGGCGCAACCGCGTCTTCGCCATCAGCTGAATGGACGTCTGCTTTTGTCAGTCGGCACCAGAAAGCAGCCGTTCCGCTTTCCCCCAACTTCGGTCACTCGTAACGCGAGCCCAGGACGTCGGATATGGGCGCCTAGGCGGCGTGACCCCGACGTCGCCGATTGCGGACTGGCGGGTTACGGCTTCGAAATGTGCGCGGTGCCATATCCATTATTGCAGCAACCGGCCGAATCCTCATCATATACGGAAATGGGCTCGATTCACCCTCATCCTTTCTCGTCCTACGACGATCCATGCGCTCTGCCGGCGCTAATTAACGTGACCGTAGAAGCGTTCTACTTCCATTCTCTCGTTCGCGAACTCTCGAGGGTCCGAATGGTCATCGCGCAATGAGTTTCAGCATTCTGAATCTGACCGCTACCCTCCCGAAGTTAGGTCAGAGGGTGGTGCGTTTGGCGCGAGCAGCAGATGGCGCAACGGCTTCCAGCGCGACAATCCTCATCGGTCGAAACGGGTCGGGGAAATCAACGCTTCTGCGCGATATTATTCAGCTAATGCGCCCTCTGGGTCAAAAGGGCCGGGCACGCGCTTCTGCCTATAGCGTCCAGTCAATCACGCTCACCCGCGATGGCCGGATTTCTGCGTTGGAAGGCGGCATCGTGGCGGATCGATCCGCTGCGAGCATCGATCCTGACCTGCTGCCTCGGAAGCTGATCGCCCTTTCCTTTACACCGTTCGACAAGTTTCCCGTTCGCGATGACCTACGTGACGGGCTCGATGCACTGGATCCTTTCTATGTTTACCTCGGGTTTAAGACCGAAAATGGCCGAGCGTCTGTCGCGTCGCGCTTGCTCAAGACGCTCGATCGGCTGGCCTTTCTCGATCATTCGAAGCAAGCCCGCCAAAGCGTTTCAAGTATATTGGGGGAAATCGGCTACTCGCCCAAACTGGTGATCTCGTTCGCGCTGCCCACGCGTCTGCGCGACAAGCTGACGGGCCGCTATTCCGACAGCCCTTCCACCAACGCCCAAGAGCAGCAGCTCCTCGTTGAAGGGGCGCTCGCACTTTTCGAGCCGCGACGGTTCAGCCAGTCCATCGACCTTTTCCTCGACTTTGCGACCGGCGAGCATGCGCTGTTCTTGGCGGACCCCGTGGCGCCACGCCCCATTCATCAGCGACGAGTAAGCGATCGTCAGCCGCTTGCTGGGCAACTCGATCGGGACGCGCTTAGCCGCCTGGTGCAAACAGGAGCCCTGCGAACGGTCGCAACGATCGTCCATCCGCTCGACCATGGTGGCGAAGTTGATCTACTCGAACTCAGCTCCGGCGAACTCAGCATCATCTCCGGCCTGCTTGGCCTCGCGGCCCACCTTACCGACGATGCGCTAGTTCTCATCGACGAGCCTGAGAATAGTCTGCATCCGGCATGGCAGCTGAAATATGTTGAGATGCTCGACGCAATCGTGCGCCACTATGCTGGCGCGCACTATATTATCGCCACTCATTCGCCTCTGATCGTCAGCGGCGCAGCCAGTCTATCGCCGGTCATAGCGCGGCTCGACCAAGATCCGATCGAAGTCGATCCGGCTATGGTCGCAGAAGAGTCGCCCGATGCTACACTGATCAAAGCCTTCGATGTAGTGACGCAACACAATAATTTTATCCGCCAGCTCACACTCGAAGGCCTGACCCTGATTGAGACGGGGGAAAGCGGCTCGGCGCGGGCGCTTAAAATCGCGGCGCTGCTTAGCGGGTTGTTGCCTCGACTGGAGGAAGGCGACCCGATACGCGGTGTCATTGCCGCTTATGTCGAGCGGATTGGTGCCGATGCCGGTTGAGTATTTGGACGTGGAGCTCGCCGAAATTGGAAGGCAGCGCGCCAAGCTCAGCCTCGCCGCATTCAACGAGTGGCTGGATGGTTCCCCTATCAAGGGAAGGCTGAAAAAGGCCTATCTCAGATTACAGAAGCTGCGCTGCTGTTATTGCCGTCGATTCAACGACGACCACAACAGTAACCTTTGGGATTTTGACCACGTTCTCTGCGAAGCTGGTTATCCTCAGCTCTTCGCAGACCTCGGCAACCTTTCCGTGTCCTGCAAGCGCTGCAACCTCGCGAAGAGGGACAAAGATGTCCTGGCGGCCGGGGTGCCGCCAGAGCCGGTCAGCGCACCCGCTCACGTCAATGCGTACACCATTCCGCATCCGCAGCTGACCGATTGGTCCGAGCATCTCAAGCACACCCATCACCTGATTTACGAGAAAATCTCCGGCAAGGGCGAGGAACTAATCTCGGTGTGCGAGCTGAATGGCAAGGCCGAGGAGGGCGCCGGGTTCACTGTGGGCGCTATCCGAGCTTCGATCGCGAGCTCTTTTTTCAATAAGATGGGCAACCGTATCCCAAACTTAACAGTCGATCTCGCTTGCGAGCTCGCGCAAGTGGCTCAGGACGAGACCGAACAGCTTCGCTACAACCTGGCAGCGCGCCGACTTAACCAAGCGCTTCGTGGCTATGAGAAGCGGAACCGCGCTCGCTACGGCCCCGCTTGAGAATGCCACCGTTATCGAACGATAGCGGACGATCGCCTCGAACTGGGTTTGGGAGCGGTCGTCGCCGCTACGTCCGCTTTTAGTAGAACCGCGGCCGTCCCGGAATGTCGCAAAAGGGCGCAGAGCGGAATCCGACAGCACGGCACCAGTGATGCGAACGCCCTTGGGGAGTGGAATCAACCAAGTAGATGCCTGCGTGCTGCATTTTAACAGGACGCTGGCGGCGTCTGACAATGCCTGATCTTGCTACGAGACTGCCGCTCGGTCGATTGCCTCCCTTAACCTCGCGTGGGAAAGATTGTGGTAGGGAGCTAATAACGTATCAGGTTAGTTGCCTGTTTTCAATGGTTCACCGGATCGAGTTTGGTGGAAGCCCTGTCCACCACACTCGCGATGCGGAAAAGACGCTTCTACCGTGAGCGCGATCAGCGCAGCTTGTTGCGGAAATGCTCGCGCTCAAGCTGGCGCCGACGACGCGGCTTCCAGACGGTCTGATGGAAAACCAGGCCGCCGATTGCGATCGTGGCGGCGAGCAGAAGCGCCACCACCAGCGGTAAAATATCGTCCAACTTTCGCCCTAGCGCTACCCGAAGATTGCGCGAGAGCTAGCGTTGCACGGGTGCGGAATCAACTTCAAGGTGGTCCGCGCGGCCGCCGTTTGCGAATTCCGTCGTGCGGCCATGTCCGTTCGTCGATACCCGCAAGGTTCGTCGACATCTTCCCGGCTGTGGTCGAGCGCACAGCGACCTTCTCGACTCAGCCGCTAGAGAGCCTCCCATCGCCGCCATGGGGGCAGCGAATCGGATGAAAGGACAGACACATGACCGCAGAAGTTCTGCGCACCACCGCGACCTGGCTCGCGGCGATGTTCGTCGGCACGATGTTCGTCGCCGCGTCGACTTCGTTCGTCGGCATCGCGTAAGTGGCGGGTTACGGAAGGCCCAGCTTGTCGGTCAGCGCATCGATATAGCTGGGCCCCACCTGTACATGGGCGCCATCGTCGAGCACCAAAGTGAGGCTCCGATTGGCGCGGCGGACTTCCGCCACTTTTTCGGGCCGCACAAAGGCCGAACGATGCACCCGCATCAGCTCCGTTCCGTCCAGCTTCTCCTCAAGCGCCGCCATCGTCGCCCGCAGCATGTGGCTGCGCGTCTCGGTGTGCAGCAGCACATAATCGCGAGCCGCCTCGATCCAGCCGATCGCTTCGATTGGGACCCAGCGATGGCCATGGCGCTCCGGCACCCAGAAACCGGCATCGTCGCTGCGGCTGCCGCCGCTCTTCGAGCGTAGCGCCTCGACTTCCTCAAGCAGCTTGCCGCTCTGCTCGGCCTGGGCGCGCAGCTCGCGCCGACGGCGGGCGCGGTTAACCGCCTGACGTAGCCGGTCGAAGCGTACGGGTTTGAGCAGATAGTCGGCGGCGTCCACTTCGAAGGCATCCGGCGCGTAATGCTCGTGGGCGGTCACGAAGATGATCTCCGGCCGCTTGTCGGCATCCAGCGCAGCTGCGGTGCGCAAGCCGTTGCGACCGGGCATCTGGATGTCGAGGATCACCAGATCGGGATTGAGCGCCTCGATCTGCTCCAGCGCCATGTCGCCGTCGGTCGCCTGGCCGGCCACCTCGACATCCTCGATATCGGCGAACAATGTCCGCAGCCGGTCGAGCGCCAAGGCTTCGTCGTCCACCAGCAACACGCGCATTGTGCAATCCCCCGAGGCTTTTCCGGTCCTTATCGGACAGCCGGGCCGATCGCTCAAGCGGCTTCAGCGGGCGGGGGGAGGGTTCACCGGCATGCGGATCACCGAGGCATATCCAGGGGATTTCGACCCGGCCTCGACCCAAGCTGAATCGCCATAAAGTGCCGACAGGCGCCGCCGTACGTTCTGGAGGCCGACGCCCGTGCCGCCAGCAGGCACGGCATTGGCGGCGCCCTTGCCGTCGTCTTCGACCGTCACCACAAGATGCTCGCCTTCCCGCCGGCCGGTCACGCGGATGCGCACGGGCTCCAGCGAAGGCGCGACGCCGTATTTGATGGCGTTCTCGACCAAAGGCTGAAGCAGGAAGCTTGGCACCGGCACGCTGCACGCATCGCTTGCGCAGTCGATCTCCACATGGAGCCGCTCGCCGAACCGGATCGACTCGATCTCGAGATAATCTTCCATCAGCGTCAGCTCCTGATCGAGCGGCACGAGCTCGGTCGGGTCGGAGGCGAGGGACGCCCGCAGGAAGCTCGATAGCTTGTCGGTCATCAGCTCGGCTTCGTCGTTGCGCTTGGTGACGATCATGGCCGAGATGGCGTTCAGCGTGTTGAAAAGGAAATGCGGGTTGAGCTGATAGCGGAGCGCCGCCAGCTGCGCATGCTGCGCGGCCGAAAGCGCTTCGGCCAGTTCGTTTGCCTGCGACAGCTCATGCCGGCGCGAGTTGACGAGGTGGAAGAGCGCCACGTTGACGCCGAAGACGCAGACATAGTTGAAGGTCGCGCGGTAGGCGCGGCTGAGATCGGTCGGCAGGTTTTCCCAAGCCGTATCGACGCGGTTCGCAATCAGGCCGGTATAGAGCAGGTCGAATACAACCTGGATGACAGACACCGTAAGCACCGCCAGGCCAAGGGCGAGTATCCGGGGTGGCACGTTCCACTCTTCCGTTACGCGGAACAGCGCGAAGAGCGGCATGGCGAGCGCCATCGACAGCAGCAGGGTCACTTCGTCCAGCGCAACGCTGGTCCAGCCCTCACCGGCGTGCCGATCAAGCAGGATCGGCAGGTAGATGAGCGCGACAAAGGTCCAGAGCGAGATGGTGAGCAGAACGGCCTCGCGCCAACCTGCTCCACCCACAGGCCTAGAGCCGGAGACGGTCGGCTCGGACGCGCGGGACTGCGCGAGCAGCGACATCCGATCAGCCATCAAAACCGTCGCCAACGCCGCACTGCCCCGCCCGATTCGCCCCGTTCCACAGGATGGTCCGGCGGCGCAGCAGGGACCATCGCGCTGGGACGAAACTGCGCCGCGGCACGACAAGAACGCCTGCGATCATGCTGCCAGAAAGGCTGTTGAGGGGAGTCCCGGACGCGTCACGCGCGCCGATATGCCGGTTGACGAGGCCGCCGTCCACGTGGCAGTCGCGCTTCGCCGGTGCGGGTATAGCACAATGGTAGTGCAGCAGCCTTCCAAGCTGAATACACGGGTTCGATTCCCGTTACCCGCTCCAGCCTTTCCGCATCACCTCAAGGTATAAGCTGCGCGATGATCGCGTCGGCGGCTTGCTCGGGCGTGATGGCCGTCGTGTCGATCCGCAGTTCCGGCTGCACGGGCGGCTCATAGGGGCTGTCGAGGCCGGTGAAGTTCTTGAGCTGGCCGGCACGCGCCTTCGCGTAGAGACCCTTGACGTCGCGCCGTTCGGCTTCCGCGAGCGGCGTGTCGATATGGATCTCGAAGAACTCGCCTTCAGGCAGCATCGCCCGAACCATGTCGCGCTCGGCACGGAACGGCGAGATGAAGGCGGTGATGACGATCAGGCCTGCATCGCTCATCAGCTTCGCCACTTCGCCGACGCGGCGGATATTTTCGACCCGGTCGGCGTCGGTGAAGCCAAGATCCTTGTTAAGGCCGTGACGCACGTTGTCGCCGTCCAACAGGAAAGTGTGGCGGTTCATCCGGGCCAGCTTCTTTTCGACCAGATTGGCGATGGTCGACTTGCCGGCGCCGGACAGGCCGGTCAGCCACAGCACCGCCGACCGCTGGTTCTTGAGCTCGGCTCGGCGCTCACGGGTGACGTCGAGCGGCTGCCAATGCACATTCTGCGCCCGGCGAAGCGCGAAGTGGATGAGCCCGGCCGCGACCGTCGCGTTCGCGAATTTGTCGATTAGGATAAACCCGCCGAGCGTGCGATTGCGCTCATAAGGCTCGAAGACGATCGGTCGGTCGGTGGACAGATTGGCGACGCCGATCGCATTCAGTTCGAGTGTCTTCGCGGCGACATGCTCGAGCGTATTGACGTTGACCTGATATTTGGGGGCCTGGACGTTCGCCGTCACGGTCTGCGTGCCAAGCTTCAGCCAATAGCTGCGGCCCGGCAGCATCGGCTCATCGGCCATCCAGATGATGGTGGCTTCGAACTGATCCGCGGCCTCAGGCGGATTGCCCGCCGACGCAATCACGTCACCGCGCGAGCAGTCGATCTCGTCTGTGAGCGTCAGGGTAACCGATTGTCCCGCAACGGCTTCATCGAGATCGCCGTCCAGCGTCACGATCCGGGCAATCCGCGACGTCCTTCCCGAAGGCAGCACGCGTATTTCCTCGCCGGTGCGAACCTGGCCGCTGGCGATCAGGCCGGCAAAGCCGCGAAAGTCCAGGTCAGGGCGGTTCACCCACTGCACCGGCATGCGGAAAGCGCTGGCGGCGTGCGATGAGTCCTCGAGTTCGACGGTCGCGAGATGCTCGATCAGCGGCGGTCCGTCGTACCACGGCGTGTTCGCCGAGCGCGCCGTGATGTTGTCGCCTTTGAAGCCGGAGATCGGCATGGCGACTAAATCGCTTATGCCAATCGACGCGGCGAAGGCGCCATAGTCGGCGACGATCGCGTCGAAGACCGCCTGATCATAGCCGGCCAGGTCCATCTTGTTCACGGCGAGCACGATGTTGCGGATGCCGATGAGGTGGGCGAGATAGCTGTGACGCCGCGTCTGGGTAAGCACCCCCTTGCGCGCATCTACCAGGATGACGGCGAGGTCGGCGGTCGAGGCGCCAGTGACCATGTTGCGGGTATATTGCTCATGGCCCGGCGTGTCGGCGACGATGAACTTGCGCTTTTCGGTCGCGAAGAACCGATAAGCGACATCGATGGTGATGCCCTGCTCCCGCTCAGCGGCAAGGCCGTCGACCAGCAGCGCGAAGTCGATCTCCTGCCCCTGCGTGCCGACCCGCTTCGAGTCTGCCTCCAGCATCGCGAGCTGATCCTCAAAGATCATTTTCGAGTCGTAGAGCAGCCGGCCGATCAACGTGGATTTGCCGTCATCGACCGAGCCGCACGTGATGAAGCGCAGCAGAGATTTGTGCTGGTGACGGTCCAAATAGGCGTCGATGTCCCGCGCGATCAGCTCATCGGCGCGATAAGCGGGAGCATCGGCCATCAGAAATAGCCCTCCTGCTTCTTCTTCTCCATCGAGGCGCCACCGGCGTCCTTGTCGATCGCCCGGCCTTGCCGCTCCGAGGTGGTCGTGAGCAGCATTTCCTGGATGACCTCGGGCAATGTGGTCGCGTTGCTCTCCACCGCTCCGGTCAGCGGATAGCAGCCAAGCGTGCGGAAGCGGACCGAGCGGGTGACCGGACCCTCGACCGGCGCGAGGCGGAAGCGGTCGTCATCGACCATCAGGATCAACCCGTCCCGCTCCACCGTCGGTCGGGGCGCCGCGAAATAGAGCGGCACGATCTCGATGCCTTCCAGATGGATGTACTGCCAGATGTCGAGTTCGGTCCAGTTCGAGATCGGGAACACGCGGATGCTTTCGCCTCGGTTCTTGCGCGCATTGTAGAGGTTCCACAGCTCCGGCCGCTGGCTCTTGGGATCCCAGCGGTGATTGGCCGACCGGAAGGAGAAGACGCGCTCCTTCGCCCGGCTTTTTTCCTCATCCCGCCGGGCCCCGCCGAACGCCGCGTCGAAGCCGTATTTGTCGAGCGCCTGCTTCAGCCCTTCCGTCTTCCACATGTCGGTGTGGAGCGGCCCGTGATCGAAAGGGTTGATGCCGCGCTGCTCTGCCTCGGGGTTGCGATAGACCAGCAGCTCCATGCCAGCCTCGCGCGCGGCCTTCTCGCGCAGCGCATACATGTCGCGGAACTTCCATGTGGTATCGACATGGAGCAGCGGGAAAGGCGGTGGCGCCGGAAAGAAGGCCTTTTTGGCCAGGTGCAGCATCACCGCTGAGTCCTTGCCGATCGAGTAGAGCATCACCGGCCGCTCAGCCTCGGCGACCACCTCGCGCATGACGTGGATGCTTTCGGCCTCCAGCCGCTGCAAATGTGTCAGGTTCCGGCCCACGCGCTTCCTTTCGCCTTTCGCCCTAAGAGGCTGCGGCTCCCCCTTGAAGAAACATTTCCCTGCCTATTGCCAAGCAAGAGCGTCAGGATAGCGCGCCTGGGGAGCTTGGCCACCTTGCTCCGCACCGCATGGTGGCTACGAGGCGGATATGACGAAGTGGCATTTTTGGATCGATCGCGGCGGCACCTTCACCGATATCGTGGCGCTCCGGCCTGACGGGCAGATCGTCACTCACAAACTACTCTCCGCCAATCCGGAGCGGTACCAGGATTCTGCCATCCAGGGCATCCGCGACTTGCTTGGTGTGACTGACGGCATTCCCCTCCCCACAGAGCGGATCGGCAGCGTGAAAATGGGCACGACAGTGGCCACCAACGCCCTGCTCGAGCGCGCGGGCGAGCCCGTCGCACTGGTCGTCACCCGCGGCTTTCGAGACATGCTGCGGATAGGATACCAGAACCGTCCCAAGCTGTTCGACCGCCAGATTGTGTTGCCCGAACGCCTGGAATCGCGCGTACTCGAAGCGGATGAGAGGATCGATGCCCAAGGCAAGGTCCTTAAGGCGCTCGACGCACAGCGCCTGCGCGATGATCTCGCAGCGGCCCATGCGGAGGGCCTGCGCGCTGTCGCGATCGTGCTGATGCACGGGTATCGCTACCCGCAGCACGAGGATGCCGCCGCGCGGATTGCGGGAGAGATCGGCTTCACCCAAGTCTCGGTCAGTCACCGCGTCAGCCCGCTGATGAAGATCATCAGCCGCGGGGACACCACCCTGGTCGACGCTTACCTCTCTCCCATCCTCGACCGCTACGTGCGGCAGGTGCGCGAGGCGCTTGGGCCGGGCGTGCCGCTGTCCTTCATGCAGTCGAACGGCGGCCTGGCTTCGGCCGAGGCCTTCCGCGGGCGCGACGCGATCTTGTCGGGCCCGGCGGGCGGCATCGTCGGCATGGCGCGGACCAGTGAAGACGCCGGCTTCGGCAAGGTGATCGGCTTGGACATGGGCGGCACCTCGACCGACGTGTCGCATTATGCCGGCAGTTTCGAGCGGACGCTGGAGACCGTCGTCGCCGGCGTCCGGCTGCGCGTGCCGATGATGAGCATCGATACGATCGCTGCCGGCGGCGGTTCGATCTGCCGCTTCGACGGTGCGCGGATGCGGGTGGGGCCGGAAAGCGCGGGTGCCGATCCTGGCCCGGCCTGCTACCGCCGTGGCGGGCCGCTCACCATCACCGACTGCAACGTGGCCCTGGGCAAGCTCCAGCCCGATGTCTTCCCGCACGTCTTCGGGCCGGGTGGCGATGAGCCGATCGATGTCGAGGCGTCCAGAGCGCGCCTTGCGGAAGTCGCCGAGGCCATGTCGTCGACCGGGCTCCCTCCCCGTGCGCCCGAAGAAATCGCCGAAGGTTTTCTCGCCATCGCGATCGACAACATGGCCAATGCGATCAAAAAAATCTCGATCGCGCGCGGCCATGATCTGGCGGACTATGCGCTCGCCTGTTTCGGCGGGGCCGGAGGGCAGCATGCGTGCCTGGTCGCAGACGCGCTCGGCATCGAGCGGATCGTAATTCATCCGCTTGCCGGCGTGCTCTCCGCCTACGGGATCGGGCTTGCTGACCAGCGCGTGCTCCGCACCCGTGCCGTCGAGGCGCGGCTGGACGATGTACTGCTCGATCGGCTGCAGCTCGCCTTTGGCGAGCTCGAAGCTGGATGCTTGACCGACATTGCCGCCGATGGCTTCGATCTGGCCGCACGCCGCTTCGAACACCGGCTGAGCGTCCGCTACGAAGGCACCGACACCGCGCTGGACGTTGCCCCCGGAAATGCGGCGGGTGTGCGGAGCCGCTTTGAAGCATCCTATAAACAGCGCTTCGCCTTCACGTCGCCCGACACGCCGCTGATAGTCGAAAGCGCAACCGTCGAGCTGATCGTGTCGGCGACCGTCGCCCAAGGCAGCATCGGCGCAGAGGTAAGCGACGATCGGCATCCCGCCATAACCGTGTTCATGGCCGGCGAGCATCGGGAGGCGCGGCTGATGGCCCGTGAGGCGCTGCCGGTGGGGCAGCCGCTGTCGGGGCCGGTCATCCTTTACGATACCAGCGCCACCACGGTGGTGGAACCGGGCTGGAGCGTTACTCGCGCTGCGGCCGGGGACCTAATCCTCGCGCGCAGGGGCGGCAGCCGGTCGGCTCAGGCCACAGCCGATCTCGCCACGCCCGATCCGGTGCGGCTGGAGATCTTCAACAACCTGTTCATGGCAATCGCCGAGCAGATGGGTCAGGCGCTGCAAAACACTGCACTGTCAGTCAACATCAAGGAGCGGCTCGATTTTTCCTGCGCGCTGTTCGATGCCGAAGGGCGTCTGGTCGCCAATGCGCCGCACATGCCGGTTCATTTGGGCTCGATGGGCGACAGCGTCCGCGCGATGCGGGATCGCACACAGGCAAGCGCCCGAGGGCTGAAAGCCGGCGACGTCTACCTGATCAACAACCCCTATGACGGGGGGACGCATTTGCCCGATCTGACCGTCGTGATGCCGGTGTTCGGGCACGGCGAGGCGCCGGACTTTTACGTCGCCGCCCGCGGCCACCATGCCGATGTGGGCGGGCGCACGCCCGGCTCGATGCCGCCCGACAGCCAGACTCTGGATGAGGAAGGTGTCCTGTTTGACTCGCTGCTGGTCGTGGAGGACGGCCGGCTGCTCGAGGCCGAGTTCCGCGCCGCGCTCGCCGTGGGGCCTTGGCCGGCGCGAGATCCCGACCGCAATGTCGGCGACCTGCGCGCCCAAATCGCCGCCTGCGCACGGGGCGCCACCGAGCTCGACCGCATCGTCGCGCAATATGGCCGGGAGACAGTCGTCGCCTATATGCGCCACGTCCAGGACAATGCCGCTCAGGCCGTGCGCCAAGTGCTCGACCGGCTCCCGGACCGCAGCTTCGTATACGAAATGGACAATGGCGCTGTCGTTCGCGTCGCGGTAGCCGTGGACCGTGAGGCGCGGCGCGCGCGCATCGATTTCACCGGCACGAGCGATCAGCTTGCGTCCAACTTCAACGCGCCGCCGTCCATCTCCCGCGCCGCCGTGCTCTACGTCATGCGCACGCTGGTCGATGACGCCATACCGATGAACGATGGCTGCCTGGAGCCGATCGACATCGTGATCCCCGACGGCTCGATGCTGAAGCCGCGTTATCCGGCGGCCGTCGTGGCCGGAAATGTCGAGACCAGCCAAGTCATTACCGACGCGGTTTACGGCGCGACCGGTGCGCTCGCGGCGGCGCAGGGAACGATGAACAACTTCACGTTCGGCAATGCCCGTCACCAATATTATGAGACGATCTGCGGTGGCGCGGGCGCAGGGCCGGATTTTGACGGCGCTTCTGCGGTCCACACGCACATGACCAATTCGCGCCTTACCGATCCAGAGGTGCTGGAGTGGCGCTTCCCGGTGCTGCTGGAGAGCTTCGAAGTCCGGCAGGGCTCTGGTGGCGGTGGCAATCACCGCGGTGGCGACGGCGTAATCCGCCGCATCCGCTTCCGCGAGCCGATGACTGCCGCCATCCTCTCCAACCGCCGCCGCGTGCCGCCTTTCGGGTTGGAGGGAGGTGAGCCGGGTGCGTGCGGCCGCAATTCCGTCGAGCGGGCGGACGGCCGTGTCGAAGAGATCGGCGCGGCGCAGGCGGTCGAAGTCGCGGCCGGCGACGTGTTCGTGATCGAAACGCCCGGCGGTGGCGGCTTCGGTCAGCCCGCCGCGCGCGGCGGCATGGTGTAGTTCAGCCCCAGCCGTCCGCCGTCCGGATAGATGGTCTGGCCGGTGATGTAGCTGCTCTCGTCCGACGCCAGGAACAAGGCGACGGCCGCAACTTCATCCGGCGACCCGATTCGGCCGAGCGGCGTCCGGCTCAGGATGCGCTCCTCCGCCGCTTTGTCGGACATGATGCCGCGTGCCATATCGGTCAGGATTGTACCCGGCCCGATCGCGTTGACCCGGATCCCGCGGGGCGCGAGCGCGAGCGCCGTGACGTTGGTCAGTTGTTTGAGGGCGCCCTTGGAGACGACATAGGGAATCTGGTTCGGGATTGCGAGCACGGCATTGACCGACGACATGTTGATGATCGATCCGCCCTCACCCATCAGTCGCGCGGCACGCTGCGTGCCGAACAGCGCCGCCTTTAGATTAATGGCGAAAACCCGGTCGAAATCTTCTTCACGCAGATCCTCGAGGGTGGCGGCGTGCGTCACTCCCGCATTGTTGACCAGGATGTGGAGCGCGCCCCAGTCCCGCTCCACCACGGCGAAGATCGCATCCAGTCCCAAAGGATTGGACACGTCGGTGGCGATCCAAGTCTGACCCAACCGCTCAGCCGCGACCTCTAGCTCCGCCGCTGCGATATCAACCAACAGCAGCTCGGCGCCTTCCGCAGCGAAGCGCTCGGCGATCGCCCGCCCAATGCCGTTCGCCGCGCCGGTGATCACCGCCCGCTTGCCCGTTAGTCTGCCCATCCCGCCCTCCTCGCGCTGCGCTTGTCCTGCGTCAGCGGGATCGGCAAGAGCAAGCCCACAGCCAACACGGAGGAAGCGTGTCGACGTCAAAGCCGCTGATCTTCGTGCTGGCGACGATCTTCATTGACTCGATCGGCTTCGGCCTGATCATTCCCGTGCTGCCGCAATTGCTGATGAGCGTCGGCCGCATCCAGCTTTCCGACGCTATCGAGATCGGCGCGTGGATGGGGCTCGCTATGTCACTGGCGGCGTTCCTGACCGCGCCGATCCTCGGCAACCTTTCCGATCGGGTCGGTCGCCGCCCTGTGCTGCTGATCGCGCTGGCGGGGCTTGCGCTCGACTATCTGCTGCTGGCGGTGGCGAACACCTTGCCCCTGATCTTCTTCGGCCGCGTGCTATCGGGCGCCTTTGGCGGCAGCTATGCGCCCGCACAGGCTGCGATTGCGGACATGACGCCGCCGGACCAGCGCGCCCGCACCTTCGGCTATGTGAGCGCCGCATTTGGCGTCGGGTTCGTGCTCGGCCCGGCGCTGGGCGGCCTGCTCGGCGAAATGGGCGAGCGGGCGCCCTTCTACGCCGCCTCCGGGCTCGCGGCGCTCAACTTCCTCTATGGCCTGTTCGTCTTTCCGGAGAGCCTGGCGCGGGAGCACCGGCGGCCCTTCGACTGGCGCCGCGCCAACCCGCTGGGCGCGCTTACTGCGGCCCGCCGGGCGACCGGCCTGATGGCCATGGCTGTGATCCTGACGCTCTGGCAGATTGCCAGCCTCGTCTATCCGCTCACCTGGGCCTTCTATGGCATCGCCCAGTTCGGCTGGTCGAGCGGCATGATCGGCGCAAGCCTCGCCGCAGTGGGCGTGGTGATCGCGCTCAGCCAGATGCTGCTCACCGGGCCCGCGGTGAAGAAGTTCGGGGAGCGCGACGCTGCGACGATCGGCCTGATCGGCGCTATCGCCGGTTTCCTTCTTTACGCCTTCGCGACCGAGACCTGGCAGGCCTATGCGATCATGCCGCTCATCGCCATCCAGTCGCTAGTCCAGCCAAGCCTGATGGCGATGATGTCGCGCCACGCCACTGCCGACACGCAAGGCGAAGTGCAGGGGATTGCGGGCATGTGCATGGGGCTTGGCGCGATCGTCGCGCCGCTGCCGCTGACCGGCGTCCTGGCCGCGTTCACGCGCGAGGACGCGGCCTTGCGCTTTCCCGGTGCGGCCTTCCTTGTCGCCTCGGCGTTCGGACTGCTGGCCTTGGCGCTGCTGCGCCCGCTACTTCGCGCCGGCCAGCTCTAGCAGCGCCGCAGTGGCCAGCTCCTCCTGCTCCGGCGCCAGCCGCTCGCGAAAACTGGGGGCGAGCTCGCGCGCACGGCGCTGGAAGCTGTCATTGTGGTAGAGCTGGCGAAGCGAGGTCGCGAATGCTTCCGGCTGGATGCCGCCGGCATGAACATGCCCGCCCAGCTGCATCCGAGTGATGGCCTGGCCGGTTAGCGCCTTTTCCAGATCATAATGCACGACGACCACCGGCACACCCGCCGCCAATGCGCTGCTGACAAACCCGAGCCCGCCATAAGTCATGACCAGCCGCGAACGCTCAGCGATGCGTGCGAAAGGAATGGGGGACGGCTCCACCAGAAATCCGAGCTTGGCGAGCTCCGCCTGCTGCGCGGCCGAGGCCCCTTGTGCATAGACGCGCACCGGCAGGGCCGCCCGCACCAGCCCTTCCCAGAGCGCGCCGGTGCGCAACAGCGAGGGCTCAGCATAGAGAAACACCTCTTCGCCTTGCCCCGCCTCTCCAATCGGAGCCGCCACGGAGGGCGCCACAACGGGCGTCCTCCGCCAGGCGGCGTAGGGATCCAGTTCGGTGAAGGTTCCGGCCAGCACTTGGTCGGCGGCAAAGATCGACGGGAGGGTGAGGAGCGGGGGGCGGCCTCTCTTCGCCAATCCGGCATTGGCGCGCGCAAGAACCTGCTCTTCCGGATAGGCGGCGGCCTTGCCCGTCAGGCTCGGCATCCGCTCCAGGTGCGGCGGCACCGTGTCGAACGCATGGCCGACAGCTAGCGTCGGCAGGCGCCCACGGCTGGCGCAGAGCAGTGCGGGAGCAAAATCTGCTGCCACAGCGTCAGGCTCGACTGCGGCAAGAATAGAGTCCCAGGCCGCTATGATCGCTGCAAAGCCGTCGGGTTCTTCAAGGCCGATCCGGAAGAGGATGTCCCCCATGGTATTGGGTAGCGGACCGCCCAGCGCTCCGACGTTCGCGAGCAGCCGCGGCCAGACCGGCGCCTGCCACAGCGCGACCCGGTCGGGGATAGCGAAGCCGCTTGGCACGCGCTGGCTGGCGATCGAGACCTGATGGCCCGCATCCACCAGCCGGCGAGCGATGCCGATGAGGCGCACCAGATGGCCGCGGCCCGCCCCCAACTCCCAACCCAGCAGAAATCGCGCCATGGCTGGTCAGATGCCGCCGTCGACGGAGGTGTGCCCGGCCTCGACTAGCCGGTCCCGCAGTTCCGCCAGACAGGCAGCGAGCACAGCGGCATTCGTGGAGCGGACGACGAAGTTCGCGCCAACTTTCCCTTCACGCAAGAAGGGATAGCTGCCGATCTGGCAGCCCTCATGCGCCTTTTCCGTGGCGCGCAGAAGTTCGGCGACCTCGCTTTCCGCGACCCAGCAGCCGAGCGTCTCGGACAGCAAAGGCTGTCCGCCTTCAAGCGTCCCCGCCAACGCATCCAGCATCATCGCGGTGATGTGCGGCACGCCGGCCATGATGAAGATGTTTCCCCAGCGGATGCCAGGCGCGCCGGACATGCGATTCTCAATGAGGTCGGCGCCTTCGGGGACGCGCGCCATCCGCAGCCGCGCCTTGGTTACGCCGCCACGGCTTTCATAATAGCGCTCCAGCATCTGGCGGGCTCGGGGATGCACCACAACCGGTACGCCGACGGCCTGGGATATGGCGTCAACGGTGATGTCGTCATGAGTCGGGCCGATACCGCCAGTGGTGAAGAGGTAATCGTTGCGGTTACGCAACGCGTTCACCGCCTCGACGATAGCCGCTTCGGTGTCGGCGACCACGCGTACTTCGGCAAGCCTTATACCCTGCAGGTTTAGCCAAACGGCAATCTGCGCAATATTTCTGTCCTGGGTCCGTCCGGACAGGATTTCGTCGCCAATGATGACGAGCCCTGCGGTCCAGATGCGTTCGGAAACCATGACCGGGCCTTAGCCAGACCGTGCAGCCGCGCAAGACTTCAGGTGCGATTGAGATCACGGCCAAGCGCCACTAAAAGAAAGGGCGCCGGCATTGCTGCCGGCGCCCGATCCCCTAGCCGAAGCGGCTGCTTAGGCGCTTTCGGAATCGTCGTCGTCGAACACAACGAAAACCGCCAGGGCGATCACCGCGGCGGCGGCAAGGCCGATCAGCAGCAGGCTGCCGCCGAGCTGGTTGGCGTCGTCGGCCTGCGCCGACGTGCGCGCGGCGCTCGCCAGAGACAATTTGGACGCGCTGGTCTGTGCCACTGCCGGAGCGGCGGCCATGCTGAGCGCGGCAGCAAGTGCAATCAAGCTACGCTTCATATTCTTGAACTCCCTTCGCGATCCGCAGGGGGAGCGGATCGCGGCCAACATACCGGCCGATTTTGAGAACGCACCATAAAATTGCATCCGTAACGACTTGTCGGCGCAGTTGGTTCGGTAACGCGAACCGACTATATCGATCCCGATGACTAGCTATATCGACGCCGATTCCGCCTCTACGCGCACCAACGCGATCAAGCTGCATGGGCCCGATGGGTTCACGGGCATGCGCAAGGCTGGCCGGTTGGCGGCCGAGATTCTCGACGCGATCGTACCGCACATGGTGCCGGGTATCGAGACGGCGGCAATCGACGCTATCATCCGGGAGCATATGCTGCGCGTGGGTGCGGTGCCTGCGACCCTGGGCTATCGCGGTTATACGCATTCGAGCTGCATCTCGATCAATCACGTCGTCTGTCACGGCATACCGTCGGACCGGACGCTCAGGGACGGCGACATCGTCAATGTTGACGTGACGCCCCTGCTCGATGGTTGGCATGGCGACACCAGTCGCATGTATCTGATCGGCGATGTCGGCGTGAAGGCAAAGCGGCTGGTCGACGTCACCTTTGAAGCGATGATGCGCGGCATCGAGCAGGCGCGGCCGGGCAACCGGATGGGCGACATCGCTCACGCGATCCAGTCGTTTGCCGAAAAGCATCGCTATGGCGTAGTGCGCGATTTCTGCGGCCATGGCCTCGGCCGCCTGTTCCACGACGCACCGGAAGTCGTGCATGCCGGCCGCCCTGGCACTGGTCCCGAGCTGAAACCCGGCATGTTCTTCACAATCGAGCCGATGATCAACATCGGGCGGCCCGACTGCAAGGTGCTGGAAGACGGCTGGACGGCGGTGACCCGCGACCGCTCGCTCTCCGCGCAGTTCGAGCATTCGGTGGGAATCACCGAGACCGGCTGCGAGATCTTCACCAAGAGCCCGACGGGCCTGGATAAGCCGCCCTACGCCTGAAGTCGGTCGCGGTAGCGGCGGCTGCCGGCAATCACGCGACCGTCGCTTAGTATCAACTCGAAATCGCCCGAGTTGAGCGTGCGCAGCTCACGCACGGCATTGCGCCGGACCAGGCGGGAGCGGTGGACCCGCACGAAACCGCGCCCGAGCTGCGCTTCGATGCCGGCCAGCGTCGCGCGGTGGAGGATCAGGCCGGACGCGGTGTGCAGCTCGACATAATTGGCCGCCGCCTCTGCCGAGACCACCTCGTCCGGGTGCAGCCAGACCGTCCGGCCGCGATCGCGCACTTCGATTCGGGTTGCGGGTGCCGCGGCAGGCACAGTCCGGCTCTCGGCCAAGGCGCGAACCAGCAGCAGGATCAGCACCGCTGCGGTGTAGAACAGCACGTCCTTACGAAACTCATAGATCAGCGTGCCGGCCGGGCTGTCGCCGAAGAAATCGTAGCGCTGGCCCATGCTCGCCCAGCCGAGCTGGCGGATGGCGAGCATGATCGCGACGTGACCGCCCGAAAACAGCATCGCCAGCGGCAGATGCGCCAGCGGCACCGCCGCCCAGGGCAGGCGGGGCGGACGAAAGCCGCGCGTGCTGCGGCGGACGAGCGGCAGCATGCAGGCCAGGCCGACCCAGCTGCTGAGCTCGTCCAGCCAGACGCGCCAGGCGACTGCCGGCAGCCCGAGTTCGGCGCGATCGGCGAGTATGGTCGAGATGTTGACGAGATTGTTGAGCAGGCTGAGCGCCACGATCGCAAGCAGCGCCCGCGCCTCGTACAACGCGACGACCCCGCTCGTCCCTGCGGGCACGCCGCTCGTCCCGATCGTCCCAGCCGTGCCGCCGCTCTCACCCACAATGCTGCCCTAGCGTAGAAGCCGGGCTAAAGCGACGCCGATCGAGAGGGCGAGGGGCAACATGGGGGAACGGCTGTACGGACTGGACTGGCTGCGGATCGGCGCCTTTGCGCTGCTGATCCTCTACCATATCGGCATGTTCTTCTTGTTGGGATTGGCACATCAAAGCCGCGCCGGTGCTGCCCTGGCTCGAGCCGCTGATGCTCGCCACCAGTCCATGGCGCCTCTCGCTGCTGTTCCTGATCTCCGGCGTCGCCCTCCGCCTATCTGCTCGCCCGCGAACGGCCTGCCCGCTTCGCCGGATCGCGGAGCCTGAGGCTGCTGGTGCCGCTGATCGTCGCCATGGCTTTGTTCGTGCCGCCCCAGCCTTGGGTCGAGCTGAGCTACGAACATGGCTATGCCGGCGGCTACTGGCGGTTCTGGACCCAGGATTATTTTCGTTTCGGCCAGTTGAACGGCCTCGACCTGCCGACCTGGAACCATCTCTGGTTCGTCGCCTATCTCTGGGTCTATTCGCTCCTTCTTGCTGGCGTGACCGCGCTGCTTCCCCAGAGCGCGCGCGCTACTTTGGTGCGGAGCGCCGAGCGGCTGTTTGGCGGCTGGCGCATCCTGGTGCTGCCGCTGCTGCTGCTCGCGCTGCTCAGGACGACGCTGTTCCCGATCTTCCGCGAAACTCATGGGCTAATCGACGACTGGTATAATCATGCGAGCTACGGCCTCGTCTTCTTGCTCGGCGTGCTGCTCGCGCACAGCGCGGCTATCCGGCAGGCATTCTTCCGCTGGCGTTGGGCGGGAGCGGTGCTGGCCGTGATCGGCTATGTGGGTCTGGTCGCATTCAACCATGCATTTCCGGAGGGCGGGCCCGAACCGAGCGACGACCTGTTGGCGATCGCCCGAACGATTCGGACCTTCGAGGCATGGGGTGCCATAGTGGCAATGATCGGCTTTGCGCTTGGCTGGCGGGTCGGCGACCGCCCCGCGCGGCGTTACCTCACCGAGGCGGTTTTCCCTTATTACATCGCGCATCAGACGATCATCGTCCTCGTCGCCTGGTGGCTGCGGCCGCTGGCCTTGGGCAATGGCGTGACCTTCCTGATCCTGCTCGCCGCCACTGTCGCCGGCTGCGCGCTTGCCTACGAATTGGCGCGCCGCTCCGGTCCGCTGCGGCCGCTGTTTGGTCTTCGTGCCAACCCGCCGAAAAGCCGTGGCAAAACGCAACCTTCTGTCGCACACTGACCGCCAAACAGAGTGCGGAGAGTAGGATGCGGGCGATATTTGCGGCGGCGCTGGTGCTGGGCGCCGCGGCCTATGCGAAGACGGGCGACAAGGTCGACGGCGCCTATCTGACCAAGGGCGGCGACGGCACCGACTGGCCCGCGATCGGCCGCGATTATCGCGAGCAGCGCTTCAGCCCACTCACCCAAGTCAATGCCGGCAACGTCAACCAACTCGGCATCGCCTGGTTCGCCGACCTGCCCGACGCGCGCGGGCTCGAGTCCACGCCGGTGGTGGTCGATGGCGTGCTCTACGTGACCGGGCCGTGGTCCAAGGTCTTTGCCTTCGACGCGGTCAGCGGCAAATCGCTCTGGACCTACGATCCTAAGATCGACGGCATGAAGGGCGCGCACAGCTGCTGCGACGTGGTCAATCGCGGCATCGCGCTGTGGAAGGGCAAGCTCTACCTCGGCGCACTCGACGGCCGGCTGATCGCGCTGGACGCGGGGACCGGCAAGCAGCTGTGGCAGGTCCAGACCACCGCCACGACCAAGCCCTACACGATCACCGGCGCGCCGCGCGTGGTGAAGGACATGGTGATCATCGGCAATGGCGGCGCGGAGTTCGGCGTGCGCGGCTATGTCACCGCCTATGACGCGGCGACGGGAAGCAAGCGCTGGCGCTTTTACACCGTGCCGAACGCGGAAGGTAAACCCGACGGCGAAGCGTCCGACCCGATCCTCGCCAAGGCCGCCGCCACCTGGAACGACGGCCAGTGGAAGGAGGCCGGCGGCGGCGGCACGGTCTGGGACGCGATCGTCTATGATCCCGAGCTCGACCAGCTCTACCTCGGCGTCGGCAACGGTTCGCCCTGGAACCATGGCGTGCGCAGCGGCGGCGAGGGCGACAATTGGTTCCTGTCGTCGATCGTCGCGGTCGATCCGAACACCGGCGCGTATAAATGGCATTACCAGGAAACGCCCGGCGAGACCTGGGACTATACGGCCACGCAGCCGATCATCCTGGCCGACATGAACGGCCGCAAAGTGCTTTATCACGCACCGAAGAACGGCTTCTTCTTCGTTATCGACCGCGTCACCGGCACCCCGCTTTCCGCGGACATGTTCACGGCGGTGAACTGGGCGACCGGCTATGACCCCAAGACCTGGCGGCCGATCGAAAACCCGGAAGCGCGCTTCTACAAGACTGGCAAGCCCTGGATCGGCGCCCCTGCCCCGATCGGCGCGCATAGCTGGCAGCCGATGAGCTATTCGCCGCTCACCGGCTTCGTCTATCTGCCGGTCAACGATATCGGCTTCGGCTTCATCCCGCCGCTGGTGGCGGAGGACGCGCAGCGCAAGGCACTCGGCTTCAACGTCGCCGCGAATATGGGTGAAGGCGCGCTGCCGCCCGACCCCGGCTTCATCAAGGCCGCTATTGCCGCGACCAAGGGGTCGCTGGTCGCCTGGGATCCGGTCGCCCGCAAAGCGCGCTGGCGGGTCGAATATCCGACGCCGTGGAATGGCGGCACGCTGGCGACGGCGGGCAATCTCGTCTTCCAGGGCACCGCCTTGGGCGAGTTCCGCGCCTATGCTGCGGACACGGGCAAGCAGCTCTGGGCGATGCCCGTCCAGTCCGGGGTGATGGCGGCGGCGTCCAGTTACGCCATCAAGGGCGTGCAATATGTGGCGTTCCTGACCAGCCGCGGCGGTGCCTGGGACCTCACGGCAGGCTATGCCGGGCTGCCCGCGAAAAAGCTGCCGAGCATCCCGCGCCTGATCGTGCTGAAGCTGGGCGGCAAAGGGCAGCTGCCCGCCCTGCCGGCCTCGACCGTGATGGCACTTGACCCCCCACCCGCCACCGCGCCGGCCGCGCAGGTGGCGCAAGGCAAGGCGCTGTTCGGCCGCTATTGCTCGGTCTGCCACGGCTCCAATGCCGTCAGCGGCGGCGTCACGCCCGATCTCCGCTACTCGCCCACCCTCGCCGACGCGGCCACCTGGAAAGGGGTAGTGATCGACGGGATCTTGCACGAACGCGGCATGGTCAGCTTCAAGCCGGTGATGGACGAAGCCGGTGCCGATGCCGTCCGCGCCTATGTGATCGGCGAAGCGAATTGGGCTAAGACGAACGACAGCAAGATCATGGGAATGCGGTGAGCTGTCGGTGTGCGCCTGTCACGCGTGGGTCAGCCGCCCTCGACTCTGAACACGTCGCCCCGGCCGTCAAGGATATAGACGGTTCCGTTCTGGCTTCGAATTAGGCCGACCGGCAATCCGAGGCTGCCCGCATCCGGAGCGAAATCAAGATCCCGGCGCTCCACTTCCGAAAGGCTGAGAGTCCGCCCCGCCTGGATCGAGCTGAGCGGAATGCTGAAGATCGCGCCACCGCGATCCGCAAAGATATATTGCCCCTGAAGCGATGAAACCGAGGCCGGCGAGATCGCACCCCCGACGACGCCCTGCCCCACCGGAAGGCTCATCGACTTGGGATATTCGATGATCGGGTCGATCGCCTGCGCAGGCGCTTGCCCTCGTACCAGGCGAGTGCCTTCTTTGGCCGGCCAGCCGAAATTGGCTCCTGAGACGCCACCGAAGAGGTTGACCTCCTCAAGCGCTTCTTGGCCCTGATCCGGAAGCAAGAGGTTGCCGCCGACGAATATACCATTGCTCGGCCGGTGCAGGCCGCTCGCGATCCTGTTCAGTAGGAAAAAGTTTGGCGCTGCCCCCGCATATGGATCGGGATTAGGCGTGACCCGGATCAACTTACCCGCGAAGGATTGCGCATTCTGCGCGCCTGAGCTGTCGACGTCGTCCCCGGTAGCGATCAGGAGATTGCCGTCCGGTCCAAAGCCGAGCCATCCTCCGCCGTAACGGTCCTGCGGAATGAAAGACAGCAATGGACCGAAGTTGTCGGGCACTGTAGGTCCGGCTGGATTACGTAAGTAACGTTGAACCAAGATCGAGCGGAAAGTGGCTTGATACATCACGAAGAAGCTTCCGCTCGTCGCGAAGTCGGGAGCCGCGGCCACTGCGAAAACATTACTGCTGTTGATCTGAACGAGCAGCGACTTGGCCCCAGTCTGGGTATCGAGACGGTAGATCGCTCCGCCACTCTCCGCCACCAACAGGACAGTGTCGCTCGCAGCCGAGATTGCGACTGGTGCGGCAAACCCGCTCGCGATCCGGCGAACCGATATGCCCTCTTTCGAGTTCGTGACGGTGACCGCCAGAGCGAAGGTGGTGGCCGCCTGACCATCGCTCGCGGTCAGTTGGACCTGGTAGACATTATCTTGACTCGCGTCTCCTGGCAGATCGAAATTTGGTGGAGCGACAAAGCTGAGCGAGCCAGTGGCCGTCACGGCAAAGCGGCCAGCATCGGCGCCGCCCGAAATGGAAAAGCTGATCGCGCTGCCTTCCGGATCAGTTGCGGCAGCTTGGTATATGGTTCCCGCGCTATTCTCAGGGATGCTGGCCGCACTGGCCGACGTGATTGCCGGAGCTTGATTGATCGGGGCGGTAGGCGGAGGTGCCGGCTGCGGTTCGCTGCCGCCTCCGCAGGAGATGAGAAGGAAAGGCGCAAGCCCGCCGGCTAACAGTCGCGCGCGGCAGCTTGGCGCCAAATGGCGCAACGATGAATGTTCAGTCACTTAGCCCCCCAACTCGGTGAAGGGACGCTAGCGGTTCACCAGCGCGCTCACAACAGGCTGAGGACCGAACTAAGCACATTGAGAACAAAACGTGTACAATGGTGCGCGACTCGCCATGTACACCGAACTGAACGTCACCACCCATTTCAGCTTCCTGCGCGGAGCATCGTCGTGTGACGAGCTGTTCGCGGCGGCGGCGCTGCTGGGTTATGAAGCGCTCGGCATCACCGATCACAACAGCATTGGCGGACTGGTCCGGGGGCTGATCGCGGCTGACGCGACCCAGATCCGCTCGATCAATGGCTGCCGGCTCAACCTGATGGACGGAACGGCGCTGCTGGTGTGGCCCGAGGACCGCGCCGGCTGGTCGAGCCTCACTCGCCTGCTTACAGTCGGCAAGCTGCGCGCCGACCCGAAGAAGGGCGAGAAGGGCCAGTGCTTCCTCCATTGGGAGGATGTCGAGGCCCATTCCCATGGCCTCGTCGCCGCCCTCGTCACCGACCAAGCCGATGAGGCGGCGCGGATCGCCATGGGGCAGGTCGCCGACATCTTCGCCGGCCGCGACTTTGTCGCGCTCGCCCACCAGCGGCGGCCCGGCGATGCGCTGCGGCTGCACCAGCTCAAGGCCATGGCGCGGTCCTTTGGTCTCAGCCCCCTCGCTACCGGCAATGTCCTCTATCATTCGCCCGACCGGCGGATGCTGCAGGATGTCGTCACCGCGATCCGCAACAAATGCACGATCGACGAACTGGGTTTTCGCCGCGAGCGTCATGCCGACCGGCACCTGAAAGGTCCGGCGGAGATGGAGCGGCTGTTCCGCAACCATCCCGACGCCATTCACGCTACTGCCGAGATCGCTGAACGCTGCACCTTCTCGCTGCGCGAACTCAGTTACCAATATCCCGAAGAAGTGGTGATGTCCGGTCGCAGCCCGCAGGAAGCGCTGGAAAAGCTGACCTGGACCGCGCTTCACGCCCGCTTCCCGGACGGCGTGCCGGAGGCCTATGCGAAGCTGCTGACCCATGAGCTGACCCTGGTCGGCCAGCTCGACTATGCCCCCTACTTCCTGACCGTGAATTCGATCGTCGGTTACGCGCGCAGCCAGGGCATCATGTGCCAGGGCCGCGGCTCGGCCGCCAACTCGATGATCTGCTTCGTGCTCGGCATCACGTCGATCGACCCGGTGCACCACAAGCTCCTATTCGAGCGCTTCATCTCGGGCGAGCGCCGCGAGCCGCCCGACATCGACGTCGATTTCGAGCATGAGCAGCGCGAGGACGTGATCCAGTGGATCTACCGCACCTATGGCCAAGAACATGCGGCGCTGACCGCCGTGGTCAGCCGCTTCCGTGCGCGCGGCGCGGTGCGTGAGGTCGGCAAGGCGCTGGGCCTGCCGGAGGATTTGACGGGAGCCTTGGCCGGTCAGGTCTGGGGCTGGTCACAGGAAGGCGTCGGCGAAAAACATGTCGAGCAGCTCAACCTCGACACCGCCGATCCGCGCATCCACCTGACGCTGGAACTGTCCCGCGAGCTGATCGGCACGCCGCGGCATCTGAGCCAGCATCCGGGCGGCTTCGTGCTGACCCGCGACCGGCTCGACTCCCTCCTCACCGTCGAGCGCGCCGCCATGCCCAATCGCTGGGTCATCGGCTGGGAAAAGGAGGATATCGAAGAGCTGAAGTTCATGAAGGTCGATGTGCTCGGCCTGGGCATGCTCGGCTGCATGCGCCGCGCCTTCGACCTGCTGAAGGAGCATAAAGGGTTGGCCCTCGACCTCGCCTCGCCGGAAATGCAGGAGGACGATCCCGAAGTTTACCGGATGATCCAGCGCGCCGACACTTTGGGCACGTTCCAGATCGAAAGCCGGGCGCAAATGTCGATGCTGCCGCGGATGAAGCCGAAGGTCTTCTACGATCTCGTCATCGAGGTCGCGATCGTCCGGCCGGGGCCGATCCAGGGCGACATGGTCCACCCCTATCTCCGCCGCCGCGAGGGCAAGGAGGCAGCCGTTTATCCGTCCGAGGAACTGAAGGAGGTGCTCGAGAAGACCCTGGGCGTGCCGCTGTTCCAGGAGCAGGCGATGAAGGTGGCGATCGTCGGCGCCGGCTTCACGCCTGCCGAAGCGGACGCGCTGCGCCGGTCGATGGCGACGTTCAAATTCACCGGCGGGGTCAGCCATTTCCAGGACAAGCTGGTCAACGGCATGATCAAAAAGGGCTATTCGCCCGAATTCGCCGAACGCACCTTCCGCCAGATCGAGGGCTTCGGCAGCTATGGCTTCCCCGAAAGTCACGCCGCCAGCTTCGCCAAGATCGCCTATGCATCGAGCTGGATGAAGTGCCACCACCCCGACATTTTCTGCGCGGCTCTGCTGAACGCCCAGCCGATGGGCTTCTACGCGCCCGCCCAGATCGTGCGGGATGCCCGAGCGCATGGGGTAGAAATCCTGCCGCCGGATGTGAATGCCAGCAGGTGGGATACGCAGGTGCTCAGCCCCTCTCCGGCAGAGGGAGTGGGGCTATGCCCCCTTCGCCTCGGCCTTCGGGTGGTGCGTGGGCTTCACAACGATCACGCCGCCGACATTATCGCGGCACGAGGTGAACAGCCTTTCACCAGCATCGAGGAAGTCTGGCGCCGCTCCCGCGTTCCGGTCGCCGCGCTGGAGCGGCTAGCGGAAGCGGACGCGTTCGCCTCGCTGGGCGTCGATCGGCGGCAAGCATTGTGGCAGGTGCGGGGCCTCGGCCACACGGACCTGCCCCTGTTTGCCGCCGTCGAGACGCGCGAGGAAACCGTCACGCTGCGCCCGATGACTGCGGGCCGCGAAGTGGTCGAGGATTACCGCTCGACCCAGCTGTCGCTACGCGCCCATCCCCTCACTTTTGTCCGTCCCGAGCTGAAGCGGCGCGGCATGGTCACTTGTGCGGAGCTCGATCGCATCAAGGACGGCCGCCGGATCCAGGTCGCCGGCATTATCCTCGTCCGCCAGAAGCCGGGCAGCGCCAAGGGCGTCCTTTTCATCACCATCGAGGACGAGACCGGGGTCGCTAACCTGATCGTCTGGCCCGACCGGTTCGAGGCGCAGCGGCGGACGATCATGTCCTCGGCGATGATCTCGGTCGTCGGCCAGGTGCAGAAGGAAGGCCAGGTCATCCACATCATCTCGGAGCGGGTCACCGACGAAGCCACCCTGCTCCGCTCGGTCGGCGAGATGGACTTCCCCCATCGGCCCGGCCCGGGCGACGGCGCCACCCATGGCGGGTCACCCGATCGCGGCGAAACTGGCTGGGAAAGGCGCGTCCGCGACAGCTACCACAAGCCGTTTCGCACCGGCGCCGATCCGGAGGAGATGATCAAGGTAAAGTCGCGGGATTTCCACTGATCATCCCTCTTCCTCTCGGGAGCGGGTTGAGTCTACTCCGCCGCTTCCAGAGTCGGCTCCGGCAGTTTCACCGGCTCGCCTGCCTTACGGAAGGTCATTGCGCCGTCATCGACCTTGCCGAACTTCAGGTCGAGCAGGTCCTTGGCGTAATTCTGATGCACCTTCCACGGCCGCTTGGAGCCCTGTTTGGGCAGGTTGCCCAGAGCGCGCTGGACATAGCCCGAGCTGAAGCTCAGCCACGGCTCTTCCTGAACTTCGGGATCGTTCAGCACCGCTGTCGCGATTTGGGTGCCGGTTTTGTCCAAATGGTTGATCAGCCGGCAGACATACATGCAGGTCAGGTCCGCCTTCAGCGTCCAGCTGGCATTGGTGTAACCGAACGACGTCGCCAGGTTGGGGACGCCCGAGAACATCATGGCCTTGTAGGTCATGGTCTGCGCTGGCTCGATCCGCTCACCGTCGACGGTGTATTCGATGCCGCTCAGCAACTGCAGGTTGAGGCCCGTCGCTGTCACGATCACGTCCGCCGCGATCTCCTGACCGTCCTTCAGCCGGATACCGTTCTCCTCGAACCGATCGATATGGCCGGTCACCACATCGGCGGAGCCATTCTTGATCGCGTGGAACAGATCATCGTCCGGCACCAGGCACAGCCTTTGATCCCACACATTATAGCTGGGTGTGAAATGGGCCATGTCATAGCCTTCGGGCAGCAGCGCTTTGACGCGGTCCAGCACCCATTGATTCACGCCCTGCGGGTGGGTCCGCGTCTTTTTGTAGAAATACATGCCCAACAGCACGTTCTTCCACCGCGTCAGCCCATAGGCGATCTTTGACGGCAGCACCTTGCGCAGGCCGTTGGCGATTTTGTCCTGCGCCGGGCGCGAAACCATATAGGTTGGCGAGCGCTGCAGCATCGTCACATGCGCGGCCGCCTTCGCCATCTCCGGGACCAGCGTGACCGCCGTCGCGCCCGAGCCGATCACCACCACGCGCTTGCCCTCATAGTCGAGCTGTTCGGGCCAATGCTGCGGGTGGGCGATCACGCCCTTGAAGCTTTCCTGCCCCTCAAAGCGCGGCGCATAGCCTTCGGCGTAGTTGTAATAGCCGCTGCACATGAACAGGAAGCGCGCGGAGAAAGTGACCGGCTCGCGCTCAGGCCCGCGCTCGACTTCCACCGTCCAGCGGGCGCTCTCGCTATCCCAGGATGCGCGCCTCACCCGGTGCTGGTAGCGGATGCGCTTGTCGATGCCGTAATCGCGCGCCGTCTCGCGGAGATAGTTCTTGATCGATGGACCGTCGGCAATAGCCTTGGCTTCCTTCCAGGGCCGGAAGGAGAAACCAAGTGTATGCATATCCGAATCCGAGCGGATGCCTGGATATCGAAACAGATCCCAGGTGCCGCCAAGATCGTCGCGTCCTTCGAGGATGACGTAGCTTTTGTTCCGGCAATAGGTCTGCAGGTGATAGCCTGCATCAATGCCGGAAATCCCGGCGCCCACGACCAGCACATCCACGGTTTCGATCGTCATCGGCCACTCTCCTGACGTTAACGTAAAGCCTTGCTGACATCAGGTCCAGCAGTGGATAAGCTTGACCGGAGAACTGCTGCGCTGCGGCAAAGAGCGCCTTGATCGCTGTCCCGCGCCACGGTAACCCGAGCTCTGCCGTCGCACTGGAACTTTTCTGCCGCGGTTCGGTTTGTTGTGCACCGCACAATTTACGCTTGAAATCTCGCGCTCAGCCCTATATTGTGCACTGCAGCATACGAGGAAAGTTCGTGTCGATGAGCAACAAGCAGATCAAGTCCGCCCCTAAGGCGCCGGCCCAGAAGGCCGCCCCTGAGACGGTGACCCCGGCAGCCCCGATGGCGGCCACCGCAGCTATTGCCGCTGCAACCGTCGAAGCGGCCGTCGCGCCAATCGCGGTCGAAGCTGCGGCCGTTGAAATCGCCACTATCGAATCCGCGCCGGCCGCTGCGCCGGTCGCCACCCAACCGAAAGGACCGACCATGACCGACACCATCACCAACACCGTCGAGCAGACGAAGAATTTCGCTCAGGACGCGCAGGCCAAGGCCACCGCGATGTTCGGCGACGTCAACACCCGCGCCAAGGCGGCGATGGAGCGTTCGACCAAGCTGTTCGAAGAGCTGAACGAGTTCAACAAGGGCAATGTCGAAGCCCTTGTCGAATCGTCGAAGGTCGCCGCCAAGGTTGCCGAGCAGCTCGGCCAGAACGCCGCCGAGACCGCGCGCAAGAACTTCGAGCAGGCCACTGCCGCTCTCAAGAGCATCGCGTCGGCCAAGACCCCGACCGAGTTCTTCCAGCTGCAGAGCGACTATGCGCGCTCGGCTTTCGACCAGCTGATCAGCGAGACTTCGCGCAACAGCGAGACCATGCTGAAGCTAGCCGGTGAAGTCTTCCAGCCGATCTCGAACCGCTTTGCGGTCGCGGCCGAGAAGATCAAGCTGGCCGCGTAAGCGGTAACTTTCTGGCCCGGCACCCCTTCCCCGCCGGTCCACGCGACGGCCGCCCCCTGTTGGGGCGGCCGTTTGCGTTTTGAGGCCTTGCCCGCCGGAGCCGCAATGCCATATTCTGCGTTCGGCCATGCGTGAGACGAAACCCCTTATGATCGAACGACGGACGCTCATGGCTGGCGAAGGCAGCGGCGACGACGATGCCGGCACCGGCACTGGCGTCGGGGTGGCGACCCGCACCCGCGCCAAATCAAAAAAGCCGTCGCTCTACAAAGTGCTGATGCTTAACGACGACTACACGCCGATGGAATTCGTCGTGCTGTGCCTGCAGCGCTTCTTCCGGATGAGCATCGAGGACGCCACGCGCGTGATGCTCCACGTCCACCAGAAAGGCGTCGGGGTCTGCGGCATCTTCTCCTACGAAGTGGCGGAGTCGAAGGTCAGCCAGGTGATCGACTTCGCCCGCCAGAACCAGCACCCGCTCCAGTGCACGCTGGAAAAGGCGTGAGGCTTGCGCGCCCCTAGCTACTCGCTAGGAACCTGCCGATGGACCGCATCATCATCCGCGGCGGGCGCCCGCTTGAAGGCCGCCTGCCGATTTCCGGCGCGAAGAACTCCGCTCTCACGCTCCTCCCCTGCGCGCTGCTGACCGACGAACCGCTCACCATCCGCAACTTGCCGCGGCTGGCCGACGTGGACAGTTTCGGCCATTTGCTCAACCAGCTCGGCGTCTCGACCACCATAGAAGGCACCAAGCCGGAGGAATTCGGCCGCGTGATGACGATGCGCGCCACCGGCCTGACGGCGACCATGGCGCCCTATGACATCGTCCGGAAAATGCGTGCCTCGATCCTGGTGCTCGGCCCGATCCTCGCCCGTGCCGGCGAAGCGACCGTGTCGCTCCCCGGCGGCTGCGCGATCGGCAACCGTCCGATCGACCTGCATCTGAAGGCGCTCGAAGCACTCGGCGCACAGCTGGAGATGAGCGCCGGCTACGTCCGCGCGATTGCGCCCGGCGGGCGGCTGCCGGGCGGCAATTTCGCCTTCCCGATCGTCTCGGTCGGCGCGACCGAAAATGCGGTCATGGCGGCGGTCACGGCCAAGGACCGCAGCGTCATCGAGAATGCCGCGCGTGAGCCGGAGATCGTCGATCTCTGCCGCTGCCTGGAGCGGATGGGCGCCAAGATCGCCGGCATCGGCACCTCCACTCTCTCCATCACCGGCGTGAAGGAACTGCACGGCGCAACCTATGCCGTCATGCCGGACCGGATCGAGGCTGGCAGCTATGCCTGCGCGGTCGGCATAACCGGCGGCCGGCTGGAGCTGGCCGGCGCCCGTGCCGACGAAATGGAGGCCACCATCGCCGGACTGCGCGCGGCAGGCGTCGAGGTCGAGGAACAGGACGACGGCCTGGTCGTCAGCTCGACCGGCGAGCTCAAGCCGCTGACCCTTTCGACCGAGCCCTATCCCGGCTTCGCCACCGACATGCAGGCGCAGTTCATGGCGATGCTGACGCTGGCCAAGGGCGCCAGCGAGCTGACCGAGACGATTTTCGAGAACCGCTACATGCACGTGCCGGAACTCGCGCGAATGGGCGCCGACATCCAGGTCAGCGGCCGCAGCGCCGTGGTGCACGGAGTCGAGCAGCTGAACGGCGCCCCCGTCATGGCCACCGACCTGCGCGCTTCGATGAGCCTGATCATCGCCGGCCTCGCCGCCAAGGGCGAAACCCAGGTCAACCGCGTCTACCACCTCGACCGCGGCTATGAACGACTGGAAGAAAAGCTCTCAGCCGTCGGCGCCGACATCGTGCGCGACAGCGACGGGTAATGTGGAAAGTCGCTATGGGTGTGTGGCGGACCTTAGTGGGGTCGCAGGACGGTGCCCACCGACTCGAAGTTTCTGGGGCGAGCATTACCGATAAGTGCATCTAACGCTCGCTCAAACCGCCAAGGATTGCCTAGTGTAAAGTCGAAGCTAGGATCTACGACGCGGTAACTGGAAGAAGCTCGATCGAGATTAAGAATAACCCGAACCTTCGAGCCGGCCGTCAGAACCGGTGCGCCGCCACATTCCTCTGTTTCGATGTTCCAAAAATTGAATTGAGGGCCTCTCCACACTCGTATGGTCTTCAGGACGAGCCGGCCATCAGTCGCGTAGGCAAATACGCCATCGACCACCGCTAATGCATTCCGTACCTCGCGCGCCGCTAATTGCTTGATTTGTTTGTCCGAATAGTTGCGCTCGGACAAAGCCGGCTGACAAGCCATTGCGGGGCTGACAGCGAGAAGCAAACAAGGCGCGAGAAGCTGTTTGAGCATATGCCGGATATGCCCCTGGCCTCGAACATCCTTAATGTCCGAATGGGCCGTTAGCGGACATCCTTCCCCCAGCAGAGACATGCTTTACAGCCAAACCTCTAGAGCGTGGATCAGCAGGCCGACCAGCCCACCGACGATGGTGCCGTTGACGCGGATATATTGGAGATCGCGCCCCACGGCGTCTTCGAGGCGACGGGTGATGGTGCGGGTGTCCCAGCCGCGTACCGTCTCGCTGACCAGCTTGACGATGCTTTCGCCATAGCGGGCGGAGAAGCCGACGGCGGAGCGGCGGGCGAAGCGGTTGATGGTGGTGCGCAGCCGCTCGTCGTGCTGCAGGGTTTCGCCGAGCTGACGGAGCGTGTCGCCGAACTTGCCACCCAATGCCGAGCGGGGATCCCGGGCGGCACGGAGCAGGGCGGCGCGGCCCTGTTCCCACAGCCCGTCCAGCCAGCGGCGCATTGCCTCGTTCTCGAGCAACTCGTCGCGCCACTGCGCCACCCGCGCCTGCATCACCGGATCGAACTGCAGATCCTCCGCAAGGCGGGCGAGGCCGTCCTCCGCCTTCATCCGCACCGGGTGGCCGGGATCGACCGACATGTCCTCCAGCAATCGCAGCAACCCGTCGATGATCTTGTCCGCCAGCGTCTCGTCCAGACCGGTCCAGCGCATGATCGAGCCGGCGCGGTCGTGCACCATCTTCCGGATCAAATGCTCATTGCCCTCGAGCGTCTTCGCGCCCCAGCGCACCATGCCTTCGATCAGCGGCAGATGCCGATCCTTGGCGATCGCCGCCTGCAAGGCTTGCCCAAGCATCGGCGCGATATCGAGGTTGCGCAGCCGCCCGTCGATCACGCCCTTGATCATGCCGCCCAGCCGCTCCTGATCGAGCGCTTCCATTACATCGGCGACTATGCGCGAGGCGGTCTCGCGCGTCCGGCCTTGGGTCTCCGACGGATTGGCGAGGAAGCGGCCGGCGGCACCGGCAACGTCCACCCGCCGCATGCGCCGGGCAACCACGCCGGGGATGAGGAAGTTATCCTTCAGGAATAGGGCGAGCGTGTCGCCGATCCGGTCCTTGTTGCGCGGGATAATTGCGGTGTGCGGAATCGGCAGGCCCAGCGGATGCCGGAACAGGGCGGTGACTGCGAACCAGTCGGCCAGCCCGCCGACCATCGCCGCTTCGGCAAAGGCGCGGACAAAGCTCCAGGCCGGGTGCAGCGGCTCCAGCTGACGCGTGGCGAAATAGACCACCGCCATCACCACCAGCATGCCGGTCGCGACGATCCGCATTTGCCGAGCGCCCTGGCCGTTGCGGATCGAAAGTGGGGAAGCGTCGGTCATCGCCCCTCCCAAAGCGCGGCGCGCGCCAAGGTTCAAGTCTTCGCCGTAGGGCGCGGCGGTAACCTACTCCGCCGGTTGGGGCGCGGGACGATCCACATCGTCTCCCGGCTTGAAGGTGAGCAGGCGGCTGAGCTTCGGCCCCAGCCACTTCTCGAAGCTATCGGCCAAGCTGAACGCCGCCGGCACGATGACGAGGGTGAGCATCGTCGACAGGATCAGGCCCCCGATCACGGTGATGCCCATCGGCTGCCGCCACGCACCGTCGCCGGACAGCGACAGGGCCGTCGGGATCATGCCCGCGACCATCGCCACCGTGGTCATCACGATCGGCTGGGCGCGTTTGAGGCCCGCGTCGATGATCGCTTCGTCCTTTGACACGCCCTTGCCCATTTCCTCGATGGCGAAGTCGATCAGCAGGATCGAGTTTTTGGCGACGATGCCGAGCAGCATCAGCAGTCCGATGAAGACCGGCATCGAGATCGGCATGCCCGCCAGGTGCAGCGCCACCGCGCCGCCCAAGGGCGCGAGCAGCAGCGAGCCCATGTTCACGAACGGCGGCATGACCCGCTTGTAGAGCAGCACCAGCACCGCGAAGACCAGCAGCACGCCCGACACCACGGCGATGGCGAAGTTGGTGAGCATCTCCTGCTGGAACTTGCTGTCGCCCGCCGTGATCTTCTGCACGCCCTCGACCTTACCGTCGAGGATCGCCTTCATCGTCGGCAGCGCATTCAGCTTCTTCATCGCGTCGCTGGTGACGATGCCAGGGGCCAGATCGGCGCCCACGACAACGCGGCGGATCTGATTGTAGCGCCGGATCGTGGTCGGACCGGCCCCGAACTTCACGTCCGCGACCACCTTCAGCGGCACCGAGCCACCACTTGTGGTCGGAACGGGGAGGTTCTCGATCGTCGAGAGATCGCGGCGAGAATCCTCGTCCAGAGCGACGCGGATCGGAATCTGCCGATCGGATAAAGAGAATTTTGCGCTGTTCTGGTCGATGTCGCCCAAGGTCGCGATGCGGATCGTCTGGCTAAGCGCCTGAGTGGTTACGCCCATATCGGCCGCGAGGTTCATGCGCGGCGTGATGATGATTTCTGGCCGCTTGAGGTCGCCAGCCAGCCGCGGCGCGCGCAGTTCGGGCACGCCGGCCATTTCACGGACCAGCCGGTTTGCGGTCCCTTCCAGCAGCACTGGATTGTCGCTGCCCAGCATCACGATGATGTCGCGACCGAAGCCGCCGCCCGATTGCGACTGAAAGTTGACCCGCGCGTCGGAGATGCCCTGGAACTTTGGCGCGGTTTCCCGCTCCCAATCGACGCTCGAGATCGGCCGGTCTTTCCTGAGCGTCAGGTAGATGTTGGCCTGGGTCGGGTTGATATCAGCGAAGGCCGCATCGACCTGCTTCGTGTCGGACGCGAGCAACTCGGCGACCTGGCGGGTGACCTTGGTCGTGGTCTCGAGCGTGCTGCCCGGCACCATCTCGATCTGCACCTGACTGTAATCCTGGTCGATCGTCGGCTGGAAGGTCATCGGCAGCGTCGCGAAGGCAAGGATCGTCGCCGCGAACGCACCGCCGCCGCCGATCAGAACGGTTTTCCAGCGATGCTTCACCGACCAGGTCAGGATCGCCACATATTGGTGAATCCACCGGCTCTGGCCATGGCTCTGCTCGCCATGCGCTTTCAGGAAATAGGCGGCGATCATGGGCGTGATCAGGCGCGCCACGGCAAGGCTGAGCAGCACCGCGGCAACCACAGTCAGGCCGAACTGCTTGAAGAACTGGCCAGACACGCCCGGCATCAGGCCGACGGGCAGAAACACCGCCACGATCGACATGGTGGTCGCCAACACCGCCAGCCCGATCTCGTCGGCGGCGTCGATGGAGGCCTGATAGGCCGATTTGCCCATCCGCATGTGCCGGACGATGTTCTCGATTTCCACGATCGCGTCGTCGACGAGCACGCCCGACACCAGGCTCAGGGCCAGCAGCGTCAGGAAGTTGAGCGTGAAGCCCATCATGTCCATGAACCAGAAAGTCGGGATCGCGGAGAGCGGGATCGCAAGCGCCGAGATGATCGTGGCGCGCCAGTCGCGCAGGAACAGGAACACGATCACGACGGCCAGCACAGCGCCTTCGATCATGGTGTCGATCGAGCTGTGATATTGGGCCTTGGCGTATTCAACGCTGGTATAAAGCTGCTTGAACTTGACCTTTGGGTTCTGCTTCTCGAGCTTTTTCAGAACCGCCATCGCCTCGTCATAGACGGTAACGTCCGATGCGCCCTTTGCCCGGGTCATGCCGAAGCTAGTGACCTGGCGGCCATTCATCATCGAGATATTGCGCTGCTCGGCATACATGTCGCGTACGTCGGCGACGTCGGCGAGCTTCACCGTGCGGCCGTTGCCGACCGAGATGTTGGTCTGCCCCAGTTCATAGGCGCTGCTGGCATTACCCAGCACGCGCACCGACTGTTCGGAACCGGCAATCTCCGCCCGGCCCCCAGCCGCGTTCAAGTTGATCTGGCGCAGTGCCTGGTTGACCTGCACGGCGGTAAGGCCCTGCGACTGCAGCTTGGCGAGATTGAGGATCACGCGGATTTCGCGGCTGACGCCGCCGCCCCGCTGCACCGACGCCATGCCCTGAATCGCGAGCAGCTGCTTGGCGACAGTGTTGTCGACATACCAGCTGAGCTGCTCCAGCGTCATGTCGGTCGCTTCGACGCCGAAATAGGCGAGCGGCCCATTTTCTCCCGCTTCCATGCGCGTCACTTGCGGCTCGAGAATGCCGTCGGGCAGCTGGCTGCGGATCTGATCGACCGCGTTGCGGACGTCGTTGACCGCGCGGTCGACGGGCGTGCCGATGTTGAACTGGACGATGGTGAAGCTGGTGCCTTCGTCCGCGCGCGAGGAAATATCTTCCACACCGCTGATGCTGCGAACGGCCGCCTCGATCCGCTGCGTGACCTGGGTTTCCAGCTCGGTCGGCGCCGCACCTGGCTGGGTCACTGTCACCGTCACGCCCGGAAAGGACACGTCCGGGAAGTTGTTCACGTCCATCCGCATGAAACTGATCAGCCCCGCCAGCGTCAGCGCGATGAACATGACGATCGGCGGAACCGGGTTGCGGATCGCCCAGGCCGATATGTTGCGGAAGCTCATGGTGTGTCCTTAGCGGCTGGCGGCTGCGCGGCTCGGGCGCACGGCCTGACCCGGGGTGAGGAAAGCGCCGGCGGTCAGCACAACCTGCTCATTGCCTTGCAGACCCTCGAGAATCACGACGCCGCGATCCGTCACCTGCCCGGTCTTCACGACGCGGCGCTGCGCCTTGTTATCCGGCCCGACGACATAGACATAGTTGCCGCGGTCGTCGCTTTGAACGGCCGACTCCGGCAGCACCGGCGCATCCACCTGTCCGGTTACGATCTGCGCCTGGGCAAAGCCTCCCGGACGGAGGGCCGGGTTATAGGCAAGCGCGATGCGGGCGATGCCCTGCCGGCTCTGCGGATCGATGACCGGCGCGACCTGCCACACCTGGCCGTTGAAGGTTTGAGCCGTGCCGACTGGCACGACGCTCGCCTGCGAGCCAATCCGCGTGGTGGCGAGGTCAGCCTCCGCCAGTTCGGCGCGCATTTCCATCTGCCCGCCCATGGCGACGCGGAACAACGTGCCACTGGCGCCGCCAATCACCTGCCCGGGCTCCACGCTACGAGTGAGCACCAGGCCGGCTGCCGGCGCCCGGATGTCGAGGCGAGCATTGCGGTTCAGCGATTCGCGGTATTGCGCCTCGGCGACGCGAACCTGCGCCAGCGTCTGGTCACGGGTCGCGATGCGCCGGTCCACATCGGCCTTGGAAATGAACCCGCGGCTGACCAACTGCTGCGCACGCGCCAGTTCCTGCTCGGCAAGGCGGGCATTGGCCCGCGCAACACCGATCTGCGCCTGGAGCGATGCCGCCTGTTGCGCCTGCACCGAACGCTCGACCACCGCCAGGACCTGGCCCGCGCCGACCCACGAGCCTGGCTCGACCAGCACCCGCGTCACGAGACCGCCTTCGCCGACGACGCCTACCGGCATTTCGCGCCGCGCGGCGAGCGAGCCGGTGGCCGAAACCGTGCGGGGGACTGGTTGCCGGCCGGGCACCACCACCGTCACCTGGGGCGCGTTAGCGGCAGCCTTAGCGGCAGCATCGCCGGCCGGTGCGGCAGGTTCGCCGCCGCGGAACATGAAGAAGGCCGCTGCCAGGGCGGCTACCAGCAGGAGCACGCCGATGATGATCGCACGGCGGCGGCGCTTGTTGGCGTCCACCTCTGAGGAATAGCCGGAATCGTCGGTCCGGATGCTCGTTTCGTAGTTCATATTCACTGGCCTTCCGCCCCGGCGGTTCTCGATTCAACGCTGTGTTACATCAATAACTCACCCGCCTCAAGGGCGGAAAAGCGCAATTTCGCTTGCGTTCGGCGCGGCGTGCGGTGACCTTTACCGAGCGCCTGCAAGACCGGTCGCATGTAATGAGGGGTGGCCGCAGTGGAAAGGGATCTCTTCTTTTGGATCCTGGCGGGTCTGGTGATCGGAACGGTCGCGAAACTCCTCCTGCCGGGCCGAGAGCCCGGCGGCTTCGTGCTCTCCCTCCTGCTCGGCATTGCCGGAGCTCTCGCCGGGGGTTTCCTGCTCGTCGCCATGGCGGGTAATCGCGCGCTCGAAACCAGCCTGCTCGCCGCGGCGGTGGGCGCGGTGTTGGCACTAGCCCTTTACCGCATCGTCATCCGCAGCCGCAGCCGTTAAGCCTGTAGCCAGCGGCTGGTCATCAATACGCCGCCGCAACAATCAGCGGAGGCATCATCATGAACCATCTTTTCGCTCTCGGGCTGGCGCTCGCGGCCGCGCCGCTCGCCGCTCAACCCCAGGCGCTGCCGGTGCAGCCGATCGCTGGCACGGTGCTCGACGTCACCGCGCAGGGGGAAACGCGGCGGACCCCCGATATTGCGACGATCAGCGCGGGGGTCGTCACTCAGGCGGCCGATGCCGCGACCGCGATGCGGGAGAATGCGGCGCGTATGGACCGCGTCGTCGCGTCCCTGAAGCGGGCGGGTGTCGCCGATCGCGATGTCCGCACCGCCAACATCTCGCTTTCTCCGCAATACCGCTACGCGAACAATGAGCCGCCGGTGATCACCGGCTACCAGGCGTCGAACAATGTGACGGTGCGCTTCCGCGACATAGCCAAGTCAGGCACCGTGCTGGACACGCTGGTCGCCACGGGCGCCAATCAGATCAACGGACCCGATCTCGGGCTCGACAACCCCGCGGCCGCACTGGACGAGGCGCGCGTGGATGCGGTCGCCAAGGCCCGTGCCCGCGCCGAACTTTACGCCAAAGCGGCGGGCCTGCGGGTGAAACGCATCCTCTCGATCAGCGAGTCGGCTTTCGAGATGCCCCGGCCGATGCCGGTGATGCTCCGCTCGATGGATGCTGCCGAGTCGGCGCCCTCATCGAAGATCTTGCCTGGGGAGCAGTCCCTGAACGTGAACCTCGCTGTTCGCTTCGAACTGGAATAGGTAAAAAAAGGGCCGGGCGATGAAGCCCGGCCCATGTTTTCGTGCGTGACGAAACTTCGAAACGGTTAGCGTACGCTGCCGCGACGGAAGAGGTTCACGATCGCCAGCAGGACCACTGCGCCGAGCAGCGAAACCAGGAAAGAATAAAGCGTTAGGCCGTTGTTGATGTTGCCGCCCGAAAAGATCAGGCCGCCGATGAACGCACCGACAATACCAACGATGATGTTGAGCAGGATGCCCTGCTGAGCGTCAGTCCGCATGATGATGCTGGCGAGCCAGCCGATGATGCCGCCGACGATTAGCCAAACAATAATACCCATTCTAACCTCCTGTTCGAACCTACAACCCTCGGTGTTCTTAAGCGTCGTACCGTCGATCTAGACGCACGACAGGCCGCAACGGTTCCGCAACGTTAATTGCCGGCGTTGCGATGGTTTGGCCGCCATGCGATAGAAGGCGCCTGCGAAGGAGAAGGTTCGATGGCGACTGCGGTGCTGCGCAATTCCCGGATGAGCGAGGCCGAGTGGGCCGCCCGGCAGGAGCTCGCGGCCTGCTACCGGGTGTTCGCGATGCTCGGCTGGGACGAGCTGATCTACAACCACATTTCGCTCAAAGTGCCGGACGAGCAGGACGCGTTCCTGATCAACCCGTTCGGGCTGCATTTCAGCGAAGTGAAGGCGTCCAATCTCGTCAAGATCGACATCGAAGGCAACAAGCTCGACGACAACCCCTACCCGGTGAACCTCGCCGGCTTCGTGCAGCACAGCGTCTTCCACAAGAACCTGCCGGACGCGCATTGCATCGCGCACACCCACACCACGGCGGGCATGGCCGTCAGCTCGCTGCAGGGCGGCCTGCAACCGGTGAACTTCTACGCGGCCAACTGGGTGGGTCAGGTTGCCTATCACGACTTCGAGGGAGTCACCGTTCGTTCGGAAGAAGGCGCCCGCCTGATCGAGAATCTCGGCGACAAACGGGCAATGCTGCTCAAGAGCCACGGCATATTGGTGATGGGCCGCACCGTCCCAGAAGCCTTTCTGAAACACTGGTCGTTGCAGCGCGCCTGCGAGATCCAGCTGGCGACAATGCAGGCTGGCGCGCCGCTCACTATCTCGCCGGAAGTTCTTGCCGTCCACCAGCGCGACATCTCAAAGACGCAGGCGCCGGGCGGCCCGGGACGCGCGGACTTCGACGCCATGGTCCGCCGCGTCGACAAGATCGATCCAAGCTGGCGCGACTGATCGTTTGACCAAGTTCACCGTCAACAATCAGCCGGTCGAATATCTCATCGATCCAGAGACACCATTGCTCTGGGCGCTTCGCGACGTGTCCAACCTAACCGGCACCAAATATGGCTGCGGCACAGGCGAGTGCGGCGCCTGCACGGTTGATATCGATGGCGCTGCAATCGTCAGCTGCCGTGTCTCGATCGGTGCATGCGAGGGGCGGTTCGTCACCACGATCGAAGGATTGTCCCGAGACCGCAGCCATCCGGTTCAACAGGCTTTTGCGGCGCGCAACGTCTCGCAATGTGGTTATTGTATACCCGGCATAATCATGGCCGCCTCGGTGCTGCTGAAGCGCGCGCCCGCGCCAACCGACGCGGACATTGACGCCGCGATCACCAACATCTGCCGCTGCGGCATCTATCCGCGACTGCGGGGGGCGATCCGCCGGGCCGCCCGCGCGGCTGGAGGCGAGCCGATCGAGGCAGTACCCGCTCCGGCGAATGGGCCGGGCAATGTACCCGCACTTCGTTTCGGCAAGTAATGAACGTCAGTTAATCTCTAGCACTCAATATTTACCAACGCTGTCCAAGTCATTCTAAGCTTGTTCAGGACCTGAGGTGCAAAAGCGCCCCAACTTAGCTTTGGGGTTGCGTCATGATTCACTTCGGCAAGCGCGCGCGGCATGGCGCGCGATGGGACGAAACGGCGGACGAAGAATTGCGTCGGCGCTTTGCCGAGGGTCAGTTGCTGCCCGAAGTCGCCCGTGCCATGAACCGGTCCCAAGAAGCAGTGCGCACCCGCGCGAACGTGCTCCATATCCCGGTACGTTCTACCACCCGCCGCAGCGAGGACGGCGCCGCCGCCTGATCAGGCGGCAGCGGCGTAGATCAGCGGCCCGTCCGCCAGCATCACTCGGTCTCGGCCTTCATTCTTGGCCCGGTAAAGCGCACAATCGGCGTCATGAAGCATTGCGTCTATGCTGGCGCTGTCGCCGGCCGCTATCCCGATGCTGACGGTGACCGGCGGCAGCTCCGTTTCGTCTTCAAAGGTCAGGCCGATGCCGATCCGAATCCGCTCCGCGATGGTGGTGGCCCGCGGCAAGTCATGGCCGCGCAGCGCGACAACGAACTCCTCGCCGCCGTGTCGCCCGACAATCGCGCCGGGGCCAGAGACGCGCGCTACATGACCAGCGACATGCCGCAGGATGGCGTCGCCAGTGGCGTGGCCGTGAAGATCGTTGACCCGCTTGAAGTGATCGATGTCGATCAGCAGCAGCGCCATCTGAAACGGCTCCGCGTGGGCGATCGCCGATCGATCGAGTGCCTCGCCAAATCCCCGGCGGTTGGCCAGGCCGGTAAGGGCGTCGGTATGCGCCTGCCGCTCGAGCAGTGTGTGTCGTTCGGCCGCGCGTTCATGCTCGATCCGCAACGACCGGATGCGGATTGCGACCGGCAGGGACAGGATCAGCGATTCGATCGTCGTCGCGAGCATCAGGAGCCCGTCAGGAATGGCCGTATCGCTGATCAGCCCCATCGTCCGGGCGGGGTAAAGAAGTGACACGAAGATAGGCAGCGTCCATCCGATTAAAATAAGCCCAGCCAGGGAATGGCCCCGCACTAGGGCCCCGATAATGATCACGGAGGCGAGCAGGATGGCGTGCACCGCAATCAGATTCGCGGCCTGGTAGATCGCATAGCCCCACGCTGGGGGCGTCACCAGCATAGCGCTCCCGACGAGCGCCGACGCGGCGGCGGCACCATAGGCCCAGCGCCGCAGCCAGGGAGGCGTAATCGAACCAAGGAAGTCGACGATGAAGGCGATGCCGGTTGCGGTGGCCGCGGCCATGGTGAAGCTCAGCGCGTAGGAGATCTGCGTTGCGCTCAGCTGTGGTGCGACCAACCGGATGATGCCGGAGTAACAAAGCGCATAGCCGAGCAGCAGCGCGACATGGGCGCAATAAATGAGCTGGAAGCGCCGGCGCATGGCGAAGAACAGGCTGAGGTGGAACAAAATGGTGAGCGCCAACATGCCCACCGCCATTCCATAAAGCGCCGCCTGATTACGCTCGACCGCGGCAAAGGTCTTGGCGCGTGCCAGCTGGGGCGCACGCGCATAGCTGACGCCGTCCAGATCACGCAGCCGCACGATGATGCGATCCACCTCCTGACGGGGCGTGAACAGAATGGACAGGTAGTTTCCGGCGCCCCATTCACGATCGGGCGCGGCGGGATCGTAGCTGAGGTGCTGGGTCTTGCCGTCGCGCCCCACTACCCAGAGGTCAACGCCGCTCGAACGATGGTTATCGAGCACGAGTCGCCAGGTCTTTGTCGGCTGCACCCAGAGCGCAAACCGATCATAGCTGATCCAGACAGTGCCGAGGTGCTGCCGGCCCGCCGGGCTTTCGCAAGCCTTGAGCCGGCCGATGACCGTGTTCAGGGAAAGGTCGGCTGGTGCCGCGACACGGCAGCTTTCCGTGAGCGGCACCGGCCCTTCGGCACGCGCCGGCGCAGCGATCCCGAGCAGCACGGCCGCAAGGGCGGCGAGAACGGTCAAACACCGCACCACCAACGAAAACCGGTCCGCGCTCACGCGCAGAGAGCTAGCCCGGCGACTCCTGCCGGATCGTTAACCGGCCTAGCTCAAAGCTGTGGATATCGGGGTTAATGCCCTGGAAAACTCATCAGGGCGTGCGCCTCGACGCCTGCGTTGCGGAGAAGCGTAGCGCCGCCCAAGTCAGGCAGCTCGATGACGAACAGCGCGGCCGAAACCGTAGCGCCGGCGCGGCGCAGCAGATCGATGGTCGCAAGTGCGGTGCCGCCGGTCGCGATCAGATCGTCGACCAGCAACACTCTTTGGCCGGGCACGCATGCCCCTTCATGAATCTCCAGGCGATCGGTGCCATATTCGAGCGCATAGTCGACGCCGATCCTCGGGCCCGGCAGCTTGCCCGGTTTGCGCACGGGCAGCAGCCCGGCGCCGAGCGCCCGCGCCACCGGGCTCGAAAAGATGAAGCCGCGCGCTTCGATGCCCGCGATCAGGTCGGCACCATATGGCCGGGCCAACTCGACCAGCTGATCCACTGTGGCCGCGAAGCCAGCGCCGTCGATCAGAAGAGTCGTGATGTCACGAAACTGGATGCCGGGTTTGGGGAAGTCCGGGATCGTACGGACAAGGGATTTCAGGTCCATCATGGCAAACTCGTCATCCCGGCCTTGAGCCGGGATCCACCTTCTTCATGGCCGGAAGGGAAAGTGGACCCCGGGTCGAGCCCGGGGTGACGTTTAGCGGAAGCGTCTAGCCGTGCGCGAGCGCGCCCTTCTTGCTCGCCCAGATATTCTTGTACGACATGTAGGCGAGCGCCGTGAACACAAGCAGGAAGATCAGCACCGCAAAGCCGGTACGATGGCGCCGCTCCATGTTCGGCTCGGCCGTCCAGGTGAGGAACGCCGAGACGTCCTTGGCCATCTGGTCCACAGTCGGCTTGGTGCCGTCGGCATAGGTCACCTGCCCGTCGCTGACGAGCGGCGGCGGCATCGCGATGTTCAAATTCGGGAAATAGGGATTGAAATACAGGCCCTTGCCCGGACGGTTCGCGGCCGGAAGCGTCTCGCCTTTCTCGTTCTTGTAGGCGCCTGCGTCACGATAACCGGTCAGCAGCGAATAGGTGTAGTCGGTGCCTTCGTGGCGCGCCTTGGTGATCAGCGACAAATCGGGCGGGAGCGCATTGTTGTTCGCTGCACGCGCCGCCACTTCGTTCGGATAGGGCGAAGGGAAGCGATCGGACGGCAGGTTCTTGCGGCCGGCCGCTTCGCCCGTGTCGGGGTTCACCGACGGCGTCTGGATCGCCCATTGATCGGCGATCGCCTTCACTTCCGCTTCGCTATAGCCGAGGTCGGCCAGGTTGCGGAACGCCACATATTTCAGCGAATGGCAGCCCGCGCAAACTTCCTTGTAGACTTGGAAGCCGCGCTGCAGCTGCGCCCGGTCGAAGGTCGTAAAGGGACTCCGGCCCTGGACGTGTGCGTCCTCGGGATGGAGGTGGAAAGCATGTTCCACCGTCTCAGGCTTGCCGTCCCGAATGAAGCCGGCGGCGCCAACGATGAAGGACCAAGCCAACACGATGACGAAGCCGAGGCCAACGAGGAAAGCGATCAGACGTGCCATTGATGGTCTTCCTTATTCGGCAGGCTGCGCATTGCCGAAGGTGCCGCCCGCGCCCAGCGGTGCCGACTCCTTCGCCTCGCCATGCAGCACCGACTCGCTGATCGAGTTGGGCAGCGGCAGCGGCTTCTCGATCGCCGAAACGATCGGCAGGATGATCAGGAAGTGCGCGAAATAATAGAGCGTCGCGATCTGGGAGAGCATGATGTACGGCTCTTCGGCGTGGGCGCCTCCGCAATAGCCGAGCACGAAGATGTCGGCGATGAGGATCCAGAAGAACGGCTTGTAAAGCGGCCGATAGTTGGTCGAGCGCACCGGCGACCGGTCGATCCAGGTCAGGAAGAACAGCAGGATGATCGACCCGAACATGGCGATCACGCCCCACAGCTTCGCCGGCAGGATGAAGTCGACCGTAAAGGCGCGCAGGATCGCGTAGAAGGGCCAGAAATACCATTCCGGCACGATCAGCGCAGGCGTCGAGAGCGGGTTCGCTTCGATATAGTTATCCGGGTGGCCGAGATAATTGGGCGCGAAGAACACCATGAAGCAGAACAGGATCAGGAACACGCCCAGGCCGAAGCCGTCCTTGGCGGTGTAATAGGGGTGGAACGGCACCGTGTCGGACGCGGTCTTCACTTCCACGCCGGTGGGGTTGGACGAGCCCGGAATATGCAGCGCCCAGATCTTCAGGATCACCACGCCCGCAATCACAAACGGCAGCAGATAGTGAAGCGAGAAGAAGCGGTTGAGCGAGGGATTATCCGGCGCATAGCCGCCGAGCAGCCACACCTGGATCGGCTCGCCCACGAATGGGATAGCACCGAACAGCCCGGTGATCACCTTGGCGCCCCAAAAGCTCATCTGCCCCCAGGGAAGCACATAGCCCATGAAGGCGGTTGCCATCATCAGCAGGAAGATGACGAGGCCCAGCAGCCAAACCATCTCGCGCGGCGCTTTGTAGGAGCCGTAATACAGGTTCCGGAAGATGTGCAGATAGACGACGATGAAGAAGAAGCTGGCGCCGTTGGCGTGCATGTAGCGCAGCATCCAGCCCGAATTCACGTCGCGCATGATGCGCTCGACCGACTGGAAGGCAGTGGCGCCGTCGGTCGAGAAGTGCATCGCCAGCACGATGCCGGTGACGATCTGCAGCACGAGTGCCACACCCGACAGCACGCCGAAGTTCCAGAAATAATTGAGGTTGCGCGGAACGGGGTAGCCGCCGCCGATCGCATTATAGACGAGCCGCGGCAAAGGCAGCCGCTCGTCCATATACTTCATGAACGGGTGCTTGGGCTGATAGTGGTTTGCCCAGGGAAAGCTCATGCGGCCGCTCCCACTTCGATGACGGTGTCGGACCGGAACACATAGTCCGGAACCACGAGGTTGGTCGGCGCCGGCCCTTTGCGGATGCGACCGGCGGTGTCGTAGTGAGAGCCGTGGCAGGGGCAGAAATAGCCGCCGAACTCACCCTTGCTCTCGCCTTCGGCTGCTCCCAGCGGCACGCAGCCCAGATGGGTGCAGACGCCCATCGTGACCAGCCATTGCGGCTTGCCTTCCTTGGTGCGCTCGGTGAGCGACTGCGGGTCGCGCAGCTCGCCCGACGGCACGGCGTTGGCGGCCGTCACTTCCTGGGGCGTCAGATGACGCACGAATAAAGGCTGCTTGCGAAAGATCGTCTTGATCGACTGGCCAGGCTGGATTTGCGACACGTCCACCTCGGTCGACGCCAGCGCCAGCGTGTCGGCGGCCGGGTTCATCTGGCCGATCAGCGGCAGCACGACGGTCGCCGCGCCGACGCCCGCAAAGCTCACCGCGGCGATGTTGATAAAGTCGCGACGGCGATGGCCCTGTTCCTCGGCCAGCGCTTCTTCGCGGTGCTGATGCTCGACTGTGGCCATCATCTGCCTTTTGCGAAAACTCATTCAGGCCGCGAGCCGGGGCGGGATTGGAAAATCCCTCACTCATGCTCGCGCGACCGCGACGGGATGCTCCCCGCTCGGCTGGCGCGCTGATAGCGCCGATTGCTGCGGTTGCAAATATTCTGTTTCGGTTCAGGAAGCCGCACCATGCGCCTCGCCCTGTTCGAACCGGATATTCCCGGCAATGTTGGCGCCGTCCTGCGCACCTGCGCGTGCCTTGGCGTGCCGCTGGAGCTGATCGAGCCTCTGGGCTTCCCTTGGGACGACAAGCGCGTGCGCCGCTCGGCCATGGACTATTATGATCGGGTCGAGATCACCCGGCACGCCGGCTGGGACGCCTTCCGCGCCGCCCGGCCGGAACGGCTGGTGCTGATGACCGCGAAAGGCAGCGCACCAATCTCAAACGTCCGGTTCGAACCGGGCGACATCATCCTGATGGGCAGCGAAAGCGCCGGCGCACCGGATCATGTCCACGAGGCGGCGGCCCTGCGCGTCCGGATCCCGATCGTGCCGGGCCTGCGCTCGCTGAACGTCTCGGTCGCGGCCGGCGTTGCCCTGCATGAGGCGCTGCGGCAGACCGGAAAGCTCCCCGCTTGACCCCTCACCTTCGTTCGTGTCGAGCGGAGCCTTATGGACCTGGACGAACAACAATCAGCCGCCCGCAGCTGGTTCGAATCTCTGCGCGATCGCATCTGCACCGCCTTTGAGGCTATCGAGCGGGAAGCCGGCTCGGACGCCGCCTTCGAATACACCTCTTGGGACCGCATCGATCCCGACGGATCGCCCGGCGGCGGCGGCGTGCGCGGGGTGATGAAGGGCAAGGTGTTCGAGAAAGTGGGCGTCAACGTCTCCACGGTCGGGGGCCGCTTCGAAGGCGAGTTCGCAAAGTCCATCCACGGCGCCGGTGAGGACCCCAGCTTCTTCGCCACCGGCATCAGCCTGGTCGCGCATATGGCCAATCCGCATGTGCCCGCCGTGCACATGAACACGCGCTTCCTGCGCACGACGAAGCAATGGTTCGGCGGCGGCGCCGACCTCAATCCGCCGCTTCCCAGAGACGAAGACACGGCAGACTTCCACGCGCGGCTCAAGGCTGCCTGCGACGCGCACGGCCCGGACTATTATCAGCGCTTCAAGAAATGGGCAGATGACTATTTCTACATCCCCCACCGTCAGGTGCACCGGGGCGTGGGCGGCATTTTCTACGATCACCTTGAACGCGACTTCGACGCTGATTTTGCCTTCACCCGCGATGTTGGCGAGGCATTCCTCGACATCTACCCGCAGATCGTCCGCCGCCACATGCACGAACCCTGGACTGAGGCCGACAAGCGCGCCCAGCTCGTCTGGCGCGGCCGCTATGCCGAGTTCAACTTGGTCTATGACCGCGGCACGCTGTTCGGCCTCAAGACCGGCGGCAACATCGACGCCATCCTGATGAGCCTGCCTCCGGAGGCGGTGTGGGAATAGTCAGCGGCCGTGCTGCGCTTCCAGGTGTCGCTTGGCCACGTCGCTGCCGCTCTGCATGTTGCTCTCGATGAAGCTTCGCAGTTCGGCGGGCAGGAACCAAGTGGTCCAGACGAGTTTCGCCTGCCCGCCGGCTTCTTGAACGTGCATCGTTGATCGGTGAAAGCGAGCCCGGCCGCCAAACGCTTCGTAAGTCACGCTGCGTTGGCCATCATCGATGGCCATAATGCGCTCGCTGACTTGAAAGCCGCTCGCGAACGTCACGTGGCGCACATCGCCTTCGCGATCAACCTTGATGATGATGCCGGGAACTAGGCTGCGGGCGACGGCATAGACGTCTCTAACGGCCTCCCAGACCTTGGCCGCCGGCGCGGCGATGCTTGTCTCGACGATCACCTTTTCTGCATTGGCTGGGATCGCGTGCAGGGCGGTCAAAGCGGCCGACGCGGCGGAGAAGAAGCTCATCTGAAGTTCCTTTCTGTTCCAACCGGTACAGAACTCAGGGGCCTTGTACAACTGTTTTGTACCCATCAGAACAGTTCGCATGGCGGCAAAGGGGCGTCCTCGTAGCTTCGATGCAGAACAGGTTCTTGTCCGTATTCAGGAATATTTCTGGCGCTCTGGATATGACGACACCAGCCTAAGCGATCTCGCGGCCGCCGCGCGTTTGCACAAGCCGAGCCTTTATGCGGCCTTTGGCGACAAGCACGCGCTTTATCTAAAGACGCTCGCCGCTTATCATGCGCAGGCTGCTCTTGAGCTCAGCTCCGCACTCGACAGGCCTCGGCTCCGCGATGCCCTGACCGATTTCTTCGACGCCGATCTGCGCTTGTTCCTCAAGGACGGCGGCCGCGGGTGTTTCATGCTAGAAACCGCAGTACCGATCTCGATCCGTTACGATTCTCTCAGACTTCAAATTCGTGACGCCCTCGAAGTTCTGAGGAAGGCGTTGGTGAACCGAATTGAGCAAGCGGCAAAGGAACCTGAATTCACGCCTTGCCTGGACGCCGCCCTTGCCGCCGAACTGATTGTGTCCACTCACATCGCTCTATCAGCCAGAGCCCGGAGCGGAGAAGCGGTAGCGACGCTGCGGCGGACAGGTGTCGCAGTGATCGACCTGATCTGCGGAGCCGGAAACTAGAGCGGGCGGCGAGTCGCCTCGCCGCCCGTCCAGCCCCCGTGACCGGAGGTTCAGTACCGAAGGCCCTTAGCTGACCTTCATGTTCGCCGACACGTTGTTGAAGGTGGTGCCCACCTTCGTGCCGAGCGACGACATGGCGGTGATGGCGGCAACGGCGATGAGCGCGGCGATCAGGCCATACTCGATCGCAGTGGCGCCTTTGCTTTCGCGGATGATCTTGCGGACGAACTGCATCGGGGTCTCCATAATCTACAAAAAGGCTGCTCTTGGCGCGTCCCTGCTACCCTCGCGACGGTTGAAGGACTCTTAAGCCGCAGCACGATTCATGCTTAATCCCAGAGATAGTTTCCAAACGATGCAGAGGTGTTGAAGATGCTTTCCCTGATGCTCGCGCTGGCCGCGCCGACCTACTTCCCCGCACCGTCGCGCGGCGACACCCCTCGCCCCTTCTCCGAAGCCGTGCAGGTCGGCGATGTGCTTTATCTCTCAGGCCAGATCGGCATTCGCGATGACGGCACCCTGCCGGAAGGGATCGAGGCGCAGAGCCGGCAGATGATGGGCAATATCGGCGCCACGCTCCAAAAGCGCGGGCTCGGCTGGGGCGATGTGTTCCACTGCTTGGTCATGCTCGACGACATGGCGGACTGGCCGGCCTTCAACAGCGTCTATGTGCCTCACTTTCCGGCTGGCAAACTGCCCGCCCGCAGCGCACTAGGCGCGGACGGGCTGGCACTGGGAGCGAAGGTCGAAATGGAGTGCAAGGCCTATGCCGGCCGCCGCTGAGGCCGTTGCCGGGCCGGTGCGGCCGGGTGAGGTCGCAACCATCGTGACGTCGCTCGAGATGCGCGAGCGGCCCCGCCCCCGGCCCTTTCCGCCATCCGATCTGCGGCTCGTGCCTTGGCCAAAGCCGGAGCTGAGCCGTTACCGCGCTCTCTTCCGCCGCATCGGGGAGCCGTGGCTGTGGTTCACCCGGCTTATCATGCCCGACGATGAGCTCGCGGCGATTCTTGCCCATCCCGGCGTACAGGTCTTTGCCGTCGAGGATCGGGCGGGAGTCGAAATCGGCATGCTGGAGCTGAATTTCCGTAAGCCGTCCGAATGCGAGCTGGCCTTTTTCGGGCTGGTGCCGGAGCTTGCCGGGAGCGGCCATGGCCGTTGGCTGATGGCGCACGCTCTCGCGCTGGCTTGGCGCCCGGACGTGGAACTGGTGTGGGTGCATACCTGCACGCTCGATCACCCCTCCGCCCTCAACTTCTACCGCGCCCAAGGGTTCGAGGCGGTGGAGCGCGACGTGGAGATATTCCCCGACCCGCGCCTGGCCGGCCACCTACCCGAGAGCGCCGCTCCGCACGTTCCTTTGCTCCGCTAGCCGGCGCCACATGCCGACCGCAATCAGCGTCAGGATCAGGCCCAGACCGGCATCGGCGGTGGCATCCACAAAGGCACTCGCGAAGCGGTCCAGCCCCTGCACGCCGCTCAACGCGGCCAGCACCCCGACGACATAGCCGACGGCGGCCCGCAGGATCAGCACGCCGAGATAGACAAGGAGCGCGACGAAGAAGATGCGCCAGCCATTGCCGCGGGTCGCTTCAAAACTGCGGGCGATGCCGGCGGCAGGATTATGCGCCCGCTCAGCCACGAACGCCGCTTCGGCCAGGAAGACGCGTCCGAACACATAGAGGGCCGGCACCACGAACAGCATCGAAGCGCCGAACAGCATCAGGCGGACTAGCAGCACCATCGCGAGGAACAGGATCAGCAGCCGCGCGCCCGCCGCCAGCGCTTCGCCGACGCTCGGCCGCCCCGGACCAAGCAGCAGGATCAGCATCGCCAGCCGGCCCAGCCCGGCGAGCACGCCGGTCAGCATGATCCAATGCAGGTTCACCGTCGCCCATTGCACATATTGCTGCAGCAGCGTCGCCTGCTCCCCCGTGGGCGTGAACGGGCGCAAGGCATAGAGCAGCAAGGAGGGCAGCAGCAGGAAGAATCCAGTAACGGTCAGCAGGATCTCGCGCTGACCTTTCAGCAAGTGCATGGCATCCGCCCAGGCCTGGCCGCCATCGACCTTGATGATTTGCTGCTGCATCGCCGCGCTTATAGCGGCGGTTGCGCCCGATGCGAGGGTCCGCGATAGGCTGGCGCGATGATCGACGGCGTCGAATGGGCGGCCTCCCCCGGCCTGACCGACTATGAAGCGGCGGTCGCCGATATGGAGACGCGCGCCGCCGCCATTCGCGCCGGCGACGCCGCGGAGCGCATCTGGCTGGTCGAGCACGCGCCGCTCTACACCGCCGGCACCAGCGCCGACCCTGCCGAATTGCTCGATCCTCGCTTCCCGGTGCACCGCTCAGGGCGTGGCGGACGTTACACCTATCATGGGCCGGGTCAGCGCATCGGCTATGTCCAGCTCGACCTCGACAGAAGGGGCCGCGACGTGCGCTGCTTCGTGCACGAACTGGAGCGCTGGGTGATCGCCGCGCTGGGGCAGCTGGGCGTCGCCGCGCGCGCGGTCGAGGGCCGCATCGGCATCTGGGTCGAAACGCCCGCAGGAGAAGCTAAGGTCGGCGCGATTGGCGTGCGCGTGCGCCGCTGGGTGACGCTGCATGGCTTTTCCATAAACGTCGATCCTGATCTGGATCACTTCTCAGGCATAATCCCTTGCGGTATAAGTGAATATTCGGTCGCAAGCCTTGCTTCGATCGGGAACAAAGCGTCGTTTGAAACGCTAGACGACGCGCTCTGCTTCACTGCGCCTGAGTTTTTGATGAGCCTGAACAAGGGCTGAAAGAACAACTCTTGAGAGGTGAAGCTTTTGTGTCTAAGAACGGGCGCGATTTGGCTAACGGAGGGCCACCGAGCCGGCCAAATCGAACATATAAGGGAGTTTCGAATGCGTGACCTTCTCGCGAAAGTATTGACCGGCTCGATGATCGCCGGCGCTGCCCTCATGGTTTCGGCCTGTGGCGGCAAGGAAGAGGCGAACACCACGGAGACGACCAACGTCACCGAGATGAACGCCACTGACATGAACACCACGACCGACAACATGACTGCGGTCGACGCCGCCAACGGCACCGGCACAATGTCGGGCGACATGAATGCCATGAACGCCATGAACGGCACCGACGCCAATGCCATGGGTGGCAACACCACTGGCAACATGGCCGGCAACAACATGTCGAACGGCATGTAATCGATCCGGTTTTCGGATTTCGGAAGGGCCGTCCGGGCGACCGGGCGGCCCTTCTTCTTTGGCGATAGACTGCGCCAACTTTACGTCGACTGGAAAGCCGCTAACGCTTTGTCCGGCAGGGGAAAACGTCTAGGGTGAATATTCGCCCGGAGATTTGTTTCGATGCCATCACGTTTTTATCGCGTCTTTGCAGCCTGCGCAGCGCTTCTGTCGCTGCCTGGCACCGCCTCCGCGGCCCTGTTCTGGAAAGCGCCCGACCTGCGCGGCGCGCCGGTCACCGGTGTCGAGCCAGGCGTGATCACGGGACCGCTCACCGGGGCTACCCCTGCCGAGTTGCGCGCCGCCCTGCTCTGGAACCTGCGCGCCGGCCTGAACGTCGCCGCCCTCCAATGCCAGTTCGAGCCGACGCTCCTCACCCGCAACCAGTATAATGCGATGCTGGACAATCACCGTGCGGAGCTCGGCCAAGCCTATCAGACGCTGAGCAACTATTTCACACGCACCGACAAGAAGACAGGTCAGACCAAGCTCGATCAATATGGCACGCGCACCTATTCCAGCTTCTCCACCGTGCTCGGCCAGCTGACCTTCTGCGAAACATCCGGCGCGATCGGCCGGGAGGCGATCTTCGCACCCAAAGGGCAGCTCCACAGAGTCGCCGAACGCCGCATGACCGAGCTTCGCAAGAGCCTGGTGCTGAACGGCGAACAGCAGTTCAACTTCTGGATCCCACCCTACACGCCCGTGATGCCGCCGCTCGCGAACGAGTGCTGGGACAAGAAGCGCAACACGCTGAACGGCCGCTGCGGCTGGACCCGCGGCTGAAGCCCGGGCGGCTAGGCCAGTCAGGTCATGAATACTGGCCAAGGCTGGTCCTCGACGTCACCGGGTCAGGTCTAGCTCCATGAAGATCGTGCCCACGGGCGTGGGGGCGTAGTACGGATCGACACGACGAAATCCCATACGCTCGTACAGGCTCGCTGCCGCGGTCATCGTGGGCAGCGTATCAAGGCGAAGTGAGGAATAACCTCGGACTCTTGCTGCTTCGACCACCGCGTTGGCCAGAAGCTTGCCGAGCCCGGATGAACGGACCTCAGGTGCCACGTAGAGCCTCTTCATCTCGCACATGCGGTCGCTAAGCGCCCGTAGCCCGACGCACGCGACCGGGCGCCCGGCCGTGTCCCAGGCGACCAGAAGCTCCCCTACGGGCGATGCATATTTCCCCGGCAGGTCGCCGACCTCGGCACGAAAGTCCTGATACTCCAAGTCAACGGGCAGCGAGGCCGCATAGGCGGCAAAAAGGTCGCGAGCAGCGGCAAACTCTGGCTCTGTTCGCGCCGGTTTGATCTGGAAGGGAATCTCCGCGGAAGGTGTCATGCAGCCGTGCGTCTGAGGCGAAGTCCGTGTCTACAATGGGCGTCAGCGGGAGGGCCTGCCCACCGCTCCGGCATCTCAAGCGTGACGCTAGCTGACCAGCGCCAGCCTCGGCAGCTCGGCTGCCTTGAGCGAGACGGAAACCACGCCCGGCAGCCGCTCGATGCGTGCGGCCAGCTCCGCATCGAGCCGCAGGTCGCGACTCAACCGCACATCTGCGTCACCTGCGGGCGTTCGTGCCCGCAGCCGCAACTCGCCACGTCCTCCGCGCAACTCGCGGACCAGATCGGCGAGCAGGCCCATTGCCGCCGCATCGTCCAGCTCGACGTGCAGCTCCAGCCGCGTACTGAAAGACAGAGTTTCGAACGGGCGGATCGACCGGATCGTCACGCGCGGCGTCTCTTCGCCTGCCCGCTTGTCCAGCTCGACCGACAGCAGCCCGCAGCCACCTACCCGCGCCGCTTCCTCCAAGTCCTTCGCCGCCGCATCGTCGAAGCAGCTGGCGACGAACTGCCCGGTCGCGTCCGAACAGGTGGCAAGCAGATAGCGGCGGCCCTTGGCCGAAGTCCGCCAGCGGACATCCTCGACCAGTCCCGCCATAGTGCCCGGCACCCGCTCCTCGCCGATGCTCGCTCCACACAGCGCGCCATAGCTTTTCGCGCCATGCGCTACCGCCAGGTGCCGGTAACGGTCGATCGGATGCGCGGAGAAGTAAAAGCCGAACGCCTCCTTCTCTTGCGTCATCCGTTCGGCCAGCGACCAGCTCTTGTCCTTGGGCAGCTTGATCGCGGCGATACTCGTCTCCGTGCCTCCGAACAGTCCGCCCTGTCCGCTGGTCCGGTTCTGCTCGGCCGACGACGCGACCGCGAGGATCGTCTCTGCGACTGCGAATACGCCGGCCCGCTCCGGCGCGATGCCGTCGAAGGCGCCAGCGCCGGCCAGGCTCTCCATCTGCCGCCGGTTGAGCAGCTTGGGATCGACGCGATTGGCAAAATTGTCGAGGCTCCTGAACGCGCCGCCGGTGCGCCGCTCCTCGACCAGCTGCTCCATCGCCCTTTCGCCGACATTCTTGAGGGCGCCCAGCGCATAGCGCACAGCGAGTCCCTCGTCGGCCTCGTGCACCGTGAACTCCGCCGCCGACTCATTCACGTCGGGCGGCCGCACGGTCACATCCATGCGCCGCATATCGTCCACGAAGATGCAGAGCTTGTCGGTCTGCGCCATGTCGTAGCACATGGACGCGGCGTAGAATTCATGCGGGTAATGCGTTTTCAGCCAGGCGGTCTGGTAGGCGAGCAGTGCGTAAGCCGCGGCGTGCGACTTGTTGAAGCCATAGCCGGCGAATTTATCGATCAAGTCGAACAGCTCGTTCGCCTTGGCGGCTGCAATTCCGTTGGTCTTCGCGCAGCCTTCGACGAAGATCGCGCGCTGGGCGTCCATCTCCGCCTTGATCTTCTTGCCCATCGCGCGGCGCAGCAGGTCGGCGCCGCCCAGCGAGTAGCCGGCGAGGATCTGCGCCGCCTGCATCACCTGTTCCTGATAGACGAAGATGCCGTAGGTTTCGGCTAGGATCGTCTCGAGCAAAGGGTGGGGATAGGCGACTTCCGCCCGCCCGTTCTTGCGGTCGCCGAACAGCGGGATATTGTCCATCGGGCCCGGCCGGTAGAGCGACACCAGCGCGATGATGTCGCCAAAGCTGGTCGGCTTCACGGCCGCCAGCGTCCGTCGCATGCCTTCCGATTCCAGCTGGAACACGCCGACCGTGTCGCCGCGCTGGAGCAGTTTGTAGACCTGCTCGTCGTCCCAGCTGAGCGCATCGAGATCGACCGTTATGGCGCGCCGCCTCAGCATTTCGACGGCTTTTTGCAGCACCGACAGCGTCTTCAGGCCGAGAAAGTCGAACTTCACCAAGCCCGCGGCCTCGACATATTTCATGTCGAACTGAGTGACGGGCATGTCCGAGCGCGGGTCGCGGTACATGGGGATCAACTCGGCCAGTGGCCGGTCGCCGATCACCACGCCCGCCGCGTGGGTCGAGCTGTGGCGCGGAAAGCCCTCCAGCTTCATCGCGAGGTCGAGCAGCCGCTTCACCTGAGTGTCGTTCTTATACTCGGCGGCCAGTTCGGAGACGCCGTTGATCGAACGTTCGAGCGTCCACGGATCGGTTGGATGATTGGGGATCAGCTTGGCGAGCCGGTCAACCTGACCATAGCTCATCTGCAGCACGCGGCCGGTGTCCTTCAGCACCGCCCGCGCCTTCAGTCGCCCGAAGGTGATGATCTGCGCGACCTTGTCAGTGCCGTAGCGCTGCTGGACGTAGCGGATCACTTCTTCGCGCCGCGTTTCGCAGAAATCGATGTCGAAATCGGGCATCGACACGCGTTCCGGGTTCAGGAAGCGCTCGAACAGCAGCCCTAGCTTGATCGGGTCGAGATCAGTGATGGTTAGCGCCCAGGCGACCACCGAGCCCGCGCCCGATCCGCGCCCTGGCCCGACGGGAATGCCGTTCCCCTTCGCCCATTTGATGAAATCGGCGACGATCAGGAAATAGCCGGGAAACCCCATCTGGATGATGACGTCGAGCTCGAACTCGAGGCGTTCGGCATAGATTGTCCGTTCCGCCTGATCCCCGATCTCAGCCTTGGCCAGGCGGGCGTTTAGCCCTGCCCGCGCATCCTCGCGCAGTTTCTCCGCCTCGGCGTCGCGGTCACCGGCGAGGCTCGGCAGGATCGGCTTGCGATTGGGGGCCGCAACCGCGCAGCGTTGCGCCACCACCAACGTGTTCGCAAGCGCCTCGGGCAGATCCTCGAACAGCTTCTGCATCTCAGGCAGCGGCTTCATCCACGCATGGGGCGAGCTCTTCTGCCGATCGTCGCTGTCGATGTAGGAGGAGGAAGCAATGCACAGCATGGCGTCGTGAGCAGCATGAAAATGCTCGTCGCCGAAGCAGCAGGGGTTGGTCGCGACCAGCGGAAGCTCGTGGGCATAGGCCAGGTCGATCAGATGCTTCTCGGCCCGCGCCTCGACCTCGTTCATGCGCCGCGACAGCTCGACATAGAGGCGGCCCGGGAACAGCATCTCCAGCCGGTCGACGTAATCGATCGCCGCCGCCGCCTGCTCCTCAGCGAACAGGCGCGCCACCGCGCCTTCCGCCCCTGCTGTTAGGCAGATCAGGCCGTCCGTCCCCCCGGTCAGCGCCGCGAACGGCACATGCGGGTCCTGCTCCAGCGGCCGGTCGAGGTGGGCGGCGGAGACCAGCTGGCACAGATTGCGATACCCCGTCTCGTCCTGCGCATAGAGCGCCAACCAGTCGAGGGCCGCCGGAACATCGTCGCGCGGCGGCCGCGCAACGCCGAGCATCGCGCCAATGATCGGCTGCACGCCCGCCTTCATCGCCGCATCGGAGAAGGCCATGGCGGCGTAGAGCCCGTTGCGGTCGGTCAGCGCAGCGGCCGGAAAGCCGTGACGCTTCGCGTATTTGACGATGTCCTTCGGCTCCAGCGCGCCTTCCAGCATCGTATAGGACGAGAAGATGCGTAACGGAACGAACGGCGCGTGCGACATCCCTCCCCTATGGGAGCCATGATCGGATTCGCAAAGGCTGGCGGGGAGTTATCCCCGCATTCCCTAGGCCATCTCCGCCTTGCGCCGCGCCTTGTGCCGCGTCAGCGCGTCCTCAAACCTGGGCAGCAACTGCCCATGCTTGGAAGCCAGCGGCACATAGGCCGGCCGCTTCGCGCGCCACCCCAGTTCCGATGGCCGCGCGGGCCGCACCAGCCGCGGATCAAGGCCCATCGTCTCGGCGACACGGCGCCCGAAATCGAACCAACTGACCGGCTCCTGGTTGGTCAAGTGCCAAATGCCCTGCTCCTCGTCGATCAGCAGATCTAGGCTGGCATGGACCAGATCGGGCACGAAGGTGGGCGTGACGACAAAGCCTTCGGCCGCCTGCACCGGGCGCCCTTCGCGCAATTCACGCTCGACCCAAATCGCGAAGTTGTACGCGTCGAACGGCGAGAAGAAGGCGGCGGTGCGGATCACCAGCGCCTCCGGCAACGCCTTGAGCACCCGCTCCTCGGCCGAAGCCTTGGACGCGCCATAAACGTTGAGCGGCTTGGGCGCGTCGTCTTCCAGATAGGCGTCATTCTTCGCCCCATCGAACACTAAGTCCGACGAGAAGACGGTGTATTTGAGCCCGCGCTCGGCGCAGGCCTCGGCCAGCAGCGCGGCGCCGTCCGCATTGGCGCGAAAACAGGCGTCGCGCTCGCCCTCCGCGTCGTCGACCCGCACCCAGCCGGCGGCGTTGATGACCGCCCAGGGCCGATGCGCATCGATGGCCGCCCGGATCGAGACTGGATCGTCGATCGCGCACGCCTTGCGGTCGGTGAGCACATAGTCGAGGCCGCGCAGCTTACATGCACTCGCCAGCGCCTGGCCCAGCGTGCCGTTGGCGCCGGTGATCAGGATCGGCGGCCCTGCGCGTTCTTCCATCGGCTCGGCTTTCCGGTCGGTCCACACATAAGGTGCATGCTCAAGGCGAATGTCGCGACGCCACCATCCCGGCCGCCCCATCGCCGGATGCCGGTCAAGCCACTCGACCGCTTCCTTGTCGCCCCCAAGCGCCTTCAGCACCCGAGTCAGCGCCGTCGGCCGCAGCGAGCCAGTGCGCACGTCGAAGGGCCCGCCTTCATAATGGTTCTTTTGGACGGTGAGCAGGCTGCACCAGTCGTAATTGCCGAGCAGCGCCCAGGCGGTGAGCGCGCGCACATCGATGCCTTCGCCCTTCAGCTTCAGGCACGTGTTCCAGCCTTCGGCGAGCCAGCGCATCTGCTCCTCGCGAGTGCAACCAAGATGACTCTCGGTGACCGCGAGGGGAATGCCGTAGCGCGCCCACGCCTGACGCATCACGGACTCGAGACCCGGCGGTGCCGGCTCCATGACTCGCGCGGCGGTGAAATCGTGGAAGCCGACCTCCGGCCGCTTCAGATCCGGATAGCGGCGCACCCGATGATCGATGAAGCGGTCGCTGGTGACATAATGGTTCACGCCGATGATGTTTGGCGGACAGGGCCTGGCGCAGATCGCCTTTACCCGATCGGCGAGGCCAGCTTTGGCGATCCAGCGCCAGTAATGATGGGTCTCGTCTACCTGCCCCGTCAGCAGGTCCCAGCCCAACCATCGCCGCGCATTGTAATGCTCGATCAGTCGCTTCAGGCGCGGCGTGCCATAGGTATCGCCCAGATCATCGGTCTGGATCAGCCGTGCGTGCGGATTGACCTCCCGGACAGCGTTTATGGCCGCGATTGTCGCCTCGATCTGCGTCACCAGGCAGGTCAGAAAGCTCGTCTCGTCGCGGCCATGCGGGTACCAGTGCCCGCAAAGGCCGGCGAATCTTGCCGTCGTCAGCGGCTCGTTGACTGGCGTCCAATCCTCCACCTGCGGGTACCGTTGGGCTACGGCGCGCGCATAGTCGGCGAAGAGCCGCGGCATGTCCGGGTCGACAAGACTGGTGAAATTCGGTCCGCTGCCATGGTGGAGCAGACCCAGGATCGGCCGGATTCCCAGCCGCTGCAGCTCTGCGAGGCGCCCGTCGCTCCAGCTGAAGTCATACTCGCCCGGCCGATCGGGTCCGACACGCTCCCATAGCACAGGATAGCGGAGCGCCTTCACGCCAAGCTCAGCGAAGCGCTCCAGATCCTCGACGCGGTCTTCGTGGCCGGTCAGCCTGTTCTGGTCACAAAACCGGTCTGCAACGCGGTTGACCGTGCATTCATGGCCGCCCCAAAGCTCCACCTGTGTACCTCGTAGCCGTTGATCCCGCGATCATAACGCGGAAGTGCCCGATTCGACGCAAGCAGATTAGCAGGACTAACCTACAGTAATGCTTCTATATCCCGGGCTATATCTTCCGGCTTGCGCGTGGGTGCATAGCGACGCACCACCTTGCCGTGACGATCTACCAGGAACTTGGTAAAGTTCCACTTGATCGATGTTAGCCCCATAATGCCAGGCGCTTCTCTTTTCAGCTGCTCGAAGAATGGGTCTGCCTGCGGGCCATTTACCTCGATCTTGGCATAAACCGGAAAGGTGACGTCGTAAGTCGTCGAGCAGAAGCTCGCGATCTCCTGCGCATCGCCCGGCTCCTGATTGCCGAACTGATTGCAGGGAAAGCCCAGCACCTCGAAGCCGCGGTCCCTGTATTTGCGATAAATCGCCTCCAGCCCCGCATATTGCGGGGTGAACCCGCATTTGCTGGCGACATTGACGACCAGCAGCACCTTGCCGGCATGCTCGCTCATCGGCTCGGTCCCGCCGGCCGCCTTCTTCACTTCATGGTCTAGGGTTGTCGCCATCTCTGTCTCACTTCATCGGGGCGACCGCTCTAGCACGAAAAGGGCGCTATCGAAGTGGGTGTACGCCTGCACGGCCCTCGGCTGGGATCAGCATTTCTCATATTTCCAGTTGCGCCGCTTGCCCTCCGCCATCCATTCGACCGCATGAGCGATCCGTTGGGCGCGAGTCTCGGGGCGCTTGGCTTCGACGATCCACTCCAGATATTCACGGCGGCAGCTGCGCGGAAACCCTTCGAACGTCGCCTTCGCTGCGGGCGATGCGGCGAGCGCATTGCTGAGGTCCGCAGGCATTTCGATGTCTGTTTTTGCGTGCTTCACCAGTCGTGGCGACTGCTCGCCTGAGTCGATCAGCGCCATCGCCTTGCAGATCATCGCGTCCAGTTCTGATTCGGACGGCAGGTCGGCCAGACTCGTGATCCGCCCGAACTGTCCCATTGCAGATGGCCGTGCGGCCTCGCCCGCTACTTCCTTGCCGCGCCAGAAGCCGAAAGTCGCATGTTCCTTGAACGCCGCCATTTGGCACAGGATCTTGCCTCTGTAATTGAACGACGGCATCGACCAGCGCAGCGTCTCCTCCACGTCCGGGCAGGCGCGGTGCAGTGCCGCTCGCAGGTGGCGGAGGATCGGCCCGGCGAACGCCGGCTTGCTTTCGATATAGGCGTCGATGCGCGCATCGGTGTCAGGCATCGGGCTTTCTCCCGCAGAATAGTTCATTCTATCCGGCCCGGGTCTAAATGCGAACTGGCCGGTAATCAGCACTGACAGTCTGGTAAGCATGGCCTCGACAGCGGTGGTCAGCTAAGGGGTCGGTACTGTTCCTGGAGCCTGTCCGATGACCGGCCGTGTTGCGTATATCGTGCTGATGCTGCTCGCCTCTGCCCTCACAGGCTGCAGCGTATCCGGAGGCAGGCCCGCTCCATCGTCGCCTCAGGCGACGGTTGAGGTGACCGAGGACCCGGTCCCGCTCGAATGGAAAAGCGTCGCTACACCGACCGATCAGCAGCGATTGGCGACAGTGCCCGCGACCTGGCGAACGGCCCTTGCGGCAGCCCAACGCTTTCGCAGCGCCATCAGGGAGGAAGGTCCCCTTCTCGACCCGGACGCCGCCCTGCTGCGGGCCGCGCCGACTCCCGGGCCATATCTCTGCCGAGTGGTAAAGCTCGGCGCACGCCCAGCAATTATAGCCTTTCGTCCCTTTCACTGCTTTATTGAGATCGAGGGCGAGTTGCTGACGTTCGTCAAGGCAAGCGGCTCGCAGCGCCCCGCAGGTCGGCTTTGGGCGGATGGGGACAAGCGCATGGTGTTCCTTGGCGCGATGGGTGTCGGGAACGAAGAGCCGCCCGCCTATGGTCAGCACAGCGACCGGGACATGGCTGGCCATGTGGAACGCATTGGACCCTTTCGATGGCGCCTTGTCATTCCGGATCCAGCCGGCTCAATACTCGACGTGTACGAGCTGGTGCCGTTCATCCCACTCGAGCCTTGACCGCCCAACCAAGCGCCATTAGTGTGTTGCCGCAGCAATACAGTGGAGATGCGCGTGTCCGGACGGCTGACGATGTTGACTGCCCTGGCCTTGCTCGCCGCCTGCGATCGGAGAGACGATGCACCCGTCGAAATCCGCTCGGCGGAGAAGCCGGGTCAGAGCCGGCTGAAGATCGAGGCCGACGGCTTCAAGGCCGATGTCAACCTGCCGATGGCAGGAATGATGTCCGACAAGATGGAGATTGACGGCGTCAAGCTCTTCCCGGGCTCCAACATCACGGGCGTGGATATCGATGCCAAGGGAAAGGAAGACGGCCGCGTCACCATGCGTTTCGAGACGCCCGCGCCTCGAGACAAGGTCGTCGCCTGGTTCGGCGATCAGTTCACGCAGCAGAAGTTCGAAGCACGTCAGACCAGTGGCGGCTTTGCGGGCACCAGCGCGGACGGCAATTGGTACACGCTCGACCTGAAAGCGGCGGGCGGCGGCACCGCCGGCGAGTTCAGGCTCGGGAAGGCGCAGCGCTGACCGACTGAGAGGCGCGGCGAAGGCCGTCTACCGCGTACACCGCCAGTCCGCTCCAGATAAAGGCGAAGCAGATCAGGTGCGCCGTCGTCAGCGGCTCGCCAAAGACTAGCACCGCCAGCAGGAATTGGATGGTCGGCGCGATATATTGGAGCAGACCGAGGGTCGAATATTGCAATCGCCGCGCCGCCGCCGCGAACAGCAGCAGCGGCGTCGCCGTGACCACGCCGGCAAGCGCAAGCAGCACCGACAGGTCGAACTCGCTGCCGAACCGCGCGGACCCGGTGGTGCTGGACAGCCACAAGAGATAGCCGGCTGCGAGCGGCGCCAGCAGCACCGTCTCGATAGTCAGCCCCTCGAGGCTGTCGACCGGCGCGACCTTCCTGATCAGGCCGTACGTCGCGAAGCTCAGCGCCAAGGCCAGGCTGATCCACAGGCCGGAGGCCGCACCGATGGCGAGCACCGCCACTCCGACGGCGGCAAGTCCCACCGCCATTGCTTGTGCGCGGGTCAGCCGCTCTTTCAGGATCAGCACGCCCATGACGACGTTGACGAGCGGGTTCAGAAAATAGCCAAGGCTGCCTTCCAGCACATGGTTGGCGTTAATTGCCCAGATGTAGATTAGCCAGTTGACCCCGATCAAGATCGCGGACGCGGCGAGCAGCTTCAGCGGCTTGGGATTGGCGAATGCGACCCGCAACTGCGTCCAACGGCGCGCTGCCAGGATCAGCCCCAGGAGCAGCACCACCGACCAGAGAATGCGCTGCGCGACGACTTCAGTCGGCAGCACCTCGGACAGCAGCTTGAAATAAACGGGGAGGAAGCCCCAGAGCAGATAGGCCGAGAGGCCGTAGGCGACACCCTTCTTAGCCTCGGCGGCTGGAGTCAAAGCACGCCGCCGCCCAGCATCAGGCGAAAGCTCGCGACCAGGATCACCACCAGGTTGATGTTACGCCCCGAGGTCCGGCTCGACAGCACGCCGAGCGCAAGGCCGAGGACGGCCCAGGGCAGCACCAGCCAGTTCAGCGCACCGATAAAGGGCAGAAAGGCCACCAGCGCCCAAAGCAGCGCGCCGATGCCGATCACGATGGAAGCGATGTTCAGCATGACGGCCGATATGGGCGAGGTGTGTTAAGCGCGCAAGTCAGCCTTGGCTGGCGAGATCCCGCCGGTGTCGCCGGCTGCGGCTGGCCGCGCCGATGCCCAGAAAACCGAGGATTATCATCGCCCAGCTTTGCGGCTCGGGCACGCCGGGAGCGGCACTGCCGGTCACGAGAAAGCCGTTGGCCGAATATTTGCCGATGAAGCTGTCGACCTGGTCGCCGTACAGATTGGCAGCGAAGTCAAGCAACGCCGTGGGCGCCTCGCAGCCGCCGCCGCTGGGCCCAGGATAGGTATAGGTGCAGGCCACGATCCAGTTGCCCGGACCGGTCTTCTTCGTGATCGCGACGCCGGCACCGAGACCTTCATAGGTCGGGCCGGAAAAACCGTTGAACAGCACGCCCTTCAGCGAAGAGAGGCCAGCGCCGGAAAACTTCCAGTTGATCGGCTCATAGGAGGACAGGACGAGGTAGAGTTCGTCACTACCCTGATGGTCGATCACGACATTGGCATCATAGGGAATGGCCGGGCGCGGCTCGCCGGCACCGGGGCTGCCCGCTTCGTACAGTCCGATCGCGCGCACCTGGCGGCTGTTGTTGGGCGCGATCGCGAAGCCGGTTTCGCCATAGCTCGGCGATTGCGAACTGGTGATGACGATCGGACCCGCCAGGGCCGGCTGAGCCGCGGCAAGCGCCGCAACAGCAAACAGTGTGCGCATGAATTCTCCCCTTCTTTCCCGCTGCGTAGGCGGAGCGCCGCGGGCTGGCAACAGCCTCTTGCCCGCTGTGCCGGAGCGGGACGCTCGTTAAAGCTTGCGGCCGATCAGTTCCTTCATGATCTCGCTGGTGCCGCCGTAAATCCGGGAAACGCGCGCGCCGCGCCACATGCGGGCGATCGGATATTCGTTCATATAGCCGGCGCCGCCGTGCAGCTGCAGGCACTTGTCCATCACTTCCCATTGCAGTTCGGTGTGCCAGAGCTTGGCCGCCGCGCCTTCCTCCGGCGTCAGCTCCCGGCGCAGGTGCCGGGCAAGCGCCCAGTCGAGATGCGCCCAGCCCACCTGCAGCTTGGACTTGAGGTCCGCGAGCGTGAAGCGGGTGTTCTGGAAATCGAAGACGGTTTTCCCGAACGCCTTGCGGTCCTTCACGAAGGCCACAGTGTCGTCGAACGCCCGCTGGGCCGAAGCCTGGGTCCCGACGGCGATGGACAGCCGCTCCTGCGGCAGTTCCGACATCAAATAGATGAAGCCCTTGCCTTCCTCGCCAAGGCAGTTGGTCATCGGCACGCGCACGTCTTCGAAGAACAGCTCGGACGTATCGGCGGCGTCCTGGCCGATCTTGTCGAGGTTGCGCCCGCGCTTGAAGCCTTCGCGGTTCGCCTCGACCAGGATGATCGACACGCCCTTCCAGGCCGGCTGCACCTCGGTGTCGGTCTTGGCGCAGACCAGGATCAGGTCGGCATTCTGGCCATTGGTGATGTAGGTCTTGGAGCCGTTGATGACGTAGTGGTTGCCATCCTTCTTGGCGGTCGTGCGGATGCCCTGCAGGTCGGAGCCCGTGCCCGGCTCGGTCATCGCGATGGCGGTGACGACCTCGCCGGAGACCATCTTCGGCAGCCATTCGCGCTTCTGCTCTTCCGAGCCATAGGAGACGAGATAGTTGACGACGATGTCCGACTGGAGGCTGAAGCCGAGCGGCGTGCCGGCGTAGCTCACTTCCTCGTCGATCACGGCGTTGTAGCCGAAGTCGAGGCCCAGCCCGCCATATTCCTCCGGCACGGTCGGGCAGAGCATGCCGATCTCGCCGCCCTTCAGCCAGATATCCTTGTCGACGATGCCGTTGGCTTCCCAGCGATCGACATGGGGGACCGCTTCCTTCTGCAGCCATGAGCGGACCGTCTGCCGGAACGCCTCGTGATCGGGAGTAAAGACGGTACGGCTATGGCTCTCGAGCATCGACCTCTCCTGTTTCGTTCAGAAGAGACGGGCTTTACGTTTGCGTCAAGGGGAGGTCACAGCATCGCGAGGTGGCGGTTGTCGAAAGTGACGGCATGCTCGCCCGCAATCTCGACCTTACGCTCTACCGATGCGATGATCTTTTCGCCGAAATCGACGCCGGCAAATTTCGAGCAGCTCATCAGATTGCCCGGCGAGAACACGTTCACCTCCAGGATCTTGTCGCCGACGATATCGATGCCGACAAAGAACATGCCGTCGGCGATCAGCTTGGGGCGGATGATTTCGGCGACCCGCAACTCCGTCTTGCCGATTTCGACGGCCTCGGCGGTGCCGCCGGCGTGGATGTTGGAGCGGATGTCATCCTTGGCTGCGACGCGGCGCAGTGCTGCATATTTGCCGTCGATTTCCAGCGGGACGCCGTTCATCAGGAACAGCCTGATGTCGCCCTTCTTGGCAGCGGGGATATAGGCTTGGCAGATGATGTAGCCGTCGCGGCCGATCGCTTCGATCATCTGATTGAGGTTGCCCGCACTTTCCTGATCGAGCTTGAATACGCCCGTTCCGCCGGAGCCCTGAAGTGGCTTCAATATGATGTTGTTCTTGTGCGCCTTGGCAAAGGCTTTGATGTCGCGCGGATCGCGGGTGATCACGGTTTTGGCCCGCGCCTCTTCCGGAAAGCTCTGGAAGTAGAGCTTGTTGATGGCCCGGCCCAGGCTTTCGGGATCGTTGAGCACCAGCGTGCCCCGCTTCACTGCCTCGCGGCCGAACAATATGCCGGCCTCCGCCCGCCACGGCTCGGTCGCGGCATCGAGCGACGGATCGGACCGCAGCCACAGCACGTCCACCTCGCTCAGGTCGGCTGCGTCCGCTTCTGTGCGCGAAGCCTGCAGAGCCTTAAAAAAATCTTCCCGGCTCGGCCATTTCTTCTTCGGCATGGCCCGCACATGCGCCCGTAACGTATTGTCCGTCGCCAGCATGAAGTCGGCGGGGGTGACGTACATGATCTCATGTCCACGCATCGCTGCCTGATGCGCCAGCACGGTGGTCGTGTAACCCGGATGCTCCGTCGCGATATCGTTGACGAAAAAAGCGATGCGCATCAGTTGGTCTCCACCGTCAGCAGTTGATCTAGAGCGCTTCCCGCCGCCAACCGCGCGATCCGCCGCTTGGCTTCGGGCCGCTCCAGATAATCGGGAATGAACAGCGGGGGCCGGACGAGCCCGCGCTGTAACAGTTCCTCCATCGCCGCCACATCCGACCGCGCGATCTTTCCGAGCCAGAACGGCATAAGCGACAGGCCGGCGGCCACATGGCCGATCACGGATCTAAAACCTTCAAAATAGATCGCATCCTTCGCGAGCCCGCCCGAGCGGTGGACCCGCGTCGCGATCCCGAACGCTCCTGCGATCGAAAAGCCCAACTCGCGGCGCAGGATCCGATATGTGTCGAGGAAGCCGGCACCCTGCTGCATCGCGTCCACCGCGACCACGCGCGCCGCCAGCAGGCGCATGCGCGCCGCGCTCAGGCCACCGACCGCCCATTCGGCGAACACGCCCAGGCCTTCCTGGATGCCCTCATATTTGGCCAGACCGCTCTGGAATATGGACAGGCCCTGCGCGCCACCGTTCAGGCAAGTGAGCAGGTGCGTGGACACTTCGTGCGACAAGAGCGCGTCGAGCCGCGCGGCCGGCATGGTGCTGGCTGCGCCGACCAATAGTCGCGTTCCAGTGACCATCAGCCCGGAGACATCGCTTCTGACCTCGACCTTTGCGTCGAAGTTCGGGCCGTAAGCCTCGATCCGCTCGCGTGCCGCCGCGGCGATCGCGGGGGCGTCGACCGCGAGTCCTTTCGGCGGGCGCGGATCGGACCGGGCCAGCACCTGTCGCGCCTCGGCGAGCAACTCGGGCGGCACGGTGCCGTACAGGAACAGGCTGGCGGGCCGGAACGAGGGTGTGTTGCGGGTCGCCAGCATGGTGAGCTGGGCGTCGATTTCGTGGCGCTTGTCGGTGAACAGCCGCTCCAGCAGCGGGTCTTCCAGCCGGGTAAAGTCAAGCCGGTAAAGGTCGCGCTTCACCGCATCCGGATCGACGGTGAGCGGCCGATAACGAAAATGCGGCGGCGCTTCTTCGCCAGCAGTGATGAACGCCTGCAGCGCCTCGCTGGTGTTGATCGGAGAGACCGACAGCAGGAAATCGAAGCTGGAAGCGATCGCGGCCAGTTTGCGATCGGCGTTCAGCGCGGCCTTCAGGAACGCGCTGCGGCCCAGCGACCGGTAGTGCGCAGGGGCCGAAGTGCGACCGCCGTCCACATAGGCGCAGGCGCTCTTGAGGAGAGCGTCTCCGCAGGCGACGCTCAGCTCATGCGCCATTTGCGGATAGATGCCGCTATTGGCGCGACGATGGATTTGCGGCAGCCCGATCAGCAGCGCATCGCTGTGGTCGAGCGCGCACGGCAACCAATGGCCGTCCGGAAAGGGGCCTGCCGACACATGCGGATGCCGCAGATCGATCTCGATCAACTCCATTGCTTTGACGAGCGCGTGACGTGCCCGCTCGCAGCCTACAGATGCTCCGCCCATAACCGTTGCCAAGAACGGGGTCAGTCGCTGGCCGTCGTCGGCTGCCGGCTGCTGATCAAGGTCCTCCAAGGCCAGTAACAGCAGCGGCAGCCCGGGTTCGCTCAACTCGGCGACCAGGTCTCGAAGCAGCTCGGTCGCCGCCGCGTCGTCTAGGCCCTCGCTCCAGACCAGATAGGCCGGGCTGTTGAGCGCGACCCGGCGTGCCAGGCTAAGCGCCGCATTCTGGCCGGCCGGGAGCCGTTGGATGACAAGGAAAGGCAGCCGCCGGTCGAGATGCAGGCGGCCGCTTTCGCCCAATTTCTTCCGCCGCGCGCCGGCCGGCCCGGGCACCGGGGCAAGCAGGGGCCGCGCGCTGGCCATCAGCGCTTTAGCAACGCCGCGGCGGTCCGCGCGGTATGGGCAATGAACGCGCGCATCGCCGCCAGCTCGCCCAGGTCGGGCTCGCCGGTCCACTCATCCATGAAGAACTTCTTGAACTCGAGCGCGATCGCACAGCCGCGGCCCGGATAGCGCTCATGGACAAAGCGGGTCTGCTCGCCTCGCCCCTGGAAGGCCACATTCTCGCGCACGTCCAGCCGGCGGCCGTTGAAATCGAATGCCCGCATCTCGTCCATCAGCGAATCGAGCACCGGCCCCCAAATGTCCCGCGGCATCGAGATCGTGCCGATATTTATGTCGGGTGCGGCGTCCTGCGGAGTCGGTGCCCCGTCCGGTCCGTCGCGGCGATGATTATAGCTGTGCACGTCGATCAGCACGAAGCGCTGATGCCGCGCGGCGATGTCGTCCAGCAGCTGCGCCAGCATATGATAATAGGCGGCGTGGATGGCGAGTGATTCGTCGACCATCGCGGCGTCCGGTTCGCCGTCCCACAGTCTCAAGCCCCATGCCTGATCCGGAGTGCGATAGACCGCGGTCTCGCGGCCGCGATTGAGATCGAACTCGAAGCGCGACCGGTGAACGACGATCTGCGTGGGTACATCCTGGATCGCCTGTCCCGTAAACGGATCCTCTTCACGCAGCCGGTCGGCATCGGGGAGGATCATGCATCGCGCGACATCGCCGCGAAGATCGTGCCCGTCATGAATGGCCGTCGCCAACACTGGGCCCGGCCCCTTGATCACCGTCCAACAGCCTTCGTTCTCATTTTCCGCAGCCATGAACCACAAGCGCGCGACGGGCCGCTAGGTTGCGCGGCATCCCGGCTCGCATCGCGACGAGGCCGCTGCTACCATCACGCACGCCATTCCCATGACCATCACGCCTCACCTCATTGTCGACGCCCGCGCCGAACTCGGGGAGGGCCCGCGCTGGCACGCGGCAGAGCGTCGGCTCTACTGGGTCGATATCGCGCGCAATGAACTGCACCGTTTCGATCCTGAAAGCGGCACAGACGAGAAGCGGGTGTTCGGCCAGCCGGTCGGCTGCTTCGCCTTCCGCAAGGCCGGCGGCCTGTTGCTGGCGATGAAGGATGGCTGCGCTACGCTTGCCAGCTGGAATGCGGAAGCCGAGCCGTTCGGCGAACAGGTGCTGGCCGGCAAGCCAGACTATCGGTTCAACGACGGTCGCACCGACCCCTGGGGCCGATTCTGGGCCGGCACCGTGGACACGACCAAGCAGACGGGCGAAGCCGCGCTTTACCGCATCGACCCGGACGGGCGGGTCACCTGGATCGAAGGCGAGATGCTGACGTGCAACGGCGCTGCCTTTTCGGCCGACGGCAGCCGCTTCACGCACGCCAACACGCCTAGCCACGCCCTGCGCATTTACGACGTAGAGGGCCGAAAGCTGACCAATCGCCGCACTTTCCACCAATGGCCGATCGGCGAAGGCCGTCCCGACGGCGGATCGTTCGACGAAGCTGGGTTTTACTGGTCCGCCCTGTTCGACGGCGGCCGGATCGCTCGCCTCTCACCCGCGGGGGAGGTCGTCGACGAAGTGGCACTGCCGGTCAGCCGACCGACGATGATCGCGTTTGGCGGCGAGGATCGCCGCACCGCCTATGTCACCAGCGCGCGGCGCGAGGGCGAGCCGCAGTCCGGCGGCATCTTCAATTTTCGTGTCGAGGTGCCCGGCGTGCCAGAGTGGCCGTTCGGCTGATCGTCAGCCATTTGAGGTCACCGGTGGTGGCGAAGGCTGCGTCGCAGGCCTGCGCCATGGTGTCGAGGCACTTGTGCAGCACCCGGCCCGAGAACATCCATTCCAGCGTATCCAGGCCGCGCTGCACCAAATCGTCGCGGTGTAGGATGCGGCCGGAGCGCATCAGCGCTTCCGGCAGGCGGCAGGCATCGTCCTCGTACATGATCTCGAACCATGCCCAGTCCGGCCGGCGTTCGGGATCGAGAAGCAGCGAAAGCTCCTCACTTCCGCGCTCCAGCAGCGCCCGCGCGCTCTTCAGGTCGGGATTGGACTGGAGCTTTTCGGCGGCCGCGAGCATGACCTTCACAAGATCCCTCGGCGCCGCGGGCGGCGGCTTGGGCGTGCTCCGTCGAGAGATGAAGGCGGTCGTTTCGGCTGTCGCTTCCCTGAACATAAGCTTACAAACGCAAGATGTTGCTGCTTGGTTGCATGGCGCCTTCGCACCTGCAGCAACGCGGACGTGGTGACAGGCTTTGTAATTTTCTTACACTCACGGCAAAGGGCGCTCCACGACCGATTCTGGAGTAAGGATGTCCAGCCGCCCCAATCTGCCGCCGCTGCGGCTGCACGTTCCCGAGCCAAAATTCCGGCCCGGCGACCAGGCCGAGTTCAGCGACATCGCTATCCCCGCGGCCGGCAGCGCGCCACGCCCGGCGATCGAAGCGGCACCGCATGATTTCCGCGACCTATCCTATTCGCTGGTGCGCGTGTTGGACGATGAAGGCCGCGCCGTCGGTCCCTGGGATCCGAAACTTTCGCCCGACACGCTGCGCGCGATCCTGCGCGCGATGGCGACGACGCGGGCGTTCGACGAGCGGATGCATCGCGCCCAGCGCCAGGGCAAGACGAGCTTCTACATGAAGTGCACGGGCGAAGAGGCGATCGCCTGCGCCCAGGCCTTCGTCCTCCACCGCGATGACATGTGCTTCCCCAGCTACCGCCAGCAGGGGCTGCTGATCGCGCGCGACTGGCCGCTGGTCGACATGATGAACCAGATCTACTCGAACCGGGGCGACCGGCTGCAGGGCAAGCAGCTGCCGATCATGTATTCGACCAAAGAAGGTTCGTTCTTTTCCATCTCCGGCAATCTCGCCACCCAGCTGCCGCAAGCGGTCGGCTGGGCGATGGCGTCGGCGATCAAGGGGGACAACCGGATCGCCGCGACCTGGTGCGGGGAAGGCTCGACCGCGGAGGGCGACTTCCACTCGGCGATGACCTTTGCGACGGTGTATCGCGCGCCGGTCATCATCAACGTCGTCAACAATCAATGGGCGATTTCGAGCTTTGCGGGCTTTGCCGGCGGCGAGGCGACCACCTTCGCCGCGCGCGCGGTCGGCTATGGCATTGCCGGCCTGCGGGTGGACGGCAACGATGCGCTGGCCGTTTATGCGGCGACCGAATGGGCGGCGGAGCGCGCGCGCACCAACCAGGGGCCGACGCTGATGGAGTTCTTCACCTACCGTGCGGAGGGCCACTCCACCTCCGACGATCCGAGCGCCTATCGCTCCGCCAACGAGACCGCGGCCTGGCCGCTCGGCGACCCTATTGCGCGCTTGAAGCAGCACCTGATTGCGCTTGGCGAATGGGATGACGAGCGCCACGCGACGATGGACCTGGAATGCGCCAACGCGGTCAAGGCTGCGCAGAAGGAGGCCGAGAAGAACGGCATCCTCGGCCACGGCATGCACCAGCCGATGTCCACAATGTTCGAAGGAGTGTTCGAGACGCTCCCGTGGCACCTAGAGGAACAACGCCAGGATATGCTCGCTGAAGCGCGCGCCGCCGGAATCGAGACGTCCTGATGGCTCGCATGAACATGATCCAGGCGATCAACTCGGCATTGGACGAGATGATGAGCCGCGATCCCGACATCGTCGTGATGGGCGAGGATGTCGGCTATTTCGGCGGCGTGTTCCGCGCCACGGCGGGGCTGCAGGCCAAGCATGGCAAGACGCGGGTGTTCGACACGCCGATCAGTGAGCTCGGCATCATCGGCGTGGCGGTTGGCATGGGCGCTTACGGCTTGCGTCCGGTCCCGGAGATTCAGTTCGCCGATTACATCTATCCGGGGCTCGATCAGCTCGTGTCGGAAGCGGCGCGGCTGCGCTACCGATCGGCGGGCGAATTCACCGCGCCGATCACGGTGCGCTCGCCCTTCGGCGGCGGCATCTTCGGCGGCCAGACTCACAGCCAGAGCCCGGAGGCGATCTTCACCCATGTTTCGGGCCTGAAAACGGTTATTCCCTCCACACCCTATGACGCGAAGGGCCTGCTGATCGCCGCAATCGAGGACAACGACCCGGTCATCTTCTTCGAGCCCAAGCGCATCTATAACGGTCCCTTCTCCGGCCATTACGACCGACCGTCGCAAAACTGGTCGCAGCACCCAGGCGGCGAAGTGCCGGAGGGTTATTACCGGATCGACCTTGGCAAGGCGCAGGTGGTGCGGCCGGGCGAGGCACTGACCGTGCTCGCCTATGGCACGATGGTCCATGTCTGCGCCGGCGTGATTGAGGAACAGGGGCTGGACGCCGAACTGATCGACCTGCGCACGCTGCTGCCGCTGGACATCGACACGATCGAGGCGTCGGTGAAAAAGACCGGCCGCTGCATGATCGTGCACGAGGCGACCCGCACGTCCGGCTTCGGTGCGGAACTCTCGGCGCTGGTCCAGGAACGCTGCTTCTACCACCTCGAAGCACCGATCGAGCGTGTCACCGGCTATGACACACCCTATCCGCACAGCCTCGAATGGGCCTATTTCCCGGGCCCGGTCCGTATCGGCGAAGCACTCAAGAAGATCATGAAGGACTGACGATGGCGCTGTTCACTTTCCGGCTGCCGGACATCGGCGAAGGCATCGCGGAGGCCGAGATCGTCGGCTGGCACGTCAAGGTCGGCGACCGCATTGAGGAAGACGGCAAGCTCGCCGACATGATGACCGACAAGGCGACGGTCGAGATGGAATCGCCGGTCGGCGGCATCGTCCGCGAAGTGGCGGGCCAGGTCGGCGACGTGATCCCGATCGGCTCGGCGCTGGCGGTGATCGAAGTCGAGGGTGAAGTGGAGGAAGGGGATGTCGCGGTTCCCGTCGCCAGCGAAACCGCCACCCAGCCAATGCCGCGCCTCAGCATGCAGGCAGCACCCCAGGATACATCCCCGGTCGTGCCGAGCGAAGTCGAGATGCGCGTCCCCGCACCCGAGACCGAGGTCCCGGAAGTGCGCCCCTCGACTATGCTCGGGACGAGCGGGGGTGTTGCTCATGCTTCAGTTCTCGCCTCCCCCGCCGTGCGCGCGCGGGCTCGTGAACTCGGCATCGATCTCGCGAAGGTGAAGCCTTCCCAAGAAGGCCGCATCCGCCATCAGGACCTGGACGCATTCCTTACCTACAATGCTGGCGAGGGCTATGGCCGACCGATCGCTCGGCGGCAGGACGAGCAGGTCAAGGTGATCGGCATGCGCCGCCGGATCGCCGAGAACATGGCCGCGTCCAAGCGTAACATCCCGCACTTCACCTATGTCGACGAGATCGACGTCACCGCACTTGAAGACATGCGCGCGGACCTGAACGCCAATCGCGGCGAGCGGCCAAAGCTGACCATGCTGCCGCTAATGATCGTCGCGATCTGCAAGACCCTGCCCGATTTCCCCATGCTCAACGCGCGTTACGACGATGAAGCGGGCGTGGTGACGCGCTTCGGCGCCGTCCATCTCGGCATGGCGACGCAGACCGACGCCGGCCTGATGGTGCCGGTCATCCGCGACGCGCAGGACAGAAATGTCTGGCAGCTTGCGCGCGAGATCGGCCGGCTGGCCGAGGCTGCGCGCACGGGCAAGGCAAGCTCCTCCGAACTGTCGGGATCGACGATCACGATCACGTCGCTGGGCCCGTTGGGCGGCATTGCCACGACGCCAGTGATCAACCGCCCGGAGGTCGCGATCATCGGCCCGAACAAGATCGTCGAGCGGCCGGTGTTCGATGGCGACGATCTGGTCCGCGCCAAGTTGATGAACCTGTCGATCAGCTGCGATCACCGCGTGGTCGATGGCTGGGACGCGGCGAGCTATGTCCAGGCGCTGAAGAAGCTGCTGGAAACGCCGGTTCTGCTGTTCGCGGACTAGAAGCTAAACTCGTTGTAGATGCGGGTGAGGTCACCGGCCCAGCTACCATGGTACAGCTCAAGCAGCCGCTGCGCCGGCGTCTTGCCGGTGCGCACCGTCTCCTGAAGCGGCTCCAAGAAGCCGACTTCGCTTTCGCCTGAACCGCTAAGTTCGGCACGGTAGCGCAGTCCAGAGGCCGCGATCGACAGCACTTCGCCCGCCACGTCGATCAGCTTGCCGCCGCCGGGCAATGGCGCGTCGAGGCCGAGCCGCGGCACGTCGTTGCGGAATGCCTCCCGGTCCACCATCGACCAGTTCTTGACGAGGTCCCAGGCAGCGTCGAGCGCCGGCCCGCCATAGAGCAGGCCGACCCAGAATGCCGGCAAGGCGCAGATCTTGCTCCAGCGCCCGCCATCGGCACCGCGCATCTCCAGGAACGTCTTCAGCCGGACTTCGGGGAAGGCAGTCGAGAGGTGATCCGACCAATCGGACAGCCGCGGTTTTTCGCCCGGCAGGACGGATAGCTCGCCTTTGAGAAAATCGCGGAAGCTCAACCCCGCCGCATCGATATATTTTCCATCGCGGAACACGAAATACATCGGCACGTCGAGTGCATAGTCGGCGTAACGCTCATAGCCGAAGCCGTCTTCGAACACGAAGGGCAGCATGCCGGTGCGGGCGCCGTCGGTGTCCGACCAGATATGGCTGCGGTAGGACAGCATGCCGTTCGGCTTGCCTTCGGTGAACGGCGAGTTGGCGAACAAGGCCGTCGCGAGCGGCTGCAGCGCGAGCCCGACACGAAACTTCTTCGCCATATCGGCTTCTGAGTCGTAGTCTAGATTAACCTGAATGGTGCAAGTGCGCAGCATCATGTCCAAGCCGAGCGAGCCGACCTTCGGCATATGGTTGAGCATGATCGCGTATCGACCCTTGGGCATGATCGGCAGCTCGTCGCGCCTCTTGTCCGGCCACATGCCAAGACCTAGAAAGCCCAGGCCGAGTTCGTCGCCGACAGCCTTGACCTGCTCAAGATGGCGCCCGGTCTCCGCGCAGGTCTGGTGCAGATTCTCAAGTGGCGCCCCTGACAGCTCCAGCTGCCCTGCCGGCTCCAGGCTGATCGTGCCGTCCAGGCCACGCAGCGCGATGACCTTGTCGCCTTCGGTGACCGGCTGCCAGCCGAAGCGCGTCAGGCCGGAGAGCAAGTCGCGAATCCCGCCGGGCTCGTCATAGCTGGGCGCGCGGTGGTCAGTCTGGCGGTAAACGAATTTCTCGTGCTCGGTGCCAATCCGCCAGTCGTTGCGGGGCTTTTTACCTGAACCGAAGAGCTCGATCAGCTGCGAACGGTTTTCGATGATCGGATCGACCTTGCCCGTCTCTTCGCGTGTGCTCATTGGCGCGCCTTACGGAGCGAGTGGCAAAATGCAACCGTGGCTCAGGCCCAGTCTCCATTCGCCGCCATCCAGACGCTGACCGCCGTCAGCGCCGCCGTCTCCGCGCGCAGGATGCGTGGGCCGAGCGAGACCGGCACGGCCTTTGTGAGCGCCCGGATTGCCACCCGCTCGACCAGGTCGAACCCGCCTTCCGGGCCGATCAGGATCGCCGCGGGGCCGGGCTGGTCGCGCACCGCCTCCAGCATCGGCTTGCCACCCTCTTCGTCGGCGAAGAACAGGGTGCGGGACGGCGGCCAGTCGCGAAGCAATGCGTCTAGCCGCGTCAGCTCCGCCAGCTCCGGCAGCGCGGTGCGTTCGCATTGCTCCGCCGCCTCGATCATGTGCGTGCGCAACCGATCGCCGTTCAGCTTGTCGACCACGGTGCGCCGCGTGACCACCGGCACCAGCCTCGCCACGCCCAACTCGCTCGCCTTTTCGGCCACCCAGTCGATCCGGCTCTTCTTGATCGGCGCGGCGCAGAGCCACAGGTCAGGTACTCCCTCCCGCTCCCGCAGCCGGGCCACGACCCGCACGCTCAGGTCGCGCTTCCCGGCGCCGCTCACTTCCGCCAGCCATTCGCCGGTACGGTCGTCAAACAGCTTGACCATCCCGCCCTGCCGCAGCCGCATGACGGAGAGCAGATAATGCGCCTGCCCCCCCTCGATGCGCAGCTCCATGCCGTCGGCGAGCAGCTGGTCGATGAAGAGACGCGGCGCGCTGTTCGGCGGCCATGCGGGCGTGGCGGACATGCGTGTTCATAACCGTTCGCTTCGAGCGAAGTCGAGAAGCGGTTGGGTGGCCCCAGTTATCTCGACTTCGCTCGATACGAACGGATGTGTAATGGAGGCTGAGATGCAATCATCCCTCCCCGACACCGAGCACCACCGCCTCGCCCGCACCGGCGGCCTGCGTCCGTACATCCTGCTGGCGCGGCTCGACCGGCCGATCGGCTGGTGGCTGCTCTTCTGGCCCTGCGCCTGGGGGCTGGCGCTGGCGGGTGGCGCGTTCGACCGGTTCGACCTGATGCTATGGATGCTGCTCGGCGCTATCGCCATGCGCGGGGCTGGGTGCGTCTATAACGACATCGTGGACCGCGATCTGGACGCGCAGGTCGAGCGGACCCGCGGCCGCCCGCTCGCCAGCGGTGCGGTATCGCTGAAGGCCGCCTGGGCTTGGCTGCTCGTCCTGTGCGGCCTCGGCTTGGTGGTGCTCGTCCAGCTGCCGCTGCTCGCTGCTCTGATCGCGCTGGGCAGCCTCGTCTTCGTCGCCGCCTATCCGTTCATGAAGCGGATCACCTGGTGGCCGCAGGCCTGGCTCGGCATCGTCTTCAGCTGGGGGGCGATGGTCGGCTGGGCGGCATTCGCGCGGGAAATCGCGCCGCCAATGTTCTTCCTCTACGCCGGCACCATTGCTTGGGTGATCGGCTATGACACCGTCTACGCGGTCCAGGATCGTGAGGACGACGCGCTGATCGGCATCCGCTCCTCCGCTCTCCGCCTGGGGCGGCATGTGAAGGTCGGCGTTGCGTTCTTCTACGCCGCCGCGCTTGCGCTCTGGAGCGTGGCGATCTGGCTGATTCGCCCGGAACCGCTCGCCTTTGTCGCGCTCGTTCCCGCAGCGCTCCAGCTCGGCTGGCAGGTGCTCAGCCTCGACCCGGAAGACGGCGCCGATGCGCTGGCCAAGTTCCGATCCAATCGCTTCGCCGGCCTGCTCGTCTTCCTCGCCTGCCTGACGGTCGGCACTGGCGCGGCCTGACCTGCATCCCTAAGTGCGACCGCGATGCTTTCCCTCGCCGACGCGCAATCCCGTCTTCAGGACCTTGTCGCCGCCGCCCGCAAGGCCGGGGCGGACGCCGCAGACGCGCTTTATCATGGCGACCGTTCGACCGATGTGCATGTGCGCCTCGGCGCCCTGGAGAATGTCGATCAGTCCGAAGGCGAGGAGATCGGTCTGCGCGTCTTTGTCGGGGCGCGCTCCGCGAGCGTCTCCGCTTCCGATCTTGAACCCGACTCGCTCCGCGTCTTGGCGGAACGGGCTGTCTCCATGGCCCGAGAAGCACCGGAGGACCGCTTCGCCGGCCTTGCCCCTGAAGACCGGCTGCAACGCGGTGCCGCTCCCGATCTCGACCTCCACGACGGCTGCGAGCCCGATCCCGCCGCGCTGAAAGAGCGCGCTCTCGCCGCCGAGCACGCGGCGCGGGCCGTCCCCGGTGTGTCGAACAGCGAAGGCGCCAGCGCCTCGACCGGCCGCAGCCAGATTGCCCTCGCCACCAGCCATGGCTTTGCCGCCGGCTACGAAGCGAGCGCCCACTCCATCAGCGCTTCGATGCTCGCCGAGCGCGACGAGCAGAAGCAGCGGGACGGCGCCTGGCACTGGGTGCGCTTCCTCGACCAGCTCGACGGTGCCGAGCAAGTCGGCCGCCTTGCCGGCGAGCGCGCGGTTGCCCGGCTTGGCGCGCGCAAGTTGCCGAGCGGCACCATGCCTATCGTCTTGGATCGGCGCATCGGCGGCTCGCTGATCGGCCATCTGCTGGGAGCGATCTCGGGGCCCTCCATCGCCCGCCGCACCAGCTTTCTCCTCGACCAGCTCGGCGAACGCGTGTTCGACGAGTCGATCACGATCCTGGACGATCCGCACCGGGTCCGCGGTCTGCGCTCGCGCCCGTTTGACGGCGAAGGCCTGCCGACCGCGCCGCGCAAGCTGATTGACGCCGGTCGCCTCACCGGCTGGCTGCTCGACAGCGCTTCGGCCCGCCAGCTGGACCTGGAACCTACCGGCCATGCCGCTCGCGGGGTCGGCGGCCCACCGGGCGTTGCGGCGAGCAACGTCCACGTCGGTCCGGGCAACCAGTCGCGCGAGGCGCTCATCTCCGGCATCAAGCGCGGCTTCTACGTTACCGAGCTGATCGGTATGGGCGTCAACGGCGTCACCGGCGATTACAGCCGCGGCGCTGGCGGTTTCCTGATCGAGGACGGGCAGCTGGGCCATCCGGTCGCCGAAGTGACCATCGCCGGCAATCTGAAGGACATGTACGCGCGCATGATCGCCGCGAATGACCTCGAATTCCGGTATGCCGTCAACACTCCGACCCTGCTGGTCGAGGGGATGACCGTCGCCGGTGACTGACCCCCGCCTTTCAGCCGTCAGCGCCGCCGCCGCCGAAGCCGGGCGGATGGCGCACGGCCTGTGGCGCGGCGACTTCAAGCGCTGGGAGAAGGCGCCAGGCAATCCGGTCTGCGAAGTCGACCTCGCCGTCGACGACCTGCTCCGCAAGCGTTTGGAAGAGATCGATCCCGAAGCCGGCTGGCTGTCCGAGGAAACCGCCGACAGCGCCGAGCGGCTGCTGCAATCCAAGGCATGGGTGGTCGATCCGATCGACGGCACCCGCGATTATATCCGCGGCCGCACCGGCTGGGCCGTGTCGGTCGCGCTGGTCGAAGGCGGCAAGGTGCTGCTAGGCGTGCTCGATGCACCGTCCCGCAACCAGCAATGGGTGGCGGAAGCAGGCGGCGGCGCTTGGCTGAACGGCCAGCGCCTGCGCGTCGCCGATCGCGACGAGTTACCGGGCGCTCGCGTTCCAGCCGACACGCTGCCTAAGACCGACGCGGACCTGATCGGCGTTCCGCGGGCCAACTCGATTGCACTGCGCATCGCCATGGTCGCGGCGGGCGAAGTCGATCTCGTCGCCACGCTGCGGTGGGGCCGTGAATGGGACATCGCCGCGGCCGCGCTGATCGCGCAGGAAGCCGGCGCCATCGTTACCGACGCGCTCGGCCGCCCGATCCGCTTCAACTCGACCAGCGCCGAAGCCTTCGGCGTGCTGGTCAGCGTCCCCGGCATCCACCAGGCCGCCGTCCAGCGCCTCTGGTCCCGCGCGATGAAGGCCAGCGCGCGCTGATATGGCACGAAACGGGCCTCGCTCCGCCCTGCGCGATTTCATCGAGAGCGAAGCTTTCGGCGGCATCGCGCTGATCGCCGCGGCTTTGCTCGCGCTAGTCGCCGCTAATCTGCCCGCTACCCACACGCTCTACGAACATTTCATCCATGCCGAAGTGGGGCCGGTATTGAGCCCGAAGCTCGGAATCATGACCGTCCATCTTTGGGTCAATGACGGATTAATGGCGCTGTTCTTTCTGCTGGTCGGGCTGGAGATCAAGCGAGAGCTGCTCGACGGCCAGCTTTCGCGGCCGGCGGACCGCGTGCTTCCGGTCGTGGCTGCGGCAGCGGGCATGGCCGTGCCAGCGATCGTCTATCTCGCGCTGACCAGCTCGGTAGACGGTCTCGCCCGCGGCTGGGCGATCCCCGCCGCGACCGACATCGCCTTTGCGATCGGCGTGCTGGCCTTGCTTGGCAGCCGCGCCCCTGCCTCGCTCAAGCTGTTCCTGACTACCGTCGCCATTGTCGACGATATGGGCGCGGTCGCCATCATCGCCGCGGTCTACACGGAGTCGCTGCACCTGCTCGCCCTCACCGGCGCCGCGCTGGTGCTGGCGGCGATGTTCGGCATGAACCGCGGAGGGGTGCGGAGGCTCTGGCCTTATTGGCTCGCGTTCGGCCTGCTCTGGTATCTGGTGCTGTTGTCGGGCGTGCACGCCACCATCGCGGGCGTGCTCGCCGCGCTAACGATCCCGATCAAGGTCACCCCGGCAGCGCCCGACGCCGCCGACTCGCCGCTGCACCGGCTCGAACACGGGCTGCACCCCTGGGTCGCCTATGCCATCGTGCCTCTGTTCGGCTTCGTGAACGCAGGCGTGGCGCTGGGCGGCGCTTCGCTGACCGACCCGCTGCCGCTCGGCATCGCCGCCGGCCTCTTCGTCGGCAAGCAACTGGGCGTGTTCGGCGCCGTGTGGGCGACCGTGAAACTCGGCCTCGCCGCCCCCCCCTCCGGCGCCAGTTGGGCCCAAATCTATGGTGTGTGCCTGCTTTGCGGCATCGGCTTCACGATGAGCCTGTTCATCTCCGGCCTCGCCTTTGCCGGCGAACCGCTCCTCATCGACGAAGCGAAGATCGGCATCCTGACCGGCTCCCTCCTCTCCGCACTGGCCGGTTGGGCCGTGCTGCGCTTTGCCGGCGCGAGCGCAGTTCCTATCTCGCCCAAGTGAAACTCTCCGTCCTCGATCAATCGCCGATACCCGCCGGCGGCACTGCCGCCGACGCGGTGCGCAATACCATCGACCTCGCCCAGGCCACAGAGCGGTTCGGATATCACCGCTATTGGATGGCCGAGCATCACGCCTCGCCCGCACTGGCGGGGGTCGCGCCCGAGGCGCTGATCGGCCCGGTCGCGCTCGCCACGAACAGCATTCGGGTCGGCTCGGGCGGGATCATGCTGCCCCATTTCTCGCCTTTCAAAGTGGCCGAGACCTTCCGCCTGCTCGGTGCGATGGCGCCGGGACGCATCGATCTCGGCCTCGGCCGGGCGCCGGGCAGCGACCAGCGCACCGCCTATGCGCTGCAGCGCGACCGGTCGAAGCGGATGCTGGTCAACGACTTTCCAGAGCAGGTGACCGAACTGCTCGGCTATCTCGAAGCCACGCTGCCCGATAATCATCTGTTCAAGCCGCTGGAGGCGACGCTCCCCACCGGCCATCGCGGCAGTCCCGATGTGTGGATGCTCGGCAGCTCCAACGACAGCGCGATGTGGGCCGGGCAAATGGGGCTCCCTTACTGCATCGCAGATTTCATCAGCTCGGACGCGCTGCCGCTCGCTGACCTGTATAGACAGCATTTCACACCCACCGCGCGCTGTCCGGCGCCCTATGTGATGGTGGCCGTCTGGGCAATCGCCGCCGAGGACCGAGCCGAGGCTGAAAGCCTCGCCGGCCCGGCCCGGATGATGTTCGCGCATCTGGTCCGCGGTTCGTTGATCCCCGTGCCGACCGTTGGGGAGGCCGACGCGTGGCTTGCCGCTAATCCCCAGCAACAGGCGCGACGCCGCACCTTATTGGGTAGCGGCTCCGAAGTGGCTGAGGAAGTCGAGGCAGTCGCCAAGCTCTACGGCGCGCAGGAGATGATGCTGGTCAACATCCTCCCCGAACACGCGCCGCGCGTGCGCAGCTATGAGCTGGTGGCGGAGGCTTTGGCTCTTCGCTAAGGAGCCGCGTGACCCTTACCGACCTGCTCCATTCCACTTTCGGTTTCAGCGACTTCCGCGGCGTCCAGCGGCAAGTGGTGGATCGCGTCATGGCCGGAGAGCGCACGCTGGCGGTGATGCCGACCGGCGCGGGCAAGTCGCTCTGCTACCAGCTGCCGTCGGTCGCGCTCAACGGCACCTGTATCGTCGTCTCACCGCTGATCGCGCTGATGCACGACCAGCTCCGCGCCGCCACCGCGGTGGGCATCCTCGCCGCCACTCTTACCAGCGCCGACGACAATCGTGCCGAAACGATCGAGCGATTCAAGGGCGGCGAACTGGACCTGCTTTACGTGGCGCCCGAGCGCGCTTCTACCGGCCATTTTCGCGAGCTGTTGAGCCGCGCGCGCATCTCGCTCTTCGCGATCGACGAAGCGCATTGCGTTTCCGAATGGGGACATGATTTCCGACCCGATTACCGGCTGCTCCGCCCGCTGCTCGACAGCTTCCCGGACGTGCCGCGCCTGGCGCTTACTGCCACCGCAGACGCCCACACCCGCGACGATATCCTCGTCCAGCTCGGCATCCCGCCGGAAGGCCTGATCGTCGCCGGCTTCGACCGGCCGAACATCCGTTACGCGATCAGCCCGCGCCAGAACACGACCCAGCAGATCGCAGATCTGCTGGGTGAACAGCCCGGCCCCGGCATTGTCTATGTCCAGTCGCGGGCCGGCACCGAAAAGCTCGCCGCGCAGATCGCCGCGACGGGCCGCCCCGTCCGCGCCTACCACGCCGGCCTTGAGCCCGCGGTTCGCGCCGCCAACCAGGCCGCGTTCGTCGGCTCGGAAGACATGGTGATGGTGGCCACCGTCGCCTTCGGCATGGGGATCGACAAGCCGGACGTCCGCTTCGTTGCCCATGCCGGCCTGCCCAAGTCGGTCGAGGCCTATTACCAGGAAACCGGCCGCGCCGGCCGCGACGGCGAACCGGCCGAAGCCCACATGTTCTGGGGCGCGGACGATTTCGCCAAGGCGCGGCAGCGCTTGTTCGAAGTGGACCCGTCCCGGCTCTCTGGCGAACGCGGCCGGCTGGCTGCCCTTGGCGGGCTGGTCGAGACCCCTAGCTGCCGCCGTGCGCTCCTCCTCCGCTATTTCGGTGAGACGCCACCCGAGGAATGCGGCAACTGCGACAACTGCCTGAACCCGCCGCGATCGGTGGACGCCACCGAACTCGCCCGCAAATATCTCTCCGCCGTGTTCCGCACCGATCAGATGTTCGGCACCGGCTATGTGGAAAGCGTGCTGACCGGCCAGTCAAGTGAGCGCAGCCTGATGAACGGCCACGAAGCGCTCTCTGTCTGGGGGATTGTCGATGCGGAAGAAGCGCTGCTCCTGAAGCCGGTCGGTCGCGCGCTGCAGCTGAAGGATGCGCTCCGCGTCAACGCTCATGGCGGTCTCGAATTCGGCCCCGGCGCGCGCGGCTTGCTGAAGGGCCAGGACAGCCTGTCGCTGATCGTCCCGCCCAAGCGCGAGCGCCGCCGGAAGCGCGACGGCTCGCCCAACCCCATCGGCGACCCACTCTTCGAGGCACTGCGGACGTGCCGCCGCGAGCTCGCTCAAGAGGCCGGCATGCCGCCTTACGTCATCTTCCACGACTCCACGCTGCGCGAGATGGCCGCCGTCCGTCCGCAGACTATCGCTCAGCTCGGCGAGATCACCGGCGTGGGCAAACGCAAGCTGGAAGCCTATGGCGAAGCTTTCCTGGCGGTGCTGAAAGAGTATTGAAGGAGAAGCCATGTTCCGCCGCATCGACGAGACTATCTTTGTCGCGCCCCAGGTTGCGCCGCAGGACTTGGCCGACGCTGCGGCGCTCGGGGTCACGCACGTGATCAACAACCGCCCGGACGACGAGGAGGCGGGCCAGCCTTCCGGCGAGCTCATCGCCGCGGCGGCGCAGACTGCCGGTCTTGCCTACACCGCCATCCCCGTCACGCACGCCGGTTTCAGCCACGCCCAGGTAGGCGCGATGGCGGCTGCGATGGAGCAGGCGAAAGGCCCAGTGCTCGCCTATTGCCGCTCCGGCACCCGCTCGACCTATCTCTGGGCGCTCGCCCGCGCCAAGCTGGGCGATCACCCGGCCGTGTTGACCGAAAAGGCGGGAGCGGCAGGTTACGATCTTCGCCCGATCCGGCCGATGCTCGACGCGCTCGCCAACGCATGAACTGGGTGCTGCTCGCCGGCTCCCTCTCAGGCGTGCTCGGGCTGGCGCTAGTGGCCAAGCTGCTTGGCCTGGGTGGCGGCGAGCTTTCCGACGAAGCGGAGGCGATGCGCATCGCCGAGGCGGAGGTGCCGGGTTTCCACGCGACCGCTGCGGAGCTTGCCGAAGACCGCCGCAGCGCCCTGGTAACCGGCGCGGACGGAACCACTCTGCGCATCCGTCAGCATGGCGCCCAGTTCGTCGCGGAGCCACCCCAATAGGGGTTGTCCATGCCGAGCGAAGTCGAGGCACGCACTTGTTAAAGTCAGTGCGTCCCTCGACTTCGCTCGGGATGGACGGATATAGTGTCATGCGTGACTTCCAGCCTCCCCGATCCCGTCGATTTCGCCGTCCCCGGCTTCATTGCCCTGGTGCTGGCCGAGATGCTCGTCGCCCGCGCGCGGGATCGGCGGCGCTATTGCCCGAAGGACACGCTGACCTCGCTGGGCCTGGGATTCGGCAGCACGATCGCGGGCGTGCTGACCGGCGGCATGTTCCTGGCCATCGCGCTGTGGGTCTATCAATATCGCCTGTTCGACATCGGCTATGCCTGGTGGGCGTTCCTCGCCGCCTTCGTGCTCGATGACCTGGCCTATTACTGGGTGCACCGCGCCGGGCATCGCATCCGCTGGGCCTGGGCTGCACATGTCGTCCATCATTCGAGCCAACATTATAACCTGTCGACCGCGCTGCGGCAGACCTGGACCGGCTTTTTCGGCCTGACCTTCCTGATCAAGCTGCCGCTGTTCTGGATCGGCTTCCCTCCGGCACTGGTCGCCTTCGTTGCCGGCGTGAACCTTGTCTACCAGTTCTGGATTCACACCGAAGCGATCGGCCGCATGCCGCGCTGGTTCGAGGCGGTGATGAACACGCCCTCGCACCACCGTGTCCATCACGCCACCAACGCCCGCTATCTCGACCGCAATTATGCCGGCGTGTTCATCGTCTGGGACAAGATGTTCGGCACCTTCACGCCCGAACTGGATGAAGACCGGCCGCGCTACGGTCTCGTGAGGAATCTTGGCACCTTCAACATCTTCTGGGCGGCCTTCCATGAATGGGCCGGGATCGCGCGAGATGTGTGGCGGGCGCCATGGCGCGCCAAGCTCGGCTACGCCTTCGGCCCGCCCGGCTGGAGCCATGACGGCAGCCGGCTGACCAGCGAAAAGATCAGGGAGATGGCCGGCCTGTCAGGCGGCCAGCACCCGGTCCGCGACAAAGGGGTTGGTCTTCCGCTCGTGGCCGAAGGTGGACATCGGCCCATGCCCGGGCACGAAGGCAGTATCGTCGCCCATCGGCCATAGCCGTGTCGTAATCGCGTTCAGCAGGTCGGCATGGTTGCCGAGCGGAAAGTCGGTGCGGCCGATCGAGCCCTGAAACAGCACGTCGCCCACGATCGCCAGCTTGGACGGCGCGTGGTGGAAGACGACGTGGCCCGGCGTGTGGCCGGGGCAGTGGCGCACGTCGAAGGTGAGGTTGCCGACCGTCACCTGATCGCAGTCGGCCAGCCAACGGTCGCTCTCGAACACCTTGCCGCGGATGCCGTAAGTTCGGCCGTCATCCTCCAGCCGGGCGATCCAGAAGCGGTCCGCCTCGTGCGGGCCCTCGATCTTCACGCCCAGTTCCTCCGCCAGGATCGCCGCCTGTCCGCAATGATCGATATGGCCGTGGGTGATCAGGATCTTCTCGATTTCGCAGCCGGCTTGCGCCGCCGCTGCCTTCAGCTTGGGCAAGTCGCCGCCCGGATCGACGAACGCGCCCTTGTTGGTCTCGGTGCACCAGAGCAGCGTGCAATTCTGCTGTAGCGGCGTGACTGGAACGATTGCGGCTTTGAGCGGGGGATTGGCCATGCTGGGGAAATGGCGACTTAGCACTAGACCGGCAAGCCTTGTGCGATCATGGCCCATCCGCTCTTAGGCGCCAGTGGCACCCTTCATTCTCCTCGATGACGCGCGTTCCGGCGCCAAGGCGCGACTATTCAGGAACCCGCGCGAGGTCGTCCGCGCCGATACTTCTGAACAGGTCGAACCGGCGCTGGAAAGACTGCAGCGAGCCGACTCCTTTGCCGCGGGTTTCATCGCCTACGAGGCCGGCTTTGCACTGGAGCCGAAGCTCGCCTCGCTGTTCGAGCGCCCAAACGTTCCGCTCCTCTGGTTCGGCCTGTTCGACCAGTTTGAGGAAGTGGATGCGAAGACCTGGCTGCCCGACCCGGCCGGCGGCTGGTCCGGCTGCCCGCGCCCGCTGGTTAATCGCGCCGATTACCTTCAGCAGCTCGCCCGGGTGCAGCGGGCGATCGTGGCCGGCGACATCTACCAGACCAACCTCACCTTTCGCGCCGAAGTGCCCGTCGCCGGCGATCCGCGCGCCATCTATGCGGGCCTGCGCCAGCGCGCCCGCGCTTCTTATGGGGCTCTCATCTGGACCGGGCAGGACTGGCTTCTCTCCCTTTCACCCGAGCTCTTCTTCGCCCGTGACGGGCAGCGCCTCACCGCCAGGCCAATGAAAGGCACCGCCGCGCCCGATGCCGACCCTGAACTGCTGCGCGGCGATCCGAAGCAGCGCGCCGAGAATCTGATGATCGTAGACCTGCTTCGCAACGACCTGTCGCGGGTGGCGGTGCCCGGCACCGTTCAGGTGCCCGAACTCTTCGCCGTCGAGACCTACCCGACGGTTCAACAGATGACTTCCACCGTTACTGCGGACCTAGCCGAGAGCCGCGACACAGTTGACACGCTGGAAGCCCTCTTCCCCTGCGGCTCCATCACGGGCGCCCCAAAGCTGCGCGCGATGGAGATCATCGCCGAGGTGGAGCAAGGCCCGCGCGGCATCTATACCGGCGCCATCGGCCATATTAACCCCGAGGGTCAGGCCGCTTTTAACGTCGCCATTCGTACCCTGCACTTGAAGCCGGGCGCGCGCGCGGCCACTCTGGGTCTGGGTTCGGGCATCGTCGCCGACTCCATGCCGGCGGCCGAGTGGCTGGAATGTCTGGCGAAGGGAGCGTTCGTGGAATCCGACCGTCGGTTCGATCTGATCGAGACCATGGGCTTCGATCCGCACGATGGGCTCACCCGCCTCGACCAGCACATGGCGCGAATGAAGGCGAGCGCCGAGACATTCGGGTTCAGCTTCGACCGCCATGCCGCCCGCAACGAGCTGCAGGCGGCCACATTCCGGCTGCGCGACCGCTCCCGCATCCGGCTCCTCGCCTCGCCGGCGGGCAGCTATGCAATCGAAGTGCGCCGCTTCGATCAGCCGGCCGAGCCGGTGGAAGTTGCGCTCGCGCCGCTCCCGGTGGCCGCTGATGATTTTCGCCTGCGGCACAAGACAACCGACCGCGGCTTCTACGACACCGCGCGCCGTGCCGCCGGCTGCTTCGAAGTGGCGTTCACCGACGTAGACGGATTCGTCACCGAAGGCAGCTTCATGAACATCTTCGTCGAGCGGGACGGCATGCTTCTGACGCCGCCCCTCTCCCGTGGCCTGTTGCCTGGCGTACTCCGCGCCGAGCTGATCGAGACCGGCCGCGCGGTCGAGGCCGATCTGCGAGCAGAAGACCTGACAGGAGCATTCTTCATGGGCAACTCCGCCCGGGGACTGTTGCGGGCGCGACTGCGTTCGGTATAGCCGCCCCGGTCCGATCTGGGGGAACGACCATGCCTCGCCTGTCCGCCGCGCTCGACCGCATCCACCCGTCGCAGACGTTGGCGATGACCGCGCGAGTAGCCGAGCTGAAGCGGCAGGGGGTGGACGTGATCGGCCTGTCTGCCGGCGAGCCAGATTTCGACACCCCGGATTTCGTCAAGGAAGCAGCGATCGAGGCGATCCGTCGTGGTCAGACGAAATATACCAACGTCGACGGCACGCCCGAGCTGAAAGCGGCGATCGCGCGCAAGTTCAAGCGCGAAAATGGCCTCGACTATCAGCCGAACGAAATCATCGCCGGCGTCGGCGGCAAGCACGTCATCTTCAACGCGATCGTCGCGACCTGCGAGGCTGGCGACGAGGTCATCATTCCGGCACCCTATTGGGTCAGCTACCCCGACATGGTCGCTTACGCGGGCGCCACGCCGGTGATCGTCGCGGGCGGCGCGGACCAGGGCTACAAGATCACGCCGGAACAGCTCGATGCGGCGATCACCCCGCGCACCCGCTGGATCATCCTCAACTCGCCGTCCAACCCCTCGGGCGCGGCCTATTCGGCCGACGAATTGAAGGGCCTGGGTGAAGTGCTCCGCCGCCACGAGCATGTGATGCTGCTCAGCGACGATATGTACGAGCACATCTTCTACGCGGACTTCCCATTCACGACGATGGCGCAGCTCTGCCCGGACCTGAAGGACCGAATCCTGACCGAGAATGGCTGTTCCAAGGCCTATGCAATGACCGGCTGGCGGATCGGCTATGCGGGTGGCCCGGCCTGGCTGATCAAGGCAATGGCCAAGCTCCAGTCGCAATCCACCTCCAACCCCTGTTCGATCGCCCAGGCCGCCGCCGCCGCCGCGCTGGATGGCCCGCAGGCGTTCCTCGCCGAACGCCAGGCCGCTTTCCGCAAGCGCCGCGACCTGGTCGTTTCGATGCTCAACGAAGCGCCGGGCCTGCACTGCCCGACGCCCGAAGGAGCCTTTTACGTCTATCCGGACGCAAGCGGTTGCATCGGCAAGACCACGCCGCAGGGTAAGCGCATTGACAGCGACGACGATCTGATCGGTTATTTTCTGGACGAAGCTCGCATCGCCGCAGTCTGCGGCACCGCCTTCGGCCTCTCCCCCGCATTCCGCGTCAGCTATGCGACATCGGAAGAGGTGTTGCGCGAGGCCTGCACCCGCATCCAGCAAGCCTGCGCCGCGTTGCGCTAAATCGAAACACAGCGTTTCAGATTACGCGTCTGAAACAACCTCCGCGCGCCCCCTACATGTTCATCGTCGTATTCGCCGGATTGATCGTCTGAACCTCGCCCTGTGACGCTGTTCACAGCAGGGGCAGCATCCATCTGGCAAACGACTCCGTAACTGGAGCGAAGGGTCACGAAGACCCGGCAGAATAAAGGGAAGAAAGTCATGCGTGCGCTGTTGCGGTCCGACCTGTTTCGCAGCCTGAGCGGAGGCTTTGTCATGGGCCTGGCGGCTCTGGTGGCGATGACGCCGGCCGAGGGCACCGCTACGCTAAAGGACAAGATCGAATCGATCTACCAGGCGTGACGCAGATGAGGGCGCGCGCTTCCTTCGGCATCATCGCCAGCCTGAGCTTCGCGGCCTGGGCAGTCGGCGGCGCGTCGATTGCTGAAAGCGCACGCGCGGTCGCCGTGCCGGCTCCCAAAGTCGACACCGCTCGGGCGAGCGGGTTGCAAACGGCCGTACTCGCCGGCGGCTGCTTTTGGGGTGTGGAAGCGGTGTTCGAGCATCTGAAGGGCGTGAAGAGCGTCACGTCCGGCTATGCCGGCGGCGACGCGAGGACCGCCAATTATGACGCGGTTTCGACCGAGAAGACCCGTCACGCCGAAGCGGTGCGGGTTCTCTACGATCCGCGCCAGATCAGCTACGGCACTTTGCTCCGGGTCTATTTCGCCGTCGCGCACGATCCGACGCAACTGAATCGCCAGGGTCCCGATATCGGCCCCAGCTACCGGTCGGCGATGTTCCCGATCGGTGCGGAGCAGGAACAGGTGGCCCGCGCCTACCTGGCCCAACTCACTGCCGCCAAGGCGTATCCGCGCCCCATCGTCACGAAAATCGAGCGCGGCCCCTTCTTCGCGGCCGAGCCCTATCACCAGAATTTCGCCCGCCGGAACCCGAACCACGGCTATATCCGCGCACACGACGCACCCAAGCTCGTGGCGCTGAAGGCGGCCTTCCCGTCACTCTGGCAGGACGGCTGGTCGGGCTGAAGGCCATAATCGCGGGTTGAGTGCGCGCAGGCGTTCCGCCAAGCTTGCGCGATGGCGAGCACAGCACCAGCGAGCATTCCCTCCCCTCCCGGCCTGCCGATCGTCGGCCATCTCCACCAGATCGCAAAGTCGGGATTGGTCGGGCATCTGCTCGAGGTCAGCCGTGACATGCCGGAAGGCATATTTAAGCTGAAGTTCGGCAGCCGCGTGGGCCTGTTCGTCACCTCGGCCGATCTGGTCGCCGAACTCTGCGACGAAACCCGTTTCCGCAAGATGCCGGGGCCCGGCCTGCGCGTCGTCCGCCGCTTCGCCGGCGACGGGCTGTTCACTGCCTTCAGCGAGGAGCCGAACTGGGGCAAGGCGCACCGCATCCTGCTGCCCGCCTTCAGCCAGCGCGCGATGAAGGGCTATTACGACCTGATCCTGGAGGTGTGCGACCAGCTCGTCGCCAAATGGTCGAGGCTCGAAGGGCAGGACATTCTGGTCGCCGACGACATGACCCGGCTCACGCTCGATTCGATCGCGATCGCCGGCTTCGGCCACCGCTTCGACAGCTTCGAGAAGGACCAGCTCGACAGCTTCCTCGAAGCGCTCGCCCGCGCGCTGGGCACGTCGCTGAACATGATCACGCGGCTGCCGATCCAGAACCGCTTCGCCAAGAAATCGCAGCGCCAGTTTGATGCCGACATCGCCGAGATGAACGCGTTGGTCGACGGCATCATCGCCGAGCGGCGCAAGCACCCGATCGAGTCGAACGATCTCCTCAACCTGATGGTCAACGCGGTCGATCCGGAGACGGGCGAGCGCCTCGACGATCTCAACATCCGCTATCAGGTGCTGACGTTTCTGATCGCAGGCCACGAGACGACCTCCGGCCTGCTCGCCTTCACCTTTACCCTGCTGCTCCGCCACCCGCATGTGCTGGCTCAGGCCTATGCTGAGGTGGACCGGGTGCTGCCTGGCGACACGCGGCCCGAATTCCACCACCTCGCCCGGCTCGACGTGATCGAGCGGATCATCAAGGAATCGCAGCGGCTCTGGCCGACGGCCCCCGCCTTCAGCCTGGCGCCGTTCGAGGACCAGGTGATTGGCGGCAAGTGGCTGATGCGCAAGGACCGGCCGGTCAACGTCTTTTCGCCCGGTCTCCACCGCGATCCCAATGTCTGGGCCCATCCGGACGAGTTCGACATCGACCGCTGGCGGCCTGAGGCGGAGCGCAACCGCCACCCGCACGCCTATAAGCCGTTCGGCAACGGCGCCCGGGCGTGCATCGGCCGACAATTCGCACTCGTCGAAGCGAAGCTTGCCATCGCCATGATCCTGCAGCGCTTCGCGATCCACGATCCGCACGGCTATCGGCTGACGATCAAGGAGACGCTGTCGATCAAGCCCGACGACTTCCACATGCGCGTCCGCAGCCGCAGCCCGCACGAGCGGCTCTCCGTCGCGCCGCCGATTGAGACCGAAGAAGAAGAGGCGGTCACCTCGGTCAGCGGCGGCGGCCAGCGCCTTGCCGTGCTTTACGGCACCAGCCTCGGCACCGCCCGCGACGTCGCCGAGGAAATCGCGGAACGCGCGTCGCTGGACGGGTTCGACACCGTCGTCCGTCCAATGGACGAGAGCTTCGCGCTCGGTCTCGAAGCCGAGGACCGGGTGCTGGTCATCGTCACCGCCACCTATAACGGCCGTGCGCCCGACAGCGCCGTCAATGTCGAAAGAGCGATCCTGAGCGGCTTTTTCGGCGACAAGCAGTGGCCCGATGCCCGCTTCGCCGTGCTCGGCCTCGGCAACTCGCAATGGCCGAACTTTCAGGCCTTTCCCCGCCTGATCGACGAGTCTCTCGAAAAGACCGGCGCGCGCCGCCTTGTCCCTCGCGTTGAAGCGGATGCGGACGGGGATTTTGACGGCGCCATCGCCACGTTCCTGCGCGATCTGTGGAAGGCATTGGGCGGCGAGGCGGAGCCGTCCCAGGCGCAGCCCAGCCTTTCCCTGCGGATCGTCGAGGCGGGGGCGATTCGCGCTCAGGCGCTGCCCGAGCATGCTACCCGCCTCGTTATCGTCGAGAATCGGGAGCTGATCCGCTCGGCCGACGGGCTTTGGGACTTCGCGCTAGAGCCGCCGCGCGACTCGACTCGCCTGATCCGGCTGAAGCTGCCGGAAGGCGCCAGCTACCGCACCGGTGACCATATTGCCGTCTACGCGCGCAACCGTCCGCAGCTGGTCGAGCGCGCCATCGCCCGACTTGGCTTGTCCGGCGAAATGCAGGTGGAGGTCGGGGGCCAGGGCAGCCGCTTCCGCCATTTGCCGCTGGGCCAGACCGTCACCGTGCGCCAGCTCCTCACGGACTTCGTCGAGCTGCAGGAGCCGGCGCCGCGCCGCTCGCTTGAAACGATTGCCGGCCACACGCGCTGCCCCAGCAGCCAGGCTCAGCTCCGCGACATGGATGGGCAATGGGACGATTTCGCCGCCCGGCGGATAACCGTGCTCGACCTGCTCGACCTCGTGCCGGCGGCCGAGCTGCCGCTGGACGGCTTTGTCGAACTTTCCGCCGCTATCGCCCCGCGCTTCTACTCGATCGCGTCCAGCCCGCTCGTCGACTCCCGCCATGTCGACCTGATCGTGGGCACCATCAAAGCGCCCGCCTGGTCCGGGCTGGGCGAGCATCAGGGCTTCGCCTCCTCCTATATGCGAGACGTGAGGCCGGGCGACGAGGTCTTCGGTTATGTCCGCTCGCCCAACCCGCCGTTCGCGCCGCCCGCCGACCCCGGCCTGCCGATGATCCTGATCGGCCCCGGCACCGGCTTCGCACCCTTGCGCGGCTTCCTCCAGGAACGCGGCGCTCAGAAGGCGGCCGGCGCGAGCACCGGCGACATCCTCCTCTTCTTTGGCTGCCGCCACCCAGACCATGACTGGCTCTGCCGGGAAGAGGTGGAAGCCTGGGCTGCGGACGGGCTCCTCCAGTCCTTCGTCGCTTTCTCGACAGTCAAGGACCACCCGTGGCGCTACGTCCAGGACGCGCTGCTCGCTGAACAGGAACGCGTCTGGGCCGCGCTGCGGAGTGGTGCCCAGATCTTCGTCTGCGGGGACGGTCGCTACATGGCCCCCGCCGTCCGCGACACGCTGATCGCCATCCACGGCACCATGTCGGGCACCGACCACGAACACAGCTCCGCCTGGTTGGAGGCGCTGATGGAACAGGGCAGCTACCATCAGGACGTGTTCGGCTTCGGGAAATAAGCTCGAATTGGACGTGCACGAGCGCCCGGGAGTTCAGTCGGCAAGCGGATTGGTGCGTTTGAGCGAAATGGACAGGACTAAAGTCACACCGCTCCGCTACTCCGACGAGGAACTGAGCAGGCTGAAATTGCCCGGCGGCGACTTGCGCGTGCTGCGGGGTATCGGGTCGGGGCTGAGCAAGGGCCCGGACGGGCAAATCTGGGCGATCGGCGATCGCGGTCCCAATCTGAAGGTGAAGCTGGCGGTCGAGCGCTATGGCCTGAAGCACCTGGCCGACAGGAGCTTCCCCTCCGGGGCGAAGCTGATGCCGTGCCTCGACATTGGACCCGCGATTTCCTTGCTCGAAGTCAAAGACGACCGGGTCGAGATCGTCCGCACGATCGAGTTGCGAGATGCGGAAGGCAGGCCGCTGACTGGCTTGCCCGTGCCGGGAAGCGACCATTGCCAGGTCGAGCCTGCCATCGACCTCAACGGCGACCGCCTGCAATCCAGCCTCTCCGGGGCGGACACCGAAGGCATCGTTGCCCTTGCGGACGGCAGCTTCTGGGTTGGTGATGAATATGGCCCTTCCCTGCTCCGCGTCGGCGCCGATGGCAAAGTGTTCGCCCGCTGGGTTCCCTCAGGCAGCGAAGCGGCCTTCGAAGGGGCGCCCTACCCCGTTGTTGGCGCCCTTCCGGCGATTGCGGCGAAGCGGCAGATCAACCGAGGCTTCGAGGCCCTCGGTATCTCGCCCGACCAAAGCGTCCTCTATCTCGCCTTCCAGAGCCCCCTGGCCCACCCGGACGAGGCGGCGCACCGCGACGGCCGCTGGTGCCGGCTATGGAAGCTCGATGCTGGAACCGGGGGTCTGGTGGCGGAATTCGCTTACCCCCTCGACCCTCCGGAAAGCTTCCTTCGGGATAGCCGAGCCGGCGCGTTCGCCTGGGCTGACCTGAAGGTCAGCGAGCTGACGGTGATCGGCGAAGACCATCTGCTCTTTCTCGAACGGGGATCGCACACGACGAAACTCTACGCAGTGCGCCTGTCCGATAGCTGCCGGCTGGCGCCTTGCTTTGCCGATCTGGCGACCACGCCAACCTTGGAGGGGTTGAGCCGCGGTTCTGCGCAGCTGCCGCTGCTTGAAAAGAAGCTCGTGCTCACCACCGACGATCACCCGGAGATCGGCCCCGATCTGGAGGGCATGGTGCTGCTCTCGCCGGACAGCATCTTGCTCGTCAACGACAATGACTTCGGCGTGGAGGGCGCGAGCACCGCCTTCTGGCGCGTCGATCTTACAGAGCAGCTCTAGAGATGGCCACGGTTGCAGACCTCGCGGCGTTCAGGCAGCCTGCGTGCGAAGGGGAGAGAAGATGCAGCAGCTGAGCGGCCAGGATGCGAGCTTCGTTTATCTGGAGACGCCGCACACGCCGATGCATATCGGCTCGGTCGGTATCTATGATCCGTCGACCGCCCCCGGCGGTTTCGTCCGGTTCAAGGACATCCTCGATTTCATCGGCTCGCGTTTAGGCGGCGCTCGCTCTTTCCGGCAGCGGCTGGTGCGGCTGCCGTTCGATGTCGACCATCCCTATTGGATCGAGGATCCCGATTTCGACCTCGAATATCATGTCCGCCACATTGCGCTCCCCAAGCCCGGCGACTGGCGGCAGCTGTGCATCCAGGTCGCGCGGCTCCATTCCCGACCGCTCGACCTCTCCAAGCCCTTGTGGGAGTTCATCATCGTCGAGGGGCTCGATAATATCGAGGGTCTGCCGCCCGGCTGTTTTGCCTTGGTCGCCAAGGTGCATCACGCGGCGATCGACGGCATGTCGGGCGTCGAGATGTCGGCGGCGATCCACGATCTCTCGGCCGACAAGCCCAACCGCATCGCCAATGACGACTGGAAGCCGGACGATCTTCCGGGCGTGTCCGACCTGCTGATCAAGGGCTATTTCAACACCCTACGGAAGCCGCTCCAGTTTGCCGAAACGGTGGCTCGCGGCGTTCCCGGCCTCGCTCGGTTGAGCCAGAAAGTATCCAAGGGCGACGTCTCGATCGCCAATCAGCGCCCTGCCCCGCGGACGCGGCTCAACGGCAAGGTCGGTCCGCATCGTGCATTCGATGCCGTCGCGATGCCGCTGGCCGACATCCGCACGATCAAGGATTCGGTGCCCGGCGCCACGGTCAACGACGCCATCCTGTCGATCGTTGGCGGGGGCCTGCGCCATTATCTTCATGCCAAGGGCGAGTTGCCGACCGAGAGCATGACGGCAATGGCGCCGATCTCCGTCCGCGCCGAGGGTGAAAAGACGGCGCTCGGCAATCTCGTCTCGGCGATGGTGGTGGGCCTCGGCACCCACATCGCCGACCCGCTCTCACGGCTACGCCACGTCCATTCCGAGGCCGTAAACTCCAAAGCGCTGACCAACGCCGTCGGCGCACGAACCTTGACAGATTACAGCCAGTTCATGCCGGCCGGGCTGTCCGGCGTCGCGGCGCGGCTCTACACCCGGCTCGGCGCGGCCAACGCCCATGCGCCGGTGTTCAACACGGTGGTCACCAACGTGCCCGGCAGCCGCGTTCCGCTCTACTTCGCAGGCGCGAAGATGGTCGGCATGTACGGGCTCGGCCCGGTGTTCGACTCGATGGGACTGATCAACACCATCTATTCCTATGTCGACACGATCGCGATCAGCTTCACCGCCGACCGCGACGCGATGCCCGATCCTTCCGCCTATGCCGAAGGGCTGACAATGGCCTATGGAGAGATGAAGGCGGCCGCCGTTCCGGCCGTGAAACCAGTAGGAGGCAAGGCATGCTTGAACCCGACAAGATGAAAGCCGCCGGCGACGCCGTGCGCGAGGGCGCCGCGAAGGCAGGTGAGAACACGGTCGCCCTCCACATGAAGGTGATCGACCATGTCGAGGAGAATACCCGCACCGCGCTCGAGGCGCTCCGGGCTGCGGCGAAGGCCGGCGGCGTGACCGAGCTGATGCAGGTCCAGTCCGAATATGTCCGCGAGCAAGGCACGCGCAGCATGAACCAGGCGCGGGAGATTGGCGAGATGATCGCTCAGTTCGGACGTCAGGCCATGTCTGGATTGAGTGGCAATAAGGACGGTTAACTCCATCCTCACCGCTTGACTTGGAAGGGGCGGGGTTTAGGCCCCGCGCCCATGTCCGTCATTCGCATCACGCCCCGCCGCTTCGCCGACACGCGCGGCTGGTTCAGCGAGACCTATCAGCGCGACCGCTTTCAAGTCGCGGGTATCGCAGCCGAGTTCGTACAGGATAACCACTCCTATTCCGCCCCGACCTCCACGCTGCGGGGGATCCACTTTCAGACGCCGCCGTTCGCCCAGGCCAAATTAGTTCGCTGCCTGCGCGGCCGGATCTGGGACGTCGCGGTGGACCTGCGTCGTGGCTCGCCGACCCAAGGCCAGTGGGTTGCCGCCGAACTGACCGCCGAGGGTGGCGAGCAGCTGTTCATCCCTGCAGGCTATGGCCACGCCTTCCTGACGCTCGAGCCGGACACGGAAGTCGCCTACAAGGTTGACGCCTTCTACGCTCCGGAAGCGGATGGCGGCGTCCGCTGGGACGACCCCGATCTCGGCATTGACTGGCCGCTGAATGACGCCGAACCCGGGCTGTCCGACAAGGACCAGCGCCTGCCGCTCCTCAAGGATTTCGTCAGTCCCTTCGATTATGACGGCCAACCTCTCTCGCTCGTGGACGCTTGATGGCTCGTATTCTCGTTACCGGCGGCGCCGGCTTCATCGGCTCGGCACTCGTCCGCCATCTGATTGCGAACACCGATCATGCGGTGCTCAATGTCGATGCGCTCACCTACGCCGGCAATCTCTCATCGCTGGAGCCGGTCGCGCAGAGCAACCGCTACCGCTTCGCCCGCGCCGACATTTGCGACCGCGATGCCGTGGCCAAGCTGATCCAGGACTTCCGCCCCGAGGTGATCACGCATCTAGCCGCGGAAAGCCATGTCGACCGCTCGATCGATGGGCCGGCGGACTTCATCCAGACCAACCTGGTCGGCACTTTCGCGATGCTCGCCGCCGCCCTCGATTACTGGCGCAGCCTGGAAGGCGCCGAGAAAGAAGCTTTCCGTTTCCACCACATTTCGACCGACGAAGTCTTCGGCGCGCTTGGCGATGACGGCTTCTTCACCGAGGACACGCCCTACGATCCGCGCTCGCCCTATTCCGCGTCGAAGGCGGGTTCCGATCACCTCGTCTCGGCCTGGCACCACACCTATGGGTTGCCGGTGCTGATCACCAACTGCTCGAACAACTACGGGCCGTATCATTTCCCCGAAAAGCTTATCCCGCTGATGATCATCAAGTGCCTCTCGGGTGAGGCGCTGCCGGTGTATGGCAAAGGCGCGAACATTCGCGACTGGCTCTATGTCGACGATCATGTGCGGGCGCTGACCGCCGTGTTCGAAAAGGGCACGCCCGGCCAAAGCTATATGGTCGGCGGGCGCTCCGAACGGAACAACCTGGCCGTCGTCGAGACGATCTGCGACACGCTCGACCGCATCCGCCCGCGCGCCGATGGCAAGAGCTACCGCGAGCAGATCAGCTTCGTCGCCGACCGCCCAGGCCATGATTTCCGTTATGCGATCGACGCCTCGAAGCTGGAGCGCGAGCTCGGCTGGAAGCCCGAGGAGAGCTTCGAAAGTGGCATCGACAAGACCATCCGCTGGTATCTGGACAATGAGAGCTGGTGGCGGCCGATCCTGGAGCGGAATTATTCGGGCGAGCGGCTGGGGCTGAAGGCGGTCGGGTGAAGCCGATTCTCATCACTGGCGGCACCGGCCAAGTCGGCACCGCGATCCAGCAGCTGGCGCCGCGCTTCGACGTCCAGATCGTCGCGCCGACCCGCGCCGAACTCGATCTCGGCAGTTCCTGCCATATCGGTGAGCGGCTGAGCGAGCGCGACTGGGGCAGCGTCATAAATTGCGCCGCCTACACCGCGGTCGACAAGGCGGAGCAGGAGCCGGCCGTCGCCTTCGCCGTTAACGCCATAGCGCCCGAAATGCTCGCCAAGGAAACGGCGGCGCGGGGCCTAAGGCTGTTGCACGTCTCCACCGATTATGTGTTCGACGGCAGCAAGGACGGCTTCTACGTCGAGAGCGATCCCGTCGCTCCGCTCGGCGTCTACGGGCAGTCCAAGCTGGCAGGTGAGCAGGCGATCGGCGTCGGCAATGCGGATCACGTGATCCTGCGCACCGCCTGGGTGGTGAGCCCCTGGGGCAACAATTTCGTCAAGACGATGCTGCGCGTCGGCGCCGAGCGGAAGCAGCTGCGCGTCGTTGATGATCAGCGCGGTTGCCCCACCTCGGCGATCGACATCGCCGAGGCCCTGCTCACCATCGCCACCCAGGGTGGACCGATCGGTACCTATCATTTCGTCAATGCCGGCGAAGCGAGCTGGTGCGACCTCGCGCGTTTTGTTTTCGAGCGCGCCAGCATGGCGGTCGAGGTCGAAGCGATCACCACAAATCAATATCCGACGCCCGCAAAGCGCCCGCCCAACTCGCGCCTTGCGACTGATCGCATCGCCCGCGATTACGGCATCAAGCCGCGGCCATGGCAGGAAGCTGTAGGCGAAGTCGTCGACGCGCTGAGGGGAAGCAAGTGAAGGGCATCATTCTCGCCGGCGGGTCCGGCACCAGACTTCATCCAGCCACTCTGGCGATCAACAAGCAACTGCTTCCCGTCTATGACAAGCCGATGATCTATTACCCGGCCTCGGCCCTGATGATGGCCGGCATTCGGGACGTCTTGATCATCTCATCGCCAGAGTATCTGGACAACTACAAGCGTCTGTTCGGCTCGGGCGAGCAGTTCGGGCTCAACATGGTTTATGCCGTCCAGCCGAAGCCCGAGGGGCTCGCCCAGGCCTTCCTGATCGGCGAGGAGTTTCTGAATGGCGGGCCCGGCTCATTGGTGCTGGGCGACAACATCTTCTTCGGCGCCGGTCTTGGCGGCCTAATGCAAAGTGCCCGCGCACGCACCAGGGGAGCGACTGTCTTCGCCTATCATGTCGAGGATCCGACTGCCTATGGTGTGGTGGAACTGGACGGCGACGGCCGCGCGCTCTCGATCGAGGAGAAGCCCAAGGCGCCGAGATCGAGCTGGGCGGTCACCGGCCTGTATTTCTACGATGAGCGTGTCACCGAGTTCGCAAAGGCGGTGAAGCCCTCTCCGCGGGGCGAGCTCGAGATCACCGACCTAAACCGCATTTACATGGAAGCCGGCGAGCTCTTCGTCGAGCGAATGGGCCGCGGCTACGCCTGGCTCGATACCGGCACGCACGACAGCCTGCTGGAGGCGAGCGAGTTCGTCCGCACGCTCCAGAAACGCCAGGGCGTCCAGATCGCCAGCCTGGAGGAGATCGCCTTCCACAATCGCTGGATCAGCCCGGAGGCGCTCCGCGATCGCGGCAAGCTGTTCGAAAAGACCGCCTATGGCCGCGCCCTGCTCGACCTAGCCGACGGACGCTGACTCGCACCAGGGCCTCCGCCGTCCATCATAGCGGCGAGCGAGGCCCTCGGTGACCAATTGGTCGCCGACCGATCGGCCACCCACCATTACCATCCGTAACTTGCGGCCATAGCGATCCTCGTCGCGCCCGGCTGCCTGCAGCTCGAACGGACGCGCGAGCAGCTGCCGCAGCCGCTCGGTTGCTTTGGCGCCGAGCTGGGCTTCATAGACGCAGCGCGCAGGGTTCGTCTCTGGCGTGTCGATGTCGAGTATGCGGATGCGTTCACCCGCATAGTCGAACGTGTCCCCGTCGATCACCCGCACCGACATGCTGCGCAGCGGGCGGTCCGCAGGCTTGGCGGGAATGCCCTGTGCGATAACAAGCCCGGCGAAGGCGCCGCCAAGAATGGTGAGGCGAAGCTGGCTGGCAATACCCATCCGGCCAGTGTGGCGCGGACCTGCTTAACCCATGCAAAAACGAAGTGGTTGGGAGAGGCTTAGGGTCCGACCATCGTCTCCGGCCGCACTACCCTGTCGAATGTCGCGGCATCGACCAGTCCGAGCTCCAGGCCCGCCTCGCGGAGGGTCGTTCCCTGCGCGTGCGCGTGCTTCGCGATCTTGGCTGCATTGTCATAGCCGATCTCCGGTGCGAGCGCGGTCACCAGCATGAGCGAGCGTTCGACCAGTTCGGAAATGCGCGCGAGGTTGGGCTCGGTGCCTTCGACCATGCGCTCGGCAAAACTGGTCATGCCGACGCTGAGCAGGTGGATCGAGCGCAGCACCGCCGCGCCGATCAGCGGCTTGAAGACGTTCAGCTCGAGATGCCCCTGCAGCCCGCCGATCGTGATGGCCACGTGATTGCCCATCACCTGCGCGGCGACCATGGTCAGCATCTCGGCCTGGGTGGGGTTGACCTTGCCCGGCATGATCGAGCTGCCGGGCTCGTTAGCCGGCAGGTCGAGTTCGCCAAGGCCGGAGCGTGGGCCGGAACCGAGCAGGCGCATGTCGTTGGCGATCTTGGTGAGCGAGACGGCGAGAACGTTGAGCGCCCCGGATAGCTCCACCAGCGCATCATTGGCGGAGAGCGCCTCGAACTTGTTCTCCGCGGTGGTGAACTCAAGCCCGGTGATCGCACTGACCTCCGCGGCAAATGCCTCGCCAAAGCCAGCGGGCGCGTTCAAGCCGGTGCCGACCGCCGTGCCGCCCTGCGCCAGCTCAAAAATGTCGGTAGACGCGCCCGCGATCCTGCCGCTCGCCTTCGCGATCTGCGTCGCATAGCCCGAGAATTCCTGGCCGAGCGTCAGCGGCGTGGCATCCTGCAGGTGCGTGCGGCCGATCTTGACGATCTCGGCCCAGAGCTCTGCCTTGGCGGCAAGCGCGCCCAGCAACTGATCCAGCGCCGGCTCCAGCCGATCCCGCAGCGCCAGCGCGACGGCGATGTGGATCGCGGTCGGAAAGCTGTCGTTGGACGACTGGCTCATATTGACGTGGTCGTTCGGGTGCACCGGCTCCTTACCACCGCGTGTGCCGGCGAGCCGCTCATTGGCGATACCGGCAACCACTTCGTTGACGTTCATGTTGGACTGAGTGCCCGAGCCCGTCTGCCAGATGACGAGCGGGAACTGGTCAACATGGCTGCCGGCGGCGACGTCTGCCGCCGCTGCCTCGATAGCGTCAGCGATCTCACCGGGCAGTCCATGCCGCCGGTTCACCCGCGCGGCGGCCCGCTTCACGATCGCGAGCGCATGGATGATCCTGATCGGCATCCGCTCCTCCGGTCCGAACGGGAAGTTTTCGATCGAGCGCTGGGTCTGCGCGCCCCAATAAGCCGATGCGGGAACCTCGATGGCGCCGATGCTGTCGGTCTCGGTTCGCGTTTCGGCCATGTCGTTCAACTCCTGGGCAACACCGGTACATTGTCGATCAAACGCGCGACGCCGATCCGGGCTGCGGCGAGCAGCCGCGCCGGCCTTTCCAAACCTGTCACCGGCTTCAGGGTTACGGCGTCGCAGAGCGCCACATAGTCGACGGACTGGAAACCGCCCTCCATCAACGCGGCCGCAGCCTTCGCCACCGCTTCGGCAACGTCACTGCCCGCCTCGATGGCCGCTGCGGCGCTGCCGAGTGCTCGCGGCAGGGCGCGCGCCTGTTGCCGCTCTTCCTCCGTCAAATAGACGTTGCGGGACGAGAGGGCGAGCCCGTCCTCGTCGCGCTCGGTCGGCACGCCGGCGATCTCGATGTTGAAATCCAGATCCGCAACCATGCGGCGGATCACCGCGAGTTGCTGAAAATCCTTCTCTCCGAACAGCGCGATGTCCGGTCGTACTTGATTGAACAGCTTGGCGACGACCGTAGCGACCCCCTCGAAATGGCCAGGCCGCGCGGCGCCATCGAGACCGTCGCTCACCCCCCGGACTGACACGTTGGTGGCGTGACCGGCCGGATACATCACCTCAGCCTCGGGGAGCCACAGCAGGGCCACACCGGCCTCCGACAGCATAGCCGAGTCCTTGGCTGCCCGGCGCGGATAAGCGGCTAGGTCGTCGGTGGGCGCGAATTGCTTCGGGTTCACGAAGATGGACGCGACGACATGCTCCGCCCGCTTCCTCGCCTCGGCGACCAGCGCCATGTGCCCGGCATGCAGCGCGCCCATGGTCGGCACGAACGCGACTTTCCCGCCGTCCGCGCGCAGCGTGGCGATCGCTTTCCGAAGCGGTTTCAGCTGACTGATTGTTTGCACGGTGACTCTGGCTTGGTATGGCTGGCTTCCATAGGGGGGCGTCAGCACCTCGATCAAGTAACCCGAGTGAAGGAACGCCGCTTCATGGCCAGCCACGGCGCCCACATCATTGTTTTCGCCAACGAAAAGGGGGGCACTGGCAAGTCGACGACGGCAGTGCACGTGGCCGTCGCACTCGCCGCTCAAGGCCATTCGGTCGCCGCGCTCGACCTCGATCATCGCCAGCGCACTCTCGCCCGCTATATCGAAAATCGAGCCGCGACGATGAAGCGCCGGTCCGTCGAGCTGCCGCAGCCGGACTATGCAGTGGTCGATGGATCGAGCGAAGAGAATTTCGACGCGAAGCTTGCCGAGGCCGCCGCCGCCGCCGAGTTCGTGGTGATCGACACGCCCGGCCGCGACGATCCGATCGCCCGCCGCGCCGCCACCCGCGCCAACACTCTGGTCACCCCGATGAACGACAGCTTCGTCGATTTCGACCTGATCGGGCAGGTGGACGCCGAGACCTACAAGGTCAGCCGTCCGAGCTTCTATTCCGAACTGATCTGGGACGCGCGCAAGACCCGCGCAAAGACCGATGGCGCGACCATCGACTGGATCGTGCTTCGCAATCGCATGCAGCATATCGAGGCACGGAACATGCGCCGCGTCGGCGAGGCTCTGATCGCGCTGTCGAAGCGAGTCGGTTTCCGTATCATCCCGGGGCTAGGCGAGCGCGTCATCTACCGCGAGCTATTCCCATCGGGCCTGACCATGCTCGACATCGGCCAGATCCCCGACATCGGCCTCGGCCATGTCGCCGCCCGGCAGGAACTGCGCGAGCTCGTCTCCGGCCTGTCACTTCCCGACAGGGTAGGCGCGGCCGCCGCCTGATGTTCAAGTTGCTGCTGGTCGCGGGCGTCATCGTCCTGCTGCTCTTCTGGCTGAAAGGTGGGCAGCAGCGTCGTCGCGATTTCATGCCCGTGGAAGAAGCGCGCGCGTTGCTCGGTGTTTCCGAAGCGGACGATGCGGAGACGATCCGCGCCGCCCATCGCCGTATCATCACCCGTGTCCATCCGGACTCTGGTGGCACACCAGAGCTTGCGCGTCGCACCAACCTGGCCCGCGACATTCTCCTCACGGAACTTGCACGTGGGCGTAACGATTAGCGCTCACGAAAAGCCCGTTCGGGCTGAGTGCATTCTTGGAGCAACGATGACCTACGATTTTCACCCCACCTCCTTGCGCGAATATGACATCCGCGGAGTGATTGGCGAAACGCTGGGCGCGGACGATGCGCGCGCAATCGGCCGTGGCTTCGGGACTTTGCTGCGCCGCGCCGGCGGCACCCGCGTTGCGGTTGGCTGGGACGGGCGCGACAGCTCGCCGATGCTGGCCGAGGCGCTGGTCGATGGGCTGACCCGCAGCGGCTGCGACGTGGTGCGAGTGGGGCTGGGGCCGACCCCGATGCTCTATTATGCCGAAGCGGTGCTCGAAGTGGACGGCGGCATTATGATCACCGGCAGCCACAATCCGCCGAGCTATAACGGCTTCAAGATGGTGTTTCAGCACCGGCCGTTTTTCGGCGCTGATATCCAGGAGATCGGGCAGCTGGCGGCAGCGGGCGACTGGGAAGAGGCAGAAGAGACCGGCCAGGTCTCGGACTTCGACATTCTCGACCAGTATGTGCAGCGTCTGACCGCCGGCTATCAGGGCGGCGCCTTTCGCGTCGGCTGGGACGCCGGCAATGGCGCCGCGGGTCCGGCGCTCGAGAAGCTCGTCAAGTTCCTGCCCGGCGAGCACCACACGCTCTTCACCGATGTGGACTCCACGTTCCCGAACCACCATCCCGACCCCACGGAAGAGAAGAACCTGGAACATCTCCGCGCCCTGGTGCGGGACAAGAGCCTCGACTTCGGCATCGCGTTCGACGGCGACGGCGACCGCATCGGCGCGATCGACGGCGACGGCCGGGTCATCTGGGGCGACCAGTTGCTCGGGATCCTGGCAGAGCCGGTGCTCAAGGCGGAGCCCGGCGCGACCATCATCGGCGACGTCAAGGCGTCGCAGGCGCTCTACGACCGCATCGCCGAGCTGGGCGGAACGCCGCTGATGTGGAAGACCGGCCACAGCCACATCAAATCGAAGATGAAGGAGATCGGCTCTCCACTCGGCGGCGAGATGAGCGGCCACATCTTCTTCAAGCATGACTATTATGGCTTCGACGACGCGCTCTACGCCGCCGTGCGCCTGCTCGGCGCTGTGCGGATGTCGGGAAAGACGCTGACCGAACTCAAGTCCGATATGCCGGCGATGGTGAACACGCCCGAGCTGCGCTTTCAAGTCGATGAGACCCGCAAATTTGCGGTCGTTGACGAAGTGCTCGACCGGCTGGAGGCGAGCGGCGCCGAGGTCAACCGCACCGACGGCGCCCGCGTCAACACCCCGGACGGCTGGTGGCTGCTGCGTGCGTCGAACACCCAGGACGTGCTGGTCGCGCGCGCCGAAGCCAAGGACCAGGCCGGGCTCGACCGCCTCGTCGCGCAGATCGATGAGCAGCTTGCGGCGTCAGCGATCGTGCGGGGGCCGCAGGCCTCTCACTAGGCGTTAGGGACGCACCTCTTTCGCCACTGCGTCCAGCAGCCCGTTCACGAAGCTGGTCTCTCGCTTTTCGTAGAAGGCGTGGGCGACATCGACATATTCGCTGATCACGCTGCCCACCGGCACATCGGCGCGGGCGATCAGTTCGTAAGTGCCGGCGCGCAGGATCTGGCGCATCGGGCGGTCGAGCCGTTCCAGGCTCCAGCCCTTGGCGAGCTTGGCGCCGATCAGCCGGTCGATCTCCTCGCGCCGCGCATCTACGCCTTTCACCAGGTCATCGAAAAAGGCGACCTCGGCATCGGCATATTCGACATCCTCGATCGTGGCGCCGAGCCGGTGGTGATGGAACTCGTGCAGCAGCGCCGGCACGGCCGTCTGCTCCATCTCCTGCTGATAAAGCGCCTGCACAGCCGCAAGGCGCGCAGCGGAACGGGACTTGGAACGGGCGGGCTGGTTCATGATCTCAATCTGAGTGCGACCGAACGGGCATGGGCCGGAAGCCCTTCCGCCTCGGCCAAGGCGATAGCTGCGGGGCCAAGTGTGCCGAGCGCCTCTGGAGTGCAACCCAGAAAGCTCGTCCGCTTCATGAAATCGAGCACGCTCAGGCCCGACGAAAAGCGTGCCCGGCGGCCGGTCGGCAACACATGGTTGGGGCCGCCGAGATAGTCGCCGATCGCCTCGGGCGTGTGCCGGCCAAGAAAGATGGAGCCGGCATGCCGCACGGCGCGGAACAGCGGCTCCGGGTCCTCGACCGCGATTTCCAGATGCTCGGGCGCCAGCCGATTGATCAGCGGCGCAGCCTCGATCAAGTTCTGCACGAGCACCACCGCGCCATTCGCGTCCCAGCTTTGGCGCGCCGCATCGGCAAGGGTAGCAAGTTGGCGCTCGACGGCCGCGACCACGCGCTCCGAAAAGTCGCGGTGGTCTGCGATCAGAATGGATTGGCTGGTCGGATCATGCTCAGCCTGGCTGAGCAGGTCGGCGGCGATCCACTCCGGGTCGTTCGCCTCATCGGCGACGACCAATATCTCCGAAGGCCCCGCCACCATGTCGATCCCGACCACGCCGTAGAGCTGGCGCTTCGCCTCGGCGACCCAAGCGTTGCCGGGGCCGACGATCACGTCCACCGGCCGGATGCGCTCGGTGCCATAGGCTAGCGCACCGATTGCCTGCGCGCCGCCGACGCGCCAGATTTCCTCGATGCCAATCAGGGCGGCGGCCGCGAGCACCAGCGGGTTCACCTCCCCGCCCGGGGTCGGCGTCACCATCGCCAGCCGCTCGACGCCCGCGACCTTGGCCGGAATCGCGTTCATCAGCAGCGAGCTCGGATAGGCCGCCCGCCCGCCCGGCACATAGAGCCCGGCTGCTTCCACCGCCGTCCAGCGCGCGCCTAGCCGCACGCCGGCTGCATCGGTCTCGTCGCGATCGGCCGGCCGCTGTTTCTCGTGATACGCCGTGATGCGCTCGGCGGCGAGTTCGAGCGCCTCACGCAGCTTCGGCGCCAACGCATTGAGCGCCGCCCGGCATTCGGCCGGATCGATCGGCTCGCGCAGTTCATGATCATCGAAGCGGAGTGTATAACCTGCGAGCGCCGCATCCCCTTCCTGCCGCACCCGAGCAAGGATGGCCGCCACATCGCGCGACACGTCCGCATCCGCTTCACGCCGGGCATTCACCAGAGCATCGAAGCGCGCGGTGAAATCCAAATCGGAGGCGGATAGCCGGATCATCGCACCGCCGCGCGAAAGGCGTCGATCAAGGGCGCGATCTGGGCGGAGCGCATCTTGAACGCAGCCCGGTTGGCGATCAGGCGTGCGCTCACCTGCGCGATCACCTCGACTTCGACCAGGCCATTCTCCTCGAGCGTGCGGCCGGAGGAGACCAGGTCGACGATCCGGCTCGACAGGCCGAGCAGGGGCGCCAGCTCCATCGCGCCATTGAGCTTCACGCACTCCGCCTGCACGCCCCGCGCCTCGAAGTGCCGCCGCGTCAGCGCCGGGTATTTGGTCGCCACCCGCACATGGCTCCACTCGCGCGGATCGTCGGACGCGGCGAGTTCGGCCGGCTCCGCAACCGAGATGCGGCAATGGCCAATGCCGAGATCGACCGGCGCATAAAGCTCGGAATAATCGAACTCCTCCAGCACGTCCGACCCGACGATGCCCAGCTGCGCCGCGCCATGCGCTACGAAGGTGGCGACGTCAAAAGCCCGCACCCGGATCAGCGAAATGTCCGGGCGATTTGTCGCAAAACGCAGCGCCCGGCTGCCGTCATCGGAAAAGGCGGCCTCAGGCTCGATCCCCGCACGCGCGAGCAAGGGCAGCGCTTCCTCGAGGATCCGGCCCTTAGGAACGGCGATGATAACGGGTTCGGCCATGGCCGGGCGGCCTTATCCGCCCCGGTCAGGCCCGGCAACTAGCGGCGCTTGGCGGTGTTCATGACCATCTGGTTGGTGATCGAGCGACAGCTAGTCATCAGTTCGGGATAGTCCAAGTCGCCATTCTTGATCAGCTGCGCACTTGCCGCCTGCTGGCAGGAGGCTAGCGTCTCGTAGCGCGTTTCGATCACACGTGCTTCGGCGCACTGGTAGGCACCATCGCCGCACCCCATGATCGCCATTACGTAACCGAACGGGCCCATCGTCACTCTCCTGCCGGCAACTCAACCAACCAGCTCGCCGCCCGTTGCATTGGTTTCGCCACCGATCCTTCCTACATCGACCAAGATGCAGAATTCTGTGACCGGGGGCACTCAGGGAGATTCCCTAAGCTGGGGCGTCTTCCGCCGCTTCCTTCCCTACCTCTGGCCGGCGGACGATCGTGCGGTGCGCCGGCGCGTCGTTTGGTCGATGCTGCTGGTCGCGATCGCCAAGGCGACCACGCTGCTGATGCCGTTCGCCTATAAGGCAGCCATCGACCGCATGGCGCCTGGGCTGGAAGCCGGCGTGAACATCGCGGCGGCGCTCGTCATCGCCTATGCAGGCGCGCGCTTCGCAGGCGTGTTCTTCGACAATGTGCGCAACACCGTGTTCGAGCGGGTCGGCCAAGACGCGACCCAACGGCTCGCCACAAACGTCTTCCGCCACCTGCACGAGCTTTCGCTGCGATTTCACCTGGAGCGTCGCACGGGCGCGGTCACCAAGGTCATCGAACGCGGCACCAAGAGCATCGACATCATGCTCTATTTCCTGCTCTTCAACATCGCGCCGACGATCATCGAACTAGCGGCGGTGGCGGTCATTTTCTGGGTCAAGTTCGGCTTCGGCATGGTCGCCGCAACCTTCACGATGGTCGCGGCCTATATCGTGTTCACGCGCGTGGTGACCGACTGGCGGAACAAGCTGCGCGAGCAGATGAACGACATGGACACCGGCGCCGTCGCCAAAGCCGTCGACTCACTGCTCAATTACGAAACGGTCAAATATTTCAGCGCCGAGGACCGCGAGGCGGCGCGTTATGAAACCGCAGCTCGCGCCTATGCCAATGCAGCGGTTAAGTCGGAGAACTCGCTCGCCTGGCTGAATATCGGCCAATCGCTGATCACCAACGTGATGATGGCCGGCGCCATGGCCTATACGGTCTGGGGCTGGAGCACAGGCCGCTTCACGCCCGGCGATGTGGTGCTGGTGAATACGCTGCTGGCGCAACTCTTCCGGCCCCTGGACATGCTCGGCATGGTTTATCGCACCATCAGGCAGGGGCTGATCGATATGGCCGCCATGTTCGACTTGGTCGACCAAAAGGCCGAAGTCGTGGACCTGCCCAACGCCCAGCCGCTGATCGTCAGCGAAGGCAAGGTGAAGTTCGACAATGTCCGCTTCGGCTATGATCCGGAGCGGCCGATCCTGAAGGGCGTCAGCTTCCTTGTGCCCGGCGGCAAGACGCTCGCGATCGTCGGGCCGTCGGGCGCGGGCAAGTCGACCATCGCGCGATTGCTGTTCCGCTTTTACGATGTCATCGGCGGCAGCATCTCCATCGACGGGCAGGATATCGGCCGCGTCCAGCAGCGCACGCTCCGGGAGAATATCGGCATCGTTCCGCAGGACACGGTGCTGTTCAACGACACGATTGGCTACAACGTCGCCTATGGCCGCGCCGGCGCGACGCAGCAAGACGTCGAGACGGCCGCACGGGGCGCTGCCATTCACGACTTCATCTCTATTCTGCCCGATGGCTACCAAGCCCAGGTCGGCGAACGCGGATTGAAGCTGTCCGGAGGCGAGAAGCAGCGCGTGGCGATCGCCCGCACCCTGCTCAAGGACCCGCCGATCCTGATCCTTGACGAAGCGACCAGCGCGCTCGACAGCCGCACCGAGGCCGAGATCCAGCGCACGCTGCGCGACGTCTCCGCCCAGCGCACCACCATCATCATCGCCCACCGCCTCTCTACCATCGTCGATGCCGACGAGATCGTGGTGCTGAACGACGGCCGCGTCGCCGAGCGAGGCAACCACGCCGGCCTGCTCCGCCAGAACGGCCTTTATGCCGAGATGTGGGCGCGGCAGGCTGCGGAAGCGGAGCTGGAGGAGGCGTAAGCTTGCCCAGCCGCCGCACTCATGAGACAAAGCGGCAGGCGGGGGACGCAGAGGGAGGTGACCTGATGAAAGCCTGGTTTGTTCTGGCTGCGGCGTTTGCCTCGGCCCCCGCGAGTGCCGCTATCGTGTTTAGCCAGGGCGGCGCCATCGACGCCCAGGGCGGCTTCGGCTCGTCCGAGGTGCAGGGGCTGGCATTGGCCCCCGGGGCCTACACGATGCGCATCGTCTTCGATCAAGATGTTGCGGCCGTGAACAGCACCATAAGTTACGACGAAGTCTCTGTCGTCTACGAGGACGACAATGTGATCAGCGCCAATACGGTAACGCTGATGCCGGTCTTCGATGCGCTATCGCCAAGGACCTACACCTCGCCGCTCACTTTGCGACCCGGCAGGATTCTTAACCCCGGCCCTGACCGGACCGAGTATTTTCCGGACGACTTTCGCGGCGGCTCGTTCGAGGTGCAGATCGATGGGGATGCGACGATCGGCTATCGTTTCACCATCGAGAGCTTTGCCGCAGTGCCTGAGCCAGCCAACTGGGCTGCGATGATCTGCGGCTTCGGACTGGCGGGAGCTACGCTGCGGAGGCGATCCTCGCTGAAGGCCGCTTGAGCGAAGCGGCGGTACGAAAGGCTTTTCGCGACCAGGCGCTGTTCTGCGAGCGGTCGGACGCGCCAGTCACGGCCGCCGTCGTGCGCGCACTTGGCGTCACCCTTGACCATTCGACCGCGACCGGGCGCCGCGCGCTCGGCTGGGAGGGCGATCCGCACGGCAGTGCCGACTCGGTGCCCCTGCGCCTTGCCGGGGGCGTGCACGCGCTGGCCAGGCGCGGCGACAATGCGCGGCTGAGCCGGCTCTACTCGGGCGACATTCGCCGGGCGCAGGAGATCATCGCGGAAGCGGTGGTTCGCCACGATCCCGAACTGTCCAGGTGGCTCGATTCGCCCCCCCAGACGAACGAGACCGGGCGCGCCGCGCCGATGATGGCCGGGCTGATGCTGTTAGCGGCGGAATATCGCCTTCCCTTCGAGCTGATCGAACTGGGCGCAAGCGCCGGGCTCAACCTCAACTTGGATCGGTTCGGCTACCGGCTCGGCGATGTCGCCGCGGGGGCGCCCTCGTCGCCGGTCCAGCTCGCGCCTCTATGGGAAGGCAATCCGCCGCCGGCCGGAGAGGTGCGGGTGACCGCCCGTCGCGGCGTGGACCAGGATATGGTCAGGATCGCCGACCCTGCCGAGCGGGAGCGGCTAATCGCCTATTGCTGGCCCGACCAGACAGAGCGGATGGAGCGGCTACAGGCGGCGCTCGCCTTGGCCACTTCTTTCCCGCCGCCGCTCGAGCAGGCCGATGCCGCCAATTTCGCCGAACGGTGCCTGGCCGCGCCGCAGCGGGACGACACTGCACGCGTCATCTACCACACGATCTTCTGGACGTATCTGACGCCGGACAAGCAGGAGCGTATACGCCGGGCGATTGCGGATGCGGGTGCGCAGGCCACGCTCGGACAACCGCTTGCCTGGTTGCGCTACGAGCTCGCGGGGGAGAATGCCGTCGCCGAACTACACCTGCAGACCTGGCCCGGCGGGCGCGAGCGCCACCTCGCCAGCGGCCACCCGCATGCGAGCAGCATTTCCTGGCACGGTTGATCCGCAAGTCTGGTTAAAAGCTTCTCAACCATCTTCGGCGAAACAGGCATCCAGCAAAGGGATGCCCCGATGAAGTTGAAGCTCCGTTCGTTCGAACTCCACCGCATTCTCGACCAAGCCCCGGCCGGCACGCGCTGGCTGTCGCTCGACTGTTTCGACACCCTGGTTTGGCGCGACACCGCGACGCCAGCGGACGTGTTCGCCGACCTGGACTATCCCGGCGGCGCGATGGAGCCGCGCCGCCGCGCCGAGGGCGCTGCCCGTCACTCCGCCAAGCTGTTCCGCGACAGTTTCGAAGTGTCGATCGAAGAGATTCATGACCGGCTTCGGCCCAGCGGCGACGTGCCGGCTTCGGTGGCAGCGGAACTCGCGGCGGAGTCGCGGCACTGTTTCGGCTTCGAACCCGTCAAGGCGCTGATTCGCGACGCAAAGACGCGCGGCCTGGAGGTCGTCATCGTCAGCGACACTTATTTGAACGAAGCCCAACTGCGCACGTTGATCGCCGATGCGGCCGGCGCCGAGATCGCCGACGCGATCGACCATATTTTCCCGTCCAGCGCCTTTGGCGTGAACAAGGCGGATGGGCTGTTCACTCATGTGCTGGACGCGCTCGGCGCCGACCCGGCGGAAATCGTCCATGTCGGCGACAACCCCGTCGCCGACCAGATCGCGCCGGACGAGCTCGGCATCAACACAGTGCACCTGCTGCAGTTCGACGAGATCGCCAAGACCCGGCTTCGGCTCGAAGCGGCGGCGAGTGCGCTGATCCACCCAGATGTGCGCGTGATCAGTCCCTGTTATCAGCCGCACCGTCCGCAGCTTTCGCTGCGCGCCGACAGCGATGCCGCTTTCACGCTGGGCCATGACGTGCTTGGGCCCTTTCTCCACGCCTTTGCCGCCTGGCTGCGCGAGGAGCGCGAGGCGCTCGCCCAGGCCACCGGCCGCCGCACCCATTTGCTCTTCCTGTTGCGCGACGGTTTTTTGCCGGCCGAGATATTCGAGGCGCTGCATGCCGAGCCGACGCAGCGTGTGGAAATCAGCCGCCAGACCGCCTCACGGGCCAGCCTTGTCGACGAGGCGGCGGTGCGCTCCCGCCTGCTCCACGACGGGAAGCGCAACACGGTCGAAGTGCTCGCCAGGCAGTTTCACTTCAAACAAGGCGAGCTGGCCAAGCTCGGCAAGCTCGACGCATCGGCCAATGACCCCAAGTTCGTCGAGCAGGTGCTGAAGTCGGAGACGCTAGGCACCATCGTCCATCGCTCGGCAAGTTTCGCAGACCGGCTGATTGCCCATCTGAAGCGTGCTGGCGTCGTCGAGGGCGACGCCGTGATCCTGGCCGACCTCGGATATCACGGCTCAGTGCAGGACAAGATTGCGCCAATGCTCGAACAGCGCATGGGCCTGAGGGTCGCCGGCCGCTATCTGCTGCTGCGCGAAGAACAGCCGACCGGCCTGGACAAGAAGGGCCTGATCGACACCCGCCATTATGATTTCCGGACCGTAGACGCATTGTGCGACCCGATCGCCGTCGTCGAACAGCTCTGCACGGTGGCTCAAGGTTCGGTAGTCGATTATAAATGGGATGGCAGTCCCGTTCGTCAGGCGGCCGGCATCAAGTCGAACCAAAGTGCGACTCGCGATCGGGTCCAGGCCGGGGCGCTTGCCTTTGCTCGTCGCAGTGCCGAGACCCCTCTGCCCGGCGACGCCGATGCGTGGCGCCGGACCGCGGGCGCGACGCTCGCGCGCCTGCTTTTCATGCCGACAGCCGAAGAGATCGATGTGCTCCGCTGCTTCGAGCATGACGTCAATCTTGGCACCGAAGCCTTGATGCCGTTGGTCGATCCCGCGGCGGCCAAGGCGGGACTGAAGTCGCGCGGTCTGCCTTATCTGATGCACGCCGACCGGATTTACATCCCCGGGGAAATCCGCGAGCACGGCCTGTCGCTCAATCTTTCCATGCTCGCCTGGCGCCGCTTCGCGCTTGAGATCACGACCGGCGACATGGCCGGCGCCTCGATCAAGGTGCCGGTGATTCTCGCCGATGCTCAAGGTCAGGCGGTGATCGAGGCGGAGGCTCATCCGACTCATGATGGCTTCTACGCGATGGCCTTGCCCATTGGCGTTGGCCGCTTTACCGCCGCCGTCCAATGGGGCAGCGCCTTCGAGGTCGTGCAGATCGATTCGGCGCGTTTCCACCTGGTCGAAAGCTTCGGCAAGACCAGCGATAGCGGCTCGGTAGCCGCGCAGCTGGTTCATGACGGCATGGAGCGGGTCGCGGGCGACCTCTACCGCTGCTCAGGCCCGGCGGCGCTCACCATGGCGCCGCCGCCGAACCTCAGCCGACCCGTCGACCTGCTGCTCCACTTCGTCTTTCGCCCTGTCGTGCGCCGCGACGAAGCCGGCGAACTTGCTCAGGCGGCGTGAGACGCGGCGTCAATCGCCTCCATCACCAGTTCACGTTTAATCCAGTGCACCATGTGGCCGACACCTCGCGCCACATGGAAGCTGCTGTGCGGCACGGCAGCGTGCATGCGCTCAGCAAAGCTGAACGCCACGATCTTGTCCCCGTCTCCCGCAACGATGGCTACGGGCAGCTTTAGCTCGCCATAGCGTTTCGAAAGACGGATCTGTGCCAGCTGCACTAGTCCCGCGTCGCCTGATGTGGCCCGGATCTGCTTCGGTCGGAGCGCAAGCCCGTGCGGGAACCGATCGATGAACTCTTGTGGTACCGCGTTGGGCGCGAATACTTGCTTGAGCACGCCGGGCCCGACGGCGCGGACCATGAGCGGCGATGTGGTGTTCGCCATGGCGGCGCCGATGTATGGCCAGGAAGGCATGGACATCAGCATGGGGCTAGGCGTCTTGAACGGGAAATAGGGGCCGGAGACGAGCACCAGCCCGGTGACTTCTTCAGGATGGTCGACCGCCCAGGCCAGCGCCGGCAGCGTGCCCCAGCTATGCCCCATCACCAGCGGCTTTTCGATGCCAAGCTTGGTCAGCGCTGCGCGAGCGAGCTCCATCTGCGCCTCGGGCGTCCAGCGCTCGCCGCGCGGCCGGTCGCTATAGCCATAGCCAGGCCGATCGAAGGCGATCACCCGGAAGCGCTTCGCCGCTTCGTCGACGATGCCGCTGCCGAGCAAATCTTGCACCAGTGCGCCCATGCCGTGAAACATGACCAGCGGCGGCCCGTCGCCGCGTTCGACATAATGAAGCCTGACACCGTCCAGATCGACGAATTTGCCCTCCGGTGGATACTCGGCTTCTGCGTTCCGCGCCTGGCGGCGGTTGAACAGGGCGGCGGCGCCAAAGGCTGCCGCAACAAGGCCGAGCTTGGCGGCCGTGGGAAGTCCGGTTTTTTTCTGCATGGCGCGCCAACGTGTCGCCGCCTGGCAAGTTGCGCACAAGAGAAAACCCCCGGCGCCTGGGCGCCGGGGGTCTCCTGTTTTTAAGCTTACGCTACTGGTACGAAGCTGTTGCTTAGCGCAGCAGGCTCAGCACGTTCTGCTGGCTCTGGTTCGCCTGGGCGAGCATCGCCGTCGCGGCCTGGGTCAGGATCTGGGACTTGGCGAGATTGGTCGTCTCGGCCGAGAAATCCGTATCCTCGATGCGGCTGCGCGCATCGGACAGGTTGTTGACGTTGTTGGTCAGGTTGTTGACCACCGACGACAGCCGGCTCTGCGCGGCACCCAGCGAAGCGCGGGTGGTGTTCACCGCATCGAGCATCGTGTCGGTGTTCGTCAGCGCCGTGTTGGCGTTGGCCGAGGTGTCGACCGCCGTGCCCGACGCCAGGTCGGACAGCGAGGTGAAGGTCAGGTCGACCGTGTCGCCGTTGTTGGCGCCGACCTGGATCGAGATTGAACCGGCCTGGGCGCTGTAGGTGGTGCCCGAAGCGGACGAGTTGAACACGCGGGTGCCGTTGAACTCGGTCGTCGCCAGAATGCTGGTGATCTGATCCTTGAGCGCGGTCACTTCGGTGTTCAGGTTCGTGCGGTCGTCGTCGGAGTAGGTGCCGTTGGCCGACTGCACCGCCAGTTCGCGGATGCGCTGCAGCATGTTGCTGACTTCGCTCAGCGCACCTTCCGCCGTCTGGGCGAACGAGATGCCGTCATTGGCGTTACGGATGGCCTGCCCCATGCCTCGGATCGAGGCGGTCATGGTCGAAGCGATGGCGAGGCCCGCTGCGTCGTCCTTGGCGCTGTTGATGCGGCGGCCCGTCGAAAGACGCTCCATCGCGGTCTGCAGGGACGCCTGCGCCATACGCGAACCATTCTGGGCGCGCAGGGCGGCGGAGTTGGTCGAGATAACAGTCATATCAATCTCCGTTTCAGTTCCGGCTGCCGCTCCTTTCCCCCGTCAAACCGGAGCGAAGCCAGAGCCGCCACAGCAGTGAACGGCCGCCGGTTGCCGGACTTTAGGGGCTCGACAGCACATTTTTTGGCCCGCCTCGCGCGTACGTGCGGGGAATATCGTGTCGTTAACCGCCGCTTTACCCTGTTGGCCGATATCGGGGCTCAAGAAGAAACGGGGAACGCAGATGCAGTCGATCATTCACAGCGAAGCCGCGGGTCAGGCGCATGCGGTGCTGCTGTCATGGTTGCGGGGTCTGGGACAAGATGTTCGCCCCTATCGCGGCGAGCGTGTCCGCACCGGCGACATGTATCTGGTAACCGAAGGCGAGCCGATGCCCGCCGCCCGCGCCACACTGGTGCTCGGTGACGAAGGCGTTCGCCGGCTTGAGCGCGCAACCGACACCACGCCCGCCCGCCTCGGCTACGGCCAGGAAGACCTGGTCTTCGGCCATGCCTTTGCCGCCGCCCTGTTGCGCGGCACCGCGCCCGCCGCTGCCGACCCGAACACGCTCGCCTTGTTCGCGCTGGCCGAGCGGGTGGCGGAAAGCGATATCACCGTGCTGGTCAACGGGCCTACGGGCACCGGCAAGGAAGTGCTGGCCCGCCATATCCACAATCACTCGCCGCGTCGTGACGGCCCATTCGTGGCGGTCAACTGCGCCGCGCTGCCGGAATCGATGCTGGAAGCCCTGCTATTCGGCCACACCAAGGGCGCGTTCACCGGCGCCGGCGCCGCCGCCCAGGGCTTTTTCCGCGCCGCGCACGGCGGCACCCTGCTGCTCGACGAAATCGCCGAGATGCCGGTCGGCCTGCAGGCCAAGCTGCTGCGCGTGTTGCAGGAGCGGGAAGTGGTGCCGCTGGGCGCCACCACGCCGGAAGTCATCGACGTGCGGGTCATCGCCTGCGCCAACCGCGATCTGCCCGCCGAAGTCGAAGCCGGCCGCTTCCGCGCGGACCTCTATTATCGCCTAAGCGTCTTCCCGCTCGCCACCCTTCCCCTCAATCAGCGCCGCCAGGACATTGCCTCGCTCGCCGCGACGATGATCCTGCGCCATGCCGGCAGCCGCTCGGTCATTCCTTGGCCGACCCAGGATGCGCTCGACGCGCTGCAGGGCCATGACTGGCCCGGCAATGTCCGCGAGCTCGAAAATGTGATCCAACGCGCATTGTTGCTCAGCGCCGGCGACCGCATCGACGCCTCTCACATCGTCTTTGACGCGACGGCGCGGCCGATACTCTCCGCCATTCCTGCCGCCGACCCGACGCTGAATAACATCGTCCGGCTTCACGAAGTGCAGGCGATTCAGGATGCACTCGCGGCCTGTGGCGGCAACCGTACGGAGACTGCGAAGCGGCTCGGCGTGTCCGAGCGCACCCTTCGCTATCGCCTCGCCCGCATCCGTGAGGCCGGCGGCACCGTCGCCCCGAGCCGGAGTGCATGGGCATGAGCATTTCAGCGGTATCCAGCGCCGATCGCGTGATGGCGATCCGCGCCCAGATCCTCGAGCGCAACGAAGCGCTGCAGCGCGCCAACCAGATTGGCGGCGCAAGCGCTCCGGCGACTGAAGCCACTGGCAGTGGCAACAGTTTCGGCGCCACGCTCGAAGCAGCGCTGAAGAGCGTCAACCAAACCCAGCACGCCGCCTCCAAGGCGAGCGCTGCCTATGAGCGCGGCGAGACGGTCGATGTCGCCCAAGTGATGCTCTCCCGGCAAAATGCCTCGATTGCGTTTGAAGCAACACTGCAGGCCCGCAACAAACTCCTGTCCGCCTATAAGGACATTATGAGCATGCCGGTTTAACCTGAATGGCAACGAACGCTCTCACACCGACGCAAGGCGAGGTTCTTCCTCCCGTTGCGAGTCCCGGTACCCCGATGCCGCCGCTGAGCGAAGTCGGCCGCAACCCCATGGGCGCTCTTCGCGGTCTTTGGGCACAGCCGGCGGTCCGCAAGTCGGCGCCGATGATCGGCATCCTCGGCCTGATGGCCTCGGCCGCGCTCGCCTGGACGATGGTCGCGACGCCGCCGCAAAAGATGCTCTTCTCGGGCCTGAACGATGCCGATAAGGCCGCTGCCGTCGAAGCGCTGGCCCAGGCCAATATCAACAGCGCACTTGACAATCAGACCGGCACGCTCACCGTCGCCGAAGACGATTACTACAAGGCGCGGATGACACTTGCCGCGCAGAACCTGCCCAAGGCGACTCCGGGCGGCTATGCGATCCTCGATCAGCTGCCGATGGGCGTCAGCCGCGCCGTCGAAGGCGAACGGCTGCGCCAGGCGCGCGAAACCGAACTCGCCCGCTCGATCCAAGAAATCGAAGGCGTGACCGAAGCGCGCGTTCATCTCGCGGTGCCGGAGAACACGGTCTTCGTTCGCGACCATGCCGCGCCCTCCGCTTCCGTGATCGTGCGGCTGGCGGCCGGCCGCACCCTGCCGGAGAACCAGGTCCGCTCGATCATCAATCTCGTCGCCTCCTCCGTGCCCGGCATGAAGCCGGACACGGTGACGATCGTCGATGGAGCCGGCAGCCTGCTTACCAAGCCAGGCGGCGCCGGCGGCTTTGGCGCCAGCGATGAGCGCATCGATTTTCAGCGCCGCGTGGAGAGTAAATATCGCGAGCAGTTGATGCAGTTGCTCACGCCGTTGGTCGGGGCGGGCAACTTCAGTGCAGAGGTGTCGGCTGAAGTCGATCTATCGGAAACTCAGGCGACCCGCGAAGCCTATGGCAAGGAAGGCGCGCTACGTGCCGAGCAAGGCAATTGGACCGGCAATCAGCAAGGGCCGCAGGCCGCGGAAGGCATTCCCGGCACGCTCTCCAACACGCCGCCGCCCGCCGCCGAGATCAAGACGGGTGCTGCTGCCGCCCCTCAGCCCGGGACTGCTCCGAAAATTGCGGATGCGCTCAAGCAGTCGGACCAGTTCTCCCGCGCGTTCGAGCTCGACAAGGAAATCTCCGTCACCCGCGCGGTGCCGGGCGGGCTCAAGCGCATCTCCGTCGCAGTGGTGCTCCGCGAGGCCGAAGGCGGCAAGCCGCGCAGCCCTCAGGAGATCGCTCAGCTGGAGGGCCTCGTTCGGGCCGCCGTCGGCTTCGACGCAGCTCGCAACGACCAGGTCACCGTCATCTCACGCAAGTTCGCTGGCGCCACCGAAGAGGAAGGTGCGCCCTGGTATGAGGCGGGCTGGTTCCCCGTGCTGGCGCGCAACTTGACCGCGCTGATCATCGCGTTGCTGGTGATCTTCGTCGGCTTGAAGCCGATGCTGCGGATGCTGTCGAAAAAGCGGGAAGCGGGCGACCCGTCCGAGCCTGCCGTCGGGCGCCCGCCGGTCAGCATCGAACATGTCGACAGCGCCCAGGGCTATGAGGACCGGGTCAAGCTGGTCCGCGATTTCACCCGCGACAATCCAACCCGCGCCGCGCTCGCGGTGCGCGACATGATCCGTTCGGACGGGAAGGCCGCCGCATGATGCAGGAACCAGCCCGGTCGTTCACCGGGGTCGAGAAGGCCGCGGTGCTAATGATGTTGGTCGGCGAGGACGAAGCCGCCGCCATCCTCCAGAATCTCGAGCCCGACGAAGTGCGCATGCTCGGCAAGGCGATGTTTGCGGTGGCCGATGTCGGCGAACCGCAAGTCGCCGAAGTGCTGAACGAGTTCGTCGACAAGGCACGCGACAAGAACACGATCGGCTTCGATCCGCGCCCGCAGATCGAAGCGACCATGACCAAGGCGCTGGGCGCCGACCGGGCAGAGAACGTTCTGTCGCGCATCACCCCGCGCGAAGAGGCCTGCGCGATCGACCTGCTCGACTGGCTGGAAGCATCGGAGATCGCCGCCCTGATCAAGGACGAGCACCCGCAGATCGCGGCCGTGCTGCTGGTCAATCTAAACCCCGCCATCGCCGCGCAAGTGATCGAGCTGCTGCCGGACGCCATGCAGCCGGACGTGCTGCATAGGATCGCCACTCTCGGCCCGATTTCCTCCGACGCGCTTGACATGCTGCGCGACGTGCTCGGCCGCGCCGCCGGAGCCGCCAAGGCACCCGCTTCGGTGCCGCTGGGCGGTGCCAAGGAGGCCGCGGCGATCATGAACAATGCGCGCAAGGCGACCGAACAGCGCGTGATGCCGAAAGTCGCGAAGATCAGCAAGGAAACCGCCAAGGCGATCGAAGAGGAGATGTTCGTCTTCGACCATCTGCTCGCGCTCGACGACAAGTCGATGGGCACTTTGCTGCGGGGCGTCGAAGCCGATGTGCTGGTGCTGGCGCTCAAGGGCGTGGACGAAGCCGCCCGCGGCCGCTTCCTCGGCTGCATGTCGAGCCGTGCCGCGGACGGCATTCGCGACGAGATGGAAGCTCGCGGCCCGGTCAAGTTGGCCGAAGTGCTCGAGGCGCAGAAGACCATCCTCGGCATTGCCCGCCAGCTCGCCAAGGACGGTACCATCCGCCTCGGCGGCGGCGGAGACGACGACTATGTCTAGGTTTGCCGGCGCTTCGGAAGCACGCACGATCGATTTCGGCGCGCTCGGCGCGGCGATGTCCGGGCTGCGCGGCAGCTTTTCGGAAGGCGGGCCGCTGCATTTCTCGCCCGCGCCGGAGCCGAAGCATTTCCGCCCGGCCAACCCGGGCGTGAACCCGACCGAAGGCTGGGATCCGTTCGATCCGCTCGGCGCCAGCGAGACGCCGGCGCCGCAAGCACCCGACCCAATCACCGCTGCCCGCGCCGAAGGCTTTGCCGAAGGCATGGCCGCCGCCGAACGCATGGCGGCCGAGCGTGGCGAAGCCGATGCGCAGGCGTTGGCGGAGATCGCTGGCCTGCTCCAGATGATGAGCGGTTTCGACCGCGACGCGCTTGCCACCCGGTTGCGGCAGACGGTCATGTTCCTTGTCACCCGCCTGGTCGGGGAGGCCGGGGTTTCCGCCGAACTGCTGACCAAGCGGATCGAAGCGGCCACTGCCCTAATCGCGGACAGCTCCGAGCTAGCCCAGTTGCGCCTCAATCCGGCCGACTTGGCGCTGGTCGAAGGCCATCACCCCGACCGCGTGACCCTGGTACCCGACGAAGCGATCGGCCGCGGCGGTTTCCGCATTGAGACCCGCACCAGCACGATCGAGGACGGCCCAGCGAACTGGATCGAGCAGCTAGGCGCCGCGCTCGATCGCACCGCGTTGCCGGGTGAGTGACCCCGTGCTGAAAAGCTTCGCGCAGGACTATCTCTCCGCCCTGCAGCTCGATTTCGCGCCCCAGCCAGAGGTCGTCGGCCGCCTGTCGTCCTTCGACGGGCTGCTGATGGAAGCAGTCGGCCTGGCGCTGCCGGTCGGCACCGTGTGCCGGATCGGCGCGGGCACAGGCTCGGTCGAGGCCGAAGTGATCGGCTTCCGGTCCGGCCGGACGATTATGATGAACCTGGGCGGACCCGCCCCGCTGCTGCCGGACGCGCCCGTTCGCCCCATCGGGCAGCCGGGCGAAGCGCAGGTCGGCTCGGCCCTGCTTGGGCGCGTCGTCGACGGCGCTGGCAATCCGATCGATGGGCTGGGGCCCATTCGGGGTGCGAAATCCTGGCCACTCGCCGGCAAGCTCCAGAACCCGCTCGACCGCGCCCGCGTCACTGAGCCGCTCGATGTCGGCGTGCGCGCGATCAACGGCCTGCTCACCATCGGCCAGGGCCAGCGCGTCGGCATCATGGCCGGCTCCGGCGTCGGCAAGTCGGTGCTGCTGGGAATGATCGTGCGCCAGGTGAAAGCGGACGTGGTGGTCGTCGGCCTGATCGGCGAACGCAGCCGCGAAGTCACCGACTTCCTCGAAACCAAAGTCGCCGGCGAAGCTCGCAAGCGCGCGGTCATCGTCGCCGTGCCCGCAAACCACTCGCCCGTGCTCCGCATCCGCGGCGCCATGCGCGCCACCGCCATTGCCGAGGCGTTTCGTGCGGAGGGCAAGCGCGTGCTGCTGATCATGGACTCGCTGACCCGCGTCGCCCATGCCGGACGCGAGATCGGGCTGGCGCTGGGCGAACCGGCATCAGCGCGCGGCTATCCGCCCTCCGCGATCGCGATGCTGCCCAACCTGATCGAACGCGCCGGCAAGGACGCCAAGGGCGGCGGCTCCATCACCGCGATCTACACCGTGCTCGCCGATGGCGATGACGGGAGCGATCCTGTCGTCGACTCAGCCCGCTCGATTCTCGACGGCCATATTGTCCTCTCGCGCAGCCTCGCCGAGCGCGCGGTCTATCCGGCCATCGATCTTGGCCCCTCGGTCAGCCGGGTGATGACCGACATCGCCGCGCCCGAACATATTAGCGCTGCCCGCATTCTGCGCCGGCACCTGGCCACTTATGAAGAAAATCGCGATCTGATCCTAATGGGCGCCTATCGCGGCGGCGCCGATCCGCAAATCGACCAGGCGCTCGCCTATCACCCTGCCATCCTCGACTATATTCGCCAGGACGCTGACAGTGCGATCGGGCTCGAAGACTCCGCGACCGAGCTGATCGGCATCTTCGGAGATGGCTAGGGATCAAAAGCGGCTCGGGCGCATGCTGCGCGTCCGCTCGCTGCAGCTCGATCTCGCCCGTTCCGAACAGGCAATCGCGGCCGAGCGTGCCTCGAGCGCCGCGGCATTGGCGGCACGGATAGAATCTCTCCGCCAGGATGTCGCGCCCCGCCAAGGAACTGAGCAGGGGCTCAGCCTCTTTGCCGCCGCCCATTATCGCGATCGGCTCGCCAAGAGCCAAGTCGACGCCCAGCGCCGCGTGACTGCCGCGCACCAGCTGCTCGACCAGGCGCGCGACGCCACCAACGAGGCCAAGCGCGACCATGGCGCGGTCGAGAAACTGATCGAGCGCGAACTCGGCGCCCAGGCTGCGGCGGCGCGGAAGGCGCTCGAAGACGCACCCCACCCCACGCGAGCGCTGGCACGGTCCTTGCTGAAAAGCGGCTGATGCCGAACATTCTTCCCATTGCCGCTGCGACGCCGGGTCTCCCGGCCACGCTCCTCACCGTCGCCCCGGCGCCTGCTGTGCCGGGCGCCGCAGCGGAGAGCGGCGATTTCGCGGCCGTGATCGGCGGGATCGTCCGCGATCCGATGACGCTCGACCTGCCGCCGACGATGCCGAGCGGCGGCACGAATTTGCCGCTGCCTCGGCCAGTCTTTGCCAACCAGCCCGCCCCTTTGCCGCCCGTTGAGGTCGAAGAGGTGATGGTCGGCTGCGGGTGGCAGCCCGAACTGCGGCTCGGCAATGGCGCCGAGCCGGTGCCGCAGCTGACGGTACCACCGCCAGTACAACACTCGCCGGTCACCCCTCCTCTGCACTTGGAGGGCAGTGACACCGTGCACGCACCGGAACCCGGATTGAAGCCCAGGACCCTGCACACCAGCTCCGTAATCGCGCTCAGCAGGAACCCGCTGACGATCGACTTGCCCGATTGCGAAATGCCGGTGCCGGACGGTGCCTTGCCTGCTCCTGTTGCCGAGGAACCAGCCGAGAAGCCGGAGCCCGTGACGACTGCGCCGGTGATCGTGCCGCCGGCGACTCCGCTGCCGGTCCCACCGGTGCCGATCCCGATCGCAATCGCAACCGCTCAGCAGCCCGCCGGTGCGGAGGAGGCCGAGCAACTCGCATCGAGATCTCTCCAAACGGGACACGTCGTGCTGGCCCGTCGCGGTAGCCCATCCCTCTCGGTCGCGCATGATGCGAAGCCGGAAACGCTCGAGTCTGATCGGGACGAAGCCAAGCCCGATCCGTCGCGCCGCTTCATGCCGGAGTTGCCCGTCACGGCGTCGCCGCGCGCAACCGCCGCCGTCGTGAGCGCCCCCGCGCGCGCCGACATCTCCATTCCGTCGGAACTTGCACGCCAGGTTGCGCAGTTGATCCGGCCCAGCGCCGCTGAGGCCCCGGCAGCCGTCGCAGCCACTGCCACGAGCATCGATCAGCCCGCCCCGCTGCCGCAGATCACGGCACCTGCTCCCATCGCCAGCGCTCCGGCCAGCATCGCAGCGCAACCAGCCCCCGTCGATCTCGGCCGGTCGGAGTGGCTGCAAGCCATGATCGACCGGATCGGCGACATCCCCCAGGAAGACGGCCGTCGCGAAGCGCAGATCAAGCTGCTGCCAAGCGCCCTTGGCGCCGTCTCGGTGAAGATCGTCGAGCGCGACGAGCGGATGCACGTGACACTAACCAGCGACAACGCTCAGGCGCGTCAGATGCTGAGCGACGCCGCGCCGCGCCTCCAGGAACTCGCCGAAGCGCGCGGGCTCCGCTTTGCTCAGACGGATGTCGGCGGTGGTCAGCCGCAGGACCGCCGCCCGGCATCAGAGCAACAACCGCAAGGCTCGCTGCGTCCTCGCCCCGCTGCGCCGGAGGCCGACGCCAAAACCCAACCCGATGGCGATCTGATCGCCTGACCTAAGCCTAAGAAAGCCTGACGCCATGGCCACTGCCGCTCTGCCGACCGACGCCCCTCTTCCCAAGAAGAAAAAGGGCAAGAAGCTCATCCTCATCATCGCCCTGCTGGTGCTGATCGGCGCCGGCGTGGGCGCCGGACTTTTCTTCACCGGCATGCTCGGCGGCACCAAAGAAGCCGTGCCCGAGAAGGACATGCCGAAGCTCCTTCGCAAGGGCTCCAAGCCCAAGGAGGGAGCCAAGGAAGGGGGCGGCAAATCGGCCGAAGCTCCAAAGTATGAGTCGAGCTATTTCCAACTGGAAAAGGAGTTCACGTCCAACCTCAAGGAGAGCTCGCACCTTGTCCAGATCGGCCTGGCCGTGTCGACCCCGTACGACGAGAAGGTGACGGAAGCCCTCAAGGCGCACGAACTCGCCATCCGCTCCGTCGTGCTGATGGCGATCAACGACACCGATGAAGAGCGCATCTTCACTTCGGAGGGGAAAAAGGACCTTCAGAACCGCCTGGTGAAGGCAATCAACGGTGTTTTGAAAGAAAAGGAAGGCTTTGGCGGCGTTGCTAACGTCTACTTTACCAATTTCATCGTTCAGTGAACGGAGATGGTTAAGACCGTTTCACCAGCACCCGTTCAGGGCGCCGCCTCCGGGCGAGCGACGGCGCAGCATGCGCCGGGGCTGGGAAGCGCGTCGGCCAATCCCCTTGGCGACCTGCAGGCGCTGGCCCAGGTCAACCAGCATGTCGCCCGCGCGCTGCGCACCCTTTTCGAGCCGATGCTCCGCCAGCCCGTCAAGGTCGCGGCAGAGCCGATCACTGTGCAGCGTTTCGACGAATATCTCTCGACCAGCTGCACAAACCTCGCAAGCGCGACCCTGATCGGGATGGCGCCGCTGTCCGGCCAGGCCATGCTGGTGCTGGATGGCGGCTTCACTTTCCGGCTCGTCGACCTCTATTTCGGCGGCCCGGGCCTGGTGCCCAATCCGCTGCCGGCCGAGTTTACCCCGACCGCCGAGGCGATGATCGGCCGCCTCGCCAAGGGTATCGCCGAGCGGCTGGCCGGCGGCTGGGCCGAACTGGCCGAGATCGAGTTTCAGATCGGCCGCACTGAGACCAATCCACACATGCTGTCGCACATCGATGGCGAGGACCGGGTGGTGCGCAGCCGCTTTCTGCTGACGATCGGCGAAGGCCGGCCGGTGCCGATCGACCTTCTCTATCCCGCCGCATCGCTTAAGCCGATCGCCGCGATTTTGTCATCCAAGGTGCAGGCCCGCCGCCACGCGGAAGACCCTAGCTGGACCAACAATCTGATGCGCGCGGCGATGAACGTGAAACTGCCTGTGCGTTCCGTGCTGGCTGAGCCGACCATTCCCCTCGCCCAGCTGATGAGCCTGAAACCCGGCGATATCATTCCGATCAGCTTCGGGTCTGAAATCCCGCTGCTGGTCTCTGGCAACCGCTTCGCACGCGGCGCGGTCGGCGCGTCCAACGGCCGCGCCGCCATTCGCGTGCACCGCATCGAACCCCTCGAGGACGAGAACAACTGATGAGCGACATGAGCCACACCGGCCTGCCCAAGGAAGTCGGCATCGCCGCCAATTTTCGGCTGCTGCAGGATGTCGATGTCCGCCTTTCCGTGGAAGTCGGCGGCACCAATCTGAAGCTGCGCGAGCTGCTCGCGCTCGGTGAATCGAGCGTGATCGAGCTCGACCGCTATGCCAACGAGCTGCTCGACGTGCTGGTCAACGGCACGCTGATCGGGCGTGGCGAGGTCGTGACCGTCGGCGACCGTTTCGGCATCCGCATCACCGAACTGGCCGATCAAGGCCCCGCGGCAGCGCTGTGATCGGCACCTATCTTCTGAAACTCGCGCTGCTGCTGCCGCTCGTCTGCGGACTGCTGATCGCCTGCCTCTGGGCGTGGCGAAAGCTGGAGCAGAAGCTGCCCGGCAACCAGGGCACGCGCATGATCGCGGTCAAGGAAAGCATGATGGTCGCGCCGGGACTGCGCCTCGCCGTCATCGAGTTCGAGGGGCGCAAGCTGCTCGTCTCGGTCGGCCGCGGCGGCGTCAACCTGGTCGATAAGGTCGAGGCTCCGCATGTCTAGCCTTGCTGCTGCCGCACGCCCTAAGCTGATCTGGTCCGCGCTCATAGCGATCCTGCTTTGCCTCTTCATCGCCGAACCCGCTTTTGCTCAAGCCGCCGCTCCGGCAGCCCCCGTCGTGGCCCCACCGACTCAACCCGGTGCTCCCGAAGCGCTAGACCGCGCGCTCGGACAGCTCGGCGGCGGTTCCGCTCCGCTCTCGCTGAGCCTGCAAGTGCTCATCATCATGTCGCTGCTGACGGTGCTGCCGTCGCTGCTGCTGATGATGACCAGCTTCACGCGCATCATCATCGTGCTATCGATCCTGCGCCAGGCACTGGGGCTGCAGCAGACGCCGCCCAATCAGGTGCTGGTCGGGCTCTCCCTGTTCCTGACGCTCTTCATCATGGCGCCGGTGCTGAACAAGGTGAACGATCAAGCCCTCAAGCCCTATGCCGCCGGCCAGATTCAGGCGACGCAGATGATCGAGCGCTCCGGCAACGTCTTCCACGGCTTCATGATGAAGCAAACGCGGGTAAAGGACGTGCAGATGTTCGCGAGCATCGCCAAGAAGGGCCCGTTCGCCAGCCCGAACGATGTGCCCTTCTCCATCGCGCTGCCGGCCTTCGTCACCTCCGAGCTGAAGACGGCGTTTCAGATCGGCTTCCTGATCTTCCTGCCATTTCTCGTCATCGATCTGGTCGTCGCCAGCGTGCTGATGGCGCTCGGCATGATGATGCTGTCGCCGACGATCATCTCGCTGCCCTTCAAGCTGCTGCTCTTCGTCCTGGTGGACGGCTGGGCGCTGACGATGGGCTCGCTTGCCAATAGTTTCGTGAGTTAGCTGTAGATGGACGCTTCCTATTTCATCGGTGTTGGCCGTGAAGCTTTGTGGGTCCTGGCGCTCGTCACGCTGCCGGTGCTGCTGCCCGCGCTGATCGCCGGCCTGGTGCTCGGCATGGTCCAGGCCGCCACTTCGATCAACGAAGCCACGCTGACCTTCGTGCCCAAGGTCGCGGTGGTTGGATTTTCGCTGGTCGTGTTCGGCAGCATGATGTTGGGCCTGCTCAGCGACTTCACCCTGTCGATCTTCGAACGCATTCCCGATCTGGTGAAATAGCTTGCTCGGCTTCGGCCTTCCTACCGTCGAAGCATCGCTGTTCGGCCTGATCTTCGCGATGGTGAGGATTGGGGCGGCGTTCATTGCCGCGCCTGTGTTCGGCGCGGTCATCATCCCACTGCAGGTGCGCATCGTGCTCGCCGGCGCAATCGGCATTCTGGTCGTCAACAACGCGCCCGTCGCCTCGCCCGCCGCCATCTTCTCGCTGACCACCATCCTCCAGGTCGCGCAGGAAGCTTTGGTCGGCCTCGCGCTCGGGTTCATCCTGCAGATCGCCTTTGCCGGCCCGCTCATCGCCAGCGAGGCGCTCGGCAACACCATGGGCATCGGCTTTGCGACCAGCATCGACCCGCAGCGCGGCGCCTCCACGCCCGCGCTGGGCCAGTTCTTGTCGATCGTCATGACGCTGTTGTTCCTGGCGCTCGACGGGCATCTGATCCTCGTCGACTTGGTCGTGCGCAGCTATCAGGTGCTGCCGCCCGGTGAGGCCTGGCTGTCAGCCGCCAAGCTGCAGGCGATCGCCCTGTTCGGCGGCTATGCCTTTGCGGCCGGGCTGCTGCTGGCGCTGCCGGTCGGCTTCATCATCCTCTGCCTCAACCTCATCGTCGGCATGCTGTCGCGATCCGCGCCCGCGCTGAACCTGTTTGCGGTCGGCCTGCCGGCCAGCCTTGCCACTGGCCTGGTCGCGCTTGCCATCGCCTTTCCGGCGATGGGTGACGCGATGGCCGGCATCATCCGGGAGGCGCTCGACGCCACCGCCAATCTGGTGCTCGGCTGATGTCCGAGGAGTTCGCCGAAAAGACAGAAGCGCCGACACCCAAGAAGCGCGCCAAAGCCGCCGAAGAAGGCCAGGTCCTCCGCAGCCGCGAGCTTGCCACGGCAGCCGTGGTGCTGGCCGGCGTGGTCTGGCTGGCGATGGCCGGTCCGGCCTTGCTGGCCGCGCTCAAGACGGTGATGCGCGAAAGCCTTCAGTTCGGGCGTGCGGATGTGGAGGATTTCCAGCCGCTGCGCCCGATCCTGAGCGTCGGCCTGACGCTGGCGCCTTCGATGCTGTTCCTCTTCGCCGTCACAATCGGCATCGCGGTCGCGAGCCAGGCTGGACTCGGCGGCTTCAATGTCCAGCCGAAACTATTCGGGTGGAAGAACTCTCGCATCAACCCGGGTGCGGGCCTCAAGCGCATCTTCGGCATGCATGGCTGGATCGAGCTCGGCAAAGGGCTGATGAAGGTCGTGCTATTGGGCGCAATCGGTGCCTGGTTGCTATGGTCGATGAAGGGCGATGCCCTCGGCCTAGTCGCCGGTGACGTCGAATCCAGCGTCGCTGCGCTCGGGTGGAAGCTCGTCGTGCTGCTGTTCGTCATGTCGGGCGGACTGTTGCTGATCGCCGGCTTCGACGTGCCGATCCAGCTGATCCGCCTGCTCAACAAGCTCAAAATGTCGAAGCAGGAGGTCAAGGACGAGCATAAGCAAGCCGAGGGCTCGCCCGAGACCAAGGGCGCCCAGCGTGCCCGCATGCGCGAAATCTTCAAGGGCAGCGCGCGCAAGGCGGTGCAAGGCGCGCATGTCGTGCTCACCAACCCGACCCACTTCGCCGTCGCGCTGCGCTACGAGCGCGGACAGGACGAAGTGCCGGTGGTGGTCGCCAAGGGCCGCGGCGAGAAGGCGCTCGCGATCCGCGAACTCGCCCGCGAGATGGAAAAGCCGGTGCTCGAATATCCGGCACTCGCCCGCGCCGTCTATTACACCAGCCGCGAGGGCCAGCACGTCCGCGACGATCTCTATGTCGCGATCGCCACCGTGCTGGCGTTCGTCTTCGGCGTGAACCTGCGCGCGGGCGGCGGCGCGCCGAACGTAATCGTGCCCGACAGCGCCCTGTTCGATGAAAACGGGGTTCGCGTCGCCAAGGCCTAAAGCTTTGGCGCGGGCGGCCGAATAGGCAGTCAGGAGACTTTGATGCCCGATTCAGTTGCAATGACGCTGGGCGCAGGCTCCGGCATCGACACCAAGGCGCTCGTCTCCTCGCTGATTGACGCTCAGTTCGCGGCGAAGACGCAGGCGCTGACCGCGCGCAAGGAAACGCTGACCGCCCAGATCTCGGCACTTGCCCAGCTCAAGAGCGGGCTCACCGGCTTCTCCTCCGCGCTGTCGAATCTCGTCTCTGGCGGCTCCCTTTCGACGCAGCCAGTCAGTTCGGACTCGTCGGTGCTGAACGTCGCCAGGCTGCCGGGAGCCAATGTCACGGGCGTTACGGCCAGCGTCGAAGTGCGCCAGCTCGCCGCAGCGCAAGTCGTCAACTCGGGCACTGTCGCCGACAAGACCGCTGCATTCGGCAAGGGCACGCTCACCATCACGCTCGGCGCTATGAGCTACACGGGCGACACCCCGACCGGCTTCACGCCCAAGAGCGGCGCCACGCCGGTGACCGTCACCATTGGCGACGGCCAGAACAGCCTGCAAGGCATTGCCGACGCGATCAACCTCGCCAAGGGCGGCGTCACAGCATCGGTGCTGACCGACACGACCGGGTCGCGGCTGGTGGTCAAGGGCGCAACCGGCGCCGAACAGGCCTTCACTATCGATGTGGCCGAGGATGCGGCCGCACCGGGCCTGTCCGCCCTCGCTTTCAACACCAGCACGCAATCGATGGGACTGACCCGCAAGTCGGTCGATGCGCTGGTCGCCCTTGATGGCGTCGAAGTGCGGCGCCCCACCAACAGCATAGGCGACCTGCTGACCGGCGTGAGGCTGGACCTCGTCAAGGCAGTGCCCGGCCAGACTATCACCATCGGCACTTCGGCGCCCACCTCGGCACTGTCGCAGGCGGTCTCCGATATCGTCGAGACCTATAACCAGCTGATCAGCATCGCGAAGTCGGAGACCAACACCGCCGACGGCGTGCTGCGCAACGACAATGGTGCGCGCGAGCTGATGCGGCAGCTTGGCGCCCTTACCAATCGCGACCTGAATTCGACGGCAGCCGAGGGTGAGCCGAGCACGCTCGGCGAACTGGGCGTTGCCACCAACCGCGACGGCACGCTGACGCTCAATACCGCCGCGCTGCAATCGGCGCTGTCGCGGAATGGGCCCTCGATCGAGAAGATCCTTACGGTCGGACTGGGCCAGGCGCTGCGCCAGATCTCGACTGCGCTGACCGCTCCGACCGGTCCGCTCACCGCGAGCCAGTCGGGCTATAGCCGGTTGCAGAGCGCGCTTGCCCGCGAAGCAGAGAAGATCGAGCTCGACACGGCTAATTTGCGCGAGCGGCTGACCCGTCAGTTCGCCGGCATGGACGCGCGCGTATCGGCCTACAAGGCGACGCAGAGCTTCCTCGATCAGCAGATCAAGAGCTGGACCCGTAGCGCATGAGCTACGCGTCCCGTCTGACCCGCGACCCCCGCGAGACCTATCGTTCGGTGGACGTGGCGAGCCGTACCGGCGGCGCCAGCCCGCACCAGCTGATCACGATCCTCTACGAAGATCTGCTGCGGGAGCTTCGGCTCGGGGCGCTGGCAGTCGAAGCCCGCGATCACCCAGCCAAGAACGCCCGACTCACCAAGGCCGTGGCGCTCCTTTACGCCCTCGAAGCAGGCCTCGATTTCGACAAGGGCGGCTCGGTTTCCGCGGCGCTGTCGCGCTTCTACCGCGGCTGCCGGGATGCGGTGATGCGGGCCAGCATCGAGAGCAACGCCGCGCTTGTCCGCGACGTCATCGCCAACGTGGGCGAGATCGCCGACAGCTGGAAAGCCATCGCCGCCCGCTAAAGCTGTTCCCGCGTCTAGAGGGATTCTCGTCCAAAGCGGCGATGACTGAGGCCAGTCTGCTCCGTTTCGGACTTTGGCCATACTTCTGCCTTTGGAGCCTATGGCGTTTAGCCGCGGTCATGCAGGATGCCGCTAGTCGAGAAACATTCGTCGTCGACAGCCTGACTGCGGCGAGGGATCTCTTCGCGCCCGAGTTTAGGAATGCCAGAACCGAACGGCTCTATGTCGCGCATTTGGCGGCTGACGGCCTCCTGATCGGATTTCGCGTCCGCGACGCCGCTTTGGACAAGCAGATCGACTTCCCGCTGCGTTCGATCATCGCGGATGCCCTGGCCCTGGGCAGCACCGCATTGATCCTCGCGCATAATCATCCGAGCGGCGACCCAACCCCCAGCCATGCGGACATTCACGCCACGCGCAACCTGATCCTGGCGTCGAGGCCGTTGGGGTTTACCGTACGCGACCATCTGGTCTTCGCCGGAGAGATATTCGTCTCTTTTCGAGAGCGCGGCCTATTGTGAGCGGCAGGAGGCGATAGCGTCTGGCTCCGGACGCGGTCCGCGCGCCTCAAACGCCGCGAAATAGCCGCCGGCCTGGGGCATGCGCTCGAACCTCACCTGCGTGTAGCCGACCGCCGCCAACTCGCAGCGGAGCAACGCCGGCGGCGTGCCGTGATTCTGCGTCGGACGATCGGCATCGACCACGATGACCTGCCCGCCAGCCTTCAGCGCCGGCCGCAGATGCCATAAAAAGGCGTAAGGCTCGCCGATCTCATGGTACATGTGGACCATCAACACGCGGTCGAAGCTGTTGCCTGGAAGCTTGGGATCGTCCGGTTCGCCGAGCTTGACCGACACATTGTCCAGTCGCTCGCGATTGACGCGCCCAGCGAGTGTATCGCGGACTTCGGGCACGATATCCTGGGCCAGCACGCGGCCATTCCGCCCCACGCGATCGGCAAGGCGGACGGTGTAATAGCCCTCGCCCGCGCCGATATCGGCCACCGTCATGCCCGCGACGATGCCCGCGCGGTTCATCACTTCGTCAGCCTCGCGCAGCCGGTCGCGCGCTTCTTCGGTCGACCAGCGGCTGGACACGATCTTTGCGACAGGGCGATCTGCTTTCGGGAAAGAGCCGGGACGCTCCCGCGCCACCGCCGCACCCTGCTCGGCCGGAGCCTGGCAGGCTCCGAGCAGCAAGAGCAAAACGGCCGTCCGCATCATCATTCCACGTCCTCAACCTCGACTTTTTCGCCCGTCACGCGCTGGCTTAGCGCAGCGGCCATGAAAGCGTCGAGGTCGCCGTCGAGCACGTCGCTCGGCGCGGTCGAGGTCACACCGGTGCGCAGGTCCTTCACCAGCTGATAGGGCTGAAGCACATAGGACCGAATCTGGTGGCCCCAGCCGATGTCGGTCTTGCTCGACGCGGTGGCATTGGCTTCGGCCTCCCGTCGCTGCAACTCGCGCTCGAACAGTTTTGCGCGCAGCTGGCTATAGGCCTCGGCCTTGTTCTTGTGCTGCGAGCGCTGGTTCTGACACTGAACGACGATGCCGGTCGGCAAGTGGGTGATGCGCACCGCCGAGTCGGTGGTGTTGATATGCTGGCCGCCCGCGCCTGACGCCCGATAGGTGTCGATACGCAGCTCGCTTTCATTCACTTCGATGTCGATGTCGTCATCGACCACCGGATAGACCCAGACGCTGGCGAAGCTGGTGTGGCGCCGGGCATTCGAATCGTAGGGGCTGATTCGGACCAGACGGTGCACGCCGCTCTCTGTTTTGGCATAGCCATAGGCATTTTCGCCCTTCAGCAGCAACGTCGCGGACTTGATGCCCGCCTGCTCGCCCGCGTGATGGTCGATCAGCTCGACCTTCATGCCGTGTCGTTCCGCCCAGCGCGAATACATGCGCTGGAGCATGCCGGCCCAGTCTTGGCTTTCGGTGCCGCCCGCACCCGCATTCACTTCGACATAGGTGTCGTTCGCATCGGCTTCGCCGGCGAGTAGTGCGGCGACCTTGTCCTTCTCCGCCCGCGCGGCGAGTTGCGCGAGGCTCGACACGCCTTCGTCGATGAGAGCCTCGTCGCCCTCGGCCTCCGCCATGTCCATCAGCTCGACCGTGTCGTCGCGCTCGCGCTCGATGGCCCTGGTCGCCGCGATGGCTTCATCCAGCCGCCGCCGCTCGCGCATCACCGCCTGCGCCTGCTTCGGATCGTTCCACAAGGCCTGATCCTCGACCTTGGCGTTCAGCTCGTCCAACCGCCTGAGCGCACGGTCCCAATCGAGGAAGCGGCGAAGCAACGCGAGCGCGTCATTGATCTGATCGACATGAGCTTGCGCTTCGGCGCGCATCCAACATTCCTACTCTCGGACTTGAGCCGGGGCCCTAGTAAATCCCGCCTTCGCGCTCAAGGAAATCGGCATCGCGGGCGCTGCCCTGGCGGACTTGGCGCTCGCCGCCGGGCACGTCTTTCTCCTTCGGGCGCGCGGCGATCTCGGCGCGGCGGATCGTGCGGCGGGGTTCGCTCTCCGGCTTGAAGGCTTCCCAGATCACGGCCGGCTTGGGCTCTTCGAAGCCCGGGAAGACGCCAAACACCTTGCGGCCTGACCGCCGGTCGATCCGGATCATGCGGATGCCAGGCGCGGCGCGGAAGGGCACCACCGGCATGTCCTTCATCGCTTCTTTGGCGAATTGCTTGAAGATCGGCGCCGCCATCGTGCCCCCCTGCGCATAGCCGCCGAGCGAGCGCGGCTGGTCATAGCCAACATAGATGCCGCCGATCAGGTCCGCGGACCCGCCGATGAACCACACATTGGTCGGGCCGCTCGTCGTGCCGGTCTTGCCCATCAGCGGCCGGCCGAGATCGCGCAAGCTCGTGGCGGTGCCGCGCTGGACGACGCCTTCGAGGATATGGACCATCTGATAGGCGGTCATCGGGTCCATGAGCTGACGGGCACGGATCGGCGGGCGCGGCATCGCCTTGCCGTCCCAATCCCCTGCATTGCAGTTACGCATCAGCCGACAGCGATTGTCAGTGCGGTAGATGACCTTGCCGTTGCGGTCCTGCACATAGTCGATCAAAGTCGGCTTCAACTCGCGCCCCAGCGCCACCAGCTGCGAAAAGGCGTTGGTCATCTTGAGCGCGGTTGTGTCGCCCGCGCCCAGCGCGATCGACAGATAGCCCGGATATTGACCGATCCCCATGCGCGCTATCGTGCGCACGACATTGTTCATGCCGGTTTGCGATGCCGCGCGCACCGTCATCAGGTTACGCGATTGCTCGATCCCCCAGCGCATCGTCTGCGGCCCGGCATTGCCGCCGGAGAAGTTCCGGAAGCACTTCTGGCCGAGCAGCGCGGACTGATAGACGCAGAAGGAGCCGTCGACGATGATCGAGGCCGGCGTCATGCCATTGTCCAGCGCCGCTGCGTAGACGAATGGTTTGATCGTCGAGCCCGGCTGGCGCAGCGCCTGCGTCGCGTTATTGAAGGTGTGAATGCGGCTGTCGAACCCGCCTTGCATCGCCAGAATGCGACCGGTGTTGGGGTCCTGCACAACGAAAGCGCCGGAAACCACGGGGACTGAGCGCAAGGACCAAGTCGAGCCCTCCTGCTTTACTGCAATCGCATCACCGCGACGGAGTGCCTCGAAAGCACTGCCGCCCTTGCCGGCAACTGGCATGCTCGCGGCGTAGGCGGGCAGGGTGCCGGTCTGGCCAGATGGAAAGCCGATCGTCGCCTGCCCGCCGGACTTCTGCAGGACCAGGGCGACCCGCCAATCCTGATAACCGGCGCCCAGATTAGCCGCGGCGAGCCGCTGCGCCCAGTTTCCCGAGGTGTCGAGCCTTTTGATAGGTCCGTGCCAGCCGCGCCCTCGATCATAGCGCACCAGTCCGTCGCGCAATGCCGTCTCGGCGAGCTGCTGCAGCCGCGCATCGAGCGAGGTGCGCACCCACAAGCCACCAGCATAAAGGCTGTGCGGGCCCTTGTCGGCATCCACGCCGAAGCGCTGGATCAGCTCTCGCCGAACATCTTCGAGGAAATAGCCCGCATTGGCCTCGAACTTGGTGCCCTGGCGCGGCACCGTGCCGAGCGGCGCGGCCTGCGCCTGCGCCCGTTGCGCGGCGGTGATGAAGCCGTTGCTTTCCATCTCGCCCAGCACCCAATTGCGGCGATCCAGCGCCCGCTGGGTCCGCCGTTCCGGATCATAATTCGACGGCGCCTTTGGCAGGATGGCGAGATAGGCGATTTCCGGCAGCGTCAGCTGCGCCACATCCTTGTCGAAATACGCGCGTGAGGCAGCCTGAACGCCATAAGCATTCCGGCCGAGGAATATCTGGTTGAGATAAAGCTCGAGAATCTCCTCCTTGGAGAGCGCATCCTCGATCCGGTAGGCAAGGATCGCCTCGCGCACCTTGCGCGTGTAGCTGACTTCGCTGGTCAGCAGCAGGTTCTTGGCGACCTGCTGCGTGATGGTGGAAGCGCCGACCGGCCGGCCGCTGCGGGTCACGTTGGAGACCAAAGCCGCGACGATGCCCGGATAGTCGACGCCGCCATGGCTGAAGAATGTCTTGTCCTCTGCCGACAGATAGGCGTGGATCAGCTGGCGCGGATATTCGCCATAGGCGAGCTGCACCCGGCGTTCCCGGGCGAAGCTGTGGATCGGCGTGCCATCGATCGCCCGAACATTGGTCGGCAGCGGCGGCTCGTAGGTCCGCAATTTGTCTACAGACGGCAGGCCGCGGGCAAAGATCAACAGGATCAGCAGCCAGCCGAGCACTGCCGCCAGCGCGGCATAGGCGAGCCAGCGTACCCAGCGCCGCGCCCACCAGCCCTTCAGCATGTCGCGATAATCGCTCGCCCGCTTCAGCGTGAACCGCGCGCCGGCCGTCTCAGACTGTTCCATCCGATACCGGCTCTAGCAAGTTTCTAGAGCTTTGAAACCGGGATCAGCTGTTTCTCGACGGCCTGCGCGACGGCGGCGGCCACGCGGGCCCGGCCATCCGCAGAGCTCAACAAGCTGCGATCGCTTTGATTGGTTATGTAGCCGGTCTCGAAGAGCACGGACGGGACGTCCGGCGCCTTCAACACGACCAGCGCCGCCTTGCGGTGATAATCGGGCCGGAACGGCAGCACGCCCCGCGCCTGGCGGTGCAGCACTCGCGCGAACGACGCTGCCCCGTCCAGCGACTCGCGGCGGGCCAGATCAATCAAAATCGAAGCGACCGCTTCATCCCGCCCACTCAGATTGACGCCGCGCACCACGTCCGCCTTGTTCTCGCGGGCGGCGAGGGCGGCAGCTTCCGCGTCCGAAGCGGTTTCCGACAAAGTGTAGAGCGTGGCGCCATGCGCCTGGTCGTCCTCGCCCGCCGAATCGGCGTGGATGGACAGGAACAGCGACGCACCCAGCCTCCGCGCCATCTCGGAGCGCTCGCCTAGCACCAGGAAACGGTCGTCCGCGCGTGTGAGCGCGACCCGGACACGCCCACCTGCCGCGAGCGCGTCCCGCACTGCGCGGGCAAGGGCCAGCGTCAGATCCTTTTCCTGCTCGCCATCGGAGGATTTCGCGCCGGGGTCATGGCCGCCATGGCCGGGGTCGATCACGATCAGGGGAGCATCGGCCGGCCCGGTAACACCCGGCAGCGGCGGCGCGGGAAGTGGCGGGTCGAGCGCGATCCTCAAATCGCCGCTGGTGCGCGCCGCGTTGCTCGGGCTCCACACGGCGAGCGCGGCCGCGCCAAGCAGCAACAATGCCGCTCCGCTCCACGTCCGCAGCTTGGCTTTGGCAGTCAAATGATGCGCGCCCCGGATAACGTTGCGCCGTCCTTTACCCTAAAAAGATGAACACGTCATGCCAGTCACTTAGTCGCGCAGGACCGCCCAGGTCGGCGCATGATCGCTGGCCTTTTCCCGGCCGCGATAGGCCTTGTCGACCCCGGCGTCGGCCAAGCGGTCGGCGGCGAGCGGGCTCAGCAGCAGATGGTCGATGCGGAAGCCGGCATCGCGCTGCCAGCAACCGGCCTGATAATCCCAGAATGTCCAGAGCTGCGCGACCGGGTGCCGGGCCCGCAGCGCGTCGGTCCAGCCCTGGTGGAGCAAGCGGCGAAAGGCCTGGCGGCTTTCCGGCTGCATCAGCGCGTCATGGGCCATGGCGCGGACGGAGAAAGTATCGTCGTCGGTCGGAATGACATTATAGTCACCGGCGAGCACCACCGGCCGCTCCTCGGCGAGCAGGGTCGCGGCATGGGCGCACAGTCGCTCCATCCAGCGCAGCTTATAGTCGAATTTCTCACCCGGCACGGGATTACCATTGGGCAGGTAGATGGAGGAAACGACGACACCGTTCACTTCGGCTTCGAGATAGCGGCTATGGGCGTCCTCGGGCTCTCCGGCGAGACCGCGCGTCCGCTCAACCGGATCCGCACCTTTTGCCAGCACGGCGACCCCGTTGAAACCCTTTTGCCCGTGCCACACCGCACCATAGCCGGCGGCGCGGATCTCGAGTTCCGGGAAGGTCTCGTCCGAGCTCTTCAGCTCCTGCAGGCAAACGACATCTGGCTTCTGCTCGTCGAGATATTCTAGCAGGCGCGGCAGGCGCGCCTTGATGCCATTCACATTGTAGGTAACGATCCGCATGCCCCGGGCCTAGCGGAGCAGGGTCAGATCGAGAAGCTGGAACCGCAGCCGCAACCGCTGGCAGCTTGCGGGTTCTTGACCTTGAAGGCGGCGCCCGAAAGATCCTCGACATAATCCACCGCCGCGCCGCGCACGAGATCGAGGCTGACGCTGTCAACGACGAGCTTTACGCCGCCAGTTTCGGCAAGAGTGTCATCGCTGTCGATGCTGTCGGCAAGGCCGAAGCGATACTGGAAGCCGGAACAGCCGCCGCCGTCGACCGACAAGCGCAGGATCGCAGGCTTGCCTTGGCGTTGCGCAATGGCGGCGACACGCTTGGCTGCCGATTCTGTTAGCTCGATGCCGCTCACGAGGAGCGAGATAGGGAGTGAAGAGGCCGCGGGCAAGCGTGGCCCGCGGCTCCTCATCTTATCAATGACCCTATTCGGTGCCGAGCGTCGGGCCGCCCTGGGCAAGCGGCGCGGTCATCGCGTTGACGCGCTGCTTCATGTTGGACGCATATTGCGCCGAGTCGAGATACGGCACCGGGTTAACGGCGCGGCCGTCCATCCGGACCTCATAATGAAGGTGGCTGCCGGTCGAACGGCCGGTCGAGCCCATCATCCCGATCACCTGGCCGCGAGTCACGCGGGTGCCCGGGGCAACGGTGATCTTGGACAGATGGCCGTAACGGGTCTGCAGGCCCTTGCCGTGCTCCAGCTCGACCAGATTGCCATAGCCGCCCACCCAGCCGGAACGACCGACGACGCCATCGGCGGTCGCATAGATCGGGGTGCCGACCGGACCGGGAATGTCGACGCCGGCGTGCATCGCAGCAGTGCCGCGGAAGGGGTCGGAGCGGACGCCGTACAGACTGGTGAACTCAAGATTGGCGACCGGCTTCATCGAAGGCACGGACATGCTGCCCCGATCAGACGGCACGGTCTGGCCAACCTGATCCATCTGCTTCCAAGACTGGAACAGCGCCTTGAACTGCGCGTCGCCGGTTTCCGCCGAAGCGGCCACTGAAGTGGTGCCCGCGATAACAGCAAAGGCGAAACGGGCGATCGAACGGCGGAACCGGTTTTTGATCACCGCGTTGGCTTTGGTTGAGAACAAACTCACGTCCTTCCGGCGACCAGCCGCGTCGGACCTTCTCGGTCCGTCCGGGCTATCAGATTTCGTGCTGCCTTGCGGTCCCCCCGCTTGGCTTGCACGACTTGTCTGCAACTCGCAGGTTAATGACAACCTACCGAATAGAAGTCGCGGGTTAGACCGGCCCGCTCGCGCGCCGAGTCGTTGAATGGAGGCTTCAGCGAGCCCCGAAAGTAGCGGGAAATCAGGCTCCGCCACGTTTCGGCCGGCCTCAGGTTGGCCGATTCACAGCCGAAGCGGAACCATTTGGTACCGGCCGCGACGTGCTTTTCCTCATCCGCCAGGATACGCTCAAGGATACGCAGGGTGGGCTCATCGCCGACGGAGCGGAACCGCTCGATGGTGGCAGGCGTGATGTCGAGTCCGCGCGCTTCGAGCACCATCGGCACCACGGCGAGCCGAGCCAGCGCATCGTGCGCGGTCTCTTCTGCTGCCTGCCACAGCCCGTCATGGGCGGGCAGAGCGCCATAATGGCTGCCGAGGCTGCGCAGGCGCCGGTCGAGCAGCGCGAAGTGCATCGCTTCCTCGGCGCCGACCTTCATCCAGTCGTCGACGAACTCGGCGGGGAACTGCGCGCCGAAGCGGCCGAGCAGGTCGAAGGCGAGGTCGATCGCAGCAAATTCGATATGGGCCAGCGCATGGATCATCGCGATGCGGTTCACGTCCGCTCCGATCTTTCCCCGCTTCGGCATGTGTTTGGGCGCAAGCAGTTGGGGGTGAGACGGCCGCGCCGGTCGGGCGGGCAGAACCGCCGAGAAGCCATGCTCCAGGTGGCCCAGGCGCCAGGTCCGTGCCGCCGTTCTCGCCGCACGCACCTTATCCCGCGGCTCGGCACTTGTGATGACCGCGAGCGCGGCCTCGGACACGTCCATCAGAGCGCCTTTGCTGCCCCCAGCACGGCCTTGGCGTGGCCGGGGACCTTCACCTTGCGCCACTCGGCCGCGATCCTGCCGTCCTTGTCGATCAGGAAGGTCGAGCGGTCGATGCCCATATATTTGCGGCCATACATGCTCTTTTCGACCCAGGCGCCGAACGCCTCCAGCAACTCGCCCTCCGCATCGGTGGCGAGCGGTACCTTGAGGCCGTATTTCTCCGTGAAAGCCTTGTGCTTCTTGGCGGAATCCTTGGACATGCCGAGCAGGGCCACGCCAGCCGTGGCGAACTCGCTTGCCAGCTCGGTGAAATCCTGCGCTTCCTTGGTGCAGCCGGACGTGTCGTCCTTGGGATAGAAATACAGCACCAGCGGCTTGCCGCGCCACGCCGCGAGACTGGTCTGCTGCCCATCCGGCCCTTCGAACGCGACGTCCGGTGCCTGATCCCCCACTGCCACCATCATTGCCCCTCCTTGTCGCGCGCGACGATCCGCGCCCAATGCTCGGCGACGCTCTGCCGTGCCTGAGCATAGCCTTCAAGCAGCGCGTCCCAGTCGGCAAAAGTGCAGGCGCGGGCGACAAGCGCGCGGGTCGGCGCCGGCGGCTCCTTCGCGTCGGGCGCCACCAGCCGCAGCGTGACCAGCAACCGTGTCAGCACGTCATGGGCTTCGGCAAAGCCCGGCGGCAGCATTCCCCTGGCGACGAGCTGAGATATGGCGCGCGGCAGATGCGGATCGAGCCCTTCGCCATGCTCCAGCTGCGCGGCGTGGACGCAGAATTCCAGGTCGACCAGCCCGCCTTCGATCAGCTTGGCATCGATCGGTCCGGCCGGCGGCTTGTGCAGCGCCATGTCGGTGCGCATCGAGACTATGTCCCGCAGCAGCGCTTGGGGATCCCGTGGCGTGCGCAGCACATCCTCGATCACCGCGCGGACGGCGCTGCGCGCCTCCTCCGATCCGAACACCGGCCGTGCTCGGGCGAGCGCCATATGCTCCCAGGTCCAGGCGCTGGTCCGCTGATAATCGGCGAAGGAATCGATCGTGACGGCGAGCAGCCCCTTTGCGCCCGAGGGCCGCAGCCGCGTATCCACTTCGTAAAGCGCGCCAGCGGCCGTCGGCACCGTGAGTGCCGCTGTCACGCGCTGGGCTAGGCGATTATAATAGCGGGTCGCCTCGAGCGGCTTGGCGCCATCGGAGCTCTGCTCGAGCGAGCCCGTGAACAGATAGACGAGGTCGAGATCGGACGCGTGCGTCAGCGCCTCGCCGCCCAGTCGACCGAGCGCCAGGATCACGAACTCGCTGCCGGGCACCTCGCCGTGCTGACGCCGGTGATCGGCGAGAGTGGCGTCGGCCAGCGCCTGTACCGCGGCCTCGGCAACCCGCGCATAGCCGCCGGCGACTTCTAGCGGATCGCTGGCGCCTTCGATTAGTTGCGCACCGAGCGCGAACCTTTTCTCACCCACTGAATGGCGTACCTGATCGAGCAGCCGTTCATAATCGGCAGGCTCGGCGGCCGCGAATGAAGCGGCGAGATCAGGTACGTCGGGCGCTGGGTCAAAGGCGCTCGCATCGATCAGCCCGTCGAGCAGGCTGGGCCGTCGGGCCAGCGCCTCGGCAAGCGTAGGCGCGTGGGTCAGAATGTCGGCGAGCAGTCGGGCCAGCGGCGGACGCGCCACGAGCAGGCGGAAGAAATTAATCGCGCTTGGCAGCCGGCTGACAATGTCGTCGAGCCGGTGCAGCGCACCAGTTGGGTCAGGCGCTTGCCCTAGAGCAGTGACAAGACCCGGCAGCACTTCCTCCAGCGCCTCCCGCGCGGCGGGGCTTTGCAGGGCGCGGACGCCGCCGCCGCGCCAGCGCTCGATCACCGCCCGCGCACCCTGGGGCGGGTGAAATCCTGCGCGGTCGAGCGCGCCTACCAGCCCTTCGCCGACCGGCAGCCCCTGGCCGGCACCGTCATCAAGGCCGTCATAGATGGAGCCGACCGCCTCGACATGGGGGCGGAGCAGCTCAATCAGCGCGGCGCCATTCTCCAGGCCATGCAGCGCCGCGACGTTGGCGAGTGCCTCGGCATCGGCTGGCAGGGCATGGGTCTGACGATCGTCCACCATCTGCAGCCGGTGTTCTATAGTCCGGAAGAGGCGATAAGCTGCGATCAACTGGTCAGCTTCGTCGCCGATGAGTCCGGCGCTCCGAAGGCTTTCGAGTGCCGGGACCGTCGCCGGAGATCTGAGCGACCGGTCCCGGCCGCCATGAATCAGCTGGTGGATCTGAGCGAAGAACTCGACTTCGCGAATGCCGCCGCGGCCCCGCTTCAGGTCATAGCCCGGTCCGAACGCCTCCCGCCCATGCCGGTCGCGGATGCGGTGGGACATGGCGCGCATTTCCTTTACCGCGCCGAAGTCGAGCGAGCGGCGCCACACGAACGGGCGAATTGCGTCGCGGAAGCGTTCGCCCAGCGCTCGGTCGCCCGCTGCCGCACGGGCCCGCACGAACGCCGCCCGCTCCCACGCAACCGCGCTCGATTCATAATAGCCGATCGCGGCATCGACCGGCAGCGCGATCGGCGTCACTTCGGGCGAAGGGCGTAGCCGCAGATCGACGCGGAAGGCATAGCCATCGGCGTCCCGCGCCTGGAGCAACTCGATGACGCGCCGCCCGATCCGAACCGCGGCTTCGGCAGGCTCCTCGCGCGCACGGTGCGGCAGCGTCTGGGGATCGTAGAGGAAGATGGGGTCGATGTCGGACGAGTAATTCAGCTCCCTCCCGCCATGCTTGCCGAGGCCGATCACTGCGAAGCCAGTCGCCGCCGCATCCGGCATCCGCTCGGAGATCGCCGTCCGAATCGCCAAGTCCAGGCTCCGATCGGCCAGGTCGCTGAGGCTCTGCGTGACTTCCTCGAGAGTCAGCAACCCGGCAAGATCGCCGACAGCGAGCACCAGCGCCACCCTCGAGCGGCCAATCCGCAACCGCTTCGCCGGCGGCATGTCTTTCAGTCCGGTGTCGCAGGCGGCCAGCGCGCCGACTAGATCGCCGGCGCCAAGCAAATCCGTCAGATCACGCTGCCTCTCGATCTGCGCGCGCAGGAATGGCGCGCATCGCGCGGCGCGGTCGAGCGCTTCGGAAAGGCGGGTAGCCGGCGTGGCGTTCATGCCACAGCCTTAGGCACCTCATTGTTCCGGGGGCAACATGGAGGCAACTTCACTTATGTAAAGGCGTTGATCACACATGCAGCGTGCAACCAACTATCGGGAGCAGGACATGCCGGAAGGCCATTTCTTTACTGTTTTGCGCCCCTCCCGGGCCGAGGGCGTGGGCCGTGCGCTGCAGGCCGCATTCCGTGACGGCTTCCAACTCCCCGCCGACATGCAGCACTCCCTCGATCGCCTGGATCGCGTTCGCTGCTGAGGATAGTCAGAGCGTGCCGGCGCTAGAGATCGCGTGCGGCCCGGCCTTCCGAATGATCGGCGTCACGGCTCAGATCGTCGACCTGCCCCATGATCGTCTCCAATGCACCGCGGCCGCCATTACCCGCGCTGTCTCGCCTAGACGGGAGCGCGCCGTCGGTGAGCAGCGCCTCGAGGGCGACTCGACCTCGCGCCACGCGGCTCTTGATAGTGCCGACGGCCACGCCGCAAATTTCAGCCGCCTCTTCATAGGCAAAGCCCCCTGCGCCGACGAGGATTAGAGCCTCACGCTGCGGCTGCGGCAAGTGCATCAGCGCGCGTTGCATATCGGCGAGCTCGACATGGCGGTCCTGACTGGCCGGAGCAGCGAGCAGCCGGTCGGCGGCAAGATCGTCCCACTCGCCCTTGAAGCGCGCGCGGCGCATCTGGGAGAGATAGAGATTGCGCAGGATGATGAAGGTCCATGCGCGCATGTTGGTACCGGCCTGGAAACGCTTCCGCGCAGCCCACGCCTTTAGCAGAGTTTCCTGAACGAGATCGTCGGCCGTATCGCGGTTGCCAGATAGGGAGCGGCCAAAGGCGCGCAGGTGCGGGATGACGAGCCCCAGCTGCTGCCGGAACTCCTCGTCGGACAGAGCCGCGTGCGGGACGGCTTCCGGTTCATCCTCGTCATCGATCATGCGGGCGGTAGCTTCGGCCATTCAGAACCTTGAGTCGAGTTGGTACGTCAGCCCGCAAGCGAGCGCAGGATGCTCAGACGAGCAGGATGACGATATAGGCAAGGATCACTAGCGCGAGCGAGATGGCAAGCACGTAGCGGACGACGCCCTGTTTCGACGCACCTCGCGCTTCAGTCGCGGTGCGATGCTGTTCGTCATCGGCCATTTTTCGTTTCGCCCCTGCTACGGTCACGAACTCGATAACGCCCCCAACCTTGGCAGGTTCCACGCCTCAGGCCGGCACCGTCGCACGGTCGAAGAACAGCGCCTGCGCGATGGCCGCCTTGACCGTAGACCGCTGAAACGGCTTGGTGATCAGGAAGGTCGGCTCCGGCCGCTCGCCAGTGAGCAGCCGCTCGGGAAATGCGGTGATGAAGATCACCGGCACCGAGAACTCCGCCAATATGTCCTTTACCGCGTCGATACCGGAACTGTCGTCGGCGAGTTGGATGTCGGCGAGCACCAGACCCGGGCGGCGCGCTCTGGCCTGGGCCACCGCTTCGTCGCGGGTGACGGCAACGCCGGTCACGTCATGGCCCAGATCGCGAACGATCGTTTCCAGGTCCATGGCAATGATTGGCTCGTCCTCGATGATCAGCACCTCGGCGCGGGTCTGCTCCTCGATCTCGGCGAGCGCCTCGGCAACCAGCTTGTCGACCTCGTCGGCATCGGCCTCGATCAGATAGCCGGTGTCTTCGGGAGTGAAGCCTTCCATCGCGGTCAGCAGCAGCGCCTGGCGGGGTAGCGGCGTGATGCGGGCCAGGCGCGCGCGCGCGATCGCCTCGTTGTCGCTTCCCTCGGCGTTCATGGGGCTGTCGTCGTCATTGGCGACATTGACGGAAGCCCAGATCGCCTGAAACGTCTTGTACAGCCCCAGCCGCGGATCGACGTCGCGCGGGAACTGATCGGGCGCCTGTACGATCGCTTCGAGAGCGGCCTTTACATAAGAATCACCGTGCTGCTGGCTGCCAGTCAGGGCGCGCGCATAGCGGCGCAGAAACGGAAGATGAGGGGCCAGTTGTTGACCAAGCGACATGTTTATCGGGACTCCCAAGCTTCGTTAGACCCGTCCATGGGGCGCGGTCAGCGGGCTTGGCAACCCCTTTCCCCCCTGCGCGGCCGGTGTTGAAAAAATATGGCGCGGGGGTGGAACAAACGAAACGCTAATTGGTTTCACGACCGGCGAAGGGCGGCTAGATGCGCCTGCGCCGGACTTATGGTTGATGGTTCCTTTGAGCACGCGGTGACGCCGGCTGTTGGGGGGTAATGTTGGTATCGAACGCGAAGCGAAAGGTTGAAGGCAAGGACTTGTCGCCGGACAAGGATACCACGTCGGATGGCGGGGTCGTCCATGCGTTGCGCACTGCATACGAGAAGGCCACCGAGGAAGATATTCCTCAGGACATGCTGGACCTGCTCGGCAAGCTTCAATAGTCAGAACCATGGCCAGCGCCGCTTCCGCGCGCGCGGTAACTACGGCGGCAGTTCACCGGTTTACCGGGCTCTCCGCCGGGTACCGCCTCATCATATTGTTGACGCTTGCCCTACTGCCGCTCGGACTGCTGGCCATACTCGCCACGCTTCAGATCTCCCGCAGTGCCGATCTCGAGCGGCGCGCCAGCGTGCGCATCGCGGCGATGGAAAGCGCCAGGCGCCTCGGCTCCGAACTGGCGGTGGACGGAACTGCCCTGCAAGCAGCCGCCAATCTGATTGAACGGGGCGGCGACCCGAACTCGATCTGCGCCCGCACCCAAAGCGTACTTGCAACTTCGTTCGGCGAACCGACGCGCTTTGCGATCGTGTCACGCGGCAGCCGTCTGGTGTGCGGATCGGCAGCGCTGGCCGGCCAGATGCTCCGCAGTGAACTGCGAGGCGACCAAGCGGTGTCGCTTTCCGCGCGTGGAATGCTCGTGCTGCTGCCGAGCGACACCCGCGCCTTCGTCGCTCTTTCCTGGTACCCGCGCGACCAGCTGGAGCGGACCTTGCGTCCTGCTGCGTTCGACTCGTCCTATAATCTGGTCTTGAGCGGCGCGGGCCAGCACCTTCTACTGATCGACGGGTTTCGCGGAGGGCAGCTGACACGGCGAGAGACGGTCGCGACCCCAGTTCCGAATGCGCCGCTGCAGCTGATCTTCTCCGTCGCTGCGGCACCGTTCACGTTGGCCGAAATCCTCAACATGCTGGTCCCGATCATCATGTGGCTGGTAGCGATGCTGGTCGCCTGGGTCGTGTTCAACCGGCTGGTGATGGCTCCCTTGGGCCAGCTGCGCGCCAACATCTCTTCCTATCGCCCCGGCGAGATCTTTCAGCCGGCGCCCCGGATGACGATCCCTGCGCGAGAGATCGAGGAGCTTGGCCAGACTTTCCAGTCTATCAGCCGCACCGTAGCGGCCCATGAGGAGGAGCTGGCGCTGGGGCTGTCCCGGCAAACGCGCCTCACTCGGGAGGTCCATCACCGGGTAAAGAACAACCTCCAGGTCGTATCCAGTCTGATCAATCTGCATGCGCGCGCCGCGAAGAGCCCAGAGGCGAGCGCCGCCTATTCAACGATTAGCCGCCGAGTGGATGCGCTGGCCGTCGTCCACCGCAACCATTTTGCGGAGCTGGAGGAAAATCGAGGCGTCAACCTGCGATCGTTGATCGGAGAGCTCGCCGCAAATTTGCGCGCGACGGCGCCCGGCGAGGCGGCTAGGCTCGCGATCCTGATCGACGCGCCCGCTGTCCATGTCGGTCAGGATACGGCCATACCGATCGCCTTCCTGACCACGGAGTTGGTCGAGCTGGCAATGGCCTTGGATCCGGCCGCCTCCATCCGCATCTCCGTGCTGCGTCAGCCGGAGCCTGGCCGTGCCTGCCTGATCATCGGCTCGCCCGCGCTTGCAGAGGGGCCGCGCCTCGAGGCCTTGCTCGCGGAACGCTATGGACGGGTGCTCGAAGGCCTGTCCCGCCAGCTGCGCAGTCCGTTGGAGCGGGACAAACCAGCCGGCAGTTTCCAAGTTTGTTTCCCGCTAATCGTAGCGGGCGAAGCTGAGGCGAAAAAATAATCAGAAAATTCTCAGGAGGCGCGGAACCACGCTCGTCCAGGCACGTTATGCAGTTCGGATAGTGACCTTTTGCCCCCCCGCTCTCGCTATCCAAGACAATGGGCCCGGACACACCAGCCTCCCCCCGGTGGTGTCTCCGGGCCCAAATTCTTTTCCGTCTCCTCGCTCCCAGAAACCTTTCCGCTAACGGAACAGTGTTGGCGTTCGCGCATTTGATCGGCGCGCGCTTTGGGTCGCGTCCAACAGGAGACAGACTATGCTTCGCAAATCCGTAGCGCTGGTGTTCGTGGCCGGCACGCTCTTCCTCGCCGGTTGCAACACCGTCGATGGCGCCGGGAAGGACCTTTCCTCGGCCAGCCAGGAAGTGAAGGAAGAAATCAACAAGTAAGGATGGTCAGGCCTTCTCGGCTTCGGCCGGGGAGGCCTCCTTCTGGCGCTTGCGCTCCGTGAACCAGATCGCGATCAGCGCCAGCTCGTAGAGCAGCACCAAGGGGATCGCGAGCAGCAGCTGCGAGATGATGTCCGGCGGCGTCAATACCGCGGCGATCACGAAGGCGATGACGATCGCATAGCGCCTGCCGCTGATTAGCTGGGCCCGCGTGACGATCCCCGCCCGCTCCAGCAGCATCAGCAGCACCGGCGTCAGAAACGCCACGCCAAAGCCGAACATGAACTTGGTGACGAAGCTCAAGTAGTTGCCGACGCCCGGCAGCGCCTCCTGCTCCACACCGCCGACATTCCCTTCGAACCCCAGCAGGAAGGTGAGCGCGATCGGCATTGCCACATAATAGGCAAGCGCCGCGCCGAGGCCGAACAGCAGCGGCGTCATCAGCAGGAAGGGCAGCAAGGCCTTCTTCTCGTTTTTATAGAGGCCCGGTGCGACGAACTTCCACAATTGCGTCGCCAACATCGGGAAGGCGACCATGATCGCGGCGAAGAACGCCACCTTCACGTCGACGAAAAAGGCTTCGAACACGTCTGTGTAAATGATCCGGTTCTGCCCGGCCCTGAGCAAAGGCTGGACCAGAAAGGCAAAAATCGGCCGCGCGAAGTAGAGACAGGCGCCGAACGCGAGCGCCAGCCACGCTATCGAAATCAGGAGCCGCCGGCGCAGCTCGACTAGATGATCGAGCAAGGGCGCCCGGCTATCGTCGATATCCTTCACCGCTCGCCCTCAGCAGGAGGCGCAGGCGGCGCAGGCGGCGCGGACTCGAGCGGCAGCATCTGTGGCTGATCCGCGGCGATCGGATGCTCACGCATGATGCGCTCGTTTTCCTCCGCCCATTTCTTCTCCATCTCCGCCAGCTCGGATTCACGGATCATGGCGTCGATGCCGGAGCGGAAATGGCGCGCGACGCCCCGCGCACGACCCATCCAATGGCCCATCACGCGCATCGCCTTGGGCAGGTCCTTGGGGCCGATCACGACCAGCGCGACGATCGCGCACAGCAGCAATTCGGTGGGAGCAATATCGAACATGAAGGGCGGGACTTAGGCGATTATCGCCAGCGCCGGAAGAGCGGCCCGGACCCCTTGAAGCGCCGATTGGCTGCCCTAGATTCCGTAACGTCAGGCCGCCGCCTGCGGGGCCTGACGTGCAGGGCGCCGCCGCTTCGGGGCGTCTCAGTGCAGTCATATGCTCATGAGGAGATATCGATATGCGTAATTTTGACCTGACACCTTATCGCCGCTCGATGGTCGGTTTCGACCGGCTGTTCGACCTGCTCGAGAACAGCGCCCGCGGCGCTGCTGCGAGCGATAACTATCCGCCCTTCGATCTCGAGCGGCTAGCCGAGGACCGTTACCGGATCACGCTCGCCGTCGCCGGTTTCAAGAAGGACGAGATCAACATCGTCGCGCAGCAGAACCTGCTGCTGGTCAGCGGCAAGAAGGAGGCGGCCCAGCAGGATCGTGCGAATTTCCTGCACGTGGGTATCGCCAATCGCAGCTTCGAGCGCCGCTTCGAACTCGCCGATTTCGTGCGGGTTGAAGGCGCCGATCTCGCCGACGGCCTGCTGACGATCGAGCTGGTCCGCGAGATTCCGGAAGCGATGAAGCCGCAGAAGATCGCAATCGGCGCCAAGTCTCAGCAGTCGGCTTCGAACGACAGCAAGACGATCGAGCACAGCGCAGCCGCCTGAGCGGCGCATAGGAAATGGGGCGGCCCACCCCCTGGTTGGGCCGCCCCGTGTTCTGGGCAGATGGTGACGGACATTCGCGCCGCGGCCAGGTTGCAATGCCCCGGGGCGAATGCGTGGACCGATAAGCTACTCGGCCGCCATCGCGATCTCTTCCAGAACATCCCGATCGAGCACGCGGACACGCCCGCTCTCCAGAGAGACAATGCCGGCATCGGACCATGCGCCCAGTTGCCGGTTGATGTTTTCGCGGCTGATGCCTGCGAAGGCGCCAAGCTCGCTCTGGCTAAGGTCCAGCCGGAGCGCGGCGCCTTCTGCCCCCTTTTGCATCAGCCGCTGGAGCGTACGCGCCAGCCGAGGGCCGGAGGCATAAGCGCGGTCGCTCTCAATCGTATTGTTCGCATTGCGCAGGCGCCGCGCCATCACCCGCAGCAGCCGCCAGCCCACGCTCGGATGCTTTTCGAGCACATCGCGGAAGGCTTTCGCCCCCAGCTTCAGATACTTGCCTTCACCCAGCGCGGTCGCGCTTGCGGTCCGCTCACCGCCATCCAGAAGGGCGATCTCGCCGATCACGGCACCAGGCTCAAGATAATCGAGAATGATCTCGCGGCCGTTCGAAGCCACCATCGACACGCGGATGGTGCCGTCGAGCAGGATGATCAGATAGTCGCCCCCGTCGCCCTGATGCAGCAGCACATCGCCCTTCTTCATCGGGCAAAGCTGCGCGCGCTCCAGCAGATCCTGCAGCTCGGCTGCGCCCCACGAGGAGATGAGCGCATTGGAAGGCATCATCTTCGACAGTTCTTCGGCGTTCATGATCATTCCCGGCCAACTCCAGAACGCTTTACGCAACTTACCTGCGGGCGTTCTGGCGTGATTCGATCCATCTGGGTGTGATGGATCGCACACCGCCGAGATAAGTCGCGATGTTCACGACCAGGTAAGCCAAAGGTGCGATAGAACTGCGCATGTTCGGCTATTCGAACCTGTTCCGCAGTCGTTGGAAGGCCCTGCTCTGGGCGGCCGGCATCCTCTTGCTGGCTTTGCAAGTCGCCGGCCCGGGCGACGCGCCGCCGAGCACCAATGGAAGCTTTCCCGCCGCGGCCGAATAGGCGCGCGCTAACGCCGCAGGGGCTCAGTGGGCGGCGAGCAGGCCGGAGCGGCGGATGCCCGGGCGATTGCGCGTAAAGGCAAGCGTAGGATCGATCGGGCCGTCGAACTCGATGCCGATTCCTTGACCGTCCCCCCAGCGAACCCGGCCGAAGACGGCGCCGATGCCGGGAAGCTCGATCTCGATCGCTTCGCCGGATTGTGGCGGATAAGCGCATTCGCCCTTCAGGCCGTGCGCGGAAATGTTGCGGACGGTAAGCGGCATGCGGTTGCGGCTGCCGGCGCGCCCGATCACGCCACGCAGGAAGACCGCGAAGCGCTTTTCGCGCGCGATTGTCCCGGTGCTGTCGTCAATGCCTGAGAGATGAGAACCGTTGTCCATGTGCAATGACTAGACGCGCCCTCGTGAAAGTCTGGTAAACGCGGCGCTTACCCTATCAGCAGAGCTGCTCGACGGTGAGACTGCCGGACGGGAGCGGCTTGAGCAGTTCCTCCGCGCCGGGTTCGGGCGAGAGCCAGCGGCTCCAGTCGGCGCGTTCGATGATCGCGATCTGGCGGCTGTGATAAGGTGCGACGTCGGGGCCGGGCTCCGTCGTCAGCATCGTGAAGGCCTCGCTCTCACCCCAGGGCCGCACCAGCCCGGCAATGCCGAACCATTCCTCACCCGCCTTGGTGAACAGCCATTTGTGCTTGCGTTTCGCCTTCGGGTCGGCGGGCGTGGTGAACTCGTAAAAGCCGTCCGCTAAGATCAGGCACCGGCCGCTGGCAAAGCGCCGGCCCTCCGAGCGGAAGTTATAGACCGGCTTGCCGCCCGGCCCCGGCCAGCTCCACCGCCGCGTGACCAGCGCGGGTTCGGCCCCCTGCTTCACGATCGCGGCGGGATCGGTGATGCGGATGCTGTCCAGCGGCGCCAGATTCGGCAGCCCTTCCGGGAAGCTCAGCGGGATGCGGACCTGGCTGAAATCGTCCCTGATCTGCCCCAGCGCGATGCGGCGGCGAATTTCGTTGCACATGAGGGAAAGTCGTGGCGGGTCAGGCCTGAAAAGTGAAGCGTCACTTGCCTGGCAGCCCTCAGCCGCTACCTCGCAGCCGATGACCGATCTTCCCGCACCGCCGATTGCCGAGCGCCGCCCGCACAGTTTTGCCCATCATGGCGTCTCGATCGACGACCCCTTTGCCTGGCTGCGCGACCCGAACTATCCCGATGTCACCGACGCGGACGTGCTCGCCTATCTGAACGCCGAGAACGCCTATTTCGAAGCGGCGATGGCGCCGCACCAGCCGCTGATCGAGTCCTTGTTCAAGGAAATGCGGGGGCGGATCAAGGAAGCGGATCAGTCGGTGCCGGCCAAGGACGGTGACTGGCTCTATTGGCGCTCCTTCGACGAAGGTGCGCAATACCGGAAATGGTGGCGCTCGCCCGCCGCCGGCGGCGAGGCCCAGCTGATGCTGGACGAGCCCGCGCTGGCCGAGGGCAAGGAATATTTCCGGTTGGGCGGCATGGATGTGAGCCCGGACGACCGGCTGCTTGCCTACGCCATCGACGATAATGGCTCCGAGCGCTTCACCATCCGCATCAAGGATCTGGCGACGGGCGAGCTGCTGGCAGACGTGATCGAAGGCACGCTCGGCACCTTCCTGTTCGCGGGCGACGGCAAGTCCCTGCTCTATGGTTTGGTCAACGAACATTGGCGGATTGACGTTGCGAAGCTGCACCGGCTCGGCACGGCGGTGAGCGAGGATGTCGAGCTCTATCGTGAGCCGGATGAAGGCTTTCAGGTCGGGCTGGGCCTCACCCAATCCCGCCAGTGGATCACGATCCACACCGGCGATCACGTCACCAGCGAAATACGGCTATTGCCATTCGATCAGCCCATGGCCGAACCGATCATCGTCGCACCGCGGCAGCCGGGCCGCGAATATGAGGTGGAGGAGCATGAGGGCACGCTCTTCATCCGCACCAATGACACGCACACGAACTTCCGCCTGGTGACTGCTCCGGTCGCGCGGCCAGGGGAATGGACGGAGCTGATTGCGCCGTCCGGCGACTTCTATCTGATCGACGCCACCACCTTCGCCGACTTCTTCATCGTCGAGGGCCGCGAGCACGGCCTCGATCGCATCTACATGCACGATTATGCCGGCGGGCCGGGCAAGCAGATCGATTTCCCGGAAGCGAGCTATTCGGCGGGCCTCGACGACAATCCCGAATATGCGGGGAGGAAATTGCGCCTCTCCTATGAATCGATGGTGACGCCGGGCACGGTGCTGGACCTCGACCTTGCTACCGGCGAACGCACCGTCCTGAAGGTGCAGGAAATCCCATCCGGCTATGATCCGACGCTCTACGCGACCGAGCGGCTCGAGATCGCCGTGCGCGACGGCACGAAGGTGCCCGTCTCAATCGTGTACAAGCGCGGCTTCGAACGGCCGGGCCCGCTCTATCTCTACGGCTATGGCGCCTATGGCCTCGCCATCGAGCCAGGCTTCTCCACCTCGCGGCTGAGCCTGCTCGATCGTGGCATGGCCTTCGCTATCGCGCACATCCGGGGCGGCGACGACCTTGGCCAGCAATGGTATCTCGACGGCAAGCTGGCGAAGCGTAGCAACACCTTCCGCGACTTCATAGACGTGGCCCGCTCGCTGGTGGCGCAGGGCTGGACGGAAGCCGGACGGATCGCAATCGCCGGCGGCTCGGCGGGCGGCGAACTGATGGGCGCGGTGATCAACGAAGCGCCCGAACTGTGGGGCGCGGTGGCGGCGCACGTCCCCTTCGTCGACGTGCTGAACACGATGCTGGACCCAACGCTGCCGCTGACGCCGGGCGAATGGCCCGAATGGGGCAACCCTATCGAGGACAAGGCGGCGTTCGAGCTGATCCGCAGCTACTCGCCTTATGACAATGTCACCGCCCAGGCCTATCCGCCCCTGATGGTCACCGCCGGACTGAACGATCCGCGGGTGACCTATTGGGAGCCGGCCAAGTGGGTGGCGAGGCTGCGCGCCAACAAGACGGACGACAATATCCTGCTCATGAAGACGAACATGGGGGCGGGCCATGGCGGCAAATCAGGCCGGTTCGAGAGCCTGCGCGAGACGGCGGAGGAATTTGCCTTCATTCTGTGGCAGCTGGGACTTGCGGATTGAACGTGTTCGAGCTCGAGATCACCCCTTCACCCGCGGACTTCGACGAACTCGGTCATGTCAACAATGCCGTCTGGGTGCGTTGGCTGCAGGATGTCGCCACTGCACACTGGATGTCGGCAGCCGAGCCCGCGCATGTGGATGCCTATATCTGGGTCGTGGTGCGGCACGAGGTCGATTATCTCGGCAATGTCGGGCCCGGCGAGCCGGTGACGGCGCGCACCTGGGTCGGCGAAGCGCCGCGCGGAGCCAGGTTCGACCGGCATGTAGAGTTCACAGGACCCGATGGCCGCGTCCGCGTTCGTGCGAAGACCACCTGGGCGATCGTTGACAAGGCGGCGGGCCGGATCGTGCGCGTGCCGCCGGATGTGGCGGCCCGCTTTGTGCCGGATCAGGCGGAGCGTTCGCTCAAATAATAGCGATCGGTTGCGTTCAGCGCCTCGTCCAGTTCATAGACGATCGGCTGCCCGGTCGGAATCTCGAGGCTGGCAATGTCGGCTTCGGAGATGCCCGACAGATGCTTGACCAGCGCCCTCAAGGAGTTGCCGTGCGCGGAGATCAGCACCCGCTTTCCGGCCTTGAGCTCCGGCGCGATGCGGCTCTCCCAATAGGGGAGAACGCGCGCGATCGTGTCTTTCAGGCTCTCGGTCTGGGGGATCGGCACGCCCTTGTAGCGTTCGTCCTTTGAGAGATCCCAGGGGCTGCCTTCCTCCGGCAGCGGCGGCGGCACGTCGAAGCTGCGGCGCCAGAGCTTGACCTGGTCGTCGCCATGCCTGGCAGCCGTCTCCGCCTTATTGAGGCCGGTGAGCCCCCCATAATGGCGTTCGTTCAGCCGCCAGTCCTTTTCTTCCGGCAGCCATAGCCGGCCCATGGCCTCGAGCGCGAGGTGCAAGGTCTTGATCGCACGGGTCTGGAAGCTGGTGAAGCACAGGTCGAAGTCGAGGCCGCGCGCCTTCATCAGCTCGCCGGCCGCGACGGCTTCGCGAACACCCTGTTCGGTCAGGTCGACGTCCCACCAGCCGGTGAATCGGTTCTCGAGATTCCAGGACGACTGGCCGTGACGGATCAGGACGAGCGTGGGCATGTGCTTCCTTGGTGCGTGGGGATCAGAGCGCGTCGATCATGGCCGCGAGATTGTCGAGGCAGTCATGCGCGAGCCGCTTGCACCGCTCGGGCGACCAGCCGAACTCCGGATCGGGATTGTCGTCATGATCCTTGAAAGGCATTTCCAGCGTCATCGACACCGCGCCGTAACGTTCCGCCAGCTGGGTGGTGGACATCGACATGTTCGCCTTGCCCGGCGCGGCGATCTCATAGCCCTTCTGCACCTGGAAATCCGGCGAGCGGTCGGCGAGCGTATCGCGGAAGCGGGCGAACAGGGCGCCCTTCGCTTCGGAATAGGAGGGGATGCCTTCAAAGCCCGCGATGAAGTTGGCGGGAATCGCCTCGTCGCCATGCACGTCCATCGCGAAATCAACGCCGGTCGCGTCCATGGCGTTGCGCACGCCGAGCACTTCGGGGCTGCGATCTGCGGTGGGCGCATGCCATTCGCGATTGAGGTTCACGCCGGCGGCATTGGTGCGCAGATGGCCGCGGAAGCTGCCGTCCGGGTTCATGTTCGGCACGACGTTGAAGGTGGCAGCGGCGAGCAGCGCCCGCGATGTTGCGTCGCTGGCGTCGGTCAGCTTCTCGAGCGCGCCTTCCGCCCACCATTCGGCCATGCTCTCGCCCGGATGCTGGCGCGCGTAGAGCCAGACCTGCTTCGGCCCGGTGCCGAGTGTCAGGCAATCGAGCGGACGGCCATCCAGCGTCTTGGTCAGCTCGCGCTGGGTGACGCCCGGCTGCGCCGCGATGCGGGCAACGAGGTCGAAATGGCGCTCCATGGAATAAGGCGCGAAATAGGCGACCCAGAGGGCGTTGGTCTCCGGCCGGACGGTGATGGTCAGCTGGCGGTCATTATAGTTCGTGTCAGCCTGACGCCAGTGGACGCGGTCTTCGGAGATGCGGGCCCGATAGCCGGGCCAGCCGAACGGATAGGCCGACCCAGCGGTGTTCGTGATCCGCAGCGTCAGCTCGCGCCCGGCGGCATTGGCGACGCGGAAGTGAAACCACTGATAGAATTCGGAACCATGATCGGTCTCGATTTCGAGCTCCGCCTCGGTTCCGTCGATCCTGAGAATGCGAATGTTACCGCTGTCGAATGCGCTGGTGATGCTGAAGGTCATCGGACGCTGATAGTGCGGCCCGACTCTCCCGGAAAGTCCCTGAACAACGCAGCGGCCAAACGTTCGGCGAGGAGCGCCGAATCGCGCTCCGATGCTTCGCCGCGCGCGCGGCCTTCCCACACGACGGTCTGGTCGGACCGGCGCTTCAGCTGGACCGAGAGCTGAGTGCCGACGACCAGCCCGCCGCGATTGCCGCCCAGCCCGAAGCTGACGCCCCCGCCGACGCCGCTGTTCCAGCCGCCAGTGCCGCCGCCGATGCCGATCGACACGGGCGAGCCGCCGCCCATCCGCTCGCGCGCGCCGCTGCGCACGTCCACCACCGCGACATAAAGGCCCTGGCCTACGGCGCCCACATCGGCATAGCCCAGGCGCCGCAGCTGGTTCGCGACGGCGCTGGCATAGCTGGCGAACTCCATGCCTCCCGCGCCGCCGGGCGCAGGCTCCACCGCCACCGTGCCGCGCTCATTGACCTGTCCCAAGTGGAAGCGCGTGACTTCGGTGGGCGACATGGGCGTGGTGCACGCGCCGAGGGCGGCGAGAGGCAGCATCAGCAGGGCAAAGCGGCGCGCATTCATGTTGTTCATCCCTTTCAGACACCTACATAACGATTCACTTGCGTAATTAGCTGCATGGTTGACGGGGGTGACCCTCTCGACTAGGCGGGCGCGTCCGATTTCCAGTCCAGATTCGAGCAACATCATGAAGATCGTCAACTCTCTCAAGTCCTTGAAGGACCGTCACCGCGACAACCGCGTGATCCGCCGTCGCGGGCGCATCTATGTGATCAACAAGACCAATCGCCGCTTCAAGGCCCGCCAGGGCTAAGCAATGGCGGCCGTGCGCGGCGTCGTTTTCGACGTCGGCAACGTCCTCTTCACTTGGGACCCGCGGTTCCTCTACGAGCGCCTGATCGACGACGATCGGGCGCTCGATGCGTTTCTGCGCGAAGTCGTCACCCATGAGTGGCACTTCCAGCACGACGCCGGCCGCCCGTTCTCCGAGACGAGCGCCGAGCTGGTCGCCAAGCATCCACAGCATCGCGAGCTGATCCAGCTCTGGGGGCCACGCTTCAACGAGAGCCTTGGGCCGGCGGTCGAGGGCACAATCGCGCTGGTCGACGAGCTGGATGCAAACGGCGTGCCGCTGTTCGCGATCACCAACTTCAGCGGAGAATTCTGGGGCCCGTTTCGCGACACCCAGCCAGTGTTCGACCGCTTCCGCGACATCGTCGTCTCCGGCACCGAGCGGCTGCTGAAGCCGCACCGCGAAATCTTCGAGCTGGCGCTCCGCCGTTTCGGCATGCCGGCCGAGGAACTGATCTTCATCGACGACCGCGCCGAGAATGTGGCTGGCGCCGAGGCAGTGGGGATGCACGGGCATCTGTTTCGGGACGCGGAGTCGCTGCGCGCGAAGTTAAAGAGGTTGAGCCTCCTCTGAGCCTCAGCCTCCCTCGTCCCGAGCGAAGTCGAGGGGCGCATCTCGGAGCACGGTGCAGGCGCCCCTCGACTTCGCTCGGGACGAGCGGATAGGGTTGGGAAATGCGCCTGTTCCTAGCTCTCGTCCTCCTCTCCGCCCCCGCCTTCGCGGCCCCCCTTACCCCCGCGCAGCTCGCGCAGATCGATGCCATCGCTGCCGACGCGCTGAAGCAGACCGGTGTGCCGTCCGCCTCGGTCGCGGTTGTGACCGACGGCAAGCTCCAGTTCGCCAAGGCCTATGGCCGGCAGCGAAGCGATGCCTCGGCGGCCAGCACGCAGGCCGCCTACCCGATCGCCTCGGTTTCGAAGCAGATCACTGCCGCCGCGATCCTGATGCTGGCGGAAGATGGCAAGCTCTCGCTCGACGATCCGGTCGCCAAATATCTCCCCAACCTGACCGATGCCGACAAGGTGACCGTGCGCCAGCTGCTCAGCCACACGTCCGGCTATCGCGATTACTGGCCGCAGAATTACGCCTTCGCCGCGATGTTCTCGCCAGTCCGGCCGCAGGGCATTCTCGATCGCTGGGCGAAGACGCCGCTCGACTTCGCGCCGGGGAGCCAGTGGCAATATTCGAACACAGGCTTCGTCGCCGCCGGCCAGATCGTGGAGAGGGTCTCGGGCGAGCCGTTCATGCGCTTTGCCCAGCGCCGGATATTCCAAACGCTGGGCATGAAGGTTGGCGATGCGGACCTGGACCTGACGCCGCGCGATGCGCAGCCCTTCACCCGCTTCGCGTTGGGCCCGGTGCGGCCGGCGCAATGGGTCAAGCCCGGCTGGCTCTATGCCGCCGGCCAGCTGGCGACGACGCCGGCCGAATGGTCCAAGTGGAGCATCGCGCGGATCGAGCGCAGCCTGATGAAGCCGGCGAGCTGGGACGCGCAGGAGCAGGAAGTGCTGCTCACCGACGGCAAGCCCACGCGCTACGGCCTCGGCGTCTCGGCCGATCAGGTGCGCGGCCACAAGCGCGTGCATCATGGCGGCGCCCATGTCGGCTTCCTGTCGGAGGATCGGGTCTATCCGGACGACAAGGCGGCCTTGATCGTGTTCGTGAACGCCGATTTCGGCGACGCGCACACGGTGATCGCCGATCGGATCGAAGGTATGCTCCTGGGCCAGGACCCGGACACCGCCGCGGCCCGCGCCCTATTCGACCAGTTGCGCCGGGGTCAGCCGGAACGATCGCGCTACACGGCCAACTTCAACGCCTATCTGACGCCGCAGGTGATCGCGGATCACCGCGCCAGCCTGATGCCGCTCGGCGAGCCGCAGAGCTTCGTTCGCCTCCGCCCCGCCCGGCTGCGCGGCGGCTTCACCTCCGAAGTGTTCGAGGTGCGCTATCCGAAGCAAAAGCTGACGATCAGCATGCGTGCAGAGCCGAATGGCGGCCAAGTCGAGGAGTTTCTCATCTACCCGGCATCGGAGTGACCATGCGCTATTGGCTGATGCGATCGGAGCCGGACGTCTATGGCTGGGACCATCTGGTGCGCGACGGCAGCACCGAATGGGACGGCATCCGCAACTACACGGCTCGCAACTTTCTGAAAGAAATGCAGCCCGGCGACCGCGCGCTCTTCTACCACTCGAACAAGGAAAAGGCGGCGGTCGGCATCATTGAGATCACCCGCGCCTGGCGACCTGACGGCGAGAAGGGCGACTGGGCGTCGGTCGCGGTCAAGCCGGTCGAGCGGCTGCCCCGGCCCGTGACGCTCGCCGAGATCAAGGCCGAACCGCCCCTTGCGAAGCTCGAAATGATCCGCCAGTCGCGCCTGTCGGTAACGCCGGTGCGGGACGATGAGTGGAAGGTGCTGCTGGAGATGGCTGGCGTCAAAGGCGGCTGATCCGCTGGGACGCGACAGTCAGCACCCCAGATTGTTCGAATGGTCCCAATGTTCGCAGTGGCCATGGCTGCTTGATCGAACCGTCCATGTCAAAGAGCGCGTGAGCCGAATTGGGGGGCCAGCCCCAAGCTTAGCTACGAGGGCCCCGGATAGGACAGCGATTTTATCGGGTTCACTTCAGCGCCCCAAATCCGCGAAACGCCAAACGTCCGCTAAGAGTGGTTAGCGGACTCCGGCTCCGCTCAGGAGCGGACGCTTCCGCAGAGCCGAAGGATTTTGGTTCCGGCCTCGATTAAACGCTCCCGTTCGACGGCGCACAGGGGAACGTCGATATCGCAAAGAAGCGCCTTGGCGTCTCGCTCAGCGTAGGAGAAGTCGCTGAAGCTGGTAAGCGATAGGTCGCGGTAGAAGACGATAAACGCGGATGGTGTTTGCGCGATGGTCACATCATCGGCTTGTTCCGCGAATAGGACGTGCCGTCGAAAATCAGACTGTCTGTCATATGTGGCCTCTACCTTGAACGGCTGACAAATCAGACCATCGCCACCGGAATACCTCGTCACTGAAAGTTGGTAAGCGGCACCCAAAACGCGAGGCAGGGCGATGGGCGGCGGCGGATCAGGTCGCCGCCAGACCGCAATCGACACCACCACTACGACAAAAGCCAGAAGCGCGATCTTGATGATGTGTCGGGACCACATCTGACGAGTGTGTGCAATCCGAACCCAATGTCCGCAATGGGTCGTTTGTCGGCATAGAGAAAGGGCCGGGCAGTCTCCTGCCCGGCCCTGTTCTCAAGCTGCCTTCGCGCGGCTCGCGCGCTTGCGCTCATGCGGATCGAGGTGGCGTTTGCGCAGGCGGATGCTCTTGGGCGTGACCTCCACCAGCTCATCGTCGTCGATATAGGCGATCGCCTGTTCGAGCGTCAGCCGGCGCGGCGGGGTGAGACGGATCGCGTCGTCCTTGCCGCCGGAGGCGCGGAAGTTGGTCAGCTGCTTGGCCTTCATCGGATTGACTTCGAGATCGTCGGTCTTCGCGTTCTCGCCGATGATGATGCCTTCGTAGAGCGGATCGCCGGGCGCCACCATCAGGATGCCACGCTCCTCGAGGAAGCCGAGCGCATAGGCATTCGCCTCGCCGGTGCCGTTGGAGATCAGCACGCCGTTCTTCCGACCTTCGATATTGCCCTTGTACGGCCCGTATTTCTCGAACAGCCGGTTCATGATGCCGGTGCCGCGCGTGTCCGAGAGGAACTCGCCATGATAGCCGATCAGGCCGCGCGAGGGCGCCGAGAAGGTGATGCGGGTCTTGCCGCCGCCCGACGGACGCATGTCGGTCATCTCGGCTTTGCGGATCGACATCTTCTCGACGACCGTGCCCGAATGCTCTTCGTCGACGTCGATCACGACGGTCTCATACGGCTCCTCGCGGCCATTCGGGCCGTCGCGGAACAGCACGCGCGGGCGGCTGATGCCGAGCTCGAAGCCTTCGCGGCGCATGGTTTCGATCAGCACGCCGAGCTGAAGCTCGCCGCGGCCGGCAACTTCGAAGCTGTCCTTGTCGGCGCTTTCGGTGACCTTGATGGCGACGTTCGACTCCGCCTCGCGGAACAGCCGGTCGCGGATCATGCGGCTGGTCACCTTGGTGCCCTCTCGGCCCGCCATCGGCGAGTCGTTGACGGCAAAACGCATCGACAGGGTCGGCGGATCGATCGGCTGCGCGTGCAGCGGCTCTGTCACCGAGGGGTCGGCGATGGTGTTGGCGACGGTCGCCACGGTCAGGCCCGCGATCGAAATGATGTCGCCGGCGTTCGCCTCTTCGACGGGCACGCGCTCCAGGCCGCGGAAGGCCATGATCTTGGACGCACGCCCGGTCTCGACGACGTTGCCGTCATTATCCAGCGCCTGGATGGGCATATTGACCTTGAGGCTGCCGCTGAACACCAGACCGGTCAGGATGCGTCCAAGGAAGTTGTCGCGGTCGAGCAGTGTGACGAGAAACTTGAACGGCCCGTCCGGGTCAGCCGAGGGCTCGGGCACATGCTCGACAATCTTCTCGAACAAAGGCGCCAGCGTGCCTTCGCGCGCCTCGGGATCGTCGGAGGCATAGCCGTTGCGACCCGAGGCGAAGAGGACCGGAAAATCGAGCTGTTCGTCATTGGCCTCGAGGCTCACGAACAGGTCGAACACCTCGTCGAGAACTTCCTGAACGCGCGCGTCGGACCGGTCGATCTTGTTGACCACGACGATGGGCTTGAGGCCCAGCGCCAACGCCTTGCCGGTCACGAACTTGGTCTGCGGCATCGCGCCTTCGGACGAATCGACGAGCAGGATGACGCCGTCGACCATCGAGAGGATGCGCTCCACCTCGCCGCCAAAATCGGCGTGGCCGGGTGTGTCGACGATGTTGATCCGCGTGTCGCCGTCCTTGCCGTGCCATTCGACCGAGGTGCACTTGGCGAGGATGGTGATGCCCCGCTCCTTCTCGAGATCGTTCGAATCCATCGCGCGCTCTTCGATGCGCTGATTGTCGCGGAAGGTGCCGGATTGGCGGAACAGCTGGTCAACTAGCGTTGTCTTGCCATGATCGACGTGCGCGATGATGGCCACGTTGCGGAGGCTCATTGGAAATCCTGGTTCGGAAGCGGGAGTTGGCCGCGCCCTTAGCGTAATTGCTGCGGTGCGGGAAGGGGCGTCTAACCTTGCCACTGCTCCATGAAGTGGCGGCGGCAGAGGGCGACGTAGCGGTCGTTGCCGCCGATCTCCGTCTGCTCGCCGTGCCGCACGGCGCGGCCTTCGGCATCGACGCGCAGGTTCATCGTCGCCTTGCGGCCGCAGGCGCAGACTGCCTTGAGTTCGACCAGTTCGTCGGCGAGGGCGAGTAGGCATTTGCTGCCCTCGAACAGTTCGGCGCGAAAGTCGGTGCGGAGGCCATAGGCGAGCACGGGGATGCCAAGATCGTCGGCGACGCTGGCGAGCTGCAGCACCTGATCCCGGCTGAGGAACTGCGCTTCGTCGATGAGCACGCAGGCGAGCGGCCGCTCCGCATGTTCGGCGGCGATGGCGGCGTGCATGTCGAGGTCAGGATCGAAGCTGTTCGCCGGCGCGTCGATGCCGATCCGCGAAGTGATGACGCCGCTTTCATAGCGGTCGTCGATCGCCGCGGTGAACAGCATCGTATGCATGCCGCGCTCGCGATAGTTGAAGTCCGCCTGGAGCAGGGTCGTCGATTTCCCCGCATTCATGGAGGCGTAGTAGAAATAGAGCTTAGCCACTGGCGGCCGCCGCCAGGCGCGCCAGCGCCCGCTCCCGTCCGATCAGCGGCAGCAGCGCCACCATGTCGGGGCCGTGGTCGCGGCCGGTGAGGGCGCGGCGGAGCGGCAGGAACAACGGCTTGCCCTTGCGGCCGGTCCGCTCCTTCAGCAGGCCGGTGAGGGCGTGCCAGGGGTCGGCGCTCCAGTCGATCTCGGCAGCGGCGCCCGCGGCTTCGGCGACGAACTCGCGATCCTCGTGCGCGGCGACGAAGGTGACGCCCCCGCTGATCACCTGCCACCAGTCGCCGGCCGCCGAGACCGTCTCCAGGTTCGGGCGCACCGCCTCCCAGGCGCGCGCGTCCATGCCTTGGGGCAGGCGATCGCGCACCTGCTCGAAGCCCAGCAGGTGGATCGTCTGGGCGTTCAGCTTCGCCAGCTCGGCCTCGTCGAAGCGTGCCGGCGCACGGCCGAAGGTCGCGAAGTCAAACGCGTCGATCAGGGGCTGCGTCGACACCGCGGGCTCCACTGCCAGGCTGGTGCCGATCCGCGCCAGCTTCGCCGCGAGCGCCAGCGGCTCGATGCCGGTCATGCGCCAGTGATCGACGTCCGTCGCGCCGGCGCGCTTCGACAATTTACCCTCCGCGCCGGTCAGCAGCGCTTCGTGCGCAAACGCTGGGGGCACTGCCCCGAGTGCGTCGAACATCTGCATCTGAGTGGCGGTGTTGGACACATGATCCTCTCCCCGCACGACATGGGTGATGCCCATGTCGATGTCGTCGATGACCGACGGCAGCAGGTAAAGCCATGAGCCGTCCGCCCGCCGCACGACCGGGTCGCTCATCAGCTTGGGGTCGAAGCTCTGGTCGCCGCGGATCAGGTCGTGCCAGCCGAGGGCGGTGCCGTGATCGAGTTTGAAGCGCCAATGCGGGCGAACCCCCTCGCCCTCCAACCGCGCTCGATCCGCGTCCGTCAGCTGCAGGGCAGACCGGTCGTAAACCGGGGGCAGCCCACGGCCGAGCTGGATCTTGCGCTTGAGGTCCAGCTCCTGCGGCGTCTCGTAGCAGGGGTAGACCCGGCCAACCTGTATCAGCGTGTCGAACCGCGCTTCATAGGCCGCGAAGCGCGCAGACTGCCGCTCCTCGCCGTCCCAGTCGATGCCGAGCCACCGCAGGTCCTCGCGAATGGCTTCGGCGAACCGCTCCTCCGACCGCTCTCGATCCGTATCGTCGATGCGCAGCAGGAAGCGCCCGCCCTGCTGGCGCGCATAGAGCCAGTTGTGCAGCGCCGTGCGGATATTGCCGACATGGATACGGCCGGTCGGCGAGGGCGCAAAGCGGGTGACGACGCTCATCAGGCCGTCCGGAAGGCGTGAGTGATCGGGTAGCGGCGGTCGCGGCCGAAGTTGCGCTTGCCGAGCTTCACGCCGGGAGGGGCCTGGCGGCGCTTATATTCGGCGACGTGGAGCAGCCGCTCGATTCGCGCGACAGTCTCCCGCTCGAAGCCGCGATCGACCAGTTCGGCGACGGACAATTCTTCCTCCACCAGGCCGTGCAGGATCGGATCGAGCACGTCGTATTCCGGCAGCGAGTCCGAATCCCTCTGGTCGGCGCGGAGTTCGGCGGAAGGCGGCTTGTCGATGACCCGCTGCGGCATCACCGGACCCTCGGTGCCGAGGCCGAGCGCCGGCCGATGCGCGTTGCGCCAGCGACTGAGCTCGAACACCGTCGTCTTGTACGCGTCTTTCAGCACCGAATAGCCGCCGGCCATGTCGCCATAGATGGTCGCATAGCCGACCGACATCTCGCTCTTGTTGCCGGTCGTCAGCAGCATCGGCCCGAATTTGTTGGACAGCGCCATCAGCGTGACGCCGCGGATGCGGGACTGGATATTTTCCTCCGCCAGATCGGGCTGGCGTCCGGAAAAGACGGGTGCCAGCATTTCGTCGAATGCCGAGACCGCGGGTTCGATGGCGACGGTGTCGAGGCGCACGCCCAACATCCGCGCGCACTCCGATGCATCGTCGAGCGACTCTTGGCTGGTGAAACGCGATGGCAGCATCACGCACCAAACTCGGTCCGCCCCGAGTGCGTCCACCGCGACTGCCGCCGTCAACGCGCTGTCGATGCCGCCGGACAGGCCGAGCACCACGCCGGGGAAGCGGTTCGCGTTCACATAGTCGCGCAAGCCGACGACCATCGCGTGATATACGTCCGCGGGATACGGATCGAGCGGATGAACCTCGCCCTCCGAGCAGCGCCATCCCCCAACGCCGCGCTCCCACTCCGTAATTACCAAAGCCTCTTCCCAGTCGGGCAGCTGGTGCGCGAGCGAGCCGTCGCCGTTCAGCACGAAGCTGGCGCCGTCGAACACCACTTCGTCCTGCCCACCGACGCGATTAAGGAAAATGAGCGGCACGCCGGTTTCCTCGACCCGCTGGGCGCCGACCTGTCCGGTGCGGAGATCGTCCTTTTCGATCTCATAGGGGCTGCCATGCGGCGAAATGAACAGCTCCGCACCCTGTGCCTTCAGGTGAGCGCAGACGGGCGAGAACCAGATGTCTTCGCAGATCGGCAGACCCAGCCGCACGCCGCGCCAGTCGATCGGCGCCGGCATCGGGCCGGGCGTGAACCAGCGCTTTTCGTCGAAAGTGCCGTAATTGGGGAGCTCGTGCTTGCGGGTGGTGCCGACGATTGCGCCGCTGTCGATCAGGTGAAGAGCATTGTAGAGCCGCCCCTCCTCAGCCAGCACAGAACCGACGATCATGGCTGGGCCGCCATCGGCGGTCGCCAGCACCAGCCGCTCCAACTGCTCGGCCGCGCGACGGTGCAGCGCCGGCTTCAGCACCAGATCCTCGGGCGGATAGCCGATCAGCTGCAGTTCCGGATACACGATCAGGTCCACGCCCGCGGCCTTCGCGCGCCATTCCAGCATCGCATCGGCATTGCCAACGATGTCGCCGACACGCTGGCTGAGCTGAGCAAGGGCGATACGGAGCCGTTCGGTCATTCCGCGCATCTAAGCGGCTCGTCGCGACGGGTCTAGGCGCGCCCGGTCCGCCGATCTAATGACCGCGACAGATTCGTGACACCGGCGGGGCGCAACCAATGAAACTTCTCTCGGGCAATGCGAACCTGCCGCTCGCGCAGGCAATCGCCGACTATCTTGAACAGCCGCTCACACAAGCGAGCGTGCGCCGTTTCGCCGACGAAGAGATCTTCGTCGAGATCAACGAGAATGTGCGCGGCGAAGACGTATTCGTGCTGCAGCCGACCGGCTTCCCGGCGAACGATAATCTGATGGAATTGCTGATCTGCATCGACGCGCTCAGGCGCGCCTCGGCCAAGCGGATCACGGCCGTGGTGCCTTATTTCGGCTATGCACGGCAGGACCGGAAGCCGGGCCCGCGCACACCGATCTCGGCCAAACTGGTTGCCAACCTGATCACGGTCGCAGGCGCCAACCGCGTCCTATCCGTCGATCTGCACGCCGGCCAGATCCAGGGCTTCTTCGATATTCCGACCGACAATCTCTATGCCGCGCCGGTTATGTCTGCTGACATTTTAGCGCGCTTCCCGGCCGCCAACTTGACGGTCGTGTCGCCGGATGTCGGCGGGGTGGTGCGCGCGCGTGCGCTGGCCAAGCGGCTCAACAACGCACCGCTCGCGATCGTCGACAAGCGGCGCGAACGGCCAGGCGAGTCCGAAGTGATGAATATCATCGGCGATGTCGAGGGCCGCTTCTGTGTGCTGATCGACGACATCGTTGATTCGGCCGGGACGCTCTGCAATGCCGCCGCAGCTCTCCGCGAGGCGGGGGCGGAGGACGTGGTCGCTTATGTGACCCACGGCGTGCTATCCGGCGGGGCCGTGGCCCGCGTCGACGGCTCGGCGCTGACCGAGTTGGTGATCACCGATACGATTGCGGCCACAGAAGCGGTGCGCGACAGCAAGCGTATTCGCACGCTCACTATCGCGCCGCTCCTCGCCGAGGCGATCAAGCGGATCGCCGACGAAAGTTCGGTATCGAGCCTGTTCGACTAGGCGCTGACGGAGTCGTCATCGTCCTCATCGGCGAGCGCGCCGAGGATAACGATAGCCGCGATGCCGGCGACCAGCGCGAGGGCGATGATACCGCCACTACCTTCGGAAAGATTGCTCTCGTTGGTCGTGGCTGCGCTGACCCGCGCGTTGGACAGCGATAGTGCCGAAGCATCCGGGGCTGCCAACACCGGGGCAGACACCAGACTGGCGGAAACAAGAACAGAACTAAGCAACTTACGCACACACGCCTCCCTAGGTTAGGCGCGGCTTGAACCCTTCTAGACCGCCTCGGTTCCATCACATGAGCTGATCAGCATGCAACTTGCGTCCAGGCGGTGCTCCGCGCCAAGAGGAAGGGTGCGGATCGGGGAAACAGTAAAACGTCAGGCAACGCGGATTGGCCTGTGCGCTGCGCTCGTGGCGCTGCTGCTATGGCCGGCCTTCGCCATTGCTCAGGGCTGGGTCCGCTGGCCCTTCGCCACCGCCATGGCGCTTACCGCGATCAGCGGCGTCGCAATCCTGCTGATCACCCTGTCGGACATGCTAACCATCCGCCGCAGCCGCAACGGCCAGCGAGCAAGGGTGTTCGACCTCGTACTTGGAATGCTGCTAACTATGCCTGCCGGAGCAGGGCTGGCCGATCTGCTTCAGCTCTGATCTTTGCGGGACACGCTTCTCTGAAAAGACTGGCTGAATGCACCCGCCAGGTTACCGGTCGGCATCGCGATTACGCCGATGCCGGCGATCGCCAACATCGAAGCAACGAGCTTGCCGGCCGGCGTGATCGGGTAAACATCGCCATGGCCAATCGTGGTGAGGGTGATGACGGCCCACCACAGTGCGCGAGGCACGCTACCGGATTGCTCTGGCTGGATGCGTCCTTCGATCCAGAAGAGCGAAGTCGCGCCGAGGATCAACAGCAGGGCAGCCAAGGCCAGCGTGAGCGCGAGCTCACAGGCGCGGCTACGAACCGCCCAGATGAGGTGCTGCAGAGCCGTCGAGGTGCGTCCTAACTTGGCGAGGCGCAGGATGCGGCATGAGCCGCACGAGCCGCAGCGGCATCAGCGCCGTGCCGATGAAAGGAGCGGTGGTTGCAAGCAGAACCAGCAGGTCGATCAGGGAGGAAGGCGTCAGCAGGACCGCAAACGGCAGCTGAAAGAAGATCCTTCACCGCGCTCCGAAGCCGTCCAGAGCCTGGCCAGAAACTCGAGCGCGAACAAGATCAGGAAACCGAGCTCGGAAGCTGCGAACAGCCGTTCCCAGCCCGCTAGCTCTGGCTCCGTTTCCAGGATCGCCAGGAGAGTGGACGCAAGGATGGCAACGATCAGCAGCCGGTTGAGCAGCGACAAGCCCGAGGTTCGCTCTCGCGGATCCAGATGAAGATAAAGGCGCCGCCTTAGCGTTGACGCTGGCTCAAGTTCCACATCGCCGATCGTCCCTTGTCAGAGGGTTAAAGCTTGCCCGCCATTGAGAAAAGCCCCGGCGTCTCCGCCGGGGCTCTTCTGTTTGCGTCAGCTGACGACCTATTTCTGCAAATAGTCGCCGGCCGCTTCATCGCTGCCGTCGCCGCTCACGACGGCGACTGCCAGGGGATCGTCGCCGCTATCGTCTTCGACCGGTCGGCGAAGCTCGGCGGCATGCTCTTCCGCAGCGCTGTTCGGCGCCACGAGCGAAGCTTGCCAGTTGCGCTGGGCGGCGCGGAGAGCTGCGTCCTTTGAAGACGCCGCCACCCGGAGGCGGTTCATGCCCGCACCCGTGCCCGCCGGGATCAGCCGGCCGACGATGACGTTCTCCTTCAGGCCCATCAGCGTGTCCTTCTTGCCTTGGACCGCCGCTTCGGTGAGCACTCGGGTCGTCTCCTGGAAAGAAGCGGCCGAGATGAAGCTGCGGGTCTGCAAGCTGGCCTTGGTGATGCCGAGCAGGACCGGCTTGCCTTCGGCCGGGCGCTGGCCCGCTGTCAGCTTCGCGTTGACCTCGTCCATCTCCTCGCGGTCGAGCTGCTCGCCCTTCAGCAAGGTGGTGTCGCCATCGTCGGTGATCTCGACCTTCTGCAGCATCTGGCGAACGATCGTCTCGATGTGCTTGTCGTTGATCTTCACGCCCTGGAGTCGATAGACTTCCTGGATTTCCGACACGAGATATTCGGCCAGGGGCTCGATGCCGAGCACCTCGAGAATATCGTGCGGATCGGGCGAGCCGCCAATCAGATTGTCGCCGCGCTTGACGTAATCGCCTTCCTGCACGTCGATCACCTTCGACTTGGGCACCAGATACTCGACGACCTCGCTGCCATCGTCCGGCTGAATGCCGATCTTGCGCTTCGCCTTGTAATCCTTGCCGAACACGACCCGGCCGGAGACCTTAGCGATGATCGCATTCTCCTTGGGCTTGCGCGCTTCGAACAGCTCCGCCACCCGCGGCAGACCGCCGGTGATGTCGCGGGTCTTGGCGGCTTCCCGCGACACGCGGGCGAGTACATCGCCGGCTTGCACGGTCTGGCCGTCTTCGACCGAGAGCGTCGCGCCGATTGCGAGCATGTAGCGCGCGGCTTCGCCCGATCCTTCGTCGAGCAGGGTGATGCGCGGGCGAAGATCCTCCTTCGTCTTGGTGGTGGTGCGATTTTCCGTGACGACGCGCTGGGCGATGCCCGTCGCTTCGTCGGTCTGCTCGACGAGCGTCTTGCCCTCGATCAGATCCTGGAATTTCACCACACCGGCCTTTTCGGTGATGATCGGCATGGTGAACGGATCCCATTCCGCGATCCGCTCGCCCTTCGACACGATATGGCCGTCGGCAGACAACAGGTGCGCACCATAAGGAATGCGGTGCGTGGCCCGCTCGCGGCCGTCCATGTCCAGGATCGCCACTTCGCCGTTGCGGGCAAGCGACACGCGCCGGCCTCGGCTGTCCTGGATCGTCGGCATGTCGCGATACTCGACCCGGCCATCGGCGACCGCCTCTAGGTTCGACTGTTCGTTGAGCTGGGCCGCGCCGCCGATGTGGAACGTCCGCATCGTCAGCTGGGTGCCCGGCTCGCCGATCGACTGCGCCGCGATGACGCCGACCGCCTCGCCGATATTGACCGGGGTGCCCCGCGCCAAGTCACGGCCATAGCAGGCGCCGCAGACGCCGCCCTTCGATTCGCAGATCAGCGGCGAACGGATGCGCACCGATTGAACGCTGACCGCCTCGATCTGAAGAATCATCGCTTCGTCGAGCAACGTGCCTTCCGGAATCAACACTTCGTTGTTCTTGGAATCTACGATGTCTTCGGCCGTGGTGCGGCCAAGGACACGCTCGCCAAGCGACGCGATCGTCGATCCGCCCTGGACGATCGCCTTCATCTCGAGCGCGCGCTCGGTGCCGCAATCCTCTTCGACTACGACGCAATCCTGCGACACGTCGACGAGGCGACGAGTCAGGTAGCCCGAGTTCGCCGTCTTCAGCGCCGTGTCCGCCAGGCCTTTGCGGGCACCGTGGGTCGAGTTGAAATACTCAAGGACGGTCAGGCCTTCCTTGAAGTTCGAGATGATCGGCGTCTCGATGATCTCGCCCGACGGCTTGGCCATCAGGCCACGCATGCCCGCAAGCTGCTTCATCTGCGCCTGCGAACCACGCGCACCGGAGTGCGCCATCATGTAGATCGAGTTGATCGGGGCGAGTCGGCCGTTTTCGTCCTTCGGCTGCGCCTTGATCTCTTCCATCATCGCGTTCGCCACCTGGTCGCCGCAACGGCTCCAGGCGTCGATCACCTTGTTGTACTTTTCCTGCTGGGTGATCAGGCCGTCCTGATACTGCTGCTCGTAATCCTTCACGAGATCGCGGGTATCGTTGACCGTCTTGTCCTTCGAGGCCGGGATGATCATGTCGTCCTTGCCGAACGAAATGCCCGCCTTGAACGCGTGCTTGAAGCCCAGCGCCATGATCGCGTCGGCGAACAGCACCGTCTCCTTCTGGCCGGTGTGGCGATAAACCACGTCGATGACGTCGCCGATCTCCTTCTTGGTCAGCAGGCGGTTGACGGTCTCGAACGGCACCTTGTGGCTCTGCGGCAGGGTCTCGCCCAGCAGCATGCGGCCCGGCGTCGTTTCGACCCTCTTCATGAAGCTCTTGCCAGCTTCGTCAGTCTGCGGAACGCGGCTGATGATCTTCGAGTGCAGTGTCACTGCCTTGGCGTTGAGCGCCTGATGCACTTCCGACATGTCGGAAATCATCATGCCTTCGCCCGGCTCGCCTTCGCGCTCCATCGAGAGATAATAGAGACCCAGCACCATGTCCTGCGAGGGCACGATGATCGGCTTGCCGTTGGCAGGCGAGAGGATGTTGTTGGTCGACATCATCAGCACGCGCGCTTCCAGCTGAGCCTCTAGGCTCAGCGGCACGTGCACGGCCATTTGGTCGCCGTCGAAGTCGGCGTTGAACGCCGAGCAGACCAGCGGGTGGAGCTGGATCGCCTTGCCCTCGATCAGCACCGGCTCGAACGCCTGAATGCCGAGACGGTGGAGCGTCGGCGCGCGGTTCAGCAGCACCGGGTGCTCGCGGATGACTTCGTCCAGGATGTCCCAGACTTCCTTGCGCTCCTTTTCGACCCACTTCTTGGCCTGCTTGAGCGTCATCGACAGCCCCTTGGCGTCGAGGCGCGCGTAGATGAACGGCTTGAAAAGCTCCAAGGCCATCTTCTTGGGCAGGCCGCACTGGTGGAGCTTGAGCTCCGGACCGGTGACGATGACCGAACGGCCGGAATAGTCGACGCGCTTGCCGAGCAGGTTCTGGCGGAAGCGGCCCTGCTTGCCCTTGAGCATATCGCTGAGCGACTTAAGCGGACGCTTGTTGGCGCCGGTAATGGTGCGACCGCGGCGGCCATTGTCGAACAGCGCGTCGACGGCTTCCTGCAGCATGCGCTTTTCGTTACGGACGATGATGTCCGGCGCGCGCAGCTCCATCAGCCGCTTCAGGCGGTTGTTGCGGTTGATCACGCGGCGGTAGAGATCGTTCAGATCGGACGTCGCGAAGCGGCCGCCGTCCAGCGGCACCAGCGGGCGCAGCTCGGGCGGGATAACCGGCACGACGTTCAGGATCATCCATTCGGGGCGGTTGCCTGAATCGATGAAGCTTTCGACGACCTTCAGCCGCTTGATGATCTTCTTGGGCTTGAGCTCGGACTTGGTGACGGCCAGCTCTTCGAGCAGCGCGGTGCGCTCGCCCTCAAGATCGAGGCTTTCGAGCATGATGCGGACCGCTTCCGCGCCGATGCCGGCGGAAAAGGCGTCCTCGCCATATTCGTCCTGTGCCGAGAGCAACTCGTCCTCGGTCAGCAGCTGATAGCGTTCCAGCGGAGTCAGGCCCGGCTCGATCACGACATAGGCTTCGAAGTAAAGGATTCGCTCCAGCTGCTTCAGCTGCATGTCGAGCAGCAGGCCGATGCGCGACGGCAGCGACTTCAGGAACCAGATGTGCGCAACCGGCGCGGCCAATTCGATATGACCCATCCGCTCGCGCCGGACCTTCGAGACCGTGACCTCGACGCCGCACTTTTCGCAGACAATACCCTTGTACTTCATGCGCTTGTACTTGCCGCACAGGCATTCGTAATCCTTGATCGGACCGAAGATGCGCGCACAGAACAGGCCGTCACGCTCCGGCTTGAACGTGCGGTAGTTGATCGTCTCCGGCTTCTTGATCTCGCCGAACGACCAGGAACGGATCCGCTCCGGCGACGCGATGCCGATCTGGATCTGGTCGAACGTCTCCGGCTTGGTGAGCGGATTGGCGAAGGGGGTCATCTCGTTCATGAATTCGTCCTCACTAGCCCCTCCCCGTCAGGGGAGAAGCTCAGGGTCATTTATTCAGCGGCCTGGGCGAGTTCGTCGCCTTCGTCGGGGGCCACGTCCATCGTGTTCAGCTCGACGTTCAGGCCCAGCGAGCGCATTTCCTTGACGAGCACGTTGAAGCTCTCCGGAATGCCGGCCTCGAACGTGTCGTCGCCCTTGACGATCGCTTCGTAGACCTTGGTGCGGCCGACCACGTCGTCGGACTTCACCGTCAGCATTTCCTGCAAGGTATAGGCGGCACCGTAAGCCTGGAGCGCCCAGACCTCCATCTCGCCGAAACGCTGCCCACCGAACTGCGCCTTGCCGCCCAGCGGCTGCTGGGTGACCAGGCTGTACGGCCCGATCGAACGCGCGTGGATCTTGTCGTCGACTAAGTGGTGGAGCTTCAGCATGTAGATGTAGCCCACGGTCACCTTGCGGTCGAACGCCTCGCCAGTGCGGCCGTCATAGAGGGTCGACTGGCCCGACGTGTCGAGCCCGGCCAGCGCCAGCATGTTGGATACGTCCGCCTCGCGCGCACCGTCGAACACCGGTGTCGCCATCGGCACGCCGTTCTTCAGCAGGCCCGCCATTTCGACAATATCATCGTCGGAACGAGCATCGAGCTCGGCGTGATAGCCGTCGCCATAGACGGTCTTCAGCCGATCGCGGACCGCCTGCGGGGCAACGCCGCCCTTGGCGTCCGGATTGGCTTCCCGCCAGCCTTCCAATGCCTCGGTGATCTGGCGGCCGAGACCGCGCGCGGCCCAGCCCAGATGCGTTTCGAAGATCTGGCCGACGTTCATGCGTGAAGGCACGCCCAGCGGGTTGAGCACGATGTCCACATGCGTGCCGTCTTCGAGGAACGGCATGTCCTCGACCGGCAGGATGCGGCTGATCACGCCCTTGTTGCCGTGGCGGCCGGCCATCTTGTCGCCCGGCTGTAGCTTGCGCTTCACCGCGACGAACACCTTCACCATCTTGAGCACGCCCGGCGGCAGCTCGTCGCCCCGCTCCAGCTTCTCACGACGATCCTCGAACTTGTCGTTGATCGTCTTCACGGCACCGTCATACTGGGTCTTGACGGCTTCGATGTCGGCCTGGACGCGGTCGTCCTGCACCGCGAACTTCCACCATTCGTGACGCTCGACTTCGTTGAGCAGCGCGTCGTCGATGGCCGAGCCCTTCTTGACGCCTTTGGGCGCGGCGGTGGCGACCTGGCCGAGCAGCATTTCGCGCAGACGCGACCAGGTGGCGCGGTTCAGAATGCCACGCTCGTCGTCGGCGTCCTTGCGGAGCCGTTCGATTTCCTCACGCTCAATCGCCAGCGCACGCTCGTCCTTGTCGATGCCGTGGCGGTTGAACACGCGCACATCGACGATCGTGCCGGACACGCCGGGCGGCAGCCGCAGCGACGTGTCGCGCACGTCCGACGCCTTTTCGCCAAAGATGGCGCGGAGGAGCTTTTCCTCTGGCGTCATCGGGCTTTCGCCCTTCGGCGTGATCTTGCCGACCAGGATGTCGCCCGGCTCAACCTCGGCGCCGATATAGACGATGCCGGCCTCGTCGAGATTGCGCAGCGCTTCCTCGCCGACATTGGGGATATCGCGGGTGATATCCTCGGGCCCGAGCTTGGTGTCGCGGGCCATCACTTCGAACTCGTCGATATGGATCGACGTGAACACGTCGTCCTTCACGATCCGCTCGGAGATCAGGATCGAGTCCTCGTAGTTGTAGCCGTTCCACGGCATGAACGCGACGAGGCTGTTGCGGCCGAGCGCGAGCTCGCCGAACTCGGTCGACGGTCCGTCGGCGATGATGTCGCCGCCATGGACCACGTCGCCCACCTTCACCAGCGGACGCTGATTGATGCAGGTCGACTGGTTCGAACGCTCGAACTTCATCAGCCGGTAGATGTCGACGCCCGACTTACCGGCCTCGACCTCGCCGATCGCCCGGACGACGATACGGGTCGCGTCGACCTGATCGACGATGCCGGCGCGCTTGGCAGCGATCGCGGCGCCGGAGTCGCGGGCGACGGTCTCTTCCATGCCGGTGCCGACGAAAGGCGCTTCGGCCTGAACGAGCGGCACCGCCTGGCGCTGCATGTTCGAACCCATCAGCGCGCGGTTGGCGTCATCGTTTTCCAGAAACGGAATGAGCGAAGCCGCGACCGACACGAGCTGCTTCGGCGACACGTCCATCAGCGTGATCGTGTCGGGGATGGCCATCAGGAACTCGCCCGCCTGACGCGACGAGACCAGTTCCTCCATGAAGCGGCCTTCGCCATCCAGCTCGGCGTTCGCCTGCGCGATGGTGTGCTTGGCCTCTTCCATCGCCGACAGATAGACGACGTCGTCCGTCACCTTATGATCGACGACCTTGCGGTACGGCGTTTCAATAAAGCCGTATTTGTTGACCCGGCTGAACGAGGCCAGCGAGTTGATCAGGCCGATGTTCGGCCCTTCCGGCGTCTCGATCGGGCAGATGCGGCCATAGTGGGTCGGGTGAACGTCGCGAACTTCGAAGCCGGCACGCTCGCGGGTGAGACCGCCCGGCCCGAGCGCCGAGACGCGGCGCTTGTGCGTCACTTCGGAGAGCGGATTGGTCTGATCCATGAACTGCGACAGCTGCGACGAACCGAAGAACTCGCGCACGGCGGCGACCGCCGGCTTGGCGTTGATCAGGTCGTTCGGCATCACGGTCGACACGTCGACCGACGACATCCGCTCCTTCACGGCGCGCTCCATGCGGAGCAGACCGACGCGATACTGGTTCTCGAGCAGCTCGCCGACCGAACGCACGCGGCGGTTGCCGAGATTGTCGATATCGTCGATCTCGCCCTTGCCGTCCTTCAGGTTCACCAACTCCTTGACGACCGCGAGGATGTCCTCGGTGCGCAGGGTGGTGATCGTGTCCTCGGCATCAAGGCCGAGACGCATGTTGAGCTTGACGCGGCCGACAGCCGACAGGTCGTAGCGCTCCGGATCGAAGAACAGGCCGGCGAACAGCGCCTCGGCGGTTTCCTTGGTCGGCGGCTCACCCGGGCGCATGACGCGGTAGATGTCGCTGAGCGCCTGATCACGATCCTCGGCCTTGTCGACCTTCAGCGTGTTGCGCATCCAGGGGCCGGTGTTGACGTGATCGATGTCGAGCAGTTCGACCCGGTCGAGGCCGGCCTTGTCGAGCTTTTCAAGGTTCTCGGGCGACACTTCGTCGCCGGCCTCAATATAGATTTCGCCGGTCGCGTCGTTGACCAGGTCAAGCGCGGAATAGCGGCCGAAAATCTCTTCGGTCGGAATCAGCAGCGAGGTGAGGCCATCCTTGGCCGCCTTGTTGGCGGCGCGAGGCGTGACCTTCTGGCCGGCCGCGAACACGACCTCGCCGGTCTCACCATTGACCACGTCGAACTGCGGCTTCTGGCCCCGCCAATTCTCGACGACGAACGGCACTTTCCAGCCGCCCTGGCCGCGTTCCCACGTCACCGTGTTGTAGAACTGATGAAGGATTTCCTCGCCGTTCAGGCCGAGGGCGAGCAGCAGCGAAGTGACCGGCAGCTTGCGTTTGCGATCGATGCGGACGTTCACGATGTCCTTGGCGTCGAACTCGAAGTCGAGCCACGAGCCGCGATAGGGGATCACCCGCGCGGCGAACAAATACTTGCCCGAAGCGTGCGTCTTGCCGCGGTCATGGTCGAACAGCACACCCGGCGAACGGTGCATCTGAGAGACGATGACGCGCTCGGTCCCGTTGACGATGAAAGTGCCGTTGCCCGTCATCAGGGGCATGTCGCCCATATAGACGTCCTGCTCCTTGATATCGAGCACGGAGCGGCTGTCGGTATCGGAGTCGACCTCGAACACGATCAGGCGCAGCGTGACGCGCATCGGCGCGGCGTAGGTGATGCCGCGCTGGCGGCACTCGTCGGTGTCGTATTTCGGCGGCTCGAGTTCGTAATGCACGAAGTCGAGCTCGGCAGTGCCGGCAAAGTCGCGGATCGGGAACACGCTGCGCAGCGTCTTTTCCAGGCCGGACACATAACCGGTTGCCGGGTCGGAACGCAGGAACTGTTCGTAGCTTTCGCGCTGGACCTCGATCAGGTTCGGCATCTGCACCACTTCGTGGATGTTGCCGAAGACCTTGCGGATACGCTTGGACGCGCGGCCGGCCGAAGCCGGAACTGCCTGAGTCGCCATGGGGGTTTTAGTGCCTCGCCGTTAAAATCCGGACGCAATCGGGACACGACAAGCCGCGCATTCCCACAGAGAGAATCACAGCTTCAGGCATCCCGGGCAACCAACAGTCTTCCATTCGTTCGGCCCGCCGCGCCATTGCGTGCCATGTCCCGAAAACTGTGGTGAGAGGCGCGATATAGGACTCGCGCTCAGCAGTGTCTAGGCCCCTTGCGCCTTCAGCGCCGCCTGCGCTGCCGCCAGGCGTGCGATCGGCACGCGGTAGGGGGAGGCGCTGACGTAATCGAGGCCGACGCTTTCGCAAAAGGCGATGGAGGCCGGGTCGCCGCCATGTTCGCCGCAGATGCCGAGCTTGATGTCGGGCCGCGTCTGGCGGCCGCGGTCGGCGGCGATCTGGATCAGTTCGCCTACCCCTTCGATGTCGAGGCTGACGAAGGGGTCGCGGGCAAAAATGCCCTTGTCGACATAGCTGGTCAAGAACCGCCCGGCATCGTCGCGACTGACCCCCAATGTGGTCTGGGTCAGGTCGTTGGTCCCGAAAGAGAAGAACTCTGCAGCTACGGCGATGTCGCCAGCCCTGAGCGCGGCGCGGGGCAGCTCGATCATCGTGCCGACCAGGTATTCGATGCGCCTGCCCCTCTCCGTGAAGACAGCCTCGGCAGTGCGGTCGATAACGTCTTTAATCAGTTCCAGTTCGCGCTTCGTGGCGACGAGCGGGACCATGACTTCGGGGATCGGCGCTGCGCTGGTCTTTTCCGCTACCTCGACGGCGGCTTCGAAGATCGCACGCGCCTGGATTTCGTAGATTTCGGGGTAGGTGACGCCAAGCCGGCAGCCGCGATGGCCGAGCATCGGGTTGAACTCGTGAAGCTCCGCCGCACGCCGCTTGAGTACGTCGACGCTGACGCCTGCCGCCTCGGCGACGACGGCAAACTCTTCCTCTTCGTGCGGCAGGAACTCGTGCAGCGGCGGATCGAGCAGACGGATGGTGACGGGCAGGCCGGCCATGATCTCGAAAATCTCGGCAAAGTCGCTGCGCTGTTCGGGCAGCAATTTCGCGAGCGCGGCGCGTCGGCCCTTCTCGCTGTCGGCGAGGATCATCTGGCGCACGGCAGTGATCCGCGCGGCGTCGAAGAACATGTGCTCGGTGCGGCACAGGCCGATGCCTTCGGCGCCGAAGCCGCGTGCCGTGCGGCAGTCGAGCGGCGTTTCGGCATTGGTGCGGACTTTCATGCGACGCAGGCCGTCCGCCCATTCCATCAGCACGCCGAAATCGCCAGCCAGCTCCGGCTGCACGGTCGGCACCGAGCCCGCCATCACTTCGCCTGTCGAGCCGTCGATCGTGATCGTGTCGCCTTCGCGGATCGTGCGGTCGCCGATGCGGAACAGCTTGGCCTTGGCGTCGATCGCGAGCGTGCCCGCGCCGGAGACGCAGGGCCGGCCCATGCCGCGGGCGACGACAGCGGCGTGCGACGTCATGCCGCCGCGGGCGGTCAGGATGCCGCGCGCCGCGTGCATGCCGTGAATGTCCTCGGGGCTGGTTTCGATGCGAACCAGAATGACGGCCGCGCCCAGCTGAGCGCGGGTTTCCGCTGTGTCGGCATCGAACACGACTTCGCCCGAGGCGGCGCCAGGCGACGCGGGCAGCCCCTTGGTCAGCACATCCCGCTCCGCTTCCGGATCGAGCGTCGGGTGCAGCAACTGGTCGAGTGCTTGCGGTTCGATCCGGCCGACGGCTTCGGGGCGGGTGATCAAGCCTTCTTCCGCCATGTCGACGGCGATCTTCAGCGCGGCCTTGGCGGTGCGCTTGCCCGAGCGGGTCTGCAGCATCCAGAGCTTGCCGCGCTCGACGGTAAACTCGATGTCCTGCATGTCGCGATAATGGGTTTCGAGCAGGTCGAACACGCGGGCGAGCTCGGTATAAGTCTCGGACATCGCCTCTTCCATCGAAGCGGCCTTAGCCCCAGCCTGCTCACGTGCGGCACGGGTTAGATATTGCGGCGTGCGGATGCCGGCGACGACGTCCTCGCCCTGCGCGTTGATCAGGAACTCGCCATAATAGGCGCGCTCGCCGGTCGACGGATTGCGGGTGAAGGCTACGCCCGTTGCCGACGTCTCGCCCATATTGCCGAACACCATCGCCTGAACGTTGACCGCCGTGCCCCAATCGCCCGGAATGTCGTTGAGGCGGCGATAGACCTTGGCGCGGTCCGATTCCCACGACCCGAACACCGCGCCGATCGCGCCCCAAAGCTGGTCGTGCACGTCCTGCGGGAAAGGCTTGCCCCATTGCTCCTGGACCAGCCGCTTGAACTCGGCAGTCAGCTTCTTCCAATCCTCAGCCGACATGTCGGTGTCGAGGAAATGGCCCTGGTCTTCCTTGGCGACCTCCAGCGCTTCCTCGAAGGCGCCATGATCGAGGCCGAGCACGACGTCGGAATACATCTGGATGAAGCGGCGATAGCTGTCCCAGGCGAAGCGCTCGTCGCCGGAGGTGGCGGCGAGCCCGACCACCGTCGCGTCGTTGAGGCCGAGGTTCAGCACCGTGTCCATCATGCCCGGCATCGACACGCGCGCACCAGAGCGGACCGAGACGAGCAGCGGGTCGGCAGGGTTGCCGAAACGCTTGCCGGTGACGTCTTCGATATGCGCAAGGCCGGTCGCCACCTCGGACCTGACGCTGTCGGGAAAGCTCTGCCCTTCGGCATAATAGCGCGTGCACATCTCGGTGCTGATCGTGAAGCCCGGCGGGACCGGCAGACCGATCGAGGCCATGCCGTCGAGATTGGCGCCCTTGCCGCCAAGCAGCTCCTTGCTGAGGCCGCGTCCGTCTGAAACTCCGCCGCCGAAGCGGTACACATATTGAGTCATTCAATACCCCTGTTGGGCGACGGAAGTTGACACCGGGTTCACCCCCACCTCCTGCCGCTCACCCCTCGATCCTCGCGAAGTCGGCGACCTGGTGCACCGCGTCCCGCACCCGAGCGAGCAGGTTCAGTCGCGCGGCCCGCTTGGCCGGTTCCGGATCGTTGACAGTCACCTTTTCAAAGAAAGCATCCACGGGCGCGCGCAAACTGGCCAAAGCCGCCATAGCCCCTTCAAAATCCTCATGAGCCACGGCCGCCTGCGCGCGCGGCTCGGCCGAATCGAGCGCCGCGATCAGCGACTGTTCCTCAGGCGCCGGCGAATAGGACAGCGAATTCGTCGCGCTGAGCGCGTCGCGCAGGTCCTCGGCCATGACGAACGGGTCTTCCTCGCCGGTCTGCGGGATGCCTTGAATGTCTCCCTCTCCCGACGGGAGAGAGTTGGCGGCCCAGCCCTCCTTCTTCAGGATATTCGCCGCGCGCTTGTAGCCGGCGAGCAGGTCGCGGCCCTCGGCCGTCTCGACGAACGCCTGCAACGCCTTCACCCGCGCCAGCAGGCGGACGAGATCATCCTCTCCACCGAGCGCGAACACCGCGTCGATCAGGTCGTGCCGGACACCGGCTTCGCGCTGCTGGACTTTGAGCCGGTCGGCGAAGAAGTCGAGGAGGCGATCCCGCGTTTGGAACGCCTTTGTCTCCAGCTCAGCCAGCAACTCGTCGGAGGTCAGCCGATCGACCAACTGCCCAGTCGTGGTCGCCAGCTCGATCCCGGCGTGCTGCGCCGCCTTGCGGACGGTGCCGAACTGGACGCCTTTCGCTAGACCGTAGCGCGCCGCGAGCAGCTCGCCCGCGCCTTCGCCGAACAAAGAGCCGAGCGGCAGTCGCAAACCGTTCGACTGAATGAGCCGCACCGTAGCGAGCGCCGCTCGGCGCAACGCAAACCGGTCTCGCGATCCAGTCGGCCCCTCGTCGATTGCGAAGAATGCGATCAGCGTATCCAGCTTGTCCGCCACGCTGACCGCCACCGTCACCGGCGCGGTCGGCACGTCGTCGCCCTGGCCGACGGGTTTGTAGTGGTCGCGGATGGCGTCCGCGACTTGATCGGGCAGGCCTTGGGCGCGGGCGTAATAGCCGCCCATCACGCCTTGCAGCTCGGGGAACTCGCCGACCATGCCGGTGACGAGGTCGGCCTTGCAAAGGCGGGCGGCCTGTCCGGCCATCTCTGTGATGTTCTCCTGCGAAAGCAGGAGCCCAGAGTCACCCCGTACCGCGCCTTCTTGAGCCCCTGCTTTCGCAGGGGTGCAGTCGGCGTTTACAATGCCTTCTTCCACCAGCCACCGCGCGAGCTTGGCGACACGCGCAACCTTGTCGGCGACGGTGCCGAGCTTTTCGTGGAAGACGATCTGGTCGAGCTTCCTGGCCTGCTCCTCGAGCGGAACCTTCAGGTCCTGTTCCCAGAAGAATTTCGCGTCTGACAGGCGGGCGGCGAGCACCTTCTGGTTGCCGGCGACGATCGCGGCGCCGCGGTCGCGGGGCTCGACATTGGCCGTGCAGATGAAGTTCGGAGCCAGCTTCCCGTCCGCGTCCAGGCAGGCGAAGTATTTCTGGTTGGTCGCCATGGTGAGTTGGATCACCTCGGGCGGAACCTGGAGGAAGCTTGGGTCGAAAGACCCGAGCAGCGGCACCGGCCATTCCGTCAGGCCGGCATTCTCGCGCAGCAGCGCCTCGTCGCGGACCAAAGTCAGCCCGGCCTGGGCGGCGACGGTGGTCGCGCCCGTGGCGATGATCGCCTCACGTTCCTCATGGTCGACGACGACGTGGCAGGCGCGCAGCTTGGCGGCGTAGTCGTCGGCCGAGCCGATGGTGATGCGGCCGGGATGGTGGAAGCGGTGCCCGACGGTCGCGGCGCTCGAGGCGATGCCGTCGATCTCGCATGCGACGATTTCTTCGCCGAACAGCGCGACGATGCCCTGCAGCGGGCGCACCCAGCGGAGGCTCTCGGTGGAGTGCGAGGCGGCGCCCCAGCGCATCGACTTGGGCCATGGAAAGGCGCGGACGATGGCGGGTATAGCTTCAGCGAGGACGGCGGCGGTGGGGCGGCCGGGTTTTCCAATCACAGCGAAGTACACGCCATCACGGTCGGTGAGCTGGTCATGGGTCAGCCCAGTCTTGCGCAGAAAGCCTTCGAGGGCCTGAGGCGGAGCGGAGGTGCGCGGGCCTTTCAGTTCCTCCCGCACGGACTCAGTCTCGGCAGGCAGGTTGCGGGCGACGAGCGCGAGGCGTCGCGGGGTCGAATAGGTCTGGATCGCGTCGGCCTTCAGCCCCGCCTTGCCAATTTCCACGGCAAACAGGCGAGCGAGGTCTTCCCGCGCCTTGGCCTGCATCCGCGCGGGAATCTCTTCGGAGAGGAGCTCGAGCAGGAAATCGCTCACGCGCTCCACCCGTTCTTTTCCATCCACGCCGCGCAGGCGCCTTTGGCGAGGTCGCGGACGCGGCCGATATAGGCTTGGCGTTCGGCGACGGAGATGACGCCGCGGGCCTGAAGCAGGTTGAAGAGATGGCTGGCCTTGATCGCCTGTTCATAGGCGGGGATGGGCAGCTTCTTGTCGAGGCAATTCTCGCATTCCGCGGCGGCCTTGCGGAAGCCGTCGAACAGCGACTCGGTGTTGGCGACCTCGAAATTCCAGGCGCTCATCTGCTTCTCGTTTTCGAGAAACACGTCGCCATAGGTGACGCCGCGCCCGTTGAAATCCAGGTCGTACACGCGGTCGACATTCTGAACGTACATGGCGAGCCGCTCGAGCCCATAAGTCAGCTCGCCCGCGACCGGCTTGCAGTCGAAGCCGCCCATTTGCTGGAAATAGGTGAACTGGGTCACCTCCATGCCGTCGCACCAGACTTCCCAGCCCAGACCCCAGGCGCCGAGCGTGGGCGACTCCCAATCATCCTCGACAAAGCGGATGTCGTGCTTGAGCAGGTCGAGGCCGATCGCCTTCAGGCTGCCGAGATACAGTTCCTGCAGCTCGGGCGGGCTCGGCTTCAGGATCACCTGATATTGGTAATAGTGCTGGAGGCGGTTCGGGTTCTCGCCATAGCGGCCGTCGGTTGGGCGGCGGCAGGGCTGGACGAAGGCGGCATTCCAGGGATTCGGGCCGAGCGCGCGCAGCGTGGTCGCGGTGTGGAAGGTGCCGGCGCCCATTTCCATGTCATAGGGCTGCAAGATCACGCAGCCCTGGTCTGCCCAATAGCGGTGCAGGGTGAGGATCAGGTCCTGAAAGCTGGGGGCGGTGGGATCGGACACGGGGCTTCGCACCTGCACAAGAGTGCGCAGGGAATCAACACCCGCCTAGAGCGTCATCAGTAATCCCAGCTTTCGCGCTGCATGGCGCGGCGTTGACGTTCGACTTCCTTCTGGCGGCGGCGTTCTTCCTTGGCCGCCTTTTCGTCCGCCTTGCGGAGTTCGCGGCCACGTTTCTCGTCGGCCTCGGATTGGCTGGTGGTCAGCTTGTCGGCGGTCCAGCCAACCGCCTTGACCGGCATGGTGGCGACGTCGAGCGCCGTCTTGGCGAGGCAGCCGCCCAAGGCGAGCGGCAGAAGGAGGAGCAAAGCGCGCAATTGACGACCCCTGAAATGATTTGCCGGCAAGGCTAGGCCGATGCACCTTCACGCGCAATGAACGGGAGGGGCTGATGCTGGCAACGCTGATCACGGGTGCATCGTCGGGGCTGGGCGAAGGCTTTGCGCGGGCCTTGGCGCACCAGAAGGAAAATCTGGTGCTGGTCGCGCGGCGCGATGACCGGTTGAAGGCGCTTGCCGGCGAGCTGACCGGCAGCACGGTCGAGGCGGTCGCCATCGATCTCGCCGTGCCCGGAGCGGCTGACCGGCTGGACGCCGAACTGAAGGAACGCGGCATTGCCGTGCACCAGCTGATCAACAATGCTGGCTTCGGCGCGCGCGGCGCCTTCGTCGAGCTGGACCGGGCCGAACAGCGGCGCATGATCGAGGTCAACTGCACCGCATTGATGGAGCTGTGCCATTTGTTCCTGCCCTTCATGATCGAGACTAAAGGCGGCGGAATATTGAACGTCGCTTCGACCGCGGCCTTCCAGCCTGGGCCGTGGATGGCCGTCTATTACGCCACCAAGGCGTTCGTGCTGAGCTTTTCCGAGGCTCTGCACGAGGAGGTGCGCGCCCATGGCGTCAAGGTGGCCGCCCTCTGCCCCGGCCCCACGCGAACCGAGTTCGCCGACGTGGCGGGGATGGGCGACAGCGAGCTGTTCAAGCGTTTCGCCGCCTCTTCCGACACCGTAGTGCGCGATGGGCTGGCCGCCCTCATGATGAACCGGGCCGTTATGGTGTCGGGCACGATGAACAAGGTGATGGCCGAGTCGATCCGCTTCACGCCGCGACTGCTCGCGCGGCGGATTGCGGGCAGCATGCAGAAGGCGCGGCAGGGATAGCTGCGCCGCCCTCCCGCGGGTAACGGACCGCTCATGCCGCATTTTCCGCCTCCCGACTGCGCTCGCCTCATCGTGAAGATCGGGTCGGCGCTGCTCGTCGAAGCGGATGGGAGCGTGCGCCGCGACTGGCTAACGGGAGTCGCCGCCGACATTGCGGAGCGGTGCCGCGGCGGGCAGCAGGTGGCGGTGGTGTCATCAGGCGCCATCGCGCTGGGTGCAAGGCGGCTGGGGCTGGCGAAGGGCGGGCGCGCTTCGCTGGAGGACGCGCAGGCCGCCGCGGCGACCGGGCAGATCGCGCTCAGCCAAGTCTGGGCCGAGGTGCTGGGCGCGCAGGGGCTGACCGCGGCACAGATGCTGGTGACATTGGACGATCTGGAGGAGCGGCGCCGCTACCTGAACGCCTCGGCAACGCTCGACAGATTGCTGACCCTAGGCGTCGTGCCGGTGATCAACGAGAATGACTCGGTCGCAACGGCGGAAATCCGCTTTGGCGACAATGACAGGCTGGCGGCGCGCGTCGGCCAAGCGGCGGGCGCGGCGGGGGTGCTGCTGCTGTCGGACGTGGACGGGCTTTACGACGCCGATCCGACTATGCGCGCCGATGCGCGCCTGATCGAACGGGTGGAGTTGGTTGACGAAGTGCTGTCGTTCGCTGGACCCGGCTCGAGTTCGGGCATGGGATCTGGGGGCATGCGGTCGAAGCTGGAGGCGGCGCGGATCGCGACTTCCGCCGGCATCGCGCTGGTCATCGCGAACGGCCGAACGGAACGGCCGTTGAGATCCAATCGCGGAACCCTGTTCGTCGCTCAGGCGGGCGCTTCGCCACGCAAAACCTGGCTTGCCGGCCGGCTGACCGCCCGCGGCAGCGTCTCGGTCGACGCGGGGGCGGCAAAGGCGCTGCGGTCCGGATCGAGCCTGCTTGCCGCCGGAGCCGTCGCCGTGGAGGGCCGCTTTGCGCGCGGCGACGTGATCGACATCGTGCATGAAGGCGGTCCGGTCGCCCGAGGCCTCTCCGAATATGACGTCGCTGACGCTGCGCGGATTCTCGGCACGAAGAGCGATGCGCAGGCCGAGATCCTCGGCTATGCGCCCCGCTCCGCTCTTGTTCACCGCGACCATCTTGTTCTGATATGATCAAACCCGTCCTCGCCATCACCGGAGGAACCGGTTTCGTCGGCGGCACGCTCGTCCGCCACGCGGCGATGCGCGGCCACAAGGTGCGCGCGCTGACCCGCAGGCCGCAGGCGTCCAACAGCAAAATCGAATGGGTCGACGGTGCGCTCGACCAGCCGGAGTCGCTGGTACGGCTGGCGGTGGGCGCGGACGTCGTCATCCATGTTGCCGGCGCGATCAACGCGCCCGACCGCGCCGGATTTCAGGACGCGAACGTGTTCGGCACGCTGAACATGGTCGAGGCGGCCAAGGCGGCGGGCGTCAGGCGCTTCATCCATATCAGCTCGATGGCGGCGCGCGAGCCCGAGCTGTCCGACTATGGCTGGTCCAAGGCGCGCTCCGAGCAAGTGGTCGGTGCGAGCGGGCTCGACTGGACGATCGTGCGGCCGCCCGCCGTTTATGGCCCCGGCGACCGTGAGACGCTGGAGCTGTTCAAGATGGCAAAGCGCGGCCTCGTCTTCCTGCCTCCCGCAGGTCGCCTCTCGGTCATCGAAGTGAGCGACCTGTCACGCTTTCTACTGACGCTGATTGGGCATGAAGAGACGCATGGCGAAACTTACGAGCCCGACGACGGCTATGAGAATGGCTGGACGCACCGGCAGTTCGCCGAATCGATCGGCTTGGCGGTCGGTCGCAAGAATGTCGCGGCGATCAGCGTGCCGCGGCCGGTGCTGCGGCTCGGCGCGCGGGCCGACCGGCTGTTCCGCGGCAAGCGCGCCAAGCTGACGCTCGACCGCGCCAGCTATTTCAGCCACCCGGACTGGGTTTCCAAACGCCGCCCCCCAACGGAGCTGTGGCGGCCGCATATCGAGACCAATGCCGGCCTGAAGGCCACCGCCGTCGCCTATCGCGCCGCGGGGTGGCTGTAGGCCTCGACTTTTCCGATCAGGTGCGGACTAATGGCCGCACGTGAAACCGGAGAAGACGATGTTGAAGAGGATTGCCGCCGCCCTGCTGCTCGCCGCCGCAACGCCTGCGCTGGCCGCTGCGCCGGACGATCTCAAGCGGGTGATGGACGAGCATTGGGCCTGGTTCCTGAAGTCGAACCCGGTCTATGCGACGAGCCTCGGCACCAGGGACTATGACGACCGGATCGGCGACATCAGCCTGGCCGAAGCCGACAGGCAAGCAGCGCAGTCCAAAACCTTTCTCGACCGCCTGAAGGCGATCCCCGACGCGCAACTGAGCCCGGCCGAGCGCACCAACAAGGCAATCCTCGCCCGGCTGCTCGACGAGCAGGTGGAGGCCAACCGCTACGGCCAGCGGCAGATGCTTTTCACCACCTATTATGGCTGGCACCAGGGGTTTGCCGGCATGGGCGAGCAACTGCCCTTTGCGAAGAAGGCCGATTACGACAACTATCTGAAGCGGCTTGGCCAATATCCCGCGTTGAATCAGGAGGCGATCCGGATCACGCGCGATGCTGTGCGCCAAGGCTTCACTCAGCCCTGCGAGGCGATGAAGGGGTTCGAGAAGTCGATTATCGGCGTGGTGGCGGACGATCCCGCTAAGTCGCGCTTCTACGTGCCTTTCGCCGGCGCCAAGCCGGTCGACGCGACGGACGCCGAATGGGCGGCGCTGCAGGCCCGGGCCAAGACGCTGATTACGGGTACGCTCAACCCCGAATACGAGCGCTTCCACGACGTCTACACCGCCGAATTCGCGCCCAAATGCCGGGCCACGGTCGGGGCATCGGCCATGCCGGGAGGGGGCGAATGGTATGCCTTCCGCGCCCGGTCGGAAACCACGACCGATCTCACGCCGGAGCAGATCCACCAGTTGGGCCTGAAGGAAGTCGCGCGCATCCGGGCGGAGATGGAGACGGTCGCGAAGCAGGCGGGCTTTCCGACTCGCGAGGCGTTCATCCAGGAGCTGCGCACCAACCCCAAATATTATGCCAAGACGCCCGAAGAGCTGCTGGCGGCGGCCGCGCTCCAATCCAAGCGCATCGACGGCATGCTGCCTAAGTATTTCGGGCGGCTGCCGCGGCTGCCCTATGGTGTGAAGGCGATCCCTGCCGAGACGGCCGAGGGCACCACCACGGCCTATGCCCAGACCGGCTCGCTCGCGACCGGCATTGCCAGCCAATATTATGTGAACACATCCAAGCTCGACCAGCGGCCCTTATGGGAGCTGGCGGCGCTGACGCCGCACGAGGCGGCGCCCGGCCATCTGTTCCAGCTCGGGCTGCAGCAGGAGCTGGAGCTGCCTGAGTTCCGCAAATATCAGGCGAGCTTCACCGCCTATGTCGAAGGCTGGGCGCTCTATACTGAGCGGCTGGGCATCGAGATGGGGCTGTACGACACGCCCGAAAAGCAGATGGGGCGGCTGAGCTACGAGATGTGGCGCGCCTCCCGCCTGGTGGTCGATACCGGCCTGCACGCAAAAGGCTGGAGCAAGGCGCAGGCGATCGCGTTCATGACCGACAACACGGCATTGTCGGCGGCAAATATCGAGGCGGAAGTGAACCGCTACATCTCATGGCCCGGCCAGGCGCTCGGCTACAAGATGGGCGAGCTCAAGATCCGCGAGCTGCGCGCCAAGGCGGAGCGGGAGCTTGGTCCCAAATTCGACCTGCGCCGCTTCCACGACGCGGTGCTGGGGCAAGGCGCGGTGCCGCTCGATGTGCTGGAGACGCAGATTGACAGCTGGATCTCGGGGGAGAAGGGGCGAAGCTAATACAAGCCCCTCCCCACAACGGGAGGGGCCCCGTCCTCAATCCTCGTCGGGAAGCTGCCCATTCTCTCGCGCGCGGCGCTCTTCCCGGGCCTGGCGGAGCATCTGGGCGTAGCAGCCGGTCCAGCCGCCAGCGCCAGAAGGCGTGCAGCTGTTGGTGCCCGAGGCGCCGACATATTCCATGCTGCGGGCGCGCGCGGCCCAGCTGTTGCTCTGCGCACTAGGCTCGATGCGGCGGAGTTCCTGCGGGATGCGGTAGCGCTCGCCTTCGGAGCGCCGGACGCAGATCGTGTCGCGTGGGCAGGAGTCGTCGCCAAAAATGACCAGCACCTGCTCGTTCGAGTTGCGCTGCGCGACGGCGGGTGCGGATGGAAGGCCCAGCGGCGCGAGGAGCGAGGCGGCGATCAGCAGTTTCTTCAGCATTTGGCGCTCCTTCAGATGCGCTTGGACAAGGCGATGGCAGCACGGCAGCCGAGCCGGATCGCATGGAACATGAGTGGGTAGGCAGGCGCCTGTTCGGCGCCGGCAGCGAGCGCGTGGTCGCGGTGCGCCACTTCGTCGTCCCGGAATTCGCGGATCGTATCGGAAAGCTCCGGGTCGCTGTCGCCGAGCTCTTCGAGCTGCTCGGAATAATGCCGGTCGATCTCGGTTTCGATCGCAGCGGTGCAAGCCATCGCAGCTTCGGGACCGATCGCCGCGCTGACTGCGCCAAGCGCGAACCCGGCCACGTTCCAGATCGGCTGCAGCAGGGTCGGCCTCACGCCACGCTCGACGATCATCGCGTCAAAGCGACGGCGATGTGCTTCCTCCTGGCTCGCCATGCCGGCGATCGCCCGGCCCGCTGCGACCCGGTCGCCCAGCACCGCCAGCTGGCCGGCATAGATGCGGGTGGCGCCATATTCGCCGGCCTGATCGACGCGCAGCATCGCGGCGGCGTCTGGCCTCTGGTCTCCCGGCTTCACGATCATTGCGCTCTCCTCGAACGATGCGCCAACGCCCAGATGGCGATTGCGGCTGCAAAGGAGAAGATGGCGTTGAAACCGGCGAGCGAGATGCCGGCGAGCGTCCATTGCGGCTGGTCGCAGCGCACTACCGGTGCGTTTAGGATGGCCTTGAGCAAGTCCTCGCTGGAGGCGGCACTCGGCCCGCGCGAGCAGGTGGTCAGCCCTTCCCACCAGCCATATTCGACGCCAGCGTGGAAGGCGCCGATCGCACCAGAGACGGCGATGAAGAGGGCGGCAAGGTTCACGGCCACGCGCGATGCAGCCGGTTTTTTTGCAATCGCATAAGCGAGCGCGGCGAGCGCAATCGCCGCCTCATGCGGCCAGCGCTGCCAATAGCACATCTCGCACGGCGCCAGCCCGCCGATATATTCGGAACCGAGCGCGCCACCAAGCAGCAGCACGGGCGCGAGCAGGGCCAGCAGGCGGGCTTTGGCTAGGTCAGTCAAACATCGCTCCGTCACCCCGAACTTGATCCGGGTCCACCTTCTTCAAGAGCAAGGCGGATGCCGGATCAAGTCCAGCATGACGAATGAACGGAAGCTTACTTGCCCCGCGCCGCCGTCTGCACCGCCGGCAGCTTGCCGAGCCGGGCGATGGACTTCACCGCATAATCGAGCTGGAAGTCCTTCACGCCCTGCTTTTCCAGCTGCTCCGAGGTCAGCTTGAAGCGCGGATCGTCCTTCAGATCTTCCTCCAGCACCGCATTGTCGACCTTGGTCTGGTTGACCAGGTGGCGGCGCAGATCGGCTTCACGAAAACGCGGCCGCGTCTTGTAATCCGGGTCACTCAGCTGCGGCACGGTCAGGTCGGGTTCGATGCCGCCTTCCTGCACCGAGCGGCCTGATGGCGTGTAATAGCGCGCCGTGGTCAGCCGCAGCGCGGTGGCGGTCGAGAGCGGCAGCAAGGTCTGAACCGATCCCTTGCCGAAGCTTCGCTCGCCCATCACGATGCCGCGGTGATGGTCCTGCATCGCTGCAGCGACGATCTCGGCGGCCGAGGCCGACCCGGCATCTACGAGCACGACGACGGGAGCGCCCTTGGTATCGTCGCCGGGCTTTGCGTAATAGCGTTCGATGTCGTTCTTGTCCCGGCCGCGCTGCGAGACGATCTCGCCATGCTCGAGGAACACGTCCGAAACCTCGATCGCCTGATCGAGCAGCCCGCCGGGGTTGGAGCGCAGGTCCAGCACATAGCCCGCCGGGCGGCGACCGAGCTTCTTCTCGATGTCGACGATCGCGGCGCGGACGCCGGCGCCGGTGTTCTTCGAGAAGCTGTTGATGTTGATGATGCCGACGTCGCCCTTCACTTCCCACTTGACCGGCTTCAGCTCGATCACTTCGCGCATCAGCGTCACGTCAAAGGGCTTGTCGCGGCCGGGACGAACGATGGTGACTTTTACCGGCGTGCCGGGCTTGCCGCGCATCTGCTCGACCGCTTCGTCGAGCGTGCCGCCGAACAGCAGCTGTCCGTTCAGGTGAGTGATATAATCGCCCGGCTTCACGCCCGCACGATAGGCGGGCGTGTCCTCGCTGGCGGTGATCACCTTGACCGCGCCGTCCTCCATCGAAACGGTCAGGCCGAGGCCGCCATAGTTGCCGTCCGTCTGTGCGCGCATCGACTGGAAATCGGTCGCATCGAGGAAGGAGCTGTGCGGGTCGAGGCTCGACAACATGCCGTTGATCGCGCCCTTGATCAGCGTCTTGTCGTCGACCTTTTCGACATATTCGGCGCGCACGCGCTCGAACACGTTCATGAACTCGTCGAGCTCCTTGTACGTGTCGTTCTCCACGGCGGCGAGGCCGGAGGTGGCGAGGGGGACCAGCGCCAAAGCACTGACCAGAGCGGTGGCACGCAACAGGGGACGGAACATGAGCGGCATCCTGCCAGAGGGTTCGTCAGAAGATATAGGGTTTTCGACGGGGATTAAAGGTCAGCCGACCAACGGCCTGAAATCGACCGCGCGGCCGTCCTGACGCAGTTCCACGGTGATATTGCTCGGGCCGGCCCTCCCGAGCGGTCCTCCAGCCGCGACGACATCGCCGATCCGGGCGATGTTGGACACAAGGCCCGTGACCAGGCTGACCTGCCCGCCGCCATGATCGATGATCGTGATCGCGCCATAGTTGCGGTAGAGGCCGGCGAAGGCGACGCGCCCCGACGCCGGGGCGACGACCAGCGCACCGGGCCGAGCGGCAATGGTGGCGCCGCGCGATCGGGCACCCGAAGGCAGCGGCTCGCCAAAGCCAGCCAGCACCGGGCCCGCGACCGGCAGTCGGTAGACAAGGCCCGGTCGTGCCTCGCCACTGGACTTCAGGCCGCGGCGCCGGCTGCGGTCAAGCTGACGCACGAAGCTTTCGAGCGAGCGGCTGGACTGGGCGAGTTCCGCGGCGCGCTCGACCTCCTGCCGTGCAGTCGCCGACAGGCTCGCGAGCTGCTGCCGCTGCTGCGTTTCGAGCGTAGCGAGCCGTTGCGCCTCTCCTGCCGCCTCTTGCCGGCGGTGGCGGAGTGCCAGAAGCGCGCGCTCCGCTTCCGCTCGCGTGCTGCGGGCGATGGCGAGCTCCCCGCGCAAGCCAGCGGTCTGGTGCCGGATCGCGGGCGCCATGGTGGCCAGCATGGCACGCAGATGCAGTGCGTCGTTCAGGCTACCCGGCTGCACGATCGCGGCGGCGGCCGGGCGTCGGGCCATGGTCTGCAGGGCCGCGACCAGCTCGACAATTGGTCGCTGACGTTCGGCCAGCTGGCGGGCGCGCTCCCGCTGTCCAGCACGCAACAGTTCCAATCGAGCCTCGGCCGCAGTGACTTCGGCCTCTGCGGCTTGCACGCGCGCCGCTGCCGCTGCTTGGGCCCGCCGTGCGCGCTCCGCCTCGTCCGCCGCGAGCTTGACTTGAGCTTGATAGAACACAGCGCGCTGGCGTGCAGCCGCGACCTCTGCCTTCGCGCTGGCGAGCCGCTCACGCGGGTCCAGCGCCTGCGCGCCGAGCGCGGTCGCGGCGCCTAGCAGCCCTAGTGCCAGCAATGCCTTCATCATCCCTCCCGGTGATAGGGATGATTGGCAAGGATCGAGGTCGCGCGGAAGAGCTGTTCCATCAGCATCGCACGAGCGAGCAGATGCGGCCACGTCGCCTTGCCGAACGCGAGCAGCAGATCGGCGGAAGCGCGCTCTGCCTCGTCATGGCCATCGGCGGCGCCGAGCACGAAGCGGCATTCGCGCCGCCCGGCATCGCGCCATTTCTCCAGTTTGCGAGCGAGTTCGACCGACGTCAGCTGCTCACCGCGTTCGTCTAGCGCAATGGTGACTCCATCTGGATCACGCGGCGGTAGTCGGCCGCCTGTGTCCGCCAGTTCGGTCAGCTTGACCGGCCAGGCAATGCGCTTCGTATAGCGATCGACGAGCTCGGCCTCCGGGCCGCGTCCGATCCGGCCGCGCGCAACGATGTGGAGCAGCAATCAGGCGTGCGCGGCGCTGGGCGGTGGCGGTGCCTCGCCGAACGCCCACATCCGCTCCAGATTGTAGAAACTGCGCACCTCCGGGCGGAACAGGTGGACGATCACGTCCCCGGCATCGATCAGCACCCAGTCCGCCGTGGGGAGACCCTCGACACGCGCAGAACGGCCCAGTTCGCGCTTGATGCGCTCAACCAGCTTCTGCGCCATGGAGGCGACCTGCCGGGTCGAGCGGCCCGATGCGATGACCATGTGGTCGGCGATGCTGCTCTTGCCTTCCAACGGAATGGAGATCGTCTCCACTGCCTGATCGTCTTCCAGAGACGACATGACGAGGTTGTGCAGCGCCGCGACCGAGTCGGCATCTGGCGTGGGGCGTGCGAGTGTCTGTGCGGCCAAGTGGCTTCCTCTGCTAGGGTTGCGGTCGTCGTGAAAGGGTAACGCCTGAGATGGCGCGGCGGTGCCAATGAGGGTCGGCCTGGCGGATGCTGGTCGCCGAACGCGGGTCGGGGACGAAGCGCAGAAACACGAGCGCCGGCGTACTCCACTCCGTCCATCTGCGTGCCTGGCCTGCGGGCCGGACGAAACGCCGCAACCAGCCCATCGCGGGGGCCGCGCGGGCCGCATGACTATATCCCGGCCGGGCAATGACGGCAATCGGAACCGTGCGTGCGATCTCTCGCCACGCACGCCACCGACTAAACTGAAGCAGATTGTCGCCCCCCATCAGCCAAACGAATTTGTGGTGGGGGAAGCGCTTTTTCAAGGCCTTGAGCGTGTCGACGGTGTATCGCGTGCCGAGCTTCGCCTCGATCGCCGTCGGCCGGATCGCCGCGCCGCGTGCGAGGCGGTGGGCCGATGCAAGCCGCTGCTGGAGCGACGCCATGCCGGCGGCGTCCTTCAGCGGATTGCCGGGCGATACCAGCCACCAGACCTCGTCCAGACCCAGTGCGCGCAAAGCGAATAACGAAATCGCCCGATGTCCGCCATGCGCCGGATTGAAGCTACCGCCGAGAAGGCCGATGCGTTTCACCTGCAAACAGTCAACCGCGCACCTGGCCGACGCCTCGTCCGACCCATTTGTAAGTGGTGAGGCCTTCGAGCGCGACCGGGCCGCGGGCGTGGAGGCGGCCGGTGGCGATGCCAATCTCGGCGCCGAGGCCGAACTCGCCGCCATCCGCGAACTGAGTAGAGGCGTTGTGGAGGACGATGGCGCTGTCGACTTCGGCGAGGAAGCGCTCAGCGACTGACTGGTCATAGGTGACGGCAGCGTCTGTATGGCCCGAGCCATGCGCTCCAATGTGCGCAAGCGCTCCTTCGACATCATCGACAATTGCAACCGTGGCGACCGAGTCCAGATATTCGGTGTCCCAATCTGCCGCGTCCGCGGGAGAGATGCGTGGATCAAGCGCCTGGGCGCGGCCGTCGCCACGCAAGGCGCAACCGCGATCGAGCAGCGCCTGCACGAGGGGCACGGCAGCCGGATAGGAGGCGTCGATCAGCAGCGTCTCCATCGCGCCGCAAACGCCGGTGCGCCGAAGCTTGGAATCGAGCACGATCGCCTGGGCCATCGCCGGATCGGCGGCGGCGTGGACGTAGACATGGTTGTTACCGTCGAGATGGGCGAGCACCGGCACGCGGGCATCCTGCTGGACCGCGGCAACCAAGGACTTGCCGCCACGGGGGATGATCAGGTCAATCGCACCGGATGCTCGCAGCATCGCGCCGACCAGCGCGCGATCGGGATCGTCGACCAGCTGGATGGCGTCCTCCGGCAAACGCGCAGCCCGAAGCCCTTCGGCGAGTGCGGCGTGCAGTGCGCGGTTGGTCGCCCGCGCCTCCGAACCCCCGCGCAGGATCGCGGCATTCCCGGCGCGAACACAGAGCGCGCCTGCATCGGCGGTCACGTTCGGCCGGCTTTCATAGATGATGCCGATAACGCCGATCGGCACCCGCACCCGTTCGAGCGCCAAGCCGTTCGGCCGCGTGGTCTGGTCGATCACTTGCCCCAGCGGGCTTGGCAAAAGGGCGACGGCGCAGAGCGCAGAAGCAACCCCTTCTACCCGGCCTTCGTCGAGCTTCAGCCGGTCGCGCATGGCGTCGCTGAGTTGGGCCGCATTGCCCAAGTCCTCAGCGTTCGCTGACAGGATGGCGAAGATGGAGCCGCGCACTGCCTCGGCGGCCGCGCGCAGGGCCTCCGCCGTCCGCTCCGGCGCGAGGCGGGCGAGCTCGGCCGAGGCGCGCCGCGCCCGTGCCGCCATGTCTGCGATGCGCGCATCCGCCGTCATGCGGCGGCGCTAGCATGACGCGCCGCTCCGATGCTAGGTTGCGCCCATGACGGGGGCAGAGGCGGCAGGAGAGCTGGTGACCGGGGCACTGGTCGCCGGCGCGGTCGAGGGACGCAGCGGTGAGCGCCGCGAGCAGGGGGCGCATGCGGGCCTGTGCCTCAACTGCGGCACAGCGCTGCTCGGCACCTATTGTCATCGCTGCGGTCAGGCGGAACATGTTCACCGCTCCCTGTCGGCCATCTGGCACGACATCGCGCATGGCGTGCTGCATTTCGAAGGCAAGATCTGGAACACGCTTCCTTTGCTTGCCTGGCGTCCGGGCGATCTGACCCGGCGCTACATCTATGGTGAGCGCGCCCGCTTCGTGTCGCCGATGGCACTGTTCCTTTTTTCCGTCTTCTTGATGTTCGCGACCTTCGGCGCGATCGGCGCGCATCTCGAGTTTCCGGACAACGCGCCGCCCTCGGTCTCGGCGCAAGGCTCGGCCAAGGCCAAGATCCCGGAAGTTCGCGCCGAGATCGAACGTCTCAGAGCGCAACAGAAAGCAACGTCGGACCCGGGTGAGGCGATTGCATTCGATCGCCGGGCCGACCGGCTGGAAGACGATCTCGACGGCCTGAAGCAGATCGCCAACTGGCAGCCCGGCCGCTTCACCGACCTGAAGACTGGCTGGCCGCGGCTCGACGAAGGCTTTGCCAAGGCCAACAAAAACCCGAACTTGGCGCTCTACAAGATGCAGTCGAGCGCTTATAAATATAGCTGGGCGCTGATCCTGATCTCGGTGCCGTTCGTGTGGCTGCTCTATGCGTGGCACCGCAAGTACAAGGTCTACGATCACGCCGTGTTCGTGACCTATTCACTGTCGTTCATGTCGATGCTGGTGATTGCGCTGACGCTCTTGAGCAAGGCGGGGGTGGGCGAGGATGCGATCGCCATGGCGGCGATGATCGTGCCGCCGCTCCACATGTACCGGCAGCTTCGCGGCGCCTATGGCACGCGCCGCCGTTGGGCCATGGCGCGCACTTTGCTGCTCGTCACCTTCGCGACGATCACATTGACCGTGTTCTTCCTGCTGCTCTTTGCAGTCGGCGCGCTCGGCTAAACGCCGGGCGGCCGCAGCGACAGATAGGCGAGCCGCTTCACCTCGCGGCGTCCCCGCGTCACCGTGTCGAGGATCAGTCCGCAGGACAGGCTGAGAATGCCGAGCAGGACGAGGCCGGTAGACAGGATCGCGGTCGGAATGCGCGGCACCAATCCGGTCTGCAGATAGGTGAGGAACAGGTCGACCGACAGCCCCACCGCCAGCGCCATGAAGAAGACAGAGAGCAGGCCGAAAAAGGCGACCGGCTTTTCGATCCTGTAGAGATTCAGGATGAGCCCCAGGATACGAAAGCCGTCGCGGTAGGTGGAGAGTTTGGATTCCGACCCTTCGGGGCGCGCTGCATAGGCAGTGGGCACTTCGGCGACCGGCATCTTCAGCTCCAGCGCGTGGACGCTGATCTCCGTTTCGATCTCGAAGCCCTCAGACAGCGCAGGGAAAGACTTCACGAAGCGGTTGGAGAAGACGCGGTAGCCCGACAATATGTCGCTGAAGGTCTGTCCGAAGATCCAGGTGACGCAGCCGGTCAGCATGCGATTGCCGAGACGGTGGCCGCGTCGATAGGCCTCGGTTGCGTCGCTTTCGCGCGTTCCGACAACCATGTCGAGTTGCTCGCTGAGCAGCCGTTCGATCATCTTGGGCGCGGCGATCGCGTCATAGGTCGCGTCGCCGTCGGACAGCACATAAACGTCCGCTTCGACATCGGCAAACATGCGGCGGACCACATTGCCCTTGCCCTGAGTCCGCTCGGTGCGGACGACGGCACCCGCCTCGCGGGCAACGCGTACCGTTTGGTCCTTCGAGTTGTTATCATAAACGTAGATGGTCGCGTCCGGCAACGCGCGGCGGAAGCCCGCGATCGTCTGCGCGATGGCCGCCGCTTCGTTGTAGCAGGGCAGCAGCACCGCAATGCGCGGGCTGGTGGCGGCGGATGTCGCGGCGAGCCGTTCGACCATGTTCATGAGGTGGCGCTTTAGCACCGAAGTCTTGCCGAAGCGCTAGTCTCTTGCGAAGGGGGCGCATGGCAACTGCAGCATCATCGACTTACCGCGTGCAGGGCGCGACCGGGGAATGGGAGGTCGTGATCGGCCTCGAGGTTCATGCCCAGATCACCGCGTCCAAAGCCAAGCTGTTTTCCGGCGCGGCGACGGCTTTCGGCGCGGAGCCGAACTCGCAGGTCTCGCTGGTCGACGCGGCGATGCCCGGCATGCTTCCCGTCCCGAACCGCGAGTGCATCCGCCAGGCGGTGCGCACCGGCATGGCGCTCGATGCGCAGATCAATCGCTGGTCGCGGTTCGATCGGAAGAATTACTTCTATGCCGACCTGCCGCAGGGCTATCAGATCTCGCAGCTCTATCATCCGCTGGTCGGCGAAGGCTCGATCGTTATCGAGCCGGAAGGCGGCGAGCCGAAAACGGTCGGCATCGAACGAATCCATGTCGAGCAGGATGCCGGCAAGCTGATGCATGACCAGCATCCGACGCGCTCCTATGTCGATCTCAACCGCTCGGGCGTGGCGCTGATGGAGATTGTGTCCAAGCCCGACATGCGCTCGCCGGCGGAAGCGGGGGCATATGTCCGCAAGCTGCGCGCGATCCTGCGTTATGTCGGCAGCTGCGACGGCAATATGGAAGAAGGTTCGATGCGCGCCGATGTGAACGTGTCGGTGCGCAAGGCCGGTGACGAATTCGGCACGCGCACCGAGACCAAGAACGTCAACTCCGTCCGCTTCGTCATGCAGACGATCGAATATGAAGCGAGCCGCCAGGTCGATGTGCTCGAAAGCGGCGGTCGGATCGTCCAGGAGACGCGGCTGTTCGACCCGGACAAGGGCGAAACGCGGTCGATGCGCTCTAAGGAGGATGCGCACGACTATCGCTATTTCCCCGATCCGGACCTGCTGCCGCTGGAGTTGGACGACGCGTTCTTGGCCGAGTGCAAGGCGAGCCTGCCTGAGCTGCCGGACGCCAAGCGGCGCCGCTACGAGCAGGAACTGGGCCTGAGCGCTTACAACGCCGCGGTGCTGACCGCGGAGGTCGAGACTACCCGCTGGTTCGAAACCTTGCTGGAAGCGGGTGGCGACAAGGTGCCGGCCAAGGCAGCCGCGAATTGGCTGATCTCCGACCTGTTCGGTGCGCTTAACCGGCTCGGCCGCTCGATCGAGGACAGCCCCGTCACGCCCAAACAGGGCGCGGAGTTGCTTGGCCTGGTCGCCGACGGCACCCTGTCGGGAACACTCGGCAAGCAGGTGTTCGAGATCATGCTCGAAACCGGTGAGGGCCCCGTCGCGATCGTCGAGGCGCGCGGGCTTAAGCAGACCAGCGATACCGGCGCAATCGAGGCGGAAATCGCCAAGGTGCTCGCCGCCAATGCCGACAAGGTCGCTCAGTATAAGGGTGGCAAGGAAGCATTGTTCGGCTTCTTCGTCGGCCAGACGATGAAGGCGATGGCCGGCAAGGCCAACCCGCAGGTCGTGAACGAGCTGCTGCGTAAGGCTTTGGCTTAAAGAAGCGCCGCTAGCTCCGCCGGCCGCAGTTCCCCTACCTGCTGCTCCATCCGACACTGCTCCGGCGCCTTGTCTGGGCGCCAGCGCAGGAAGCGGGTGGCGTGTCGGAAGCGGTGGCCCGTCACCTGGTCGTACTTGACCTCGGCGATCAGGTTCCAGCGGAGCGGCTGCCATTCGCCCGAGCGTTCGGTCGACCAGCGGCTCGGCCCGCCCGGAGCGTCGCCGGTGAAGCCGGGCGGTTCGACCAACGCCTCAAGCTGCGCCGTCAGCTCGGCCTTGTCGCCCGGCGGCGGACAGAAGCCGACATGGTGCAGCTTACTGTCCGCGCCGAACAGGCCCAGCAGCAGCGAGCCGACTTCCTTCTTCCCCGACGCGTAACGGAAGCCGCCCACGACGCAGTCGGCGGTGCGGAGCTGCTTGACCTTAAGCATCGCACGCTCGCCGGGGCGGTAAGGCTCGTCCAACCGCTTGGCGATGACGCCGTCCAGCGCACCGCCGGTGCGAGAGAGCCAATCGTCCGCCCCGGCTCGGTCGGTCGTAGCGGGCGACAGCAGCAACGCCGGCCCGCCATGCCGCGCATGAAAGCGCTCTACGGCTTTCCTGCGAACGGACAATGGCTCCGCGGCCAGCATCTCCTTTCCCAACGCGAGCAGGTCAAAGAGCATGAACTGCGCCGGCGTCTCCGCGGCCAGTTTGCGGATGCGACTCTCCGCGGGGTGTAGGCGCAGCTGCAGTGCCTCGAACGACAGGCAGTGTCCCACCGGGATGATCAATTCGCCATCGAGAATGAAGCCATCGACCGCCAGCGCCCCCAGCATCGCCGCCACCTCCGGGAAATAGCGGGCGAGCGGCTTGCCCGATTTGGAAATCAGTTCGACCGACCCGCCATCCCGCAGGGCGATGCAGCGAAACCCGTCCCATTTCGGCTCGAACTGCCAGCCAGTGTCGCTCGGCAGCGCCTCGACGAGCTTGGCCTCCATCGGTGCGATCGGCTCCATCGCTCAGCCGCCCTGCCCGGCTCCGAAGCGCTTGGCGCAGGCGTCGAGCACGGCGACGGGGGAGCCGAGTTGGACGATGCCAGCGAGCGCCTTATCGCGCGCCGCCTCGCCTTGCTTCTGTGACAGCCCGCGCGCGCGGAGCGTCGTGCCCAGCTGCGGGTCGATGTCGCGCCGCATCTGATCATAGACGCGGATGCGGTCGATATAATCCGCCTCGGACTGGCGCAGCGCGGTGGTGAAGAACTCCGCCAGATCCTGGCAGCCCGCCTGCGCCTGCAGCCGTCCGGAGGGCAGCGTGACAACCTCTGTCCTGGTGGCAGGATAGGCCGCTTCGCATTGCGGGATCAGTCGGTCCCATTTGCCCTGAGTGACCTTGTCGCCGAGCGTCGGCATCGCGTTCACGACGCCGGCGGCACGGGTCTTGTCGAAGCTGCCGCCCTCGGCGCCCGCGAGCAGCGCATAATGAAGAATGCGGCCCTGCTGCTCCAGCGTCAGCTTGGCCTCGACATTGCCGGACGCCTTGCGCGCCTGGGCGGCCGCGACCACGCCGCAAGTCGCCGCGCGCTCGACCGGATCGGCCGGGAGCTCGGCCTCCCGCGGGCCGCAGGCGGACAGGGCCAAGGGCAGAACCAGCCATGCGCGCATCATCATCTCCCATCCGTAACGATGAAGGATTACTGACGGGCAGCCTTGGAGTTCCGCTTCCGTCGGCGCGTGAAGAGCAGCGCCGCGCCGGTGATCACGCCGATCAGGCTCAATGCAGCGGCACCGATCAGCAGCGGATGGCTGGTGTTCTCGCGCATGCGAGGGTCAAGAATGTGGAGGCCCCACATCAGATCGTACCAGCGCCATTGTCTGGTGCGCAGCGCCAGGATCGCGCCGGTCTCGGCGTCGACATACAGGTGCGTCCCATCGTCATAATGAACGCGCCATGCCCGCCGCTGGCGGCGCAGAGCCAGCGGCGGACGATCAGCCGGCGTGAGTGAGACCTGGGCGATCTTGGCCGTCGCGAGATATGCGGTGCGGGCGAGCAGCACAGCTTCTTCGCGGGTGACGGGTGGCAAGAGCTGGCCGGTGACAAGATCGGCACGGCGCGACTCGCCGGTGGTGAAGCTCGCCACCCACACCGGGCCCCCGGGCCGGCTTTCGACCACGAGCGACTTGAGCGTCCGGCCGCCGGTGTCCGGCCACTGGGCAGCGCCGGCATAGGCGAGCGGCACCGGTGTCGATCGTAAATGCTCGCCGCGCACCTCCTCGATTGGGCGCGCGACCATCCACAGGCCGCTGATCGTCCACAGGAGCAGCGGGATGGCGATCGCCCAGCCGAGCCAGATATGGAGGCGGTGGAAGATGTGGTGGCCGGCCCTCACCCAACTCTCCCCCTCAGGACCGACAGAGCAAAGCCCATGCCGTCGCTCGGCGCTGTAACGCTGCTGGCCTGTGTCGCCTAGTTCGCCGCCGCTTAGCTGTCGCCAAGCACGTCGCCGGCTAGACGTGGATCGGCTTGCCCGTCACTGCCATCGCCGCTTCCTTCAGCGCCTCCGAATGAGTCGGGTGGGCGTGGCAGGTATAGGCGATGTCTTCGGACGTGGCGCCGAACTCCATCGCCTGAGCGGCCTGCGCTATCATCGTGCCGCCGACGCTGGCGATGATCCAGACGCCGAGCACCCGGTCGGTCTTGGCGTCGGCGATCACCTTCACAAAGCCATCCGGCTCATGATTGGTCTTGGCCCGGCTGTTGGCGAGCATCGGGAACTTGCCGACCTTCACCTCGCCGCGTTCCCTGGCGAGCTCTTCGGTCAGACCGACGCCGGCGATTTCGGGGAAAGTGTAGACGACCGACGGGATAATGTCGTGGTTCACGATACCGGTTTGGCCGGCAATGTTCTCGGCGACCGCAATGCCTTCGTCCTCGGCCTTGTGGGCGAGCATCGGCCCGGGCGCGACGTCGCCGATCGCCCAAATGCCAGAAACCGAGGTGCGGAAACCATGGTCGATGTCGACCTGCCCGCGATTGTTCGTCTGCAGGCCGGCCGCTTCCAGATTAAGGCCGTCCGTATTGGGTCGCCGGCCGATCGAGACCAGCACCGCGTCCGCCTCGATCGTCTGCGCCTCGCCGCCTTTGGCGGACTCCACCGTCAGCGTCGCCTTGCCGCCGTTTACCTGGACGCCGGTGACCTTCGTTGACAGGCGGAATTCGAAGCCCTGCTTTTTGAATATCTTGTTTGCTTCCTTGCGGACTTCTCCGTCGAAACCCGGCAGGATCTGGTCCAGGAACTCCACGCAGGTAACCTTGGCGCCCAGCCGCTTCCACACGGAGCCAAGCTCCAGCCCAATGACGCCGCCGCCGATTACGACGAGATGCTCGGGCACCCTGTCAAACTCCAGTGCGCCGGTCGAATCGACGACCACCTTCTGGTCGACGGTTACGCCCGGCAGCGGCGTGACTGACGATCCGGTCGCGATGACGATGTTCTTGGCGCGGACCTCGCGGTCGCCGACCCTGACGCTGTCCTTGCCGGTGAAGCTCGCTTGGCCCTTTAGCCATTCGACCTTGTTCTTCTTGAACAAGAACTCGATGCCTCCGGTCAGCTGCTTGACCGCATCCCGCCGCTGGCCGTGCATCGCGTCGAGGTCGAGCGAGACATTGTCCATCTTCACGCCGAGCTTGGCGAGCGCCCCACCTGCCGCTTCCTGAAACAGCTCAGACGCATGCAGCAACGCCTTTGACGGAATGCAGCCGACGTTGAGGCAGGTGCCGCCCAGCGTCTCGCGGCTCTCCGCACAGGCCGTGCGCAAGCCCAACTGCGCCGCCCGGATCGCCGCGACATAACCGCCCGGTCCCGCGCCGATCACGAGGACGTCGAAATCATAGTCAGCCATGAATGGCTCCTTAGAGGTCAATCAGCAGGCGAGTGGGGTCTTCGATCGCATTCTTCAACGCAACGAGGAACGTAACCGCCTCGCGTCCATCGATCAGGCGATGGTCGTAGCTGAGTGCAAGGTACATCATCGGGCGCATGACGATCTGGCCGTCGCGGACGACCGGGCGATCCTCGATACGGTGAAGGCCAAGCACTGCGCTCTGCGGCGGGTTGATGATCGGAGTAGAGAGCAGCGAACCGAACACGCCTCCGTTTGAGATGGTGAAAGTGCCGCCTTTCATCTCGTCCATCTTCAGGGTGCCGTCCTTGGCGCGCTTACCAAAATCGGCGATGGTCTTTTCGATCGTTGCGACCGACATGCCCTGCGCGTCGCGGACGACGGGGACGACCAGGCCGTTCGGCGCGGAAACGGCGACCGAGACATCGACATAATCGCGATAGACGATCTCTTCGTCTTCGATGCTGGCGTTGACGGCCGGCACGTCGCGGAGCGCCTGCACTGCCGCCTTCACGAAAAAGCCCATGAACCCCAGCCGGACCTGATGCTTCTTTTCGAACAGGTCCTTGTACTTGGTACGCGCTTCCATGATCGCCGACATGTCGACGTCATTGAACGTCGTCAGCATCGCGGCGGTGTTCTGCGCTTCCTTGAGGCGGCGCGCGACGGTCTGGCGGAGGCGCGTCATGCGGACACGTTCTTCCCCGCGGCCCCCGGACGTCGGCGCGGGCGCAGGAGTGGCGGCAGGTGCTGCGGCTGCGGGCTTTGCCTTGGCAGCATCGATGGCGGCCTGAACGTCTTCTTTGGTCAGGCGCCCATCCTTGCCGGTGCCCCTGATCTGGGTCGGGTCGATGCCGTTCTCCAGCACCATTCGGCGCACCGACGGCGACAGGGTCAGATCGCCCGCCGGCTCTTCCTGCGCGGGGGCGGGCGTCGGCGCTAGGGCCGGTGCTGCAGCAGGTGTCGGCGCTGGCGCCGCTGCCGCAGCAGGTGCCGGAGCGGCAGCTGCACCACCTTCGTCGATCGTGCCGATCAAAGCACCAACCTGCACCGTCTCCCCGACCTGCGCGGCATAGGCGCCCATCACGCCGGCGGCGGGGGCGGGTACTTCGACGGAGACCTTGTCGGTCTCCAGACTGGCGACGGGCTCGTCAGCATTCACTGCCTCGCCTGGTTTCTTCAGCCACTCGCCGATAGTTGCTTCGGTGATCGACTCGCCGAGCACCGGCACCTTGATTTCGGTCGCCATCTTTCTCGTTCCTTAGCTCGTCGGGCCTTCTTTGGGCCCTTTGGTCGCGGTGTTGGCGCCAGCGCGCGTGCGGCGAATCTCGTTCCGCACGCTATGACCCAACGCGTCGGCGATCAGCGCGCCCTGCTCTGCAGCGTGGCGTTTGGCCAGGCCAGTCGCGGGCGAGGCCGACGAAGCGCGGCCCGCATATCGAGCACGCTGCGGCCGGGCGCCGGCATTCGCGAGGCTTTCCTCGATGAACGGCTCGACGAAGGACCAGGCGCCGTTGTTCTTCGGCTCCTCCTGAGCCCAGACGACCTCTTCGAGATTGGTCATGCGCTTCATACGTTCGGTGAGCGGTTCGCCGGGGAATGGATAGAGCTGTTCCAGGCGGACGATCGCGGTGTTCTTGTCGCCGGCCGCATCGCGGGCCTCGATCAGGTCATAGGCGACCTTGCCGGAGCAGAGGACGAGCCGCTTCACCTCCGCATCGGCGGGCGCGGAGGGGTCGGACAGGATGCGCCGGAAGTGGCCGGCGCCGACGAAATCGTCGGTCGAGGACACCGCCATCTTGTGCCGCAGCAGCGACTTGGGCGTCATGATGACGAGCGGCTTGCGGAAGCCGCGCAGCATCTGGCGGCGCAGGATGTGAAAGTAATTGGCCGGAGTCGTGCAGTTGGCGACCTGCATATTGTCCTGCGCGCAAAGCTGCAGATAGCGCTCCAGCCGGGCCGAGCTGTGCTCCGGCCCCTGACCTTCATAACCGTGGGGCAGCAGCATCACGAGGCCGTTGGCACGCAGCCACTTGGCTTCGCCGGCGGCGATGAACTGGTCGATCATGATCTGCGCGCCGTTGCCGAAATCGCCGAACTGCGCTTCCCACAGCACGAGCGTTTTCGGATCGGCGAGCGCATAGCCATACTCGAACCCGAGCACGCCATATTCGGAGAGCGGCGAGTCCAGCACTTCGAAACTGCCATGCGGCAGCGTCGACAAGGGCACGTACTTCGCTTCGGTCTGCTGATCGACCCAGACCGCGTGACGGTGGCTGAACGTGCCGCGGCCAGAATCCTGGCCCGACAGGCGGACGCCATAACCTTCCGAGACGAGGCTGCCGAAGGCGAGCGCTTCCCCCGTCGCCCAGTCGAACCCGCGCCCGGATTTGAACATCTCGCGCTTTGCATCGAGAATGCGCGCCAGTGTTTTGTGAACGCTTACGCCTTCCGGAACACTGGTCAGCGCCCGGCCAAGGCTGTCGAACAGCTTGCGGTCGATGCCGGTATCGACGTTGCGCCGGGCGCTTTCAGCGTCGGCCGGCTTGTTGAGGCCCGACCAGCGGCCCGCAAACCAGTCCGCCTTGTTGGGCAGGTAGGATTTTGCGCTCTCGAACTCCTCCTCCAACTGCGCGGTGAAGCTCGCCGCGCATTCGTCGGCAAAGCCGTCGGCGATCACGCCCTGGCTCTTCAGCTTCGACGCATAGACGGCGCTAACCGGCGGATGCTCCCTGATGCGGGCATACATCAGCGGCTGGGTGAAGCTCGGCTCGTCGCCTTCATTGTGGCCGAAGCGGCGGTAGCACCACATGTCGATCACGATGTCGCGGCCGAAGCGCTGGCGGAACTCGATCGCGATCTTACAAGCGAATGTGACCGCTTCGGGGTCGTCGCCATTCACATGGAAGATCGGCGCCTGCACGCCCTTGGCCACGTCGGACGGATAGGGCGACGAGCGCGCGAATTGCGGGCTGGTCGTGAAACCTATCTGGTTGTTGATGATGAAGTGGACGCAGCCGCCGGTGTTGTAGCCTTTGACGCCGGAGAAGCCGAGGCATTCCCAGACGATGCCTTGGCCGGCGAACGCCGCGTCGCCATGGATCAGGACGGGCAGCACCTGGTCGTGCTTGTCCAGGTTGTCGCGCATCACCTGGGTGGCGCGCACCTTGCCGAGCACGACCGGATCGACCGCTTCCAGGTGCGAAGGGTTCGGCACCAGCGACATGTGGACGCTGATCCCGTCGAACTCGCGATCAGTAGAGGTGCCGAGGTGATATTTGACGTCGCCGGAGCCGCCGACATCTTCCGGATTGGCTGAGCCGCCGGAGAATTCGTGGAAGATCACGCGGAAGGGCTTGGCCATCACGTTGGCAAGCACGTTCAGCCGGCCGCGATGCGCCATGCCGTAGACGATCTCGCGTACGCCCTGCGCGCCACCATATTTGATGACTGCTTCGAGCGCCGGGATCATCGCCTCGCCGCCATCCAGGCCGAAGCGCTTGGTGCCGACATATTTGCGGCCCAGGAACTTCTCGAACTGCTCGCCGCGGATCACGGCCGACAAGATCGCCTTTTTGCCTTCGGGCGTGAAGTCGACGCTCTTGTCCGCGCCCTCCATCCGATCCTGCAGGAAGCGGCGTTCCTCCGTATCGGCGATGTGCATATATTCGAGGCCGACCGGCCCGCAGTAGTTGCGCTGCAGGATCGCGACGATCTCCTTGACGCTGGCCTGCTGCAGCCCGAGCACACCGCCAAGGTAAATAGGCCGGTCGAGATCGGCGCCAGAAAAGCCGTGATATTCGGGCGTCAGGTCGGCCGGCAGCTCGCGCTTGACGAGGCCGAGCGGATCGAGTTGCGCGGCTAGGTGCCCGCGCACCCGGTAGGTGCGGATCAGCAGCATCGCACGGATCGAGTCCGCTGCGGCCTTGGCGATGGCGTCCTGGTCAGGCGCGGCGGCAGGGGCCGCCTTCCTCGCATCAGGCTTGGGGGCGACCGCACTCTGGGTCGGGTCGAGCGCCGCAGTTAGAGCATCGGTGTCCGCGGGGGGCCAGTTGCCGCGCTTCCAGCTCGGGCCGTCGGTGGTCGCCTCGAGGCCTGCGAAAAAACCGCGCCAGCTCGGCTCGACCGAGCCGGGATCTGCGACATAGCTGCGGTACAGCGCCTCCACGAAGGACGGCGATACGCCCTCGATGTCGAACGACTGGTTTTCAACGCCCATTACGCTCTCCGTGTGCCCCGGCGGAGGCCGGGGTCCACTGGGCACCGGCTTGCGCCGGTGAACAATGTAGTCAGCTCTTCAACAACGCCTGCAGCGTCTCACCGAGCTCCGCTGGCGAGGGCGACACGCGAATGCCGGCGGCTTCCATCGCCGCGATCTTGTCCTCGGCACCCCCCTTGCCGCCCGCCACGATGGCGCCGGCATGGCCCATGCGGCGGCCGGGAGGGGCCGTCAGGCCGGCGATGAAGCCGACGGTCGGCTTGGACCGGCCGCGCTTGGCCTCGTCGATCAGGAACTGCGCGGCCTGTTCCTCGGCGTCGCCACCGATTTCGCCGATCATGATGATCGACTTGGTCTCGTCGTCGGCCAGGAACAGCTCCAGCACGTCGATGAAGTTGGTGCCGTTGACCGGATCGCCACCGATGCCCACCGCCGTGGTCTGGCCGAGGCCGGCATTGGTCGTCTGGAACACCGCCTCATAGGTCAGCGTGCCGGAGCGCGAAACCACGCCGACCGAGCCCTTGGAGAAGATGTTGCCCGGCATGATGCCGATCTTGCACTCGTTGGGCGTCAGCACGCCCGGGCAGTTCGGCCCGATCAGCCGCGACTTGGAGCCCGACAGCGCGCGCTTGACCTTCACCATGTCGAGCACCGGAATGCCTTCGGTGATGCACACGATCAGCGGCACGTTCGCGTCTATCGCCTCCAGAATCGAGTCCGCGGCAAAGGGCGGTGGCACGTATACGACCGACGCGTCAGCGCCGGTCTTGGCGACGGCTTCGGCCACCGTGTCGAACACCGGCAGGCCGATATGCGTGGTGCCGCCCTTGCCGGGCGTGACGCCGCCCACGACCTTGGTGCCGTACGCAATCGCCTGTTCCGAATGGAACGTGCCCTGCGCGCCGGTGAACCCTTGGGTGATCACCTTGGTGTTGGCGTTGACGAGAATGCTCATGCGATACTCCGCTTGTGCACGCGTCGCTTAGTAAGCGACGTAGATGTGCATGCTGTTCTTGGCGCCGCTGGCGAGCGAGCGCGTGAAGATCTCGCCGCGCACCGGGTGCTTGTCTGCCCCCACCTTGCCCGCGAGCTCGTAATAGTGAACCAGGTCGACGCTCTTGCCGCCGATGCCGAAGGTCTTGAACGCCGTCCTGAGCTCGCCGCCGTACGGCATGGCGTTCGTCACATTATCGACCACCAGCGCGCACAAATGCGGGTAGCGGCGCTTGGCCGGGAAGCTGGCAAGCACGACTCGCGCCGGCCGCCCGTCGATCGTGGACGACCATTGCTCGACTGTCTCCGGTTTGGAGAAGTCGTAATTGACTTCGATCGCACGCGAGACGCCAAGGTTCTTCACGTCGACGTTGGGCGCAGCGTCCTTGGTCCAGCCTGCCGCCTGCAAGGCTGCGGGACGCGCGGCCGGATCGACACCGCCAGACAAACAGGTTTTCTCGAACACGGACACGACGCTCGGCAACTCAGCCTGCGGTTGAGCCTGCGCCGCAGTGCCGGCCAGGACCAACAGCGCTGCACTCGTACGGAACATCACTTCAGGCTCTCGTCGATTCCCTGACATGCGGTCATCAACTCGCGAACCGCATCGACCGAGGTCTGGAAGTTCGCCTTGGCACTGTCGTTCAGCTCAATCTCGACGATCTTCTCGACGCCGCCGGCGCCGATCACCACCGGCACGCCGACATAGAGGTCGTTCTGGCCATACTGGCCCTGCAGGAAGGCTGCGCATGGCAGCAGGCGCTTCTTGTCCTTCAGATAAGCTTCGGCCATTTCGATGCCGCTGGTCGCGGGGGCGTAATAGGCCGAGCCGGTCTTCAGCAGCGCGACGATCTCGCCGCCTCCGGAGCGCGTGCGCTGCACGATGGCGTCGATCCGCTCCTGCGTGGACCAGCCCATCTTGATTAGCGCGGGGATCGGGATGCCGGCAACGGTCGAATATTCGATCACCGGGACCATGGTGTCGCCATGGCCGCCGAGCACGAAGGCGGTGACGTCCTGCTTCGACACGCCAAACTCCTCGGCGAGGAAGTGGCGGAAGCGGGCGCTGTCGAGCACGCCCGCCATGCCGCAGACCATGTGGCGCGGCAGGCCGGAGAACTCGCGCAGCGCCCAGACCATCGCGTCGAGCGGGTTGGTGATGCAGATGACGAAGGCGTTCGGCGCATGCGCCTTGATGCCCTCGCCCACCGCCTTCATGACCTTCAGATTGATGCCGAGCAGGTCGTCGCGGCTCATGCCGGGCTTGCGGGCGACGCCGGCGGTGACGATGCACACATCGGCGCCAGCGATATCAGCGTAATCGTTGGTGCCCTTGAGCGCGCCATCCTTGTTTTCGACCGGGCCGCACTGGTTGAGATCAAGCGCCTTGCCCTGCGGCACGCCTTCAACCACGTCGAACAGCACCACGTCGCCAAGGTCGCGGGTCAGCGCCAGATGCGCGAGCGTGCCACCGATATTGCCAGCGCCGATCAGCGCAATCTTGTGCCGAGCCATAAGGGTCCTCCCCAACGAGTTCGGGAGGCGCTTAGGCCCGGATGGTTAAGGGATCAACCTTGCCCTGTGGATTATCTTTGCTACTGCGAATGAGTTGCAAAAGACGCTCCGAACGTCTCCCCGGCGTAGGCCGGGGCCAGACCCTTTCTTCTTTCTCGTGCTCCGGACCCGTCCGGGCCCGGCCCTCGCCCGGGTGACGGAAGTAGTCAGCCCAACGCCGTCAGCTTCTCTTCGGCTTGGCGATCCAGTTCAGCACGGCTCTTCTTCTCGGATGCTGTCTTGAGCTGGCCGCAGGCAGCATCGATGTCCCGACCGCGCGGCGTGCGTACGGGGGCAGAAATGCCCGCCTCGAAGATGATGGATGAGAAGGCGCGGATGCGCTCCGGGTCCGAACACTCGTAAACCGCGCCGGGCCAGGGGTTGAACGGGATCAAGTTCACCTTGGCGGGCAACCGGTATTTGCGGATCAGGCGGACGAGCTCGCGGGCGTCTTCGTCGCTGTCGTTCTTGTCTTTGAGCATCACATACTCAAAGGTGATGCGGCGAGCATTGTTTGCGCCAGGGTAATCGGCGCACGCCTGGAGCAGTTCCTCGATGCCGTATTTGCGATTGAGCGGCACGATCTCGTCGCGCACTTCCTTGGTCACCGCGTGCAGCGAAACGGCAAGGTTGACGCCAATCTCCTCGCCCGCCCGCGCCATCGTCGGCACGACGCCCGAGGTGGAGAGCGTGATGCGACGCTTGGAGAGGGCGAGGCCATCGCCGTCCATGACGATCTTCAGCGCATCGCGGACATTGTCGAAATTATAGAGCGGCTCGCCCATGCCCATCATGACGATGTTGGTGAGCAGCCGCCCTTCCGGCTGGCTCGGCCACTCGCCGAGGCCGTCCCGGGCGAGCATCACCTGGCCGACGATCTCGCCGGCGGTGAGGTTGCGCACCAGCCGCATCGTGCCGGTGTGGCAGAAGCGGCAATTAAGGGTGCAGCCCACCTGGGAAGAGACGCAAAGCGTGCCGCGGTCCGCATCGGGGATGAACACCATCTCATAGTCTTGCCCGTCGTCAGAGCGGAGCAGCCACTTGCGGGTGCCGTCGGTCGAGACCTGTGCCTCGACCACTTCCGGGCGGCTAATCACAAAGCGCTCCGCAAGCCAGGGCTGTTGCGCCTTGGCGATGTCGGTCATCAGCGCGAAGTCGGTGGCGCCGCGATTATAGATCCAGTGCCAGAGCTGCTTGGCGCGCAGCTTCGCCTGCCGTTCGTCGAGACCGGCATCATTCAGCGCTGCTCGAATCTGAGCCTTGGACATGCCGATGAGATCGACGCGTCCATCCGCGCGCGCGGGCGCCGCGCGGGGCACGGGAACAGGATCGATATGGCCTGGCATCTGCATGGTCGGAATCATCGGGGCCCCATGTAAGGAGAATGCGGCCGTTTTGCGAGGCTCAAGCAGGTGCGTGGCCGGCCCCCAGGTGCACGATCGTCTCGACACCGCCTTCGATCATCACCATCGAGCCCTGCGGCAGACTCGGCGCGATGGGGGCGGACCAGAGCGGTTCGACGTCGATCCCAGTCATCAGGCCGCGCAGCACTCGACTGGACATGCCGTGCATGATGATCAGCTTGTCGCCATCCTCGCCCCCATGCTCCTCCAGCCATGAGGTGAGGCGGGCGGCGATCTCGTCATACCATTCGCCGTCTGGCGGGCGGACCGAGAAGAGGCTGCCGCTTGAATCCATGATATTGCCTTGTTCTTCGATGATTTCGCGGTAGGTCCGCCCGCCCCAGGCGCCGACGTTGATTTCGGACAGGCGCTGGTCCCGGCGGGCACGGTGCCAATCCTCGCCGATATGCTCGCAGACGATGGCGAGCGTCTGCAACGCCCGGCCATAAGGGGAAGCCCAGAGCTGCGCCGGTCTGGCCTTACCGAGGAAGTGCGCCAGCCCCTCCCCCATCGCATCAGCCTGCGCGAAACCGGCGCGGGTCAGCGGTGTGTCCATCGCATCGCCCTGCATGCGCCCGGCGGCGTTGAACACGGTCTCGCCATGGCGGGCGATGAAGAAGCGGCCGGGGAGCTTGAAGGTCATGGTTCCGCCCTAGGCGAAGCGCTCCTATGCGCAAGCTCAGCTCTTTCTTCTTTCGCACGTGCAGCAGGAAAGCTAGCTGCACGACATGGGTGAGGCACTGAAGATCGCATTGGCCGGGCTCGGCACCGTCGGTGGCGGCGTCATCCGGCTGCTCGACGCCAATCGGGAGCTGATCACGCGCCGGGCGGGCCGTGCTATCGAGGTGGTCGCTGTCTCCGCGCGTGACCGGACCAAGGATCGCGGCGTCGATCTTTCCCGTTTCGAGTGGATCGACGACACCGGTGCGCTTGCCGACCATCCCGGCATCGATGTGGTGGTCGAGCTGATCGGGGGGTCGGACGGGCCGGCGCTCGCGCTCGCCCGCAAGAGCATCGCCGCGAACCGCGCCCTCGTCACCGCCAATAAGGCGATGATCGCGCATCACGGGCTCGAACTCGCCGAGGCCGCCGAAGCGAGAGGCACGGCGCTAAAATATGAAGCGGCGGTCGCCGGTGGCATTCCGGTCATCAAGGGCTTACGCGAAGGCGCCGCAGCCAATGAGCTGGCGCACGTCTATGGCATCCTCAACGGCACCTGCAACTACATCCTGACGACGATGGAAGCCGAAGGCCGCGACTTCGCCGAGGTGCTCGCGGAGGCCCAGGCCCTAGGCTATGCCGAGGCCGATCCGAGCTTCGATATCGACGGCGTGGATGCCGCACACAAGCTGTCGATCCTGGCGAGCCTTGCCTTCGGCACCCGGCTCGACTTCGATGCGGTAGAGGTGACGGGCATCCGCAACGTCCTGGCCGCCGACATCGCCGAGGCAGCCGCGCTTGGCTACAAGGTACGGCTGCTGGGTCATGCCGAGCCGCTGGGCGAAGGCCTGTTCCAACGGGTCCATCCGCATCTGGTGCCGGTCAGCCACCCTCTTGCCCATGTCTCCGGTTCGCTAAATGCCGTCGTGGCGGAGGGCAATTTCGTCGGCCGGCTCCTGTTTCAAGGCCGCGGCGCCGGGGACGGCCCCACCGCCAGCGCCGTCGTTGCCGATCTGATCGACATCGCCCGCGGGGAGTTCGTCCCGGCCTTCGCCATGCCTGTCGCATCGCTCGACGTGCGCGCTCCGGCCGATGCGGGCGAGCGGCGGGGCCGCGCCTATCTCCGCTTCACGGTCGACGACAAGGTCGGCGTGTTGGCCGAAATCGCGGCCGCTATGCGCGATTCGAACGTGTCGATCGAAAGCCTGATCCAGCGCGGCGTGCAGGAGGATGGTTCGGTGCTAGTCGCGATCGTCACGCACGAAAGCCCGGGCCGCAACATTGGCCAGGCACTGGAACGGCTCGAAGGCTCGCCGAGCATGCGCGGCAAGCCGATGCTGATGCACATTCTGGATTGAAGCCGCTAAGGACGGGCGGTGCACAGCCTGCCCGTCTTCCTGCGCCTCAAGGGCCGCCCTGTCATCTTGGTCGGCGACGGCCCGGCGGTGGAGGCGAAGCGCCGCTTACTCGAGCGGGCGGAGGCCAAAATCGTGACCGAAGAGACGGACGCTCCACTGTCGATTGTCGCGCTCGACGATCCGGACGAGGCCGTAGCCCGGCTGAAGGCACGCGGCATTCTCGTCAATGCCGTGGACCGACCGGACCTCTGCGACTTCACGCTGCCCGCTATCATCGACCGGGATCCGGTCCTGGTTGCCATCGGCACCGGCGGCGCTTCGGCGGGCCTGGCGAAGGCCCTGCGGCAGCGGCTGGAGCGTCTCCTGCCTGGCACTCTGGGCGCATTGGCGACAGCGATGCAGGATGCGCGGAGCGAGCTGCGAAGGCGCTGGCCCGAAGCCAATGAGCGCCGCAGTGCGATCGACGCTGCGCTGGAGGAAGGTGGACGGCTCGACCCCTTCCGCGGCGGCAGCGATGTCGCCGCTTGGCTGGCTGATGCAGCGGGTCCAACTCCCGATCAGCTCGTCGCCATTGAGTTTGCCTCGCCCGATCCCGACGAGTTGACGCTTCGCCAGGCTCGCCTGCTGGGCCAAGCCGACCGTGTCTTCCACCGGCCTGAAGTTCCCGCCGCCATTCTCCACCGCGTGCGCGCCGACGCGCAGCGCATCGCCTGCGCGCGTGCACCGGACGAACCGGGTTCCGGTCTGTCGCTCGATCTGTCTATGAGAGCCGTGTGAAGCAGTTTGCCTATGTGGACGATGGCACCGAAGTGCACGCAGTCAGCCCCCAGGATGCGGCGACGGCGAACGGATCGGCGCAGCTGATCTGGATTCATCTCAGCCTGACGGACCCCGCGAGCAAAGGCTTCCTGACCGAGCGGCTTGGCCTTTCAGATGTGGTGACGAGCGCCTTGACTGCCCTCGAGACGCGCCCGCGCTGCGAGCCGATGGAGGGCGGCGCGCTCGTCAATTTGCGCGGCATGTCGCTGCTGGATGAGCCTGAATCCGATCCACTGGTCTCTATCCGGCTTTGGATCGGGCGCGGCTGCATCGTGTCGCTCAGCCGCTATACGCTCAAGGCGATGCCGCCGATGTGCGCGGCGATGAAGGCGCGTCGGGTGAAGGACCCGGGCGACTTCGTCGCGATGCTGGCTGACGAGATCACGGATCAGCTCGATCCGGATGTGGCCGATCTGGGCGACCGGCTAGATGATTGCGAGCTGGTGCTCGATGCGCGGCGGGCCTTCACGCTGAGGCGGCGTGTCGCGATTGTGCGGTCCAAGGCGATTTCCTACCGCCGCTTCGTCGCGCCGCAACGCGTGGCGCTGGACCGGGTGTCGCGGTTGGATGCGCAGTGGCTGGAAGAGGACGACCGGCTGCACCTGAGCGAGTCGGCCGACCGCTTCGCGCGCATGACCGAAGAACTGGAAGCCGTCCGGGAACGGGCGGCCCTGATGGCCGAGCAGATTACCGATCTCCGGGCCGAGCTAATCGACACCCGCTCGCTTTGGCTCTCGGTCGTCGCGCTGATCTTCCTCCCACTTACCTTCCTGACCGGACTGCTCGGCATGAACGTCGCAGGCATCCCGTTTGCGGAAGAGCCGTGGGCGTTCTGGGGCGTGGTCGGCGTCTGCTTCGCCTTGGGCGCCGCAGTCATGGTCTACTTCGTCCGGTCGCGCTTCCTGCGCTGACCCTTCAGCCGATGAACGCCTGCACGGCGGAAAAGGCTTCGTCGTCGGTCATCTGGACGGGCGGATGTTTGCAGAACCAGGCGGAGGCGGGGAGGATGGCGCCGGCGAGGCCGCGATCCTTGG